>Ga0123356_10000013_pt1 | contig 189991 bp, 159 predicted proteins | sample TergutEmb28metaG_2_FD_92546 | JGI IMG/M metagenome (GOLD analysis project Ga0123356, IMG submission 92546) | Embiratermes neotenicus P3 segment gut microbial communities from Petit-Saut dam, French Guiana - Emb289 P3 | ecosystem: Host-associated > Arthropoda: Insects > Digestive system > Gut ... | reverse complement strand
TACAGCATACAGCATACAGCATACAGCATACAGCATACAGCATACAGCATACAGCATACAGCATACAGCATACAGCATACAGCATACAGCATACAGCATACAGCATACAGCATACAGCATACACTAAACATTCTTTAGAAGCAATTTTGAACATAAAAGTAAAGCCGTTGTCTGAGTTTCTTAGACGACGGCTTTTTTATTTTGCCGTTAAATAAAAAGGAGGCAGCAAGAATGAAAAAGTTAGTTTTGGCGGTTTTGGCAGTAGTTTTTACGGCAGGAGCAGTTTTTGCAGGGGAAAGTTTTATAAACGTGAAGGCGGGTGTCGACCCTGCAGGACATTGGACGGAACTCGGGGTATATAATGAAAATACGGAATTCGGAATTTCATTGGCGGCTGAATATTTGTACGCGGCAAGTGATGTTTTCAGTTTCGGAGGCGGTTTTGAATATGTATTGCCCAGAGAAATTGAGAATTGGAGCGGCACTAAAATTTCATATCTTCCCATTTACGTTACCGTAAAATTAAATCCTGTTCCTGTCGCGAAAGAAGTATTTTTTAAAGCGAATTTAGGCGGGATTGTCCATTATGATTTTGACCAAGCCGGTAGCGGTTATGAAGGAAAAAATGGCGGATTGTATTATGCTCTGGGCGCGGGATATGAATTCCCTATAGGGCTGGCTGTTGATTTGACATACAGCTGGTATCAAGGAAAAGTAGAGAGCTATGATCAAATGTACAGAAAGTTCGGCATTAATGTAGGCTACAAATTCAAAATCTAAACTGCTTGTTATTCTGCGGCGGAGTTTACACTGCACGCAGTTGCAGGGCGCAGGATGGCGAAACAAATTAAAAAGGCTTCGGAAGACTAACCACATTCCGAAGCCTTTTTTGTTATTTTATAAAGACAGACCTTGAAACAATCTCTGGGTCGTCATACCGGCGAAAGCCGGTATCCACGTTGCTTTTAGATTTAGACGACGACAACAATAAAAACGGATTCCGTTTTTCAACGGAATGACAGCCCAATGAACTCAATGGTGTAATAAATGTTCCAGGGCAAGCATTACCGCTGCGCCGATAAAAAGCATAAGAGGCGCGGTTCTTGTTTTACATTTGTGGGTTTCGGGGATTAAGTCAGACGCCGCAAGAAATATAAAAGAGCCTGCCGCAACGGCAAGCAAAGCGCCTAAAACCGCAGGCTGTATATCTTTAAACAAAAACATTCCTAAAATAGCGCCGATAGGCGTAAACAAAGCCGTAAAAAGCGAAAACCCTAAAATTTTATTTTTTGTCGCTCCGGTGTGAAGCAGGATTCCCGATATTGTTATTCCGTCCGGAATTTTGTGCAGTAAAACCGCAAGAGTCGTAAGTATGCCAAGCCCCGTGTTTGCCTCAAAACCTACGGCTATAATAAGCCCGTCTATAAGAGAATGAAACGACAATCCTATAACCGAAGGCGTTCCTATTTTCGCATGCGTTAAACATTCGTCGTCATGGCAAGGGTGAAATAACACCACAAACTGTAAAAAAAACATAATTAAAAAACCGGCCAAAACATAAAAATGCGCGCTCGGGTTTGCTTCGATTCCTTCGGGTATCAGGTGGGTAAACGCTATTGTAAGCATTACGCCCGCTGAAAAGTTTATTATTAAAATGGAATTTTTTTCGGCTTTTTTGTGAAACCGTAAAACCAAAATTGCGCCAAGCATCGCAGCAGCAGCGGCTATAAACGAATATAATATTACCATTTATCTTTCCTTTTGGTCGTCATTCCCGCCCCCGATTAAAACATTCGAGGGTAAACTCCAGCGGGAATCCAAGTCGGAGCGTAGCGTAGCCCCGTTGGAAAACGGGGTCCAAATTTTTTAGCAGTAAAAATGGATTCCGGCATCCCGTGTAAGTTGATAGGGTGCTCACATCTCGCACCCGCCGTTAACATGCGCTCCTTATTCGTCGCGCAACGGCTGGGACAGGCTCCGGCCGGAATGACAACTACTTCCGCACAGCAAGCTGTGCGAATATTCATTGAAACGCGGATAACATTATAATAAAAAAATGATTGTTCGTAAAATACAGCAAACAACGGTGTGGAGATGCAGGGATGCAAAGATACGGAGTAAATACAACGGCCGCCGTTGCTCTGCATATATGCCTCTTCGCGTCTAATCCTCTGTGGTTGTCACCAGTTTGCTTTTTTTCCGAAAGCCGTCAAAGGAAGTTTGTTTCCGAAAGTTAAATTTTTTGGTATTTCGTGCACGGTAAAAATAGTTTCCATATAATTGTACAGGATTGTTTTGGCGTTTTTTTCATTGACGCCTTTTTGAAGCACTATAAAAGCTTTTAATCTTTCCTTTCCTAAACGCACGACGGCGTCTTTTACCATAGGATGCTGTTTCAATGTTTTTTCGACTTTTGAAGGAAAAACATTGACGCCAGCGACCTGAACCGCGTTGTCTATGCGTTCAATGACCGAGAAAAGCCTCTCGCCTTTTACTTTTGCTATGTCAGGGAGATTTTTTCGTAGGCTTGTAGTTTTTCTGGAAATACTTTTTACAAGCCCGTCTTCCTCTTTATAATCCCAGAAAGGAAGGAGAAAGAACGGAGCGCCGGGATTTTCGCGAAAACCTATAGCGCCGGCTTCCGAAGCGCCGTAAATCTCTATGACTCTTTGCGCGCCGTTACGGTAAAGATTTTCCATCAATTCGTCCGGACACGGAGCGGTTGAAACCAGAATAGTGACGCCTTGCGGAAATTTAAAATCGAATTTCGTAAGATATTTTAAAAATAACGGAAACGTCACAAGCAAATCGCCTTCTTTAAGCGTTTTGGTCCATTCCAAAACCGGAACCGGAGGGTAAGACAGAACCGGCAGATCCAGACATCTCGGCATTTGCAACGCAAAAATAAATCCATATGAATGATGCGACAGCACCGTGTTTATGACTCTTTCAATATTTTTAAACAGAAAAGCGACGCCTTCGACTTCTTCTTTGACCATATCTTTTGTATGCACGCAGTTTTGCGGATCGCCCGTACTTCCGGAAGTAGAAAAATTGATTTTGTTATGTTTTCGCGCGGACTCAAAACATGTTTCATTGATAGTTCCGGTATCTGCGACTTTATCGTTGTCTATAGAGAATAAAGTTGTTATTCCGTCGAAAATATTTTGTTTTTCGTCGATATCTAAATTTTGCATAAGCTCGGGAATGTTTTTATTCGCAAACACCGACATGATATCTTTCTTTTTCTCGGCAAGAGCGGCTTTGACAAAATCTTCAAGTATGCGCTGCGTTGCGTCTTTTGTAATAAACACGCAGGTTTTGCGCGCAAGTTCGAAAGGGTAAAGAGAAGGGTTAAAATCGTCGGATTTTATATCTTCGGCGACAAGTTCGTTTGAGGTTTCCTCAAGAGTCAAAAGAAAAAAAGCCGCGCACTTTTTTTTAAGGATTTTGTTTTCATATTCTTTCGATATTACGGGATGTTCTTCGTCCGCCGCGCCTAAAAGGACGTGTTTGCATTTTTCCGAAAGAAGCCAGCTTTTAGCCGTAACGACCGCCGAAGCAAAAGAATCGCCGCCTTGGCTTATCGTCAGGCACGGGCCGCGTAAATTTAAAAGGATTGTTATTGAAGTTTCAATAGAATTGTGCACGGACTGTGAAAACGCGAGAGGCGACGCTAAAGTATCTCCGTCGTCTATAATGCTGTTCATAAAATCGCAGGTTTGTTTTACCGGGCCTCTGCCGGTAGCGATAATCAGACCGATATCGCTTTTTTCTTTGTTCAAATCTATGCCTATTTCGTAAAGAGTTTTTGCCGCGGCGTACAGCGCCATCTTCGAAAGAGCGTCGATTCTGCGAAGCCGCATCTGGTCGAAAAACTGGTTTAATCCTTTCACGCCGTCGGCGTAAGCGGAGCTTTTGATAAATATTTTATTCATTCGCAGTCTTCTCCCGGCTGCCCAGAACTAAAGCGGCATTGCATCCGCCGAAACCCAGCGAATTCGAAACGGCGGCTTTAGCGTTTTTTATTTCCGTATTTTTTGAAACTGGGACAAGTTCTAAATTCTCGTCGGCTGTTTTGAAATTTTCAACAGCGGGAATTTTCTGTTCGTTTAAACATATTAAAGTTAAGCACGCTTCGATTGCTCCGGCCGCGCCCAAAGCATGGCCGGTTTTGCTTTTTGTCGCCGTTACTGGAACGCCTTTTAATATTGCGTTAAGGGCCAGGGATTCCGCGGAGTCGTTGTCTAAAGTTCCGGTTGCGTGGGCGTTTATAAAAGAAATGTCGCCGGGTTTTAACCCGCTCTGGTTTAAGGCGTTCTCAAGAGCTTTTTTTATTCCTCTGCCGTTAGGTTCCGGGCTTGTCTGGTGATAAGCGTCGCAGGCATTGCCGTAACCTAAAACCAAACCTATTTTTTTCGCGTTTCGCTCAACCGCGAATTGTTCCGACTCCATTATAAAAACGCCCGCTCCTTCGCCGAGATTAATTCCGTTTCTGTTCTCGTCAAAAGGCTTACAGCGTTCTTTGCTCGCTATCATAAGTTTGATAAATCCGGTAAAGGGAATAAGGTTTAACTCGTCGGCGCCGCCTGCGATAACGACATCGCATATCGAATTTTCAATCCACTGGGCGCCGATTCCTATTGCGTCCGTTCCGGAGGCGCAGGCCGTGACAACGGTTTGCGAAATCCCTTCAAGCTCCAGATGCTTTAAAACTTCTTTAGCCGGGGAATATTGAATATATTTGTTTAAAGGGTCAAGCGGCGGATATTCCTCATTGCGCCATTCTTTATAAAAATCAAAACAATTAAAAGACGCGTCCACCGACGTTCCTATAACAACGCCGACTTTTGCGTCTTTTAAATCTTTAGCTTTTAAATTCGCGTTTTTAAGCGCTTCGTTTAAAGCGGTTTTTAAAAACAAAAAACCGTAACTTTCAGATTCGTTTTTCTGGGATAAAATTTTTCGGGAAACCTGAAAAACAGGATAATCCTTGGCAAAAGAACTTTCAAACCTGTCTAAAAATGAAATTTCGGAAACAGGTTTGAATAAATTTTGTTTAATTTCGGAAACATTATTCCCTAAAGAACAAACGCATCCGAATCCGGTAATTGTTGTTTTCATAGTTTTTGGTTATTGTTGTCTGTCATTTCTTTCTTTTAGCTTCGATATATTTTCTTAAAGTCTCCAGCGTCTGGAAAACGTTTCTTCCTTCATCCATGTTTTCTATTACGATGTCGTAATTTTTACGTAAAATTATAACAAGTTCTATGGCGTCCAAACTGTCTAGCCCCAACCCTGAAAAGAGCGGGCTGTCTTCTTTTAAAGAATTTAAATCAATTCCTTCCATATCAAGATTTTCGCTTAATACTTTTTTAACGTCGTCTAAAGATGTCGATATCATTGGCACTCCCTTATTAAAGGCAGTAAGCAGTTACTGCCGTTTTGTTCTTGTTGTTGATTCGTAATTGTTTTTTCATTTCCACATATTGTAATAATTGAAGAACTGATACGGATATTCCCGCGTGAATTTTTCCAGAGACTTTGCAAATTTCTCGACTTCTTTTAAATAATTGTTCACAAGGCGTCCGCCTTTGTCTTCCACGTAAAAAATATCGGCAATAACGGAATCTATTTTTCCGCTGCCTTTATAAGGGAAAAAAATTACGGCTATCGGAGTTTCCTGCGCGGCGGCAATTCTGTAAATGCCAAACGGCGCGTCTATTTTTCCGCAGAGAAAATCGACCTCGACGGAATTAACTTTATCGCCGAAAGTTCTGTCGGCCATTGCGCAAAGTATAGCCTTTTTTTGTAAAACCGCAAGAGTTTCTATCAACCCGCCCCCAAAACTTGCCGGGTCTATAAACTTGACGGGAGACTTTTTGCCGGACAATTCATGAGCATGTTTGTCTACGTCTTCGCGGCTTTTGTGATAAAGCACGTATTTTTCTTCGGGTAAAAAATCAAAAGACGACATTGCCGCCTGCCAGCACCCGCAATGCGCGGTTAATATAATAAGCCCTTTGCCCTTAGCAAGCAAGTCCCTGCAAAGCTGTTTATCCGCTTCGGACGAAACTACTTCGCTCTCGCCCCTTATTCCCAAAATTGCCCTGTCGGTCAAAATTTTTCCGAAAGTAAGGTTAAGTTTATAAGTGTGAAAAAACAGCTCTAACGCGCTGCTTTCGGGGAAACGCCGCTTTAAATAAAAAGAAGCTTTACGTCTTACGGACGGCAGCAAAGTGTAAAAGATTACGACAAAATACAAAATAAAATACGCTATGTATTTTCCGCCGTATTTTATAAAAAAACCTAAAAGGTTTTGAAAAAACGAGCTGCCTAAACTTTTACCCGTCCAGTTTTGAGACACAGCCTCTCCTTAATTGCAATGAGTAATTAGAAATTAGGAATGATTATGTTTCGCCTATGGCGAAACGTATAATATGTTTTCGTTTTACGAAAACTCCTAAACTCCTCATTCCTCACTCCTAATTCCTCATTTGTTTTAAAGCAGTTTTTTAGCTCCGATTCTCATAATTTTTCCTATAACGTAAACAGTGCCTCCTACTATCAACGCGAAAACAGGGGCTACTATCAGAGAACCTAAAACCCATTCCCATACTCTTTGTAAAAATTGCACGCCTAAAACCTGCCAGCTTACTTCGGTAAGAAAATGTCCGTGTCTAAGAAAATAACCGACCTGTATGCATACAAAAGGTATAAAAGGAGGCATAGCGAGTTTATCAACGCTGAAAGCAACGGCTCTGTTTAAGTTAAACCAGCCTACGCCGACCATTAAAATAAAAGTTCTTACTCCGGGCAGCGCGAGCGCGCCCCAAAAAGATCCCCATGCGGCCGAACAGCCCAGATGAAATGGATTGTTATCGCTCTTTAATTGCTCGGCTACAACCTTGAAAGGATTTAAAGAGACCAGCTCTCCTTTATCGTTTTTGACATATTTTTTGTGCGGCACCGGTAACATAGAACGCATAGTAAGGTAAGTATTTAAAATTCCGATTCGGAAATTATCTTTTATAAGTTTAAAATGCGAGACGCGCTCGTTGCGGTTTTGGGGATAATAAACTTCTATGTCGACTTCTTCAACCGAAAGACCCGCCCATAACGCTTTTATTATCACTTCGATTTCAAAAGCGAACCGTCTGCTGAAAAATTTATATTTGCCGAAAACTTCCACAGGATAAACTCTGAAACCGCTTTGCATGTCTATTATGGTTTTGCCTGTCTGGACTTTTGCCCAAAAGCCCGAAAATTTACGGCCGAATTTAGAAGCTGCCGGAGCCGCCGAATTTTCAAATTTTCTTTTGCCTATAACAATCGAATGTTCGTGTTGTTTTGAATATTCAAGAAGTTTGGGAATATCGGAAGGAAAATGCTGCCCGTCCGCGTCAATTGTTACAATATGGGTAAAACCGTTTGCTTTAGCATAGTATGCCGCGGAAATAATAGCCGCGCCTTTGCCTTTATTTTTGTCAAAATGAAGCGTGTTTAAATGAAGGCCTTTTAACTTTTCAATCCCTTTGTCCGTGCTTCCGTCGTCGATAACCAAAACGTCTTTATAAAGCAGCAAAGCTTCCTCGGCGACTTTACGGACAGTCGCCGCGTGATTATAAAGAGGAATAACGATTAAAGGTTTATAATTGCTCATTAATTTAACTATGCCTTTACTAAGGTGTCCCAGAGCAAGCCTTTGCATCCGAATTTTCTTATAGTCCGCATCATTTCTTCGCCTTTTTCGGGAGGAAAAATTCTTTTTCTGTTGCCTTTGAAGGATTGTTCTATCATTTTATTCATTTCTGAAATATCGATTTTGTCTGAAAAGTAATAATAAGGTTTTAATAAACTTGTTTCTTTTGTTATTTTCCCTTCTGCCAAAGCCTGTTTATAAATGTCCGTGCCGTAATGTATTCTTATTCTGCAAAAAACCATGACTACGCCGTTTTTGAGTTTTTTTATGTTTTCAAGGCCTTCGCGGACTGTCTGCATAGTTTCTCCGGGTCCGCCGAAAATAATAAAGTGAGCGCATGGGATTTGCAGACTGTCACACATGTTTTGGAAGTCTTCGACTTCTTTAAAATTAAAAGGCTTATTTAAGGCTTTTAATGTCGTGTCGGTGGAAGCGTCCGTGCCGAGTTCAACCGCGAACAATCCCGCTTCTTTATACAATTTTAATTCGTCAAAAGAAGTTCCCGCGGGATTAAAGTATGCCGCAAATTTTATTTGCGTTTTTTGTTTAATCATTTCTTCGCACAAAGCTTTCGCAAATCCGCAAGAGTCGTTAAAAACCGAATCCGTGAAAAAAATTTCTTTTACGCCGTATTCGGTTTCCAGCATTTTTATATAACGAACGATTGTTTTTATATCAAAAGAGGCTAAGCCCCCGTCGATTAAAGGGTAAGAACAATAGCCGCACGAATACGCGCAGCCGCGTTTTGAAATTACGCCGAGAAGTCCTCCGGCGTCGGCGTATTTTTTAAGCAAGTCCGCGTCGATGTCCGGAACAATGTACCGGATATCGGACGTTATACCTTTAGAACGGTAAATTTTATTTTTTGCTTTTCCGGACAAAATGTCATTTACAAGCTTTGCCGTGGAAATCTCGCCTGCACCTATAATTCCGAAATCGGCTTTCGTATAATTTAAAAATTCCTCGCCTGCAACCGAAAAACCCGCGCCGCCCAAAAAAACCGGGGTGCCTTTGGCATTTTTTATAGTAGAAACAATACTTCTAACGGCATCTCCAGACCAATGATTGTCAATGGAAAGAGAATCTTCATTGTCTATATTGCGTACGGAAATTCCGACAATATCAGGATTGAAATCTTCGATTACTTTTTCAAGGGATTGTTTCGGGAAAAGCATATCGTATTGAAAAGTTTGATGTCCGCCGCGTTTTAACGCCGCGCTTATTGCGGACATTCCAGAAGGATAAACCGGATAAGGATATTGGTAAAGGTTAGACGAAATGAGGAGAATTTTTGCCATAAATCCCGTTAAAACTTCCCGTCACGCCATTTTTTGCATATATCTTCGTAAAAATCGGGTTTGTTCACCAGGACGCCTTTATCTTTATCTATCATAAGCTGAATACTGTAACCTGAAGTCATAATATCGTTGCCCTGGTTATAAATGCGGAACTCAAAATCGAGTCTCGCCGCTTCGTTCCAGTAAAGAAGAGTTTCTATTTTATAGGTTTTTGCAAATTCCAGAGGTTTGAAATAATCAAAATGAATTTGTTTTAAAGGTATGGTAACGCCTTTATTGTAAAAATCCATATAACCTATGCCGAATTTTCTTCCTAAAGCCAGACGCCCTTCTTCAAAATATACGGCGTAATTCCCGTGCCATACGATGCTCATCGGATCAAGCTCGTTAAAGCGTACTATGAATTCGCTTACGCAGCTTAAAGGTTTAGGGTCGTCCGGATTTGTTTTAAAATAAGATTTCTTTATCATTTTTCCTTTATCATACCGCGATGGAAATTTGCGAATACGTTTCTTTATCGTCTTTAATAGTAATATTAAAATATTCCCCGTTTTCGGTTATAACAGCGCAAATCGCGGTATCGGGTAAAATCGGTTTTATGAATTTGGCTTTCTTGACTTCTTTAAGGGCAGCGTCGTTTTTATTTAAAAGTTTTTTTAAGCAAAATAAAGCGATTTCTATATGGACAATCCCGGGAAGCAATGGGTTTTCGGGAAAATGTCCCTGAAAAGCCGTAAAATTTTTGTCTATAAAAAACGTAAAAATATTGCCGTCTTGGTTTTTAAAAGACGCTGATATATCGGTTTCCGCGTTTATCATATTTTTATTACCCATAACACGGGCTCGTCTTGATTAAAATAATAAATTCTTCCGCCTATTATTTTTATATTTTCTTTTTTATCGCTCATAAACAATTCTTTAAAAAAATCCGCAAATTGCTCGATTACGGATTTCGGCATATACGAAATATAAAAATAAACGTCTGTCTCGCCGTCTTTTTTTATTTTCATATCCTGAAGCTTAACGCCTAAATCGCTCATAATCACTACTCTTACGCCGTCGTTTTCTTCAACGGTTATTGCTTTAAATTGCAAGTCATACATGTATGAGCCGTAAAACATCGACGTTTTGTTTTTCGCCATGCTTAGAGCGGACGGTTCCTGCGCGTTATAATTTATTCTCTTGTTTGTTGCAGCGCATGCGGAAAACGATACGGCGAAGATTACGGTTAAAAGTAAAATTTTTAACGTACCGTCGTTTTCGTGTTTTTTTAAAAACGCGGGAACTATAAAAATACTTACAAGTATTGCCGTTAAAATTCCTGTAAAAACCATAAAACCTATTATAAACAAAACTTTATGACTTGCCGCCATAAGCGAACCGAAGCCTATAAGCGTCGACATGGCCGCTATGACTACGGCTTTTATCGGATGAAGTTTTGAGTCTCCTTTTATTTTGTAAATCATAAATACCGCGTAATCTATGCCCAGTCCCAAAAGAAGCGGTATTGCGAAAAGACCGAACAAATTTACCTCTATTCCTAAAACCGCGGCCGTGATAAAAAAAACGCATGCGCCGCACAATACCGGAGTAAGGCTTAAAAACGCGAGTTTAACGTCTTTTAATAAAACCGCAAGCACGACAAAAGAACATAATAAAAGAACGCCTGTTATTATATAAAAACTTGAGAAAACTTCGGCTGTTATTTTTTCCTGAAGCGTTTTATTGGATATTACCAAAGTTTTTATGTTTTGTGAATTTAAAATTTTGCCGTTTTGGGGCAAAATATTCGTAAAAGCATATTCCCCGTCTATCTCTATAACGGGATTATAAAATATATCTAAACTAAAAGCTTCGAAAGCTTTGCTTTCTTTATGTTTACCCGTTTCTAAAAAGCCGTAGAAATCATTAAAAACGCCGGGCTTAATATTATATTTTTTTGAGGCTTTTTCTATTTCTTCTTTTACTTGGGCAATTTTGGCCGGCGTCCAAAACTTTTTCCACATTATAAGGTTTTGCTCTTTTGTTTTTTCGCTTGGGAAAAGTCCGGACAATTTTAAAATATCTTTGTTTTCGCGTGAAATAATTTCGTTATTTTTAAGCGCTTCCTCTTTTGTGCTTCCGAAAACAAATAAAAACTCATTATTATTATACGCGTTTCCGGTAATTTGTTCAAATATCTTTTTGTCTTTTTCAAAATTTTGCGAAACAGTGTTCAGAGAATCCAAAGAAACGTCGAATTTAACGTAGTTAAAGCTGATTATCGCGGCTATAAATACAGCCGATAAAATTAATACGGCAGCGGGCGGGTTTAGTTTGCTTATCCGGATCGCATCGTTGTGCGTATTCGGGACTTCGTTCGCGCAGTCAAAAATTACAGGGGCGATAAAAAAGGCTATTAAGAAAGCCGCCGTCAAACCCGCGGCGCAAAAAAGAGCTACCTGCCTGAATACCCCTATATCGGAAAACCACAAAAGCGAAAAAGTGAGAATTGACGTTAAAGCGCTTACCGCGACAGATTTGAATATTTTTTTCATTGAATTAAATCTGTCTTTTTCTTCGGACGCTTTTAAAGCAAAATAAGCGTACACGCAATAGTCTATCGAAAGGCCCATCAGCACCGCGCCGAAACCTATGGTAATTCCGGATATTCCGTTAAAAATAAAACTTGTTATGACAGCCGCGAAAGCTACAACCGCGGGAGGCACAAGATAAATCAAAATGGCTTTTTTGTCCCTTAAAAAAACAAAAAATAAAATTGCCATCAGCGCGAAAGATATTATTGAAATATTTTTTATGTCCCGTATTATGACCGCGTTATTTTCAAGCGTGTATCTCGGCGCGCCCATAAAAAACGCGTTGACGCCTTCGGGCAGAGAAAGTTTTATTTCGTCAAAGACGGATTTTAATTTTCTTGAAAAACCCAAATCAAGCGAATTTTTAGGGTAATCGAAAATAAGCAGTATTTTTTTGCCGTTGTCGGTTGACATAAAACCGTTATCCGTTTCGAAAGAGTTTGTAATATCGAGATTTTTAAGTTCTTGCGCAAAGGCGGGAAGCAGTCCGAGAGGATCGTTTATGATAAAATCCCTGAAGAATATTCCTTCGGGAGAAAAGGCGTGCTGCAGGCGTTCTCCGATATTTGAAGCTATGTTTTTTTTATCAAGAATCAGCCCGACTCTGTTTTGAATATTTTCGTTCCAGATGTTAGGGACATAATGATAAAACGACAGTAAAAAATCTCTGTCCGCTTTGGGAGCGCTAAGGTTAAGTTCTTGATTGCTTTCCAGCGCCTCGGAAACCGTCTGAGCCGCGTTTAACGAAACTTCGTTGTCGTTGCTTTCTATTACGACAAAAAGTTTATTTGAAAGCGGAGAGTTTTGGAAAAGTTTGATCTCCGTTCCCAAGCTGTCAGGAAGCATTTCGGAAATATCTTCTTTAAATTTAATTTTTGAGAATAAAAACGCAAAAACCGCGAACATAACGCATATCGCGGCAATGTAAACTTTTTTATGTTTGAAAATAAAAGGGTATATCATCATAAATATTAACCTATATCTCGCAAAAGAAAGCTGCGGAGAACAACTAAATTGTCACCCTGCGGAGACGAAGTCTCTCGCAGGGTCTATAAATCCATAGATTCTGCGATTGCTTCGCAACGCAGAATGACATCTGTGCGTTTCAGGAAATAATTCTGCTGTATTTTATATATTCTTGCTATTTGCCGAGCTCATTATCTTATCAGTTAGAAAAGACGAAAGCAAAGCGCCCATAAGGCCGGGAGCCACAACCGCCTGTCCGGTTAAAAACAATCCCGGGATTTTTGTCGCGGGCAAAACCGCGACGCTGTTCGCTTTATGCATTATGCCGTAACCGCTGTAATAGTTTACGTATTTTTTAAAAGTTTTAGGAGTAGCCGCGTCGCAGAAATTAACATTGTCCGCAACTTCTGGATAAAGCTCTTTTAGCCGTTTTTTTATTTCCGCAACCGTTTTATTTTTCTTTTCGATGTAATCTTTTTCGGGAATCTCCCATTCTTTTTCATCGCCGTTTTCAAAAACAACGGCGCATACGCATTGAGGATCGGTATCCGAAAAATTTACATACATCATTTTTTCTTTGCCTTCGGGATAAACGTTTTTAAAATTGTCGCTTGCCAGAAAAGACGTGTTTGTATTTGCGTAGCGTTTTCCGTTTTCCAAAACGCCGTACAAAATAAAAAATCCGGGCGTTTCTTCAAGAGAATTTATTCTCTCGATGTGATTTTTGCGGTATGTTCCTTCGGGGGCGATTTTTACAAACTCTTTCGGGTGAACCGAGGAAACGCATGTTTCGCAGATGATTTCCGAATTGTCGGCAAAAATTATTTTTTTGTCTGAAGTTTTTTCGTCAAACTCTATTTTTACGGCTTTTTTATTTGTAAAGATTTCTATATTGTTTTCCTTAAGAGCCTTTCTATAAATGGTGACAAGGTCACCCGCGCCGCCTTTTATTTTCCAAATGCTTTCAAACATAAGGCCTGAGCAGCTGCAGTATAAAGAAAACGGGGTTTTTGAAGGAGGCGTTCCGTATAAAATTGTCGGAAAAGAAAGCAATACTTTTATTTCGGATGTTTTAAAATGCTTGTCTAAAACTCCCTGCAAAGTTCTATCGTCGTCCGGCCATATTAAAAGTTCTTTGTAAGAATAGTCTCTTTTATGGAGATTCAAAAAAGGCATTTCGTCTATGGTTTTTTGAACATCGTCCAAAAAAGCGGCTATGCCGCTTTTTTCAGCGGGAAAAGTTTCTTCAAGTCTTTTTTGAAAACTTTGCTTTCCTACGGGCGTTTTAAAAACTTTACCGCTTTTTAAAAGGTGTATCTCGTCGCAATTGTCTTTATCGCACGGTACTGCCGGGACAGAGATCCCGAGTTTTTTAAACAGAAATCCGCATATTTCGTTTTCGCCCAGCCCAGCTCCGTAATGAAACCCGCTTTCAAAATGCACCTTGTGCATTTTTTCAAAAATACGGATATTTCTGTCAAATCCGGCTATTAAAGGAGCTATATGAGGCGCCTGCTCTGCAATCGCGACTTTTTTACCTTTTTGGGCGATAAGCAAAGCAGAAGTCAATCCTGATATCCCGCTGCCTATAACAACCGCGTCGTATTTCATGAAAACCCTTTTTTCAATTCAACTGCCGTTAAGCGCCGATTCCGCCGTCAATTTGAAAAACTTTGCCCGTAATATAACCTGCTTTATCCGAAGCTAAAAATGAAACTATTTCCGCGACGTCTTTTGGTTCGCCTGTCTTTCCCAGCGGTATGGTTTTAAGGATTTGTTCCATAGGCAAGCCTTCAAGTATTTCCGTGCCTATAAAACCCGGTGAAACAGCGTTTACGAGAATATTTCTTTTTGCGACTTCCATTGCCAAAGATTTTGTCGCGCCTATAAGCCCGGCTTTCGCGGCCGAATAATTAGTTTGTCCGGGAACGCCGAAATGAGCCGCGGCGGACGATATGTTTATAATTCTTCCTTCGCGCGCCCTTATCATAAACGGCAAAACTTGTTTTGTAACATTAAAAAATCCGTCTAAAGTTACGGAAACCACGTCTTTCCATTCGCTTTCTTTCATCCACATTAAAAGGGTATCTTTGCGGAACCCGGCATTGTTTACTACGGCAAACGGAGTTTGCGTTTCCAAAAGCGGGGATAATATTGCTTCGGTATTTTTATAATCGGCAACGTCAAACTTTAAAAGCAGGCAGCCCCTGCCTAAGTTCTCAATCTCTTGTTTGACTTTTTGAGCTTCAGTGTCGTTTGAGCGGTAATTAAGCCATATGTCAAAACCGTCTCTTGCCAAAGTTCTGGCGATTTCCGCTCCTATTCCCTTGCTTGCTCCGGTGACTAAAGCTATTTTACCTTCCATCCGTTATCTCCAGATTTCCGTAAAATTCGTTTTTCTTTATATTTAAATTATCTTCGTTAACGCCTTTTCCCAGAATAAATCTGATATTGCCCGCGCCGGAAACAGTATAATCGTGGTCGGGCGGTAATTTTTTCAAAGAGAACCAGATAAAAGCGGAAACGCTTTCAAGATCAATCATTTTAAATTCGCCCTCGGCGTCAATTTGCGCGGACACGGAGCTTATACCGAGATTTCCGTTAAAATTTTTAATATTGACTGTTCCAGCCGAAGCATCCAGGCTGATGCTTCCGGATAAATTTGAAATTTTTATATCCGCCGTAAGAGAACTTATTTGCAGTCTGTGTTCTTTAGGTAAAACAATATCGACTGTGGAATTTTCGTCAAAATCGTCTCCGTCCAGATATATTTCCAATTGTTTTCTGTTATTGATTCGTATGTTTCTTTTTGTAGACGGCGGAACTCCCTGTTTGAAAGATACTGAAATTGTTTTTGCTTTGTAAGAAGTTGTTATGTTGATTCTCCCCGCGTTGGCCGTTATAATCGTGCTTTCAACCGATTCTGCCGGAAAAGAATAATTTTCAGCTGAAACAATTGCAGAGCAAAAAAAGAAAAAGAACGCCAAAACAGCGTAAAACTTCATATATCCCCCTGAAAATTTTTACATATTATATCATTTTTATAATTTTTAACAATTTTTCAATGTCGGATTTAGCGTGTCCTGCCGTCAGAGAAATTCTGATTCTTGCCTGACTTTCCGGAACCGTAGGAGGTTTAATCGACGGGGCAAAAATAAAGTTTTTAAATAAAATTTTTGAAAGTTTTTCGGTTTGTTCAATGCCGCCTGTTATTACCGGAATAATCTGCGACCGGCTGTCGCCGGTTTTAAAGCCGATGCTGACCAGTTTTTCTTTAAGATATTTCGCGTTATTTAAAAGCATTGCTCTTTTATCGCCGGATTTTTTTATTATTTCCAAAGATTTCAAAGCCGCGCCGGCTATAGCCGGAGAAACTGCCGTGGTGTATATGAACGCTCTGCATTTATTTACTAAATAGTCTATAAGACTTTGGCTTGCGCACACAAAACCGCCTTGCGCGCCAAAAGCTTTTGATAAAGTGCCGATTGTTATATCGATTTTGTCCGAAACGCCATATTCGTCCGCAAGCCCTCTGCCTTCCTTTCCGAAAATACCTGTAGAATGAGCTTCGTCCAATATGCTGACAGCGTCATGCTTTAAGCAGAGTTCCGTAAAGTCTTGCAAAGGGACAAAGTCTCCGTCCATTGAAAACACGGATTCCGTAACCGCGAGTTTTAATTTATAGTCTTTTGCTCTTTTTAACACAGACTCGAACGAGTCCATGTCGCAATGCTCATATACAAATATGCGCGCTTTGGAAAGTTTCGCGCCGTCCCATAAAGAAGCGTGGTTTAATTTGTCCATAATAATGCATGTATTTTCAATAGAACCAAGGGCGCTAAGCACTCCTAAATTTGTTTGGTAACCGCTTGCGAACAGCAAAGCTGCTTTTTTGTTTTTAAATTTGGCTAAAGCCGTTTCTAATTTTTCATGAACCGAAAGGTGCCCGCCTACAAGGCGGGACGAAGTCCCTCCAAAACCGTATTTTTCAACGGCTTCGCAAGCGGCAGCGTTTATTTCTTTACTGCCGGATAAATCCAAATAATTGTTTGAGGAAAAATTAATGAATTTTTTATTGTCAATTATCACCTTTGCCGCAGGACTTGAAGAAATAAGGCGAAGCTTTCTTGATAAGCCTGACTCTTTAATTGCTGATAATTTTTCGGACAATATATCATCTAACATAACTAAACCTCATGATACGGTAATGTTTGTCATTCCGGCTAATTAGTAAGATGTTATTCCTCTAACGAGCCTGCCCCGTAAGGTATTTATACGGGGGAATCCATGTTCGTTGTTGATCTTTCCGCTGTTTTTCTGTTCTTTTTCAGATTAGTTATAACACGCAAAGGCTTATCGATAAACCAATATTTGAGACATAGTCTTCCGAAACGTTTGTTTTTAAAATTGTTTCCGAAATAATCGTGGAACGCGAACGGACGGATTCCTTTTATTTCGTCTATAGAGGCTTCATGGGCAAAATATTTTGCAATCTCCAAAGGCGCAAATTTCATTCCGTTGGATTCCAAAATGTGTTTGTTTTTAACGCAAATAAACAAATCTTCATTATAAAGCCCTTTATATACTGACCGTTCGGATCGGACCGGCTCAAAAGGAATATTCAGTTTTGACGGAAGTTCCATCAAACGCCTGGAACGTATTGAAACGCTGTTTCCTACCCTGCAAATGTTTCCTTTTGCGTCTTTCAAAGAATTATTTTTCGGCCACGGCGCGCCTATATAATCGTAAGCCAAAAACTCTTCGCGCCACATATCGGGATTAATCATGAAACCGTCATAATGTATAAGCAGCATAAAATCCGTGTTAATGTGTTTGTGCATTTCGTAAATCATCTTGTAATTAAAGTCGTTCATGCTTTTATTTTTCGGCGTACAGTCATAACGGATATTTTCAGGCAGGTAAAAAGGTTTTTTATGGCTTACCAGAACAGCGTCGCCGAATTCTATATTTTTCATGCTGTATTTCATAGCCTGAACGGTTTCATATACATAAGTGCAGGCTAAAGCCGCGATGGTAACGTTTGGAAGTTTTAACATAGGTTGCTTTTTTTAAAATAAAGCGCCGCGCCTTGTCCGCCGAAACCAAAAGATAAAGACAGCGCCGAGTTAACCGGCTGAGCCAAGGCAATATTTTTTACATAGTTTAAATTGAACGGTATATCCGATTCGGTAAAATTTAATGTCGGCGGGACAATACTATCTCTCATTGCAAGGATTGAAAATATCGCGCCGGCAATTCCCGAAACGCCAAGCATATGTCCGGTAGCGGCTTTTGTTGACGACACCAACGGAAATGAGGAATTAGGAGTGAGGAGTGAGGAATGAACTGCTTTTCCGGCATTTTCTTTGTCTTTAATTCCTAACTCCTCATTCCTAACTCCTAACTGTCGTTTTATCGCTTCGCTTTCGTAATAATCGTTTAACTTTGTTCCGGTGCCGTGAGCGTGTATAAAGTCCGGAATTTCATTGTTAACGGTGTTTTTTATAATACGTTCCATACCGTTTGACGAATCTATATTAATTGTGTTGTTTGTATAAATACCGGAGGCGAAGCCTCCCAGTTCGCAATAAATTTTCGCGCCTCTTAAAGCTGCTTTTTTCAAATCTTCAATTACTATAAATCCCGCTCCTTCCCCTATGGAAAAACCGTCTCTTTCTTTACCAAAAGGCCTGTGACCCCTTTTGGAAAGAGCGCCCATATTTTTAAATCCTGCCGTATATAACGGATGTATTGATGTTTCCGATGTTCCGCAAATCACCGCATCGCAAATATCGTTTTCTATAAAATCGCATCCTTTGATAACGGTTAATGTTCCCGTAGCGCACGCGGCAGATACGCAGCTCATCTGCCCTTCAATTTTCAATATGTTTTTAATTTGTTCCGGAAAGCCACTGTCAAAAACAAAACTTTCATGAAATAAGTTCGGTTTGCTTTCGCCGCAAGACAAGCCTATGCGGTCTTTTTCGTAACCTGAAGTTATAAGACCCGCGTCTTTTACCGCTTCCTGAGCGGCAAAAAACCCTATGGCAAGCTGGCGGAGATTTTCAGGCATATCAAAGCCTTCCGCTCTTGCTATAAAAGCTTCGTTTTTTATTTCATAACGAACCGCGCTTTCACTGTCAATTAAGCGTTGCCAGTTTTTTTCAATGCCTGTGCCAAGAGGCGAAACAATACCAAGCCCCGTAACGGCAAATCTTATTTTTTCACTTTCCACTTTTCACTCTCAACTTTGCTTTTAAACTATTCTCGAATCGATGTTAAACACTTGTCCTGAAATTGTTTTTGTATTTGCCAAATAAAGCATAAAATCTAAAAACTCTTTTAAGTCTGTAGTAGTATTTAAAACGCTTTCCCGTTTTCTTTCTTCTGTATATTTTTCTCCTGCCGACTTGCCAAGAGACGTTAAATGAAATCCCGGCAAAACGGCATTTACGGTTATACCGAAACGTCCGCCTTCTCTTGCCGCGGTTTTTGTTAAAGCGATTACCGCGGCCTTTGAGGCCGAATAACTTGCAGCGCCCGCGTAAGATTTATACGCGGATATCGAAGCTATATTTATTATTGATCCGTAATGCTGCTTTGCCATAATATCGAGAGCTTCTTTAATGACATAAAATGTCCCGTTGAGGTTGGTTTGTATTACTTCGTTCCAGTTGTCGGCTTGTTCTTTAAAAATTAGTTTATTTTTGCCTATGGAAGCGTTATTTATTGCGCAGTCGATTTTTCCAAACGCGCCTTGCGCGTTTTTTATAAGAGACGCTGCTTCGTCAGGTTTTGAAATATCGGTTTGAAAAAATTTTGAGTTTGGAATTTCATAATCGGGTTTATTTGTTCTGTAACAGCCGCATACATTCCAGCCGTTTTCAGAGAAATGCAAGGCAAGTTCTTTTCCTATTCCGCGCGAAAGCCCGGTAATCAATACGGTTTTTTTATTCATAAGTTTCCATTCCCAAATCTTTTATCATTTTTAAATCCGTTTCAATATCCCTGCCGCCCGTAGTAAGATATCCGCCGCTCATCATTCCGTTTGCTCCGGCTAAAAAGATCATTGATTGTAAATCTCTCAAATTTACTTCCCTGCCGCCGCAGATAACTATATCCTGTTTTTGCAAAATCAGTCTGAACAACGCGATTGTTTTTAGTATTTCCGTTGGCAAAAGGGGCTTTGCCCCTTCCAATGCCGTGCCTTTAACCTGTATGAAAAAGTTCATAGGCACGCTGTCAACATCAAGCTCTTTTAAAGCAAACGCCAGATCAACCCTGTCATGAATAGACTCGCCGATTCCGAAAAGTCCGCCGCTGCAAATTTTAAATCCAAGGGTTTTCGCCCTTTTTATAGTGTTTATTCTCTCGTCATAACTGTGCGTAGTGCAGATTTTCGGGAAAAATTCCCTCGAGGTTTCTAAGTTGTGGTGGATTTTTTTTATTCCGGCTTCTTTAAATTTAAAAAGTATTTCATCAGACAGCCTGCCTATAGAAACGCTCAGGCTTTCAACCTGCTTATAATTTTTAAACATTTCACAAAGCGAGTCTATTTCTTTTTCGTTTAAATAGTTTCCGCTGGAAACAATGCCGAAACATTGCGCGTTTTCAAGCGCCTTGTCTGCGGACCGCGCTATTTGCGCGGTTTCAGCCAAAGGATAAACTGTAACTTCCGTTTTATTAAAAGCAGACTGCGCGCAGAATTTACAATTTTCGCCGCACTGGCCTGATTTCGCATTGATAATTGAACAGATTTTTACTTTATCGCCTTTATACTTTTTGCGTACTTTTGCTGCCTCGTAAAAGAGGTCTTCGGCGTCTGAATTAAAAAGAAGCAAAGCTTCTTCTTTTGTAATTTCTTTTTTCATAATTCATACATTTTACAGAATAAAATAAATCAGGTCAACCTCATAATAATTATAAGGTTGACCGGCCTTGATTTCGCTATAGACTTTAATTGTAATACGGTTTAGTCTTCTTTCTCTTCCTCTTTGTCTTTAATAATATTGAAACTAATCCCGATATTAAAAGTGATTCCGGAAAAATCCACATATGTCTCGTCAAAAAGAATATCAGCCAAGTCCGTTGTAACTTTGCCGTTGAATTGGTACCCAAAGCTAAAAAACAGACTTGTAGATTTAGCTAGTACATATTCGACGCCTAATTCTATTTTCGGTATTATAGCCGATGACGTTTCTTTTTGCTGCACATTACCGACAAGCAGTCCGGTTGATTTATAGTTATATTCATTAAAAAGCAGTTCTGCGCCTAAACCGCCCCATACTCTTATCCGGGGTTTATCTTCATCCTTATATTTATAATAAATCATTATAGGCATGGCATAAGCGTTTGAGGTTAGTTTTAAATCATTGTAACCGTAAGAGGAGTCATAAAAAAATAATCCATAGTAGTTCTCTTCATATTTTGTAAATCCTACTTTAACGCCTATATATCCTTCGCCTTCGAATCCGAAAATTTCGTTGCTTATTTTCCTTTCAAAAAAAACGTCCGCTCCGTAATTAAAAAAGTCGGCCTTATAATCCTGGGCTCCTCCGATAACGTAATAATTATCGTATTCGCCGAAACAACTGCCGCCGAATAATTTCCCGCCTCTTACGTTAACGCCGAAATCCGCAAAAACAAAACCGGAAAAACAAATTAAGCTGAGTATGGCAAAAAATAGTTTTTTTATCATAATTCCTCCGTTAATCGGCATAAAAATTTAAGGGTGCTAGCACTCTATTTTAATTTTTATGGTTTTTGATTTTACTATTGATTTTGTCGCGTTGATTTGCTTTAAAGCTTTTTCTATGTTTTCGCGGTAAGTTTCGTGCGTTATGATTATTACCTGCACGTAATCCCCGCCGCTTATGTCCGGCTGGGCAAGGCTTGCTATTGACACTTTATATTTACCCAGTATTCCTGAAATTTTTGATAAAACTCCCGGCTTGTCTATAACATTTAGCCTTATATAATACGAAGCTTTGCTTTTACCCGCGGGTAATATTCTAATTTTCTTTTTTCTGTCGAAAACAACGTCGGGAACTATTCCAGCGGTGTTTGTGACTATAAATTTTGAAAGATTTATTATATCCGAAACCACCGCGCTTGCCGCGGGTCCCTGTCCGGCGCCTTTTCCGTAAAGCAAAACGTCGCCCGAATCTTTACCCGTAATCATAACCGCATTGTATTCGTTTTCAACGGTCGCGAAAGCATTATTGTGTTTCACAAGACACGGCTGAACCGACAAATCTATTCCGTTTTTGGTTTGATGGGCGGAGCCTATAAGTTTTATGTCATAGCCGAAATCCTGCGTTATTAAAACGTCTTCTATATTCAAGTCCGCTATGCCTTTTACGGCGATATCTTTTACTTTTATCCAGCCGCCCCACGCAAGAGACGCAAGTATCGCAAGCTTATTTGCTGTATCGGTTCCTTTAACGTCAAACGCCGGATCGGCTTCGGCAAAACCCGCTTTTTGCGCGCTTTGCAAAGCTTCATCGTAAGAAACCCCGTTTTTTGTCATTTCGCTTAAAATAAAATTTGTCGTGCCGTTTAATATGCCTTTAATCTCAAGGATTTCTTCCGAAGCCAAACCTTCGCTTAAACCTTGCACTACCGGAATAACGCCGCCCACGGAAGCTTCATAGTATATGGATTTTTGGCAGTCTTGAGCCGTTGTAAAAATCTGATCCCAGTATTTTGCAAGGACCGCTTTATTTGCGGTAACCACGTTTTTACCCGCTTTTAAAGACTCTATTATAATTGTTCTTGCCGGCTCGTATCCGCCGATAAGTTCGACTACTAAATCTATTTCGGGATCTTTTATAATGTTTCTAAAATTTTTGACGTAAAGTTCCGGTTTATCTATCGGATATAAGTCGCATATGGATTTGATTTTTATGGGTTTGCCGACTTTGCGCAAAACTATTTTTTTGTTTTCTTCTAAAATTTTAACTACGCCCTTGCCGACCGTGCCGTAGCCTATTAATCCGACGTTTATATATTTTTTTTCCATAGTTATTTACATCCTTTTGCATTCTTTGTGAATTTGTTTATCCTCAGCAGCGCGTCGTGAAAGCGCTTATCGTGGGTTACTAAGGATATTCTTATATATCCTTCGCCGTGTTTGCCGAAACCTACTCCGGGAGAAACTACTACGCCGGTTTCTTTTATTAAATCTTCGGCTGCTTTTAACGAACCTTCTTTCTTAAGACATTCGGGAAGTCCTACCCATACGTACATTGTCGCTTTTGTTTCAGGCGCGTGCCAGCCTATTTTTTTCAGGCCCGCCGTCATCATTTTCATTCTTCTTTCATAAATTGCAGACTGTTCGCGAACGCAGTCCTGCGAGCCGTTTAAAGCCGCTACGCCCGCAAGCTGCATAAATGTCGGCGCGCCGTAATCCAAGAAAGATTTAAATTTTTCAAGCGGGTAAAGAAGCTTTTTGTCTCCGCAAACCCAGCCGAGTCTCCAGCCCGCCATATTGAAAGTTTTCGAAAACGAATGAAATTCTAAGGCGACGTCTTTTGCGCCGTGGAATTCAAATATTGAAGGCGCAGAGTAATCGCCGAAAGTAAGTTCGGAATAAGCGTTGTCGGAAACCAATAGAATATTGTATTTTTTGCAAAACCTTATAGCTTCTTTCCAGAAGTTATTATCCTCGACTACCGCTGCCGTCGGGTTATTCGGATAATTTAAAAACATTATTTTTGCTTTTTGCGCGATCTTTTCCGGGATTTTTGTAAAGTCGGGCAAAAAATTGTTTTTTTCAAGCAAAGGCATAAAATGAATTTTCGCGCCCGCTAAAACTACCCCGTTAAAGTGAACGGGATACGCGGGATCGCACACTAAAACGTAATCGTTCGGATTTAAATACGCCATACACAGATGAGCCACTCCTTCTTTTGAACCTATAAGGGAGAGAATTTCATTCGCGGGGTCAAGCTCGACGCCGAAACGTCTTGCCATCCATTCCGCTATGGCTTTTCTGAATTTAGGCATTCCTTTTGCCTGCGGATACCTGTGCGTATTTTTGTGGTGCTTTACCGTATCGCAAAGTCTGTCGACGATATGGGCAGGCGTGGGCATGTCCGGATTTCCCATGCCTAAATCTATGACGTCGAGATTTTTTGCGTAGGCTTCGTTTTTCAGAAGGTTGATTTTTGTAAAAAGGTACGGCGGAAGCTGTTCTAATTTTTTTGAAGGCTCTATATTTATCATATTAGATGTTTGGAAGTTCGGGTGTTTGGAAGTTTGGCAAAAAATCGTTGTTTTTGTCGTTGCCAAGCTTCCAAGCTTCTAAACTTCTATTCCTCTGTCTTTGATTGAATTATTTTCCTGAGGGTTGTAGTGGGTTTGAAAGAAACCTTTTTCCCAGGCGGAACAGGAATTATTTCGCTTGTTTTCGGGTTTCGGCCCATTCTGGCCTTGCGGTCCTTAGCTCGAAAAGACCCGAGTCCAGACAGAGAAATGACTTCCCCGTTTTTTAAGCTGTCCTGAATAACTTTAATCAAAGCTTTTATAACTTTATTGGAATCGCCCTGAGTAAGCCCCGATACGTCGGATACCAGTTTAACGACATCAGGTTTTTTCATCGGATAATACCTCCGCGCAAAATAAAAAATGCTTTAAATTTCTCAAAACTCATTTATTTTATAATAAAAATTTAAAAAAATGTCAATAAGTTTGAAGCTTAATTTGAAATTTTGTTTCAAACTCATCAGGAAATTTAACAATGGATTTATTTTACAATGATTTTTTTGTTTTCCGATATTGACGGTTTTTTATATTATTTACGGTTTGACTTTTGACGGTGATTTTGTATATAATTTTTTATGTTAAATCCCGCTTAAAAAAATCCAAAAAACAAGGAATGTTTATGAACGCAAAAAAAATAGTACTAGATGAGAAGGATTTACCTAAACAGTGGTATAATATTCAGGCTGATTTGCCTGAACCGCTTGACCCTCCTTACAATACCCGCGAAGGAAGACCCGCACAACCAGAAGATTTGGAAGTCATTTTCCCGAAAGAAATAGTAAAACAGGAAATGAGCTCCGAAAGATATATAGATATACCCGAACCTGTCCTTGAGGCGTATAAAATATGGAGGCCTTCGCCTCTTGTCAGAGCATCCAATCTTGAAAAATTTCTTGATACTCCTGCAAAAATATATTTTAAAAACGAAGGCGTAAGCCCTTCGGGAAGCCATAAGTCTAATTCGGCGATAGCGCAGGCTTTTTATAACAAAGAAGCGGGGGTTAAAAGAATAGCCACGGAAACCGGCGCGGGACAGTGGGGGTCGGCTTTGGCCATGGCGTGCGAAATGTTCGCCATAGAATGCGTTATATATATGGTAAAGGTTTCGTACGAACAAAAGCCGTACAGGAAATCTTTAATGCAGGTTTACGGCGCGCAGGTTTTTTCAAGTCCTTCAAATCAAACGGAAACCGGCAGAAAAGTTTTGACTGAAGATCCGGACAACCAGGGGTCTTTAGGCATAGCGATTTCCGAAGCTATTGAAGACGTTTTAAATCATAAAAATGCGAAATATTCTCTGGGCAGCGTTTTAAACCACGTTGCAATGCATCAGACGGTTATAGGGCTTGAAGCGAAAAAACAGCTTGAAATCGCGGGCGATTATCCGGACATTGTTATAGCGTGTCTTGGCGGCGGTTCGAATTTTTCCGGAACGGCGTTTCCTTTTATAATGGATAAACTTCAGGGCAAAAAACCGAATTTAAGAGCTATAGCCGCGGAACCTTCGGCTTGCCCGAAACTTTCAAAAGGCGTTTTGGCTTACGATTTCGGCGACACTTCCGGTTTTACGCCTGCTCTTAAAATGTACACTTTAGGCCACACTTTTATGCCCGGAGGAATACACGCGGGCGGGCTTCGCTATCACGGAGCGTCGCCTTTGGTCTCTGCTTTGGTAAAACATAATTTTGTAGAACCTGTTACCGTGAAACAGCGCGAAGTTTTTGAAGCCGCGATAACTTTTACAAGAACCGAAGGGATTTTACCCGCTCCCGAATCCGCGCACGCCATAAGGGTTGCCATAAAAGAAGCTCTTAAAGCAAAAGAAGAAGGAAAATCTAAAACAATATTGTTTAATTTGTCAGGTCACGGGCATTTTGATTTATCGGCGTACGACAATTATCTTTCGGGAAAAATGGTCGACTACGAATATCCGGCAGATAAAGTATGCGAAGCGCTGACGCATTTGCCGAAAATATAATAGAGGCGGAAGTTTAGAGGTGTGGATGCATAGAAGCTTAGTAAAAACAAGAGTCGTTGCTATGCGTCTGTGCGTCTATTCATCCAATCTTCTAAAACGGAGTTTATTGTGTCTAAAACAGGAATAATTTGCACAATGGGGCCTGCTACGCGGTCTTTGCAGCTGTTGAGAAAAATGGCGAATTCCGGAATGACGGTCGCAAGGCTCAACTTTTCGCACGGTTCGCACGAAGAGCACGAAAAAGATTTTATTTTGATAAAAACTTTAAACAAAAAATACAAAAAGAATGTTAAAATTCTGGCGGATCTTGAAGGACCCAGAATAAGAGTGGGCAAAATTAAAAACGATAAAGTCCTGCTGAAAAAGAAACAAAAACTTACCCTTACAAATAAAGAGATTTTGGGAAACAACAAAAAAATTTTTATAGACTATTCGGGCTCTTTGACCGACATAAAAAAAGGACAGGACATTTTTATAGACGACGGTAATCTTACACTTAAGGTTTTGTCGTCAACAAAAGACAATCTTATAGCCGAAGTCCAAATGGACTATGTTTTGAAAACGCATAAAGGCGTCAACATTCCGCAGGCCAAACTGAAATTTCCGCCGATGGAAGAAAAAGACCGCCAGGATATGCTTTTTGCTTTAAAACATAATGTGGATTTTATCGCGAACTCTTTTGTAAGAACCGCGGAAGGAATGAAACCTCTTAGAGATATCCTCAAATCCGCGAACAATTCCAAATGCAAGCTTGTGGCTAAAATAGAAGACAGGTCCGGAATAGACAATCTTTTGTCAATTCTGGACGTATGCGACGGAATAATGGTTGCAAGGGGCGATATGGGAATATCGATTCCTCTGTGGACTGTCCCGGTTGTCCAAAAATACATAATAAAAAAATGCCGTTCGCGCAAAAAATTTGTTATAACGGCGACTCAAATGCTTGAAAGCATGGTTGAAAATCCCATACCTACGAGAGCCGAAGTTTCCGACGTGGCAAACGCCATAATCGACGGGAGCGATTTTGTAATGCTTTCAGCCGAAACCGCCGTGGGCGCGTATCCCGACAAAGCCGTGGAAATGATGGGAAACATTATTAAATTTACCGAAAGAAATAGTTATAGACTGCCGGGAATAAAATAGCCGGTATTAATTCGAAGTGTAAATAAACGATATTGGGAGACTTGAATGACAAAAGAAGAAATTGTCAAAACCGTTAATGACGCCTTAATTAAAGAATTTGAACTTGAACCCGCCTCCATGAAACCCGAAGCAAACTTTTTTACGGATTTGGGGCTTGACAGCCTTGACGCCGTGGATATGGTCATAGTTTTGGAACAGGCGTTTAAAGTTAAAATAAGAGCTAATTACGAAGTCGGTAAAATTATAACTCTCGGCAATTTATACGATTACATAGAAGAACTTTTAAAACAGAATCCCAATGCCTGATTTTATAAAAAAACTATACGGAGCTCCTTTTGCGGCGGCGGCGTGGACATGGCTTTTTATTTCGGGCATTTTCGCGGTGCCGTATTTTTATTTTACCGGATATAAAGAAAACGCATTGAGAAATTTTCTTTATTTTCAGGGAAAAGTCGTTCAGTTCGCGGTATTTTTCGCTTCGGGGTTTAGTAAAAAAGTCGTCAAAGGAAAAATGCCGGACAAAGCTTCGATACTTGTGGCAAACCATCCGTGCACGTATGACACTTTCGTGTTTTTTGATTTCGGCATTAAAAATCTTGTCTGTATAGCCAAAGGCTGGCCGTTTAAAATAATTTTCTACGGAAAATTTATTGAAAAAGCGGGATATATAAATTCCGAAGGCAAAACGGCGGAAGAAATTATTGAAGATGCGCGCGTAAAAATCGAACGGGGGCTTAACGTCGCGGTTTTTCCGGAAGGCACAAGAAGCAAGGTTACAGGAAGGTTTCGGACGCTTGCTTTTGAAGCCGCGATCAGAATAAATTGTCCGGTTGTTCCGTTTGTAATAAAAGGTCTTGCCGAAATGTTGCCGCCGGGATCGTACTGCCCGAAATACAATCCCGTGGAATACATTCAGCTTGAAACCGTTTATCCCGATAAATTTCAAGGCGAGCTTGGCGCTCATAATATGGCAAAGCACGTTAAAAACATGGTAGTACAAAAGCTGGAGGAAAGATGAAGAAAATTTTAGTTTTGTCGTTTGTTTTGACTTTTTGCGCATCAGGGCTTTTCGCAGCGCTTAAAAAACCCGGCGTTATAAGAGAGAAAGTATCGGTTCCAAGCGCCGAGTCCGTTGAAGACGCGATTAATAAAGCTTGTTCCGGAGACAACTGGAAAGCCGTAAAACTTAACGGACATAATGTAATATTTGCGACTGTTGACGCAAATGAATGTATTTTGACCGCTAAAATAACTTACACGAAACAGAATTACGTTATAGAATACAGGGAAAGCAATTTGGATTTGGACGACGAAGACGATAACGCCGTTATAAATTCGACATATGACAATAAGATTGCCGAGTTAAATACCAGTATTTTAAAGAATTTAAGGGGATAAAAATGAAAAAAATTATCGCATCAACGTTTTTGACGGCGCTTTTTGCTTCGGTTGTTTTTGCAGCGTCTATGGTTAATCCTTTAAAAGTAGAAGTTCCTTTGTCTTTAAGCAGCGACGCGGACGTCAAAAAAGCAATTATTGCGGGCTGTCAGGAAAAAGGCTGGGTTCCAGCTGAAAAAGGCGACAATCAAATAGATGCCGTGTTAAACTTGAGAGGGCATTCGGTAACCGTAAAAATTGCGTATGATAAAAGCGGTTATTCTATAGAATACAAAGACAGCTCGAACATGAATTATAACGACAAAAAAAATCTTATACATTCGAAATATAACCAATGGGTCGGGAATTTAAACAAAGCCATACGACAAAATATAGATTTTTCAAAAACGGGAAAATGACGGAGTTTAACGTAAAAGAAAATATGTTCCACAAGCCGCCTATGCTTCTTGTGGACGAAGTTTTAGAAGAAAGCGCCGATAAAGGCAAAACTTCGTTTGAGATAAGAGACGGCAATATATTTATCGGAACCAACGGAATTTTTTCAAGAGCCGCGTTAATAGAAATCGCTGCCCAGTCTTTTGCCGCTGTAGACAAATTCCAAAAGATGAGAAAAAACCTTGATTCTTCGAAAGGTTTTCTGGCAAGCGTTAAAAGTTTTGAATTTTTTGCCGATACTAAATCTGGAGACAAGGTGATATGCGTTATTGAAAAAACAGATGAAATAGCGCATCTTCATATAATAAAAACGGAACTTTTTGTAAACGATAAAAAAATCGCCGCCGGAGAGTTCAGAATATTTGAGTTTGCGGATACCGAATGAAAAAAACAAAAATTTTTATTATAAAGATGTTAATGGTTGCTTTTGTTTCCGTAGTGTCTGCCCAGCAGACAATAGATCAAAAGTTTTCCGAATTCGCGAATGTCCAAACCGTAGAAAGCTCATTTGAAATGAAAGAATATGTTTCGATAGCGGACAAGCCGTTTATAAGCGCCGGGCGTTTTTATTTTCAAAAACCGGATTCTTTAAAATGGGAATATTTGTCGCCTTTTAACCGCGGGTTTCTCATAAACGGCGGTAAAATTTTTTCATGGGAAGAAAAAGACGGCAAAAAAGAAATAAAAGACATAAGTTCAAATCCGGCCGCCAAAGCCGTGGTTTTACAGCTTTACGCTTTTATATCCATGGATAAAACTAAAATTTCAAAATCGTATAAAATCGAAGATTTCGAAGACGGGATAACCTTGTTCCCTTTAGGAGATTCAAAAAAACAAATGATTTCAAAAATAAACATATTTTTCCGCAAAGACATTGCTGCGGTAGAACAAGTGGAAATAATAAGCAAAACCGGCGATAAAAGTCTGATTTCATTTTTTAATACAAAAATTAACGAATCTTTGCCGCAAAACGTTTTTGATATAGACGTTAAATAATCTTTCAAAGCGTAAATTTGGAGGACATGTGCCGGATAATTTCAAAAAAAGAAGAGTAGTTATAACCGGTGTCGGCGCGGTTTCTCCCTACGGCGCGGGCGCGAAACTTTTGGCAGACAATATGCTTGCGGGAAAAAGCAGCGTGAAATTTAACGCCGAGCTTGCCGAAGACCCCGACATTATGAGCCATGTTTCTTCAACGGTTCCTGAAATAGATTTTTCATATATTCCGCGCCATTTCAGACGGTCTATGTCTAAAATGTCTCTTTTTGCATACGGCGCGATAAAAGAAGCGGTTAATTGCGCGGGTTATGAAACCGTCCCTGAAAAAACCTCTTTATTTTTGGGTTCCACAATAAGCAGCATGGATACATGGGTAAATTTTGCCGATAAATATAAAAAGAAAGAATTGAATACCGTAAAAACAACCGTGGTTTTTCAGGTTATGAATCATTCGCCGCTGGCAAATGTCGCTCAGGCGTTTGATATTAAAGGCCCGGGGTTTGGCACTTGTACAGCTTGCGCTACGGGTTTAATAAATACCGGTCTTGCGTATCTTGCCGTGTCTGCCGGATTTGTCGACAGCGCTTTATGCGGCGGTACGGATGAATATCATCCTATAATGACCGCGTGTTTTTCGATAATGAATGCCGCAAGCAGCGGTTTTAACGCTGATCCCGAAAAAGCGTCCCGGCCTTTTGATAAAGACAGGGGAGGCATAGTGTGTTCCGAAGGATGCGGAATGTTTTTTGTAGAATCTCTGGAAAGCGCTCTTAAACGCGATGCTAAAATTTACGGCGAAATCATAGGTTTCGGCACAAACACGGAAACTAAAAGCATATCTCATCCGTCGCGCGAATGCATAAGCGAATGTATGCAAAAGGCTTTGGATAATGCGGGGCTTTGCCCCTCTGACATAGATTTTGTTAACGCCCATGCCACAAGTACGCTTGCCGGAGACATAGAAGAGAGCAAAGCGATAGCTTCCGTTTTCGGGGAAAAAATTTCCGTCAACAGTTTAAAAGGACATATCGGACACACAATGGCGGCAAGCGGCAGCCTTGAACTTATAGCCATGCTTGATATGATGGAAAGAAATAAAATTGCTTCAACGCTTAATTTGGAAAATATTGACCCTGAATGTTCGGGCGTAAAACATCTTACCGCAAATCAGGATTTAAAAGTAAACACTCTTATGAAAAACAGTTTTGCCCTCGGCGGCACAAACTGCTCGCTTATAGTAAAAAGATATGAGTAACGACAGATGATTAGATACATAGATGCGTGGATGCATAGCAAAGACAAAGAAAAGAACAAAGTTGTTACCATGCGTCCGTGCATCCTTGCATCGCCTTTGCATTTCGTTGACTTTGCAGCTAAAAAATATTAGAATTATCAAACTTATTTTTAGAAACATAGTTTCAAGGGCGGCGTAGCTCAGGGGTAGAGCAGAGGACTCATAAGCCTTTGGTCAGTGGTTCAATTCCACTCGCCGCCAATTTTGCGTCGGCTTTTGAATTTTTGTCTCCTTATACTCCGGCTCACGTACCGTTCCTTGTACGCTTCGCCGTCGCAAGCGTCGCAAAAATCCAAAATCCTTTGCAAAATCCTATCCAAGAACCTTTTATCAAAACGCATTAAAATTTATGCCGGTTTTATTTATATACGTTTTCGGAATATCCGTATCGTTTATACAGCTTTTGTTTTTCCGCGAAATTATGCCCGTTTTTCAGGCGGCAGACATAGTAAGCGGTTTTTTTGTATTGCATTCGGTAGCCGGTCTTGCTTTAGGGTTTTACATTGCTTCAAAACTCGCTCCGTTTCAAAATCCCGGAAAAATAATCTTTTTTACAGCCGTAGCTTTAATCGCGGTTTTGTTTATCGAATTTGCGTTTATAAGAAACATGCGTTTTTTTCTGTCGGTTCCCTCGGGCGGCGGAATATCGCTGAGAATCGCGTTTGTTTATATTTTCGGCGCTATAGCTCCCATAAATTTTGTCATCGGCATTATATCCCGTTTCGCGTATTATCCTGAAAAAATTTTTTACCGTTTTTTTGTTTCGCAAAGTTTAGGCTTTATATCGGGATGCCTTATATATTTCTTCTTTATGACGCAGACCGAAGGGCTGCTTACGGTTTTAATTACGGCGTCGGTAATTTCATTTTCGCTTTTTTTTATTTCTTCAGGCAGAAAAACCTTATTTTTCGCCGCTTGTGCGTTTATTTTTTTTATTTACGCGTCGGAAGGGATTTTATTTGATATTTCGGCGTTTGATAAAAAACTTCTGGAAAGAAGTTTCATTTCTTCAAGCATTGAGGATTATAAATATACCCCTTACGGGCAAAACGTTTTAACGCAGAAAAACGGCGAGTATTCGTTTTTTACAAACCAGATTTTGATGTTTTCAAAACCGGACATAGAGATTTTGGAATCGGAAGATTTCGGGCATATTCCGGCTTTGCATCACGGCGATCTTAAAAAAGTTTTGATTGTCGGCGGCGCTGTAAAATACCTGCCGATGATATTTGAGCATAACGTAGAACTTGTCGACTGCGTGGAATCCGACGAAGCCGTGGTATCGATAATACAAAAAAAATTTATTCATTTGGGCTATATTTTCAGCGACGGCAGGCTTCATATATATAATGAAAACCCGAGAGATTTTATCAGGAATTCGCGCGAGAAATACGATTTAATCCTGGTCGGAATGCCCTACCCGTCAAATCTCCAGTTAAACGCTTACTTCACTAAAGAATTTTTTCAGGTTGCGGCGGATAATCTCAGCAAAAACGGTTTTATAGCCGTAAAGCTTCCCGGCAGAACGGCTTTTTCATCGTATATAATGGCGGAGCTTAATAAATCCGTTTTAGATGCGATGCAGAGCGTTTTTAAATATACGCAAATAATTCCGGGAAACCGCAACATTTTAATCGCTTCGCAAAAAAGGATGCCTTACAGGCTGCATATAAAAAAGCGTCTTTCCCAAATGCAGGAGACGACTTTGGTTTTGTCGAAGTATTATCTCGACGACAGAATGGATACGCAAAAAACCCTGTGGCTGAAAAACGAATTAAAAAAAGTAAAAAGAGAAGAACTTTTAAACAGCGATTTTAATCCTAACGCGATGATGCTTTCGGTTTTGTACAGGCAGTCGGGATTTTCTCCGTATTTAAGCGTTTTTATGGATGAAGCGATAAAATATTCGCCTTTGATTTTAATAGCGGTTATAGCGGTGTTTTTTCTTTCGAAATCCGTATATAACGCCACTTCTTTTGTCTGTTCTGCTACGGCTTTCTGGATTATGTTTACGATACTTTTTTCTCTGCAGATATATAACGGGCAGATTTACAAATGGATCGGGATTATCGCTCCGCTCTTTGTCTCCGGCATTTTGTCGGGAACGTTTATCGCGCGCGGTTTTGCGCTGCATACGCCTTTGAACAAAAAAATGTTCGCGTCCGAGCTTCTGTTTATTTTAATAACGGCTTTATGGCTTTTAACGATAAAATTTGAATTTGTGAATTTATGTATTTTATCCGTTTTTGCGTTTTTTTCCGGATTTGCCGCCGGCGCGGAAATTTTTGTTTTAATAAAAATTTCCGAATTGTTTACTTCCGAAAACAAAACCAAAATATTCATATTCGCGGTTTTTGGCGCGTGTTTCGCGTCGTTTTTCGGAGGAAGTTTTTTAATTCCGGCGTGGGGTATAACCAAAGCGGTTGTGTTAATATTTTTCTTTAAATTTCTTATTTTTTGCCGCTGGGCCGATTTAAATAAACGCGGGCTTTAGGTGATTTTTAAAAACGCAAGAAAAATCAATGATATTTATTGAATAAATTTTAAAAAAAATGTAAAATAAACGAAAATAAAAATAAAAGAGGTACAGATGAAAAAGATATTTTCATTATGCGCATTGATGGCAATGATGTGTCTTTCGCCTGTTTACGGCGCCGATAAGTATAAAATAGTAGGCTTTGTTACGGACGCGGACGGAAATGCTTTGAGCAATATTGCCGTAAAAATAACCGGCGATGTCAAGCTTACCGAGAAAAGCGACTCTATGGGATATTATAAATTTGAAAATCTGGATAAAGGGCTTAAGCTGGATGTTTTTATCGATGAACCGGGTTTAAAATTTGCTCCGGAAGCGTATAAAATAAAAAAACTTAAGTCTGACGAATATGTCGATTTTAAACTTAAATCCGGATCTGTGGAATCCAAAAACGTAAAAGAAAAAGAGAAAAAACCTGTTGTTCAGGAAAGCAGTACTCCCAAAGCAGCGCCGGAAAAAGAAAAAAAGCCAAGCGCCGCGGCGCCTGTTGAGAAAACGCCCGAACCAAAAAAGCAGGTTCCCGGAAAATTTAAAATGAGCGGAATTGTTTCGGAAAAAGGCAGAGGGATAAGCGGCGTTCTTATAAGAGTTATAAGCGCTGACAGAGAATACAGGGCAGAAACCGATAAAAACGGATATTATGAAATCCTGAACCTTCCCGCGGGAAAAGATTTTATAATAAGGCCTTCCAAAGGCACGCTTTCTTTTATGCCTTCCGAAATTGTTTTAAATAATTCAGAGAGCGACAAAGCCCTGAATTTTGCCGTCTCGTCCGAAAAATTTAGTATTTCGGGAAGAGTTGCAAATAATAAAAATAAACCTATAGATTCTGCCAAGATCTTCGTAAGCGGTTCGGATAATAAATTTATAACCCTTACGGATGATAAAGGGATGTATAAATTTATTATGCCGTCGGGAGTATCTTATATACTCAAAGCGTCTAAGGCCGGTTTCCGCGAAGTCGGAACGACTTTACCGAGTTTAAACGGCGATAGAGTCGTTAATTTTATTTTAGAATCGGAAAAGGACGTTAATGATTCGCGGGCAATTTTTGAAGGTGCTGACGTAGAAGCAAAACCCGTGCCTGTTGAACCAAAACCTTCTGCTCCGGCAGCGCCAAAAACTGATAAAAAGCAGGAAAAAGAGAAACCTGAACCCGTGGCGAAATCCGATAAAGTAAAAACGATTACGATAAAGGGCGTTATAGGCGATGATAAAACTTACGTAGAAAATGTTACCGTTACTCTTGAACCCGGCGGACACAAGACCGTTACCGACTCTAAAGGAAGGTTTTCATTTGAGCTTGCTCCCGTAGCAATGGAATATTTTTTAAAGCCGGAAAAAGAAGATATGATCTTTGAACCTGAAATGATCACAATAAACAATTTTAAAAATGCGACTTATAATTTTAAGCCCTTTGTTATTTTGGAAGGATCCGTCTTTTCCAATAAGCGGCCGTTGCCCGGCGCGTCCGTAATGCTTACCGGAGTTCCTGTGGCTACAACCGATAGCTTCGGAAAATTCCAAGTTAAAGCTCCGTACGGCGCATCCGCGGTAATAACCGTTTCAAAAAACGTATACGATTTTTATCCGGCTGAAATATATATAGATAAAGCTGAAAAAAGTCATTCAAATTTAGACTTTATATCCATATTTTCAATTTCGGGAAAAATAGAAATTCAAGGTATTGGCAAGAGCGGATATTCTACGCCGGCAAGCGGAGTTGAAATTGAAGTGAGCGGAAGCACTAAAACTTCGGTTGTAACCGACTATGCCGGGAAGTATGCCATTTCAGGACTTGCCGCCGGAGGGAGATTTAAACTTACGCCAAAAACCGGAGGGTTTGCTTTTACCCCTCAATTCAGAGAATCCATAAGTTTAAGCGGGGATCTTCCAAACCAGGATTTTACGGCGACAAAAGAAACTTATACGGTAAAAGGAAACGTAAATGTCGGCGGCAGGCCGGTAATTAATGCGATTGTCATGGTTTCAAAAACAGGGATGAAATATTTTACCGACACGCAAGGAAATTTTGAAATACAAGGTTTGGAGTACGGAGGTCCTTATACGTTTTCGGTACAAAGCAGAGAATATAAATTCGATCCGATTACAATAGAAAATTTGAGAGAAAATACGGTAATCGAATTTAACAACGATATTATTTTAAGCGGTATTGTAAAGTCGGGCGATATTGTAGTTCCGGGAGTTACCGTAAACGTCAACGGAGAAAAACATAAAACCGATAAAGACGGAAGATTCAGCGTTAAATTGCGCTATGACGGCGATTATGTCGTTTACCTGTCGGGGAGCGGAATGACTTTTGAACCCGAGAGAAGAGAATTTAAAAGAGTTCAGCAAAACATATTGAACGAAGTTTTTGAAGCTTCGTTGATTATAAGCGGCAAAGTAACAGGGACCGGCGGGAGAGCTATTGAAGGCGCTTCAGTGACGTTAAACTACGACGACGCTTATCTAACCGACGAAAACGGCTATTTTCTTATAAAAAATGTTACGATGGGAAGAGATTATGTTCTCGAAGTCGCTTATCCGGGATATAAGTTTTCTCCGGCGAGAAAAGATCTTAGGAAGCTTATGAACAGCAGAATGGCGGAAGATTTTCAAGGAACGAAAATCAAATAAGAGATTTTAAATGCCGCGTTTTAAAATAAGGCTAAAGCAAAATCCGTATAATATTCTAATTTCCGGCAACGCCGAAGAGTTTTTCAAATCCTTGAAAAAAATTATTTCCGGGAAAAATCTTTTCGTCGTTACCGATCTTAATGTCGCGAAACTTCACCTTAAACGGTTTTTTTCTTTATTAAGAGCAAAAGGTTTTAATGTTAAAACCGCGGTTATAAAAGCCGGAGAGCGCGGAAAAAGCCTTAAATCTTTGAGTTTTTTATACGATAAAGCTTTGCGCGACGGCATAGACAGAAAAAGCTGCGTAATTGCTTTCGGCGGAGGCGTGGTAGGCGATATAGCCGGATTTTTTGCTTCCACGTATATGAGAGGAATACGATACGTTCAGGTTCCGACCACCCTCCTTGCGATGTCCGATTCTTCCGTCGGCGGTAAAACGGCGGTAAACACGTCCGGCGGAAAAAATATCGCGGGAACTTTTTACCAACCGTCTTTTGTATGGATTAATTCCCGGTTTTTGGCTACTCTTGAGCAAAGGCATATAAAAAACGGCATTGCCGAAATAATAAAATACGCTTTTATTTTCGACAAAAATTTTTACGATTATATTAACGGTCTTTTTGAAAAAGGGTTTATAACTTCCCGAGATTTCGATTATATGGTTTACAAAAGCTGCCGGTATAAAGCGGACATAGTGGAAAAGGACGAAAAAGAGACAAAAGGTTTAAGGGAAGTTTTGAATTTCGGTCACACTTTTGCGCACGCTTTGGAAACTTATACGGGCTATAAACGCTTTCTTCACGGCGAAGCGGTTGCCGCCGGGATGCTTTTTGCGGCGCGTCTTTCAGCTTCTTTAAAGTTGTGTAGAAAAGAAGTTTATACGCGGGTTTTAAAGCTTTTGGAAACCGCGGGATTTGTTTTTGACGTCAAAGGTTTAAATGCCGCGAAACTTCTTGAACTTATGAAAAAAGATAAAAAGTCAATAAACGGCAAAATTAAATTTGTTCTGTTAAAAGATATAGGCAAAACTGCGACGGGATATTACGTGAAAGATTCAAAAGTAAAACAGGAGCTGGAAAAATTGACAAAAGCAGGTTTTAAATCCTCTCTTTTGTCATCCCCGAAATTTGTAATCGGGGATCCGTCTTAAGGAACAACCATGAAAAAAATTTTAGTAATTAACGGTCCCAATATCAATATGCTCGGCATAAGAGAACCTTCCGTTTACGGCAGTATAGCTTTGTCCGAAATAGAAAATCAGATGTCGGCTCTTTCGAAAGAATTGAAAGTCGAATTGGAATTTTTTCAGTCGAATCACGAGGGCGCTATTGTCGATAAAATACAAAGTTCGTTAAATAAGGTTTCTGGAATGATAATAAATCCCGCCGCGTTTACGCATACGTCCGTGGCTATAAGAGACGCTTTGGCCGCGGTTTCCGTTCCCGCCGTGGAAGTGCATATTTCAAACGTGTACGCGAGGGAAGAGTTCAGGCATATTTCTTATACCGCCGCGCTTTGCGTCGGTCAGATTGCCGGTTTCGGCATAGACGGATATTTATTCGCGTTGAGAAAACTTACGTCGATTATAAAATAGTTAGAGGATGAGAAGTTGAGCAGCTGGGAAGTTGAGTAACGACAAAAACAAAAAGTCTTTGCTTTTGCCCAGCTTCTCATCATCCCATCTTCTCAACTTCTAAAATGGAGTTTGTATGATAAAAGAAGAACTTGAAACCACGGCTTTTCAGGCAAGAATTGAAGTGAAAGAGGATGAAAAAGAAAAGTATCTGAAAGATTTGAACTATATGATGGAATATATAGAAATTCTCCAAAAACCCGATGTAACCGGTTTAAGTCCTACGACGCATGTCACGGAATTAAGGAACGTGTGGAGAGAAGATATTGTACGCCCGTGCCCGAAAGAGATTATCGAAAGCATGTTAAACGCGGCGCCGGCAAGAGAAGGAAGTTTCTATAAAATACAAAAAGTCATAGAAGCGGAATAACGACAACGGCGATGCAGGGATGCGAGGATGCATAGAGGCATAGTAAAGACGAAGGCTTAAAGAAATTAAAATATAAAGGTTATGTATATGGATGAAATTTTAAAACTCAGCGTGCAGGAATTAAGAACAAAAATCTGTTCGGGAGAAGTAAAGAGCGCAGACGCGGTTAAAGCCTGTTTTAAGCGTATCAAAGAAACTGATCCTAAAGTAAAAGCTTTTCTTAAATTAAATGAAGAGCAGTCTTTGAAGCAGGCGGAGGAATCGGATAATAAAATTAAAACCGGCGCGAAATGCGGCTATTTGGAAGGCGTTCCCATAGGAATTAAAGATAACATAATGATAAAAGGCGAAAGCATGACTTGCGCTTCGAAATATCTTGAAAATTATGTTTCGCCTTATGATGCGACCGTTATAGAAAAGCTTAAAAATGCAGGAGCAATTTTTATCGGCAGAACCAATATGGATGAATTCGCGATGGGAAGTTCTACGGAAACTTCGGCTTATCAGAAAACCGCTAATCCGTGGAATATCCAATATATACCCGGAGGTTCGTCGGGCGGAAGCGCGGCGGCTGTAAGTTCGGGCATGGTTCCTTTTGCCTTGGGTTCGGATACGGGCGGTTCGATAAGACAGCCCGCGGGATTTTGCGGCGTAGTCGGGTTTAAACCGTCTTACGGGCTTGTCAGCAGATCCGGCGCCTGCGCGCTCGCGTCTTCATTCGACCAGATAGGGACTTTCTCAAAAACGGTTAAAGATACGGCAATGCTTTTGACCGTTATTGCAGGAAAAGATTACAGAGACCCTGTTTGCGAACCGAAAGAAAATATAGATTATACGCACGGTTTGGACAATCCCGACACGCTTAAAAATATAACAATCGGCGTTCCGAAACAGCTGAAAGAATATTCTTCGGATCCGGAAATAATTAAATCTTATGAAAATGCGCTAAAGCAGCTTGAAACCGAAGGCGCAAAAATAATTGAAGTCGATATTCCTTCGTACCGGTATGTTCCGGCTTTGTATAAAGTTATTATGTGCGCGGAACTTTCGGCAAACATCGCGACTTTCGACGGAATACGTTACGGATACCGCTCTAAAAACGCTAAGAGCCTCAATGACGAATACTCGAAAAGCCGCGGCGAGTCCATGGGCTATGAAGTCAAAAAAAGAGTGTTGTTCGGCACTTACGTTTTAGGCGCGAAAAATTATCATAAATGTTATCATCAGGCTCAGAAAGTGAGAACTTTGTTTATAGACGAAATAAACGAAGCGTATAAAAAATGCGATGTAATATTTTCGCCCGCGACCCTGCAAATGCCCGTTAAATTCGGAGAAACTTTATCGGAAGAGAGCGACATATTTCTTATAGCCGCAAACCTTGCCGGGCTTCCCGGAATAACGGTCCCATGTTCTTTTGCAAGCTCGGGAATGCCTATGGGAGTCCACTTTATGGGCCCAAGGCTTAGCGACGCTAAACTTTTGCAGATTGCCGTCGCTTATGAGAAAATATCGGATTTTGAGACGGATAAATTCCCTTTAGAGACAGTTTGAAATTACAAATAATGGTAAACGGCGAGGCATGGACGCATAGATGCACAGACGCATAGTAAAGACAAAGGCAGTTGCCACGCATCCGCGCATCCATGCATCAAAGCATCCAAAAATATAAAGGTATAAAAATGGCTAATTACGAAACAGTTGTAGGTCTTGAAGTGCATATGCATATTAACACAAAATCCAAAGTGTTTTGCGAATGTTCGACTGAATTCGGCGCGGAGCCCAATTCCCACACATGCGTGATATGCACCTCGCAGCCCGGAGCCATACCCATATTAAATAAAGAAGCCGTCAAGGCAATGGTAAAAACCGGTCTTGCTATGGATTTTACCATAAACAAGCAATGCGTTTTCTCAAGGAAACAGTATTTTTATCCCGACATTCCTAAAAACTATCAGGTAACTCAGGCTGAGCCGCCTCTTTGTTCAAAAGGAAAACTTGCCATAAACGTCAACGGCAAAGAAAAAATAGTAAACATCACAAGAATACATCTTGAAGAAGACGCCGGAAAACTTGTCCATGAAATAGGAAGCAGGAAACTCGATTATTCGCTTCTGGATTTAAACAGGGGAAGCATCGGCCTTATGGAGCTTGTGACCGAACCCGAGCTTAGCTCTCCCGAAGAAGCAGAAGCGTTTTTGTCGGAACTTAAAAACATAGTCGAGTATCTCGGTACTTCCGAGTGCCGCATGGAAGAAGGAAAAATGCGATGCGACGTCAATGTAAGCATACGCCCGGTCGGGCAAAAAGAGCTGGGCACAAGAATTGAAATTAAAAATATGAATTCAATATCCGGCGTGAGAGACGCTATAGCTTACGAGTCCGAAAGACAAAAAGAAGTTCTCGATTCGGGTAAGAAACTGACCCAGGAAACAAGGCTTTGGGAAGCCGACGAAGGCGTGACTAAATCCATGCGTTCAAAAGAAGGCGCTTTGGATTACAGATATTTTCCCGAGCCGGACCTTGTTCCTTTTGACCTTCCCGATTCTTTCATAGAAGAAATCCGCGCGGAATTGCCTGAACTTCCGAAGGCAAAAAAAGAGAGATTCATTAAAGATTACGGTTTGTCGGATTATGACGCGAGTTATCTCTCTTCTACAAGAATGACAGCGGACTATTACGAAGCAGCGCTTAACGCTTCCAAAGATAAAAAATCAGCTGCAAAGCCGCTCGCAAACTGGATTTCCACGGAGTTGAGCGGAAAACTTAACGCTTCGAAAAAGGAAATATGCGATTCGCCCGTCTCAAGCGAAAATCTTTCGAAACTTATAGGGCTTATTTTAAGCGGAGCTATATCGGGAAAAATCGCCAAAACGGTTTTTGAGGAAATGTACGAAAAATCCGCAGACCCTGAAACCGTCGTAAAAGAAAAAGGTCTGGCGCAGATTTCAGACGAATCCGCCATAGTAAAAATGTGTGAAGAAGCTATTGCCGAAAGCCCTAAAGCCGTAGAAGAATTTAAGGCCGGCAAAGAAAGGGCTATTGGCGCGATAGTCGGACTTGTGATGAAAAAATCAAAAGGGCAGGCGAACCCGCAGCTTGTGAACAAAATTTTGGCGGAAAAACTTAAATAAAAATTAATTGCCGGGGAGGTTTTCTTTTATGATAAAGTCTTTTACTGCGTCCACGCGTGAGATAGACGATTCGGCGGCAGCCATAGCTGAAATTAAGGCGGCGTTTGAAGGGAAATTGTTAAAGAATTCTTTAGGCCTTATTTCGTATTTTTCGGAATTCGAGGAAACCGGCGTGCTCAAAGCGGTCTGCGACGCGTTGCCTTTTGACTGTATCGGTTCAACGAGCTGTCTTTGTTCTGCCGGCAAGCAAACGGACCAGATTATTTTGACAATTACGGTTTTGACAAGCGACGATTGCAGTTTTGAAACAATAGTTCTTCCTATAACCGAAAAATACGATGAATCCATTAATTCCGCTTTATCCCCCGTCATCAATCGTTCAGGCGAAAAACCTGCTTTGATATTAAGTTATTTTCCGTTGATGAATACGGTGAGCGGCGATATGATACTTGCGGCAATCGATAAGGTCACCGGAGGCATCCCTCTTTTCGGAACGACAAGCATCGATCACAACATGAACTTCTCTGCTGCCAAAACAATGCGCAACGGGGAAGCATTTCGCGAATCGGCCGTTTTAGGACTGCTCTACGGAGACTTTAATTATTCGTTTGGGGTGGCTTCTATTGACAAAAGCAAAATAAGAAGCCAGAAAGCGGTTATAACCGAGTCTGACGGCAATATCCTTATCGGCGTTAACGATAAAAGCGTGGTTGAGTACCTTGAGGAAATCGGGCTGTCTACAACCGAACTTGCCAACGGGCTTGCCATTTTGCCGCTTGTCGTTGATCATAAAGACGGCACAAAGCATGTCGCGCGGGCTGTTTTCACTCTCACTCCCGAAGGCCATGCGGTTTGCGGCGGTGCAATGCCTGTAGGCGCGACTTTGGCGATAGGGCGCATTGTTCCGGAAGACGTTTTGAATACAACCGAAGAATCCTTAAAACCCCTTGTTGATAAAGACAGCGTCGTATTAAGTTATTCGTGCATGGCACGATATCATGCTTTAGGCACAGACTATGCCGCCGAGGCTAAAAAAGTGAGCGAGCTGGCCGGAGACATGCGCTATATGTTTGCTTGCAGCGGCGGCGAGATATGTCCTCTTCCGGACGCAAGCGGCAAACTTAAAAACTTTTATCACAATTATACAAATGTGTTTTGCAGATTGAGTTAAGCGAGACGTTATGAATGAGTTAAAAAAACAAAGCGGTCCGGTTTCGCCGATTGATGAACTGCAAAAAGAGAACCGCGCCTTAAAAAGAAAACTTACGCTTGCGGAGATGAATCTTACAAGGGTGCAGATGATTTTTGCATCCCAAAGCCGGATAGAATCGATATTAAACGATTCTTTAAAAAAAGAACTGCAATTTTTTCAGCTTGTCCTTGAAAACACAACCAATATTCTTTTGCTTCTTGATTTTGACGGGCGTTTTGCCTATGCTTCCAATACTTTCTTAAAAGAGGCCGGCATAGCGAGTTTTGGTCTTATAAACGGCAGTCATTATAAAGACGTTTTAAAGCCGCTTATATCGGAGAAAAACCTGAGCAATTTTTCCGTTGCGGTTGAAAGAGCCGTCAGGGAAAAAAGCACAGTGCCTCTTGAGGATGAAATTAGTTTTAAAGGGCTGCCGCGCACTTTTTCTATTTTTGTTACTCCTATGATTGACGAGGAAGGCAAAAGCAGCGGGATTATGATTCTGTTTAATGACATAACCGAAATTAATAATGCCCTGGGAGTTGCCAACCGCGCGAATCTGGCAAAGTCAGAGTTCCTTGCAAATATGAGCCATGAAATCCGCACGCCGCTTAACGCAATATTGGGCATGTCCGCCATTGCTCAAAGCAGCCGGGATATAGAGAAAATCAAATATTGCCTGAATAAAATCAACGATTCCTCGATTCATCTTTTAGGCGTTATCAATGATATTCTTGACATGTCTAAGATAGAAACCAACCATTTTGAGATTTCCTCCGCCGAGTTTGTGTTTGAAAAAATGCTGCTTCGTATCGTTAATGTGATGAGGTTTAAAATTGGGGAAAAAAACATTGTTTTCAGCCTGTATTGCGATCCGGCGATACCTTATGCCATACTGTCGGACGAGCAGCGCCTCGCTCAGGTGATTATTAATCTCCTGTCAAATGCCGTAAAATTTACTCCCGAAAACGGACATATTACGCTTCGCGCGGAGGTTGAAAGCAATGAAGGCGACGATTATAAGCTGCGTATTTCGGTTAAAGATTCCGGAATCGGCATTTCCGAAGAGCAAAAACCCCGCCTTTTCAAAGTGTTTTCGCAAGCGGACAGCAGTATTTCGCGAAAATTCGGAGGAACGGGGCTTGGTCTTGTGATTTCAAAAAGCATTGTTAACCTGATGGGCGGCGACATATGGTTCGATTCAACGGAAGGAAAAGGCGCGACGTTTACTTTTAATATAAAAGCCCGGTCCGGCCGCCAAAGTCCGACGGTTAAATTTAACCGCAAAGATTTAAGGATTTTAGCGGTTGACGATATGCCGGATGTTCTAACGAGTTTTTCTTTATACGCCAAACAGCTCGGTGTGTCTTGCTCCGTTGCGCAAAGCGCACAGGAGGCGTTGGATATTTTGAAAACGCAAGCATATAATATCATTTTTATAGACTGGAAAATGCCGGATATGGACGGACTGGAGTTCGTTAAGAAGCTTGGCGATTTATCGGACGACCGTATGATTGTTAATATGATTTCCGCGGCCGATTGGTCTGAAATTGAAAAAGAAGCTAAAAACGCCGGCGTCAGAGACTTTATATCAAAACCGATTCTTCTGCCTGTTATCGAGGATGTTTTAGAGAAGTACTGCGAGGACGCAGACGATGGGAAAAGCGAAACCGTTGACGATCTTACCGGAAAAACCATTCTGTTGGTCGACGACGTGGAAATCAACCGTGAAATCATTAACTCGCTTCTCGGACCGACCGGCATAAACATTGCATGCGCCAAAAACGGCAGAGAAGCCGTTGACATGTTTGTCTCCGACCCTGAAAAATTCAAATTGATATTTATGGACGTGCAGATGCCCGAGATGGACGGTTACGAAGCGACAAGGCAAATCCGCTCGTTAGGCGGCGCCGACGCGCTGCAAGTGCCTATTGTAGCGATGACGGCAAACGTCTTTAAGGAAGATGTGGAACTGTGTCTTGCTTCGGGAATGAACGACCATATCGGCAAACCTGTCAGCCTTGATGAACTTTTAGCCAAAATCAAGCGATGGATAAGGGATTAGCCAAATCGTAGGCCGGATTTATGCGTTTTTTCAATGAGTTAGCATTGTACATAGGATTTTGATAGAATTTTAACAGCGATTTTTCCAAAAAAGAGAACAAAACCATGAAAAGCCTTATGCTTAAATTTTTTCTGATGTTTTATATTGTCGGGATTGTAATGTCCGCAGTAATCGGATTTGTAGCTTTTCAACAGTTGACCAAAAGCACTAATTTAAATATGAGCAAATCTATGCTCGGCACGGTTTCGTTGATTGAAAAACAGCAGCCGGTTCTTAAAGATACCGACTTTCTTATATCGGAAGGAACGCGCCATTCCCAGCTTTACCAGAACGTGCTTGATTCTTTAAGAGATGTGGCGGATAGTTTCGGGCTTAAATATGTTTATCTGCTAAAAGAAACCGACGGAAAATTTCAATTTATTGTATCTTCCGAAGATAATGCCCAAATGCCTGCCGAAGAGTTGTTTACCTATTACGATGATTCGCCTAAAGAGCTTATGCAGGCTTATGAAACTAAGGAACCTGTTACTACGGAAAAAGCGTATCATGACGAATATGGGTCTTTTGTATCAATATTTTACCCTATAGTGGAAGACGACCGCGTTATTTCAATAATCGGAATGGATTATGAAGCGTCCGGCTATTTTAGCAACTTAAAGAAATCAGCTATAACAATGGTTATAGCTTTGATTGCAACGGCAATATTGGCGTTTCCGGTTTCATTTATGGTATCGAGGCAGCTGGTAAAGCGTATAAATAAACTTAACAGCGTACTCTGGCGCATAAGCGAAGGTGATTTTGACGCTAAATTGAAAATCGAAGGCGAGGATGAAATTGCCCAGCTTGGAACCTATTTCAATAAAATGATTGACAGTTTGAAACAGCACATAAAAAACCTGGAAATGATTACCGTTGAAAAAGAGCGCATGAATAATGAACTTTTTATAGCGTCCAAAATACAGAGCGATATGCTGCCGAAGGTTTTTCCGAAGTTTTCATTTAACAAATACGTTCTGATTCACGCTACAATGGAGTCTGCCAAAGAAACCAGCGGCGATTTATATGATTTTTTCTATCTTGACAAGCACGAAAGCAAGATAGTTTTCGTTATCGCGGACGTAAGCGGAAAAGGCGTTCCGGCGTCATTGTTTATGGTTATAGCAAAGATGCTTATTAAACAGCAAATGCTCTATTCGGACGATCCCGCCCAGGCGCTTTTAATGGTAAATAAAATTCTTTGCGAAGAAAATCCTCAGAATATGTTTATCACGGCTATAGTTTGCAGCCTTGATCTTTTAACGGGAAAAATGACTTACGCGAATGCCGGTCACAACGCGCCGCTTATTTCCACGCAAGGCAAGCCCTATGAATTTTTAAAACTTGAAAAAGGCATACCTCTGGGGCTTTTCGCGGAAAGCCAATATAAAAATTTGTCGCTCAGGCTTGAATACAGTGATAAAATTTATTTTTATACCGACGGTATGAATGAAGCGATGAATCGGGACGGAAAAATATTCGGGAATGCCCGCTTTCTTGAAACGGCTAACCGCTTTATTGATTTGGAACCCGACTATTTCGATGACGCCGTCAGGAAAGAAATATTTAATTTTTCGCAAACAAAGAATCTTTCGGACGATATGACGAGCATATCCGTTTTATATATGGGTTCCGCGAAGTTTAAAGTCAGCTCTTTTGACCAGGAAATAGTTTTGAAAACGGCGGTAAAAGAGCTCGATAAGCTCCTTTCATGGGTCGGCGGTTTTATGAAAAGCGCGGGTTACGACGGAAGCCTGCGTAATAAAATAAACATTGTCGCGGAAGAAATTTTTGTAAACATAGCGCATTACGCTTTCGACGGAAAAGAAGACAATAAAGCGACAGTGCGTTTAATCGCGAACAACGAGAGATTTGTTATGCGCTTTGAAGACGGCGGCAAGCCTTTTAATCCTCTGGAATACGAAGTCTGCGATTTTTGTAATAATGCAACCGAAAGAAAGATAGGAGGGCTTGGCATATATATTACGAAAAAATGGATGGATGAAATAACTTATGAAAGAAAAGACGACAAGAATATTGTAACTGTCTATAAATTTATATGGAGGTAACGGAATGGAAATTACAAAGATAGGCTCGGATAACGGCGAAATAATGCTTGAAATTAAAGGAAGAATTACCGCGATAGAGGAAGAAGAACTCGGTGCGGCTATTAATGCGGCTGTGTCGGAAACGAAAAGATTAAAGCTTGATTTTAAAGACGTTGATTATCTTTCTTCGGCTGGTCTTAGGACTCTTGTTTCCGCCAAAAAGCAGATGGACGCGAACGGCGGGATGATAACAATAATAAATGCCGCCGCGGATGTCCGCGAAGTTTTTGAAATGACCGGCCTTGCGGATATGTTCGGCATATAATAATTATTGTTTTGTTTGCTTAGGGTACAATTGGTCTTGTCCGACATTCCGTTGAAAAACGGAATCCATTTTAGTTTTAAGGTTAAACATGGGTACCGGCTGGAGTTTACATCATAGTGTCTAAATACGGTGCCGGTATGACAAAAGAGTGGAAGTACGACCTGCTTTTGTCGATTTGACTTTTTATGTAAAATCGATTACACTTAATCTTTATTAAAAATTTTGCGCCCATAGCTCAATTGGATAGAGCGTTTGACTACGAATCAAAAGGTTAGAGGTTCAACTCCTCTTGGGCGCGTTTCTGCTTCGTCTTTTGAGTTTATACTGCGTCAGAAACGTCGGTCATTTACAATGGATTCCCGATTAAGACACTCGGAAACGCAAAAAGATAGGAATAAAAGCTTGCTTTTTGCGACTTCCCTCGTTTCTTCCTTGTCCAAACTCAAAATACTTCGCAAAAACACCTTTTGGCTATAATTGGAAAAATAATGACAGCGATAAATATATTCGATAAAATAAGCGAACTTGAAAAGGGATTGGGCAGACTTTCCGAAGTTCAAAAGGTTTTTCTTTTTACGGACGGGTCCGTAACCGCGCTTTTAGACGTTTTGTACGGTAAGACGGAAATAAAAGTTTTGGAACAAAAAATAATAAAAGCCGACGATAAAGTCGCGCAATGTCTTCAGATAAATGAAAACGACGAAGTAAATCACCGCATAGTTTTGATTCATAATAATAACGTGCCTTTAATTTGCGCCGAGTCTTATACGCCTTTGGAAAGGCTGGATGAGAATTTCAAAAAAGAACTTATTGCGTCTGAAGTCGCTATAGGCAGAATCCTTAAAATGCAAAATATTGAAATGAGAAGGGAAGTTTTAAGCGTAAGCATTGATAACGGCGAGAGCGTAAAAGAAATATTCAAAAACGACGGATTGCTGTTGAACAGAACATATAAAATAATAAACGGCGGCAAAATTTTAATTTGGATTAAAGAAATATTTTCACAGCATATATGTTAGGCTGGCAATAATCGTAAAAGGAGCAGTCAATGAGCTTAAAAGAAAAAGTTGAAAAAGCTTTGGAAACAGTCCGTCCGCACTTACAGGCTGACGGCGGAAACGTCGAGCTTGTGGATGTAAGCGAAGACGGCATAGTATTCGTAAAACTTACGGGCGCGTGCGGAAGCTGCCCTATGGCCGCGATGACTTTGCAGTACGGCGTGACAAACGCGATTAAACAGGCAGTGCCCGAAGTTAAAGAAGTTAAATCGGTATAGAATCCATATAATATAGGCGTAGTAAATACAAAAGTATGTTAATCGGCGTTATCTCTGACACTCATGACAATATTTCTTCAATAAAAGAAGCGGTAAAATTTTTTAATCTCCGCGGTGTAAATTTGGTTTTGCACTGCGGAGATATTTTTTCGCCTTTTGCGGCGGAAGAATTTTCGGCGCTGAATTGCGGTTTTAAAGCGATTTTCGGAAATAACGATATATTCCAGGCTGAGCTTGAAAATATTATATCGGATTTCGGGATTATACGAAATGCTCCGTTTGAATTTATAATAGACGGAAAGAAATTTATTATGTTTCACAGGCTTTTGACGGTCGTGGACGGAAAGTACGACTATGTATTGTACGGCCATACCCATAAGCCGTGGATAGAAAATATAAAAGATACCGTGTATCTTAACGCGGGCGAAGCATGCGGATATCGTTACGGCAGAAGAACAGCAGCTCTAATAGATTTGGATTCAAATCATTGCGAAATTTTTGATTTGTAAATAAAAATCATTAGTAGTCATTTCCCTCGCCCCTTGCGAGAGAGGGCAGGGTGAGGGGTTGATGTTGTAGAGTAATATTTTCATTCGTTTGTTGTATTTTTAAAATTGATTAATTTACACAGTGTTTAAAAAGTGGTAGCATTTACAACTATGGGAACAAGTATTGTCGCCTCTATATTTTTTATAGCTTTGGTATTAATTCTAGGGCAGGTTTTTTCCGCGACTTTTCAAAAAACCAGAGTTCCGGACGCGCTGCCGCTGATGATAATAGGGCTTATTGTCGGTCCGATGTTTCATCTTGTCGAACCGGAACATTTTGGCAGATTAGACAGAATTTTTACCGAGCTTGTCCTTATTATAATAATGTTCCGTTCCGGGGCCGCGTTGCGTTTTCATTCATTACGCGAATCTATCGGACAAGGACTCATATTTACCGTCGCGGCAATCGCGGCGGTAATTATTTTAACTTTCTGGATTTCAAGAGCCGCTCTCGGCTTAAGCCCCGTTTACGCAATTCTTCTCGGAAACATAATAGCGGATAATTCTCTTGTCGTAGTTGCTCCGCTCCTGTCTAAACTCAATATTTCCGACAGAATGAAAACCATTTTGGTAATTGAAGGAAGCGTCAGCAGCATAATAAACGTTGTTCTTGTTTTGGCTCTTTTAAATATGTCCCAGCAGGCAAGCTTCAGCGCTTCGGCCGTGTTTGGTAAAATGATTTATTCATTTTTGGTTGCTTCCGTAATAGGAATCTTGGCCGGATTTTTCTGGTCTCTTATCTTAAACAGAATACGGCAGCTTGAGAACGCCAATTCTTTGTCTTTTGCTTTTATTCTTTTGGTTTACGCCGTTTGCGGATTGTTTAAGTCCGAAGGAGCTATCGGAGTTTTGATGTTCGGACTTACAATAGGAAACATGAGAGTGCTGAACAAATTTTGGAACAAGACGAATTCTATAGAAGCTTTATATTTTAATCTTGAAGAGAAAAGTTTCTTTTTAGAAACAGAGTATATTTTAAAAACGTTATTTTTTGTTTATATGGGAATTTCCATGCGTTTTTCAAGCGCGGGTTTTATTATTTTGGGCTTAATTTTTATGATTATCAAAATTGTCTCAAGGATTCCAGTTGTCAATTATATCTTTTCAAAAGATATAGACAGAACTGACGCAAGCATTGCGCTTGCAATGTGCCCAAACGGACTTGTTACGGCCGTACTCGCGGCCACGGCGGCTCAAACCTTGTCCGACCCGAGCGGTATCAGAGATTCCGTATATTCCCTGATATTTTTCTCTTTTATCTTCTGCGCCGTTTTATCATTCCTTATTGAAAAAGGATATTTTAACAAAGCTTCCGACAACCTTTTCGCCAGACACAAAAAAAGAGAAGAGACAAGCGCTGCCAATGTTATTCCCTAAGAGAAAGATAAAAATAATAAGAGTTTCGAAAAAATTTTCGAAACTCTTTAATTTATATGATACGCCGCCAACGGGATTTGAACCCGTGATCTCCGCCTTGAGAGGGCGATGTCCTAAACCGCTAGACGATGGCGGCAGCAATTTTGTTTTTAATATTGTTTCAGAAGTTATTATATAATAAAATATTCTTGTCTTTCAATCTCAAAAAATAATGAGTAGTAAGTAATTATAGAGTGCTTCACAAATTTTGGTCGTCATTCCCGCGAAAGCGGGAAACCAAGTTGAAAAATGGATTCCGGCTCGGAGGCCGGAATGACAACTTACTCAGTGCTGTTAAAAGGAGCATATTATATGACAAAATTGTCACCAAAGGTTTCTATTATAGGGTGCGGGAACGTCGGTATGCGTTACGCGTATTCTATGATAATAACAGGTACTGCAAGAGAACTTGTTCTTGTAGATTATAACAGGCAGAAAGCCGAGGGCGAGGCCATGGATTTGTCGCACGGCGCGCCTTATGTTTCTCCGGTAAACATTTACGCGGGAGATTATCCCGCTACTGCCGATTCCGATTTAGTCGTAATTACCGCGGGAAAAGGCCAAAAACCCGGGGAAACAAGAATAGATTTGGTAAAAGGAAACGCGGAAATATTAAAAAGCATAGTTCCGCAGGTTGTCAAATATTCGCCTAAAGCGATAATTCTTGTCGCTTCAAATCCCGTGGACATTTTATCGTATATCGCATATAAGATATCCGGCAAGCCCGCGAACGAAGTTATAGGTTCGGGAACCGTGCTTGATTCGGCAAGATTTAAATATTTGATAGGAAAACACTGCAATATAGACTCCCGAAGCATTCACGCGTTGATTCTGGGAGAACACGGCGACAGCGAATTTCCGATGTGGAGCAAAGCTATAATCGGCGGCGTAATGTTTAAAGATTATTGTAATGTGTGCGATAAAATCGGCTGCGGAAAAAAAGTGCAGGAAAAACTTGACGAAATATTTAAAGAGGTAAGGGATTCCGCTTATGAAATTATCGCAAAAAAGGGCGAAACTTCTTACGGAATAGGGCTTTCTCTTACAAAGATTTCCGATGCGATTCTAAAAGACGAAAATACAGTGCTGCCGGTATCTTCTCTTATTGAAGATTATTACGGCGTAAGCGACGCGTATTTAAGCGTTCCCGCCGTAGTTCATAAAAACGGCATAAGGCAGACTTTGCGCGTTGATTTTGACGAACAGGAACTGGCATTGTTTAAAAATTCCGCGAAAACGGTAAAAGAAGTTATAAAAGCAAGCGGGTTTTAAGTTGGCTGCCGTGAACTTTCCAATTTTAAAAAAGTTTTTCCAAAATTATTTTTTTTACGTCTTCCCCGACTTGTCTTTTAGGCATGGCAAAAGCGGTTTTGATTATAAAATCCGGCGTTAAATCTTTGAATTTGCAGATTTTAGTATATCTGTTGGCGTTTGACGTTTCTATGCCGGAAATATCCGTGCTGTCGGGGAATACTATAAAAGTTTGTATAAACGGTCTGTAAATTTCCTCGTATTTTGCAAAACCCGATTCCTTCAATATTTTTTCTATTCTTTTGCTTACCTGTTTAAACTGGTTTTCCGACTGTTCGAACAAGTTTCTTCTTTTTGTCGAAACTTTTTCAATGCCGTTGGCAAAAACTCTCATCGGCTCGTTTGCTCCGCCCGAAACTTTGGCGTTAGGAAAATATTTTGTTTCAAACACCATAATCGAAAAAGGAAGCGGCGCTGCCGTAAAAGCCAAAACGTCTATTTCCTGCCCGTTTATGATTATATTTTCTTTAGGCTCATAAGGCTTTTGCATAAAGACTTTCGTCATTGCGTAAAGCCTTTGAAGAACTTCTTTTTCAAAAAGCCCGCCGGCGCCGCCGTCGTCCTGCGAAGACAGCATTTCCGACAAAAGCGCGTTTTCCGACTCAAGTTTCTCAAGTTTTTTTGTTTTATCGTCTTTTGAAAGCAGGGCTTTTTTGATTTTTATTATGAGTTCGGTTTCAGTAACGGGTTTGGACATAAAATCTATAATATAATCGCCGGCTTTATCCGACACTTCCTGTCCGTAAGTTTTTTCCATGGCGCTTAAAAGGATCACGGACAGCGCCGGCGAGTATTTTTTTATGTCCGGCAGAATATCAAGCCCGGTTTCGCCCATGCCGAAATGTATGTCAAGAATCAGCAGATCTATTTTATCGGGATTATTTAAAATATATTTTTTTGTTTCAACCGTGTTTGAAAAGTGGATTATTTCAATATCCGCGAAATGTTTTTGTATGGTTCTTGCCAAAGACGAGCGGACGTTTGCATCGTCGTCGGCTAAAGCGATTGTCTTTTTGGAATCAGCCATGACTCCTCCTTATTGGCGCGTTTTAAAGCAAGGCAGATGTATGACGGTTTCAAGTCCGGTTTCGTTATGGGAGACAATATTCCGGGCTGTTATATATCCGTCTAAAAGTTTTATAAAATTTTTAACTATCATGGTTCCTTCTCCAAGGCGTTCGCCTTTTGAACTTTCCACAGGAACTCTGTATATGCGTGAAATTTTGTCTTTAGAAAGCCCGCCCGCGTTATCCGAGATTTTTACGGCTATTTTTCTGTCGTCTTCTGTTTCAAGGCTTATGGCCAGACGCGCCGAAAAACCGGGGTTCAGAACTTTTTTCTGCAATGCGTAAACCGAATTATCGACAATGTTGTTAAAAGCCGTGAAAAAAAGCATGTTCATTTTACAGTACGTGTTTCTGGTTTTTTTAAACCCCGAAAAATGAACTTCCATGTACGGCGCTTTCTGCTTTAAATCTAAAACCGTCTCCTCTATAGTTTCTTCTATTTGTTTAAGCTGGTAATCGTTCAGTCTGCCGCTTGTTATTTCTTCGATATAGGCGCGCATTTCTTTCTGGCTTTCCAAAACGGAAACGCTGTAAGGCTTTACGACGTTATCGTAAACTTCCGTCAATAATTCGTTTAATCCGGTTTTTGATTTTTCGAGCTGGTTTATAAGGTCATGGCGCGCGCTTCTTAAGAACGCGACGGTATTGTCCGACCAGCTGAGCTCTAAAGCCTGAAGTTTTTGCTTTTGTTCGTCAAAACTTTCGGAAACGTGTTCCGCGGCCTGTTTTTTTATAAGCTCGTCGTTTAAAGTGACGGCCTCAGTAGTCCGGTTGTTTGTTCTGTCTATAAGTATGAAAATAACAAGCATTATCAAAAGCCATGCGAGATTTTCCGGTTTTGCTTGGACATCGGATGTAAGCTTATAATAAGACACCGGGGTTATGCCGGTTATCGACACGAGGATAGATACGTATATTCCCGTAAGAACGGCGGACAGGAAAAACGTATCTATAAGAAAATGTTTTATGTCGCTGTCCATATTTTTTATATTAAAATTGTCTTTTATCGAAACGCCCAAATCCGGCTGCGAAGCGTCTTCGTTTCCCGGCATAAAAAATTTTATCGCAAAGAATATGAGAATGATAAAGAGCGGCAGCAGTATAAATTCCAAAAAGACGTAGTCTCTCGGCGAATTGGCCGAAGCCGTTTCCAAAAAAGACGTTAACATATGCAGGGAAGTCTCCCTGATTTTAAAAAGGTAAACGGTTCCGAGCGCGATAAAAATAAAAATTTCCGCGGGACCGAAATTTTTAAGCATTATTTCATGCCACGGGATATTATTATTTTGCAGGTTTTTTTGATAGGTTTCGGTAAATGTTTTGACGTTGAATTTAAATATCGTCAGGCATATTGCCACTCCGAAAAACGCGGACAGAACTTTGTCGGGGATCTCTATAAAAGTGTCGGCGATATAGTTCGCGAACATTCCGCCTCCGCCTGCGGCGGAAATATTATAAAACTGTTTAAACCATTGCGCGAAATAAAGGGAATAGGGCTTTATAGCCGCGTCGTCGAAAATTACTCCCCTTACGACTGAAGACGATATAGCCGTTAAAAGGCCGCAGCCGACTCCGTAAAACAAAACAAACAAAATCGAAGACGAAAGATTGGATTTTAAAGAGGATTTAAACGAATAATTTTTGTTTTTAAAAATCGCGAACAAGCCGCTTTCGTTGAGTATGCCCCAGTATAGGGCGCCCGTCATGTTTACAACCGCGAGATAAATAAAGTGAGGCGAAGTTATTGACGACAGCAAAATCGCGGTAGCAAGCGCCGTAATCATCCCCCATACGCTTCCCAAAACGACTGCGGCGACAAAAGTTCCGATCATGTCAAAGTATAAAAAATTATAGCTGTTTTCATAAACAAAAGTATGCCCGGCCCAGTTTAACAAAATAGAAAACGCCGCTACCATGAAAAAAAATTTTTTATTGTGCGCCTGCCAGTAGGCGTTCGATAAAATTTTAATTATCGCCATGCCATATATAATATGAATATTCGTTTTTATTTACAAGTAGAATTTTTATTGCTAAAGTATACGCAATATGAATACTGCGGAAAGCAAAGAAACGGCTTTCGATAAGATAACTAAAATATTTTTCAGGTGGTCTGTATTTTTAACAATAATTCTTGCGATTTTCATTTGCGCGCAGGTTTTGGTTAAAAAAACCGCTGCCGCTACTCTTGCCGCGGTGCCTATAGTAAAAATTCCGACGTATCCTCGCGAGCAGTTGTTCAACGACGTTGAAATCAGAAGCAAATATCTGGCTCCGAGGGTGCGGGGAGTAAGATTTAGCGTGTATACCGTTAAATCCGGAGACAATCTCTGGAAACTGGCAAAACAGTACGGTTATTCCGTGCATACGCTGATAGGCAATAATCCGCAGCTTACCACATACAATATCTCCGCAGGGCAGAAAATTTTAATCCCGTCGTTAGGCGGTTCTCTTCATCCTATTCAGGAAAACGACACGTGGGACATTATTTCCGAAAGGTATGACGTGCCGGCAGAGGCTTTAAAACTTACAAATTTCGGCGTTTTTGAACTTGTCCCCGGCGAATACCTTTTTATTTTGGGAAAACAGCCTGCCGTTGATTTAATGAACGAATCCTTGCAGGAAAAGTACGCTCTCCGCGAGCTTTTTGTTTCGCCTCTCGGCGGGCGGCTTACAAGCACTTTCGGAAAAAGAAAACACCCTATGACGGGAAAGTCAAGCATGCACGGCGGAATAGACATAGCCGTTCCTGAAGGAACTTGGGTCGGCGCCGCCGCGGACGGAGTCGTGATTTTTGCGGGTTCGGATGCCGGACATTACGGCACCGCGGTTTTTATAGACCACAAAAACGGATATGTCACGCATTACGGACATTTATCGTCCGTGAACGTAAAATCCGGGCAAAAAGTAAAAGCTCACCAGCTCATAGCAAAAAGCGGCTCAACCGGCAGAGCCACGGGTCCGCATCTTCATTTTACCGTAAAAAAAGGCGACAAATCCATAGACCCTCTAAAATTTTTGTGGTAGCAGTAATGTAATATTTGTTCTTATAATTAAGCAAAAAACATTGAATGATATTTAAAAAACAGGCCTGTATAGAAGCCTAAAAAGAGGGAATATGAGGAAACAATTTCTTGTTTGCGCAGTTGCGTTTTGTTTTTTTTGTACGAATTTGTATGCCGCAGGCGCGGGAAGTTCGCAGGCTTTTTACCAGCATTGGATTAACACGAATATTCCGCTGATAGATTTACAGCAGGATATAAATTTAACGAACACTCTTGGTGTCCCGCGTTCCGTTGATCTTACTATTGACGGCTTGGGGTACACTCTTACTCTTAACAATAATACGCTTATCTTTCTTCCGAACTGGAACGATGGACTTTCAGCTACCATACAAAATATTACCGTTAATGGCGCGACAAACGGCGCGGTTGAGTTTAACGGCGACGGGCAAAATAATCATATTTATACCGTGACAAATTCAACTTTTACCGGCAACAGTTCTTCCTCTAACGGCGGAGCTATTTACAGCCATGCTCAGGCTCAGGTAGCAGGAAGTTCAAGATCATATACGTTTACGGATAACGTTTTTACATACAACTCAGCCCAAAACGGCGGCGCGTTGTATAACGCCTCAAACAATTCCCAACTGCCTGTTTCTTTTTCAATAACCGGCGGATCTTTTATTGCAAATTCAGCGACAAGCGGTTCCGGCGGAGCGATTTACAACGTTTCTAATTATGGGAGCGGCGCAAGTTTAGATAACAGTTTTACAATAGGGTCATCTTTAAATCCCATAACTTTTATAAACAACGCTGCGGCAAACGGTTATGGCGGAGCTATTTACAATTTTTCTAATAATCCGGCAAGCTTGGGAATAAGTCAGTTTTCAATATACGGAACTTTTTCGGGAAACAGCGCGCAAAACGGCGGCGCCATTGTCAACCAAGTTGAAGGCGGAAACGGCATAAGCACTTTCACTATTACAGGTGTTTTCATCGGCAACAAGTCCTTGCAAAACGGCGGTGCGGTGGCAAACTATGTCGGACTCTCCGGAAACAGCCCTTACGGCGGAACGGTTATTTTTGATTTTAGCGGAGTTTCGGCTTTTACAAATAACACGGCGGCAAACGGTTCCGGCGGAGCTATTTACAATCTTGTAAATCCCGGACAGTCCGTATCTTATGCAAATGTCGGCGGAACGTTTTCCGGAAACAGCGCAAGACAAAACGGCGGAGCTATTTATAACAGCGCAAACGTTGCAGATACGTTTCTCAATATAGCCGACGGGTCGGTTTTTTCAAATAACAAAGCTATTAGGGGATATGCGATTTATAACGATAATCTCGGTCATATTACAATCAACGCCGATTCGGCCGGAATAAAATTTACAGGCAATTCAAACTTTAATCCTTTTAATTCCGCTCCCAACGATATTTATCAGGCGTCTGCCAACGGCATAATTGATATCACAACAACGGGAAACGGCGGACAAGTTTATCTTGACGGCGGCTTTGCGGGTTTGGGCACTATCAATATGAACGGAGCCAAAGTGGCAACCGGTGACCTTTATCTTGCCGCAAGTTCCGACAATTCCGGTTTTACGGGAGTTTTTAATCAGACGTTCGGCAAAACAAACGTTTACGGAATAATGTTCGGCGGAACGAACAATATACAAAATACCGGCAGTACTCTGCAGACAGACAGCATAGTGAACGTTTATTCAAATCAAAATTCCGTATATTATAACGCAAACATTTATTCCAACGCGGAGCTGAACCACACTTCGCTGACGTCGGATATCGTAACAATTGCCCAGGCTGCCGGCGATTCATCGCCGGGAATTCAGTTTAAGGGAAGCGGAGCCGTGGCGCTGTTTTCCAACGGCAATACAAACGGCGTTATGTCCAGATTTTTGGTACAGGACCGCATCGGCAACGGGCAGAGCAACCAAATAGGTTTTTTCAACAGCGTTGTTTCTTTCGGCGCGACTGATTACGTCGGCACTGTCGGAGTGGCTGATTACGGCGGGCTTACCAGATACATTTTCGACGGTTCGGTAATAGACTTAGCAAATTCTTCGTCCTCAACGCAGCAGTACAAATTCGGCATGATAGACGTGATAAACTCGCTTACCAATAACTCATACGTCAATATTAAAGCCATAGGCACCGGCGCGGCAGGACCTGAGAATTACTCTGTGGACTCAATGTCTTTTGATTCGTCTATCCCGGGCAGGACTTTGGAGCTTGGCAAAATATACATAAGCAGCGACGCGTCATACGCGCTTAGCGGAACGCAGCAGGTTTTGTTCAATAACAGCGGTACTGATGATCTGCAATTATATTTGGGACAGGACACATACATTGTCGCTAACAGCTCAACTATTTATACTATTAGTTTGGCTACTACAACGACTGCAAATGACAGCATTGAATTCAATTCACAATCCAATTTAAATCCAGGCGGCCCCGACATGGGCATGCCTCTTATTGATTTAAATGACGTGACCGCGCTTACTGATGTTGCGGTTTCGACTTTTAATGTGGGCGCTACCAGAGGCTGGCAGATATATTCCGGAAGCACTTATTATGACTTTGACCCGGACCCCAACGGCTCAGACGTTTCAACCGGACTTAACGATATGGCAAGCGGGACGCTAAACGTTTACGGCTCTGTTCAAAACGACGTAACTTCCGTATTAAGCGGAAAGTTTGTTGACATGGCTAGCGGAACATACAGTAATTCGCGCTCTCTGTTTAATATTGTAAATGCCGGTACGGTTTTTAATTTGAGCGATTTAACAATCCAAGACGCTTATTTAGACACGGACGGCGGCGCGGTACTGAGGTTAAACGACGCAACTTCTTCTGCAAATTTGAGCTGGCTTTTGGTGCAGTATAGCACCTCTGTCGGCAACGGCGGAGCAATTAATCTTACGACCGGCACTTTAAATATGAACTTTGTGAATTTGTCTAACAATAAAGCGCAGGCGGGCAATTCGCAGAACGGCGACGGAGGAGCGATTAACGTAAGCGGCGGCATATTGAACTTATCAGGCTATATTAACAGCGTGCCTGACAGCATAGTGGACGGCATTTCCGGAAACAGCGCTGACGGCAACGGCGGAGCGATAAGCATAAGCGGCGGAGACGTCCTGATTAAAAATACGTATATAGGATATAATACGGCGCAAAACGGCGGAGCGATAAGCCATACAGGCGGAACTCTGACTCTGTCTTCGGATTGGCTTTTCGGCACCATTTTCGGGACCAATGAAGCAGCGGGCAACGGCGGAGCGATATATAACAATACGGCGGATTTTACAATAAACGGCAACGTGGGTTTTCTTCTTAATACGGCTGCCGAGGGCGGCGCGATTTACAACGATACTTCCGGAGAGATTACCTTTGACTCTACCTCGGGAAATATCGTGTTTACCCAAAATACCGTTACCGGCGGCACAGGTAACGATATTTACAACGACGGCATAATCAATTTTACCGGAAACGGAAACATGGTGCGCATAGACGGCGGCATAAGCGGCTCTTCAGTTACCGCTCAAATTACTCAAAGCGGCAACGGTACGGTTGTCCTTAATTACGGCAGCGACAGTTCCGGTTATTTGGGAACTTTTACCCAGAGTTCGGGTACAGTGACAAACGGCGGCGTTTTTTTTGGCGGCGTAAGCACTATTTCAGGCGGCAGTCTTTATTGGGTGAACAGCAGTTCCGGCAGCGCGTCCAAAACTAATACTTCGTCTCTGAATATAAATTCTTCGGCGTCTCTTTTCGTGCAGGGAGGGGCTAACCTTACGCTTAACAATGCCGCCGACACAATTGCTCAAAGCGCAATGGTATATATCGACGCGGATTCCAAAATAACAGTTGAGAATGCGGCTGCGCAATTATATTTGGACGGCGTTGATTACTGGGCAGGAGCGGTAAATATGACCGACGGCATCGTTACTCTTGACGGCTTGAGAAACCTAACCGGCAGCTACAGCCAAAGCGGCGGAAACTTGACGCTTACAAACAATTCGGCGTTTACGCTTGGCGCAAATGCGGTAATTACCGACGGCAACATAACCATAACGTCTTCCATACTGAACCAAAACGGAGTTGCGTTAAATCTTGCCGGAGCGCAGGCCGGCTGGGGAAATCTAATTTTAACCGACGCAAGCATTAATGCGATGGACGGCGTAATAACGATAAATAATTTTGCGGGAAATATGAAGATTGACGGAACCAATGATTTTACCGTAGATATTGACGCTGCGCAGCAAAGCTCAGACCAATATATATTTGCGGGACAAATAACGGACCCGGGAACTCCGACGATAAATATAGCCGATTTTAGTTTGCTTTCGTCTCCCGCGGATAAAGAAGTTCCGTTGCAAATTTTCATAGGCGAAGGCGGAATTTCGGGTGTAACTTTTACAACAAGCAAACCGCAGATACAAACCATTATCGGGCTCTACAACTTTGCGCCGATAGCAGGACAAGACGGATGGTATCTGTTAAGCCTTGATTCTGTTGACCCGGATACCGGCAGAGGACAGGCGTCGGTTTTGGCAATGCTTGAAGCGCAGCTTCTTGTAAATAACGTTTTGTTTGACCACGTGTTTTTTGACAGCAACCAAATGCTTGTAAGCGCGGATAAAAGCGATTACCGCTTTTTGCCTTCGCAGTTTCTCAAACAAAACAGACAGAAAAACATGTGGGTAAAAACTTATTATGAGAGCCAAACTTTGGCTACTATCGACAGCGTAAAAGTTAAAAGCGATCTTTACGGCGCGGTTTTAGGGCTTGACTTTGCCGCGCGTGATATGGGCAGGAATTCATATTTTATGCCTACTTTATATGCTCAATATATGGGAGCGGCGCAGGCATTCGGGGATGCAAGCATGCGTCAAAATGCCGCGTCAGCCGGATTTATGGCTTCTGTAATGGTTGATGACGTTTATACCGTGTCAGGCATGATTTACGGCGGAGGATATAAAAATACTATGGAAATCGCGGGAACTGAAGACGATCTTAATAACTGGTTTGTGGGCGCTGCAATTAAAAACGCTTATAATATGTATTTCAACAATTTTGTCTTGCAGCCGTTCGCGCAGCTGTCGTACAATATTTACGGCAAACAGAATTGGATTTCTTCTTACGGCGACATAGAAATGGAAACCGGATATCTGAACGGCTTTAACGCCGCGCCGGGAGCTAGCCTTATTTACGGGCTGGACACGTGGAGTTTTCTGGCAGGCGGTATGTACGTATATAATCTCGGACATAAAGTTTCCGGAACAATCGGAAATATCGAACTTCCAGACTTGAAATCCGACCCCGGTTATTTTGAATACACGGCGGGCGCGTCAAAAAGATTCTCTAAGATTAATGTATGGGTTAAGGGAATTTATAAAACTAACAGAGATAGCGATATCGGCGTAAGAGCCGGCGCAGGGTGGAGGTTCTAATATGAAAAAGAACATTAGAATTAATTTTGTATTCGCGGTTTGTTTAAGTTTGTTTTTACCTGCTGTTCCGGCTTACGCTTTTAACGAGTTGGACAGTTTATTTGCCGGACAGACGTTAAGTTTTGCCGTGCTTAAATCAGGTACAAACTCCCTTAATAAAAGGCTTGGCGATTTAAGAAGAACCAAAGAAGAAGTAAACAGCGCTTTTTGGGTAAGGGGCTACTACAATGAGTTATCGCGTTACGGCGGCATAGATTTGGATGCGGCAATTTCCGGGATGGAAGCGGGAATTGATTTTCGCGTATTAAAAGACAGTCCGAACAGAGTTTACGCCGGCGTTATGGCGGGCTATATAGGAGCAGAAAATTTCCAGACTTATTCGAATATCAAATCCGGGGCGCCTTTAATAGGTTTGTATGAAACGTGGCTTAGCCCCGCCGGCTGGTTTATAGACGCTACGGCGAGATATTTTTTCTATAATACGCAGGACGTTTTGTCCGGACAAAAAGCGGACCGGGGTATGTTTGCGGCAAGCGTTGAAACCGGAAGAGAATTCAAATTTCCTGCAAAAGCTTCAAACTTTTTTATGCTTGAGCCGAAAATCAAAGGAACATTCGGGCATATTTCCGGCGCGACGGTTGGTTATTTTCAGTATGAAGCGGCATATGTGTTCATTGCCCGTCCCGCGGTTTTTGCCGGATATTCGGCGACGCTAAAAAACGGAGCGATAGTCGAGCCGTACATCGAGGGCGGATATAGCCAGGATTTTTCGTCCGATATGAAAATCAGCGGATATCCTCCATATGGCATGTCAGGCGGCAGTTTTGACATCGGCGGCGGATTCAACGCTATTGTCACAAAAATCCTTTCGATTTACACATACGCGGGTTATGAAAAAGGCGATAAAATAGAAAATTTGTCGGTTAATGCGGGCGTAAGGATAGCGTTAACAAGATTTAAAAAGGACGGTAAGTCGAAAGAAACGGAAACAGCCTCTTCCGGGACAGAATCTGCCGATGATTTGAAAAAAGCTGATTTAAGCGGAAATAAAGATAATAACGCATCGCAGGAAGCCTCAAAAGAAAGCGAAGCCGAATTGGAAGAAGTGATTGTTATTAACTATAAGATTGAGGACGCGGTTTCTGCGCATCCCGCGCATTTTGGGTTTGACCAATATGCCGTAACTCCTGAAAATGAGCATTACCTCAAAAGTATTGCGGAAAAAATAAAAAAATCCGGGAAGAATTATGAAACCGGAGGACATACGGACAGAATCGGATCTCCGGAATATAATCAAGCTTTGTCGGAACGCCGGGCAAAAGCGGTTTATGATAAATTGATAGAATTCGGTGTGCCGGCAAATAAACTTACGTATAAAGGCTTTGGTTTTACTCGCCCGATAAACGCTGCCGATACCGAAGAAGCAGATGCGGAAAACAGAAGAGTGGAAATAAAAGTTACGGAATGATTAGGAGGGTCTGATGAAAGTATCATTGTTTGTAAAAAGCGTTTCTTTTGCGGCTGTAATTTTTGCCGCGCTGTTTCTCGCGGGCTGCGCGACCGCAAAATCAAAGAGCGGTAAAATGTCACAGCGCTGCTGCGCGTCTTGTTCGTGCGAGATGTCTAAGGAATCAAAATGCTGCGCAACAATGGCGTCATGCTCCAAAATGTCATCCTGCGCAATGAAACAGACATCTCAGGATTTTAGCATTGTAAAAGGAAAAGTCTGGCAGCTTGCCCAAGTGCGCGATTCTTCGGGCAGCATAACATTTGACAGTTCAAAACTCGACAAAACAATATTTGGCGATATTTACACTTTGGAGTTTAAAGACGGACTTGCTTTCGGCAAAGCCGCGCCCAACAGATATACCGGGCCTTTTGAATTGGGAAAAGGGGACGGAATTTCGTTTAAACATGCCGCAAGCACGATGATGCTTGGAATAAACACTCCGCAAGGATTAAGCGAAACTGAATATTTCAAACTTTTGGAGAAAGTTACCCGCTGGAATTTTGAAGGTAATCAGTTGTCGCTGTATACCTCCGAAGGCAATGTTTTAGTTTTTCAAGAATTTGACTATAGATAAAAAAATCAGAAACATAAAAGAAAAAAGGCGGGCATAAAATTTATGCCCGCCTTTTTTCTTTAGTTTTTTAATTTTACAGCAGCAGCGTTACTCCTACTCCCACGGACTGAACGCCTTTTTTAAATTCACTTTCCAGATTTTCGGTGTTAGCTTCAAAAGAATTTTCTATTCCGGGCATTGAAAGATACGAATATTTAACGTTGACCAAAAGCCAGTGTAAAAGTTTTACGTTTACCCCGCATTGAAGCTGCCATGAAAAACCGTTGTCGTCTTTTTCTTTATTTAAATCCGCGATGCTTAATTTTAAGTTCGGAGAACCAAGCCCTATTCCCGCGCCGATAAAAGGAGTAATCAGACTTTTTTGAACATTCCAGAAATCGTAAATCAGATTTGCAAATACGGCAGTGGCTTTATATTCTACGGCTGAATTGTTTTTATCGGTAGAAAAGCTGTTTTCGCTTATAATTATGTACTGCGCTTCCGCTCTGATTTTAGAGCCGAGCCTGTATCCTGCTGAAAAATCGTAACGCGGGCCGTCCATCATTTTTGATGAATCCGATTCTCTGTCGACAAAACCGTCAAGGAAAGAATCATACGAAAAATCAGAAAAACTCTGCGATAAACTTGCGCTTATATATACCGTGCTGCTATCCGAATCGGCAAACAGAACTGTTGCCGAAAAGGTGATGCAAAATACCGCCAATATTAATTTTTTCATAAAATCCTCCAAACCTTTAATATATATATATATTTTCCCCGCAAATTGTCAACTTTTTTAAAAACGATGTATGGATGCATAGATGCGCGGATGCGTAGTAACGGAGTTTGTCTTTACTATGCGTCCATGCATCCAAACTTCCAAGCATCCAAGCATCTGTGTGTTGTTTGACAATACTTCTCTAAATAAAGTAAAATCTAAAAGTTGCGCGGAATAATTATAAATAAAAGCGCAGCTTATAATTTATGGTAAATGAAATTGTTCTAATTCTAATAGTTACGGTCCCGATAATCTTTTCATGTATTCTGCCTTTAATCGGGGATTTTTCATCAAATATAAGAAATATAGCGGCTTTATCTCTTGCCGTTATTACTTTCGGATTATGCCTGTATTTGGCTCCCTCGGTTTTTTCCGGTAAAATAGTCAACTTTTATTACAGTTTGCCGCTCGGCATTAATTTTATTTTGAGAGCCGACGCGTTTGCTTTGTTTTGCGCTTTAGCTTCGTCGCTTGTCAGCGCGGTTATCGTTTTTTATTCGTTTGAGTATATAAAACCATACAAAAACCAAAACGAATACTATTTTATAGTTCTTTTGTTTTTGGGTTCCATGATGGGCATAATTTTCAGCGCCAACCTTATTTTCCTTTATATGTTCTGGGAAATGACGGCGTTGGCTTCGTGGAGGCTTATAGGGTTTTTCAGAAAAGAAGATTTTGTCCGGCGCGCGAATAAAGCTTTCATGGTAACGGCCGCCGGAGCTTTTTTTATGCTTATAGGCTTTATAATGATAGGCGAACAGGCCGGGACTTTTGATTATCAGGGCATACATACCGCGATAGCTCCCGGAGCCGTAAAAAATATTGCCGTGATTTTAATACTTTGCGGAATTTTCGCTAAATCCGCGACTTTTCCTTTTCATACCTGGCTTGCGGACGCGGGCGTTGCGCCGTCTCCGGTAACAGCGCTGCTTCACGCGGCGGTTTTGGTAAAAATCGGCGTTTATGTTTACGCCAGGCTTTTTAACGGCGTGGTTATTCCTTCGGATGAAATAAGAACCGCGGTATTTTTGATAATAGCCCTCAGCGCTTTTATATCCGGCGGAGCGGCTTTGGTAGAAAACGACATAAAAAGAATTATCGCTTTTTCGACAGTAAGCCAGCTTGCTTTTATGTTTTTGGGTTTTGCCGCAGGACAGCCGCTTGCTTTTGCCGCTTCAACGCTTTTTATACTTATGCATTCCGCTGCTAAAGCCGGGCTGTTTTTAAGCGCGGGAATAATAGAACACGAAACTCATACGAAAGATATAACCAAAATGGGCGGGCTTTTGACGGTTATCCCGATAACTGCTTTCGCTTTTATTTTGTGTATGATGTCGGTTATAGGTATTCCTCCTTTAGGCGGTTTTTTTGCTAAGTTTTTGGTTATTACGGGTACAGCTCAAGCAGGTTATCCGACAGTTGCTTTTATTTTTACGGTAGCCGCGACTCTTACTCTTTTTTATATGTTAAGGCTTTTTTATAAAGTCTTTTTGGATAAACCTCAAGGAGAGCGCCAGCTTACGCTTAACGCTCACAGGCATAGCGTATGGACGCCTATGAATTTCAGCGTGTCGTTTTTGGCTGTTATATCTTTAATTTTTGGTTTGTGTTTTAGCAAGCTTATGAATATAGCCGAGCTTGCCGCAAACCAAGTGTTTGGAATATTATGATTAATATGATAACGCTTTACTTTATCTTAATACCGTTGTTTTGCGCGGCGGTTTTGTTTTTAACCCCCGAAAAATATAAAGAATTTAAAAGGAATTTCTTTGTAATTTCGGCGTTATTTAATTTATTCGCTGTCTGCTTTTACTTCGGAAAAACCGTCTTTTCGTATTACGATTGGACGGGTTTTAATTTTTCGTTTTCTCTTGTGATGTCCGGGTTTAAAGAATTTATGCTTATAATCCCCGCGTTTTTTGCCGTTCTTACGTCTATATTTGCTTTGAGCAATATGAAAGAAAATCCCAGAGCTTCGCTTTTTAACGCTTCCATGATGATTGCCGTTGCATGCGTCAACGGCGCGTTGATAACCGACAGCCTGATTTTTCTTTTGCTTTTTATCGAAGCCCTTGCAATACCTTTTGTATTGATGATTATTTCTTCCGAAAACGACAACAAAAAACTCGCGATAAAAGCTTTTGCCATAACAGCCGTAGCCGATTTGTTTTTAATGGCGGGAATAGCGATTACATATTCAATCGCGAGAACTATGAATATTTCCGAAATTTCACTGGAATTGTCCGGGTTTTCCCAAATAGCGGCGTTTGTTTTCATTGTCATAGGAGCCGCGGGTAAACTCGGAGTTATGCCTTTTCACAGTTGGATGCCTGAAGCGTCGGAAAAAACTTCGGTTCCTTTTATGGTTTTTATGGCTACAGCCGCGGAAAAAGTTTTGGGCGTGTATTTATTTATTGTGGCGTTGAATATGTTTGACGCGGCTCCGTGCAAAACGACTCTCATATTAATGTGTTTTGCCGCGTTAAGCGCCGTGGTCGCGGCGCTCCTTGCCAACAGTCAGAAGAGTTTTAAAAGAATGCTTATATATACGAGCGTAAGCCAGGGAAGCTTTATGGCCGCGGCGCTGCTTAGCGGAATTCCTTTGGCTATTGCCGGCGCGGTTTTGCATCTTTTGGCTCACACGGTTTATAAATCTTCGCTGTTTTTCGGCGCGGGAATAATGGACGATACAAAATCGGAAACCATATCTTATAAAAACAATCCGTATATTTTTACATGTTTTATTTTGACGATAGCGTCTTTTATCGGCGTTCCGTTTTTTGCGGCGTTTTATTCGAAAGAACTGATTTACGACGGCGTTTTGCATTTGAACATTATTTTGTACGCCGTTATGATTATCGTGACTTTTTTATGTTCAAGCGCGGTTTTAAACTGGTTCGGCAAGATTTTCTTCTCAAAAGACGGGGAATATGTCGAATATCCTGTGGCTTCGATGATTCCCGCGGTAACGGCGGCTTTGCTTTGCCTCCTGCTTGGCGTATTTAAAAATATTCCTTCGCATATTATTGAAAATATGATAATACCTTTTGGGTTTCAGGAACATACGCATGTTCTTTTGATTGTAATTTCAATTTCGGCGCTTGTAATCGTACTTTTAAATTTCATAATCGGATTTTCGAGATATAAAAACGGACTGGGGTTTGTTTCAGGTTTAATTTCGGCTTTCAGAATAGACAAACTTGACGCGGCCGACGACGCGGATCCGTACAATATTGTTTTGAAACTTTATAAGAGTTTCGGAAAAGCTTCTTTTGATTTCGATAAAGGATTGAATTGGATTTACGACGTTCTGATAGTAAAAACCGTTTTGGAGCTTTCGTTTATTTTTAAGAAAGTTCACAACGGAAGCCTGCGGCAATATATTTTATGGACTTTGTGCGGCATAGCCGTGATAATTTTATTTTTTGTTTAGGAGATGTGTCACCCTGAACTCGTTTCAGGGTCTGTTTTTTGTTTTTAACGACAAGATGCTGAAACAAGTTCAGCATGACAACTTGAAAAAATGACAGTTTCATTAATTTTTGTTCCACTCATTCTTGTAATTATGCTTAATATCCCCAGACTTTCGGGGAAAACCGCTTATTATACCGCTTTAGCGTTTTTTGTTTGGCAGTTTTTTTCGGTTTTCTTTCCGTTTCTGGGATCGCAGCAGATTGCGGACTTAATTGGCAAATTTTTTACCTTAAACGTCTATGCCGACGGTATTTCGAAAATAATGATAATTTCCGCGGCGATTGTCGGCTTTGTTTCTTTGATTACGTCTAAAGTTTTTTCAAAGTACGACAGCAGGCTTTTTTCGCTTTCCAATTTAATGCTTCTCGCGGCTGCCGGAATAAACGGTTTGGTTTTCGCGAAAGATATATTTACTATGTACGTTTTTATAGAAGTCATAGCCGCGGCTTCTTACATACTTATATCAATGGACAAAAAAGAGGGAGCGCTTGAAGGCGGTTTTAAATATCTTATAATTTCTTCCATAGCGACCGTCATGATGCTGTTTTCAATCGCTTTGTTTTTTCTTGTCGCGGGTTCAACCGGTCTTACTGAAATATCCGCCGTGCTTAACGATTTTAGCGGAAACACGATAGTTTTAGCGGCGATAATGCTTTTTATAACCGCTTTGCTTATCAAAGGCGGGCTTATACCTTTTCACGCGTGGCTTTCGGGCGCGTACGCGGAAGCTCCCGCCGGTGTTTCAGTATTTTTGGGCGGGATAGTTACAAAAACTACGGGAATATTTGTGTTGATAAGATTTCTTTATTCGGTTGCGGGCTTTAGCGGAAATATAAAAGCCGTTCTTTTAATTGTCGGAGCGCTTTCAATAGTTATAGGCGCGCTTATAGCCGTGACGCAAAAAGATTTTAAAAGGGTTCTTGCTTATTCCAGCATCAGTCAGGTAGGTTATATTGTTTTGGCTTTAGGTGCGGGAACGGCTTTCGGCATAGCCGCGGCTTTGTTTCATGTTTTTAACCATGCGATATTTAAATCGCTCTTGTTCATAAATTCCGCTTCCGTTGAAAAACAAACGGGCAGACTTGACGTAGACTCTTTCGGAGGGCTTGGTTATAAAATGCCCGTAACTTCCGGAACTACGGCAATAGCATTTTTGTCGGCTGCCGGAATTCCGCCGTTTTCGGGTTTTTGGAGCAAACTTTTAATTGTTTTGGCTTTATGGTCCGCAAACTGTAAAGGATTTGCCGTTTTAGCGGTTCTTGCAAGTCTTTTTACAATGGCGTATTTTTTAACTTTGCAGAAAAAAGTGTTTTTCGGGGAACTTAACCCGAAACTTGAAGGTATCAATGAAGCGCCGTTATCTCTTACTTTGTCGGCAATGGTATTATGCGCTTTGACAATCGGCGTGGGATTGTTTTTTCCTTATGTGATTAAGATTTTGATTTTCCCTGCCGTGGGAATAATATAACGGCAATTAACAATTAATAGTTAACAGTTAATAATTAAAATATATTATATAGTCGTTAATTGTAATTTGTTAATTGTAAATTGTAAATTTTTATGAGGTCTTATGGACTTAATGTACATCCATATTTTATTGCTTGGTTTGATTATAAGTTTTTCGGTTATTGCCGCCGTAAATACCAGAATTATAAAAGCGGCGATTTTGCTTGCTTTTATAAGCCTTTTAACTACGCTGGTGCTTTTTCTTTTGAAAATGCCGCTTGCGGCAATATTTGAGCTTTCCGTTTGCGCCGGGCTTATAACCGTGATTTTTATAAGTGTTATAAGCTTAACAAATCCTTTGACGCGCGAAGAACGCGCCGAAGAAAAAACAAAAATGTTTAAAAGAGTTGTTTTTCTGCCGGTTATAGTTTTGGTTTGCGGCGCGGCGTTTTATATGCTTGAAAAAAGCGTGGATTTTATCCCGGTTGTTTCGGACGCGGTTTCCGTATCCGCGGAAACCGGAATGTGGAATACAAGACAGATAGATTTGGCGGGTCAGATTATAATTATTTTGACCGGAGTTTTCGGCGTAATCGCGCTTTTTAAAGATAATAAAGACGACGGCGGTGGCAAATGAGTTACGAATCATTAGTTCTTTTTAAATTGTATCTTATAACGGCGCCGCTTTTGTTTGTCGTCGGTATATACGCCGTTATTACTACAAGAAATATAATAGCCATGATTATCGGCCTTGAAATTATGACGAAAGGCGTTACGATTTTGCTTGCCGCCGCGGGATATTTTAACGGCAAACCGCAGCTTGTGGAGCCGTTAATTATAACTATGATAGTCGTTGAAGTCGTGATTCTTATGATTTCGGCCGGTTACATAATAAATATAGTAAAAAAGCATAACTCGCTTGACGTGTCAAATATAAACAAATTAAAAGGATAACCTTTGGTTGTGTCACCCTGAACTTGTTTCAGGGTCTATTCTTTAACGACAAGATGCTGAAACGAGTTCAGCATGACACCGTGGGTTCTTTAAAAGGTTAAAAAATGGAAATCTCGTTTCTTTTTATTTATCCGCCGATAGCTTTTGCGATAATATTTGTCTTTTTGCTTATAATTTCTTATTTTACGGGAAAAATGTCGTATAAAAATCCCGCAAATCCCGAAGGAAAAATAAAAGCTTACGCGTGCGGCGAAGATGTTAAAGACCATAGAATAAAACTGAACTACGGGGAATTTTTTCCCATAGCTTTCTTTTTTACGATTATGCACGTTATAACTCTTATGATTGCAACAACGCCTTCGGAAATAATGAAGGAATCTTTAGGCATAATCGTACTTTTTATTATAACGGCTTATTTGAGCATTCTTATAATTTTCAGGAAGGAAAGAAATGACTAAAAGAGAAAGGAATGATTAAATCCGTGCAAAAGCTTATCAACTGGGCGCGTCTGAAATCTCCGTGGATTATACATTTTAATACCGGCGCGTGTAACGCTTGCGACATAGAAATTGTAGCGGCTATTACCCCGACTTACGATTTGGAAAGGTTTGGCGTTCAGCTTAAAGGCACTCCAAGGCATGCCGACGTTCTTTTGTGTTCCGGTCCCGTAACAAGGCAAATTAAAGACAGGCTTGTAAGAATTTATGAGCAGCTTCCCGAACCTAAATTTGTGATAGCCGTAGGAACATGCGCTTGTTCCGGCGGCGTGTTTGACGGATGTTATAATATGCTTTCGGGAATAGACGAAGCAATACCCGTCAGCGCGTATATACCGGGATGTCCCGCAAGTCCGGACGCGATAATCGACGGTCTGACAAAACTGTTAAAGCATTTTGAAGAAAGCGAAGCAAAAAAGCTGACAAAAGCAGGATGTTAACCCTTTCTTTTGTCATCCCCGAATGTTGTAGTCGGGGATCCACGTTAGTTATTAAAGGGTCATAAAAAATGGATTCCGGGTCAAGCCCGGAATGACAAATACGCAAAGTTGTCATTTCAAAGAGGACAGAAATGGAAAATAATCATCCTATAGTTGAAAGAATAGCCGCAAAATACCCTGAACTTGCGGGAAATATTAAAGTACAGAGCCAAAACAGACTTTGGATGAAAATCCCTTATTCTGATTTCAGAAAGTTTTTAGAATTTGCCGTAACGGGTTTAAAAATAAATGTTTTTTGCATGCTTACGGGTCTTGACGATAAAGAAAATTTTTCTTTTATATACCACATGGCGGATTTAAACGGGCTTATTCTTAACATTGAAACGTCCGTTCCCAAAACAAACGCTTCAATAGTGACAATTACGGATATGTATCCGGCAGCGGAACTTCAGGAAAGAGAAATTACCGATTTGTTCGGCGTGGCAATTGAAGGATTGCCTGAAGGACACAGATATCCTTTGCCTGACAATTGGCCTGAAGGGGAGTATCCTTTAAGAAAAGACTGGACTCAGGACAGACTTAATAAGAATCCGTTGAAAGAAAAAACGGAGGACTGTAATGCCTAAAAAACTTGTTATTCCCATAGGCCCGCAGCATCCCGCTTTAAAAGAGCCGGCAAGTTTCGACGTTACGCTGCAGGGCGAAAAAGTTGAAAATATATTGGTAAAGCTCGGCTATAATCACAGAGGGATAGAAAAAGCCTGTGAAAGCAAGCCTTATTTGCACGATTTATACTTGATAGAGAGAGTTTGCGGAATATGTTCGCATTCGCATGCGACGTGTTTTTTGCAGGCAGTCGAAGAAATAGCCGGTTTAAATGTTCCTATGAGGGCGAAATATATACGCTCTATTATAGGCGAAATGGAAAGAATACACAGCCATCTTTTGTGGCTTGGCGTTGCCGCGCACGAAATAGGTTTTGACACGCTTTTAATGTACACGTGGAGAGACAGGGAAGTTATAATGGACTTGCTGGCTATTCTTACGGGCAACAGGGTAAATTACGCGGTAAATATACTAGGCGGCGTGAGAAAAGATATTTCCGACGAAGAAAAAGGCCAGATTTTAAAAGCCATGGACATTTTAGAAGAAAGGACAAAATATTACGCTCATGTCGCGACCGAAGAAATAACCATAAAAAAGAGGCTTTCCAAAGTCGGTTATTTATCGCCTGATGACGCGGTAAAAATGGGCGCGGTAGGGCCTACCGGCAGAGCGTCAAAAATAACCAGAGATATAAGAGCCGAAGAAAAATACGCCGCTTACGGCGAAGTGGATTTTAAAGTGATTTCAGACGACAATTGCGACGTTTACGGAAGAGCTTTGGTGCGCGTGGGCGAGCTTATGCAGTCGTACTCTATAATAAGGCAGCTTATAAAAAAACTTCCCGATACCCCTTTAAAAGTTCCGGCTCCTTTAAAAATTCCCGCGGGCGAAGCGGTTAGCAGGTATGAAGCCCCGCGAGGCGAGGATGTTCATTATGTGCGCGCCAACGGTACGGATAAACCCGAAAGAGTAAAGCTGAGAGCTCCTACGCTTGCAAACGTTCAGTCGGTTGCGACAATGCTTCAAAAAGGGTATCTTGCCGACGTTACAATAGTTATCGCGGCGATAGATCCGTGTTTTTCGTGTACGGACAGAATGATAGTAGCGGTAAACGGTAAGTCCGAAATGACGTGGAAACAGTTAAGGCAGCACAGCATAGATTGGTATAAGAAAAACAGAGGCGTGGACTTTACTAAAATAAAGTTAGGAATTAGGAGTTAACTGCGAACGTGGATACCGGCTGGAGTTTACACCGTAGTGTCTAAATACGGTGCCGGTATGACAACAATGTCGTGTCATTCCGTTGAAAAACGGAATCCATTTTTGAGAATGACAAAAGGTCAGAGGTTTATAGAATAAAATGATTTTATCATTATTACAAATTTTAATTTTTCCGGGTTTTCTGTTTTTGTTTATTCTTGCTTTATCCGCGGAATACATAGACAGAAAGCTTTACGCGAGAATGCAGACAAGAGTCGGTCCTCCGTGGTTTCAGCCTTTTGCCGATTTTATAAAACTTTTGTCAAAAGAACTTATTATCCCGGAACTCGCGGACAGGTTTATTTTTAAAATTCTGCCTCTTGTAGCCTGCGCGGCGGCAGCGACGGCGTTTTTGTTTATTCCGGTTTATAATCCGCAATCGTTGTTTACGTTTAAAGGCAATATTGTCGCCGTAGTATACATTCTTACCATACCTACGCTTACTTACTTTTTGGGCGGCTGGTATTCAAGGTCTTTGTATTCGCTGATAGGCTCTATGCGCGTTTTGACGCAATTGTTTTCTTACGAAGTTCCGCTTTTAATGGCGGTTTTGGCTCCGGGAGTTTTGGCAAGCTCGTGGACATTCTCCGCAGTTATAAATTTTTACGGCGCTAACGGTTTTTTATTTTTGGTAAACATTATCGCTTTTGCCGTCGCAATTATAGCGGTGCAGGGAAAACTTGAAAAAGTTCCTTTTGACATTCCCGAAGCGGAAACTGAAATAGTCGCGGGAACGTTTACCGAATATACCGGGCCGTTATACGCCTATTTTAAACTTGCGATGAATATACAGGCAATCTCGGTTGCGGCGCTTTTGGCTGCGGTTTTTATGCCTTTCGGCTATAATCTCGGTTTTTTTCTGGGAATAATAATTTTTTTGCTTAAAATTCTTTTCATAATAGCGGTTTTAACGGTTGTAAGAACGATATTTGCAAGAATCAGAATGGACCAGATGGTAAGATTCTGCTGGAAATATTTAACGCCCATGGCTTTGCTTCAGATTTTGATAAACATAATCATAAAAGCGGCGGTAACGCAATGAAAAATATAGGAACAATTTTATTTGAAGCCATAAAGTCTCTTTTTAAAAAGCCGGCCACTTCCCAGTATCCGTATAAAAAACGCGATATACACGGGAGTTTTGCGGGCATGATTTCGTTTGAGCAGGACAAATGCATAGGCTGCCAGATTTGCGTGAGAAGCTGTCCGGCAAAAGCGATTAAAATTTCTAAAGTAAATGACGAGGACAAAATTTTCAGCTGCGAGCTTTCTCTCGCGAATTGTATTTTTTGTTCGCAGTGCGTTTTGTCATGCCCTAAAAAAGCTTTACACACTACGGACAATTTTGAACTTGCCCAAATAGATAAATCAAAGCTCACCGTAAAACTTGAAGAACTTTCTTCCGAAAGCGACGGCGGCGGCAAATCCGGCAGCGAAGAAACCGGCGGTAAATCCGGCACCGGCAGCGCTGCGCGGCCCAAGCAAGGTAAAAAAACTACGGCTAAAGAAACGAAACCTCCGGCATTCACGGTAAAGCTTGAAGAACTTTCTCCAGCTAACAAACCTCGCGGCAATGCCGTTGTATCCGGTCCTGCGCGGTCCAAGCAAGAAACCAAAGGGCAGCTTTATTTCCTTCCCGGTTCTATAAATGGATAAAATACGCGAGAAATTAGAGCGGTTTTTGAAAGACTCCGAAAGAACGGTTTTCCTTTCCATAGGCTCGGAACTCAGAGGCGACGACGCCGCGGCTATTTTAACCGCGAACGAACTTCAGAAAAAAAAGCTCCCTTCAAATTTTAAAATTTTGCTCGGCTATACCGCCCCCGAAAATCTTACCGGCGAAATAAAAAAAATCAGGCCTACTCATATTATAATCTGCGACGCTGCAGACAGCGGGCTTAATCCCGGCGAAGTCGGCGTTATTTCCGCTGACGACGTTGACGGCGCGGCTTTTTCCACGCATATGATGCCCATGAATATTTTTATCAAGTATATATCCCGCGATAATCCGTGCAAAACTTTGATTTTAGGCATACAGCCCGAAACCGTGGAATTCGGCGCGGAGATAACAAAAGAAGTGCGTAAAACCGCCGTTTCGCTTGCGGATGCTATTTTCGAGATTGTCAAACCGAAATAAAAAAATATATAATTACTCTAAATACGCATTTAGGCGGAGGCCAGATGAAAAAAATATTGTTTATTTGTTTTGCTTTAATTTTTGCCGCGTCGGGACTTCAGGCTGTAAGTTTAATTCCGAAAATCGGAGTTGATATTCCTTCGACAATGGATTATGAATACGGACCCGATCAGGAGACAAGACTGGGTTTTAACGCCGCTCTTGAAGTTCGCGGCGAAATATCGGATTATTTTTCCTGGGGCGCGGGCGTGGAATATAATTTGCCCAGAGGCTTAGTCGATATTTCCGGCGACACTGATTTTTCTTTTGTCCCCGTTTATGTTTCTATTATGTTTACGCCTCTTAAAACCTGGGGTAAGGGCGATGCCAAACCTTATTTTAAAGCGAGCGTCGGATACAGCATATTTGCGACAAACGATATTGGCGACAATGCGAGCGGCGGGTTATATTACGGAGGCGGAGTAGGAACGGAATATAAGAATTTTGTTATGGAAGTGACGGGTTCAAGATATGCCGGCAAATTCGATAACCCGGACACCATAAACCTGAATTATATGAAAATAGGCATAAGCCTGGGATATAAATTCGACCTTTCAAAAAAATCCGAATCCGAATTTCAGCCGGAGCCCGGCGTTCAGCCGCAATCCGAACCTAAAGTTGAACCGGAATTTAATCCTGAAGCTTATGAAATCTTAAACTAAATTGACGTTTAAAGCAAAAAAAGCTGACCGGAAAACCGTCGGCTTTTTTTATATTCGGTAATAACAAAAAGAGGAACTTAAGATGTCTACCTTTGAACTTACGCAAACGCCGCAGTGGAAAAATCTGGAGAAACACAGACAGGAAAACAAAAATCTTCATATGAGGGATTTGTTTAAAGACGGCAGCAGGTTTAACGAATTTTCAATAACAGACGATAATTTGGGGATAACGTTCGATTATTCCAAGAACATCATAAATTCCGAAACTTTTAATTTATTGATGGCTTTTGCGAAGTCGGCCGGCGTCGGCGAATACGCGAAAAAAATGTTTTCAGGCGAAAAAATAAACTGGACCGAAAAAAGAGCCGTGCTTCATACCGCTTTGAGAAACAGAAGCAATGCTCCGGTTTATGTTGACGGTAAGGACGTAATGCCGGAAATAAACGCCGTGCTTAAAAAAATGGAAATTTTTAGCGAAAACTTAAGAAGCGGGAAATGGCTCGGAGCCTCAGGAAAAAAAATTACCGATGTGGTAAATATAGGCATAGGCGGTTCGGATTTAGGCCCCAAAATGGTTTGCGAAGCCTTAAAATATTACGCGGACGGGCCGAACGTCCATTTTGTGTCAAATATTGACGGCGCTGATATTTACGAAACATTGAAAAAATTAAATCCCGAAACAACGCTTTTTATAGTCGCTTCAAAGACGTTTACCACTCTTGAGACCATGACCAACGCTTTCAGCGCGAAAAAATGGCTTACGGAAAAACTCGGGGATAAAGCCGTGGCAAATCATTTTGTCGCATTATCCACAAACGTAAAAAAAGTCAAAGACTTCGGCATAGACGAGAAAAATATGTTTGAGTTTTGGGATTTTGTCGGCGGGAGATACTCCCTTTGGTCTGCCATAGGTCTGCCGATTGCCTGCTGCGTCGGTTTTAGTAAATTTGCCGAGCTTCTTGAAGGCGCGTATTATATAGACAACCACTTTTTGAATACTCCGTACGAAAAAAACATACCGGTAATTATGGCGGTACTCGGCTTTTGGTATAACAATTTTTTCGGCGCGCAAAGCCACGCGGTTTTGCCCTATAGCCAGTATTTGCACAGGTTTACCGCGTATTTGCAGCAGGGCGATATGGAATCTAACGGGAAAACGATAAACATTGAAGGCGCCAGAGTCGATTACGAAACGGGACCCGTAATATGGGGCGAGCCGGGCACAAACGGGCAGCACTCTTTTTACCAGCTTATACATCAGGGGACAAAGTTTATTCCTTGCGATTTTATAGGTTTTGTAAATCCTCCGGAAAGAGTAGGCGATCATCACGAAAAGCTTATGGCAAACTATTTTGCACAGACAGAAGCTTTGGCTTTCGGTCTTACAAAAGAACAGGCAGCTGAAAATCTTACTAAAGCGGGAGTTTCGAAAGAAGACGTTGAAATGCTTACGCCGCATAAAGTATTTGAAGGCAACAGACCTACCAACAGTATGCTTATAAATGAGCTTACCCCTAAAACTCTCGGCGCTTTAATAGCCTTATATGAACATAAGATTTTTACCCAGGGCGTATTGTGGAGAGTAAACAGTTTTGACCAATGGGGCGTAGAGCTCGGCAAAGTTTTGGCAAACGCTATTTTGCCCGAACTTGAAGGCAAATCTGACAATACCCACGATGTGTCTACAAAAAGCCTCATTAAAACTTTCAGGGAAAAGAGAAAATCTTCCCGGTAAGTAATATTTGTTGCAAAAAAGTTTAAAATATATTAAAATATTCCCGAACGGTAATAATGTTGGCAGAAGAGGTCGAAAAAATATAAAACATTACTGTTCGGGAATATTGTTTATTGGGGATAAAATGGTTATAAAAGATACAAAAACTTTAGGAAAATTTATAAGAGAAACAAGAAAATCTCAAAATCTCACGCAGGTTATGTTAGCGGGGTCAAGCGGAGTGGGCGCTCGTTTTCTTATTGAACTTGAAAACGGCAAAGAAACAGCGTCTTTGGGTAAAACTATAAGGATTCTAAATATGCTTGGCATAAATATTGACTTAAAGAAATAAAGGAACATATGAATAAAGATAAAATACTTTCTGTCCGTCTGTATGGGGAAGAAGCAGGTTTTTTAGAGCAGGATGAAAACGGGAGATTAAAATTTTCTTATTCGGATAATGCAAAATTTCAAATATCAAAAAGCCTTCCTATTGAAAAGAAAATATTTAACGAAAAAGAATGCAGACCGTATTTTAACGGATTGCTTCCCGAAAGCGAAAGAACAAAAAAACGAATAGGTCAAATATTTGGCATAAGCCACAATAGCGATTTTTCGATGTTAAAAGCGATAGGCCGCGATTGCGCCGGGGCAATTTCTCTAACTTCAATAGACGAGCCTTTAGAAAAATCAATCTTTATAAAACTTGAAGGGTATGAGCAAACCGAAGAGTCTTTTGCCGAACATCTGAGAGAACTACCGGAAAAACCTTTTTTTGCGGATGAAACAAACGACATAAGGCTTTCCTTAGCCGGCGCACAGAATAAATCCTGCATAAGTATTATTGACGGTAAAATATGTCTTCCGAAAAACGGCACGCCTACTACTCATATAGTAAAACCTATGAGTGAAAATTTTGCGGACATTGTGCTGAATGAATATTTGTGTATGAAACTGGCAAAATCCGTTGGCGTCGCGACTCCTGAAGTTTCAATAGGGCAGGCAAAAGATATCAGCTATTTATTAATCGAGAGATATGACAGAGAAATAAAAAACGGCATGGTAAAAAGAATTCATCAGGAGGATTTTTGTCAGGCTTTAGGAATTTTAAGTATTAATAAATATCAGGCAGAAGGCGGTCCGTCTCTCAAAGACTGTTTTGAGCTGCTAAACCAAACGTCAACTCCGGCAAAAAACAGAAATATAATAATGAAAATTATAATGTTTAATTTTTTAATCGGTAATAATGACGCGCACGCAAAGAATTTTTCTTTATTGTATAACGATAATAATATTGATATATCTCCGGCTTATGATTTGGTTTCAACGGAGGTATATCCTAGTCTAAGTAAAAAAATGGCCATGAAAATAGACTCTTCCTATGAAAAACAACGGATTCGTTTGGATAATTGGAAATCATTATGCGAAAAAATAGATTATTCTTTCAGTCTTTTAAAAACCGAGTTTATGGAATTTGCTGATTTGCTTCCAAAATTATTAGCGGAAGAAATAGAAAAAATCAATATAAAAGAAGATCAAGATCTTGTTGCAAGGTTATCAAAAGTAATAGATAAAAACTGCTTTATTGTTCGTAATATGTGTTAACAGGCTCTAAATAATTTCACAATTTTTTCACATTAAAAACCTTGAAATTTCTATACTTTGTTGTATAATTTAATCATGACAATAAAAAAGATTGTGTCAATTATCATTGTTTCTTTTATGATTTTGCCTTGTTTTGTAAAAGGCGTTGACGCTGAATCCGCTGTGCGTTTATGCGTAAACAGCGGGATTTTGGGTTATTATAATTCCATATCAAAGGCGGCTTTTGATATGACGCATAAAGTTTTGCAGGATATCGGCGTTTCCGTAGGGCAGCATTCTAAAAAAGAAGCCCCTGTAAAAAAAGAAGCAAAACAGAATAATGAAGTTCAGGCTGTTGTTTTAGATAATGTTTTAAAGAAGTTTATTAAAACCGCTTTATTTTTTACGCCCGTGTTTTATGAAACCGTAAATGATTTCAACAAATCCGCGGTTTCTATAAATTTTGATTATATTTTTGCAGGCTGGATGCTGTTTTTTGTATTGATGTGTATTTTTTCCATAAGAAAAAAGGATAATTGCGAAGTATCATTAAATTATTATATAAGCAGACGCCCGATTGTAGTATAAATCGGGCGTTTTCTTTTTGCCATTGTTGCTGTGTCATTAGTTCTTTGTTGTCATCCTCGAAATTTGTAATCGGGGATCCATGTTAAGTTGCTTTGCCTGTCATACTGAGTGCAACGAAGTATCCAGACTTTTTAGAGACAATGGATTCTTCAAGGCTTCGCCTTTCAGAATGACAGACGATGACAAATCAAAACTAAAAAAGTCCCAAAAGGGGGAAATATGTTTAAGATTATAAGGAAGTTAAATTACAAAAAAATTATTTCGGTAGTTACGGCGGCCTGTTTTACTTTTTCGATTTTTGCGACAAGCGGTTTTACCTCAAGAGCTTTTGCGCAAAACGCGGCGCCCGGCCTTCAAACGGTCAATACTTCTCCGGCTTTAAACCCTTCAAACTTTGTAGTTCCTTTTAATATAGGAAGGGTTACTGATTCCGTAAATTTCAAAAGCGATAAAGTTATTGTGCAAATTCAGGACTTGCACGCCCATGAAGAAACCCAGAGAAATATAGCAAACATTCTTTCCCTTTTAGATTCGAAATATAAAATAAACAAAGTATATGTGGAAGGCGCGGTCGGCGGCGTTGACACGTCGTGGCTGGCAAACATTTCAGATGAAAATTTAAAAAATTCGATAATAAATTCCCTGCTTTCCAAGGGTATATTAACGGGTTCGGAATTGTTTTCGGTTAATTCCGGAAAAACAAAAATATTAGAAGGTATCGAAGATAAAAAAGCTTATATCGAAAACTTTAACAGGCTTGTTAAAATAGATTCCCAAAGAGACGAAGTAAGATCGCTGTTTCCCGAAATAAGAACGATTCTTTCGTATCTGGCAGAGCAGCATTACGGGAAAGAAAACAAGAGAATCGAAGCCGTTGTAAACAGATATAAAAACGGTAAACTTTCTTTTGACAAATATTTTTCTTTCTTGGTTAAAAAAGCTAAAAGACAAAACGTTTACTTCGGCTTTTATCCGTCTATAGTATTATTGTCGGATATTATAAGCGTCCAGAATAAACTAAATAAAGATAAAGTCAATTCGCAGATAGAAAGTTTCTTGGAAGAGATTAAATCCAATATAACTTACGGCGAGTATAAAGAGCTGATAGCGTATTCTTCAAAGCCCGAAACCGAAGGCGTGTTTTATTTTAAACTCGCGGAATTTTACAATAAAGGGAATTACGGCGCAAAATATCCCGAGCTTGCCAAATTTTTGCAGTTTATAGGTTTTAACCAGACAATAAATCCGCTTGACCTTGTAAACGAAGAAAGAGCTTTGCTTTGGGAAGTAAGAAACAACGCGGCAAAAACGAATAAAGAAAGAGAACTGCTCTTTTTGGGTAACTTTATAGATTTAATGGAAGGTTTTCTTGAAAATAAAATTACCGCTCCGGAATATAAATATTTTGAAAAAGAATTGCCTAAATTTAAAGCTTTATGGACAAAGTATACCAGAATGTCGGAACTTCCAGGGCTTGAGCAGTATTATTCTTTGTTTGAAAGTTTTTACAAAGTAAACGTTGAAAGAAACAATATTTTCGTAAAGGAAATGTCCGGAAAACTTCCTAAAACCCGCGAAGCAAACATGACTTTTTCCAAAGATATGATTATGACCGGCGTTGCCGAACTTCTTGCCAACGCCAAAGAAGTGGAAGTTGTGGTAACCGGAGGTTTCCACACGCAGGACGTGTCAAGAATTTTGCAAAATGCCAATCAAAGCTATGTGGTAATAACGCCTAACGTAACCCAAGACGCGGCGCTTGCAGATAAATTATTCGTTGAAGACGTCATAAGAATTTCAAAATATATTCCTACAAATACTTTCCAAAAAGCTTTGCCTTCAGGCGCGTTTGATTTGTCTGATAAAAGCTTAAAAGCGGCGGTCGGGGTTTATTTCCAAAAAGACGTTCTTGATGCGGCTAAAGCCGTTGCCAAAGCAGAAGGGAAATCCGTAGCGGAAGTTATAAACGGAGAAAATTCGTTAAAAGATCAAGTCAGAAATAAAGGCTTAAGCGGATTTGACATAGAAATCATTGAAAATAAAGACGGCAGTTATACGGTAACTGCGAAAGCGGACGGAATATCCGGCGAATATACAATAACCGAATCAGGAATAGTTGATAGTGCCCCCGGCCAAGCATATGACGTAAAAGAAGCGGGAATGCTCGGAGGCATCGGAGTTTTTGCCGTCGCGGCGCTTTCGGCTTTGGGAATAGTTTTATCTTTTCCTCTTGCTCCGGCAATTGCCGTTTTTGGTATTGTTGCAAGTTTTATTGTAGGTTTAGGAATTGCTAGTTTTTCCGCAGCTTCAGTATATAATGCCGGGCAGGTTCAAGAAGCTCTTATATCAACAACCCCGAAAGAACTTACGGCTGCCCAAAAAAAGACGGGAGACGATTATGTTGCAGGACTTGAAGAAAAATATAATCAAAAGAATAGCCGGTTTCGGAAAGAGTCCAAAAAAGGATTGAGGATTGTAAATGTTCCGGGCTTGGATGTTATTGCCAGAACCGTTAAAGGGGAAGGCGGAAAATATGTAATAGCAGTCAATGCTTTGGCATTGATGAAATTAAATGAAGATTTAGTAGACAATATTATATTAAATCACGAATTAATGCATGTCAGAGGATTAATGGGTATTGAAGCGACTAAAAAGTTTGAAGTTATTGCTCATATCGCAAATACCTTTAGTCTTAAAAATATGAGAAGTTATAATTTCAAACAAAAAAACACGGCAGTGTTAAATTTTTACAAAGCGCTGGACGAATATAATGCAGTTAGTGTTTTTAATCCTGCGAACAAAATGGATATCATTCGTTTTGTGCAGCATATTGAAGGAAAGGCCGAAGCCCTTATTAATGCTATAAAAGTTTTGAGTTCATACGGCGATATAAATCAAATATTTTTAAACGATATAAAGGTTGCGCTTGAAGACATAGCAGTTAGTTCTCCGGAATTAAACGAAACTGTCTCTAAGCTGAAGACCTTTTATGGCGTTGAAGAACCGATTGCCGTGGCTTCTTCGGAGCAAGAAGCAAGAGGGGGATTTACGAGCTATCGGTCGTTATCAAAAGGAAGATTAACGCAGCAAGAAATAGAAAACAACCGTATTAACAGAAGCATCCAAGGAAAATTAAACGAATATAATATACCGGCAGAGAAAATATCAATTCTGGACAAGACTGAACTCGTACAATTGAAAGCAGAGGGTTTATCTTGTACAACAGTACTTGAAGAACTGCTGGTTAAAGCAAAAGTAGTTGATTCCTATTCTGGTCCAAGACACATTTATTATATAAAAGATAATGCGGAACTAAAGAAGATTTCCGATTATTTGAGCAAACCTGAAAATATTGCGCATTTAAAGCTTGTCCAAGCTGTGGCACATTATAAAGAAAAAAATGAAATAAGCCTTGGCGGACTTAAATATGGAGTAACACAATTTAATAAAAAAGAAATATATACATTAAAGTGGGACGCAAAGTATGCTCGAAAGATTGAATCTCTTATAGATAACAATAAAGAAGCGTTTAACGGGACGCTTAACAGAATTAGAAATACGTTTGAATTTACTGACAAACCTTCCAAGGAAACTACAGAGGCATTCTTTAAAGCCGCCGAAGAAGCAGTAAGCCCTATTGCTATTGAAATGGTAACAACCCCAAGCATAAGTTCAAAAATGACCGATGAACAGTATAAAGCCCATCTTTACAAAACCATTACAAACCGCTTTGCCGAGCTTGGCATCACGATATCGCCGGAGGATACTCCTTCAGCGCAAACAAAATTGATCGTATTTCATCATACCGAGCAATATAACCAACAGTCTGAAAAATATGGATATATAATTGAAAAAATCGGCGATATACTTAGAGGGGACGAAATAGGGGAAAACAGAGGAGAAGACATATCCGACGACTTCGAAAGAACGGAGTTTTTTGTAGACATGACTTCCACAGCCGTATTGGAACGCCTTGACGGCATTCTAAACGAAGCCGAAAAAAAATTCCCCAGGCCAACGAAAGTAAAACAAATTTTAGCAGCCGCCCTCTCTCTGGTTTTGCCTGAGAAAGCCGTAATTGAAGAAGATATGACCGGAAAAGCGACAGTCGATGATTTGGCGGAAAAATACGGAGAAAAATTCTTTGAAGGGAAAACGGTTATCTTAAGAGCGGATCTTAATGTTAAGTTAGAAAAGAAAGACGGAAAAGTAAAAATAATCGATAATAATAAAATAAAACAAACCGCTCCTACGATACGTTATCTGACCGAAAGAGGCGCGAAAGTCATAGTAATAACGCATTTAGCAGATCCTGAAGCGGACGAAGATGAAAATCTTGTTTTTGTGCCTGAGGAAAATTTATATAAATATGATTTGTCTCCGGTGGCAGACGAAATTGCCAGCCTTACCGGAAAAGAAGTGAAATATTGCGAGGATGTTATAGGCGATAATAATAGCAGCACGATAAAAGCCATGAATAACGGAGACATAGCTCTTCTTGGCAACCTGCGCAAAAAACCGGATATCGGAGAAAAGACCAATAGCGAAGAGTTTGTAAAGAAATTTCTCAACAACAATTTCGGTGGAAATTTGGAAAACATTATATACGTGACGGATGCTTTCGGCACAACCCACAGGAGTCACGCTTCAATTGAGAAATTGCCGGAATATTTAAAAAATAACGGGGTGATAGTAGTCGGCGGACATTTGATGGCTAAAGAGCTAAAAGTATTAGAAGGAGTGAATAAAAATCCAAGAAGTCCGCTGCTGAAGGTGCTCGGCGGTTCTAAAGTGACAAAGAAAATGAATACTGTCAATATGTCTCTGTCGCAAGTCGAAAAAGGTAAAGTTGAAGATCTCACAATAATAATCGGCGGTCCGATGGCTTTTGCTTTTATTGCGTATAAATTCGGAAAAGATAAGATGGGAGGCGCAAAAATTGAAGAAGGCGATATTACATTCGCGGGAAAGATACTTGACAAAGAAAAAGAATTGCGTGCTCAGGGAAAAAAGATAGAAATAGTGCTTCCGAAAGATTTTGTTACGATACCTGTAGGCTCATATAATTTTGATGCGCACCAATTTAATGAAGGATATTCGAAAAAAGATATATTGGTAACAGAAACATATGAAGTGCCTGCCGGAAGAGAGCCTATGGATGTAGGTCCGAAAACCATTGATGAGTATAAGAAACAAGTAGAGAGAGTAGCACAACAAAGAGGAATGTTCTTAGGGAACGGTCCGCTTGGGGTTGTTGAAGATAACGAAAATGGTTTTGATGAAGGCACTATTCAATTTATGATGGCCGTAATTGAGGCAACGGAAGATCCGGAAAAAGGAAAGGAAGGAATTATTAGCGCTGCCGGCGGCGGAGAAACTATGATTGGTGTAAAAAAAGCCATAAAGAGACTCCTCGAAAAATTTGGAATAAAAGGAAATCTTACGCACGGATCAACAGGCGGCGATGCGTTTGCTCAATATTTTGAAAAAGACGGACAAACTCCCGGAGTGAAAGTCATTACCAGCAAAGGAGAGCTTATAGAACCGGCAGGCAGTAAGTCCGGCCTTCTCGAAACTTCAGGCGTTTGGAAGAAGATTAGAAACAGCTGGTGGGTTAATGGTTTCATAAGGCCGTTTACTAAAGGCAATGAACTTAAAGTAAGAAGCTTGGCCGTGGCTGTTTATGAAGCCAGATATATATTTGAGATGATACGCAAACCTATTAAATTTGCAGATAGGCATAAACTTTATTCTGACAAAACTAAAACAGAAATACTTACAGGTACGGAGAAATTGGGGAAAGACTCTGAAACAGCTTTTGTGACAGGGGCGCTTGGCGGAGCCATATTTGCTGCTATAGCGGCTTTTCCAATATCAATAGTGTTCGGGGTATTGGCTCTTCCCGTGTCCATGTTGTTTATAGGCGCACTGGTTTGCACACTCGTCAGTACCGTCATTGCCATCGGAATTATTTCGATGTTCTACATAAATATCAGCGGCCATTCAAAATATAACTACAAGCAGCTGGCGCAAGCCGCAAACGCTCTCGGAATAATTTTAGATCATGCGAAAGAAGACGTAAAATCTAAAGAATACGCAAGTATTTTACAATACTTTGTAGGCGATAAAAGTGCAGGCAATTTCGACCTCGTTCTTGAAATAATCAATAATCCGGGAAAAATTGACGAGTATATCGAAAAATCTAATATTGTTAAAAAACAAGACCTTCCCCTCTCCCAACAGCCGTTAGCAATCCAAATAAAAGAAACCTTAGACCAAATGCTCTTGTTGGAAACAGATAGTAAACAAGCCAGTAAGATAAAAGAGCTTTTAAGAGCTTTGCCGGAAAATCTTGGTAAAGCGCTTGGGCTTGGCGTAGAAGAGTTTTTATTTAAACAGAGCGATCTGGATGGTACGCGGTATACGGTATTTCAGGTGCCGGAAAATAGCGGGATCCGTGGCGAATGGTTAACGAACGCGATAAAAAAATATATAGAGGATGAAGAGGAAAAAGGAAAAACGCTAGAACTAGGCATTACTAATCCCAAACGCTTTGAGCGAAGCTTTATTATATGGGAAAATATGTACGATAGTATGGCTATGACATTGGCTAATTTAGAAGCCGTTGTGGGTTTTGTAAACGAACTGAAGAATTTAACTGACGACGAAGTCATTAAGCAAGTCGATAGACAAAAAGCCGAAATCGTAGCTAAAATGCCCCTGAATGAGGCTAAAGCAGGACGGGCGGTGGGCAAAATGCTGAGAGAAGTCGTTCTGGATCCGAATTCTAAAAGCTCTAAGGATTTCCTGAACGGCGGATATAATCAGCCTGGCTGGGGAGTCGCAGCAAAAGCGGTCCTCAACGGGTCATTTGCAGTTGACGAATCCGGTAATCAAGGATATTACACGGAAGAAGGAAAACAGAAGTTCTTGGACGATGTCGCCCGCAAGCGGAAATTCTTCCATGATCGTCCTAAGCCAATCAAGGTGTTTATCAAGCCGGGTATCGGCGGGCAGAATACGCCGTTCAAGGGTCTCGCCGACGGATTCAAGGTAGTGGTGTACGGCGGTTCCGAGATGTTGGGCGAATATGAACTTGGGAAAGATTATGAGACGGAATTGAACGACCTGCTCAAGAAAATGGGAATTGGCTGGGATCAGGTAGCAGTGATGCCAAGCTCAAAATCAGGTTCTACTGACGAAACTATGATGATCTACAGCGAGCTGCTGTACCTGCAGCTCAAGTACATTCCTGCCACACAGAATATAAATAATATAGACGGAGAGAGTTTTGCTGACTTGGTATTCAATACGCTGCACGATATTAATTTCATCAAAGATGATAAAGGGAATGAAACTGAACGGACGGGAGCGGACTTGTTCAAAATTGACAAGGAGACCCAGAAGCGTTTGGGTACGAATACGAATAGCCTGATCACCCTGCTCGTTGAAAGAGCCAACGCCGCAGGTCTTAACATTACGCGCGATCAAGTGAAGCAGATATTTAAAGTTGTCCTTGGCAACACTTTCTTTGAGACGACCAACCGCGTGGAGCAGAGCAGGCTGGCTGCATTCCTGATAAATTCGGGACTACTGGATGATCTGGGCATCGCGCCGGAAAATATCATCGTGGAAATGTACGACAATGTCGGCGGCCGCTGGACCGCAGACCTGCACATGGAGGACTTTTTGGCGTTATATAATCTGGATGCAGAAGCGTACTGGAATGCCCGTAATAAGGGGATTCGTGAAGTCAATGAAGGGACGCATCGCAGCGTGGAGCTGGCAGGCCAGATTATCGACAACAACATCACGGACATTGCGCTGGTAGTGCCGGACGAGCTGTTCTGGTTCGGAAAATCCATCGAACAAAATTTCAATGAAAGTATATGGCAGGAGAGATTTGCAAACGTGGTGGTAATAAAGCAAAGCCACTGGCAGGTCCAGCAGGATAATTACTTGAAAGAGAAAGATGCCGGCAGAATGGTTATCAATTTGTCCGGCCAAAATATAAGCAGCAAGAATTTCAACGTGCAAAATATGCAAGGCATGACAGGCAATATTAAGAAACTAACTCCTAAAAAAATGGTCGAGATGTATGCCAATCTTACAACATTATTCTATGGAATTACGTCAACAGTGGGCAACAGGCTGATAGCGCGGGCATTATTAGAAGAAGGTTATACGCCCGCAGACGTGGATTTGAACGATCTGGATAATCCTGCGACGAAAATCGTGCAGGAAAACTTATATTTGCGCCAGCCGTACGTGGAGTTGGGCAAAGGTTTGCTGGAAAAACGTCTAAAGGACTTACAAAAGGAAGAAAGCAGGAAACCCGGAGCGATAGTCAACGCCATGGAGAGCGTCAAGGTACAGGCGCGAGCCGGAAAATTGAAAACGTCGGTTTCCGGGCTGTATGTTCCGGAAAATATCAGGGACATGCAGACGCTGGCAGATGCGATCAAAAGTGCCATGGATTACGCGGCTGATAATAATCGTAAATTCGTGCCTTTTATATATCTGGAAGGCGAGAAGTTTTCTGAACTGCGGAATTATCTTACCGAACTTGGGATTGAATGGGTGTTGCAGGGCACCGGGGATCAGCATATCAGTTATCAGCAAGTGCTGGCGCAGCCGCAGAAATATCTGCCGTTTATCATTTCCTTTGTTCCTGAAAAAGAGCAGCCTGCCAGAAGGGCGATAGGTTTTGCCAAGGGATATCTGGACAATGTCAGTCCGAACCTTGTGCGCGATTACTTTGCGGAAGCGTCGTATGACGCGCTGACCATACTCCGCAGCGAGCAGGGCGGGCAGGGATTCTTCCTGCGCCTGACGGATTCGCCGGAAAATATCTCTATGGTCAAAGAAGCTGCGAAGAAAGCAGTTTCTTCAGAAGGGATACTGACGCTTGATTCTACGCGTAAAATTGTGGATAGGTTTGGCGGCATAGAAAGCAGGACAGGCAGGATTGCCGGGGCGGTTGTGGAACTGCTTTATTTGCCTTGGATGCTCTTTAATCCGGGCAGGTTTGCGCTGGCGCATATCAAGGAAAGCGATAGTACGGCTAAAGCGGATGCGACAAAAGAATCGGCGAGATATTTGCAGAATTTGACTGTGGTAGGCGCTTCTGTGACTACGCTCTTAGGCATTGCTATTGGCCTGTTAGTGTTTAGTTTTACTCTTACGGTGCCCATACTGTTTGTAGCGGCGATAAGTTCTGTTATCACCTCAAATTTTTTGGCTCATTATTTTATAAATACCAAAATTGTAAATGATCTGAAAAAAGAAACAATAGAAAAAATAATAACAGTAATAGAGAAAGAAAAAGGCAGCGATTTTTATCTTTGGCTGACAAAATTAATATCCCTGAAAGGTGTGGCTTCAGATGAAAGAATTGCGCAGTATATTGTGAATAATCCGGATATATTAGATAAGAATATTGAAGGCTATCAATATCAAGTCAGTAACACTATTGGGGAAATACTCGAAAATTACAAGAACAAACTCGGCAAAAGCGGTTTGCTGACGGTTGGTACGCCTGCGGATGCGGACGCGCCGCGCGCAACAGACGTCAGCCGGAAGACGCCTTCCGAGCGGATGTTTGAGATAGTGAAGAATAAACAGACCGGCTCGGATGTGCTGGCAAGTATTCTTGACGAGCAGATTACACAGCAGGAATTGAAAGATGCCAAGAAAAATCTGGCGGATCTTATAAACAATACAACGATGAGTTTGATTGAGCGGCAGAGAGCGTTAATCGCATTGTCCGAAAAAGTCAATATAATAAAAGCGGCGGATGCCAGTCAGCGTGAAGTTTTCGACTGGCTGATGGTGGCTAAATCTCTGTACGCAAAAGAAGTGGCGGCGCAGTTGTTGGCGGATCATAAAGGACCATGGAAGGGTTCGGAGCTGATAGAAGCGGAATTCGGAAACCCCGACAATCTGCAGAAATATCTGCAAAAAGAGGCGAAATTCGACAGTCTTAGCAATATGCAAAAATTCATGGCGGGCAAGATTGAGAGCGGTGCGCTAAAGTCGGAAAAGGCAGAAGATGTGGCCAAAGCTAAAAAGTTTGCATTGGAGTGGCTTGATGAGCCCAGAATGCCGATGTATATTAAGCAAGGCATAGTGGGAGCTATACTTGAAGGCCGGCATGATGATTTGATATTTGCTTTTGCGGCAGGCTGGAGAGAGTTCGGGACAGCCGGCATCCGTAACCCGGCGGTTAATAGTTCTTTTAGAAGTATACTGCTGCTTGAACTTGAACTTTTTGCACAAAGTCCGTATGCGCCGATTTTAACGGGGCATAATATGATCGGCATGCCCGTGATGTTGCAGCAGACGGCGGCGATCAAAGCTATAATTGCGGCGCTTCAAGCATATGTGAAAGCGCATCCGGACGCGATAGAAGTAACACTGAAAGATTTGCTGATGCCTACCTCGCTGTACAAGCGGGCGGCAGCAGCCGGAAAAGCTCAGGGGATTAAGGATATTGCAATCTCACTTCCCAAGGAGTTTAAAGATGATATCCTCGCCGGCAATTTGACATTTGCTTTCGACAGCAGGATGAACGGTAAATTCTTCGCATATGCGCAGGCGCTGGACGTGGCTGATGTCGCGAATGTGTCTATGTTTGAACTTGTGGCAGGCGTGCCGATGGCGGTATATTCATATACCTTGACAGGGGCGCTGTTTGAATTCCTTGTGTCAGCCAGCCACAGCGAAGCTTTCGCTAACGGGTTTAAGTTTTTTGTCGGCCAAAAGATGTCGCAGGTGGATTCGTCTTTCAAGGAGATGATTATGGCGTTTCGCAACCTCATTGAATATGACGATATTGCGCTGGAACTGGCAGATCCGAATACGGACATTGAGCAAAAAATTCGCGAGCATCCGAACAAATGGACTTGGGTAGGCGACAAAAATGCGCCGGCCGGTTTTAACAACCTTGATTCGGATAAAAGAGTGGATTTCTATACAGGATACTATGCTCACATAGAGGAGTTGGTGGTTAATATTTTAGGTAGATTAAACCCGGAACAAGCTGCCAAAACCGAAAAAAAGCGCAAAAAGGCAAAGATATTGTACTCGGCGTTCAGCGGCGCGGGCGCGACGGACGCGGCCAACTTTGTGGATTTTCTTAAGCGTATGGGCTATGATTCGGTGGATATAGTCAAAGGGCAGACCGAGCATGTGGACGGGCGTTTTCCTGCGTTCATAGTCAATGGCTGGGAACCTATCATGCCTGATCCCGGCAATCCGACCGGAGTTGCGATAAGCATAGTTGATTATATTTTGGAGAATGCCGGAGCGGATTTAAAGAACTTGGACAAGGCGGTGCGGTTAACTAATAAAAATGAAGCGATGATTGCGACGGATCCGGACATTGACCGGTTTTCATTAACGATAAATGTTCCCGCCGGACAGGGCAATATTAAGCAACTGCTTATGAGCGGCGTTTTGAAAAACCGCATGGAGTCGCGGGGATTTTCGCAGGAACAGATTGATCGGGTGCTGAAGGTAGTGGAGAAGCGGTTGAATGATAAACTGATGCTTACGGCCAATGACGCCTGGACAATGCTGGCCTACAACAAGCTTGAGAACTTGAAGAGACAGAACAAACTGAAAAAAGATAAACTGTACGTGATAGTTAAATCCCACGTAACGACCTCGGCCCTAAAAGATTTGGCCAATCATTACCGGGCTCTGGAGTATCCTGTATCATGCGTGGATACTTATGTCGGTTTTACGCTCCTGGCGGAGCGGGCAGACCAATTGAAGAAATTTGCGCGGACGGCGTGGACTGCGCGGCGTATGTTGGAGTTAAACGATCCGCGGGCAACGTGGGAACAAATATTGCCGTTGCTCGAGGAAGCGTACGAGCCGTTCAAGCTATTGCAGGAAGATAATCGAATTCCCGAGATTGATGAAGTGATGAATCTGGCGCGGGCGTACAAAGCCGACGACGATAAGACGGAATTGCTTAAACAACTGGCGCAGGTGTCTAATGTTGAATTTGTCTGCGGCGTGGAAGAATCCAACGGATACGGCGTGTTTGGAGAAATCAGGCCGAAACAGGAACAGCCCGACGATGCGGCGGTGCGGCAATTGCTGGAAAAATCTTCGAATCTGAAGACAGCATTTGTTAATTTCGGAGAAGAAAACCTGGAATTAATAAATACGCACATACAAGATAAAGACGGCGGGCTTGCTGCGGCTTTATTTGCGGAGTTGTTAGCGCGTCTGAAAGTTCACGGGCAGTCGCTGTGGGGCAATTATTTGGAAATGTGTAAAACGATAAAGACAGTAACGCTGACGCAGAACGACTTCAAGAAATATTCCGGCGCGGAAGGCATAGCCAAAAAAGTGGCGGCAATGCAAGTTTTTGAAAAGAGGTTTGCGTATTGGATACAGCGCGCGCTTGACAAGGGTCAGGCAGTAACGTTTTTGAACGGGAAATACAAAGTTAAGGGTTTGAAGATTTACCGCGACAGGAAGTATGACAACAACTACGACGCCTTTCCGGAAGAAGGTGTTCAGATCATTATGGAACGTGAAGTCGAGATTGACGGTAAGGTGATGAAGTTTCAGCTTGAGACAACGTTCCGTCCGTCGGGCACAGGGACGGAAAACAAAGACTACAACTGGATGGTGGGAATTCTGCCGGATGAAAGCGCGAATATGAGCGACGCGGACATGGCGAAATATTTGGAAATCGGCAGACAGGTATTGGCTGAGGCTGTAAAGGATTTTTACGAAGGATTGTTGGTGAAAATAGCAGATTCGAAAATGGACGAGTATTCAAATATCTGCAAAAGTTTTTTTGACCAGCAGCAGCTGGTAATAATGAGCCCGGAGGAAGAAAATCTTGCGAAGCTGGCGGAAGATTATGCTTATGCCGCAAGAGCCCTCAAAGGAAAAATTGAACCGCAAGAGAAAGCAGAGTACGACAAAAACCTGAAAAATATGCAGGGAAAAAATCGGGAAGCGTGGAAAAAATATCTGGACAGCGATGAAGCGAAAGCATATCCGGCTGAAGGCACGGTCGGGTTCTACGCGGGCGGGAAAGAAGTAGCGCGCGTGCCGCGCGCGATGGCAGTAACATGGACAGCGTCATTGGCAGATTATCTGGCGTTGCTTGCGCCAAAAGGAACGAAAGAAGTGTCCTGCGAAGTGGTGATGGATGTGGCGGTACTCGCAGCTCGCGCCACGGGAGCACAGGTCGCGCAAGCGCCGGCGGGCTCTGAGAAGTTGTTGTCCACTAGCAAAGCACTCGAAGCGTTTTGGGATGCAGTTGCTAGGAGGACTGTAGATGATGAGGCTGGTGAGCATGTGGCCGCCGCTCTGTGGATAGATCGTTATATTGGTACAACTTCGGAGGGTGAGCGGCGTTTAAAAATACTTGACCTCGGATCCGGTCGCGGGAATGATACGGATTACTTGTTGCGTGCGGGGCACGAAGTTATTTCTGCGGAACTTTCGCAAGCGATGCTTGATAAAATGCATGCGAATATACCCGGAAGCAAGGGAATTAAGTTTGATATGGCGAACCCAGCGGATTGGGCGCAGTTTGAAGATAATCAATTTGATGTGATTAACGCAAACCTTTCTTTGAATTATTTCACCGAGACCGAGACCGAGACCATTTTAAATGAGTTAAAAAGGATTACAAAGCCTGGTGGAAAATGGTACATAAGCGTTAATTCCGTAAAAGACGTAGGGCATGGCGCAGGCGACGGGGAATTGGTTGAAAAAAACTTTTATATTGACAGGACGCGCAATATTCCTAAAAGGTTTTTTGATGCGGATGATATACAGCGCTTTTTCGGACCGTTTGGAAAATTGAGTTTTCAAGAAATGCAAATTGTTTATGACTATGTGCCGAAAGTTGCATATGAGATTGTTGTTGTTAACGAGAAAGAGGCGCAAAAGGATGTGGAAGATACAGGCGCGCTCAAAATCGTGCGGCAAGAAGTTGAAAGGCTTCTTGACATTATCGTTGCTATCGCCAAAATGCTTGGAATAAATTTTAAAGATACATATATTTCTAAAAATTATCCCTCGCTGACGGGACTTCGCGACATTATGGTGTTCGGCACAGAAGCTGATGAGGAAGAGGCTATTGAATTGGCTGTTGCAAAAACTAAGCTCGGCAAAAATGTTGACGTGATTATGCCTATGGGCAGAGCTTCTAAACAGACGATAGCGTCGCTTAGAGTCGTCGAGCATTCCGGTTCTCAACATCTTTACAAAAGAACTATAGAGCAAGAAAACGGATTTGCAGTCAATATATATTATTATCCTGAGTATCTTCAGAACTCTTACGATGCATATAAACATGTCGTAGACAATTTAGACGGCTTGGTCGGCATAGTTGAAAATGCGTCGGATATTTCATTCAACGATATTAGCGTAGCCGCTCCGCAAGCCGCTGTTTTTGCGATAACGCGCAATGCTGCTGAAGACGCGCAGGCTAAAGATAAAGGATATTCCAACTTTACAAACGGAATGTCCGAAGAAAATAAACTTAAAGTGGCGGCGGAAACGCAGAGAATAAACAGAGAAGGCGACGATATGAGAAATCAGCTCCCGCTGATTACCAATATAGACGTGTCAAAGATAAAGGACGCTAATATAATAGACGCGCTTATAGCTACCGTACTCTCCGTAGAATTGACGACGGTTGCCGATTTTGAAAATAATACCGCCGCTTTGAAAACTTTTATTGATAAAGCGCACGCGAAGGACAAAAGAGTTACTCTCAATTTTAAACCCGCAAATAAAGCGGAAGCCGAGGCGATTATAAAATTGATAGCCAATAAAGGTTTAAAAGCGTTGAGAACAAACTGGATAGGCGTTGACGGAGTAAATTTTGATTTTGATTCGTTAAATAAACAAGAGTTCGACGAGATTAAAGACAGTTTGAAAAATATATCTTCCGTTATAAAAAGAGAAAATTCCGGGGCTATAATATCAATTAAATCCGCATATTATACCGAGAATATAGCGGGTATAGACAACTACGGCGAGTATATAAACATAAGCGGAAATTATAACGACAATACGGTTGATACGGACGCGATAGCGGAATCCGCGCGCAAAGCTATTACAAGCGGGGCAAAAGCTTTGGTTATAGATTATGAAGTTTTGGAACTTTTGGCGACAAGAGGAATAAATATAGACGTGTACAGCCTTTTCCTCGGCATTGTATCGGCGTGGACTTCTTATGTAAAAAGAACGCCTGAAGGCATTTACAGAAACGCAAGACGTTCCGGTTTCAGAGAAACTGTATCCGTAACAACTGCCCAGGAAGATTGGCTGTATTATGAGTTAAAGAAATTAAACGAAGGCGATAAGTCTGCCATAAAAGCAGTTGCCGAAGCTTTGAATACTTCCAAAGCAAATACCTTGCAAACAATAGAAGAGGCGCAAGGTTATGTGCAGGGAATTCTCGAGAAGCTTTTGCTTGACAGATTCGGCGAAAAAACGTTTGCGTATAAAACAAATGCCGACGTTTACAGAACGGCGCTGGTAATGGCAAAAATAAACGGACTTAGCGATGATGAGATAAGACAATCTCTGGATAATAAAAAAGACGCCAGAGAAGTTCTTGGCAAATATGACATATCTACGGAAAATTTGAAAACCGCGCAGGTAGAAGAGGCGTCGCAGGAAGCAATCAACGCCATTATTTCGGATTTGGAAGACAATAAAGTCGAATCTAAAAACAGACCGCAGGCTATAGCCGATTTATTGTTTATGCTCGGTATCGTAAAAACTACTAAGCTTGAAGTAGAACATGCTAAAGCCGACAAACAGCAGGAAGGAATCCGCGCAATTTTGGCGGCAGCGTAAAAACAATCCGTAATTCAAAACCGGCAGGCCGAGAAAGCAGCTCTCAGGCCTGCCGGTTTTTGTTTTTTAAAATATATATTGAAAAATCAGATGTTTTGTAATCAAAAGTAGCAAATATTGACAATATAATCGGAAATAGTTAGAATATCTATGTAAAAATGACTATTTTGGAGATTTACATGGAAAAAGATATATTAAAACAGTTTGAATCTGTTCCTGTTAACTATGATACGATTCTTTCTGTATTTAAAGATTATAAATCTCCTAAAGATAAAATCTCATATATGGAGCGTCAAGGAGATTTGATTCGGCTTAAAAAAGGATTATATATTGTCTCTCCGGCGTTGACGAAACGTCCGTTTTCAAAAGAGTTATTAGCAAACCATATTTATGGGCCGTCTTACGTATCTTTAGAAACAGCATTGTTTTATTATGGATTAATTCCGGAAGCCGTATATTCCGCCAAATCTATGACTTTGAAGAGATCAAAATCCTTTTCTACTGCGTATGGCCAATTCGAATATATAAAAGTTCCGGAAAAGTATTTTCAAATAGGTATAAGGCAGATAGAGGAATCAGACAACACCGCATATTTAATAGCTTCTCCAGAAAAAGCCGTTTGCGATATGTTAATTTCATCAAGAAATCTTCGTTTGCAGTCGGTAAAAGCTATGAAACGCTATCTGATTGAGGATTTGAGAATTGATATGTCGGCAGTCGATAATTGGGATGCGGATCTTGTTCGCGAAATAGTTAAAACCGGACATAAAAAAACTGAGCTGACACAGTTTATAAAGGCGATTGAAAATGAACGGTAAAGTTTTTGACCAAATGCTGTCGCGCTATAAAATAGAAAGTAATTATGATTATATAAATGCCGTTCGCGAAGTAATGCAGCAAATCGCGTTGGCAGGGTTATACAGAGGCGGTTTTTTTGAAAAAGCAGCATTTTACGGAGGAACTTGCCTTCGTATTTTTTATAAATCGGAGCGTTTCTCCGAAGATATGGATTTTTCTTTATTAAAATACGGAGATCAATTTAAGTTAGAGAATTATTTTGTCGCTGTTAAAAGCGAGTTTAAAGCTTTAGGAAGAGAAATAATTATATCTAAAAAAGACAAACAGAAAGAAACTAATATAGAGTCGGCTTTTTTGAAAGGCAATACAAAAATATACGATTTAAAACTCGGTTCCGAAGAAATGCTTAAAATTAAAATAGAAGTAGATGTAAATCCTCCTGCCGGATTTGATACCGAATACAAATTGCTTTTATTGCCGTTTTCTTTTATGACGCGTTGTTATGTTTTGCCTGATTTGTTTGCCGGAAAAATACATGCGTTTTTATTTCGCGGATGGAAAAATAGAGTAAAAGGGCGCGATTGGTATGATTTTGAGTGGTATGTCCGCAATTCTGTTCCTCTAAATTTCAATCACTTTCGTTTAAGAGCCGAACAATTTTCCGATAAATTAAATGAAAAGCTGACTAAAGGCATGTTGAAAGATTTGCTAAAAGATAAAATTAACAAAACTCCTATTGAAAATGTAAAAAAAGATATGATGCCTTTTATTAAAAATCCTAAAGAATTGGAAATATGGTCAACGGATTATTTTATTAAACTCGTTGATATGATTAATTTTTTATAAAATTTATTTGAGCTAATCCTTCCGCATATGCCGCAGCTTATTGTTTACCATATCTCATCAATAAATGCCGAATATCACGACAAACGCATGAAAGCCATTACCGTTCTGATTTGTTGTCGGAGCCGTTACCCTCGCCCCTTGCGGGAGAGGGCAGGGTGAGGGGTTGCCGTCGTCGAGGAATATTTTTCATGCGTTTGTCGTGGAAAAGATATTAGTTTTGTGAAAGAAAAAGTATAAAAAATACATAACCTCGGGAAATTATCTTTTCCTTTCATGCGTTTTGCCTGTGCCGAATATATAAACATATTGAAAAATCAGATGTTTTGTGTTATAAATATATCCTATGAAGATGAAATTTACGATTTCCGATAAATTTGCGCCGATATTGGATAAAATTTTACGGACTGCCGTTGAAACGGGATATGAAGCTTATGCTGTCGGCGGGTTTGTGCGGGATTTGTTTTTGAAAAGACAATCTAAAGACTTAGACATTATGGTTGAGAATATAAATCGCCGCGGCGACAGACTTGCTGGCGTAGATTTTGCAAAAAAAATCTCTTTGAAATTCGGTTTGCGCGAGCCTGTGGTTTTTGAAAGATTCGGTACGGCAAAACTTTTTATTGACGGTGAAGAAGTTGAATTCGTAATGCCCCGCAAAGAATATTACGACGACGATTCAAGAAACCCCGACACCGAAATCGGAACGCTTGAGCAGGACGCTTTAAGAAGGGATTTTACTGTTAACGCTTTGTTTTTGCGTTTAAGCGATATGCGGGTTTTGGATTTTACTTCAAAAGGCTTAAAAGATATAGAAGATAGAATTATCAGAGTCGCGGATTGCGCCAACGCCAAAATAATATTCAGGCAGGATCCGTTAAGAATTTTACGCGCCGTACGCCAGAGCCTTCAGCTCGGGTTTTCCATAGAGGCTGAAACTTATAAAGAAATGAAAGCCTCGGCGCAGCGCATAAAAATCGTTTCTCCGGAACGCGTAAGAGACGAAATAAATAAAATACTCGCTGAAAGCAATCCGTCAAAAGCTTTTAAAATGATGGACGATATAAATCTGCTCGGCGAAATTTTGCCGGAAATTTCAAGGCTTAAAAATTTAAAACAGCCTGAAAAATACCATGATGATGACGTATATAATCACACGCTAAAGGTTTTGGACAGAATTCAGGCGGAGCCTGTTTTAAGAATGTCGGCTTTGCTTCACGACGCCGGTAAATATGATACGTATAAAGAAATCGGCGGAAAAATCACTTTTTACGGCCACGAAAACGAAAGCGTTAAAATCGCCCAGGATATTTTAAAAAGGCTCAGATATCCTAAAGAGTTTATACAGAAAGTTACTGCAGTAATAAAAAATCATATGTATCCTAAGACGTATTTGCCGCAGTGGAGCGACGCCGCGGTAAGAAGATTTGTAAAGACCGCCGGCGAAAATCGCGATTTGATATTGGCGTTATCAGGAGCCGATTATGGGAAAAATAACGACGAGTCAAAAATCGGCGGGCTGATAAAAAGAATAGAGAGTTTGAAATCCGCCGGTTTGATGTGTCTCAAAGGCGAGCTTGCAAGCGGAAACGAAATATTGGAATATTTTAAACTCCCGGCCGGAGCATGGGTAAAAGAAGTTAAAAATAAAATAGAAGAGCTGCGGCTTGAAGACCCGGAAATAACAAAAAAAGAAGCTTTAAAAAACGCTAAAAAGCTTTTAAAAATCAAAGAAAAATGATAGAATTATAAGCCAAAGAGGAAAAAATGGCGGATGAATTAAATCAGCCGGTTTCGAATCAAAGTAATGGTCCCGGCGATTCGGATGCGCAGGGAGCAAAAGAAGACATTAAAAAAACTTACGACGTCGAAGGACTTTTAGGCGGCGGAGCAGCCGGTTTTGTCGTTGGGCTTATTATATCTTTTGACGCTATTTTTGCTTTGCAAATAGGGATGTTTTTAGGTTTGATAATAGGCACTAGATTTAAAAAAAATAAATAAACATTAGCGGGGAAAATGGCTATTAATTATTTTTCTTATATTAAAAAATATATTAATAATTTTTTTGAAAGAGTAGAACTTCACGCCGAAGACATGAATATCGTATACGTTAAAGCAAAAAGAGACGAATACGATAAACTCTTGGAATTCTACAGCAGCACGGTTAAACAAAACCCTACCGACGCGTCCGCATATTATAACCGCGGACAAATACAGCACAAAAAAGGAAAATACGAAGAAGCGATAAGGGAATTTACCAAAGCCATATCATTGGAGCCGAATTATTCTTTTGCCTATATCGCAAGGGGAGAATCTTACTCGGCTCTTGAACAATTTGATATTTCCCTTGAGGATTTCCGGAAAGCTGTCGAGTTAAATCCTAAAAATTCCACGGTTTTCAGCGGACTCGGGAACGTTTACAGAAGGCAGGGCAAATACGACGAAGCCATCGGTTATTTTAACCAGGCGCTGGAATTCAGCGGCGAAAACGCTGCGGCTTTTTACGGAAGAGCCATGTCGTACAGATATAAGGGAGAACTGGAAAACTCCATAGCCGATTTTACAAAAGCCATAGAGCTTAATCCTAACGACGATTATTCATATACAAACAGAGGAATAGCCTACAGAAATTACGACGATTTGGATAGCGCGATAAACGATTTTAACAAATCGCTTGAAATAGAGCCCGGAAATTCTTTTACTTTAAGCAACAGAGGCATAGCTTACAGGATAATGCTTGACGAAGACGCCGCGGAAAAAGATTTTAAAGAAGCCATTAATAATAATCCGGAAGATTCGTTTGCCCATTATAATCTTGCCAATCTGTATAAATATAAAGGGTTTCCGGATAAAGCTTTTAAAGAAATAGAAAAAGCTATCGAAAACGATTATAAATTCGCCGCGGCATTTTTAATGAGAGCTTATATGTACTGCGAATTGGGCGAATACGACATGGCGGTTGAAGACGCGGAACAGGCCATAGAATTTATGCCCAGAATGTATTTTGTGTATTTCTTCAGGGGATATATAAAACATATTCTGAAAGATTTTAGCGGCGCGGTGGAAAGTTATAAGAAATCCATAGAAATTAAAGACGATGTTCCCGAAATACTGTACGCTTCCGGGCTTTCGGCTTTAGCGTGGAAAGATTCCAAACTTGCCGACGCTAATTTTACGCGCGCCGTTGAATTGGGTTTTAAAAACGCGGAAATATACGCCGCGCGCGGCCAGGCGTTTATGCTTGTAAGAAATTATCTTCTTGCCATAAGAGATTTTAACGAAGCGTTAAACAATGACAACACTATAATCGAAATCCATTATATGAGAGGAGAAGCTTATTTCTCTCTTAAGGAATATAAAAGCGCGTTTAAAGAATTTATCGAGTGCGCGGAAAACGAATATCAGCAAGCCGCGTCGCTTTATTTTGCGGCCGCGTCTTGTTACGAGCTTGAAAAATACAGGGACGCCATATCTTATTTTACAAAGGCTAAAGACGCGGGATATCCCGCCGCCGAAATATACAAACGCCGCGCGAAAGCCTATATTAAAGTCGAAGAGACGGGCGAAGCTTTCGCGGATTTGCAAAGGGCCGTTAAAGAAGATCCGGAAAATCCTTCGCTTCACAAAACGCTCGCGGAAGTTATGACCGAAGAAGGGAAATATGAAGAAGCCATGGTATACGCCGATAAAGCGGTTGGTTTGTCGCAGGGCGACGAGACGGCTTATTATATAAGAGCCAAAATAAAATTTATGCAGAAAAATTTCAAAGGGGCGATTGAGGACAGCGAAAAAGCCTGCGAATTAATGCCGGATTATGTGGACGCCCTGCTTTTGAAAGCCGACGCGAATATGTACAACGGCAATATTGAACAGGCGGAAAAAGATTATGATTCCGCTTTGGTTTTAAAGCCTGACACTGTCGATGCTTATCTTAAAAGGGCGTTATTTTTTCTTAAAGTCGGAAAATTTGAGAAAGCTCTTGTGGACATTGACGACGCTTTAGTCATAGACGACGATAATCCTTCGGCGTATCTTTACAAGGGCGTAATTTACAGAAATATGGGCCGTTTCGGGGACTCCCTTAAAAATTACGATATGGCCTTAAAAATATATTCAAACCAGAAAGTTATAAAAAGCAGCAAGGGAATGTTTGAGTTTAAGGATTATTATCAAAACAAGGCGGGCAAACTCGCCGAACTTTACGACGATATAGAAAAAATTAACCGCAAAATACAGGGTTACGATAAAATCATAAAGGCCGTGCCTTTTAGCGAAGAAGACAATGTAAATGAAATTCAGCCTGAAACCGGCGGAAAAAAGAAAACGGAATATCATTTCCCGGAACTTCCGAAAGAATTATCGGAAGTGTCCGGACTTGAAACAATTGTTCCGGATTCGGGAAGTTCCGTTAAGGCTTATCTTGACGAACTTGATAAAACTTTAACGTCAAAACGTTCGAAATCAAAAGACGTTTCGGAGCAGGATTCAATTCTTGAGAAAGAGCCGGATAATAAAACCGAAACCTTGCCTGAAACGAAAACGGAAATTGAAGCTTCGGATAAAGAAACCCGCGGAAAGGAAGCTGAAAGCAAAAAATCCGAAGAAGACGGTAATATTAGTTCCGCTGGGAAAAAACATACCGGCAAACGCGAAATTCCGGCTGGCGCTGAACAAGAAATTAGCGGCGAAGACGTTTTTGATATTTCGACGCCTGTTTCTTCCGAAGATGATATCTTGGGAACCGAGCCGTCCGAATTAAAAGACGAAACAAAAGAAAGAGCCGAAGCGGCTGTTCCTGCCGGAAAAGAAAAAGATGAGGATATTGTCTCCGGCAGTCCGGATGAAGAAAGCGGCAAATTAGTGTCCGGCGGATTAAAAGATAAGCTGAAAGATATAGACAATTTATTACAAAAACCCAGAAATAAAGATGATGTTCAAAAACCGGCCGATTCGGAAACCGAAGCAGAGCCGGAAGAAATAACTGAGGAACAGCCCATAGTTGAAGAGGAGCAGGATGAGCCGGAAAATATTAAAGACGATATTGTAAATGATGAAGAGCAAGAAGACGTAAGCGCCGGCGATAGTTTAAAAGAAAAACTCGCGGATATCGACAAAGCGATAAAAAATGCCGGTTCGCAGCCGGTTCCCGCCCAGAAATATGAAAAGAAGAGAACGATTTTTATAGAAGAAGAAAAACCGCAGGAAAAGAAAGACTACTCTAATATAGCCACTTTCGGGGAAGCCATAGAAGCGATTAAGGCCGAGCCGGGCAATTATAAACATTATATGGCAAGAGCGGCCCTTTATCTGAAAAAAGAAGATTACGCCAATGCTCTTGAAGATTATAAACGCGCCGAGAAAGTCACGGAATCTAAAAACGCGTCTGTTTTAGAAGAAATGGGCGACTTATATTCTTTGCTCGGAAATAACGAAGAAGCCGTGTCGGCTTATACAAAAGCTTTGGAAGCGGAGCCTGAAAACTCCGGCATGCTTATCAAAAGAGCCCAGAATTACGAAGCGCTAAGCAAAGAAAAAGATTTTTATCAGGATATAGCCGCGGCTATTAAAGCCGACCCGAATAACGTTCAGTCTTATGCCGTGCGCGCGGAATATAATGTCGGCAGGAACGCTTTTAACGACGCGCTGGACGATATCAGCGAGGTTATTAAATTTTATCCCGATAACGCGAGCACAAGATATTTCAGAGGTTTTGTTTATTATAACCTGGAAAAATATCAGGAATGTTATGACGAAATGCATGTGGCTTTGGAATTAAATACGGCAGAAACCGAGGCGTATAAATATCTGGGAATAAGCTGTTTTAAGATCTCAAATTATTCCGAAGCCGTAAAACAACTCGCGCAAGCCGTAAGTTTCGGTTTAAAAGATAAAGAAATATATTATTATAAAGCCGAAGCGGAATTTCAGCTGGGAGATTTTGACGAATCCATAACGGATATTACCGCGGCTATCGAGCTTGACCAGCAGGATTATAAAAGTTATGTCTTAAGAGCCAGAAATTACGATAAGAAAGGACTTTTTGATAAAGGCAATAAAGATTATGAAAAGGCGGTTAAACTAAATCCGTCCGACGCGGATTTGTTTACGGAAAAAGCGGATTATCTTTTTAAGAATGAAAAGTATTCCGTCGCGCTTAAAGATTACACAAGCGCAATTGACATTGATCAGAAAAACGCCGAATTATATAAAAAGCGCGGATTTACAAATCAGAAACTTGATAAACCGAAATCCGCAAAAGAAGATTTTGAAAAAGCGTACAGTTTAAATCCCGATATCGACGTTCCTCTTGAAAGAGAGAAGCTTGTTCCTAAACCTTTGGGGAAGAAAATTCCCGGCAAGCCGGTTTTGGATTTAAAAGGGCTGAAAGCCGCTCCAAAAGCAAAACCTGCCGCAGGCGTTAAGCCGCCGGAGCCGGTAAGCGTTAAAGATGAAGTTGATATTTTAAAGAAAGATATTTTGAAAAAAGATATTTTAAAGAAAGAATCGCCGGAATCGCAGAAACAACAAGAAAGCGACGATAAGGAAATTGAAATCGTTTCAGATATTTCAAAGCAGCAGCCGGAACAACCGGAAACCGGACAAAAGATTGAAGATATTTCCGAGCCGGAAGCGCAGCAGCCTGAAATTGTTGTTGAAAAAGAACAGCCGAGCCGGGAAATCGAAACCGAACCTGTTTCGGAAATTGCCGAACAAAAAACCTCAGCCGCCGGAAAATCCGAAAAGATTGCCGAAATAATCGAGGAGCAGCCTGAAGTTATTGTTGAAAAAGAACAGGCGGACCGGGAAACCGAAGCCGAATCTGTCTCGGAAATTGCCGAAGAAAAATCCGAAAAGACTGCCGAAATAATCAAGGAGCAGCCTGAAGTTATTGTTGAAAAAGAACAGGCGGGTCGGGAAACCGAAGCCGAACCTGTCTCGGAAATTGTCGAGCAGAAAACCGAGCCTGCGCCCGAACAGCCCAAAGCTCATGAAAAAATTGAAACTGTTGAAGAAATTGTAACGGAACAAAAACAGCCGGCAGCCGCAGAACAAAAACCAGAACCAGAACCTGATGAACCTGAACCGACAGTCCGTGAAAAAATTGAAGCTGTCGCGGCTATTGTCGCGCAACAAAAACAGCCGGCAGCCGTAGAACAAAAAATTAAAGAAAAAGTTAAGACTGTTTTTGAAAGGCTCGAATCCGAACCATGGCAAAAACAAGTAACCGTTAATGAAGAACAAGCAAAACCTTATGAAAAACTGAAAACAATCAGCGAAGCCATCGAACAGCCGCTTAATTTGAATATTCAAGCGTCGCAGGTTTCTAATGAGGAGTTTGATTTCTTTAACGAAACTATTACGAATCTTACAAAAGATAACGACGTTTCAAGAGAATACGCCCAAAAAACCATGGAATGCATAGGTAACGGCGATTATGCCGCGGCTCTTGAAAATATAAATAAAGTAGTGGAGATTCATCCGGAAAACGCCAAAATAAAATATATAAGAGGTTTTATATATTACAATCTGGGCAATTATAAAAACTCGTACGAAGATATGTACAGGGTATTAATTTTGGATGCCCAGGAATCCTCGGATAAAAACGAAAGCGAAACGGAAATTTACAGATATTTGGGCATAAGCAGTTTTATGATTTTTAGATTTTCAGAAGCCGTAAAATATTTGACTCAGGCCGTAAATTTAGGATTTAAAGATAAAGACGTTTATTTCTGCAAAGCCGAAGCGGAATTTAAAACCGGCAATTTTGACAATTCCATAGCCGATATCAATGAAGCAATAAGCTTAGACGGGGATGATTTTAAAAATTATCTTTCAAGAGCCAGGAGTTACAGTAAAAAGAATATTTTCGATAAAGCCAATAGAGATTATGACAAAGTTTTGAAAATGCGCCCCAACGATTCAAAGGCGATGCTTGAAAGAGCAAAATTCCTTTCTAAGTTCGGCAAATATACGGACGCTCTTAAAGATTACACGGCCGCTATCGGCTTGGAACCGTTTAGTAAGGGAATATATAAAAAACGCGCCGAGATATATCAGAAATTAAACAAACCTAAGCTTGCCGCGGCGGATTTTGAAAAGGCCGGCATTGCCAATTCTCCTGTTGATGTTTTAACGAGCGGCGCGGATTTCGCGGAGACTAAGGCTAATCCGTCCGAAGAACCGCCGAAACAGATTAAACAAAAAACGCGGGAAGAAGAAGCCGAGCCCGAAAAACCTTCCGGATTTTTCTCAAAATTTTTCGGCAAGAAAGACAAACCCAAAGAAGAACCTAAACCGGCGGGAAATAAAAATTTTGCTGCGCCTGCGGCAAATCAGTCCGTTCCTAATGATAAAACGGGTATTTTGGCAGCGGCGAACAATTTAGACGTCTCCACTCTTTTTACAAGAGCTAATGTCAACTTTAAAAATAAAAAGTACGATTTGGCTTTGGAAGACTTGTCCAAAATATTAGAACGGGATAAAGGCAACACGCAGGGTTATGTGTTGAGAGCCGACATCTATTCAAAAATCGGAAATAATGACAAGGCTTTGGAAGATCTTGAAAAAGCTTTAAATCTTTCTCCTAACGCGTTTGCCGCTTATTTTAAAAGAGGCGAGATATATTTTTCGGAAAACAAAATGGACGAAGCCTTGTCCGATTATAAAAAAACGATTGCGCTTAACCCCAAACACGGCGGAGCTTATTTCGGAATTGCCGGCATATATGCCCAAAAAGGCGACAAAAACGCGGCGGTTGAAAACTATAAAGAAGCCAAAAAAATTGATATAAAATACGGCAAATCCGCCGATGCGGAGATACAAAAATTAACGGCCGAAAATTAAACGATTCCATGACATTCGGCAAAGATAAAACTTGAGGGTGAGAGGCTTGTGGATAAAATAGCGGTTCTAATCCCTTGTTATAACGAAGAAAAAACGATAGCAAAAGTAATAGAAGATTTTAAAAAAAGCCTTCCCGACGCCATAGTTTACGTTTACGATAATAATTCTTCCGATAACACGGCTGAAATCGCAAAAAAGTCCGGCGCTGTTGTCCGCAGAGAAACGCAGCAGGGGAAAGGTTTCGTTTTAAGAAGAATGTTCAGAGAGATAAACGCGCGCTGTTATCTGCTTGTTGACGGCGACGATACCTACCCGGCGCAAAGCGCGCCTGAGATGTGCGCGGAAATTTTAAGCGGCCGCGCGGATATGGTTGTAGGCGACAGATTGTCGACTACTTATTATAAAGAAAATAAAAGGTCTTTCCACGGCTTCGGCAATTCCCTCGTTAAATTTTTTATAAATAAACTGTTTGCAAGCAAAATAAGCGACGTGATGACGGGCTACAGGGCTATGTCTTATCTTTTTGTAAAGTCGTTTCCGGTATTGTCAAGAGGTTTTGAGATTGAAACGGAGATGACAATACATGCAGTTGAAAAAAAACTCGCGGTTTTAAGCGTTCCTGTGGAATACAGAGACAGGCCCGAAGGCAGCGTTTCAAAACTTAATACTTTTACCGACGGTTTTAAAGTAATAATTTCGATTTTCAGGCTGTATAAAAATTATAAACCTTTTTATTTTTTCGGAATTTTGTCGGCACTCCTTTTTTCAATAGCGCTGGCTTTTTTTATTCCTGTTTTTATAACGTATATCAATACTTCGCAGGTTCCTAAATTTCCGACGCTTATAGTTTGCGGTTTTTCCATAATAGCTTCCATTCAATGCCTGTTTTCCGGATTTATTTTATCCACGGCAAATCAAAAAAACCTTCAGGATTTTGAACTTCGGCTTTACGACATTTACAAAGAATATCTGGAAAATGAAAAAATATGATAAACCGCGTTCCGATACTGTATTTTTTATTTTTCTGCGTCGTATCCGCCGTATTATGCGTTTGGACGGCGTTTAATTTACATAACGGGCAGATTTCCGCGGCGTTTTTTATTCTGACGGCCGTAATTGTTTGCGGCGTTACCGGCTATGTTTTTTTCAATAAACTTCCTATTAACCGCCTTTTTCTCATCTTCTTTTCTATGTTTGGTATTTTGTATTTTATTTATGTCCCTTTGTTTACTATTGTTCCCGACGAGTCGGCGCATTGGCTAAGAGCGTATGAAATAAGCCGAGGACATTTTATTTCTCAGAAAGACGCTGAAACTGCCGGCGGAGGAAGAGTTTTACCTAAAGCCGTTTTGATTGAAAATACCAATATAAATTTTGATGATAATACGGCCAGGCTTTCCCAGACTTACAGGTTTTTATTAAAACATGCGTACGAAAAAATAGATAAAAACGATACAAAGTGGATTGCTTTTTCAAATACCGCGTACTATCCGCCTCTGACATACGCGTTTCAGCTGCCGGGCATATTAGCCGTGTCTTTATTATCGGACAAAACGGTCTTTCTCGCTTATGCCGGCCGCGTTTCTTCTTTTATAATATCCCTTGCCGTTTTATACTTTGCGCTGGGCGCTATGCCCGCTAAGAAAAAAACTTTTTTTCTCATTGCTCTCTGTCCTGTTTTCGTTCAGGAGGCGGTGTCTTTGTCGGGCGACGCCCTTGTCAATGCCGTAAGTTTTGCCGTTATAGCTTTGATTTTGAAATACTCGTATGACGAAAAAATTATAAAAATAAATCTCCGGACTCTTATTTTAATTACGTTTCTGTTTATACTCGCGAGCGCGGCAAAAGCCGTCTATATCCCTATTGTTTTGCTTTTTCTTGTTTTGCCGTATCAAAAAATAGGCTCTAAAACTTTTTATATCTGCTTTTTTGCGGCCTCTGCCGCGCTTTGCGTGTTCATAGACGGCGGCTGGCTGTATATTATGAAAGATTATTCGAAAGATTGCATCCCGGGGACAAATTCAAAAGAACAAATCGCGTATGTTTTAAATAATCCGGTAAAATTTATTTTGCTGGCTTGCAAAACGTATATAGCCGAATTGCCGAAATACGCGGGCATGTTTGTGGGAATAAGGATAGGCGCGAAAAATACTTTTTTACCGATAGAATATATTTCTTATTTCGCGTACATATTGTTTATCGCGGCTGTTGCCTGCAGCGAAAAAATGTATGTGAAAATGAAAGATAAAATAGTCATTGCCGCGGTTTGCGTTTTAACGATGTTTGCCGTGGCAGGCGGGCTTTACGCCGCGTGGAATGTCGTCGGAAGTCCCGTAATAGACGGAATTCAGGGAAGATATTTTGTGCCCGTGGTTTTGCTTCTTGCCGTTATCATAAACATTAAGAAATTCCCGCTGAACGAAGAAACGCTTTTCAGGTACAGTCTGCCCGTGGTGTCGGTTACTTATCTTTTTATATTTTCTGCTATATTAATCAGATAATTTTTTTGTATAATGGGTTAATACAAATTTTTAGGAGGCAGAAAATGGAAAAGTGGAAATGTACCGCGTGCGGTTTTGTTTACGACCCTGCCGCAGGGGATCCTGATTCGGGAGTAGCTCCCGGAACGCCTTTTGAAAAACTTCCCGATGATTGGGCTTGTCCCGTTTGTGGTGCAGGAAAAGACGCTTTTGAAAAAATATAAAAATGAAGCGGATTTATTTGGACAATCAGTCTAATACCGCCCTTGACCAAAAAGTTTTTGAGGCGATGAAGCCGTATTTTTTGGAAAGTTACGGAAACCCCCAAAGCATATACTCTTTAGGCGGCGAGTCTAAAGACGCTCTTGAAACCGCAAGAAAACAAATCGCAGAATTGGTAAACGCAAACCCTTCCGAAATAATTTTTACTTCATGCGCAACGGAATCCAACAATTTGGCAATAAAAGGCATAGCCGACGCTTATAAAGATAAAGGCAGACATATAATAGTGTCTGCCATAGAGCATTTTTCAATTTTAAATCCTGTAAAAAGGCTTGAAAAAGAAGGTTTTGAAGTTACTTACATTCCTGTTGACGGCAAAGGAAACATAAACGAAGCGGAGCTTCAAAAAGCTTTGAGAAAAGACACGATTCTTGTATCAATCCAATTTGCAAATCCCGAAGTCGGCACTATTCAGAATATCAAAAGATTAGCAGCGCTAACTAAAAAGAGTAGCGAAGCTACCTTTCATACGGACGCGGTTAGCGCGTGCGGAACAATACCTGTCGACGTTGCGGATTTAGGAGTTGACGCTTTAACTTTTTCAGCTTCGGTAATGTGCGGACCGAAAGGCGCGGCGGCTTTATATCTTAAAAAAGGCGTGAAAATTACGCCGCAAATAGAAGGCGGAGTACAGGAAAACTCAAAACGCTCTGGGACAGAAAACATTCCTGCAATAGCAGGTTTTGGAAAAGCTTGCGAAATTGTAAAGCAGGAATTATCCGAAAGCAGCACAAAACTGCAAAAGTTAAGAGACAAACTTATTTCCGAACTTCCTAAAAGAATAGATTACATTTATTTAAACGGCGCGTCTCAAAATGAAAACCGTTTGCCGGGAAATGTAAATTTTTCGGTAGAATTCGTAGAAGGTGAAGCGTTGTTCTTATTATTAGATGCCAAAGGCATCATGGCGGCGAGCGGTTCGGCCTGCGCGAATAAAAGTTTGAAACTTTCGCACGTTTTAAACGCGATGAACGTTGACGTGGCAATAGGACAGGGCTCTATTTTGTTTACGCTTTCAAAATACAATACGGAAGAAGAGATAGATTACGTTTTAGAAGAGTTTCCGAAAATAGCGCAAAAGCTGAGAGATATGTCGCCGTTATATTCTTATTTTATGCAAACCGGCAAAAGAAAAGAAGCCGGTCCGGGAACTGATTTTGACCACGAACATGACCACTGTGAGATAGAAGAATAAAGTTCAAAGCGACTCCATAAGAGTCATTCTGAATGTAGCGAAGCGAAATGAAGAATCCAGTTTTTTAACGGCTGGATACTTCGGTAACAAAGTTACCTCAGTATGACACTGCGTGTCACTTTAAACTTTTTTGTTAAAAGGAGATAAAAAGATGCCTTTCTATTCAGAAAAAGTTATGGAGCATTTCGCAAATCCCCGCAATGTCGGCGAGATAAAAGACGCCGACGGAGTCGGCGAGATAGGAAATCCCGTTTGCGGCGATATGATGACGTTTTATATTAAGGTCAAGGATAATAAAATTGACGATGTAAAGTTTAAAACTTTCGGATGCGGAGCCGCGATAGCCGTTTCTTCGATGGTTGCCGAAATGGCAAAAGGTAAAACTCTGGACGAGGCTATGAAAATTACCAACGCCGACGTAGCAAATGAATTAGGCGGGCTTCCTCCAAACAAAATGCATTGTTCAAACCTTGGCGCCGACGCTCTGCACAGAGCGATAGAGAACTATAAATCCAAATCTGCCGGGGACAACAAATAATGCAAAAAAATAAAGCCTGCTGTTGCCCTCATTGTGAAAAAGAATTGAAAAACGGCTGTTTTTCTCCGTCATTTTGCAAGCCCTGCCGTATTAATGAAAAGCAAGCCGGAGATTTTAAAATATGCCCGGAATGCAAAGCCGAATATTTGACGCAGTATGAAGAATGTCCGTCGTGTAAAACTACGATGATTAATGGTTAATGATTGATGATAAATAAATGAGTCGCCTTCGGCGACACCAAATTAACCATTAACCGTTTATCATTAATCGTTATTTAAGGAGTTTTTATGTCTGCGCGTTTAGTAAAAGAAGAAATTTACGCGGTCGGCGCCGTTGATTGGAACGAAAGAACTTTTCACGGGCAGACTTACATTACGAAAAGAGGAGTAACGTATAATTCATATCTTATTATAGACGATAAAATCACTTTAATTGACACTGTCCGCAAAGGGTTTGAACACGAGTTTATAGAAAACATAAAAAGCGTCGTCGATCCGTCAAAAATAGACGTAGTTGTAATAAACCATATAGAGCCGGACCATTCGGGCGCGTTTCCCGAAATCGTAAAACTATGCCCGAACGCGAATTTTTACGGCACTGAAAAAGCAAAACAGGGGTTGTTGAAATATTACGGAGTTTCGGCTAAAAATTGGACTTCGGTTAAAACCGGACAAAACGTAAATATCGGCAAAAGAACGCTTGATTTTATAGACGTTCCGATGATACACTGGCCTGACAGCATGTTTACGTATTCGGCTTATGATAAAGTGTTGTTTTCAAACGACGGTTTCGGACAGCATTACGCGGCAAGCAATCTTTTTGACGACGAAGTTGATCTTGCCGCTTTAATGGAAGAAGCGCAGAAATATTACGCGAATATTTTGTGGCCTTTCAGCAATCTTGTGGCTTCAAAACTTGCCGCAATACAAAAAATGAACGTTCAAATCGAGATGATACTTCCATGCCACGGCGTTATATGGCGTAAACACATTCCTGAAATTATGCAAAAATATCTTTATTGGTCCGCAAATTCATGCAAAAACAGAATCGCCGTAGTTTATGAAACAATGTGGCAGTCAACCGAAAAAATGGCAAGAAAAATAATGGAAGGAATAATTTCCGAAGGAGCAGAAGCCGTTTTGTTAGACGTCACAAAAAACGACAGAACGGATATCGTATCTTATATGCTTGACGCGAAAGGCTGGGTTTTCGGTTCGTCCACGCACGACGGGGGAATGCTTCCGGTAATCGCAAGCTTCCTTCATTTTTTAAAAGGTTCAAAAGCTAAAGGACGAAAGGCCTTTGCTTTCGGTTCATACGGATGGAGCGGCGAAGCGGTAAAAGAAATAGAAGACACGGTTTCAGGGATAGCTTCGTTTGAGCCGTCTTTTAAAATTGTTTTTAATCCGACGCAGGAAGAACTGCAAAAATGTTTTGAGGCGGGCAAAGAGTTTGCGAAAAAAATAAAAGGAGAATAGTATGCCGGATTTCAGGATATTCGGAATGATTGCGGCGATTCTGTTTATTTGCGCAGCTCTTTTTGCTCATAAGAAGAAGTTTTTGTATCATAAAATTGCGGCGGTCGGAGCGATTTTATTTATGCTTATACACATAGCGGGAGCTTTCGGGCTTTATCGATAGACGGAGGGGCAGAGACGGTGAAAAAATATTTTTTGATTTTAGCATGCTTGGCAATGGCGGGAATTTTCACGGCTTGTTGTTCGAAAAACGAAGTAACAGGCGCTCCAAAAGGTCTCAATATAAAAGAAGCGAGATCGGCTAGCCTTGAATGGCTTGGCAAACTTGACAAAAACTGGTATGTACAGTCTTATGACGAGCTTGCCGCATATTCTAAGGAAAGAATCACAAGCGCGCAATGGCAGGCTGATATGGCGACTTACCGCAAACCTTTAGGTTCCGTTGAGAGCAGAAAAGAAATATACGCGTTTTACGAGCCGGAGTTTCCCAATGCGCCTAAAAGCGAATATATGGTAATTCAGTACGGAACTCTTTTCAGCGCGGCTCCGAAATCAGTTGTTGTCGAAGCCATAACTCTTATGAAACAGGAAGACGGCAGCTGGAAAGTATCCGGATACTTTATGAAATAAAGACAAAGTGAAAATTGAAAAGTTGAAAGTGAAAATATGGTGTTTTCGCAAAGCGAAAACGAGTTAATTTTATTTCGGCTTTGCCGAAATTCAAGATTTACACTTTTCACTCTTCACTTTTAACTTTGTCGTTAAAGGGGGGGCGTAAATGAAAGGTTTGGTTTGTAAATTCTGCAATTATGTGGCTCTTGACGGAAAAACGGATGTTTGTCCGGTTTGCCATATGAAGAATGCCTTTGAAGAAAAAGAAGACGCTTACAAAATGCCTGATTTTAAAGCCGAAAAAGGCGAAAGCGAAAAGAAACATATCCCGGCTTTTACGGTTGTTGAAAAGTGCGGTTTAATACCCGGAACCGGCTGTGTAGACGTGCACGTAAAAATCGGCGAAATTCTCCACCCTGCTCTGCCGGAACACCATATCACGAATATAACTTATTATCTCGATAACAAATTTATAGCGTGGGTAGAACTTACGTCGGATATTAATCCCGCGGCCGTGGTTCATTTAAAAGACGGAACAAAAGGAAAAATTCAGGTTATAGAAAACTGTAATGTGCACGGAAAATGGTATAATGAAATTGAGATAAAATAAAGACAAAGTTCAAAGTGAAAAGTGTAAAGTGAAAATATTGTGTTTCGGCGAAGCCGAAACGGATTTTAGGTTTTTGCAAAGCAAAAACTCATAATTTCAACTTTTAACTTTCCACTTTGTCGTTCAAAGGGAGGTTTTAACAATGTCAAAATCAGTTAAAGGAACTCAGACGGAAAAAAATTTAATGCAGTCTTTTGCTGGCGAATCTCAGGCCAGAATGAGATACACATATTTTGCTTCCAAGGCGAAAAAAGAAGGGTTTGAACAGATTGCCGCGATTTTTACGGAAACTGCCGACAATGAAAAAGAGCATGCCGAAAGATTTTTTAAATATTTGGAAGGCGGTATGGTTAATGTCAACGCTTCTTTTCCCGCAGGCGTTATCGGACCTACCACGGAAAATTTGAAAGAAGCGGCGGCAGGAGAACATGAAGAGCAGTCTATGCTTTATCCGGGGTTTGCCGATGTTGCCGACAAAGAAGGTTTTCCCGATATAGCGGAATGCTGGAGAAAAATTTCAGTAGCCGAAAAACACCACGAAGCAAGATATTTGGAACTTCTTGACAATCTCGATAACGACAGAGTTTTCAAAAAAGATACCGAAATCAGATGGAAATGCCGTAACTGCGGATACGTTTATACGGGAAAAGAAGCGCTCGAAAAATGTCCGGCATGCCTGCACGCTAAAGCTTATATGGAAGAACTTGCAGACAACTTTTAAAGAGATTACGCTCCAACCTCCACACTTTTTTGAGGTGCTAAAATGCGAAAATTTAAAGACGACATAAGCGTAGTTTTGTGCGGCGAAGCGGGTGCCGGAATACAAACCGTTGAAAATTCCGTTTCCAGAATTTTTAAAACCGCGGGTTTCAACGTATTCACTTCCAAAGAGTATATGTCGCGCGTTCGCGGCGGCAGCAATTCCACACAGTTGAGGATATCTTCAACCCCTAAAAATTGTTATTGCGACAGAATCGATATTTTTATTCCTTTTGATAAAGAAGCTTATAAACATTTATACAGCAGAATTACGGACGATACCGTCATTCTTGCCGATAAAGAAATTATCGGAGAAACAGACAAACCTTTTATAGATATACCTCTTTCAGAATCTGCAATAGGAGACGTGATCTATACAAATATGATCGCGAGCGGAATAATTTTAGGTTTGTTTAAAGTCGATTTTTCCCGTCTTGAAAAGAGTATAAAAGGCAATTTCGGTAAAAAAGGCGCGGATATCGTCGATAAAAATATAGCCGCGGGAAAAAGGGGTTACCAAATAGCCGCCGGTATTTTAAAAGAAATTAATATTGAAGTCGCGCCCGGTAAGAATGTCGGAAATAAAATCCTCATAAGCGGAGCCGACGCTTGCGGTATGGGTGCGCTTGCGGGCGGATGCGATTTTATCGCTTCTTATCCGATGACGCCCGGCACGAATTTTTTTGCTTTTCTTGCCAAAAACCAAACAGAATTCGGCGTTGTAGTAGAGCAGGCTGAAGACGAAATTGCCGCAATCAATATGTCTGTCGGCGCGTCTTACGCCGGAGCAAGAAGCGTGGTGTCAACTTCGGGCGGCGGTTTCGATTTAATGTGCGAAGGCGTAAGTCTTGCCGCAATGACGGAAACCCCTGTCGTGATACATCTTGCCCAAAGGCCGGGTCCGGCAACAGGGCTTCCTACAAGAACGGAACAGTCTGATTTAGATACGGCTTTGTATTCGGGGCACGGAGAGTTTCAAAGGGCGGTTTTTGCCCCCGGAAATCCTTTGGATTGTTTTGATATGACGCAAAAAGCTTTTTATATCGCGGATAAATACCAGATTCCCGTTTTTATTTTAAGCGACCAGTATCTTACCGACTCGATTTTTTGCTGCCCGTCTTTTGATAAGCCTGAAATTCCCGTAAAACATATTGCCGAAAGTTCTCCGCCGTATATGAGGTATAAAATTACTCCGGACGGAGTGTCGCCAAGAGGCGTGCCGGGCTATGGCAGCGGCTTTGTCTGCGCCGGCAGCGACGAACATGACGAAGACGGCCGCATTACCGAAGACGAAAATATGCGTAAAGCCATGCACGAAAAACGCATGAAAAAACTTGACGGGATTTTAAACGAAACCGTAAAGCCCGAACTTATAGGAAATTTCAATTATGATAATTTAATAATTTGCTGGGGTTCTACGGTAGAAATGTTAAAAGAGGTATTGGAAATTTTAAATGATGAAAAAACGTCTTTGTTATATTTTAAACAGGTTTATCCTTTGCACCCCAAGACAAACGAATATCTGAAAAAAGCTGAAAAAGTTATTTTTGTGGAAAATAATTTCAACGGACAATTTGAAAAATTCGTTTTTCAAAATACGGGCATTAAAGCGTTGGGGCATATCAGAAAATACGACGGGTTGCCTTTCAGCGCGGATAAAGTCGCGCAGCAGTTAAAAACTATTTTGGAGGTAAAATAAAATGACTTCCACATACGATATTTCAGGAATAAATAACGCGTGGTGTCCGGGTTGCGGAAATCACTTGATTTTGAGTATATTAAAAAGCGCTCTTGACGAACTGCAAATCAGCCCTGAAAATTTGCTTATGGTTTCAGGGATAGGCCAGGCCGCGAAATTGCCGCAATATATGAAAGTCAGTTATTTTAACGGTTTGCACGGCAGAGCTTTGCCAGCGGCTGTTGCGGTAAAAGTGTCAAATGTCGGTTTGACTGTTATTGCCGAAAGCGGGGAAGGAGATATGTACGGCGAAGGCGGGAACCATTTTCTTGCCACAGTACGCCGTAATCCCGATATAACAAACATAGTGCATAATAATATGATTTACGGGCTTACAAAAGGGCAGGCTTCGCCCACAAGTTCGATTGGTATAAAAACGAATATTCAGGTTGACGGCGTTTTTGAACAGCCTTTTAATCCTTTGGCCGTCGCGATAGCTATGAACGCGTCTTTTGTCGCAAGGGCGTTCAGCGGAGACGCAGAGCAAACAAAAGAAATTTTAAAACAGGCTATACAGCATAAAGGCTACTCGCTTGTCGATATTTTGCATCCGTGCGTAAGTTTCAATAAATTTAACACGTTTCAATGGTTTAAAGATAATACCTATTATATAGAAAATCATGACGTTTCGGACAGGAACGCGGCTTTTATATTGGCTACCAAAGAAGACAAACTCGGGCTTGGCATTTATTATAAAAACGAAAGACCTGTTTTTGAAGAACAGCTTGAAGCCACCAAAACCAATAAAACTCCTTTATACAAAAGGAGCGCCGACAGGCAGGCAAAGCTTGATGAATTAATGAAAAGTTATGTGTAAACAACGATAGTTTAGCCGTAAGTAAAATGAGCAAAACATATTTGTCGGGCATAGGGGGCAGGGAGCAAAGCTCCGGTAAAGCCCATTATTTGTTTAAACGCATTTTTGAGGAGCAAAGCTCCGGGGGTACCCCCGAAACAAATTTGCGGGTATTTGCTTTTGTCAAAGATGAGGAACAAAGTTCCTTTTATGATGACCTAAAGTCTTTTTTGTCGTTAACTCCTAACACCTCACTCCTAATTCCTAACTGTTTGTATTTTCCTTCAGATGATGTTCAGCAAAGAGCTTTTGTCGCGGACAAAATCAAAAGCTTAAAAAGTTTTATTGTTTGCGCTACGGACATTTCCATAAACTCTCCTATCGCGGATCCTAAAGTTGATTCGGGGATAAATCTTAAACCCGGGCAAAATCATAAATTCGAGGACTTTGTCATTTTTTTAGTTTCAATGGGCTACAACAGAGTGAACTTTGTTGAAGATAAATTACAGTTTGCCGTGCGGGGAGATATTGTTGACATTTGGCCCGCGGCAAACGAAATGCCTGTGCGCGTATTGTTTGAATATGAAACAATCGATGCTATAAGAATTTTTGACCCCGGAACGCAGCTTTCCAACACTTTTATAGACGAGATTAAAGTTTTGCCTGTAAACAGCGCAAATGATACCGCAACAATAAAAGACTACTTTGAACTACAGGTAGTAGGGAGGAAGGAGGAGGTAGAAGGCAAAACAAAGCAAGCCGTTCCCTCCTCCCTCCTCCCTTCTCCTTCATCCTTTCTGTTCTTTGACTATCCTTTATCCAAAGAAGACGAAGAACTTTATGCTAAACACGAACTTATCATAAACGACCCGCTAAACAGTAAAGCCGTTTATCAGGGTTATAAAAGTTTTACCGGCTTAACCGGCGGCGCCAAAGGCGCTACCAAAGGTAGTTTTCAGGGAGACATTAAATATTTTGTAGATGCCATAAAAGGTTTTGCCAAAAACAAAGTTAAAATAAAAATTTACTGCGCTAATGACGGGGAAAGGGAAAGAATCGTTGATATTTTTCATGAAAGCAACTGGGCAGGCAAAGCGCCGGAATTTGTTTACGGCAATCTTTCCCAAGGATTCTATTTAGAAAGAGAGAATCTTGCCGTAATATCAAGCCGCGAAATGCTTTATAAGAAAAAGCCCGTAAGTTTCCCGAAAATTAAAGGCGGCAGAAGGCTGGAAGGCATTTGGGAAATATCTAAAGGCGATTACGTAGTGCACGAAAAATACGGCATAGGAAGATACGCGGGTTTAAAAACCATTTCGCGCGCGGACAAAACTTCCGAATATCTGTGCATAGAATATCAAAAAGGCGATAAACTTTATGTGCCGCCCGATGAAATAAAAGCGGTTAAAAAATATGTAGGCGTTGAAGGCGTAAAACCGAAACTTTACTCAATGGATACGGGCGCCTGGGAAAGGATAAAATCCAGAGCGCGCGAAGCGGCCGCGGAGTTTGCCAAAGAACTTTTAAAACTTTATACCGAACGAAGCAAAATTAAAAGGATTCCTTTTACGCAGGAAACAACGTGGGAAAAAGAACTTGAAGACGCTTTTCCGTACGACGAAACTCCCGACCAGCTTAAAGCTATAGAAGACGTCAAAAGCGATTTCTCAAAGCCATATCCCATGGAAAGGCTTATCTGCGGCGACGTGGGTTACGGAAAAACCGAAGTCGCGGTTCGCGCGGCGTTTAAAGCGGTTCAGGAAGGTTTTCAGGCGGCGGTTTTAGTGCCTACAACCGTTTTAGCGCAGCAGCATTTCAATACTTTTTATAACAGGCTGTCGCCTTTTCCCACGAGAGTGGAAGTTTTAAGCAGGTTTCAGTCCAAATCAAACCAGAAAAAAATAATTACGGAACTCGGGCAGGGCAAAGTCGATATTATTGTCGGCACGCACAGGCTTTTGCAAAATGACGTCAAATTTAAAAATCTCGGTATTTTGATAGTCGACGAAGAGCATCGTTTCGGAGTGAAGCAGAAAGAAAAAATCAAAACAATGAAAAAAAATGTAGATATTTTAATGCTTTCCGCGACGCCCATACCGCGCACTTTGTCTTCGGCTTTATCGGGTTTCAGGGATTTGTCCGTAATAGAAACGCCTCCTTTCGGCAGGCTTCCTATAGAAACGGCTTTATCGATGTATGACGAGAAACTTGTCAAAAATATAATACAGGCGGAGCTCGCGCGAAACGGGCAGGTGTTTTACGTTTATAACAGAGTGGAAACCATACTTACAAAAGCCGCGGAAATTAAAAAGCTCGTGCCTGATATGAAACTTGGCGTTATTCACGGGCAAATGAAAGCAAGAGATATTGAAAATATCATGTGGAAGTTTACAAATATGGAGCTTGACGTATTGCTTGCCACGACTATCATAGAGTCAGGTTTGGACATACCTTCCGTCAACACAATGATAATCGAAGAAGCTGAAAATTTCGGACTCTCGCAGCTGTACCAGCTGCGCGGAAGAATAGGAAGAGAACGTAAAAAAGCATACTGTTATCTGTTTTATAAAGATAAAGCTTTAAGCGACGAGGCTGTAAAAAGGCTTGAAGCCATGAAAGAGTTCAGCGAGCTGGGTTCGGGTTTCCGGCTGGCTTTAAAAGATTTGGAGATAAGAGGCGCGGGCGGGATACTCAGCGCGAACCAGCACGGTTTTGTGCGCGATATCGGATACGATATGTTTTCCAAACTCCTGGAGGAAGAAGGTAAAAAAATAAAAAATCCGGGCGAACGCCCGCAAAAAGAGTCGGAAAACAGTGAAATAGATTTGAAGGTTAATGCGTTAATACCTTACGGCTACATTGAAGATGAGGATATAAGAATACTGTTTTACAGAAAGCTTTCCGATGCCAAAGATACCGGAACTTTGGAAAAAGTAAAAGACGAACTGACAGACCGTTTCGGCAAAATGCCTGATGAAGTCAAAATGCTCTTTGAAATTACGGCGTTAAGGCTGAAAGCCCAGGAACTCAATATTGAAAGAATATCGGAAGATAATAACTATATATATATGTATTTTAGCCGGAATGCTGATTTTTCAAAAGCCGACATCCCGCTTTTTATAAAGAACTATTCAAAAGAGGTTGAATTTATAAGCGGAAAAGGCTATGCCTTCAAACTGAAAAAGCATGCCCTGAGCAAGGCCGAAGGGTCGGAAATAAAAGCCGTAAGTCCGGAATATATAAAGGAATTTCTTTCAAAACTGGGCAGCTATTTTAAAAGTTGACTAATTTTTTTTAAAATAGTAACATTTGTAAATTAACGAATTAGTCGAGAATTGGAAAAGGAGAAGTACTGATGAAGAAAACGTTATTGTTTGCGGCAGTTGTTTTAATAGGGTTTAGCGCATGTAAGAGAGACGGTAACATTGTTGCCAAAGTCGGCGGAACGAAAATAACGGAAGCGGCGCTTGAAGAAAAACTTGCGGCTACGCCTCCCGCGTATCAAAGCTATGTTAACACGCCCAGCGGCAGAAAACAGTTTATAGATTCAGTCGTCAGAGAGGCGATAGTTGTTGAAGCGGCAAAACAGGCCGGTGTGGAAAAGAGAAAAGAGTATTCCGAAGCTTTAAAAGAGTTTAAAGCCGAACAGCAAAGACAGCTTGAAGAATATAAAAGCGGGCTTTTAATCGAAACTTACATAAAAGAACTTCATAGCAGCATAATGGCAAGCGACGCTGATATTCAGAAGTACTACGATGCTAATAAAGAAGAGTTTGAAAAACCGGTCGCTTATACTGTCAGGCATATTCTCGTATCCAGCAAAGAAGAAGCCGAATCGGCTTACGCAAGACTTCAAAAAGGCGAAAGTTTCGAGAAAGTAGCTAAAGAAATTTCGCAGGACAGAGGTTCCGCGCAAAACGGGGGGCTCATAGGGCCGTTTAGAAAAGGCGAACTTGTCCCGGAATTTGAGAAGGTTGCTTTGAGTCTTAAAAATAACGAAATGTCCGGAATCGTGGAAACGTCCTACGGATACCATATAATATTTAAAGTTTCCGAACAGATTCTTCCGGCGGTTTCTTTTGAAAGCGCAGCGCCCGAAATCAGAAGAATAATCGAGAAAGAAAGATTTGAAAAATGGTTTGAAGATAAGAGAAAGAGCCTTGGCGTGCAGGTAAATTACGATTTGGCGATGCCAAGCGCAGCAGCGCCGTATGAAGGGGCGGGAATAGAGATTGACGAAGCAGTAGAGTCTTCGGAAAAATAAAACACAGGAGCGGAAAATGTTGAAAAGAAACTTAGCAGCTGTTTTAATGTCGGTTTTTTTTGCGGCAAATATTTTTGCAGCGTCGGAAGTAGTTGACCAGACAATTGCGGTAGTAAACGGCGAGCCTATTTTTGCGTCGGAATTTAACACCGTGCTTATGCCTATACTTGAGCAGTATAGACAGACGGTTCCGGCAAGCGAACAGTCGGATGCCAAGATCAGCGAGCTTAAAGATAATGTTTTAAACCAGAAAATAGACGACATACTTTTAAAGCAGGAAGTTAAAAAACAAAAAATTAAAGTTTCAAAGAAAGAGCTTCAGGACGGCATTGACCAGATAAAGAAAAGGTTCGCCAACGAATCCGAATTTGCCGCCGAACTTAAAAAAGAAGGCTTGACGATGTCGGCTTTTGAGAAAAAACTTGAAGAGCAGCTTGCCGTTATGAAACTTGTAAGACAAGCTGTGGATTCAAAAGTTAAAGCTCCGACGGAAGCGGACGTAAGAAGTTTTTATGATAAAGTTGTGATAAAAATGAAAGGCGGAGTAACCGGCCTTTCTCCCGCGGAAGACGCTTTAGCCGACAATCTTTCTGTTTTTCTTAAAAAAATGTCAGGCGAACAGATAAGGATAAGACAGATTTTTATAAGCAGTCCTAAAAGCGCCAGTGCGGACGAAGCAAAAGCCGCGCAGGCGAGAGTTGACGTTGTAAAAAAAGCGCTTCAAAGCGGCGAAAGTTTTGCCGACGTTGCGGGCAAATTTTCAGAAGATCCGGCGTCTAAAGCCAGAAACGGAGATTTGGGCATAGTCGTTAAAGGCGATTTGCTTCCTGAAATAGAGAAAAAAGTTTTCGGCATGAATGTCGGCGAGTATACGAAAGAGCCAATTAGAACCGAGACCGGTTTTCATTTTATAAGAGTCGAAGAAAAGAGAGCCAGCAAAGAGTTTACTTTCGACGAAGTTAAAAATGATATAGGCGAACTTCTGTTCAGAAATGCCCAAAGAGAGGCATATACTAACTTTATGAGCGATTTGAGATCAAAAGCGACTATAAAAATAAACAAAACCTGGTAATAAATTATGACCGGGACAATGTCCCCAAAACCCCGTATAGCCGTAACTTTAGGAGATCCGGCGGGAATAGGCAGTGAAATAGTTTTCAGGGCTGTAAATTCTTTGGAAGTTCAAAGGGTTTGCAGCCCTGTCATTTTCGGCGACAAAACGGCAATTGACAATTTACAATTAGCAAATAACAAATTTGTTGCCTGTCATTCTGAACGAAGCGAAAGCGTAGTGAAGAATCCAGCTGTTCACTCCTCATTGTTTTTTATCCCTACTTCTAATCTAGGTAAAATCGCTTTAGGCAAACCTTCAAAGAAATCAGGAATCGCGGCTTATAATGCTATAAAAGCCGCAACGCAATTTTGCCTTGACGGCAAAGCCGACGCTTTGGTAACTGCTCCGGTATCAAAAGAATCTCTAAAACTTGCCGGAATAAAATATCCGGGACACACTGAATTGCTGGCAGATCTAACCAAAAGCCGCAATGTGGCAATGATAATGTCGTGCGGCAAAATTTTAAGCGTAATGGTAACAAGGCATATTCCTCTTTCGCAGGTTTCAAAAAAACTAAAATCAAAAGACATAGTAAAAACCGTAAAACTTGCCATAGATTTTTTTAAGTCATTCCTCCCTCCTCCCTCCTCATTGCCGTTAAGAGTCGTTCTCTGCGCTCTAAACCCTCACGCAGGCGACAACGGTATTTTGGGCAAAGAAGAAAAAAGAATAATTTATCCGGCTTATACCGAACTGAAAAAAATGAAAATAAATGTCTCCGTTCCGCTGCCCGCGGATTCAGCGTGGCTTAAAACGATAAACGGAGAATTTGACATGATATGCGGGATGTATCACGATCAGATAATGATGCCTCTAAAATGTATAGACGCGAAAAAAATAGTAAATGTCACGGCAGGACTTCCTTTTGTAAGAACTTCTCCCGGACACGGCACCGCGTTTGACATAGCCGGCAAAAACCAAGCAGATCCGTCGGCAATGATAGAAGCCATACTTTTTGCGGCGCGTTGCGCCGCGAAAAGGCAGAGGATGGGAAGATGAGATGATGAGAAGTTGAGCAAAGGCAAACAAAGATTTTTTCGTCGTTACTCAGCATCCCCCTTCTCACCCTCTCAACATCTTAATTAAATGGTATTTTAAATGGAACTTATAGATTTCTCGCCGAAGTTTTTAAATGATATAATAGTCATAGAAAACCAATCCTTTCCTAATCCTTGGAAAGAGAGTATGTTTCTTGATTCCGCGGCTAATGAACATGTTGAATTTAAAGTAGCCGTTGAAAACGGAAAAATCGCGGGATATTGTTTGTTTTGGATTTTGGAAGCGCAGGCTGAAATATTAAATATTGCCGTCGGCTTGGAATTTAGAAGACAGTCTTTCGCGAAACAAATGCTCGAATATATAATTGAACGCTCGAAAGAAGAAAACGCGGAATGTATTTTTCTTGACGTCAGGGTAAATAATTCAGCCGCTGTTCGCCTGTACGATTCGTTTGGTTTTGAAAAAGCAAATGTCAGAAAAAAATATTATACCGGCATAGCCGGCGGGGAAGACGCGTTAATGCTAAGGAAAAAATTAAAATGAAAAAAAGTATTGTTTTGGTTTTAGGTTTTGTGTTTTTTATACAAAGTTCGGCTTTCGCGTCTAATTACAACGCGTACAAATCGTATCTTAAAGGCGTTTTGGCTTTAAAAGCGGGGAAAATCGAAGAAGCCAGAAAAGAATACGAAAAAGTCGTTTCTTTAGACCCGCAGGCGCTGGCGGTATATAAAGATTTGATTTATCTGTACTGGCAGTCCGGAAATAAAGACAAAGCTTTTAAAGCCGCTGAAAAAATAGCCGAGATTGACGAAAACAATCCGCAAACCTCAATTTTTTTAGGCACGTTTTATCTTATCGCTAATGAACCGGATAATGCCAGAAAATATTGGGAAAGGACTTTACAGCTTGACCCTGATAATGAAACCGCGACTGTCTATCTTGCCGCGTATTATTATTCCGATAATAAATTGCAAGAGTCCGCGGAATACTGGAACAAATTTTTAACCCAGCAGCCGGATTCCGCTGCAGGTTATTTGCAGTTGGCTTTGGTTCAGGAGAGACTAGGCAAAACAGACGAAGCTTTGGAATCTTTCGATAAAGTCATATCTTTAAAACCGGAAGCAAGAGAAGCTTATCTTTCAAAAGCCAGAATATATGAGGTGAATAAACAGTACGATTCGGCGATTAAAGAATACGAAGAATACGTGAAAGTTTTTCCCGACAACCTTTACGTTTTAATGTATCTCGGTAGATGCTACTTTGAAAAAGGGGATAATGAAAAAGCAAAAGAAGCTTTTTTAAAAACAAAAAAAGGGGTCCCTGAAGACATAACTTCAAGCTATTGGCTTGGCATTATATACGAGAGAACCGGAAATATGGAAAAAGCCGCGGCGGAGTTTGAACGCGTGTACGAAAAAGAAAAGAGCGTGGCAATACTTGCGCGTTTGGGTTATTACTACTCGATACTTAAAAATTACGCGAAAGCGGAGGAAAAATTTAAAACGGCTTTGGAAAAAGAGCCTCAAAACCACGAACTTGTGTATTTGACCGCGTTAAATTATCTCGACTGGGAGAAGTATGATAAAGCCGAACAATATCTCATAAAGACGCTTGAAATAAAACCTGATTTAGTCGACGCGTATTTCTTTTTAGGTTCGGCATACGAGAAAAGCAAAGATTTTGACAATGCCGAAAAAGCATTTTTAAAAGCATTGGAAATGAATCCCGACCATACAAGAGCTTTAAATTATCTTGGTTATATGTACGCCGACAGAAACGTAAAACTTAAAGAAGCCGAACAATATTTGGTAAGAGCTATAACTCTTGAACCGAAAAACGGCGCGTTTCAGGATTCGCTCGGCTGGCTTTATTACAGGCAGGGCAATTACGAAGCCGCATCGCAGCTTTTATTGTCTGCTGCAAACCTTACAAGAGATCCTCTGATATACGACCATTTGGGAGATGTTTATGTCGAGCTTGACAGAATAGGCGAAGCGTGGGTGGCGTACGCTTTATCGTATGATATAAAAAATGATAAAGATGTTAAAAAGAAACTTGATATAATGCAGGCTAAAATTCCTAAAGACGGCTTGTACGAACAAATGCTTTTGAGAAGCCAAAGCAACTATCTTAAGCTGTTTTCTTTTAAAACGGCGCTTGTTTCAAAACTGAGCTCGGGGGTTTTTAGTTTAAAAACATATATTCCTTTTAATTATGTTAAAAGCGAAGGAATAAGCATAGAAATTCCCGGAAGGTTCATAATGGGCGGCGCCGTTGTATATATAGAAAACGGCGAAATATCGTATGAGCCTAAAGCCGTGGAAAATTATATTCCCGTTGAAATGACTGAAATCATAGGTTTTGCAGCTTCTGTTTTTAACAGCAATTTTTACAAACAGTTTTCGGGCGCAAAAACCGTCCAAAAAGGCAAAAAACTTATTTATTCGACGGACGACGGCTCGGAACTTGTTTTAAATCTTGAAAACGCTTTGATAGAAAAAATTTCAAAAAACGGAATAACCGCCGAACTTTCGGCGTATAAAGATTTTATGGCTTCAAAACTTCCGTCAAAAATTGAAGTCAGTTCCAAAAGATTAAAACTGAAAGGAACTTTCGAAGCAAACAAATTTACTTTGTCTGACAGAAAACACCTAAGAGATGTTTCGGCGCAGACGCAAGAGGCGCCTCAGGGAACAGAAAATGAAATTGACGATAAAAACACCGGCAAAAATTAATCTGTTCCTTGAAATAACCGGAAGAAGGCCTGACGGTTATCATAATTTAGAATCGATAATGCAGACCGTAAGCCTGTATGACGAGTTGGATTTTGAGTTGTCGGATTCAATAAGTATTTCCCTCGCCCCTTGCGGGAGAGGGCAGGGTGAGGGGTTGCCTTTAGACGACAACAATATTGTCATTAAAGCTGCCAAATCCTTAAAAGAAAACTTCAACATACAAAAAGGCGTGAAAATAACCTTAAAGAAAAACATTCCTTTAGGCGCCGGTCTTGGCGGAGGTTCTTCGGATGCCGCCGCGGCTATCAAAGCCCTTGTAAAACTTTGGGATATAAAAGCCGAAAAGGAAAAACTAAACAAAATAGCCGCGAAACTCGGCGCGGATGTTCCGTTTTTTCTCACAGGCGGCGCAGCCTTGTGTGAAGGCATCGGTGAAATTGTTACTCCTCTGCGTAACTCCGCATTGTCGTTAGTATTGGCAAATCCCGGGTTTGGCGTACCAACGCCGTCTGTGTATAAAAAAGTCAAACTCCCGTTTACAAACACACAGAAAATTGATAAAATCAAAAACCTGATAAATGAAGGCTCTTTTAACGTTGATAATGCAAAAGAAGCGTGTTTTAACAGGCTTGAGGACTTCGTCCTTAATGATTACCCTGAAATCAAAAAAATAAAAGATGTCTTGGCATCTTCGGACTGCGCAAGCTTTATGTCCGGCTCAGGCGCAACGGTTTTCGGGATTTATCAATCTGAAGACAGGGAAAAAATAGAAACAGAATTAAAAAAATATAGTTGGTCGTATTGGTTTGTAGAAACTCTGCCGTCATTCTGAGGCGCAAAGCGCCGAAGAATCCAGTCATTTCGCGTCAATTCCGGGATTGTGTAATGGTAGCACAAGGGATTTTGGATCCCTTTGTCTAGGTTCGAATCCTAGTCCCGGAGTTTTTTTATTTCGTCTTTTAAATTTATACTGCGTCAGAAGCAGCGGTCATTTACCTTTGTGCGCACACTTCCTTGTCTAAATTTAAAATACTTTATAAAAAGTTGAGCCCTTTGGCAGCCTTGTCAAAGGGCTTTTTTTTATTGAAAAACCAATGTGTTTTTGTTTTATGTAAAAAATTTAAACTAATCAGTTTTAACATTCGAATTTTTTACACCAATTCGAACTTTAAAGAATAATTTTGTACAATGTATTAAAAATTTGTCGGAGGTAAAATGAAAAAACTTTATACATTCTTAATGATAATCCCGCTGTTGTTTTTTAATGCTTGCGATATTTTTAACACTACTAAAGCTGAAGTCACATTCTCGGATGATTTTTTAAGACGGTATGAAGTTATAAATTATCGTGTAAAAAAGGGCAATATTAGTAATGTATTTGGATACAAACTGGATGCGTACTATATAACTTTACGGGTAAATAAAAAAGGCAAGGAGAAAGTGGTAGACGGTATAAGAGCTATTTTCTATGATGAGCAAGGTGTAAAGTTTGGAGAAAGTGATATCTTTGATAATTTGATTAAAGATGGAGAGCAAGTACGTCTGGTTGTTGAAACGGCAAAACTGGCTCCAAAATTTCAAAATTTAGAAGAAATAAAAATAAAAGTATTAAGAAGAGCTTAAAGCGGGATTATTCATCATTCATTATATTTGGTCACGGGAGGAGTTACCATCCTTGACCATAACAGTGATATCAGAGGTAATAAAATGCGGTTTAATGAAACAACAATACGAATTTTGGTGCGCAAAGACTATGGCGCATGCTTTGATTTTTACACACGCACAATAGGATTGGTGCCGATTTGGGGAGACAGAAACGGTCCTTATACTTCCTTTGCCGTAAAAGAAGGTGAGCCGCCATGCTTTGCCATCTTTGCAGGAACCAATATGACTATGTTTAAGGGATATGAACAGCCGTCCGGAAGCACTCAGCCCGACACTATTGTAGCTGTTATACCTTCAAACGACTTGGATAAAGATTACAGCCGTCTGAAAGAAGCTGGCGTTCAATTTTTAGGCGAACCGCAGCGTATCGAAAACTGGGGTATGCGGTGTGTTTATTTTAGAGATCCTGAAGGCAATTTGTTTGAATTGAACGATGCCAGCGGCATATAACTTTCTTTCTATGGCGCTCTTAAATGCCAAAAAGTCCGATATGCTGTGAGGTTCTGCAGCCAATTGAAAAATTAGTCTATTTTTTGTATCATTTATATGTAAATTTTAATTTCCTCACCTGATTAACAATATTGGGTGAGTGTTTTACTTTATCATTAAGCGGGTTATATATGAAAAATTTTTCTGCGGTAATACTTGCGGCGGGCGCCGGCACAAGAATGAAGTCGGCCTTGCCTAAAGTTATGCATAAACTTTCCGGAAAACCGATCATAAATTGGGTTATAAGCTCCGTTGAGAAATTAAATCCGGAAAATATAGTAGTTGTTTTGGGACATAAAGCCGAAATAGTTGAAGAATATTTAAAAAGCCTTGAAAATCCCAAAATAAAAATCGTATATCAAAAAGAACAGCTTGGCTCTGCTCACGCTTTAATGCAGGCGCAAAAAGAACTTAAAAACTACAACGGCGAAATTTTAGTTGTAAGCGGCGATGTTCCGTTTGTAAAGTCTTCGACTTTGTCGGCTCTTTTAAAGCAAAACAAAAAAAATAACGCTTCAATTACTGTTTTGGCGTCTCAGGTCGAAAATCCTTTCGGCTACGGACGTATAATAAAGACAGGAAGCGTCCTTGAAAAAATAGTCGAAGAAAAAGACGCGTCTAACAAAGAAAAGCTTATAAAAGAAATCAACGGCGGGATATACTGCTTTGATAAAAATATATGGAATGCTCTTTCAAAAGTTAAACCCGATAACGCAAAAAAAGAATATTATCTTACCGATACGGTTGAAATATTAAAAAAGTCCGGCAAAAAAGCGTCGTTTATAGTTACGCGGGATTCTTTTGAGGTTAAAGGCGTCAATAACCGCAAAGAACTTGCGCAGGCGGAACGTATTTTTCAGGAAAGAAAAATTCAAGGCCTTTTGGAAAGCGGCGTGATGCTGATAAATCCCGAAAACACATATGTTTCTTACGACGCAAAAATCGGGTCTGACACAGTTATATATCCCGGCGCATTTATATCAAACGGCGTGTCAATAGGCAAAAGCTGCGTTATACAAGGAACAAGTTTTATAAAAAATTCTCAAATCGGCGACAACTGTGAAATTTCTTATTCTTATGTAAACGGCGCAATTATAAACAAAAACGTTAAAATTGGTCCTTTTTCGCATATAAGACCCGATTCTGTTTTAAAAGATAATGTCAGGGTCGGCAATTTCAGCGAGATAAAAAAATCCGTTGTTTCAACAGGTTCAAAAGTCAATCATCTTTCGTATATAGGCGACGCAATTGTCGGCGTAAACGTAAATATCGGAGCGGGAACAATAACCTGCAATTATGACGGTCGGAAAAAACATCAAACGCATATAGGCGACAGTTCTTTTGTGGGTTCAAACGTGAATTTTGTCGCGCCCGTTAAAATAGGCAAAGGCGCGCTTATAGCGGCAGGTTCAACAATAACGCACGATATTCCATCTGGAAAACTTGCCATAGCAAGAGCCAGACAGGAAGTGAAACAAAGAAAAGACAAAGTTAAAAGTGAAGAGTGAAGAGTGGAAATGTCGTGTTTTCGCTTTGCGAAAACCTATAGTAGATTTCGGCAAAGCCGAAATACAATATTTGCACTTTGCACTTTCAACTTTCCACTTTGCCATTAAAAAGGGATTTTTATGAAACTCAAAATTATTTCTGGCAACGCAAATATCGAGCTTTCAAAACAGATTGTACAGAAACTCGGAGTGGATCTCAGCGAAGCTAAAGTCGGCCGTTTCAGCGACGGCGAAATACAGGTAAAAATAGTCGACAATGTCCGCGGAGCCGACTGTTATATAATACAGCCTACGAGTTTTCCGGTAAATGAAAATTTAATGGAGCTTCTTATTATAGCCGACGCGCTTAAAAGGGCTTCGGCAAAAAGAGTTACCGCGGTTATGCCTTATTACGGTTACGGCAGACAGGACAGGAAAGCCGAGCCGAGAGTTCCGATTACGGCAAGGCTTGTCGCAAATCTTCTTGCTTCTTCGGGAATAACAAGGGTTTTGACTATGGACTTGCACGCTGGGCAAATTCAGGGATTTTTTGATATTCCCGTCGACCACCTTTACGGAATGCCGGTTTTGCTGAGTTATTTTCAGGAAAAAAAGTTAAGCGACGTAGTCGTGGTTTCGCCGGACGCGGGCGGCGTGGAAAGAGCGAGGGCTTTTGCGAAACATTTTAACGCGGATTTGGCTATTGTTGATAAAAGAAGGCCTCGTCCCAATGAAGCCGCGATTATGAATATTATAGGTGAAGTTAAAGATAAAACTTGTATAATATTGGACGACCTTGTAGATACCGCGGGAACTTTGACAAAAGTCGCGGACGCCATAAAAGCTAAAGGCGCATCAAGAGTCTTTGCGACCGCTTCGCACGGAGTTTTGTCGGGCAGCGCTAAACAAAAAATACAGGATTCATGCATAGAGGAGCTCGTAATAACCGATTCGATTCCTCTTAAACAGAATGACGGGCCGACGGACAAAATAGTGGTTTTAAGCATTGCTTCGATTTTAGCGGAAGCGATAATGCGTATATCAAACGACGAGTCGATATCGGCTCTGTTTTTATAAAATATGACGCTTGTCTTTTAAGTATATGTATCTTAAAATACTCCGCGTTATAAATACATAAAGTAACTGTGCATAGTTACAAAGAGAAGTTTTAGAAAACCTTAAACGGTTTATCTATTACCTTATCGCAAGGAGATTTAAATGAAGGAAGTAATTTTGGACGCAGAGAGCAGAAATCTTGGCAAGAAAAGCGAACTTGCCGCAATGAGAAAAAGCGGAAAAGTTCCCGCGGTGCTTTACGGAAAAGACATTAAGGCGGAATCCATAGTCGTAGATTCAAAAGCGTTTTTGTCGCTCATAGAAGCCAACGGAGCAAACGTAGTTATCAATTTGAAGTTTAAAGACGGCAAGAAAACAGCTATTGTAAAATCTCTCCAGAGAGACATTTTAACTCAGGATCCGATACACATAGATTTTAAAGCCATTTCGCTTAAAGACAAAATTGAAGTTCTTGTTCCTATTCATATTGAAGGCGTTGCGGACGGTGTTAAGAATTTCGGCGGGCTTATGGAATTTATAGTAAGAGAAGTTCAGGTAAAAGCTCTTCCTACAAATATTCCGCAGAAAATCAGCGTTGACGTTTCTCCTTTGGGCATAGGGCAGGGAATTACCGTGGGCGATTTGCCTAAACTGGACGGCGTTGAATATCTGCAGGCTCCATCCACGCTTATAGTTCACATAGTAACGATAAAAGTTGAGGAAGAAAAACCCGCGGAAGCGGCGGCGGTAGGAGCGGAAGCAGCGCAGCCTGAAGTTATATCCAAAGGCAAGAAAGATAAAGAAGGCGAAGAAGGCGCCGCGGCGCCGGCAGCAGGAGCGAAAAAATAATTTAGATGATGAGAAGGTGGGAGGATGGGAAGCTGGGCAAAGGCAAAGATTTTTGTTGTTGCTCAACTTCTGACCATCTCACCCTCGGTTGTTAAAAAATGATTAAACTTTTTGTCGGATTGGGAAATCCCGGAAATAAATATGAAAATACCCGCCATAATTTAGGCTTTATGGTTTTAGATGAAATTGCTGAAAACAAGCGTTTGGAATTTAAAACTTGGTCTGATATGGCGGATATTTCTTTTTACGATTATGACGGCGCAAAAATCGCGCTTTTAAAACCGGCTATGTTTATGAATAATTCGGGCATTGCCGTTTCAAATTTCGCAAGATATTATAAAATAAACGCGGACGAAATTTTTGTTTTTTACGACGATTTTTCTATTGCCTTAGGCGAGTTCCGTTTAAGGCTTTCGGGTTCCGCCGGCGGGCATAACGGCATAAGTTCAATAATAAGCCATATCAATTCCCAAAATTTTCCGAGAATGAAACTTGGTATAGGGCCTTTGCCGGAATTTATTCCAACGGCGGATTATGTTCTTTCCAAATTTCGCGACGAAGATAAAGAAAAAATCGCAGCAGTGAAACAAAAAGCTCTTATGCTGTTTGACGAGATAAATAAAACAGGACTTGAAAAAGCAATTTCAAAAGGAAGTTGTGAAGCTGGGAAGTTGAGAAGTTGAGCAAAAACAAAGGCAAAGCAGTTGCTCAGCTTCTCAACCTCTCAACTTCTCATCTTCGGCAGTTAAACTATGATAATAACCGTAAAAAAACCTTTAGACGAAATTCTTAAAAGCGTAAGCGGAGCAAACACTCTGTTTATAGTGTCGTGCGGCAGTTGCGCGGCAAAGTGCGGCACCGGCGACCAAAAAGCCGTATCGGAACTCAAAGAATTTCTTGAAAAAAACGGCAAAACGGTTTTAGGAAACACAGAATTAGAATCTGCATGCGATATGCGTCTTGCAAAAAAAGACTTATTGAAAAACGAATGTTTCCAAAAAGCGGACGCCGTTATAATGCTTTCTTGCGGCGCGGGCAGCCAATCCGTAGAAAAAATATCCGAAAAAGTTATTATTCCCGCGTTAAATTCGAGATATGTAGGTTCGACGGAAAGAATAGGCGTATATAAAAAGTTTTGCGGTATTTGCGGCGAATGTATTCTGATTGAAACGCAGGGGATTTGCCCGCGTACCAGATGTCCGAAAAGTCTTGTCAACGGACCGTGCGGAGGTTTTGTCAACGGAAAATGCGAAACCGATCAGACAAAAGACTGCGCCTGGGTTTTAATATATGAAAAATTAAAGAAAAACGGCAAACTTGATAAATTTTTGAAACAATATATACAGCCTAAGCAAAACAAAGAGTACTGATAAACAATTACAAATTACGAATGACGAATCAAAAACAAAAGGAAAGCGAAGCTTTTGAAATTCAAAGAAAAATTAAAATCAGACAAGTTTTTAATAACCGCGGAACTATTTCCTCCTAAAGGGACGGACGTTTCGTCGTTTTTAAACAGGGCTGCGAGCCTAAAAAGCTTGGATGCCGTTAACGTAACCGATAATCAGCGCGCTTCAATGCGCGCAGGGTCGCTTGCCATGAGCAGGCTTTTACTTGAAACCGGCATAGAACCCATAATGCAGCTTGCCGCAAGGGATAAAAACAGGATAGCGCTGCAGTCCGAACTTTTAAGCGCGAATATTTTAGGCATAGAAAACGTTTTAATTATCAGCGGCGACCATCCTAATGCCGGCGAATACGCCGGAACAAAAACCGTTTATGATTTGGATACCGTTCAGCTTATAAAAACCGCAAGGCTTCTTGAAACCGGCGTGGATTTGGCAGGAAAAAAACTTCAGGGCGCGCCGAAATTTTGCGTAGGAGCGGTCGTAAATCCTTCGGCGCATCCCGACGATTTGCAGGCTCTTATGTTTGAGAAAAAAGTCAGCGCGGGGGCTGAATTTTTTCAGACCCAGACAATTTTTGACGCGGCCGGGTTCAAAGTTTTTTTTGATAAAATAAAAAGACTGGAAGTTAAAGTTTTGCCCGGCGTGACTCTGATAAAGTCCGTAAAGTTTATGCAGTTTTTGCAAAAACTGCCGGGAGTAAACATTCCGCAAAAAATTCAGGACAGGATTAATTCGGCCGCAGATCCGTTATCCGAAGGAATAAAGATTTGCTCCGAAACTATAAAGGAACTTCGTTCCTTTGCAGACGGCGTGCATATAATGGCAATAGGTATGGAAGAATATATACCGGAAATAATACGACAAAGTGAAAAGTGAAAAGTGAAAAGTTAAAAGCGGAAAGTGAAAAATTCGGATTTGTAGGTCGTTTTCCGCTATTTCCACTTTTCACTTCTCACTTTCAACTCTGTCTTTAAAAAGGGGGAGTAATGAACAAGAAGTATGTCGCGGAACTTTTGGGAACGATGTTTTTAGTTTTGATGGGCTGCGGAAGCGCGGTTTTTGCGGGCAGTTATGTCGGGTATCTCGGCATAGCATTTGCTTTTGGTCTTACTGTTCTTGTTATGGTTTATGCGATAGGGCCGATTTCCGGATGCCATATTAATCCCGCCATTACTACGGCTATGTGGTTCAGCGGCAAAATCGACAAAAAAGACGCAATTAACTACATGATCTATCAAACTGCCGGCGCGTTTATCGGCGCGTTGATACTTTGTCTTCTTGCTTCAAAATTTTTTACGGTAAAAATTGCTTCTCTGGGTCAAAATTCTTTCAGCAATATACCCGTAGCGTTTACCGCTGAAACTGTTTTTACCGCGCTTTTCATTTTTGTCATTTTGGGAGCGACAAGCGCTAAAGCCAACGTTAAATTCGCGGGTCTTGCAATAGGTTTGGCTCTTGTGCTTATTCACATTGTTTGCATTCCCATAACCGGCACATCCGTTAATCCGGCAAGAAGCATAGGGCCTGCGTTAATGATGTTATTTACAGGGTCGGCAGAAGCAATATTGCAGCTGTGGCTTTTCTTATTAGCTCCTACGGCCGGCGCGTTCCTTGGCGCGTATTTATGGAAACTTGTCAGCACCGACGAGAAAACTGCATAAAGAAATTACGTAATACAAATTACCAATTACCGATAAAGAACGGCGATGCGTTTAAGCATCGCCGTTCTTTATTTTGTATAATCTTTCAATGCCGATTACAAGAAAAACGTTAATCTGTTGCCTGTCGGTAATTTTTTTTACGTCTCCGGTTTTTGCGGAAAACGCCGCCGGTACTACGGCATTTAATTTTTTGAAAATGCCTTTTAACGCCCAAGTCGCCTCAATGGCTGGAATATCTTCTCTGTTTGTATCCGCTTCGGTTTCAAATCCGTCAATGATTCCGTCTGTTGAAAAACCCGTGCTTTCCGCCGCTTACGCCTCGCATTTCCAGGATGTAAATTATAATTCTTTAAGTTTTACCTCGCCTTTCAAAAATTTCGGAATAAACGTTTCTTATGCCGGCATGAATTACGGCAAAATAGATTCATATATTGAAGATTCTTCCGGAAATTATCTGCCTAACGGAAGTTTTGACGCAAACGACGCTTACGTAAGCATAGGCTTGGGAAAAGAAATATTCCGGGACGTTTCTTTGGGAATCTCGGTGAAATACGTATGGCAGAAAATATACGACAGCAGTATCGCGGGCGCGGCTTTTAATTTTTCCGGGGCGTATATTCCCGGCAATGCGGATACGACATGGTATGTTTCGGGCGGTTTTGAAAATGTAGGAGCCGACGTTGAAGGTTATCCTCTGCCGTCGAGTTTTTATATAGATTTTGTAAATACTCATGAAGAAGAACCGTTTATTTACGCTTTAGGAATTAAAGCGTATTTTGACAATACCGTATGGCTTAAGGCCGCCGGCGAATATGCGTTTAACGAAATGTTTTTTTTAAGAGCGGGTTACAGCCTTCCGGTAACCAATGACAACGAATCTTTGGGAGAATTGTATCAGAGGAATTTGTCATTCGGTTTCGGTTTCGAATATGGTTTTGTTTCTATAGATTACGCGTGGCTTCCTTTCGGCGATTTAGGAAATACAAACATGTTTTCGCTGAACATAAGTTTTTAGCGGCAAAACCGCGTTGTCTGTCTGAAAATATTTTTTTTGCAATTTAAAAAACTATGAAACTTTTTAAAATATTAAAAATCATTCCCGTTTTACTTTTACTCTTTTGCGCTGCGGCGTTTGCGCAAAATTCGTCTGTGATAAGTCCGAACCTGAAACGCGCCGCCGAGAGATCTTCAAAACTCGCAAAGTCCGTTTCCGACGCTAAGATAAGAGTTTTATTTTATCCTGAAGATAAAAACAGCGATAATATAGATTTATCGTTTTTTCACGCGAATAATATAGACTATGCAAAATCAAGGAGTTTTTTGACGGCGGAAATCCCGCTAAGGCTTATTGACGGTATCAATAAAATCAGAGGAGTAAGGTTTGCGGATTTATCTTTTAACGCTAAACCCATGGGGGTAATTTCCGAAGGCGCGAACGCGATAAACGCTTCAAAGTATCTTTTTAACAATGTTACGGGACAAGGAGTTAAAATAGCCGTAGTAGACGTCGGTTTTCAGGGATATAGAAATCTTATAGCTTCGGGAGAACTTCCCGTAAACGTAAGCACGCAAAATTTTACCAGCGCTCCCGCTGAGCCTTTTGAATCCGATATACACGGAAGCGCCTGCGCCGAGATAGTGTATGATATAGCTCCCGGAGCTAAACTTTATCTGTTAAAGGTCGGAGATGAAGCTTCATTTCAGGAAGCTTACGATTACTGCGTATCAACGGGCATTCATATTATAACGGCTTCCATCGGCTGGTCTTTTACGGGCGACAGCTTTGTTGACGGCACAAGCTTCGCGGCTGACATTTTAGACAGCACCGGAACGGCAAATAATATTTTGTCCGTAGTAGCGGCCGGTAACGAAGCTCAGATTTCGTGGATGAGTATGTTTGAAGATTATGAAGTCAGCGGGTCTACTACCGGCTGGATGAAATTCGGCAGCGGAAATGATTACATAGACGTTTCTGTTCCGTATAATATCAGCCTGAGTATACCCGATGTGGTTTTTGTTTGGGACGATTTTAATGCTATGGACAAAGATTACGCGTTGTATATATACGATCAAAACGGAACGTTTATAGAATCTACGGAAGGCGTTTGGATTCCGGGATATCCTCCGGTTGTTTATTTCTATAATGATACCGGCTACACTTCGCTGAGATTTAAAATAAAGAAAAACAACAATTATAACAATGTGGCTTTAAGGCTGTTGTTTAACAGTCCGCTGCAATCGGGATATTACAGTCCGGTAAATAATTCTTTAGACAGAAATTCACAGTCAAGCCTCTCTTCTCCCGGAGATGCCAGAACAGCCCTGACTGTAGGCGCGATTAATGTTGCCAACTGGGGAAATGGTCCGATACAAGTTTTCAGCTCTAGAGGTCCTACGATGGCAAACAGCGCTTTCTCTTATGCTTTTCCTTCCGTTCAGAAACCGGACATTTGCGGTCCTGACGGAGTCACAACTGTTTCTTACGGACCGAAGAACTTTGAAGGCACTTCGGCGGCTACACCGCATATCGCGGGAGCCGCGGCGCTTTTGTTGTCTTTAGATACGACTCTTTCCACAAATACGGCCAATGGAAAATTTAAAAACTATGTTCTCGGATTTGCAAAACAAGTGGCTTCGTCTCCGGATAATACTTACGGCAGAGGCAAACTTGTATTGGACGTTTCAGATTTGCCTTATGACAATGCGGGCGATATTATATGTTACCCCAATCCCGCAAGCATAAGCAAAAAAGGCTATATAAAATTTACGAATTTTCCGTTTAATACCGGACTCATAGAAGTTAATGTGTTTACGGTTATGGGCGAGTTCGTAAAATCTTTCGGACCGGATGACGCTCAAGCCGACTCTAACGGCAGAAGAACTATAACGTGGAATCTTAAAAACCAAAACGGCTCTCAAATTGCTCCCGGAATTTATTTCGTGACCATAAATACTCCGGCAAGCGGAAAGAAAGTCAAAAAAATAGCAATACAGAAGTGACATTGACAGCCTGTCATTGCGAGGATAACCTGCCCTGAGCGTAGCCGAAGGGAAGCAATCCAGAAAAATGAAAAGCCCCCGTTGAAAATTCAACGGGGGCTTTAAGTTGTTTTGTTAGAGTTAGATCTTTTTTATGTTCGCTGCTTTGGGACCTTTGTCTGAATTAACAACTTCAAATTCAACGCTGTCGCCTTCTGCTAAAGATTTGAAACCATCCGACTGAATAGCCGAATAGTGTGCAAATACATCGCCTGAACCGTCATCGTTGGAAATGAATCCGTAACCTTTTTGGTCGTTAAACCACTTCACTTTGCCTTGTGCCATTTGCTGCAACTCCTTGTTTTTCATCTGCATTTCGCAGATACTAATTTCCGTTCACCTTGTGAACGCTTGATTATTGTAGTAAAATAATTAAACAAATGTCAAGCGCGTATGAAAAAAAAAGAAAAGGAGCGCGGCCTCTGTGTTTATTACGTCGGCGGCGCCCCCTGCAGGTATAATATACAGCATCGGCTTTTTTATGTCAACAGTTTTTTCGGCGCAGGCGTTATGCACGGAGAATGAGGGATAAAATGTTATGAAAGAAAAAATAAAAAGACTCTATTCGAAATATAAAACCGATGCTTTTATTTTTACAAACAAAACCGAAACTTTTTATTTGTCCGGAGCGCAGTTTGACGGTTTTTGGATTTTACCGGTGAAAGACGAAATATTTATTATATGCCCTAAAATGATTGAAAATCAGGTAAAAGAATATTTCGGGACGAAAGACATCCATACGTATACGGGCGTTTCTTTTGCCAAAAGCGCGGCTGAAATTTTGCAGAATAAAAAAAATGAAAACGTTACTGTTGACGCAAACTATATAAACGCGGGCGATTTTTTTACATTAAGCGATAACTTGAAAAGCATAAATATGAATCTTTTACGGGAAAACGGAATTTTAAACGATTTAAGGATGGTAAAAACCGCGGAGGAAATAGAAAACCTTAAAGAATCCTGCAAAATCGTTTCAAAAGTTTGCGATATAATCAAAAGCGAGCTTAAACCCGGGATTTCAGAACTTGATATTCATTACAGGATAATGGAACTCTTTGCCATAAATAAAGTTAAGGAAAGTTTTACCCCTATAGTGGCGTCCGGAAACAACAGCGCAAACCCTCATCATGCAAGCTCAAACCGTAAAATAGGGGAAAACGATATAGTTATGATAGACCTCGGCTGTGCCTATAAAGGTTATTGCTCGGATTTGACACGAACATATTTTTTAGGTAAAATTAACCCTAAATTCGCCCAAATCCGCGATATTGTCCGGAAATCGCATGAAGCGGTTATAAGCAATATAAAAGCAGGGCTGGCGTTTTCCTGGGCCGATAAAACGGCAAGAGACATAATAAGTTCATACGGATATCAAGACAAATTCATTCATACTACCGGACACGGGGTAGGTATAGAAATTCACGAAATGCCTTCGCTTTCATCAAATGCCGAAGGTGTTTTTTTGCAAAATACGGCAATTACGGTTGAACCGGGTATATATTTGGAAGGCGAGTTCGGCGTAAGAATAGAAGACACTATAATAGTAAATGAAAACGGCTGTGAAGTTTTAACTTCAGCCGCATATTAAAACGGAGATTTGACATATGATTTCGACATCGGATTTTAGAAACGGACTTAATATTTTAGTTGACGGGGAACCTTACCAGATTACCTGGTTTCAAAACCATAAACCCGGCAAAGGCGGGGCCGTAATGCGCGTAAAGCTCAGACACCTTAAAAAGGGCGGCACAATAGAGCGCACTTTCAAATCCGGCGAAAAATTTGAGGCGTTAAGCGTTACAAGGCAGAAAAAGCAGTTTTTATATAAAGAAGGCGAAAAGTTTAACTTCATGGATATGAACACGTATGAGCAAATAAGCGTAGAACCGGAACTTTTGGGCGAAATGTCTAATTTCTTAAAAGAAAATCTTGAAGTTGAAGCCGTATATCTTGAAAATGAGCTTATAGGCATAGATCTTCCGATAATTATAGAGATGGCTATTGCGGAAGCCGAACCCGGAATAAAGGGCGATTCAGTTTCAAACTTGACAAAAATGGCAAAACTTGAAACCGGCGCCGATATAAGAGTGCCTCTTTTTATTAAAGAGGGCGACAGAATAAAAGTAGATACCAGAACAGGCGAGTACGTAGAAAGAGTCAGCTAAGAGACAGGTAGGAAGTAGAAGGTAGGAAGGAGAAAGTAATGTTTTTTCGCAAAGCGAAAACTCGACACCTCTTCCCTCCTCCTTCCTACCTCCTAACTTTAGTTAAGGGGTTTTATGAATCCACAGGAAATTAAAGAGTTTTTAAAATCCATAAGAGAGACGGATATTGAAGAGCTCCAGTACGAGACCGGCGGCGATTCTCTGTATTTTAAAAAGAGCGATGTTGAGGCGGACATTCCGGAAGTCAAACAGGAAGTTATAGTTAAAGAAAAGCCCATTGAAGTAAAACCAACCGTTGTGGCGATAAAATCTACGCTGGTCGGCACTTTTTCAAGCGCTCCGAGCAACGATAAACCGCCTTTTGTAAAAGAAGGCATGGAAATTTTGCCGGGACAAAAAGTAGGGCATATCGAAGCGATGAAAATTATTAAAGACGTTATTTCGAAAGTTAAAGGTAAAATTGTAAAAGTCAAAGTCTCAAACGGCGAATCCGTAGAGTACGGACAGGAACTGTTTTTGGTAGATACAAAATAACGGATGAGGGTGGGATGATGGGAAGCTGAGAAGATGAGCAACAGCAACGACTTAAACGGCCACAGCTCCTCTCAACATCTCAACATCCCAGCTTCTCGTCTTCTAAAATCGGAGATTTCATTGTGTTTAAAAAAGTTTTAATAGCAAACAGAGGCGAGATCGCCTGCAGAATAATAAGAGCGTGCAGGGAATTGGGCGTCAAGACGGTCGCTATCCATTCCGAAGCCGACAAAGAAAGTATGCACGTAAAAATTGCCGATCAGGCAATATGCGTGGGTCCGGCAAGCGCATCGGAAAGTTATCTCAATATTCCGAGCATCATCGCCGCCGCCGAAATTTCAGGCGCGGACGCGATTCACCCGGGTTATGGTTTCCTTGCCGAAAACACATATTTTGCCGAAGTCTGCGAAGCCTGTAAGATTCATTTTATAGGACCGAAAAAAGAATCCATCGAAAAAATGGGCGACAAAATCGCCGCTATAGAACTTATGAAAAAATCCGGCGTTCCGGTTGTTCCCGGTTCTAACGGACCTGTCAACTCCGAAGACCCGAAAATTTTTACTCTGGCGAAAAAAATCGGATATCCCGTGATAATAAAAGCCACGGCGGGCGGCGGCGGAAAAGGCATGAGAATAGTAGTTTCCGAGGAAACTCTTAAAAACGCGATCGTTATGGCTCAGACCGAAGCGAAAGCCGCGTTTGGAAACCCGGACGTTTATATGGAAAAATATATTGAAGAACCTCACCACATAGAATTTCAGATAATGGGAGACAAGTTCGGCAAAGTCGCTTATTTGCCGGAAAGAGACTGCTCCATACAAAGAAGACATCAGAAACTTGTTGAAGAAAGTCCTTCGCCTTTGCTTAGCGAAGCGTTAAGAAAGAAGATGGGTAAAGCCGCGAAAAACGCGGCCGCCGCGGTTAAATATGTTACCGTGGGAACAGTGGAGTTCCTTGTTGATAAAAAAGGCAGCTTCTATTTTATGGAAATGAATACGAGAATTCAGGTGGAACACCCTGTAACCGAAATGGTCACGGGCATTGACCTTGTAAAAGAGCAGATAAAACTTGCGGCGGGCGAAAAACTTTCGGTTGATTCCGAAAAAGTTAAAATATTAGGGCACGCCATAGAGTGCAGAATTAACGCCGAAGATCCGGATAAAGATTTTATTCCTTCACCGGGGAAAATTGAAAAGTTATATCTTCCCGGCGGTCCCGGAATAAGAGTTGATTCTCATGTTTACTCGGGATATACTATACCGCCTTTTTACGACAGTCTCATAGCGAAACTTATTTCTTTCGGGGAAGACCGGGCTGAAGCCATTGCCAGAATGTCGAGAGCTTTGAAAGAAGTTGAAATTGAAGGGATAAAAAACACTTCTACGCTTCACAGCAGAATTATGGCAAACGAACATTTCCGCAAAGGCAGCGTAGCCACGGATTTCCTGCCTAAGTACGTTTTCGGAAGATAATATTTCAATTGAAAATAAATTAAAAGGCTTCGGGATTCTCTTCCGAAGTCTTTTTTTATTGATATAATAAAGCAAATGAAAAAAGAAAACCATCAAATCATCTCTATGCAGGCTTCCGCGGGTTCAGGAAAAACTTATAATCTCGCGAAACGCTATATCAGGCTTTTGCTTTCCGGGGATGACTTTGCCGTAAATTCCGTTATTGCCGTTACTTTTGCCAATAAAGCCGCGGTTGAAATGAAACGCAGAGTTATAGATTACTTAAAAAAAGCGGCTTTAAATCTCGATACCGACGGGATTTTTGAGGGGATAAATTTATCCGAAAAAGAAATTTCGTCGAGAAGTTTAAGAAACTTAAATTATATTCTGCGCAATTACGACGGTTTTAATATAAGCACAATAGACAGTTTTATAAACCATATATTAAAGTCCTGCGCGATAAATGCCGGCGTATCGCCGAATTTCAGCATTGAAAAAGACGCGTCAAAATATCTTAATTTCGCTTTGGATTCTTTTCTTCAAAACGCCGCCCGTTCAAAAGAATATCGGGATTTGCTCGGCGATTACATATTACAGTATTTGATTTCAGAAAAAACCGGCTGGTTTCCGAGAAACGATATCTATAATGAAGTCGAAAATGTTTTCAGAAAAGCCGGTTATAACGGGAAGGATATAGTCCGGGGTTCAAACTTTTTTCACGAAGAAATCGTTTCAAAAAGCGTCAAAATCGCGGCAAAGGTCAAAACTTTTTATGAGAAATACTCAAAGCTCGGTTTAAACGGCAATTTGCTTAATTCCGTAAAAAACGCGGCTGAAAAAGGCGAAAAAGCGTTTTTAAGGTTAAAAGCGCCGTCAATATTTTCCAAAGACGTTTTAAGGTACAATAAATCAGCCCAAATAAACCCGGAAGCGGATGAATTTTGGTCTGAAATATGCAAAGACGTAAAAGATTTATACGAATTTTACGCCGAAAATTATTACGGCGTGTACTGCGGAATATATTCAAAAATCAACGACGAATTTGAAATTCTGGCGAAAAAAGAAGAGATTGTTTTTTTAAATGAAATAAACAGAAAGACAATGAGGTTTTTTAACGCGAAAACCTCCGGCGAACTTATAATGCCGGAAGTATATTACAGATTGTCCGAAAAATACAAACATTTTCTTATAGACGAATTTCAGGATACGAATTTTGTGCAGTGGGCGGGCCTGAAAAATTTTCTTGAAGAGAGTCTTGCAAACGGCGGAACGCTGTTTTACGTGGGCGATCCTAAACAGTCCATATATGATTTCAGAGGCGGAAATGCCGGACTGTTTTATAATACAGGCGAAGAGTTTTCCGTGTTTTCGCATACCGAAGAAATTCTTGATAAAAATTACAGAAGCCAAAAAACGATAGTGGATTTTAACAATAAAATATTTTCAAAAGAGAATCTGGAAAGATATCTCGGAGAAATGTATAAAGATGATTTGGACTTAAACGCATATAAAGATTTGATTTCGGTTTATTCGTCGTCGTTTCAAAAGCCTTTGGAAGGAAAAGATAAAGGATATGTCGAAATAGAAACGGTCGCGGCCGAGAACGGCGATGACGATGAGAAAGTCAGGTTGAAGTTTCTGGAATTTGCGCGTCAGGCTTTGGAAAGGTTTGCCGGCGAAAACATAACCGTGCTGTGCAGGACAAACGAGGAAGTTTTAAAAGCCGGCGCGTGGCTTATTGACGAAGGTTTAAATATCGAATCCTCGCATACGCTCAGTCTCAAAAATAACAATGTCATAAAACAAATAATATCTTTGCTGGCTTTTATAGATTCGCCGATAGACGCTTTGTCTTTTGCATCGTTTATTTCAGGAGAAATATTTCAAAAATCTTCAGGGCTTGCCAAAGGCGAAATCGAGAATTTTTTGTTTGAACATAATAAAAACAACAGAAACGAGGTGTTTTATAAAGATTTCCAAAACAGTTACGAGAGATTTTGGAACGAGTACTTTGAAGATTTTTTTGTAAAAGCCGGATTTACGCCCGTTTACGAACTTGTCATTTCCATGCTTGAAAAATTTAATATAGCCGAAAATTTTAAAGATTCTGAAATTTTTATTATAAGATTTCTTGAACTCATAAAGAATTTTGAAAAAGAAGATTCCGGAATAAGAAATTTCCTGGCGTATTTTAACGGTTTGAAAGACGACGACGAAACGCTTTACGTGAAAAGCCCGTCAAATAACGGCATAAAGATAATGACTATGCATAAAGCCAAAGGGCTCCAATTTCCCGTAGTGATACTTCCTTTTTTAAAATTGTCGGATAAAAAATTCGAAAACCCGTATTTTGACAATTCGCGGGAAAAAATAAAGCTTGTTTATGTTAACAAAGAAATGTCTGAGTTTTCCAAAGATTTAAAGAATGTTTATAACGGTGAAAAAGCGAAAGCTTTGCTTTCCGAAATAAACATATTGTATGTGGCCATGACAAGAGCCGAATACGAGCTTTACGGGATAATGTCTCAGAAAAGCGAGACTAAAAAAAATGCGATTATGGTTTTAATCGGAAACGAAAGTTTAAAATGCGGTTCAAAAGAAAAATACCGTATAGAAAGTAAAGAAAATATACAAAATGTCGAAAATATCGTTTCGGCGGGATATAAAAGCGTTCAATATAACATAAAAAGAGGCGTTGGCCCCTCTCCCGTAGACGATGCTTTAAAAAGAGGCGTTATAATTCATTTTGCCCTTTCAAAAATAATAACTCTAAAAAATAAAAATACAGGCGAAGAGATCGATAAAGCCGTAAGTTTTACGAAAAGAAAATTTATACACGACGATACGCGCTGGGTAAAAGAAAACCTGCAGGCTTTGCTTGAGAATAAAGATATTTCCGGAATATTTAACTATGACAGCAGCGAAGTCTTTAATGAAAAAGAGATAATAACAAGTAACGGCGAAACTTTCAGAATGGATAAACTTATAGCCGGAGAAAAAGAAGTTTTAATTTTTGATTTTAAAAGTTCAAATAATACCGGTTCCGGCGTTGAACAGGTAAAAGAATACGTAAAATACATGTCTGAAATTTATACGGATAAAAAAGTTCAAGGTTATATTGTGGATATAGATTTAAAGAACATTAGAAGAGTTTAATTGTCACTCTGCGCGTAGTCGCAGAGTCTATAAATATTTATAGATTCTGCAACTTTGTGCAGAATGACAAGGCTTGCTTAACTTTAGAGACAACAAACGGAAAAGGTCATAAAATGTCTTCAAAAATAATAAATATTCCGGTAAATGAAAATATTATAAACCGTATTTGCGAATATATTTCGCGTCCGCAAGACAGGGATTATGGAAAAACCGCAGTTATAAGCGGAGGAAAACGGCCGTTTCTTTTTATAAAAAAGGAATTGGCGTTAAGAAACAAAAAAGCTTTTTACAGCCCGCGCTTTTTCTCGAACGACGATTTTATAGAACAGATTATATTTGACAACGCTGATTTTGAAAAAATTCCGGATTTGGAAGCCGCTTATATTTTATATGAAACGGTTTCTTCGGAAGCTCCGCAGCTGTTAAAAGACTCAAAAACGTTCGAGAGTTTTTTACAGTGGGCGTATGAGATTTTATTTTTTATAGAACAATCGGATTTGGAAAGCGTAACCGAAGACAAGCTTCAAAACCTTACGGCTAACGCGCAAATAGGGTACGCCGTTCCCGAAAACATAAACGAACTCTTAAAAAATATTTTTAAAATAAGAAGAAAATTTCATGATACTCTTGAAAGTTCGCTGAAAATAACAAAAGGGTATTCTTTCCTTAAATGCTCAAAAATGCAGGCGGATATTTTGTGCGGCCGGTTTGACGAAATTATTTTAGCCGTGCCGTTTTACCTTTATAAAACCGAGCTCGAAATATATAAAAAAATATATGATTCGGGAAAACTTACCGTATTTACGCAAGGAAGCCCGGCGCGTTTTGAAACTTTAAAAAAAATATACGAATATTTTAATTATCCCGTTCCCGAAGTAAAAGAAGCCGAAAACAAATTCGATTTAAATGTTTATTCCGCTTACGACGATCAATCGCAGGCGGTTTTACTTAAAAACCTTATAAAAGACATTCCTGAAAAAGAACTCGACAAAACCGCGGTTATTGTTCCGAAATCCGAGATGATTCAGTCCGTGGTTTCCGAAATTTCGGCTATTACCGATAATTATAACGTTTCCGCTGGGTATCCCGCGTCTAAAACCGCTGTTTTTTCGCTGATAAAATCCGTAATACGCGCGCAGTTGTCCCAAAAAGGCAAAGATTATTACGCGAAAGATGTTGTAGACGTTTTGACAAACCCGCTGGTCAAGAATATGAGATTTTTCGGAGATTCTTCCGTTTCAAGAATTGTCGCGCATAAAATTGAAAAAGCTTTGGATTCGTCTTCGGACGGCGTTCTTTCGGGAAAACTTTTTATTGATTTTAACGATATATTAAACGACAACGGATTTTTGAATGATACAAGCGATACTATTGCCGGAGCATGGAAGCCGCTGCCGACAGAGAAGTTGAAAAATGTTTTGGGCGGTATTTTTAAGACTTTGTTTATTGATTGGGAAAAAGCCGCAACTTTATACGATTTATCAGAAATAGTTTCGGGATTTCTGGAAAAAGTCGTAAATTTAAGCATAATCCAAAGTTATCCGCTGGACATGAAAGCTTTGGATATTTTAATATCCGCCGCTCGGGAATTGAAATACGGAAAAGTTTCAAAGGCGCGTTTTGGCCGTGAAGAAATGCTGAATATTTTTGAAGATATGTTAAAAAATAAAAAAATCGCCTTGCCGGGATCGCCGCTTAAAGGACTTCAGATATTAGGTTTGCTTGAATCAAGAAATCTGCCATTTGACAACGTGTATATCGCGGCGATGAACGATTCTTCTTTTCCCGCCATAACAAAAGAATTTCCCCTTATACCGAAAGACATAATGTTTTCGCTCGGCATAGAAATGGCAAAAAAAGAGTTTGAGATCCAGTCTTATCATTTTCAAAGGCTTATAGCGTGTTCAAAGAAACTAAACCTGATATACTCTGACGACGAAAAACACGAAAGAAGCAGGTTTATAGAAGATTTAATATGGCAAAAACAGCTTTTAAACAAAGATATAAACTGCGTCGACGCGCGAAAATTTATTTTGTCAAAACCGCCGGCAGGGGACCTGAAGAAACACAGTTACGAAAAAACTGTCCCAATAAAAAAGTTTTTAAAAAATATGACGTATTCCTATACGAAAATAGACGCGTATTTGCGCTGCCATCTGGAATTTTATTTCAGATACGTTTTAGGGCTTGACGAGAACATAGGAGTCGGCAAAGAAGCTTCGCCGAGCAATATCGGAATTTTCATACACGGGTTTTTGAAAGAAGTTTTTTATGAAGATCTGTCAGCCGGGCAAATCCGTTCGGAAAAGTTTAAAGAGAGCTACCTTAAAAAGCTTGAGAATAATTTTGACAACTCGGTTGACTTAAAGTCCAGGGAAGACTCTTTTTTGATAAAAAAAGTTTTAACATACAGAATGGAAAGGCTTCTTGATTATGAGAAAACAAGAGATTACGGCGTAATTTTTAAATGCGAGGAAAAATATGCTTCTGAAATTGAAACGGACTCGGGAAAATATAAAATCGAATGTTTTATAGACAGAATAGATAAATTACAAGACGCGTATAATATATACGATTATAAAACGGGAAATGTCGGAGATTCCATCGTGTCGTCAAAATTTGACGATTTAATTGCGGACGCGGGAAACAGAAAAAATATAAAAAAAGCCGTAAAATCGTTCCAATTGCCTTTATACAGGTATATATTTGAAAATTCAGGGTCTTTTAAAGTCTCGCAAACCGCCCTCTATGACGTAAAAAGAGCCAAAATAATCGAATTTCCTCAAGATAATAAAATATATGAAGACTGCGTTAACGCGATAAAGGAAATTTTAAGCGAAATTAATTCCGGTGAAAGTTTTGAATTTGACAAGAACGACAAAGAAAACTGCGCCGGCTGCAAATACTTTTACATCTGCCGCTGATAATTTTTTTTGTTTTTCTTGTGTCACGAATTTTAATTTTGTAATATTACGTAATATTGCCGTTGAACGGGGATAATGAAATGCGTAAAATTTTTGCGGTTTTTGTTTCTTTTTTTATATTAAATTCGATATCGTTTGCGCAGGACGCCTATCTGTCGCTTGAAAAAATAGGCGCGGGCGGAACGGGAGATTTTTCATCCCGGACAATAGTTTCCAAAGAAGAGATTGAAAATCAAAATACTCCTGTAATGCTTGATTTGATTTCATCTATTCCAGGCGTTTTTGTCGCAAAAGGCGCGACGGCGGTAAGAGCCGACGTAAATATAAGAGGGCTTGGGGACAGTTTCAGAAACATAGGTTTGTTTATAGACGGCCGTCCCGAAAAAGTCGCGGTTTACGGGTGCGCCGTTTCGCAGACTGTTCTTGCCGGAAATATAAAAAGCATTGAAGTTATAAAAACGCCCGATTCCGTTATTTACGGCAGCGACGGTTTCGGCGGAGTCGTAAACGTGAAGACTCATGACCCTTCGCGTCCTTTGGAAACGGAATTATCTTTTTCATACGGTTCTTATAACTCTCAAAGTTATTATGCCAATGTCAGCGAAGCCATAGATAATATTTTATACCAAATTTCTTTAAACAGGGTTTCAAGCGACGGACATCTGGAAAATTCCGGATACGATATGAACGATTTTTACGGAAAATTCGGCTATATAATCGACGATACAAGCAAAATAATCGTAAACGGAAAATATTTTAGCGGCAAAGACAACACCCCGCAAGCCGCGGGGTTTGACAATCTGGGGCAAATAATAACTTTAGCTCCGTCTTCTTACGAATATAAGCGCAGCGGGATAGGCGCTAAATACGATAAAATTTTTTCCGAAAGCACAGTTGAAATTCTTACTTTCGGGGATTTCGGAGAGCACTCATTTTCAAACGGATTTCATTCCAAAGACGCAATGTTCGGGATTTTCGCGCATTTTGAAAATATGTCGTTTTCAAACAATCTTTTTAAGTACGGAGCGGAATACAGATACTCGTATGCCGACCTTATATCCGGAAACCCGAAAATAGGGCAATGGTCTAAAAATGAAATTGCAGTCTACGGTTTAGATGAATATTCTCTTAACGCAAAAACCGTGTTTACCGCGGGAGCCAGATATAACTATGACGAAGCTTCCGGAGGCGTTTTCGGAGCGAAAACAGGAGTTTCTTATGCTGTTACGGGCCGTCTTTTAGCAAGAGCCGTTTACGGCAGAAATTTTAGGACTCCTTATATAAACGAGCTTTACAGCCTGCCGGTAAGCAATAAAGATTTAAAACCGCAGATTCAGGATTCTTATGAGATAGGCGCAGCTTCGAAATATTTTGATATAAATTTTGACGTTTCCGGGTTTATATCAAAAGGCGCAAACATGATTCAGGTTATCGGAGGAAAATTTCAAAATTCCGGGTCTTACGAATTTAAAGGTTTTGAAGCGTCTGCGGATAAAGAAATCATTAAAGATTTAAAAATTTTCACGGGGTATTCGTATCTTGATCCCGGAAATTTAACGCAAGGCTTGGCACAAAATAAAATAGATTTGTCCTTTAATTATAAAACAGGCAAGCTTAATTTTTATGTGTCGGGAATGTTCGCTTTTGATTATTACGCCGCGAATAATTTTAATAATAAACTAAAAGATTTCAATATTTTTAACGCAAAAATAAATTATAATTTTACCGACGAATTTTCGATGTTTGCGGCGGCTGATAATTTTACCGATCAAAAATACGATATGTTTATAGTTAATTTCGGACAGGCCGCGATATATGAAATGCCCGGCGCGTCATATACTTTAGGCGCGAAATACAAGTTTTAAAGACATATATATAGATACATAGCTGTAGCTATTCTTTGCCGTTTTGGTATAATATGCTTATGAAAAAAATCGCTTTATGTATATTGTTTTTTATATTTTACTTGTTACCCGTTGTTTTTGCCGCGCCTTTCTCGGATCCCAATAAAACAAAAATAATTATTACGGCTACTAATTCGAATATAGGCGAGCTGGTTAAAATCATAGGCGGGGATAAGGTTGACGTTGAAATAATTGTTCCTCCGATTTCATGCTCTGTCAGTTATGACCCTTCTCCTTCCGTAATAGAAAGAGTAATGAAAAGCAATCTGGTATTAAGCAACAAATGGGAAAAATGGGTAAGAAAACTAAAGATTGAAGCGGGCGATAGAGGTAAAATTTATAAAGTTATGCAAACCGAAGGAAATTGGATGATACCTTATATTCACGCGCGTGCGGCCGAAGAAGTAAAAAATATGCTTTCTTACATGGACGCTGAAAACGCGAAATATTACGATCAAAACTATGCCAGGCACGCTTATAATGTCAATTTTATGTCGGAAAGAATAATTAAAGAACTTGACGGAGTTTACGGCAAAAAGGTTATTTGCAACGATAAAATACGAGATGTTCTTGAAAGTTTCGGCTTTGACGTCGTGGCCGTTTACGGGAGATCCGAAGAACTGACCGCAAAAAAACTGGCTTATCTTATAGACGTCGGTAAAAAGAAAGACGTGAAAATTGTCATAGACAATTTGCAGAGCGGAACTTCGACCGGAAGGGAACTTGCGCTTAATCTGGGAGCAAACCACGCGGTTATAAGCAATTTTATTTTAGGCAAATCTTACATAAATACCTTCAGAGATAATGTTGAAAGAATTAAACAGGCAGCTTTATAATGTTTGCCGCGGAAATTAAAAATCTCTCCGTAGTTCTCTCCGGAAAAACAATATTAAAAAACATAAATTTAAAAATAGAAGACGGAAGTTTTACGGTTATTACCGGAGCTAACGGGACCGGAAAAAGCACTTTGATAAAAACTTTATGCGGTCTTCAAAAATACTCGGGAGCCGTAAAAATTTTAGGACGCGATTTGAAAAAAACCGACAGAAGCGTCATAGGATACGTGCCGCAGAACAACGTTTCGGAAAGGACTTGCCCGCTTTCTGTTTTTGAAGCCGTATCCATAGGAAGACACGCAAAAAACGGTCTGTTAAAGAAATTTTCCGAAAAAGACGGAAAAATCGTAAGAAACGCCTTGAAAATTTCAGGAATAGAAAACATAAAAGATTCACTTGTCGGTAAAATTTCCGGCGGGCAGTCGCAAAAAATTTCAATAGCCCGCGTAATAGTCCAGCGTCCGCGCATAATTTTTTTAGACGAGCCGCAGGCAGGGCTTGATATGGAATCCAAAAAAGACTTTTTAAATTTGACGGAAAGACTTTACAAAAAATTTAAATTTACCTGCGTTATGGTTACGCATGATTTGGACGATATTCCGTCTTTTTGCAAAAAAATCTTAAAACTTGAAAATTCGGAGATATCAGAGACATAAAAAATATAGGGAAAATTTATAAATATGGGATTCTTAACGGATTATTTTTTTATAAAAGCCTTTATAGCGCTGCTTTTTACGGGACTGGCCTGCGGAATAATAGGAACATGGGTGTATCTTCTTAACATTCCTTTTGTGGGAGTGGCTATGGCGCACGCCGCGTTTGCCGGAGCGATACTGGGATTATCCGTCGGTATTAATCCCGTTTTATCCGCCGCGCTGCTTTGCGTCGCTTCGTCGTTTTTTATAGGTCCTGCCGCGGAAAAAGGCGGTTTTTCGCCTAATATTTTTATGGGAATTTTATTTTCTTTTATGCTGGCATTGGCTTTTTTGCTTATAGCCAAAACAGGAATAAGCTCTTACGAAGCGTTATCTTTAATGTGGGGAAACGTTTTGATAGTGAGCGTTAAAGACATTTATTTTCTTGCGGCTGTAACATTTGTGATTTTTGCGTTTTTTTTGGTATTTAAGAAATGGATTACGGCTGTGGTTTACGACAGGGAAGTGGCGCTGGCGTGCGGAATACCCGAAAAATTTATTTTTTATTCGCTTTTGATTTTATGCGCGCTTACGGTGAGCTTTAATATAAGAACGGTAGGAGGCCTTTTAATATACGGGTTGATAACCATTCCCCCGGCCGCCGCGTCGCGATTTGCGAACAATTTAAGTTCTTTGTATGTTTTATCGTCGATATTTTCGGTTTTTTCATGCGCGGCCGGTTTGTTTGCCTCGTATTTTTTTGATTTGCCTGTAGGCGCTTCAGTAATAATTATCGCTTCCGTTATTTTTGCATTGAGCTTTTTGTTAAAGAAAATGATTGCGGGGAAACAATGAAAGAGAAGTTTTTAAAAAAGGATTTTTTTGACGACTGCAGCAAAGACTGGGAAGCGCTCAAACCTTGCAAATACGATTTGATAAAAGAAAAAATTACGCCTTTGCTTGAACTTAAAAAAGGCGAAAAAGTTTTAGACGCCTGCTGCGGTACCGGGATATTAACGCCTGTTTTAAAAGAATTCCGGGTTTTGATAGCGGGGATTGATTATTCGCAAAAAATGATAGACAAAGCCCGCGAACTTCACGGTAAAGACGCCGAATTTATAGCGGGGAATATTGAAAATATACCGTTTGAAAGCGAAGCTTTTGATAAAGCGATATGCCATAACGCTTTGCCTCATATAGAAGATAAAGAAAAAGCTTTTAAAGAATGCGGACGAGTCTTAAAAAAAGGCGGAATTTTGCTTATTTCCCACGATTTGAATAAAAAAGAAGTCGACGATTTTCATAAAAAATGCCACAAAGCCGTATGCGAAGATATGATACCCTCAAACAAAGAAATAACTTTGCTTGCGGGAGGCGCGGGTTTTGAAAGCATAGAAATTTTTGACGAAGAGAAATATTTTGCGGCGGTTTGCAGAAAGTAAATTGTTTTAGCGGGAAAATACCGTCAGCGAAGCGTTGCGTATGCCTTTTGTGCCTTTTATCATGCAATAAAGTTTTTCCGCTTCTTTTTTCCGGCCTTTTACTATAATAATTTCAAAACAGTTATGATGGTCCAAATGTATGTGCTGCGACGAGAGAATAATTTCCTGAAAATCATGCTGTATATCGGTAAGTTTTTTAAGCAGTTCTCTTTTGTGGTGATCGTAAACTATATTGATTGAGCCTATGACGTTTGCGCTGTCTTCGGTGAGCGTATCGTTTGATATATAATGCGTTATCAAATCCTCAATGGCTTTAGAACGGGTAGGGTATTCCTGATCGTCGATAAGCTTGTCGAATTTGTCGAGCAGGTTTTTGTTGACCGATACTCCGAAACGCGATAAAGCCGATTTTTTCATGTTCATTTCTCTTTTGCCTTTTTCTTCTCTTCGTCTTCAGACAGAAATCTGTATTCTATTTCTCCGGGAGCTATAACTTTCAATTCCGCTCTTATTTCGCGTTCCATATATTCCGGAACATTTTCAAGCCTGTTTATCCTCGATTTATAAAGCTCGTTTTGGGCTTCGGCTTTTTTTATATCGTTGTTAAGCCTTTGAATTTCTACGAAATGACGCGCAAGAGTACGGGCTCCGTCGTTTAAAAATAAAAAAGCTAAAGCCACGGCTAATATTATATAACGTATTTTTATTTTAAATTTTTTCATTATTTTATTGACGAAAAAGCCGCTTTTCCCAAAAAAGAAATTTTGTTTCCTTTGCTTTTCAGTTCTTCTTCGATTCTTAAAAGTCTGTTATATTTGCATATTCTGTCCGTTCTTGACGCCGACCCTGTTTTTATCTGCCCCGTATTAAGAGCGACAGCCAAGTCCGCTATAATCGTGTCTTCTGTTTCTCCGGAGCGGTGCGACATAATTGCCGTGTATCCGTTTTTATAAGCCATTTGTACCGCGTCGACAGTCTCGGAAAGAGTTCCGATTTGGTTCACTTTAATAAGTATGGAATTAGCTATGCCTTTGTCTATCCCTTCTTTAAAAATTTTCGGATTTGTGACAAAAAGATCGTCTCCTACAAGCTGGATTTTTGACTTTAATTCGCCTGTAAGAATTTTCCAGCCGTCCCAGTCGCTTTCGCTTAAACCGTCCTCAATAGATATAACCGGATATTTTTTCAAAAGATTTTCGTAATAAGAAATCATTTCGCGGGACGATTTTATTTTATTTTCCGTTTCGCCTTCAAGAACGTATTTCCCGTCTTTGTAAAATTCGCTTGCCGCGGCGTCTAAAGCAAAGACAATATCTTTCCCCGTTTCATAACCCGCTTCTTTAATTGCTTCGCATATAACTTCCAAAGCTTCTGAATTGGATTTTAAATTTGGGGCAAAGCCTCCTTCGTCGCCTACGCCCGTTGAATAGCCTTTGGAATTTAAGACTTTTTTCAGGCTATGAAAAACTTCGCAGCCGGTTCTTAACGCTTCGCCAAAGTCCGGGGCATTGACCGGAGCAATCATAAATTCCTGTAAATCGACGTTGTTGTCCGCGTGTTCTCCGCCGTTGATTATGTTCATCAAAGGAGCCGGTAAAACATATTTATCGCTTTTTAAACCGTAAATTTCTCTTACGTATTCGTAAACCGGAAGATTTTTTGACTGCGCGCCCGCTTTGCATGCTGCCAGCGAAACGCCGAGTATCGCGTTTGCGCCTAAACGACTTTTAAAATCCGTACCGTCGAGTTTGAGCATTTTATCGTCTATTTCGGATTGTCGCGTTATTTCCATGCCTGTAAGTTCGGGAGCAAGTATTTTATTTATGTTTTCAACGGCTTTTAAAACGCCTTTTCCGTTGAAACGTTTTTTGTCGTTGTCTCTTAGTTCCAAAGCTTCCCTTGAACCTGTCGAAGCCCCGGACGGCACGGCAGCCCTGCCTAAAGTCCCGTCGTCAAGAATAACGTCCGCCTCGACCGTGGGGTTTCCTCGGGAATCTATTATTTCTCTTCCTGAAATTTTTACGATTTTTGCCATTTTTACGACTCCTAATCGCGAAGCTTTGCGAAAACTTTTTCAGACAGATTTTTTGCCAGCAAGCTGTTGTTACATACAACGGAAACTTTTACGGTATTAGCGTCAATTTCGTCGAAAAAAACCGCAGCTTCTGTAGAATCCAGGCAATAATCAAAACTCTTTGAAAAATCAAAAGCCACAATAAAACCTTTCCTGAAACTTTTATGCGTGGCTCTTGCTTTTAACTTGCTTATAATTTCAAGCGTTTTATTGAAACCGTCCTTTTTGGACATATTAAAAGTTTCTTCAAACCGTCCGGATTTTTCGTTTTCGAATTTTTGTGTGGAAAAACCCGCTATTCTGGCTGGATAGTCAAAAACGGAACAGGAAATCATTATAAACGGCAATAAGAACAAGAATAGAACTTTTTTCATGTTTTTTATTATAACAAATTGTATAAACCTGTCAAAGCGATGCGGATGTATAGATGCATGGTAACGACTTTTGTCTTTGCCATGCATCTATGCGTCTATGCATCAAATCTTCTGCCGTTTGTCTGTTAGGAAAGAACATTCAAATTTTGTATAATCAAACCCGTTATGTTCAATCACTATGATAAGGAGAAAAGAAATGAGTTGTTCTAAAGAAAAATGCGCTTATGAGTGTTCTCATGAAGTGCAGCAGATGACGTGCGTGGCAAAAGGCGCAAAACACGGTCCAGCGCCGATTCCCGAAGAAGGAAAATGGGTAAAAGCCAAAGAAATTACCGATATCAGCGGTTTGACGCATGGAGTAGGCTGGTGCGCCCCTCAGCAGGGAACCTGCAAACTTACGCTTAACGTTAAAAACGGTATTATAGAGGAAGCATTGGTTGAAACAATCGGCTGCAGCGGTATGACCCATTCCGCCGCTATGGCTGCCGAAGTTTTAAGCGGAAAAACAATACTGGAAGCTCTTAATTCGGATTTAGTCTGCGACGCCATAAATACCGCGATGAGAGAACTTTTCCTTCAGATAGTTTACGGAAGAACACAGACTGCGTTTTCCGAAGGAGGACTTCCTATAGGCGCCGGTCTTGAAGATTTGGGCAAAGGCTTGCGTTCGCAGGTCGGCACTATGTACGGCACAAAAGCCAAAGGCGTACGTTATCTTGAGATGGCCGAAGGTTACGTGCTTGAAATGGGACTTGATAAAAATGACGAAGTCATAGGTTATAAATTCGTTCATTTGGGCAAAGTTATGGACGATATTAAAAAAGGCGTTCCTCATAAAGACGCGTTTGAAAAAAATACAAAGACTTATGGCAGATACGACGAAGCTGTGAAAAAAATAGATCCCAGAAAAGAATAAAAAGACAAAGTGAGAAGTGGAAAGTGAAAATAAGGAGAAAAAAATGTCAGTAACATTTGAAAGTTATGATAGAAGAATAAAACAGATAGAAGCAGCTTTAAAAGAATACGGAATTAAAGATTTGGAAGACGCGAAAAAAGTCTGCCTTGATAAAGGCGTTGACGTTGAAAAAATAGTCAGAGACATACAGCCGATAGCTTTTGAAAATGCGGTTTGGGCATATATTGCCGGCGCCGCCATAGCGATTAAAAAAGGTATTAAAACGGCAGCCGAAGCGGCTGAAGCCATAGGAATAGGCTTGCAGTCTTTCTGCATACCCGGATCTGTCGCAGATCAGCGCGCAGTAGGTTTGGGACACGGAAATCTCGCGGCTATGCTCTTGAGGGAACAGACAAAATGTTTTTGTTTTTTGGCGGGACATGAAAGCTTTGCTGCCGCCGAAGGCGCAATCGGCATAGCAAAAACCGCAAACAAAGTCCGCAAAGAACCGCTTAAAGTTATTCTCAACGGTTTGGGAAAAGACGCCGCTTATATTATAAGCCGCGTAAACGGCTTTACCCATGTTGAAACGGAATACGACTATTCTTCCGGAAAACTTAATATTACAAAAGAAACGAAATTTTCCGAAGGCGACAAATCAAAAGTCAGGGTTTACGGAGCGGACGACGTAAGCGAAGGCGTTGCCATAATGATTAAAGAAGGCGTTGACGTTTCCATTACCGGAAATTCAACAAATCCTACAAGATTTCAGCATCCCGTTGCCGGCACGTATAAAAAATGGGCTGTTGAAAACGGCAAAAAATATTTCTCCGTCGCTTCGGGCGGCGGTACCGGAAGAACGCTCCATCCCGACAATATGGCGGCAGGACCGGCTTCTTACGGTATGACCGACACTATGGGGCGCATGCACGGCGACGCGCAGTTTGCGGGTTCGTCTTCGGTTCCGGCGCACGTGGAAATGATGGGTCTTATAGGCATGGGCAATAATCCTATGGTAGGCGCGTCGGTAGCGGTTGCCGTAGCTATAGAAGAGTCTTCAAAGTAAATTAATAAAATTTTTATAAATAAAAAGAGCGGGACTTGAGCTGATTAAAGTCCCGCTCTTTTTTTACGGTTAATTTACATTTAAAAATAGTATAATATGGAAAATGTAATTTTTAAATATTTTACCGGCTTAAGAGATAAAAATGAAAATAGTCATTAAAGTAGGCACAAGCACGCTTACCGATAAAAACGGATTATTAAACAAAGATTATATATCCGAGCTTGCTAAAACAATTGTCGGACTGCAGAACGACAATAATGAGATTTTAATTGTCAGTTCCGGAGCTATAGGCGCGGGGCAAGGGCGTTTAAGTTTAAAAGAAAGGCCTAAAATTTTACGCGAAAAACAGGCTTTGGCCGCCGTCGGGCAGCCTATAATAATGGACGCTTATTCCGAAGCGTTTGCAAAATACGGAAAAACCGTAGCCCAGCTTCTTTTAACAAGAGACGATTTCGAAGACAGAATGAAATACATCAACGCAAGAAATACTCTGCGCGAATTGACGGAACGCGGAATAATTCCCGTTATAAACGAAAACGACACCGTGGCGGTTGAAGAAATAAATTTCGGCGATAACGATACTTTGGCGGCTTTGGTCGCGGCGGCCGTTGACGCGGATAAACTTGTTATTTTTACGGACGTGGACGGTCTTTACAACGGGCATCCTTCAAAGTCAAACCTTATTCCCCGAGTGGAAAAAATTACCGGGGAAATAGAAAGTTTTGCGACCGGCAATTCCGCAAGCGGAAAAGGCACGGGCGGAATGAAAACGAAAATAATTGCGGCAAAAATCGCTTCCGCTTCGGGAACGGATACGATTATCGCCAACGGAACAAGGCTCGGTTCCCTTAAAGAAATGATAACGGGAAACGGAATTTGCACTGTTTTTAACGCAAGAAAGCGTTTTCTTGAAGCTAAAAAAACATGGATAGCTTTCAGCAAGAAACCCAAAGGAAATATTTTTGTAGATAAAAGAGCGTGCGAAGCTCTTACAGGAAAAGGAAAAAGCCTCCTTGCCGCGGGTATAGTGAAGATAACCGGAAATTTTAAGAGAGGCGACACGGTCAGCGTGTCGGATTATGATACAAGAAAAGATTTTGCCAGAGGACTCGTCAATTACGACTGCGGGGATTTAGAGAAAATTAAAGGCAAAAAAACTTCAGAAATGAAAAAAATAATAGAAGTAACCGACGATGAAATTATACACAGGGATAATTTAGTAATTTTATGATAAAAAAAACAATATTGCTGTTTTTGATTATGCCGTTTTTTGCCGTTTCTCTCTTTGGAGTTATTTATAAAAAGAAAGCAGATTCCGAAAAGGAGTCTTTTTTTATTTATACCGACGAAAAAGGCGTGCAAATAGCAAAAGAAAAGATTTTAAAAGACGGTAAAACCCAATTCGTGTCGGGCGTTAAAATAAGCGGCGAAGTAAAAGAATTCGATGAAGACGGAAAGCTTGCTTATATATGGAATTACGACGACAACGAGCTTAACGGTGCGACGTACAAATTTTATCCTTCCGGAGAAAAGCTTTACGTGTTAAATTACAAAAACAACGAGCTGGACGGTACGGCCAAAAAATTTTACGAAGACGGAACTCTCGAGGAAAAAGTATTATACGAAAAAGGAAACATTCAGACCGCGGAAGCTTATTTAAAAAACGGGAATTGCTACAGATATTCTTATAAAGACAATAAGCTTAACGGAGTGTCGTATTTATACGATAAAAACAACAGGCTTATTGAAAGCTCGAATTATAAAAATAATATTCTGGAAGGCGCTACGAAAAAATACTACCTTTCCGGTTCTATAAAATCCGAAATGGAATATGTTCGCGGCAAACTCGACGGATACGTCAGGCATTACGATGAAAAAGGATATGAGGTAAACACGTTATTGTATAGGGACGGAAAAGAAATAAGCAATATGCAGGAACTTGAAAAAAAAGATTTGAAAAATTTCAAATCATCCGCGTCCGGACAAAAACAAACAGACCATCCGGTTATATGGTCCGGTCCGGCTCAAGTACATTTAATAGACAGCGGCCGAGTTCTGAACGAACTCAGGTTTTTTGCCAAAAATAAAAACTTAAACGGGAAATATTACGTTAAATACAGAAACGGGCAGATTCATTACGAAGGGAGTTTTTTAAACAATAAGCCTAACGGAGTTTTTAAAACGTATTCGCCGGAAGGTAAAATTATTGCGACCGATACCTATTCGGACGGAAAACTTACAGGAACTTCAATCATGTATTATGCAAGCGGAGAAAAGTTTGCGGAGTTTAGCTACGATAACGGCAAGTTAAACGGAAAATCTAACGTTTATAAAAAAGACGGTTCTCTTATAACCGATGTCAATTACAGGAACGGTTTAATGCACGGCACGCTTGAAGTTTTTTATGAATCCGGCGAGCTTTGTTTTGCGGCTTATTTTTCGGACGGTATTCCCGTGGGACAATTGAGATATTATTTTCCCGAAGACAAAAAACTTAAATATTTAATAGAGTTTAAGCAAGGCAAAGTTTGCAAAAGCATTCAATATTCAAAAGACGGTTTTGTGGAATTTGAATTCCTATACGACAATTAACAAATTACAATTTTCAATTAACAATTGCGGAAAACCGCATTTATTTTTTTGTAAATTGTTAATTGTTTCCATACGTCTCTTTCTTCCATGCACAGATAAACCGTTGCTTTTGTTTTCTTCGATTTTATCGCTTCTATTATGGTTTTATACATTTCTATGCGTAAATCCTTAAAATATCTCAATTTATAATCTTTTCCCAAAATAAGTTCTCCGTCCGTTAAAGAATTATCAGGAAAACGGTTTTCGATAATTGTTTTTTGGGCGGAAGGCATTCTTAAAGTTCCTATGCTTATCCATTTCACGCTTTTTTCAGGCACAGTGTCAAAAATCATATTTACGATTTCTTTATACCCGTTTTGCCATCCGTCGTAAAAAATTACCGGGTCAAAATGAAATGCCGTGCTAAAACCTGCCTCGGCGCATTCTTTTGCGGCTTTAAGCCTTTCAATAACGCAAGGAGCTTTAAATTCGTTTTCTTCGCTCATTTTTAAAGAGTTGACGCTCCATGCCGCCACTATATTTTCTTTTCCGCCGCTTTCAATAAGGTTTTTTATGTTTACGCTTTTTGTTTTAAATTCAAACAGGACATCGTCCTGTTTTTTAAAAAAATCAACAATCTGCTTTGAAAATTCTGTTATATGATCGAAAACCAAAGAATCGGTAAACTCGCCGCTTCCTATTCTTTTATAATTAAAAAATCCGGAAGTTGAAGCCGTAAGCTTTTCATCATCCAGATAATCGGAAATATTATAAGGTATAACAATACCCGGGATATTTTGATACCCTTGTAAAAAACAGTACGAACATTCATAAGGGCAGCCCATGCCGAGATTCATAATGGAATAGCCGCAGTTTACGACGCCCGATGTACAGGGGCACTTTTTAAAGAAATCGTATTTTTCTTTTACAAGAAATAAGTTGTCCGCGCGGTTGTTGTAATCTTTAATTCCGAAACGCACGGTTTCCGTAAAATCTTTTAATGATAAAATTTCCCTGAAATCCGCTTTCGGGAAAAGATTTTTTAAATTGTCATATACGGAAGTATTCTGAGATTCGCGTTCGAAATATATATTTTTCGGATAAAAATCCCGGGTTTCGGTATCTGCTTTCAATTCCGGGTCTATTTTGTACTTCGGCAGGAAAAAAGAATTTAAAGGCACTCTAGAAAAAGTCGCCGGGTATCTTCTTTGCAAAAGAATTTTCTTTACGGTTTCATAATCATTAGACGGTATGGAATTTAAAACGGCGGTGAAATTGCATTTTTCTATTTTTGCGATTTCCGAAATAAGCCTGAAAATTTCGCGGTTTTTGTTTATTCCGAAATTTTGGAAACGGTTTGCAAAAGCGGTTTCCGCGGTATTATTCATTTATAAAATCCAAAATCATTTTCGCGAGTTTTTTTCTTGCCGACGAAATTTTTGATTTCGTATGTTCTTCAAGATTGTTTCCCGGAGGATTTTTTTCAATATGGTCGGCAACGTACATAAGGCAAACGGATTTAATGCCTGTTTCGTTTGCCGCGGAAAGAACTATCGACGATTCCATGTCTATAGCGCAGACCTCTTTTTCTTTAAACCAATCCGCATAGCTGTTTTCCAAAACCAGCGAGCTTACGCAGGCGGAATTTGTTTTTATCAAATCTTCATACGGGTATTTGCCGTAAAAAGATAAAAATAATTCCTGCGAAAAAGTTTTATATTTTATGTCCTTGTCAAAAGACAGCATTGAGGAAAAGCTTTCCAGATTGTACGCTTTGTCTATTATTACCAAATCTCCGGATTCGACGTCTCCGCACCCTCCGCAGCTTCCGAAAAGAAGAATTTTTTTACATTTTGTTTCTCTTAAATATAAAACCGTATCGCCGGCAAGGAAATTGTTTTTTAAAGCGATAACCGTCGCGTTTTTTGCGTTTGCCGTTTTAACGAAAAAACCGTTTTTTGTTTCCCGTGAAAAAAGCGCCGCGTCATAACTTTGGCATATTATGCACGTTTCCTGAACGTCTTTGGGAGAAATGCCGAAATATTCTTTAAATTTCATAAATAATATTTTATAAAAATTTGAAATTTTTTTATATAATACTTATATAAAAAAGAGTGAAAATTGAAAAGTGTAAAGTGAAAATATTGTGTTTCGGCAAAGCCGAAACGGATTTTTAGTTTTTGCTTTGCAAAAACACATCATTTCAACTTTTCACTTTTAACTTTCCACTTTGCCGTTAAAAAGGAGTTAAACATGCACGACAGCAATAAATTATGGGTAACGTTCGCGGTTTTTATAGTAGTTATAGGTCTTTTGTTAGGAATGTATTTGACGGCGTCTCCGGATAAATTGTTAAAAAATCCTAAAAAGATTCAGCAAAAAAAAGAACAGGTTAAGTACAAAGATACTACTCCCCAGCAGATGGCTCTTGACCAAAATACTCTTCCCGATCAGCAGAAACAGATTGATTTGAGGCAGGAAATAAAAGATGAAGACGCAGCTCTTGACAATGGCAGCAATTTAAAAGCCGACGAAGCGATGTAAAAGAAAGCTTCTAATTGATAATTGTCAGATTTGATACTCTTGCCAGAAGTTTTTTCCATTGCCCGTTTTCAAACAAAACCACAAGCTTTAAATCATTGCCCGCGCCGGATTTTTCGATAATCTTTCCGTTTCCGAAAACAGGATGCGAAACGACAGTTCCTATTTTATAAGGACTTTGGTCTGTTGACGGTACATACAAAGGCTCGTCTTTTATTATTTCGTCGTCGCTTGGGATATAATCGTAAGAATCATTGTTAACGTATTTATATTCCGCTTTTGATTTAGCGTATTTTTGTTCTTTAGCGTAATTCTTACTCCATTTTGTTTTGTTAAATGATGATGCAAAAGAATTTTGTTTAAAAGTACTTTGTTCCCTGTCGGCAAACTCGTCTTTAAAACCGGCTTCGGCTAAAAAACGGGACGCCATATTCCACCTTGTTTTTCCGTAAACTGTTCTTTCCGAAGCCCAGCACAAATAAAGATTTTTTCTCGCTCTTGTCATTCCCACATACATAAGCCTTCTTTCTTCTTCAAGCTCTTCGGGGTTGAAAGCCGATTCTCCTATAGGAAACAGTCCGTCTTCCAAACCGCATATAAAGACATTATCAAATTCCAAACCTTTTGCAAGATGCAATGTCATCAGCGTAACTTTGCCTTTTGAATCGTCAACGGAATCCGAGTCGCTTATTAACGCTACTTGCGTAAGGTATCCCAAAAGGGATTTATCCGGGGAACGCCGTTCAAAATCGTCTATTGCCGATATCAATTCCTGAATGTTTTCTATTTTTGTTCTTGATTCCGGCGTATTTTCGGTTTCAAGCTCTTTAAGATACCCTGAATGGATTATAACTTTTTCAGCTATGGTTTTTACGGTTTCGGTTTCTTTCAATTGAGCTAAACCGTTAATAAGGGAAACGAAGTTTCCTAAAGCCGCTATAGCGCCCTTGTTTAATCCTGCTTCTTTTGCAAATTCTATAGCCTGCCAAATAGAAATATTTCTTTTTATCGCTTCTTTTTCAAGGTTTTCAATAGAAGTTTTACCTATTGCCCGCCGCGGAATATTTATTATTCTTTTAAAACTTATATTGTCATTGCGGTTAAGAATGAGTTTTAAATAAGCGGTAATGTCTTTTATTTCGGCGCGGTCGTAAAATTTAAGAGTTCCTACGACAATATAAGGCATGCCGGCTCTTCTGAACGCGTCTTCAAAAACGCGCGACTGGGCATTGGTGCGGTAAAATACGGCAAAGTCTGATAAGTTGTATTTGTTTTTTACGGTATTTAAAGAAATAATATCAACGACTTTTAAAGCTTCGTCGTTTTCATTTGCCGCTTTCAATACGGATACGGAACCGTCGTCCGGATTTTGCGTCCAAAGTTTCTTTTCAACTCTGCCGGCATTGTGTTTTACTACCTGATGAGCGGTCAAAAGTATTTTCGGCGTGGAACGGTAATTCTGTTCAAGCTTTACGGATTTTGCCTGCGGATAATCTTTTTCAAAATCTAAAATATTATTAATGTCGGCACCGCGCCATGAATAAACGCTTTGATCGTCATCGCCCACCACGCATATGTTACGGTGTTTGCCTGCTAAAAGTTTGGCAAGCATATACTGCGCGTGGTTGGTATCCTGATATTCGTCAACTAAAATGTATTTGAATTTTTCCTGATAATGTTCAAGAATCGCGGGATATTGCTGAAGCGATATTACGGTTCGCATTATTAAATCGCCGAAATCCAAAGCCTGAGCCGTTTCGAGTTTTTTCTGGTATAACTCGTATATTTTTGCAATTTCCAAATCCCTGATATGTTCAGCGTCCGCAGCCATGTCTGAAGGGGATTTTAAATCGTCTTTAGCGCGGCTTATTCTGTCGGCAACAGTCGAAGGCTTATATTTTTTTTCGTCGTAGTTTAATTCTTTTAAACAGTCTTTAATAATATTTTTCTGGTCCGCGTAATCGTATATAAGAAAGTCGGGACTTAAATTTATTTTCAAAGCTTCAACGCGCAAAAAATACGCGCAAAACGAATGGAAAGTGGAAACAAAGACGTTTGCGCCGATTCCCGGAACCAAATCGTTCACCCTTTTTTGCATTTCCTGCGCGGCTTTGTTGGTAAACGTGACGGCAAGAATTGACCACGGCGCTACGCCTGTTGAGAGAAGATAAGCTATTCTGTGGGTTATTACTCTTGTTTTGCCGGTTCCGGCTCCCGCGAAAATTATAAGAGGGCCTTGCGTGCACAAAACCGCTTCTTTTTGCGCGGGGTTTAAATTTTGCGTTAAAATTTCATTCATAACGACCTATTATATCATATACTTTAAAATATTTGAAAATACGCATATTTAATGCTAATATCCTTCTATGAAAAACCTCGTTGAAAACAAATATTTTAAAAATGATTTTTACGTTTATTTATTTATCGCCGCGGTTATTTTACTGCTTTACAGCCAAACTTTATATTTCGGTTTTACATGGTTTGACGATGACTGGCTTGTTTTAACGCAATCTTCTTATTATTCGGAAAAAATAAATCTGCTTAAAGTATTTTCTTACAATATCATTCCGTGGGAATACTGCTACTACCGTCCGATATTAATAGTATCTTTTTTTACGGACTTTTTCATTTCGAATCAAACAATGTCTCCTGTTTTTTATCATCTTACAAACATACTGCTTCATATGTTTTCGGCATCATTGTTATTTTATTTTTTAAACAAAAATTTTCTTTCAAAAAAAGAGGCTTTAGCCTGGACTCTTGTCTTTGCCTGCCATCCCGTTTTAACGCAGGCCGTGGCGTGGATTCCCGGAAGAAACGATTCGATTCTTTTTGTGTTTGCCATATTATCTTTTATATTCTACGCAAAAGCATTGAACGGAAAAACGTTTGATATGTTTTTATGCGTTTTATTTTGGGCGCTTGCGTTATTTACGAAAGAAAACGCGATCGTTATGCCATTGCTGTTTATTTTTTATTTATTTGCGGTCCGCAAGAAAATAAGTTTAAAAAAAGGGATTGTTTTTTCAGTATTAATCTCAATAATTTTGATTTTATTTACAATGATGAGAACAAACGTTTTGGGAAAATTTACGCCTAAAATCAATTACGTTGAAATAATATTAAACATACCGAAAATTCTTATAATATATATCGGCAAAATTTTTATGCCGCTGAATCTTTCTCCGATACCTTATCTGCCTGACGAGAATATAATTTACGGGCTGTCGGTTATTGTAATTTTGGCTGTATTGCTAATTTTCGTTTTCAAAATAAAAAATAAACGTTTATTTTATTTCGGTCTGGCTTGGTTTGCGCTGTTTTTAATCCCGTCGCTTATAACGCTGCAGTCCATAATGCTTGAGCCCAGGATATATCTGCCGTTTGCGGGCTTAATAATATCTCTTAGCCAAATATATATTCCTCAATTAAAATCCGTATCTGAAAAAATAAAAACTTCGGCTTTTGCGGCATTAATTTTACTGTTTTGCGTTATAACGTTCAGCTATTCCAAAACTTTCGAATCTCCGCTGGTTTTTTGGCAGAAAGCCTTATTGTCCGCGCCGTCGTATCATGCCGTGTACAATAACCTCGGAAGAGTATATCTTGAAAACGAGCTAGACATAGACAAAGCTGAAATATATCTGAAAAAAGCTTTTGAAATGTACGGCGATAAGAAAAACAGAGATAATCTTGAAAAGATTAATGAAATAAGAAAAGCAGGCGGAATTGACGAATATATAAAACTGCTGCAGCAAAATAAATGAACAATACCCATCTTGCGCGACCGGTCAAAAACATCTTTTATTTAAGACTTTTCGTAAGGAAATAAAATATTTATTTGCAGTCATTATACCCGTTTAATTTTGAATTAAAAAATGATATCATTAAACGGGGTAAATATCGTATGCAAAGAGGTGGAAACGTGAATGTCTCGGAAAAAATCATCAAAAAACATTTACTTAGCGGGGAAATGGAAAAAGGCGCTGAAATAAGCTTAAAAATTGACCAAACTCTTACGCAGGACGCTACGGGAACCATGGCATATTTGCAGTTTGAAGCAATGGGCATCCCTAAAGTAAAAACTGAACTTTCCGTGAGTTATATTGACCACAATACTCTGCAATCCGGTTTTGAAAATGCCGACGACCATAAATTTTTGCAGACTATAGCGGCAAAATACGGAATAATTTTTTCTCCTGCAGGCAACGGAATATGTCATCAGGTGCATTTGGAAAGATTCGGCGTTCCGGGAAAGACTTTGATAGGCTCCGATTCGCACACTCCGACCGGCGGCGGTATAGGCATGCTTGCTTTCGGAGCAGGCGGTCTGGATGTGGCGTGCGCCATGGCGGGACAGCCTTTTTATATAACAATGCCGAAAATAGTTAAAGTGGAACTCAAAGGAAGATTGAAAGGCTGGACCAGCGCTAAAGATATCATTCTTGAGCTTCTCCGGATAGAAAGCGTTAGGGGCGGAAGAGGTAAAATATACGAATTTGCGGGCGAAGGCGTACAGACTTTGTCAGTTCCCGAAAGAGCCACTATAACAAACATGGGAACGGAACTCGGCGCGACTACGAGCATTTTCCCGTCCGACGATATAACAAAAAAATTTCTTGAAAGTCAGGATCGCGCGGACGTATGGACTGAAATACTTCCCGACAATGACGCTAAATACGACGAAGAAATAATCATAGATTTAAACGTTCTTGAACCTTTAATAGCATGTCCTCATATGCCGGACAAGGTGGTTAAGGTTGCAAGCCTCAAAGACGTTAAAGTTGATCAGGTCGGCATAGGTTCGTGCACGAATTCGTCGCTTGCAGATATGCTTTTGGTCGCGGAAATATTAAAAGGGGAAAAAATAAACAAAAACGTAAGCCTTGTGGTATCTCCCGGATCAAGGCAGGTTCTTACGATGCTTAGCCGAAGCGGCGCATTGTCCGATATTATTGAAAGCGGCGCGAGAATTTTAGAAAGCGCGTGCGGGCCTTGCATAGGCATGGGACAGGCTCCGAAAAGCGGAGCCGTGTCGCTTAGAACTTTTAACAGAAATTTTGAAGGCAGAAGCGGGACAAAAGACGCACAGGTCTATTTGTGTTCGCCTGAAGTCGCGGCTACCGCGGCTTTGACCGGAAAAATCACGGATCCGTCAAAATACTTTATCAAAAAACCGAAAATAACAATGCCGGAAAAATTTTTAGTTGACGACGCGCAGTTCCAGCAGCCCGCGGCGGACGGCTCGATAGTGAAAGTCATAAAAGGACCCAATATCGTTTCTTTAAAGCGTTTTACGTTTGATTTAAAAAACAATGCGACCGTCGCTTTAAAAGTAGGAGATAATATTTCCACCGACCATATTTTGCCGGCGGGAGCAACAATTTTGCCGTTCCGTTCAAATTTGCCGAAAATCGCCGAATTTACATACGGCGCGGTTGACCCGGATTTTGCAAAAAGAGCAAAAGAAATACCGGACGGAATAATAGTCGGCGGAGACAATTACGGGCAAGGTTCTTCAAGAGAGCATGCGGCGCTCGCTCCCAGATTTTTAAATATAAAAATAGTTTTGGCAAAATCATTCGCAAGAATACATCTGGCAAATTTAATAAATTTCGGAATTATTCCGCTGACTTTTGAAAATCCTGCCGACTACGACAGAATAGAACAGGGACACAATTTCTCTTTCCCGAACGCAAAAGAGATTTTGGAGAAAGGAGAGGATTTCGAAATTTTAATAGAAAGCAAAGACAAGACGCCTATATTCCCGCGTTCAAAATTCAAAGCAAAATACGATTTGACCCAAAGGCAGAAAGAGATTCTTCTTGCCGGCGGGCTTTTAAACTGGATTAAAACTACAAGTAATCGGTAAAATGTAATATATAAGAAGTTTTTTGCCGTCATTGCGAGCCGCTATTAATAAGAAGTTATTCATTAATACCCTGCCCCGTAGATTCGTAATACGGGGGCGTGGCGCTCGTAATTATATTGAGGAATAAAAAATGAAAGATAAATCGTTATTGAAAATATTCAAAGAAATTATCAAAACGAGCAATTTCGTAAATCTTGCCACTGTAAATCCGGACGGTTATCCGGAAACGCGCGCCATGCTTAATTTGCGAAATCCCGAGATGTTTTTGAAACTTCAAAAACTTTTTACCGATGATTTTACTTTTTATTTTACAACCAATACTTCATCGCAGAAAATGCAACAAATATCTTTAAACGATAATGCGTCGGTTTATTTTGTAAAAGAAAACAGTTTCGGCGGTTTGCTTTTCACCGGTAAAATCGAAATTGTAAAAGACATAAAAACTAAACGAAGTTTCTGGCAGGACGGCTGGACAATGTACTATAAGGGTGGCGCTGACGACCCGGATTATGCGATTTTGAAGTTTTCTGCAAAAGAATATAAATATTATAACGGACAGTTTGAAGTTGTTTCGGGTAAAATATAATAAAGGCAAAGTTAAAAGTGTAAAGTGAAGAGTGTAAACAATGAATTTCGGCTTTGCCGAAATTGAATTACAGGTTTTTGCGAAGCAAAAAGACTTTTATTTCACTTTTAACTTTCAACTTTCCACTTTGTCTTTAATGGGGTATAATATGGAAAACAATGAAATAAAACAGGCGGTTTTGCTTAAAGCCGCGGCGGCAAAGGACGCCGCGCTTTTGCTTAATTCCGTTACTTCGGAGCAAAAAAACAGCATGCTTGCCGCTATGGCCGAAGCATTGGAAAAAAACGCAAAAGAAATACTTTTTCATAACGAAATCGACGTAGAGGCGGCAAAATCATCGGGACTTTCTCCCGTTTTAACAGACAGGCTTACTTTAAACCAGTCCCGTATAAACGCGATGATACAAGGCGTGAGAGACGTCGCTGCCTTGCCCGATCCTGTCGGAACTCTTGTCGAAGATTTAAAATCGCCTGTTAAAGATTTGGACGTTAAAAAAATAAGAGTGCCGCTTGGCGTAATAATGATGATTTACGAAGCCCGCCCGAACGTTACCGTAGACGCGGCAGCTTTGTGTTTAAAAGCGGGTAATGCCGTTATTTTAAAAGGCGGGTCCGAAGCGTTAAATTCAAATAAGTTTCTTGCGAAAATAATCTCCGAAGCCGGCGCGCAGGCGGGTATGCCTGCGGGAGCCGTACAGTTTATAGACACTGCGGACAGAGCGGCGGTCAGCGAACTGCTTACGCTCGACAAATATATCGATTTGCTTATTCCCCGCGGAAGCGAAGAACTTGTAAATTCCATACGTAAAAATTCGCTTATTCCGGTTTTATCGCACGGCAAAGGTTTGTGCCATACGTATATAGATATGGACGCAAATTTGGATATGGCGGTAAAAATAGCCATAAACGCGAAATGCCAGCGCCCCGCGGTTTGCAACGCTATGGAAACGTTGCTTGTCCATAAAGACGCGGCGCCCCAAATTTTGCCTAAACTCTGCGAACTGTATTATGAAGCGGGAGTCGAAATAAGAGGCTGCCATATAACGTCGGGTCTTGCCAAAAATATTATTCCGGCTGCGGAACAAGACTATAATACCGAATATCACGATTTGAAAATTTCAATAAAAGTCGTAAATTCTTTAGAAGAAGCGATAACGCATATAAATAAGTACGGTTCGCATCATTCCGACGCGATAATTACGGAAAACAAAGAAACCGCCGACAGGTTTCTGGCGCAGGTTGATTCCGCGGCGGTTTTTGTGAACGCTTCCACAAGACTTCATGACGGCGCAGTGTTCGGGTTAGGCTGCGAAATAGGGATTTCAACCCAAAAACTCCATGCCCGCGGCGCAATGGGAATAAAAGAGCTGACTACGACAAAATATATTGTCCGCGGAAACGGAAATACCAGAGAATAAAACAGGAAAAATCCGATGGGGAAAATCGCTGTTTTCGGCGGTTCTTTTGATCCGCCGCATAAAGCGCATATTCAAATAGCGAAGGAAGCGTTATCGTCTTTTGATTTAAAAAAAATCATATTTGTCATCGCTTACGCTCCGCCGCACAAAGTAAAATTATACGCGGATATTTCCGACAGAATCGCAATGCTTAAACTTGCCCTTGAATCGGAAAGTCCGGAGAAAACGGAAATCGGTTATTACGAAGTCGAACAGGGCAGAAAAGTTTATTCTTACGAAACTCTGGATCATTTTAAGAAGATTTATCCCGACGACGAAATATTTATGATAATAGGTTCCGATTCGCTTTTAGATTTGCCGAACTGGAAAAATATAGAATATCTCGCGTCGCAGTATAAATTTATAGTCGCCAAACGTCCGGGAGCCGTAATAGAAAGAGGAACGAAGTTCCTTGAGAGATGTTTGATTATAGATAAAGAAATGCGGGATATTTCATCTACGGAAATACGGGATTTGGTAAGCAAAAATAACGGTTTGGCGGCGGATTTTACAGATGAAAAAGTGTACGATTATATAAAAAAACAAAAGCTGTATTCGGGCGGATTATAATATGCGAAAAGATTTAGAAAAAAATATTTTCGAGTATCTTCAAAAAAATTTAAGCCCGAAACGTTTTGAGCATTCGTATAATGTGGCAAGGTTTGCCGTGGAACTTGCGGGAATATACGGCGTTGATATTTTAAAAGCCCAGACCGCGGGACTGCTTCACGATTGCGCGAAATCCAAAACAGACAAACAACTGATATCTTTTTTTGAAAACCGTAAAGCGGATTTTAAATATTTTAACGAAATGAAAAAATATTCTCCGAAGCTTCTTCATTCTTACGCGGGCGCGATTATCGCGAAAGAAAAATTAGGCGTAACAGATAAAGATATTTTAAACGCCGTCCGAAACCACACTTTAGGCAGACAAAATATGAGCCTTCTTGAAAAAATAATATTTGTGGCGGACGGGTCGGTTTTTGACAGAAAATCCAAAGAATTATCAAAAATACAAAAACTTGCGGTAAAAAAAATTGAAAAAGCCTTCTTAAAAGTTATGACAAAAAAAATCCAGTATGTTCTTGACAAAGAAGAATGGCTCTGTCCGCAGGTTGTAGACGCGAGGAATTATTATGTCTCAACTGTCTCCGATGTCTCCGAAAAAAGAAAAAATTCTTAAAATTGCCGCGGTTGTTTTTACGATTTGCGTCATGACTTCCATTTCTTTATATTTTAACGTGTTTAGACACAAGATTGGGAAAGATTCGATTGTAAAAAACATTTCAAATTATGAGCCCGTGAGATTTTCCGTATTGCTTTACGGAGACGAAAAGATAAATCCCGGAGATCTCAATGTTTTTTTTATAACTTACGAAAGGCGCAATAATGTTTTTAAAGTGCTTTCGGTAAATACCGATATGGTGGTTATCAGGAAAAAAAACAAAGCTTTAAGCTTTAGGAAATCTTTTAACGAAACTTCAAAGAAAGATTTGCAGCTTGCGATTACGAATTTATATACGGATATTTTTGAACTTACCGAAAACAATCTCATGCTGGATTTTTATATTTCGGCGACTTATAGCGCTTTTTTGGAATTTTGCGACGGAGACGAGAAAATAAAAGAACTTGTTTTGAAAAAAGATTTCAAGACCAGAGACGAAAAACTTATGAATCAAATTGAAATTACCGAAACGTTTTTAAATCTTGTTAAGAATAATTACGGTTCATTTAAAACCCGGGCTAATAAAAAACTTAAGCTTATAGATTCAAATATTTCAAAAACCGCTTATGTGCGGATGTTAAAGTTTAATAAAAAATATAATCCCTTTGTTATATTTTTCGATTTGCCGGCAAAATATACTAAGAAGAGAGTTGTACCCGATAAAAAAAATATTTTAAATTTGCTGCCGGTGTATTATCTCGGACTAAATGAAGAAATCAGAACTAAAAAAGCGGTTGTGGATGTAAAAAATGCGTCGGGAAGACCCCGTATGGCCGAAAAAGCGGCATGGGTCTTAAGGGCTAACGGATTTGACGTTATGGAGTGGGGTACTTCGCCTTTGCGTTACAATAGAACTTTAATAAAAGATTATAAAGGATATTACGACGAAAGTTTAAGAGCCGCGCAGGTTTTAGGATGCGGTAAGATTGTAATTACATATAACGCTCAGTCTTTTCATGATATCAGCGTTTTTATCGGCAAAGACTGCGTGATTTACGATAAGCTTGATAATGTTGAGGAGGCCGGTAATGGAAAAAATTGATTTTCTTGCTTTGGCTAAGGAAGCGGCAAAAATTGCGGACGATAAAAAAGCGGTAAATACCATTATTCTGGACATAAGAGATTTAACCGCTATAGCGGATTATTTTGTAATCGCGACAGCCGAATCAAACACACAGATAAACGCGATATGCGGAGAAATTGAAAAGATTTTTAAAGAAAAAGGCATAACGGTCGTGAGAAGAGAAGGGATTGATTCCGCTTCCTGGCGTGTTACGGATTACGGAGGGGTTGTAATACACGTTATGCTGCCTTCCGTGAGAGAAACATACAATCTGGAAAGACTTTGGAAAGACGCTAAAACCGTGAAAATTGATACGATTGAGATTTTAAAAGTTAACGCTTCCGAAAAAGTGAAGGAATACGCGGAAAAATTATCTGAAATCGTAAATAAAGAAAAGAAAATAATAATTAAATCGGCGGATAAAATTTCAAGAAAGCTTTCTAAAGCCGCGTCTAAAAAATTTGCCGCCGCGAAAAAGAAAATTAAAGAAGAACTAAAATCGGCGGGCGATAAAGTTAAAAAAGCCAAAAGAACGGTAAAGGCCGTAGGAAAAGGAATAGAGGCGTTTAGTAAAACGCTTGTTAAAAAGTCGAAACCGAAATTGAAAACAAAAACAAAGGCTAAACCTAAAGCTAAAGCCAAAAAACCGGCGAAAAAGAAAAAATAAGGTTGTCATGTGCCTTTAGCGGCTATTTAAAATGTATCATGCGCAGATTATTCTTTTTTGTTTTTGCTTGCTGTTTCTGTCTTTTTCAACAAAAATTTTGTTTCCGTTTAAATCTTTTTCGGTATAATACATCATTGTGGCGATTGTGGAAGGGGTAGGGGTAAAAATCTGAATCTGTTCGGGTCTGGTTTTTAAGTTTGTGTTTATAAAACCGCGCAGGGCGCGCATTTCAGCTTCGCCGCAGCCCGGATACGCGGCTATAAAATAATACGTTAGAAACAGTTTGGATAGTTTGTCATTCCCAAGTGCAGTTGCCGGAAAACTGTCTTTTTTTTCAGCCGTATCTTCACTTTTCACTCTTAACTTTTCACTCTTGCTGTTTTGAAACATTTTTATAAAATGTTTCAAAACAGCGGAATTAGGTTTTCCCATCAAAGCCAAAACCTTATCGTCAATATGTTCAGGCGCGATTTTCATTTGTCCCGAAATATTGTTTTCCAGTAAAGTATCAAGATAATTTTGTCCGTTTGCAACGTCCGCGCAAATCATATCGTATCTTATTCCCGAAGAAATAAATACTTTTTTAACACCTTCTATTTTTGAAACTTTGGTTAACAATTCAATCTGTTTATCATGTCCCGCAACAAGATTTTCGCAGGTTTTCGGAAACAGGCATCGCTTATTTTCACAACTTCCGGCGTTTGTATTTACTTTGCATTGGGTTTTGTACATATTTGCGGTGGGTCCGCCTAAATCCGTTATATAACCTTTGAAATCTTTTAATTTTGTTATTTTCCGTGCTTCGTTTAAAACGGATTCTTCGCTTCTTGAAACAACTTCTTTTCCCTGATGAACCGCAATGGAACAAAAATTACATTCCCCGAAACATCCTCTGTGCGTTGTAATGGAAAATTTTATTGTATCCTGCGCTTTAACTTTTCCGAGTTTTGCGTAATAAGGGTGAACTTCCCTTGTGTAGTCTAAATCGTAAATTTCGTCTAATTCTTTTGAAGTCAAAGCCGGCTGTTTAGGATTTTGGACTAAATATCTTTCGGCGTGTTTTTGGCATAGAATTTTTTCATTTTTGCTGCATGTATTTTTATAAAAAGAAGCGAATGCTTCAAAAAATTTGTCTTTATTGTCTCTGCATTCTTCAAAAGATGGGATTTCTAAAGCGTTTTCAGGTTTTTCTTTTGATATGTAACATATGCCTTTTATGCCGCGCCAGTCTTTGCCCTCTTTAATGTTTCGGGCAAGTTCAAGCATTGATTTTTCGCCCATACCGTAAGAGATGATATCTGCTTTCGCGTCAAAAAGTATAGACCGTCTTAAATCGTTATCTTTAAAATCATAATGAACAATTCTTCTTAAACTTGCTTCAACGCCGCCCAAAACAATAGGTTTAGTGTTTTTAAAATGTTTTCTTATGATGTTTGTATAAACCATACTCGCCCTGTCAGGACGTCTGTTGTTAATACCTCCGGGGGTTAAATCATCGTCATTTCTAAATTTGTTTAAAGAAGTATAATTTGACACAAAAGAATCCATTGCGCCTGCGGAAACTCCCCAAAATAAGGCGGGTTCCCCAAGCCTTGCAATGTCATCGGTTGTTATATCGGGCTGGGCAATTACGGCGACTTTAAAACCATGCGCCGTAAGCCAATTTCCTATAACGGCAGCGCCTATAAAAGGACTGTCAATATAAACGTCGCCCGATACTAAAATAATATCGGGCTTTTCCCAGCCGAGTTTTTGCATTTCTTCTTTTGTTGTAGGTAAAAACATATTGATTATTATAGCTAACTACATATGGTTGTGTAAAATCTGCAATTAAGTTATTATTGTCTCTTGTCTGTCATTCCGTTGAAAGCTTGTCCTGAGCGAAGCCGAAGGAACGGAATCCATTTTAGTTTATAGTTAAACGCGGATACCGGCTGGAGTTTACACTCGAACGCCTAAATCGGGTGCCGGTATGACAAAAGAAAGGATAAAGACATGCTTTTGTCAGTTTGCCAATTTTTACGCAATATTGTAAATTGTAAATCGTCGGTTCTGTCAGTTTGTTTGCCGGCTTTGCGATGGTCATATGCGCAACCGGAAATATTAACCGGCGCGAAGAGGTGTAAATGAGAAAGTTTTTCCTTTTTTTATCCGCGGCATTTTTTTCTTTTGCGTTCTCGCATGCGGCTTTTGCCGAAGAAAGAATACTAAACTTTGCTTCGTCTATGCAGGTGCAAAAAGACGGCTCGGTTATTGTCGAAGAAACTATCACCGTTAACGCCGAGAATATTAAAATAAGGCGCGGTTTGTACAGAGATATTCCAAATCCGGAAACCGAGCCTGTAGAATTCATAAGCCTCTATATGAACAATGAGCCGCACCCTTCTTTTACTGAAACATCCGGCAAAAACCTGAGAATCAACTTCGGCGACGACAACTATATACCAAAAGGAATACATACTTACAGGCTTACGTATTCCGTTAAGAATGTCGTAAAAGATTTTCCGGATTATGACGAAGTTTACTGGAACGTGACGGGAAATAACTGGGATTTTACCATAGAACGCGCGTCATTTCTCATATTGCTTCCGGAAGACGCTGATATTAAAGACTCTCTTGTTTCATTATACACAGGAAGGAAAGGCTCGAAAGGTTCAAACGCGGTAAAAACAGAAACATATTTTTATGAGACGACAGAAGATTTATACGCAGGAGAAGGTTTTACCGTCGCCGTGCCTTTTGAAAAAGGCATAGTAAAATCGTATAAAAAAACTTTCTTTACGTCTTTGTCGGCTCTAAGCGCAAAAAGTTTAATGCTTATGGCCGCGGGACTTATTCTTTTTGTTTTCTTTTTTAAATACATCATTGGCACATGGCTGGCGGTAGGAAGAGATCCGAAAGACGCAATAGTAACCGAATTTACTCCTCCGAAAGGAATCTCTCCGGCTTTCATGCGCAGTTTATGGAACAGAGGTAACGACAGGAAAATGTTTGCCGTCGCCTTAATAAGCCTGGCAATGAAAAATAAGATAGAAATCTCCGAAGAACAAAAAACGGCAGTGCTGAAATTAAAAGACAGAAGTGTTGCAGGGCTTCCGGAAGAAGAAAGATATATTATCGACTTTCTGTTCTCTTCAAAAGAAGAATTTAAAATAAACCAATCTAACTGGTCGCGAATTTCGTCATGCATACAATACATTGAAAAAAATTTCAATTTAGAAAGAAAAAAATATATATTGTCCAACAAAAAATATGTTCTGCCGGCAGCTTTAATGCTGGTTTTGTTTCAGCTTCTTCTCATTCCGTTCGGCTTTATCGCGCTGGCATTTATATTTGTAAACTTGCATTACTCAATATTTGTTTTAGTATTTGTAGGGCTGGTAGCGAAAAACAAAGTATTGAAAATTATAGCTTTTATACTTCTCAACTTGTTTTATTCTTTGTTCTTTTTCGGGATTTGCGCGGGTTCGGGAATGGCAGCTGCGACCATTGAGATATTTTTTCTATTATCATTTTGGGCGTTTCTTATTTATATTAATATAATAGGTAATCTAACATACGAAGGACGGGAACTTTTTAAGAAAATTAAAGGCTTTCACAGATATATGACAATCGCGGAAAAGCACAGAGTCGCCGCTTCTGTTCCGATTGATAATGCAAAAATATTCGCGGATTATATCCCTTATGCTTTTGCTTTCGGCATGGAAAATAAATGGATGAAACGATTTAAAAAAACGCTTTCACGGCAAACTATGGACTACTATACGTATAATATAGGCGGAACGAGAGCTCTTACAAGAAGTTTCCTTATTTCCGCGATAAATTCGTCCGCTCCAAGAAGCAGAAGCAGCGGAAGCGGCTCCGGAGGAGGAGGCAGCTCTGGCGGCGGATCGGGAGGGGGCGGAGGAGGCGGACGATAGGCCGTTGAATAAAGAGAGATAATATTGTAAAATAGCCTCTCGTTGTAAAATTTTTAATTGAATATGTCAGCGGAGAGATGGCCGAGTGGGCGGCAGTCCGAGGAATAACGAGGACAAGTTTGCCGCGGGCGCGAGATGGTGAGCGCCCCGGAACCGACTCCTGGCACAGTTAAAAGTTTATAAAAATATTTAGAAGCGCAATATAGTTGTAGTTTTACATATTGATGTCAACGGAGAGATGGCCGAGCGGTTTAAGGCGCAGTCCTGGAAAGACTGTTTATCCGAAAGGGTAACTAGGGTTCGAATCCCTATCTCTCCGTATCCTAGTTTTTCTCTGTTTTAAATATCTCCCGATTTAGTATAACCACGTCGGGGATTTTCTATTTAGGGGAGCAGAGAACACGAATAAAGGCGCTAATCAGCCGGATTTTGCCGAAAATAAACAAAGCATTCTCTGTTTTGATTTTAAAAGCTCCCCTTTTGAAATCAGCTTAGAAATTAGATAGATACTAAGGAGCCGGCAATGGATAATGAAATATTGGCGCAGCTAAAAAACATAAGTATGCAATTGGAAAAAATCACTAACCTGCTTGAAAAGAAAAAATCTTTTCCGCCAAGGAGAGATTCTTTTCCAGGCAGAAATCCTTTCAACAAGAGCGACGGAAGAGATTTTGACCGCAAGCCTCACTTTAATGCCGACAGGAAACCAAAAGTAGTTGCTGACGGTAAAAATTTTAACTTTAAAAATAAAAAAAGAAATCGTTTTTAAAAATGATACAATGCATGCAGCGGCTTTCTCAAAGAGCTGTAAATTAAAAAAGGGAGTAGTATAACATGGCAAAAGGTAAAGTAAAGTGGTTTAACGATCAAAAAGGCTTTGGCTTCATAACACCGGATGACGGTTCTGCGGATCTTTTCGCGCATTTTCAGGAAATCCAGAGTGATGGCTTTAAATCTTTAGCGGAAGGTCAGGAAGTAGAATTTGAAGTTTCATCTTCAGACAAAGGCCCCAAAGCAACTAAAATTAGAAAAATATAGTTTTTTAATTTTAATTTAAAAACCGATATTTAAAACAAAATACCGGTTTTTTTGTTGGTATTTTACCACGTTTTCATTAACTTGGAAATGGAACTTCTTTCGAGGGAAAGGTCAAATTTAGAAAAGTGAACACACTGTGTGCACAATTGCCTCATCTCAAGAAGCTTCGGGGCACAGTGTGCCCCGAGTTAAAACAATATTCCCTGCTTATCTTCTACAGTTTTGTTTGGATGAAAAGTACCGATGATAATGAATGGATTTCTTGCGGTATTGTGATGGTCTTTTGTTGTGCCTAAAAAGAAATGTAAATCTTTCTTGTGAGCAAAGTCATCAAAATATTTTTCTTTGACTTTTTGACAAGCTAATTTATGGTCTTTCTTATATTTTAAAAACAACGCACCAATTTCCCAATCTGTAATAGATAGTTTAGATGTTTTACCTTCATCGTCTTCAAAGACATACTTAAACTTAAACGGTAATTTTTCTACGCGTTTAAAATCTTTTGAAAAAAACAGCTCAAGTTGCTTATTTTCTTCTCTGCTCCAATTAGGGTCTTGTTCTTCATAAATAAAATCTATTATTTTTGTTGGTTTAAATAATGCTAAAGATTTAAAGTTTGGCGTTTTTGAATCAGCAATCAACTTTTTTAGATTTGTATAGGTTTTTACGTTCTTTAAAACTGCACGTCTTTCAGCCCAATTATTTTCAGTCCCAATACTTTTCACTATCTTACATTCGCTTATAGGTCTAAAACTTTCTTTTCTGAAATCAGAATCATTTCTTTCTACTACAACTTCAACCCAATCATACTTTTTATATTGTTTATCATAAGGAAGTTTTCTAAATTCTATTGGATATAATCTAATCCATTTGCCATCTTCAGTAATACCAGCTGTACAGACAAGTTCATCATATTTTTTTGAAGGAGTCGGATAGGTTTTAACGGTTATAAGGATTTTCTTTGTTTCTTTCATTTATAAATGTTCCGTTTCAAATTCATTAGGATAAAGATTATTTATACAATTGACCACTCTATATCTATGACAGTAATTTTTATCAGCCTCAAAGCAGGTAAGCGCAATTCTTCTATCTTGCATTAAAATGTCGTGAACTTTTTCTACGCTTTTAATATTTCTTTTTAATGTAGTGTCTTCATAATTTGCAAATAGATTTTGATAATCTTCAAAAGAGTTTAAAGATTGCCTCTTGTCTGATTCTATACCAAGTTCGGGAACATGGAGGTATTCAATACCTAAGTCGTTGGTTCTTTTTGACAAAAAGCCTTTAGAAAACCCGTATTTCATACTTATAGGATTTTTTCTTACATCAACAAGAGTTTTTATATTGTTTGTTATCAATAAATTCAGATATGCTTCCAGACTTTTGCCCTCATAACCAATATCAAACAAAGTTGTACTATTATCTTCTGAAATAGCGGTCTTAATAGCATTTTTTATTTCTGCCGTTATTAGATCTTTCTTTTTACTATTTTTGGCATAGTATGGATAATTTGCATAGGTTATTTCCATCAAATCATCAGAAGTTTTACCATTAAACTGCCGGTAAAGGCTGTCAATTCTTTCATTATCATCTTCAGTTATTTTATAGGATTGCTTATCAAATTGCTGCAATGCAAAATAATTATCGCCTTCATAAACCATACCTTCTCTTTTTAGTCCATTTATATCGGAATACGCAGTAAAAGAAAAAGCTCCGTATTGATACGGAACAAATTCATACTGCCGATTTTTTTCATTGGATACACAAAAGAGAAATAAGAGTTTTGTAAAAGAAATTTTATCCAATTTGCCGCCAAAGGCGTCAAGCAAATTTAATAATATTTTTTTTCTGTAGAACATACATACATATTACAATATTTTGATACGTTAGTGTAGTCATATTGTGTTGATCCAAGATCAACTTAATGGATGAATTTAATTTAGCAGGCAGCGCCTGCTAAATTGAAAATTCTTGAATTATATTTACAAGAACTCGCAGAAGAATACAATTGATTATAATAGTATAATATCATAATTGAAATTTGCTCTACAGTGTAGAGTAAATTGAAAAATTCAGGAAAAATTAAATAAAAAGTTTGATATCTTCTGTTCTTTGTTTATCTATTGCGTATATATTATAATATCCTTATTAAAGGTTTGCAATTTTAGATACTGGGAGTTAGCGAAATGACAAATACTGTTTATCATTATTGTAGCGTGGATAATTTTATGAAAATAATAAAAAGTCGTGAATTGTGGTTGACAAATATGCTTACGACAAATGACTCTGAAGAATTAATTTATACAATCAAAATTATTATGATTATTATTAGTGATGCGATAAATAATATAGAGAAAAATCCGGAAATTCTAAAGACAGAATACGAAAACAGTAATAAAATTATCTTAAGCGAAAATTTTGAAGACAATATAAAAGAAGAATTTGATAAGTTAGGTATTCAAAAAGAAGCATTCAATGAATTTATTACTAAGGCTAAATTATATAAAAGCTCATTTCCGACAACATTTGATCAATATAAAAATCAAAAAATACAAATGCATAAAAATTTTTACAGTTATATTAAAGAAACATTAATAAAAAATGTAAGTATTGGACATATTGCTTGTTTTTCACTTACAGGAGATATATTAAGCCAATGGAGAGCATATGCTGATGATGGGAAGGGTGTGTCTATTGGTTTCAATACTAAGTCATTATTGGATACAGAAAACAAAAAGATACAATCTGTAGAAATGTTATATGTTGATGCAAACAAAGATCTTAATAATGATATCGGAGATATTCTCGACAAATTTTTAATGAATATACTTTTAAATATTGATAACAAAGCCCTGTTAGATATTTTATTAGAAAAAATGAAAATATATAAAAACCCGGCATTTAAAGAAGAATTGGAATGGCGCATGTATTACAATATTGGCGCTGAATGTAATGAAAAAGACAAATGTCTCAAAAAAGATAAATGTACGTTAAATTATGATTACTACTATAACGGCAGAGACATAGTTTCTTATTATAAATATCCATTAAGCACTAATTCAAAACATGGTAATCTAATCAATGAAATAATTTTAGGGCCAAAGTGCAGTGTTGCTATACCAAATATTCATAAATTCTTGATTACTAATGGCTTTAATATACAAGATATTGCTGTCAGAAAATCTTCAGCATCTTACATATAAATGTTATAGCTTATAAGTAATTTAAAGGATTCCAAATGACAGATAATGACATACCCCGTGACTTACCAACACCAGAATACACTTTGAGATGGAAGGAAAAGAATTTAGCTCATTTAAGAAGTGTAATCTTGGAAATGCAGCAAATGCAAAGAAAACCTCGTAAATATAAAACTTATGATACTTTATTAGTAGCTAATTTTTTGGAAAACTTAACAATAACGGCGGAAGCTATATATCTACTATCTCTAAAATATTTTGAGGCAGAAATAATAACCTTAGCTGGTATGATGGTCGAAGGTATGTCTTTAATGCTTTATTGTATAAAGAATAATAAAGCGGAATATTATATCGATTTCTTAACAATAAATGGCTTGGCACTAGAATATAGAGAAGCCGAGTTAGGAGCTCCTAACCCGAAACAAATAGAAGTTTACGTAAACATACTGGAAAAGTTTGGAAATAAATATATTAAGCTAGGGCAAAACTATACTGATGTTATAAATTTCTTAAAATCAGAAAAGAATAATTACACAGGTAAAATCAAAATATTACGAGAATCATATAAAGAGTTCCCAAAACGAAAATGCACAGTACAGTCTATGGTTGATGAGTTTGTAGAAGAAAAGATTATGAAAGTAGTATATGCAAAATACTGTCATGTAAAACATCATCACCTTAATAATAACATTCAATATCCAGAGTTTAAATATTGGAAAAAAGAGTTTAGTCCTTACGATGAATTATGTGCAATAAGTACAGCTTTGGTAGTTTCAAAAGAAGTACTAAAAAAATATAAAGAGATGAAAGAAAAAGGATATATTGAAGAAAAATATTAAAATATTTGCTCTTCTTGTTTTTGCCAATCAGCTGTATTAATCTCCAGCAGTTTTCTTACGGTTAAATCAGGCGGTTGTTTACCTTGCAGTATTGCGGTTACTATGTTTGGCGACAAAAATGATAGGTTTATCATTCGCGCTACAAAGCGTTTGGTAAGCTTTTCTCTAGTCATTATTTCTCTTACCGATTTCTTTTCATACAAAACTTCTTTATTCCATTTATGACTTGTAACAAGGGCATTTATTAAAGTTTCATTTTTGGTAGCATTCTGATTGTAAAAACTGCCTAGTGGTCAAGGGGACGTTGAACTGCCCCCAAGAAAGTAGAGAATAGAAAGAGTCATGTGGTATAATGAAAAAAGGAGAAACCACATGAAAGAGGCAAAGAAGTTAAGTAACGAAAAAAAGAAAGAAGTATGTGTAAAAAGGTTTGAAGAAGGTAAGTCAACAAATGAATTGGCGAGAGAGTATGGAGTATGCCAAAGGACAATAGTGAGAATAAGTAACAGATATAGAGAAAGAGGAATAGAAAGTTTTGAAAGTAAGAAAAAGGGAAAAGAGTGTATAGAAGAGAAGATAAAGAGATTAGAGAGAGAGAACAAGATGTTGAGGGATATTCAGAAGGTATTAAGTGAATTGTCAAAAAAAAAGTAAAATTTGCAGGTAAAGAGAAGTTAAGAGAGAAGTATAGAGTAAGAGATTTATGTAAAGAATTGGGAGTATCTGAGAGTGGATATTACAAGCATAAGAATATAGAAAAGAAAGAAGAATGCGACGAAGAATTATATAAAGAAATAAAAGAGATAAAGAAAGGGTTTAAAGAGAGTTACGGATATAGGAAAGTAAGTTTTGAGATAAATAGAGGAAGAGAAAAAAAGATAAACCATAAGAAGATATATAGGGTGATGGTAAAATATAATTTATTAAGCAAGATAAGAAGGAAAAAGAGCAGTAATTACAAAAGTTTTGGTGAAAAGTTCATAAACATATACGAGAATAAGCTAAATAGAAAGTTTGACCAAAAAGAACAGGACAAAGTGTGGCTAACGGACATAACAGAGTATAAGTGTAAAGAAGGAGTAATATATATATATCAGCATTACTAGATTGTCATAGGAGAGAATTAGTAAGTTATAAATATTCAACGAACAATAATGTTAATTTGGTATTAGAGACGATAAAATCAGCATTACGGCAAAAGAAGGAAGAGAAAGAAACGTTATTACATAGCGACCGAGGATTTCAATATAGCGGATTAGCATATGCGAAAATTGCACGAGAGAATAAGATAGACTTGTCAATGTCAGCACCAGCGATGCCAAAAGACAATGCGCCAATAGAAAGTTTTTTTAGTTCATTAAAGACAGAATGTTTGTATGCAAGAAAACCAAAGACATTACAAGAAACAAAAGATTTAATAGATGAATATGCGTTATATTACAATAGGCAAAGAGTGATATTAAAATACAATGGAACACCTGAACAAATACCGCAGTGACACTTCTACAACTTTACCAAATGGGGTTCAGTTCACGGGGGTGTTGACCACACACTCTGTTTGAGTAAACCAAGAAAAGTCTATTTATTAGGGCATTTTTTTTGTAATTTTTTAATATTTTAATCATTTTCTTCTGGTCAATACCCCCGTCCCCAATGACCAATGACCAATATCAACAAAATCCGACATAAATCATTAAATTATCAAACGCCGCTTCATTATTCACTATCCTTGCTAAAAAGCAAAATGTCTAATATGTTGTGAACTTCTACAAAATTTAACATAATCGCATAAAATTTTATACAATATTTCTGTGTATTATCTCTCGCTTATATGGCAAAAAGTATTTGCAAGCAACTCGGTGTTTAATATTTTCTATATTTTTGATATCATGTAGAAACATAATTCAATTGTTTTTGTAAAAACATATCCTAGGCATAATTTGAGGTAATATGAATAAAGTTGGCAAAGAATATGTTAACCAAGATTCTTTTCAAGTTGAAATAAATGCTGATTGGAATTTTGGTAATGAAAAAGAAAACAATATGCACAACATACACGCATATCCTGCGAAATTTCCTGCCTTTATTGCCTCAAAAGTATTTGATTATGCAAGAAAAGAGAATGTTGATGTGAAATCAGTTGCAGATATCTTCTGTGGTTGCGGTACGGTGGCATTGGAAGCCAAATTACATAATTATAGTTTTTGGGGATGTGACATAAATCCTGTTGCTACCCTGATAGCTCGTGTAAAAAGTGGAAATTACAATATTAATGTTTTAAATAAGTACTATACAAGAATCCTTGAAACAATTGTAGAAGCAGACTGCAGCCCAGAATCTTACATTAATGCCAATGAACGTCTACAGTACTGGTTTGACGAACATAAATATTTGAGTTTGCTAAAAATAAAAAATGCCATAAATAACGTACCAAAAGGTAAATATAGAGATGCTTTTCTTTGTATTTTTTCAGCTATTTTGAAATCAACCTCAAGATGGTTATCTAAATCTATTAAGCCACAAATAGATCCAAATAAAATACCAATGAATCCTGAAGATGCTTTCAAGAAGCAATATAATAAATTTGTCAAATCAAGTGAAAACAACAGCGATAAAGAACAGTCTAAAACATATAATATACAAACAGGAAATTTTTTGACATTAAAAAATATTCCCAAGGTAGATCTAATAGTAAGTAGTCCGCCATATGCAACATCCTATGAATATGCGGATTTGCATCAATTATCAACCCTATGGTTAGATTATACCGACGACTATAAAACTTATAGAAAAGGTACTATTGGAAGTATGCATAATAGCGAAAATTTAAAACTTGAAGGCCTAAAGTTGAACTCAAAAGGACAACAAATAGTTAAAGATTTAATTGAAGTTATGAAAAGCAAATCAAGAGTGAAATCTGTGGCTCGTTACTATGAAGATATGCAGAAAGTAGTAAAAAAGTGCACTAAAATGTTGAAAAAAAATGGCATGGTATTTTTTGTAGTAGGTAATACAGAATTCAAAGGTATAAAAATTGAAAATTCTAGACATTTGGTGGAAGCAATGATGGACTGTGGCTTAGACGATATTAAAATTGATAGACGTAAAATATCTAATAAATTATTGACACCTTATAGGGATAGTAATGGTAAGTTTACTACTGATAAGGAACAGCGTCAAATATACCATGAAGAATTATTGATTAGTGGGAGAAAACACTAATGAATAAACCATTGCCATTACGTATAAGGCCTTATGCGCGCCTAATAACAATGTTGGGTGAACAGTTAATAACGAATGAAACTGTTGCTTTAATTGAACTTATTAAAAATTCGTATGATGCAGATGCTTCTTGGGTTAAAGTTAGTTTTATAGATTTCAATGAAGACTATTCACTCAAAGAAACATCGAAAATTATTATTGAAGATGATGGCTTTGGGATGGCTAGAAGAACAATAAAAAAATCTTGGCTTAATCCTGCAACACCTGTGAAGCTAAAGGGCAAAAGCCTAAAACCTAGAACTCCCAAAGGGCGGTTTATTCAAGGTGAAAAGGGTATTGGACGGTTTGCTATATTTAAGTTAGGCAAAGACGTAACAGTAACAACACGAAAAAAAACTTCAGATTTGAAAGGCGGAAAGTTTGAGTATAGCATTGAATATAATTTCGGTAAATATGACGATGATTTTCTTTCAGAGGATAATATTAAGAAGGAACTTTTTATTGACGACTTAGAAGTTAATTTTTCGCATGACACGCCTAAAGTGTTTGTTGATAGAAAAGTTTCATTTGGTGGAACTAGTAAAAAAGGGTTACAGTATGGCACAAGAATTGAAATAACAAATTTAAAAAGCAATTGGAGCAAAAAAAAGATAGAAAATGTGCAAAGAGAAATAAGTAAAATGCAACCGATTTTTAGACATAATAAGCAGTCTGATTTTGATGTAAGCATATTTTTTAACGGTAATTCACGTCCTTGTGTAAACGATAGTGCGGAGAGATTGCATAATCTGTTAGACAATAGCCCTGTGCTTAAAATCAAAGACGGTATTTACAAAGAACAAGAACAAAAGTTTGTATTTAATCTGAATGGTAAAGAACGCACGGTTGAGTTGTCATCCTCTGAAATAAAAGGAATGACATATTATAAAGAAGCTTTTCCTAATCAAGACATAACAAACTTCGGAGATTTTAATTTTGAATTTTACATTTTTGACCTTAATACTAAACGTGGGAAATGTGTTTTGGATAAAAGTGATATAGACTTAGTAAAACCACATAGAGTGTATTTGTATAGAGATGATGTTCGGGTTATGCCCTATGGTGATGCAAACGACGATTGGCTAAAAATAGATATGATAAGAGGCACAAAAAAAGCAGATGAGTTTTTAAGCAATGATCAAGTGGTAGGATGTATCTACATAACACAAGAAAAAAATCATAAACTTAAGGATAAAACAAATCGAGAAGGCCTGATTGATGAAGATGGTACATTTGGACGATTTATAGCCATAATTCAGATATTATTAAGATATATAAGGATGAAAGATTATGCACAATACTTGATAAATGAAAAAAAGAAAGAAGAATTTGATAAAGTTGGTAAGCCTAAAGGATTGATAAGTAATATGAAGCAGTATGTGGAAAAAACTTACCCTAATGACAAAATTTTACTCGATAATGTAAGTAAATTAGAAAATATTTATGAAAAAGAAGTCAAAATATATGACGACAGAATTAAAAAAACAGAAGATTTAGCCGCGGTTGGATTATCAATAGAAACAGCATCTCACGATATTAATATTTTACTAGACGGAACAATAAAACGCGCTCAGGATGTAATAAAATCATTGTCGCAATCTGGCGAAATTAACAAAAGCTATTATAATGATGAAATTTTATCTATTTTAGGTACATTGGGTATTATAAAAGCGCAATTTAAAGATATACAAAAACTTTTCCCGTCATCAAAACAACGGACAAAAAATATAAATGTTAAAGATATTATTGATAAGGTATATAGTTTCTATAAAAATCCACTAAAAGATAACAAAATAACTTGTAATATAGATTCTACTAAACAATCTTTGATTGTTAAAACAACAGATGCTGTCTTGTTACAATTATTTATAAATTTGTTTGATAATGCATACTATTGGTTGAAAACAATAGACATGGAAAACAAGCAGATATTGATTACATTAGACGGAGAGCATAATCGTTTAATTTTCTCCGATAACGGCCCAGGTATTCAACCTGAAGACAAAGATTATATTTTTGAAGCGTTTTATTCGGGTAAAGGTGAATCCGGCCGAGGACTGGGTTTATATATTGCAAGGCAATTGTTAGACCGCTATGATTACACGATTGAATTAGCTGAGTTTTCAAAAGACAAACTTTTAGATGGAGCAAACTTTGTAATGGAGTTTGTAAAAGAGGATGGCGAATAAATGGATATCAATGAACTAAAGAGACTGTTAAAAGGTTTCATTGTAATCATTGATGACGAAATTGAAAATGAAGATTCTGAAATTTACAGAATCAAAGAGAATTTTAAAACCAATGATTTTCCAGTGGTTGAGTATAAAACAATCCCGTCACAGGTAATTATTGATTCATTTTTAAACGCTTCTTTTATAGTAATGGATTGGAATTTGATTCCCGCAGCAGGCATACCACCGATAACTTTTAATGAAAACAAACAAGAGTTCGTAAGGCAAATATTGAAGAAAACTTTCTGCCCTGTTTTTATATTTACCACTAAAGAAGAAGATGAAGCAAGAGATGAATTGGATGACGATTTACAAAGCAACAAAAGAATTTTTATCAAAAAAAAGGCAGACATAGAAGCAAATGGTTTATTCGATTGCCTCAAAGTTTGGATAGAGAGTGCACCATCAGCTTATGTTTTTAAAGAATGGGAAAGTTTAGCTAATAGAACAATGCATAATATGTTTATTGAGTTATACGAACATTCTCCAGGTTGGGTACAAAAAATATGGAAAAAAATGAAACTTGATAATGAACATGGCGCCATATTTAGTTTTGGCGATTTTATATCCAAAAATTTTAATACTAGGCTCCAAAATTATAAATTTGAAAGCAATATACTTGAATGTGATGGACATGAATGTCATCCGCGAGAATTAAGTAAAGTTTTAGAATGTGAGAGATATATGAAACATAATGAAGATAATCCTACTGAAAATGCATATACAGGAGATTTATTTAGCAGTCACAATAATAAATATCTTTTAAATATAAGGGCTCAATGTGACATAGCACGAGAAAGTGATCCTATTTTATACTTGATTGAAGGAGAAAAAATTGAAGAAAATACTATAAGAACTAAGGATATAACCCCAGATTGCTTGAAATCAATTATAACTGATATAACTGACAATGTGCAGCTGCAAAAGACATGTACTATTATTAAAAAACACTATAAAAAAACTTTATTTCTACATGGAACATTTATAGAAAAAGCAAACGAAAAAATCATAGGGCCTATTGATAGTAAGTTTATTAAATTTGATTTTACACAATTTGAAGTCAGAAAATTTAGTGAACTTAAAGACAATATACTTGGACGAATATTAGCACCTCATATTAATCAAATTCAACAAAAATTTTCGCAGTATATAGTAAGACAGGGTGTAATGCCAGTCCCTGAAGAATTATTTGCCGACACCACCACCAATACCTAAGCAATTCTTGCTCTTTAACACAAAAATCAGATATAACCCTTTAATAGAAACGTAAGTTATTATCCTAATGGAGGTACTATGATTCGTCAAGATTTACCCAATTTGTTATATAAAACCATAAAATCTCTTGGTAGTAAGGCAGTAATGATAGATATTTTCAAAAAATTTTGGAAACTTTATTCTGAAGAGTTAAAGAAATCTGGAGATTTATTTTATACTTGGAATTATGATATAAGATGGGCAGCTACAGAATTACGCAAGCAAAAAAGAATGAAACCAGCATCAAAAAAAGAAAATCCTCACGGATTAAACATGAGTCCTAAAGGGGTTTGGGAAATAATTTAATACCTATGTTTGTATAAAGTCTGTGAGGTAAGCTTAAGAAGCTACTTACACCGGCTATTATTTTAGGTGCTCCCCAATTTTGTATGCCATGCAGGATATTCCTGTATGGCGGAGCAGACAAAAAGCAATAGTTATAAAAGGAGCTTTTCGGAGTCAAACATGAAGAAAATATTATATGTCGTTTTGGCATTATTTGTTGCCGCTTGCGGCAGCGGCAGTATAAAAAAAGTCGAACTGACAAATAAACCTGAAAGAAAAGTTCTTGTGGTTTATTTTTCCGAATCCCCTAATAAAAACACTCAAACCGTGGCAACATGGATTCACGAGGTGCTTGGCGGAGATATTCAGGGAATTGAACCGGTTAATTCTTATTCTGGCAGCTATAGGCAAATATTGAACAGAGCAAGGGAAGAATTTAGAAACAACATTCATCCTGAAATCAAGCCTTTTGAAAAAAATATCGTGGATTATGACATCATATTTGTAGGTTCTCCGATTTGGTTCAATACTTATGCTCCGCCGGTTGCAACGTTTTTGGCGAACAATAGCTTCGAAGGCAAGATTATTGTTCCGTTCTGCACTCACGGCGGCGGCGGAGCCGGGAACTTTTACGACGATATAATAAAAAATGCTATAGGCGCAAGCGAGGTAAAACCCGGATTTACAGCCAGAGGCAGCAATCAAATAGAAAGGCGAATCGGGCGCGGAACAAAAAACAAAGTATCAAAAAATGATGTAGTCGTATGGCTTAATGAAGTGTTTAATACAGATGTTATAAGCAGTATGAAATAAACGGTAAGCAGTAATGTCAAGTGGATGTAGTAACTGACATAATAATAGTTTTTCTGTCAAACACTACGTCCCCTTAACCAGGGCCATATTGGCGGCGGCTTAATAAATATGGAAATGCTGGTTATTTCACTTTCACATATTTAGCATCTTTAAAAGTGCCTAGTTTTTTTATTTTATTTTGTTTTAACATTTGCGACAAAACCACTTCTATAGTCCTTGCGCTGACATCAGGCAAAATATAGTTTATTTCTTTTTTACCGACAGGTACTAGGCTGTTTAGCACGGTTACTTCTACTCTTTCTCTTTTAGGCAAACGTTTTTCGCTGATAAGGGCAAAACGTTTGTCTAATTCTTTGTAACAAACAAGCAATGTGAAAATAAAGTTTTCTATAAACGGGATATAATCATTCTTTCCGTCGTGCCAATCAATAGAGGATTTTTGCAAAGCGGCGTAATAAGCGCTTTTATTTTTATTTATCTGTTCTTCAAAGGAAATATATTTTCCGGCGTCAAAACCGTTTTGATATAGAAGCAGTAATGATAATAATCTTGATATTCTGCCGTTACCGTCGGAAAACGGATGTATGCATAAAAAATCTAAGATAAAACAAGGTATTAAAAGAAGCTGGTTTATCATGGAGTGAAAAATCTCAAACACATGTTAGACTAAATTACTAGAATAATTCTGTATAAAAACAGAATTATTAAAAGGATTTAGCATGCAATATGTAAAAAGCTTTTACGGACAAAGCAGGAAACAG
>Ga0123356_10000012_pt1 | contig 195828 bp, 159 predicted proteins | sample TergutEmb28metaG_2_FD_92546 | JGI IMG/M metagenome (GOLD analysis project Ga0123356, IMG submission 92546) | Embiratermes neotenicus P3 segment gut microbial communities from Petit-Saut dam, French Guiana - Emb289 P3 | ecosystem: Host-associated > Arthropoda: Insects > Digestive system > Gut ... | reverse complement strand
TGGGCGGGATTTCGATTCACCGACATCATTGCCCGGCCGGACCTGGTGCCGGAAAAGCCGGAACTTCCCCCCCAGAAAATCTCGAAGCCGCTTCCTGAAGTCAGGGTGGAAGCGCCCAAGCTGGTCGTCCCCAAGGAAATCGCCAAGCCGAAGGTCGCGGAGGCGAAAATCGAGCCTCCCAAGCTTCAGACGCCGGCTTTCACTGCGCCCAAACTACCGGTCCCCGCCGCCATGCCGGCGCGGATCATTCACACCGGGGAGTTCGGGAGCTCGGCCCCGCCGACCGTCAATGCTCCCATTCAGAAAGTTCAGACCGGCGGATTCGGCGATCCCAACGGATTGCCCGGCGATGGCAAACAGGGCGCCAAGCTGTCGTCGGCGAAGCTCGGCTCGTTTGATATGCCGGAGGGGGCGGGAACCGGCAATGGCACGGGCGGGAGCAAAGGCGCCAAAGGAACCGTTGCCAGCGCCGGCTTCGGCAGCGGAATTGCGCAGCCGGGGCTGGGCGATGGGCGAAAGAACGGGCAGGGCGTCCAGGCTTCCGGTTTCTCCAGCCAGCAGATTGCGGCCCCGGCTCCGCGGCATCTCGATGACCGGGCTGCCGGATTCACGCAGGTGGAAATTCTGTACAAGCCGAAGCCCGAGTACACCGAGGAGGCGCGCAGACTCAAAATCGAGGGGGAGGTGCTGCTTGAAGTCGTATTCGGAGCCGGCGGCGCGCTGCACGTAAACCGCGTGGTTCGCGGCCTCGGCCACGGACTGGACGAAGCCGCCATCAACGCGGCCAACAAGATTAAATTCAAGCCCGCCGAGCGCAACGGCGCGGCTGTCGATTCCACGGCGATCGTGCACGTGACGTTTCAGATGGCGTCGTAACCGGCCGGGTTCGCGCTCGGGCTGGTGGAACGCCATAAGATCCACCGCCCGCCCGGGCACAGAGAGTACGTCCGAGAGGAGGAAGGTCAGATATGGAACGCTTGATGCTCACAGCCCTGCTGTTGATTTCCCTGGGTGCGGCCGCACAGGACCCGCCGGCAGCGACTCCTCCTCGACCCGCACAGCCTGCCGCCGCGGCGCCGTCGCGGGCAGAGGCGGCGCGAGAGCCAGAGCCCGAAAGGGCGGTGAGCCCCGACCGAGTCGTGGATTCGATCATTCAGCGGGAACACGCTCTCATCCATTTCCTTCAGAATCGCACGCCGCTGGTTGAGACCTATCTGCAGGAGCTTGCGCCGGACACGAAGCTCGGCGCCGTGCCCAGACAGGACCACTATTTCCTCGGGCGCTTCGATATGGCGACCGTTGAACGGCGCAACTACCTGGCTTCGCAAGTCAGCCTTGAAAAGACCCTGCTCGGCGGCGTGACCCGGCTCTTCCGCATTCAGTACCAGCCAATGGGCTTTGCCTGGATGGTGTTCGTCGACCGCCAGAACTTCGATCGCAATCACTACGAGTTCAATTATGTGCGCCGCGAATTTCTGGGCGACGTGCGCTGCCTGGTGTTTGACGTCAAGCCGAAGCCCGGCGCGGGCAAGGGATTGTTCAAAGGACGGCTCTGGGTGGAGGATGAAACCTACAGCATCGTCCGCCTGAACGGCACCTACGTGCCGCGCCCGAAAAACGCCCAGTTCTTCCACATGGACAGCTGGCGGCTCAACCTGGTTCCCGGTTACTGGGTGCCCGCCTACATTTACAGCGAAGAGGGCGACTTCAGCTACGGGGCGCGCGACAAGCTGGCCTTCAAAGCGCAGTCCCGCATCTGGGGCTATGGCCTGGTCGGGGAAAAGCGGGAAGGCGAGCTCACCGATCTGAAAGTCGACGCCGTGAAGGATGAGAGCTCCGGCGCGCAGGACGCATCCCCTCTCGAAGCCCAGCGCGCGTGGCAGCAGCAGGCCGAAGACAACGTCACCGACCGGCTGGAGCGGGCGGGCTTGCTCGCCCCCAGAGGAGACGTGGACAAGGTTCTTGAGACCGTGGTCAATAACCTGGTGGTCACGAACAACCTCGATCTCGGCCGTCCGGTCCACGTCCGCGTGATGCTGACTTCGCCGCTTGAGACCTCGAGCGTGGGCAACACCATCATCATCAGCCGCGGTCTCATCGACACCTTGCCCGATGAGGCCAGCCTGGCGGCGATTCTTTCCCATGAGCTGGCGCACATCGTGCTCGGTCACAACCTGGGCAGCAAGTTCGCCTTCAACGATCGCATGCTGTTCAGCGACGAATCCACATACCGGAATTTCGGCTTCCGGCATGACGCCCAGGAGGATGCCGACGCCGATAAGAGGGCCATGGAGCTGCTCAAGAATTCGCCCTATGCGCAGAAGCTGGGTTCTGCCGGACTGTACCTGAAGCAGCTCCAGGCGCGCGCGCCCAGCCTGTCGGCCCTGTTGACGGCTCATTTAGGGGACAATTTGAGCGACAGCAAGGGAAGGATCATGCGGCTGGCGGGGCTCACAACCTCCGCGCCCAATCTCGACGACAGCAAGCTCGACCAGATCGCCGCCTTGCCGCTGGGCGGAAGACTCAAACTCGACCCCTGGGGCGATCGCGTCGAAATGATCAAAACCGCGCCGGTCACCATCCTGACGGCTCGCGACAAAATGCCGTTTGAGGTGACGCCTTTCTTCCCCCGGCTGACGCGGTTGACCAACGCGGCGCAGACGGGCGCTCCACTCAGTCCGACGACGGCCGAGAACGCGGCGCCAGGTCATCGGTAAGAGTCCGACCCGGCCGGCCTGTCCCAGCGCGGGGAAAGTTCCGCCTCAACCCGGTTGATAGGGCTTGAACCCCGCCTTCTGCATTCCGCGCTGCGCTTCAGGGTTTTCCATGAAGATTTTCCAGATGTACCCGCTGCGGGCATTTTCCGCCATCACCATGGTGATCCCGACATCGATCCCTACCACATCGGTGTCGTACCAGCCCTTGAGCGGATTCAAAGCGTCCACGAAGCCGTATTCGCACCAGGCCTGGGGATAACGCCGGCGAATGTTTGCGAGCACGCGCATGGCCTCGTGCGGCGAGAACGGCAGCGAGCCGCCGGCGGCGTGGGGCGCCACGGTCCCGTCGATCGGTCCGACGGCGGGAGGCCCGCCCCAAACCACATAACCATTGATCGAATCCGACGCGGTAATACCCCAGAAATCCGGGCCGTAGGTCGGGAACTGGCGGTGCAGCTCGATGCAGAAACGCCGGTGAACCTCGGTGGCCGTGACCGAATTCTGGAAGTAGTCGGTGAAGTGGTCGCGCTGGCCGCGAAAATCAAACCAGGCCTGCGAATACTGATGCACGAACAGCGGCGCGAACGAGCCGATATACCGCATGCCTTCATAGTCGAAGGGAATGCGTTTCCATGCCTGCCACACCTCCGGCTTAAGGGCATAGGTCGGCGAACCCATCGCCAGCAGATACATCATCATCATTTCGTTGTAGTAGTCCCAGCGGTAGGGAAGGAACCCGACTTCGGGCAGCCAGCCGTGAGACAGCAGCGAGGTGTCTTCCGAGAGCCACGTCCATTCAACCCGATTGGTGATGGCATGGGCGAGCAGCGTGATCTCGGTGTCGCGAAAGTGGGTGCGGCAGGTGAGAATTCCGCAGAGCAGAATGGCGGTATCAATCGAGGAGACTTCCGAGTCCCAGACACGCTCACCGGTGTTGATGTTGGCGTAGTGATAGAAGAACCCGCGGTGGTTCGGCAGTTTGTCGCGCAGGAATCGAAGCGTAGTCAGAACGCGCGAGCGCGCTTCGGAGCGTGAAAGATAGCCCCGCATGTCGCCGATCGAAAGCGCGGTCAACCCGAAACCGGTTGCGGCAATGCTGGCCGCGATGGCATCGTCCGTGCTGGCTTTGCGCGCGTTACACCGGTCTTTGACCAGACCGGTTTCGCTGCTCGCCTGCTCCCAGAAAAAACAGCAGGCGGCGCGCTCGATTTCGTCGAGCAGCTGATCGTCTTCGGGAGCAAAAGGGGATGTGCCCGCCGAAAGGGGAGAGCTTCGAGCCGCCGCGGCACCGACAACCTGCCGAGCGGAGGAAACCCGGTTTAGGGGCGCCAGCAACGCAGCCCCACCCATCTGCAGGAGCTGCCGGCGCGAAAAACCCGCACTCCTTTCCACCCGAACGATGTTAAATGATTCCGGCCAGAAAAGAAGCGCGCCGGAACTGATACCAGGGGAACTTTATTTCCCCTTCGAGTCACGGCATTATAAAAGAGGCCATGGAGCTCGACCGGAGATGCGGCGAAGAAAGAGAATAGGCATCATCGTGGCGGTTCTCGTGCTGGCAGGCGCCGCCCTGGCGGCATGGGGGGTACGCTACGCCCGGAATCGCACCACGGTGGTGCACGGAGCTGTGATCACCGCCAGCCGGGATCCGCGCAAGCGGCTGCCGGTGGCGGGCGTGGAGATCACGGCAACCGACGGCTTCTCGGTTGTGCGCTCGACTTCCGATTCCTCGGGGTTGTTCGTGATCCGCCTGCGCAAGCGCCTGTTCCGCGGCCGCGTGGTCAGCCTGCGTTTCCGTCACATGGATTATGAGCCGCTCGAGCTGGTCATCACGACCCCCAACCCGCTGTATGTGGCCGAGATGACGCCGATTCGCACCGCGCAAGAGGTGTTACAACGCAGCCTGGCAACGCAGACCATTTCCAACAACGTTGTCGTGCGCTACTCGATCAAGACCGCGGCCGTTGCCAATATCGCAAGCATGGTGAGAACCTTGGAGGTAGAAAACAAGGGCGGCGAGCCATGCAGCGAACGGCCGCCCTGTTCCCCCGACGGCAGATGGAAAGCCTCCTCCCGCTCGCTGCCCCTCGACGCCGGCTCGGGCAATGTGCTGCGTAATTTTCGCGCGTCCTGCATTGCCGGCCCCTGCCCTTTTACGCGAATCGAGCCTTCGGACCTGGCGCAGGCGGGGACCTCGATCACGGTCACGGCAACCGTCTGGTCCGATACCGCAACCTTTCTGGTCGAAGCCGAAATCGCCCACCCCATGGTCAGCGATCTCGTGCGCACCTCCTATCCCGTGGTTTTCGGCGATGCTCTGAACTTCACCCTTCCTCCCGCCGCCGAGGGCGTGAGTTTGCAGGCCGAACTCAACGGCGAAAGCATCGTGTTTCCGCTCGGTCCGGCGTTGCGGTTGAGCTGGGCCGATTGCGGAGCGCGCACCAATCCCGACCAGACGCGGGTCTATCGCTGCACCTTAAAGCCCGGTTTTCGATGGCTTCACGCGACGACCTGAATTTTTCCAGCCTGAATTTTTTAGAGCTTAAAGCGAAGAGAGCCGGCAGACTGGAACCGGTTCGCCTGCTCTTGCGGCCCGTCCGTCGATTTCCTACCGGGGTTCGCGATGGTTCATGGAAAGGTTGCGGAAAGGACAGAAAAGCCCAGAAAAGGTTGACTCTCGTCGCCGCCCGGTGCTATACAAACAGGTTTGCTGCACCTTCCGCGGACTTGACCTAGATGTCGAGTTAGCAGCGCACTGCCCATCGCGGGCAGGTCAATCACAAGGGAGCCGCCATGATGCGACGGAATTCTGCTGTTTCGACACTTGTCCTGCTGTCCTTCTCGCTGCTTTTGCTTCATTCCGCTCAGGCCCAATACCGCGCCTCCCTCCGGGGGACGGTTACGGATCCCTCGGGCGCGGCAATCGGCGGCGCGAAGGTGACCCTGGTCGATACCGGCACCGGCCATACCACGGTGTCCACGTCCGACGCCAACGGCATTTACCAGTTCAACGCACTGGCGCCGGCTCCCTACCGCCTTACGGCGGAGGCTTCGGGCTTCAGACAGAAAGTTCTTGAAAATGTCGGGATCATTCCGGAGCAGCCGAACGCGCTCGATTTGAGACTCGAGGTCGGGCAGACGCAGGAAAGCGTGACCGTATCCGGCACGACGCAGGCTCTCGACACCGAGACGGCCGACTGGAGCGGCACGATCCCGAGCAGTCAGATTCAGCACATGCCTTCGTTCGGCAGAGATGTCCTCAAGGTCGCCGCGCTCGCTCCCGGCATACTCGGCGACAATTCGCAGGGGGCCGGCAACGACAACTACAATCTTCCGGGCACTCAAACCGGCGGAGGGCAGTCGGGCGGCGCCGATGGCATATTCAAGACGGAAAACGGCGTCCAGATCATCGCAAACGGCAATCAGACGGAGAACAACAGCATCTGGCTGGACGGCGTCAACACCACCAGCGCGGTCTGGGGCGGTTCGAGCGTCATCACGCCCTCGGAAGATTCGGTGGACAACGTAAAGGTCTTGTCGAATACCTACGACGCCGAGTATGGCCGGTTTACGGGCTCGCAGATTGAAATCACGTCCAAGGCGGGCAGCAACGATTTCCATGGCAGCCTGTTCTTCATGACCCACCAGCCGAACCTGAACGCCTTTCAGCCCTATAACGGCGGCAACAAGGACGTCAGGGACGAGAACCATTTCGAGCAGTTTGGCGGCAGTGTGGGCGGACCGATCTGGAAAAACAAGCTTTTCTTTTTCTTCAATTACGAAACGGTCCGCGAACCCAATTCCAACATTACCGGCAGCGGCTGGTACGACACGGCCAACCTCGATGCCCTGGCGCCCTCCGGCAGCCTTGCCGCCAAGTATCTGACCTTCCCCGGCAATCGCGTCTCCGCCACGGGCCTCGATCCCAATAACACCTGCGCCGCCGCCGGGCTTACAGAAGGCGCGGACTGCCGAACCATTCCCGGCCAGGGGATCAACGTCGGCACGCCCCTGACGACGCCGCTCGGCAGCCAGGACCCCAGCTGGACGAGCAACAGCTCGCCGGGCGTGGGCAGCGGACTTGGGACCGTAGCCGATATTGCGAACTACGATACCGTCAATCCAACGACCTTTAACGCCTCCCAGTACAATGGCCGTCTCGATGCGGACATCGGTGAGCATGACCGCATCGGGTTTGCCATCTACTGGGTCCCGCTGTCGAAAACCAGCTACAACGGGAATCGCACCTACGACATTTTTCACCACGACCAGATCAATGACGCGCTCTCGGTCATTTGGAACCACACGTTCTCCCCCAGGTTCCTGAACGAAGCCCGGGTGAACGCGTCCGGATGGCGCTGGAATGAGGTGTCCTCCAACCCGCAGTCGCCGGTCGGATTCCCGGCGGACAGATTTCAGGCCACGGGAAGCATTACCCTCAATCAATTTGGCCCCAACGTCGGCAGCATCTTGAATCAGTGGACGTATGGCTACAAGGATGTTGCCACCAAGATCCTGGGACGCCACACGGTTAAGTTCGGGGGCGATGTTACGCGCCTGTTTTACTTGAATGAGTGCGCAGGCTGCGGCGTGCCCAGCTATCAGTTCTTCAATATCTGGGATTTTTTGAACGATGCCCCGCAGCAGGAAAGCGGCGGATTCAATCCCGTGACGGGCTTCCCGACCACGCAGCGCCAGGACGACCGCGAAGACATCTGGGGCCTGTTTGTCCAGGACAACTTCAAAGTGCGCAGGAACCTGACCCTGAATGTTGGACTTCGCTGGTCGTACTTCGGCCCGCTTTCTTCAAAAGAAGGCAACATGTTCGTTGCCATCCCGGGAACGGGTGCGAATTTCCTGACCGGCCTGAGCGTTCGCCGCGGAAGCTCCTGGAACGCGCAGAAGGACAATTTCGGGCCGCAGGTCGGTTTTGCATGGAGCCCGACGCTGTTCAACGACAAGCTCGTCGTCCGCGGCGGTTACGGACTGAACTATAACCAGAATGAAATTGCCATATCCGCCAATATCAACGCCAATCCGGGCCTGATTGTCTCCCCGACCCTGACGATGGCCACGCCCACCACGGCGAACCCGGGAATCATTTATCAGACTGCGGCAAGCGCAACCTCGCTTACAACCTTTCCCAGGAACGCGAATACGATTGTCGGCTTCGGATCCAACGGATTGCCCGCCACCGGGCAAGTCGGAGTCGGCCTTTTCCCGCCCAACCTGCCCACCGAGCGCGTCCACCATTACTCCCTCGATACCGAGTACGACTTCGGTCATGACCTGATCGCTACCCTGGGATACCAAGGAAGCTTGTCCCGCGACCTCTATTTCCACGAAAACCCCAACGCCTTTGCTGCGGCGTCAGGCTACGCTTTGAACCCGCAGATTGGGGGCGGAGATTATTGGAACGTCAACGGCCGGGGTAATTACAACGCCATGCTGGCGGAATTGAAGCACCAGTTCTCCGGTCAGTTCATGGCCGACGCGCAGTTCACCTGGGCGAAAAGCATGGACACCAGCGCCGGGCCGTATTTTGAGCAGGACTATCCTTACAATCTCAACCTGGATTACGGACGCTCGGATTACAACATCGGAAAGGCGCTCAAACTCTTTGGCGTATGGCAGCCGGTCCTGTTCCGCGGCGAGCATAGCTGGATAGAAAAAATCGCGGGTGGATGGTCCATCGCCCCGGTATTCAATATTCACTCGGGGTTCCCGTGGACTCCGGTCTTCAATACCGGCTCCCTTAATACGGAGCCTGGAAGCCTGTATTGCGGCACCTGCGGGTATTCGCAGCTGTTTCCCGGCGCCTATCTCGGCGGGGCCGGGACAAGCACCAGCAATAGCGCCTTCAAGGGCCCTGTCAGCTCGAATTTCCCCTCGACCGGCGGCCAGCACAATGCCTCTGCGTACTTCTCTCCCCCGGTCTACACGGCCTTCAGCGGCACCGACTACGGCCCCGCGCTTCCTCAGGCTCCGGGTGTACGGCGGAACTCTCTGAATCTGCCGGGATATAAAGATCTGGATCTGACGATCGCCAAAGGGTTCGGGCTTCCCAACCTGCGCGGGCTCGGCGAAAACGCTAGGGTCGAGGTTCGGATGGACGTTTATAACGTCTTCAACAATCTGAATTTCAATCCCAACGACATCTCCAACAATATCGGCAACTCGAACTTCGGCACGATTACGGGGGCCCTTTCCGGCCGGGTGGTGGTGGTGGGCGGCCGATTCAGCTTTTAATCCGGCACGGGTTGAATCCTGCCGGCGTATTGCGGATTGACCCCCCTTTGCGGTGGTCCGCAACCAACCTCAGGTAGATTCACGGCCGCTGCGCTAACCAATGGGCTCGATTCACGTCTACCGCTACGAAGTCAATCGGAGGTGCGCATGCCGGCGGGTGCGATGCGGTTGCGCCTGGCCTCCCTGCTTGGGATTTTTCTGATTGCGGCGCATTTACCTTACTCGAGCGGAGCAGTGGAGAAGCTGTCGCCGGCCGGTTCGATGCAGAATGCACGCGCCGGTCACACTGCGTCTCTGCTTCCCGACGGGAGCGTTCTGATTGCCGGTGGTTTTGCCGGAAGCGGCGCCGAATCGCGGCCCTATGCCTCCACGGAGCTCTTCGACCCCGCCTCGGGCGTGTTTCACCCCGGCCGAGACATGACGCTGCCGCGATCCGGTCACGCCGCCGTCACACTCAAGGACGGGCGAATTCTGTTGGTAGGGGGTTGGTCCGGGACCTCGGGCGTGACCAGCACCGCCGAGATCTATGACGCTGGCTCGCACCGTTTCTCACGCGCAGGCAGCATGGCTGCCGCGCGCGGCGAATGCACGGCCACGCTGCTTGCGGACGGCACAGTGCTCGTCGCCGGCGGGGTGAACGGCAGCCAACAGGCCCTCTCTACGGCGGAGATTTTCGACCCGCGCACGAATTCGTTTTCTTCCGCCGGCTCCATGCTCGTTCCGCGCAGCCAGCACACGGCTACCCTGCTGAACGACGGCAGCGTTTTGATTGCCGGAGGTGGTTCCTGCGACTGTCTCTCAAAAACCATACACAGGAGCGTCGAGCTCTACGAGCCCTCAGCCCGAACATTCATTTCGGTGGGCGGCCTCTCTACAGCACGCTACAAGCACATGGCAGTTCTTCTTGGCGACGGCAGGGTACTTGTCGCCGGCGGCTCCGATGCACGCGATTGGCGCGGAGTGCTCTCGAGCGCGGAGCTTTACGTTCCCTCTTCCCGTTCTTTCAAGCGCCTTGCCCCGATGAATGAGTCGCGGTTCAAGCTCCCACAAGGCGCAGTCCGGCTCGAGAGCGGCGATGTGCTCATAGCGGGCGGCGCGCCCTCTGCCGAGCTGTTTCGCGCCAAGGAAGGCGACTTCATCGCGGTCGCCGGCGGGTTCGAAGCCGCCCGCTATTTTGCGTCCGCCACTCTGCTCGATGACGGGCGTGTGCTTGTAGTGGGCGGCTACTCTCAAGGCGATGCCGGATTACCTGCCACCTCCCGCGCCTGGATCTATCGGCCATAGCGGCGAGCCATCCAAGGAACTCGATTGGCTAACACTCTTACTGTCCAAACGACACGGTCAATCCGGTCGTCAGAATCACGTCGTTCCTTTTGGTCTTCACAATCACGCCGTTCTGTACCGTTCCCGCGGGAGGGTCGGTCACGTAGATATCCGAAAATGAATTCTGCCAGCCCAGATGCTTGTAGATTTTCGTGACCGAGGCGAAATCGAACGTGGCGCGGAAGTCGCCTGCACGGTTGAGATCGGGGAAGAATTGCAGTCTTTGATTGAGCACCGTGCTTGTGCCGAGCTTGTGCATCAGTTCTTCGCCGAGCGTCAGCGCCACCCGATTGCGGCTGAGAGTCGATGGCTTTCCCGAAAGGCTGATCGCATAAGATTCATGCGTGTAGTTGAGGCCGCCCAGAAGATCGAGGGTTGTGCGGTCGCTCTGGATCGCGTGATAGCCGAGCCCGCCCGAAAACGCCGACCGCAGATCCAACGACTGCAATGAGTTCGCGAAGAAATCAGCGGATCCGAAGCCAAACCACTTCGCGCTGAAATTGCGATCGTAACGTGCACCCCCGCCAGCCGTGTTTGCCGTTGTGGCGGTAATGGTGGTGGGAGGGGAGGTAGTTGTGATCGTGGTCTGACTCGTAGCGTAGACCGAGTTGGCGTACGCGCTCAGCTTGTCGTTCAGAGTCTGACGCGCAGCGAGAAGTCCGAGAGCCAGATTCCTCGTTTGGCTGTTGCCTGCAGTAAGCGAAAAACCCGCGTTCACCCCTCCTTTCCAATCTTGAAGGAGCGACGGGTGGGCGGTCTTCTCATACTCGCTTTCCTGCGACAAGGCAGTCACCTTCGAAATCGGCAACTCGACCTGGCCCGAACTGGTTCCAACCTCAAGCTTGCCGCCTGACGCCGTGACCGGGCCGACTGCGGTCTTTCCCGCCTGGGACTCAACGCGAATCTTGCCACCGGCCTGCATGCTCGCGATGGCGCTCCAGTTCAAAGTGACGTCGCCGGCGTAATCGGTATGGAGAACGAGCGTCTTACCGTCGGACTTGACGAAGGTCCCGGTGAGACGGTCGCCATTCTTCATCGAAACCTGATCGGCCAAAGCACAAGAACCAGAGAACAAGAAAAACAACGCCACAAGCGTTCCAGATCGGCGCACAAAGGACCTCCTGAGAAATTTGCCCTGGGGGAATGAGGCAGCAGCTGCTCTGCTCGGACTGGTTGTACCAGCTTACCGTTCGATTACCAACTAGAAATAATCCCGGGGACGTGATAGGCGGCACTCTCGGAATCAGGGCGGACCCTCGCGGATGAACATTCGCTTCCCGCCCGCGCCGCCGCGCGGAGAGTGCGAAGCTCAGTCAGGCTCGAACCCTCCGCTGCCGCCCAACTCGGCCGGGGAGCGTCGATCCGAGAGAAGGGCATCTTATAGACTGTTTTCAATAAGCGGCCCGGGACACGGGCCCTTCAGGACTTGGACTAGCTGGCCGAAAAAGCTGAGGACGACGAAAATTTCCTGCCCTCGCGGCGGTGGCGGCAACGCTGGCAGGCCCGATCATAAGCGGGACGCAGCGCCATCGCCGGAGGCATTCGCCGCAGCGTTGCAGCTCCGGGCGAGCGTTTCGCCTGACGATCCCCGAGGCGCAGGCCAGGAGCAAATCAAAAAGTTGTAAACGGCGGCTATGATTCACAAAGTCAAAGATCTGTCACCCGACCAGAGGCTTGCTATTGAAAGCCTTCTGGGTCGTCGCGTTTCCGAAGGAGAGCAAGTCAGTGTGCGCACTGTGCCTGCCTCGCCGGAGTGGCTCGCTTCTATACAGCAGGACGCCAAAAAAAAGGCACCGATAAACTCACGATGGAAGAAATCGACGCTGAAATTGCGGCAGCACGCCGAGACCGCACGCCGATTGCCTCATCACAGGCAATATCCGCCATTTTTCTGAAGTCTGGAAGGACACTCGAATCTGTGACTCCTCGAGAATTCATTGACGCCTGGACGGCTCTTGCTGATGACTTGCTTTGAGCGTGAAACGCAACTACTTACCCCGATACGAGGTCCCAAAACGGCACGCAGACTGTCGCGGTAACGACTTGCCGAACTTGTCGCCTCTGAAACTCGAGCCCGTGAAGGCTGCGTAATTGCTTGAAGTAATTTTGGGAAACTGGTGGGCAGTGCAGGACTCGAACCTGCGACCTCTTGCTTGTAAGGCAAGCGCTCTAACCGGCTGAGCTAACCGCCCTCGGAAGACCTCCGCCCCCGGCCGCCGGCAAGTGCCGGAAAACGGCGTCTGTCGCCCGATTCAGAGGGTGCGACGCGACTGTCTACTTGCAGTATAGGTTCGGGCTGAACGGCGGGTCAAACCACGTTGACAACCACGTTCACGACGGGGCTCACGTTCCCCTGCTAAACTCGCAGGGTGCGGCGGTTGATTGTAAACGCAGACGATTTTGGGCTCGCTTCGGGTGTAAACCGGGGCATCCTCGACTCGCACAACCGCGGTATTGTAACCTCCTCTACCTTGATGGCCTGCGGACGCCGGTTTGACGAGGCCGTTCGTCTGGCCAGGCAGAGTCCGTCTCTTGGCATTGGCTGTCATGTGCTCCTGGTGGACGGATCGCCCCTGCTTGAGGTTCGAAGGGGCTCGAGCCTGGCTCATGCCGGCAACGGAAGATTTCGCGACAGCTTCGCCGGCTTTGCCTCGCTTGCGATAACCGGCAGACTTGACGAAGACGAGATCGAAGCCGAAATCACGGCGCAGGCTCGCAAATTGCAGGCGGCGGGTATCCAGGTTTCCCATCTTGACTCGCACAAGCACACCCATATGTTCCCGGTTGTCTTCCGGCCGATGCTGCGCGCAGCCAACAAGTGCGGAATCAGGGCAGTCCGCAATCCATTCGAGCCCTTGCTGTGGGCCCGCGTTCGAGACTGGAAGCGGCGCTTCGAGCTTAGAATTCTGCGCTCGTTCCGCGCAAGTTTCCGCCGGGAACTGAGCCAGGCAGGATTAAAGACGCCGGACGGCTCGATTGGCATCATCGCGACCGGCGGACTCGACAGCGAGACCTTTCGCGCCCTGATCGAGAACCTTCCCCAGGGCACCTGGGAGTTTGTCTGCCATCCCGGCTACAAGGATGCCGACCTCGCCCGGGTGAAGACGCGTCTTCGCGATACCCGTGAAAAAGAGCTGGAAATTCTCACCGCGCCCGCCTCCAGAGAGCTGCTTCTCCGCGAGCAGGTCGAGTTGATCTCCTACCGCGACCTCGTCGAGTCCCCCGGCGACGGCCCGAAGGCGAACGCACCTGCGGGAGCTCGCGCCGAGAAATGACCGGCCGGCTCCCGGAAAGCGCCATTTCTCGAAAATCCGAATCCCGGTTCCGCTTTTCCCATCGAATGGGACATGCAGGGGAAGCTGAAGATCGGCATGACCGGCTATCCGACCTACGGCGGCAGCGGCGTCGTCGCCACCGAACTCGGCCTCGAACTTGCCCAGCGCGGGCACGAGATTCACTTCATCTCCTATGCGCAGCCGATTCGCCTGAATCGTCCGGCGGCGAATATCCACTATCACGAGGTCGAGGTCTCCCGTTATCCCCTGTTCGATTACCCGCCCTACGATCTCGCCCTGGCCACCCACATGGCCGAAGTCTCCGAACTCTATGAGCTCGACCTGCTGCACGTGCATTACGCCATTCCGCACTCGGTAAGCGCCATGCTGGCCCGCCAGATGCTGGCGGCGGGGCGGAAGCAGCGAAAGCTGCCCTTTGTGACCACGCTGCATGGCACCGACATTACCCTGGTCGGGCAGGACCGCTCGTATTTGCCCATCACCCGCTTCTCGATTGACGAGAGCGACGGGGTTACCGCCATCTCGCAATACCTCCGCGAGCGCACGCTTCGCGAATTCGACGTTAAGAACCACATCGAGGTGATCTACAACTTCGTCAATTGCGAGATCTACTGCCGCGGAAAAAATTCCTCCGGACGGCGCTCCGAATACGCCCCCCACGGCGAGCGCATCCTGATCCACATTTCGAATTTCCGCCCGGTCAAACGGGTTACCGATGTCATCGAGATTTTTGACCGGGTGCGCCGCGAAATCCCCGCGAAGCTCCTGCTGATGGGCGACGGCCCGGACCGCTCGCCGGCCGAGTGGCTGGCGGTACAGAAGGGCATTCACGACGACGTCATTTTTCTCGGCAAGCGCGAGCAGGTCTATGAGGAGCTGGCCCTTGCCGACGTGCTGCTGCAGCCGAGCGAACTCGAATCCTTCGGCCTGGTGGCGCTCGAGGCGATGGCGTCCGAGGTGGTTCCGGTGGCAACCCGGGTGGGAGGGGTGCCCGAGGTCGTCGAGCACGAAAAGAGCGGCTTTCTGGCCTCGGTGGGCGATGTGAGTACCATGGCGCGCTATGCGGTCGACATCCTGCGCGATGAAGGGCGGCTGCGTCAAATGGGCCGACAATGCCGCGAGGTTGCGCAGGCGCGCTTTTCGACGACGAAAATCATTTCGCAGTACGAGGAATTTTACCGCCGCGTGCTCGCGCGCTCCTCGTAGAGCGCCGGGGCCAGCTTGGCGTCGCCCGGCAGAATCGGCAACCGCAGGCGCACGAGCGTTCCGGTTCCGTTGCGGCTGTCGATGGTCATTCTGGCGGTATCGCCGTAGAGCACCTTCAACCTCTCGGCGACATTGGCCATGCCAATTCCGCCCTCGCCCAAACCCGTGGGCGGCGCGAGAAACTGCGCCGAGCCCATGCCCACGCCATCGTCTTCGACCTCGATGGTCACATGCGAATCAGAAAGCCGGCTGCGCAAATAGATGCTGCCGCCATCGACTTTCGAGGAAAGCCCGTGCTTGATCGAATTCTCGACCAGAGGCTGCAACAGCATGCTGGGCACCATCACGTCGAGCGACTCGGGATCGAGTTCCTTGACCACCCTGAGTTTGTCGGCGCCGAAGCGGACCACTTCGATGTCGAGATAATTGTCGATGAAATGGATTTCCTCATGCAGGGCGACGAAGGCGTCGCCGCTGTGCAGAAGGCGGCGTAAGATCGTCGCCAGTTTGATGATCAATTCCCGCGCCGTGTCCGGGTTCACGCGAACCAGCGAAGAAACCGAATTCAACGTATTAAACAAGAAATGCGGGTTGATCTGATTCTGCAGCGCCGCCATCCGCGCCGTAAGCAGCATCTTTTCCTGCTCTTCCAGTTTGATCTGCAGGCGCACGCCGTTCCAGATCTTCAGCTCGATCACAATGACCGTCACCGAGGTGGCGTAGATCAGCACCTCCACCCAGAGCGGGTGGGGGGCATAGCTGTGGCCGGAAAGCCAGCGCAGGGACTCGAACCATCGCCGCGCCTCGATCTCCAGGAACTGCAAAGCGATGATGGTGAACAGGAACACCATCTGCCAGTCGGAAAATCTGGGCCGGCCCGCGCCGCGAAGCCACCGGAACACGCTCAAGTAATTGAAGGGGGAGAACCGCCACACCTCCTCGCGATTGGGCGCGAACTTCCGCAGTTGCCCGGAGACCAGACCGACGATGACGTAGACCGGCAGCAGGGCCCAGGCGCCGTGGCCGTTGAACAACGCCAGCAGCCCGCCCCCGGTTACGCCCGCGAAGCGCCCGGCAATCACCCCGAGCAGCACGGTCGCCTCGAATGCAAGATCGCCGGCAAAGGTGCTCTCCGCGCCGAACCGCACCCAGATGCCGAGCGCCAGGCGCAATCCGATCCACTCGGAAATGGCGAGCCACAGGGCAAAGTAGACCTTGTCTTTGGTGGAGCGGTCCTCGCGAAACAGCAGGGACTTGAATTCGACCGAACGCACCAGACCGGCGGCGATGGCGGCAGCCACGCCAAGCTTGACCAGCAGGTTGATCAGGATCAGCCGATATTCCATGGAGACCGGTCGCTTGGAGGAAAATGTGGCACTGTCCCATTTTCCTCTGCGATTTCAAACCGGGCAACCGGCCGGGAAATCACGGGCTGGAACTTCAAGCCCCAAATCCGGCGCCCGATCGAGCCTCAGCCGACGATTCGGCGGGGGAGCGGTCCGGCTCGGGCGGAACCGGCAAGGGGCCAAAAACGCAGGGCGCCCTGCTCAATACGGCCCGATAAGCCCGCCGATGTGCCTGTCGGCAGGCAGTTTTTGCTCCTCCATCGTGTCCAGGTATTTCAATCCACTTCCGGTGTTGAACAGCACGACCCGGTCGTTTTCCCCCAGAACCGGCTCCGCAGGACCCGATTTCCTTCGCAGCTTGCGGTAGGCCGCGAGGCTCGCCGCCCCTTCCGGGGCAGCAAAAATTCCCTCGCCTCGTGCCCAGTCGCGGACTGCGTCCCGGATCTCCTCGTCGGTGACCGCAATCGCCGCACCCTGGCTGCGCCTGAGAATGTCGAGCACCAGATAGTCTCCATACGGTTTCGGCACGCGAAGGCCGGCTGCAATCGTCGAACTCTCGTTCCACATCTCGACCGAGGCCTTGCGTTCTTTCCACGCCTTTTGAATCGGCGCACACCCCGCGGCCTGGACCGCGATCATTCGCGGCCGCCTGCCGTTCTCGGGCAGCCAGCCGAGCTCCTCCATTTCGTCAAAGGCCTTCCACATCCCGATCACGCCCACGCCGCCGCCGCTCGGGAAAATCACCGCCTCCGGCAGCTCCCCCTGCAGCTGCTCGTAGAGCTCATACGCCATGGTTTTCTTGCCTTCGACTCGATAGGGCTCCTTCAGGGTGGAAAGATCGAACCATCCCTCTTTGTGCTTCCGTTCGTTCACGACGCGGGCGCAGTCGCTGATGTTGCCTTGGACCAGCGTGACGCGCGCGCCGTAGACTTCGCATTCGATCCGGTTGGCGCGCGGGACATCGCTCGGCATGAACACGTGCGCCTCCATCCCGGCGGCCGCCGCATAGGCGGAGACCGCGCCCCCGGCGTTTCCCGCCGAGGGCACCGCGATTTTCTTTATGCCCAGCGACCTGGCAGCGCTGACGGCCGCGGCTGCGCCGCGGGCCTTGAAGGATCCCGTCGGGTTGAGCCCCTCGTCTTTGATCGACACGCCGTGGAATTCGCGGCTCGCGACCAGCGGCGTGAATCCTTCGCCGAGACTCACCGGCGCGATATCCGGCAGGACTTCGCGGTATCTCCACAGGCTGGCTTCCCTCCCGGCGAGCTTCTCGGGCGTAAAAGTCCCCCGGATCGAGCTCAAATCGTAGCGCACAAAGAGAACACCGGCGTCGTTGGGGCAGACGTTTTGCGGAGTTTCCGCGGAAAAGCGCTCACCGCACTTCGTGCATTCAAGGTAGGCGATCTTGGACACGCCGAAAGTTTAACAGGCGGAGCTAAAACCGTCCTCTCGGGTGCCGTTTGGGGCGTTTGGGCGGATGCCGGCGCCGTGGTGGTTCCTGTTTCTGATGGTCCGGTTCCCCGGGATCGTGTTTTGAACCGGATGGGATTCGCTGAAGTTCTTGACTGCCAGACTGGCCGGCCCTTCTCCGGGCCGGCGCGTCAATACTGGCTATAGGGCACGCCGTCGCTTCCCACGTCGCTCGAGGCGCTGAACACGTCATCCAGCCCGCCTTCGTCCTGTTCGTCCGGGCTCATAATGGTGTTTTCGTCGGCGGTGTGCCAGTTCCAGTTGGCCTGGCCGGTGGTCGGGTCAACCGGAATCTGCTTTAAGTATCCCGCCTGCACCAGGTCGTCCCCAGACTGCGGCATCTTCTGCTTGTCGAGCGTGTACTGGGAGATCACCGAACGCATGGTGAACAGGTCCTGCCGCAACACCGTCTCTCGCGCGCGCTTGACCGACTGACTGTAACGCGGCACGGCAATCGAGATGAGGATCAGCAGAATGCTGATCACGACCATCAGCTCGATCAGCGTAAATCCGCGGCTGTCGTGCCGGTTCCGTCGCGACGGGAATGTCCTGTTGTTTCGCTTCTTGAGCATCACCAATCCTTGTATTTCGTCCCATCGAGGGCGGACCCGGTCGATTTCGTGTAGACATCGAACACGTCGTTCCCATCCCAGGAGTCCGAGTCCGGATCATCCTGCATCGATCGCATCCCCCATTCGGTCGAGCCCGTCATGGGGTCGGTCGGGATCTTGCGCAGAAACCTCAGCTTCTTGGACCCCACGTCAACGCCTTTGACGAGGGTGTCCAGATCGGGAGGATACCCCTCGGTGCCTGCCTTGACCTGGAATTTGTTCTGATCGGCTGCGTCCTTGTAGCGATCAATTGCATCCCGCAGCTGCCAAAGCGCAGCGCGAAGCTCTTTTTCCTTCTCACGCTTGATGGTGACCCGGGCCAGAGGCAGGGCCATCGTGCTCAAGATGAGCAGGATGGTGGTCGCCACGATCAGCTCGATGAGCGTAAAGCCGCTCTGTTTTTTCGCATTCCGCATCTCTTAAAGGAACGCCGGCAGACGGCAAATTTGCAGATTTTTTCACGCGCGAGTTCCTCCCGCTACCCGCCTGCCCCGCAAACCGGGCCGCCGAAACGGGGTCCGGCGGGGGCCGGAGGGCGGGTCGAGCTCCAGGGAACTTCGGAGTTCCCTATTGAATGGTCACCGTCGCGCTGGCGCCGCCGACGGGAAGCAGCTGCATGGCCGGGTCGCGGGCTCCGCCTCTGGAGATGGTGAGCGTGGCTTGTCCGGGGGCCTTGGCGACGAAGGTCAAGGTGACCACCGAACCCTGCCCGGAAACCCCGGGTGCCCCCGGAGGCCGGGTGGCGGTCACCTGGACGGTTCCATCGTTCTCACGGTGGGTTACGGTCACGATCTGCCCATCCTGGGAAAGCAGGGTGCCGTTAGAAACGTTGGCCACTTCGAGGAGCTTGGGATCGTAAGAGATCTGCATCGGCACCTGGAAAATGTTCTGGCCGCCATTCAATGCCACGTTGACGGCGAAGCTCGACCCCACGCGCTGGGTGGTGTTCGCCGGATCAAAGGCGAAGCTCGCCTGAGATGGGCGGTCGATCAGCTGGGGAGTCGGCCCGTTCGCACTCGCCGGTTGCGCCGGCGGCGGCACGTTCACCGCTCCCGCTCCTGAGGCCGCCCCGCCGGGCGCAGCCGGAGCATTCGGGGAGGGAGCGGGAGTGTTCGCCCGCCGCAGCTCAATCGCGTTGGCTGTGCCCACGTCGATGGCTTGCTGATTCAACGCGGTCAGCACCTGCCGGCGCACGATGTGGGGAATCAGCACAAACACGGTCTCGGTCTGCGAGTGATCCACCGCGGTCTGCCCGAACAGGTATTTGAGGATGGGAATCTGCGCCAGCCCGGGTATGCCGCTCAGGCTCCTGGTCTGCGAATCCTCCATCATTCCACCGAGCAGGTTGGCTTCGCCTTCACGCAAACGGATCACGTGCTCGATCTTTCTCTGGCCGATAATGGGTTGCGTGATGCCGCCGATGTTGGTCTGGCTGGTTACCGAGGAAATGTCCATCGTGGTCTTCAGCGTGACATCGCCGTTGGAGTGGATCGTGGGAGTGACGTCAATGTTCACTCCCACATCGATGTACTGAAACTGGGTGTTGACCAGCGGATTGATGCCCACCCCGCCGATTCCGGGCTGGAACGAACCGGAGGCAATCGGCACCCGCTCGCCGATCTTCAACGATGCCTTTTGTCCATCGACGGCGCGTATCTGCGGGTTCTGGATCAGCTTCGTGTCATTATCGGAAAAAAGCGCGCTGATGTTGGCCTGGCTGATCGCGACCTGAAAGTCGGTCGCGTTCAGGTTCCCGAGGGCGTTCAGACTGATCGCACCGTTGTTGCTACCGGTCGTAGTCGTCGTCGTAGGGTTGTTAATGGTGCCGTTGGGGTTGTTGGTCGTAGTCGGAATGGTGGTGGTGTTAATGTTCGGCTGCAACGTAACGGTCATGCTGGTCGGCGGACTGATTCCGAGCGTACGGCTCTTGTCCTTGGTGATCTGCATCACCGCCACATCGACGATCACTTCGGGCTTGGAGCGGTCAAGATCGGCGACCAGCTTGTCGGCCAGCGCGACCTGGTCCGGGCTGCCGCGCACCACAATGGCGCCTTCAGAAGGCAGGGGCTGAATGCGGGCAATTTCGAGGATCTGGCGCAGCGCATTGGTTACATCCTGCAGCTCGGTCGGCTGCGACAAATTGGAGAGATAAAAAGTCTTGATGACGCTCTGCTCAAGTTCTTTGCGTTTTGCGGGATTGTCGGCAGCCACAAAAATCGTATTCGGCGTGACCGGGCGCCAGAAGGTCCTCGACTGCATGGCGATGATCCGCAGGGCCTCTTCGAGCGAAACCGAGTTCAACTCAACTTTGATTCGCCGGGAAGTGTAGTCGGGGTCGAACAGAACATTGATGCCCGCCAGTTTGCCAATGGTCTCGTAGATGATCTTGCTGTCCTCGGTCTGCTTCATGGTCATCGGAACGGCCGGAATCGGAGCGAGCTCGACCGGCCCCCCGGCTTCCTGCACCATTTTGTCGAGCGCGTCCGAGGGCGGCGCGGCGGAACTGGGCTTTCCGGGCGCCTTGGCAGCGTCGATCATCTGTTCGGTGACTTTTATTTCCTGCCTGGCAATGGCGCTTGAGGGATCAATGTCAGCCGCCTTCTGAAATTCGGCCATCGCCTCCTCGAGCCGCCCGGCCTCGCGCAGCAGCTGGCCCCGGTGGACGTGAGAAGCACCGGCCATGAACCGCAACCTTTCGTACGCCGAGCGGTAGGAGACATCGCGGGGATTCTTGTCAAAGGCCTGTTTGAAATAGTCGAACGCCTGCTCGTAATTCTGCCGCGCCTCGGCAATTTGGCCCTTTCTATACAGTGACTTAGCGCTCTCAGCGGCTAAGGGAAGAAAGCAGGCGATAATAAAAAGAAGGAAGATCGACGCCAGCCCGATTGCGCGCTTCATCTTCATCAATATCAATGAAATCCTCAAAAAAATGCTCCTGTGTCGGCCAGACCGGCCCCTACGGCTTTAAAGCTGGTCAGAGAAGCGAGATTATAGCATCCGCGGCAATCATTCCGAAGTTACTGTTCGCGCAGTACTTACATGGCGCCGGGTGAGTCCGGGTCTCAACCTTTTTCAGTCCTGCGTCCCGGGTCCGGAAACCGCGTTCCGATTCCTTGTCCTGAACCGGCAACGCTTCTTGCGTTACCCTATTTCCACATGCCTCGACAAGCCACGCATCAGACCAAACCGAGCGGGGAAAAACACCCCCGCCGCGACCCCACCGCTGCCGGGCAGAGAGACGCCGCTATTAACAGGATCGCCTCCCATAACTACTTCTTGCTGGAAAAATTTGAGACCGGCGTTTCCCTGACAGGGACCGAGGTCAAGTCGGTGCGGGCCGGCCGGGTCAACCTCCGAGACGCCTACGGAATCGTCAAGGACGGCGAATTATGGCTTCTCAACTGCCACATAGGCGAATACGAACACGGAAATATCTACAATCACGCTCCCCTTCGCACCCGCAAGCTGCTCGCCCATAAGGAAGAAATACGCAAGTTGATCGGCCAGACGCAGCAGAAGGGACTGACGCTCATCCCGACGCGTATGTATTTCAAACACGGCCGGGTCAAGGTGGAATTAGCGCTCGCCAAGGGCAAGCAACTCTGGGACAAGCGGGAAACCGAACGTCGCCGCACCGCCGACCGCGAAGCCCGGGAGGCGATTCGGAGATCGCGCACAGCGTAGGGCTTGACCCTGGGGCGGGCTCTCTCCCGGCCTTCGGCCCTGAAAAATTTTCGGCCTGAAAAGAATAATTAAGGATGGGGAAGAGGCGGGTGGTCGCCGCCTCTCCCGGCTGTAGGTTTTAGTTCCGTTCTGGTGGGACTACCTGAGATTTTTCATTTGGCTGGGCCGATGATGGACTGTCGGCGCCTGCGGGCGGCTCGGCGATCGTTGCCGGCCCCCCGGACGGGGCGGGCTGAAGCGGAGCGGAGGCGTCCGGCCTCTCCGCTTTGGCCATTCCCGGCAGTTCGGTTTCCTTGATTTTCGCCGTGGTCAGAATCTTCGCGAGTTGTTTGAAGACTTGACCGCGGTCGACCTGGGCAAGGTCTTGGTCGGCCTTTCGCGAGGTCTCAATATCGAGCGCAAACTCGTAACACGCGTCATTCCTGAAAACATGGAAGTACTTGACGTCGGACTCCCGGTCGCCCGCCTGTTTCACCTGTTCGGTTTCGGTGAACTCGTTGGACCCGAGCTTGACCGGGGTCGGCTGCGGTGTTTGGGCCGGGCCGACCGCAGTGGCGTCGGCCGCGTCTGAGGGCTCAGCAGGCTTCGGGCCGCTTTGGCCGTCGATTTTGGCGCTTGCATCCGGTGTTCCCGCAAATTGCGCGCAATCTTCTCGACCGAGCCCGGGATTCACGCTGAGGTTGAGCAGGGCGGAAGAAAAATCGGTGTCAGGGTAGCCGCCGTCCGGCATGTCCACGGACGCAATCTCGACCACGCCCGGCTTTACGAAGCCCGTCTCGACCGGCATCTCCCTCTGCTTGCTCCCGGCTGCGAGGCTGTACTTTCGCGGATAGCTGAACGAGACCCCGTAGGCGTCGTTCACATAGGTCGCCACGGTGGGACGATGCTTCTTGACCGCCTTTTTCGGGAGTTGAGGCAGCGGGGGGGCGACCGCCGCCGCCGGAATTTCGACGACCGGCTGGGACGGCGCGCTGACTCCCGCTCCCTGATTGTCGGACTTCTTGGAACAGCTGACTGCCATGAACAAGACCACGGCCAAGACGGCTCCGGCCGAAATCGCCGGCAGATAAAGGTTCGACCAGCTGTCTCCCTCGATCTGCCGGAAATTCTGTTTCTCACTGTCGCGATTGATGGTTGCCATGTTCCCTCCTTGGGACTGCGCTGGAAGCAATGGCAAGCCATCAGCCAAGCCCACGGATGTTGATTGCAGGGAACTTGTCGAACCCGTTGCCAGTTCGACCGTTGCTTGGAACACACGTTGTGGATGCGGCGACACAAGCAGCAGGGGGCCGGGCTTTCAAGACGTAAGATCCATGCCGCGAACACATCCTGGACAAGCGGCGTGAACCGGAGGGGAAACATCAACCCGAAGCCTCGCCGGGCAACTGCCTCCAACCGGCTCCCATCAGACACTTTCTGCGCTATTGCCGGCAGGCTTTGTGCTAAGGTTGAATTTCGACGCCGCTTCCCGGTGCGGCTTCGAAGCCGATCTCGCGGTTCGCCGACTGGAAAGGCAAGGGCTGCCTCCGTGCGGCCGCTCAATACAACGAAGGCCGATCGAGCAAGATTGATCCTGGGAGCCGACGGCGCTTCCTCGTCCATGGTGAAGCCCCTCGCATGAACTGCAGCGTCATCGACTTCGCGTCCGTCAACTGGGAGCATCTCGACGGCTTCGCGGACCGCACCGTCTTTCAAACCCGTGAATGGCTCGGGTTCGTAAGCGAAACCCAGAATGCCGCGCCCGTGGTTCTGGAACTGCGCGCCGGCGGCGACGTCGCCGGATATTTCAGCGGCCTCACCTTTGCCCGCTTCGGGGTAAAGGTCCTCGGCAGCTCTTTCCCCGGCTGGACGACTCCCTACATCGGCTTCAATCTGGTTCCCGGCGCTTCCCGCGCCGAGGCCCTGTCGGCTGTCGAACGGTTTGCCTGGGACCAGTTGAAATGCGTGCACATGGAAGTGTCCGATCCTTACTTCACCGTGAAAGACGGCGAGGCCCTGGGCTTCGATTGCGAGTTCTATGACTCTTACCGAACCGATCTCACGCAAAGCGAAGAAAAGATCTTCGCCGGCATGGACAGCGCCTGCCGGCGCTGCATCCGCAAGGCGGAGAAAAGCGGCGTCACCATTGACGAGGCGCACGATCCGGCCTTCGCCGGAGAGTTCTACGAACAGCTGAAAGACGTCTTCCGAAAACAGAAGCTGGTGCCGACCTACGACCTGAAGCGGGTCGAAACCCTGGTCGAAAAGCTTGCGCCCGCCGGACGAGTTTTGCTGCTGCGGGCCCGCGACAAGGAGGGAAACTGCATCGCTACCGGGATTTTCCCCGGTTTCAACGACATCGCGGAGTTCTGGGGAAACGCCAGCTACCGCTCAAGCCAGATCCTGCGTCCGAACGAGTTGATTCACTGGTACGCCATGGGCTATTGGAAGCGGCGCGGCGCGAAGATCTACGACTGGGGGGGTGGAGGGGAATACAAGGAAAAATACGGCTGCTCGCCCTATTCCGTTCCCTGGTTCCGGAAATCGCGCTATCGCATCGTTTCGACCCTCCGCAATCAGGCAAAGGAGATCTTTGCGCGCAAACAGCGGCTGCTCGGCTGGTTGAGCGGGCAATCGGAGTCTCCGGACAAGAGCCAGGAAGAGGCGGCCGAGGTAAAACAGGAGCGCTGATTCCGCCCTCAAGCGCCTGGCGCGAAGAACCTGGCGCTTTTGTGAGCCGCCTGTCAATGGGACTGAATCCGGCGGGCCCTTACCCGGCCGGGACCCTTCGCACAAAGCGGGAAGCTACGCTCGTTTCAGGGTGAGGCCTTTTAGAAACCCGGTAAACGCCATCACCCGCGGGCGGTGGAACAGGACCAGCACCGCCGAGTAGACGATCGCCCCGGCTGCGGTTTCAAGGGCCAACAGCGGCACCACGTGCAGGGAATGCGCCGCCCGCTTCACGGCCAGCACCGCAAGCACCATCGCCACCACGCCATCGATCGCCGGTCGCAGCGCGCGCAAGTACTCGCCCAACGGCATCCCGATCGCCTGAAAGGTCTTGCGGTACAGGGGCACAAACACCACCGGATACGCCACCACCCAGGCCCAGGCAATGCCTCCGGTCCCCCATCGGCTCCCGATGTAAAACGCGATCGGAAGGATCACCATTGCGGCCAGATCGTTCCACATCACGTAGCGCGGATTGCCCACGGCGGTCAGCACCTTGGGAACCAGCGCCAGCACCGACCGGAACCCGGCGTAGAAGCACAAAACCTCCAGGGGCGCGATCATGTTTTCCCATTTGTGCCCGAGCACCAGAGGAACCAGTTCAGGAGCTACCAGGCTGATGCCGATGGTCGCCGGGAACGTGAGCAGGGCAATCGCCTCGGTCAGCGTGCGAAGGTATCGTCGTAACGCCGCATGATCATTCTGCACAGCCGCAAGGTAGCTGGGGACAACGACGGTGGCGAGCGTTGCCACCTTCTCGACCGGCACGTTGGCGAGCGTCCAGGCCAGCCCGTAGTAGCCGAGAGCGGTTTGGCCGAGCACCTTGCCGGCCGTCAGATTGTCCAACCGCATGTAGGAGTTTTGCGCCACGGAGGAGACCGCCAGATGGCGGCCGAAACGGAGCGCCTCGCGGATCGACCGCAAACGCGGCATCGCGTAGCGGTGCGGCCGCCAGGCGACGATCAGCGCCGCGCGGGCCACCGTCCCGACCAGGTTGCCGAACACCAGGGACCAGTAGCCGAAGTGAAAACACGCCAGCACCAGGGTGACAAGAGCAGCGACGGTCGCGCGGATCGCCTCAAACCACGAGAGCACGCCAAAGCGCATCTCCTTGCTCAGCAATCCTTCAGAAACCGTACGCAGCCCCTCGGGGACAAGAGCCATGCAGGTCACCGTCACCACCGCGGCCAGTGCGGGGACATGGAAAAACGCCGCAAACGGCTTGGCCACCAGCGCGGCAGCCAGAAAACCCGCAACCCCGAGCAACGCGCCCACGGTATTGAGCTGCGCAATCTGGTCGTCGGTCAGCTCCTGGAGGTTGACGATCGTCCTCGGGATGCCAAAATCGGCGAGATAGCGCAGATAGGGAAGGAGTATGACCGCCATCGCCACAATGCCAAAATCGGCGGGCGTGAGCAGCCGAACCACGATGAGCAGCGAGGCCCAACTGAGAAGCTGGCTGACCCAGTCCCCTGCCGCTCTCCAGGTCAGATTCCGGGCGAGGGAGTGGTCCATTTTCCGGACCGCAGACGTGGCCGCTCGCGGCTCCGGAATGGAACCGCTTGCCTCGTCAGAACTCGAAACCGCTCCCTGTGATTCGGTCATCTCGAGCGCCCCGGCGGAGAAAAGAGGCAGGCAAGAGCTGCTCTGGTCTCGTCGAGCGTGGTAGGGTCTCCCCTGCCGGAACGGACGGACGGCGTCCGTAGCCCCGCAAGTAAACCTTTCGATACCTGGCGTTTAGGCAAGGAAAGAAAATTGTACGACATAAAGTTGGTGCGGGCGGATTACAATCACGGATCTTTTCACGGGAGCCTCTGTCTTTCCCGCTTCCCCCGACGACAACGGACTACCGTGCTTTCTGCGTATTGGATGCAGTTTCCCGCAGTTGTTCCTGCACCATGTCCCCATTTTTGCCATCCTCCGCGTAGGTTTCAGTATTAACTCTCTTACTAACAGACGCGCGTTCAGGCTCGCCGGCGGATGGGCCGGTTGGCTTGTGTGCGCTGCTAAACTCGGGTCAGCGAGAAATTGATGATGATGATCCGGGTTGTTCTGCCATTCCATCTGCGAAATCTTGCTCACGTCGCGAGCGAGGTGACGATTGAGGTGAACTCTCCCGTCACGCAGCGCTCGGTGCTCGACGCTCTCGAACAACGGTATCCGATGCTGCGGGGCGCGATCCGCGACCACGTCACGCTCGAAAGGCGCGCTTTTCTGCGATTCTTTGCCTGCGAAGAAGACATCACGCACGAACCCCCCGATAAAGCTTTGCCGGAAGCCGTCGCCTCCGGCAAAGAGCCATTTATTGTGATCGGGGCAATCGCCGGAGGCTGCGCCTGCAAGAACTGACGATCCGCTTCCCATGCTGCCCGTTCAAGAGCCACAACGAATTTCAGCGACCTCCGGAAAATTCCCGAAACCCGGGTCGATCCGGCGTCCTCCGGTTCGACAAACCCGTGGAGAGCCGAGGAACCAATCCTCGAGTTCCCAAATCCAATCACCCGAGGAGACGCAGATGCAATTTCTGAGCATTTACAAGACCCGCGAGCGAGCCACACCTCCCACGGCGGAAGAAATGGAAGTGATGGGAAAGCTCGTCGAAGAAGGCATGCAGGCTGGCTGGCTGCTCGCAACCGAAGGCTGCCTGCCGACGTCCATGGGCGCACAACTCCGCCGGTCGAATGGCAAGGTAGTCGTAACCGACGGCCCGTTCGCTGAGACCAGAGAGGTTACGGGCGGTTTTGCGATCTTGAAGGTGAACTCGAAAGCGGAGGCGATCGAGCTCACCAAGCGCTTTCTCGAAATTGCCGGAGACGGCGAGTGCGAATTGCGCCAACTCTATGAGGCAGACTGCGTGGGGAGCCGCGAAACCACTCGTCTTCCGGACAACGGAGTTGCAGCAGGGAGCTAAACATGATGTGATCGTTTCTTCATGGAGCGGCCCCCGGGCCGCTCGGCAGATCGCATCGAGACGCATGATCGCGGGGCTCACGAACGGTAAGGACGTGCACCTTTTCTGGGCTGAAAGGCTCGGTCCGGCCCATTGAGCGCAATCTCCACGGTTGACCTGGTTGGGGTGGGGCTCAATGCCACCGACACGTTGATTCTCGTTCCCGGGCATCCCGCGATCGGCTCAAAGATCGAATCGCAGTCGGTCACGGTGCTTCCCGGCGGGCAGGTGGCAACGGCCCTGGTCGCCTGCCAGCGCTGGGGCCTGCGGACACGTTACGTCGGCAAACTGGGAGACGATGCTGCCGCGCGATTGCATCGCCAGGAGTTTCGCCGGGCGGGAGTGGAGACTCGCCTCCTGACCGCTCGCGACTGCGCCAGTCAGCAGGCCTTCATACTGGTTGATCCCGGCGGCGAGCGTACGGTCTTATGGCGGCGCGACGACCGGCTTCGCCTGCAACCGGGCGAACTGAGGCGCGAGTGGATCGAAAACGCCCGCGCGCTCCTTGTGGACGGCTACGACACCTCCGCCGCCATCACCGCCGCGCGATGGGCGCGCGCCGCCGGCATTCCCGTAATCGCCGACTTCGATGCGGCCTACCCCGGCATTGAAGACCTCCTCGAAAGCATCGACTTTCTGATCGTCAGCCGGGACTTGCCGCAGCAGATATCGAGCGTCACGGAACTTCGGAAGTCCCTCCCGGCTCTCGAGCGTCGCTTTGGCTGCCGCTTGACGGCCGCGACGCTTGGGACCGACGGCGTTCTCGCCTGGGACGGCGCCGAATTTCATCATGCGTGCGCCTACCGGGTGGAGACCGTGGACACAACCGGCGCGGGCGACATCTTTCATGCGGGATTCATCTACGCCCTCCTTCAAGGCTGGCCCTTACGGCGGCAACTCGATTTCGCCTGCGCCGCGGCCGCTCTGAACTGCACGGCGGTGGGCGCGCGCGGCGGAATCCGGCCCCTTGGAGAAATCGATGCGCTGATGCGCACGGGCGGCCGCTACGGGCCGGCTCCATGGACCGGGTAGTTCTGAGGCGACCTGGGCCGAGCGCAGGGGACCGCGGTCTCGCCGGCTTCGGCTTCGCCCAATGCCCGTCGCCAGGGCGGATCCATGCCTGCGGCGGTGGCCGTTTCGATCGCGGTCGACAAATCTGAACCAATTCTCAAACGCAGGCGTCCGGCAGGCCGCCAGGCGCCGCAGGCGCCGGGCGCTGGCTTGACAATATATCTACTATCTTTATAGACTTTGATAACATGGAGGCTTCCGAATGACATTTCTGATCACGTGGACAGCAACCGTGGCGGTGTCGCTCGGATTTTGGACGACGATGATTGTCGCGCTGGCGAGACTTCTCCGCTAGCGAAAGGGGCGCGCCGCGAACCTTCAACCGTTCGCGGCGGAGGTTTTCGCGCCGGGCCTGCTGCTGGATACGAGTGTGGTCCTCGCGCGGTCTGGCGTTAATTGCGAAGAGAAGAACACCAGTCTCTGGGATAGATCACGTAGGAGGCATCGAGCTCGTCGACCGAGGAACACCCGAGCAGCCGCATCGTTCGCTCCACATCACTTCTCAGGATCTGGATGGCGCGCGAGACTCCGGCGTGTCCGGCCGCTGCCAGACCATAGGCATAGGCGCGGCCGCAAAGAACCGCACGGGCGCCCAGGCACAAAGCCTTGACTACGTCGCTGCCCCGGCGTACGCCGCCATCCATCAGCACTTCCATCCGGTCCCCTACCGCCGCCACGATTTCCGGCAGCGCCCGTATGGTGGGTGACACTGAGTCCAGCTGCCGGCCGCCGTGGTTTGAAACCACCACCGCCTGCGCGCCTTCGTCGGCGGCACGGCGGGCATCCTCGGCAATGAGGACTCCTTTGACGATCATCGTTCCCGGCCACGCCTCGCGAATCCAGCGCAAATCTTTCCAGGCGACCGCGCCGCGCGAGAGCGACTCGGAAACATTCACCATATCGAGCGGCCCCCGGCCGGGAACCACCACGTTTTCGAGCTTGGGCACGCCTCCGTCGCGCAGAAACGAGACCAGCCATCCCGGGCGCCGGAGCAGCTGGGGGAAGAACGGGGCCATCGCCATCAGGCCCCCGCCCATTAATTGCGGCACTCCATTGCGCGGATCGCGTTCGCGCAGCCCGGCCACCGCGGTGTCGATTGTGACCACCAGAGCCGAATAGCCGGCTTTGTGCGCCCGTTCGATGGCGCCCTCGGCAGCGTCCCGGCCCCCGGCCAAATACAGTTGATACCAGGTAAACCCCTTCGTGCCGGCTCGTACATTCTCCAATTTGTGGCCTGAAATGGTGGAGAGTATGTACCCCGTTCCAGCCTCGCCCGCGGCTCGCGCCGCTGCGATTTCCCCTTCCGGGTGCATCAGCCGGCAGTAGCCTACGGGAGCCAGTATCACCGGGAAGGAAATCTCGTGGCCCAGTACCGTCGTGCGCAGATTACAGCTGTCCATGGCCACCGCCTGCCGGGGGCGAAAGAGGATTTGCTCAAACGCGCGGCAGTTCTCGCGCAGCGTGATCTCGCCGTCTGCGCCGCCATCCAGGTAATCGAAGACGGCTTTCGGTACCCGGCGTTGGGCGATGCGGCGGAGGTCGGAGATGTTGATGACTCGTGGAGGCGAGAGTTTTTTCATGGCCCGCGGGAGCGAAATCGCTAGGCATGAAGCTACAGCATCGGCAGCGTGATCGCAAGCACGAGGGTGTTCGACTATCGTCGGGAGGATCGCGCCCCCCCAAGGCCCGGGCCGGCTTCGAGAGGCTGGAGGCGGTGCGCAAATTTGCCGGGCCGAAAAAGAAAAGATCGCGGCGTTCGCACCCGACGCCCGGCGGCTGCTCTCTCGAATGGACGGGGTTGCGAACCGCTGCGAGACGCCTACACCCTCGCAGGGATCCGCGACCTTCGCCGCGTCCGATTCGCGAACGGCCTGCCCGCCGGGGGGGACGGAATTCCCGGGGTTCGAAGGAGCGCATCCCCGCCGGTCAGGCGATGAATACGCTCCCATTGGGAGGCACCCCGCCTCGAGACGGTTCGAGGCGAAAGGGGGAGCTGCGAGGCCGCAGTTACGCGCGACAAGCGGCTCGCAGCTGTCAGGCCAACAGAGTTTTCACTTACGCTCGCTGGCGAGCGTGTAACGCAGCCCAAACTCATAACTGGGCTTGTAATACTCGCGCTGAATCGGGTACTGCGGGCTGCCGTTGTAGAATCCGAAGACCTCGTTCGTCAGATTCAATCCCGCGAAGATGAACTGCAAACCTTTGTACACGCGGAACCCGGCTTGGGCGTCGACCTGCGTGTGCTGATACAGATAGGTGTCTCCGAGGGGACCCTTGATGCCCATCGGCACCGGGACCGTACTCACGACGGGCTGATTGTTGCCATTGAGCGCAATCGCCTGGTTCTGGTAGGCATACTGGAAAATTTGCGGACCGTTGTAGGACACACCCAATCGGGCGGAGATCCTTCCTTTGTCGTAGGTCGGGCTGAAGTTGCCCGTACTCGGGGCCTGACGCTGGAGCGCCGGCTGATCGGTTCGCAGCGGGATCCCTAAAGCGGTCGAGTTTGTGTAGCTATAGTTGGCGGAAAGACCAAAGCCGTTAAGCAATCCTGGCAGGAAGGTCAGGTGCTGCTGGTAGGACACTTCGAAGCCCCACAGGTGGGCGTTCGTACCCTGGATGGGTGCGGCCAGAATGTCGTTGATGTAGGGGGTGAGCAATGGGTTCTGCTGTATGGTCGCGGCAGTGATCGGCGACTTCACACCTTCATAGATGGGATCGGAAATGTCTTTATAGAAGAAGCCCCCTTCAATCACACCGAAGGGCTTCAGGTATTGCTCGAACAGCACGTCGAAGTTGTTGGAGTGGGTCGCCTTAAGGTCCGGATTGCCGTAGGAGATCACTTGGCCGGGCACGCCCAGCTGAATGCCATTCACTCCGAAAGCGGGGGGCAGATCGCCAAAATTCGGCCGTGCGATTCCCCGGCCGTACGACACTCGAATCGCGGAATCGGCAGCGAGTTGGAACTTGACCTGTGCCGAAGGCAGGGGATCGAGATAGGAATGGTAGCGGCTTATGGGTGCAAACGTCGGAGGAGCCGAAGATCCGTCGGGGAGCGGCTGGCCGCCGCCGACGTTGAAGGCGTACAAGTTCTCGGTCGTCTCTTCAAAACGCAAACCGGTTTGAATGCGGACCCGGCCGAACTGCAAGGTGTTCATCCCATACCAGGCGCCCACTCGTTCAATGATGTCCCAATCGTTCGAGTACGAGTTCAACACCGTCCCTGCCGGGTCGACACTGTAGCCGCCCGGGTTGGAATGGAAGGCGGAAAGAAACTTTCCGTTGTCAACCTGAGGACTGTTGAAGGGTCCGGCAAAGGCGCCGTCATAGTAGGCAGAATTGGTGTAGGTGCCCAGGACGTTCGAGGCCAGCAGGGGGGTGCTGGAGGTAGGTGTGTACACGGGATCGTTCGTGTCTTGAAATTTATGCGCGTTGCGGAACTTGCCGCCAAACTCGATGGTTCCGAAGTGCCCGCTCCAGTTGTAGTTTCGCGAGGCGGCGAAGGCTCCTTCAAGGTTGATTTGCGGACTATAACTGTGGTCGCTGTCAAATTGGTTCAGACTGTATTGAGAAAGGTCGTAAAGCTTCACGCCATTCAGGGCGGTGAAGTTGGGCACGTGGTGGTCGCTGAGGGTGATCCCATACTGCACAAGCCCGTTCCCCTGCGCGTCCTGAAGCGCGGGACCGGTTCCGTTGAAATTTACGGTTAAATACCCTTCATTGGTTTCGGCGGAGCGCGAAACCGCCGCGTCCCAGATCAACAGCCATTTGGGGGAGAGTACGTGTTTGCCGCCAATCTGCAGGCTCCCAATGACGTCGATCGGACGCCGGGTTGCGGAATAGTAGTTAGTCGAGCCGTCCGCATTGGTCAGAGTGGTGGATTGAAAACTTCCCACCGTGGGTCCAAACCCCCAGACATCGCCAAAGTTATTGAAATGCGAATACAAGGTTCGGATATAGACGCCGGAAATATCGCTCAATTTGTAATCGATATTGGCCGTCAATCCATAGCGGCTGCGGTAGTATTGATAGTCGCGAATGGATTCGTTGTTGTAAGTGGGAAAGTACGGCGCCTGGGCCGTGGAATCGTTAGTAAAGTCGACACAGTGACCGCCTCCGCAACCCACCGGGACCGGCACCGGTTCCACGTCATTGATTCCTCTGCCATTCCAGTCATAGCTGCCGCCGATTAAGATGCCCAGCTTCTTGCTTTCCCCAAACCGCTGGCCAACGTAGGAATCCATTTCGGTCAGGGGACGGCCATTGCTGATCGGCGTGTAACCGCCGATTCCGTTGATATAAAAGGTCGGCCGCTCTGCAGCCTTGGTCACCAGGTTCACCGACCCGCCAATCGCGTCGCCGTCCTGATTGGCGGAGAGCGTCTTGTTGACTTCCACCGACTCGATCAGGTTCGCCGGCATCGTGTCCAGCTTGATCTGCCGGACACCACCTTCCGGCGGGGCCACCTCGACGCCGTCGATGGTTACGTTGTTGTACCGCGGCTCTGCACCACGGACCTGGATGTATTTGCCTTCGCCCTCGTCGCGCTCCAGCGTGACGCTGGGCAGCCGGCCGACCGCGTCTGCGATGTTGGTGTTGGGCAGACTTGTGATCACATTCACGGGCAAGACCTGAAGCACGTTGTCCGACTCGCGCTGCTCGTTGAGGGCTGCCGCCTCGCCGTGCCCGCGTTCGCTGGTCACCACGATGCTTTCGCTCGCGCTCGCCACCTTCATGGCCGCCGAGATACGGCTCAGCTGCCCCGCCGTCAGCGTGAGCTGCTGCGAAAAGGGAACGAAACCGACATAGCTCACGGTCAGGGTATAGGTGCCGGGCGTGACGTTTGTGATGTTGAACAGCCCGTTGGCATCGCTCACGACGGCGAGACCGCCGGGCTGCAGCTCCACTTTGGCCCCGGGCAAGACCGCGCCGCTTGAATCCGTCACGTGACCGGCCACCGTGCCGCTTGTCACCTGGGCATCGGCCGCGCCGAGAACAACCGCGGCTATGGCAGCCAAACACAAGACACGCAGAAGGGAGGAAAGCTTAAGGCCTCGAGAGCCCGCGGGATTTACGCGGCTCCGCGGACCGCGCACGCTGCGGCGCGGTTCTGAAGGGAAGCAATTGAGAATTAGAAGGGCAAGTGCGCGCACACGCTTTGATATCATGGGGGGCCTCTCCTTTTGTTCCAAGTGTTGGTGACTTACTCTGCGCTGGATGTTGCTGGAATTTTAGGAACAAGGGAGTAAACAGATTGTGAACTGAATATAAATGAATGGTGAACAGCCTCTTTAAGTACCAGGCCCGCCCGGACGCGAAGGTGCAGAAAGCCGACACCAAGGTGCAGGAACGAAAGAATCCACTTCCTCCGCTTCGGGCTTAATCGATTTTTCTACCGATCTTTCTTTCGAGGCGGAAGCGCACGCCGGGTGCCGGGCGCTCGCGGGCGGGGCATTTATACTCATGAAGTTTTCTTAGAGCGTTCGGAAAGGATCAGCGGCATGAAATATCGCCCATTGGGTCGTACGGGCTGGAAGGTCTCGGAGATCAGCTTTGGGGCGTGGGCCATTGGAGGGTTCTGGGGCCAGGTCTCCGAAGAAGACGCGATGAGCGCGCTGCACAAGGCAATTGACTGCGGCGTCAACTTCATCGACACCGCCGATGTGTATGGCAATGGACGCAGCGAACGGCTGATCGCGCGCCTGAAAAAGGAACGCCGGGAAGAGATTATCGTCGCGACGAAGGCCGGACGGCGCCTGCCGAAGCAGACCGTCGAGGGCTACAGCCGGGAAAATCTCGCCCTTTGGATCGACGACAGCCTGAAGAACCTCGAAACCGACGCGCTCGACCTGCTGCAACTTCACTGCCCGCCCACCGACGCCTACTACCATCCGGAGATCTTCGCCGTGCTCGACGATTTCGTGAAACAGGGGAAGCTGCGCTTCTACGGCGTAAGCGTCGAACGGGTGGAAGAAGCGCTGAAAGCCATGGAATATCCCAATGTGCAGAGCGTGCAGATTATCTTCAATTGCTTTCGCCAGCGTCCGGCCGAGCTCGTCTTTGCGCAAGCCAAGCGGCACGAGGTCGGCATTCTCGCCCGCGTCCCCCTGGCCAGCGGACTCCTTGCCGGGAAGCTGAGCCGCGATTCCTCGTTCCCTAAGGACGACCATCGCAACTTCAACCGGCAGGGAGAAATGTTCGACGTGGGAGAAACCTTCTCCGGGGTCGATTACCAGCTTGGCCTGGAGGCCGCCGAGGACATTGGCCGGCTCCTCGCCGCCGGGGTGTCCATGAGCGAATTCGCTCTCGGCTGGATTCTGATGTTTGACGCGGTGTCCTGCGCAATTCCCGGCGGCAAGCGAGCGCAACAGGTCGAGGAGAATTGCCGCGCTTCGCGCCTGGCGCCGCTTTCGCCCGAGGCGATGTCGGCGGTCGAGCGCATTTACGCCGAGAGAATTCGCGCCCGCGTGCACCAGCGATGGTGAGTTCGCCCGGGCCGCCCCGCTATTCCGGCCAGATCGCGAGCGCGGTCTCGGAAAGAATCTGCCGCTGGGTCTCCGGGCTGAGGGCGAGAATGCGGAACGCGTCGAGATTTTCCTTCACGCCGGGCACGCCCGGCCCGGGCCAGTCCGTGCCGAAGAGCGTCTTGCGGGCGACCTCCTGAAGGCGGGGAAAATAGCTGAGCAGCGACTTCGGCGGAATTCCGCTGATATCAAGAAACACATTGGGATGCCGCCGCACCAGAAAAAAAGCCGTATCCATCCATAGCGGCCTGCCGCCATGCGCCAGGATGATTTTCAGCTTGGGAAAATCGACCGCGACGTCGTCGATGAAAATGGGGTCTCCGAAGCGGTTGCGCGCCCCGTCGAATATCGAGGTCCCGGTGTGAAACATCACGGGAATGCCATGGGTCTCGGCGACCCGGTAAATGAGCTCGAGTTCTTTCATCCCGTTCAAATAGTCATTGGGATACAGCAACTGGTGCGGCGGATGGATCTTGATCATCCCGAGCTTCAGCCGCAGGATCTCTTCGAGGTCGGCACCGATGTCCCAGCTGTGCCGGGGGTGAAGCCCTCCGCAGGAAATCAAGCGCCTGGAGTTTCCCTTCACGTAGTCGGCAACGAATTGATTCACGCCGGAGGTGAAACCGATCACATCGGGAGCGACGTAGTTGACGAGAACCGCACGGTCGACGCCGGCCTCGTCCAGGTAGTTGAGGAACGATGTCGGCGAGCGGCTGAATTCAACGATCCGGGCAAAGTCCGGTCTGCCCTTTTTTACGAGCTCCAGAGCATTGGGCCGGAACATCTGCAGCGGCTGGACGTGGATATGACAGTCCGTGATCAAGTGTGGCCTGCGGCCGAGTGAACGAGAATTATAGCCAACGTTCTTGGCTCTCCGCTCTCCCCCTATCCGGGGCCGCGGCCGCGGGTCTCGGACGTCGAGGCCGGGGTGGAGCCAAGGCGCCGCCCGGTGCCGCGCTCGATGTCCTGAGGGTCTAACCCGAAGCGGGAGAATCGACAGAAAACAGACAGAATAAGATGGACCCGTTTACATTCGACGCCTGGACACGATAACATCGAAGCGACCCTGTGCCGGGCGTCGATCCGCGCGAGGCGTGCGGTCGAATCCGGCAGCCGGCCTCGACCGGCGATGCTCGGAGACTCCGGGTATTCAGACCGGCCGAATCGCACTTGCCCTGCGATCGAGATCCTGCTAAGCTGTTGAGTGCGGGGAAGTTACAGCGCGCGGAAGTGGTGGAATTGGCAGACACACCATCTTGAGGGGGTGGCGCCGAAAGGCGTGGGGGTTCAAGTCCCCCCTTCCGCACCATAAATTTCAAAGGACCTGTCAACGGTTGTTGAATTCATGATTATCTTAATTACGCTCGTTCATGTCTTCGTTTGTTTTTTCCTGATCATCGTTGTCCTGTTGCAAAGCGGCAAGAGCGGTGACATTGCGGCCGCATTCGGCGGCCAGGGCAGCCAGACCGCTTTCGGCCCGCGCGGCGCCGCCACCGTGCTCACCCGGGCAACGACCTGGTGCGCCGTGATCTTCATGCTGACTTCCATCACGCTTTCGATTGCGGCATCGCACAAGACCGGACTGAACTCGGTATTCAAGAATTATCCGGCGTCGTCTCAATCGCCCGCGAAACCCGCAAACCCGGCGCCCAAGAAGTAAGGTCCCCGGCGGGCAGGGGCGGGTGAGGCGGGCTGCATGCGCCCGGCAGCCGCGCGAAACTCCATGATCCATGAAATTCTTCCCGTCGGCCCCTTGCAGTGCAACTGCTCGATCCTTGGCGACGAGACGCTCGGCGAAGCCATGGTTGTCGACCCCGGCGACGACATCGCGGGCATCCTGGCGATCCTTCAGCGACACCATCTCACCGTAAGGCAGATTGTGGTCACCCACGCGCATATCGACCACGTTGGCGGCGCCAGGAAACTCCGCGAAGCGACCGGGGCGCCGATTCTGCTCAATGAAAATGACTACGCTCTCATGAAGATGCTGGATGTGCAGGCGGCATGGATTGGGGTAGAAGATCCTGGAAAGATCGAGATCGACCAGGGCATCGTCGAGCAGCAAAAAATTCAAGCCGGTTCCTTGGTTGCAACCGCCATGCACACGCCCGGGCACACCGAGGGCAGCATCTGTCTTTTTTTCCCCGGCGAGAAGAAATTGATTGCCGGCGACACGCTTTTCGCGGGCAGCATTGGACGCACGGATCTGCCCGGCGGAAACTTCGACAAGATCCTGCGCTCGCTCCACGACAAAGTGCTCGCTCTGCCCGACGAAACCACGGTCGTCCCCGGGCACGGCCCGCTTACCACGATCGGGCGGGAGCGGGAATCGAACCCGTTTCTGAAAAGCCGCTGACCGCCAACCGGGCGCCTGCCGCGCGTGATCCCGATTGGGCTTACGCTTCGCGCCGTTCGAGCAAATAGGCCCCCGGTCCTTGCTGGCCGCGAATCGAACGACAGAACTCCTTCACCACGAAGCCGGCGCCGAGCGCCTCGGTGAATGCCTGGCGTGTCAGAAGCCTCCACTCCCGCGCCCGCCCGGTATCGTTACTCTCTATCCGCTCGATATCCCCGGGAATTTCAATGGCAACCCGCTGTCGCCCGAGTGCTCGGGGAACGTCCGCCAGCACCGGTCGGCCGTCGCCGTTGAATCGCACGAGCGGCTCGAGAAGCCGCAGCGAATCGAGGACCTGCGCCCGGGCTTCGCCGCCATGGAGCCGCGCTTCAACCCGCAAATCGGCCATGTGCCATCGGACCCACAACCGGTCGGTGCTGTTTCGAAACAGCGGGCTCGAACTCTGATTCCCATAGAAGTCGGCTTTGTAGGTATCTGAAATCACGCCGAGCTTCGAGAAATTCAAGTGCGCATTCCTGCTGCGCAGGGGATCGAACGTCCACGTCATTTCCCTTACGCCGAGCGCCAGGGCCCGCTCGCGCTGCGCCAGTTTCAGACGATAACCCAGCCCGTGCTCCCGCCAATCGGAACGCACGGCGAGCATGTGGGAATGAAGACCCGGCCTGCCCTGCTCCAGGCTGGGAAACGCCAACGCAAATCCGACCAGTTCGCCCCGGTCGAAGGCCCCCAGGCTGACGGCGCCGGCGGCTCGCAGGGCGATCGCCAGCGTGAGCGGAGTCACGTCGGCGTCGGCGAGGCCCCAGACTTCTTTTTCGAGGCGCACCATGCACTCGAGTTCGGAGAGGCGTTCGATATCCCGGATCGTGGGCGGGCGGGCGGCGGAGCCTGGCATTGCCATCGAGGGTAAGCCGATCAATATACGCGATGGAGCGGTCGTTGCGCCATGGCCGCCGCCGGTGAACTCGGGCTTGGCGGCGTGAGCAGGTAAATTTTTGTAAATGCTTGATCACGACCCATTTCCATGCACATCCAATCAATGACGGGATCTGCGCGAAACCTGGGACGGGAACTGCGGACAGGTGTCTGCAAGTTCTCCCGCGATTATTTAAGATGATGACGCAATGTCCTGCCGGAGGCGACTTTCGGAAATGAGTTTTCATCTCCTGCTATCGAAACGGGAGTGGTTGCGGTGGACGGGGGTGGTTGGACTGGCCATCTTCCCTGTCTTATGGGCTTCGTGCTCGGGATCGAACGCGGCGAATACGCGGGCAGCGCGGGCTGGCGCGCCGCAGGCGATTCAGGTAACGGTTTCGCCGGCGCGGAATCAGGACCTGCCCATTTACCTCACAGGCCTCGGCTCCATTCAGGCCTACTATACGGTCAGCGTCAAAAGCCGGGTGGACGGCCAGCTGGTCGATGTCCGATTCAAAGAGGGCCAGTTCGTCAAACAAGGCGACCTGCTGGCGGTGATCGATCCCAGACCCTATCAGGTTGCGCTCGAGCAGGCGCAGGCCCAGGCGTTCAAAGACCAGGCATCGTTGCGCGATGCGCGCCTGAATTACCAGCGCTACAAGGATTTGCTGCAGAACTCCGGGGCCATGTCGCAGCAGCAAGTCGACACCCAGCAGGCCACCGTCGATCAACTGGACGGCGCGGTGCGCAACGATCAAGCCGCCGTCGACAACGCGAAGCTGAACCTGGTGTATTGCCATATCACCGCTCCCGTCTCCGGGCGCATTGGCTTGCGGCTGGTCGATCCCGGCAACATCGTGCACGCAGCCGATACCAATCCCATGCTGGTCATCACGGAACTGCACCCGATCACCGCCGTATTTACCCTGCCCGAGGATCAACTGCCGGAGGTCGCGCAGCACATGAGCAAGGGCCAGCTTGAGGTGGATGCCTACAGCCGCGACGACCTGACCAAGCTGACCACGGGAAAACTGCTCACCATCGACAATCAGATTGATCAGACCACGGGGACCGGGCGATTGAAGGGGGTGTTTGACAACAAGGAAAATGCGCTCTGGCCGAACCAGTTCGTAAACATCCATCTGTTGCTCGAAACCAAGAAAAACGTCACCGTCGTGCCCTCGACCGCCGTGCAGCGCGGTCCGCAGGGAAACTTCGTGTACGTGATGAACACCAATAAGACCGTGGACGTGCGCCCGGTTATTGTCGCCGTCACGCAGGGAAATGTCAGCCAGATCTCGAGCGGCATCGCGGCCGGCGAGACGGTTGTGACCGACGGTCAGGACAAACTACAGCAGGGAAGCCAGGTGGAGCCGCATATGCAGCCGCCGGGAGCGCGCAGGACCACGAACGCGGCGGCATCGAACCCGGCCGAGAACCCGCCGGCCCCCCTCCCCCTGCCGAACCCAACCCAGGGAGAGGGCGCCCATCGAGGCCCGCCGACCCACACAGGAAATCAGCGCGGAACCGCTTCCCAATGAGTCCGTCACGGCTTTTCATTCTTCGTCCCGTCGCCACCTCGCTGCTGATGGTCGGCGTGCTGCTGGTCGGTATCGTGGCCTACCGGCAGCTTCCGGTCTCGGCTCTCCCCGAAGTGGATTATCCGACCATTCAAGTGATGACGTTCTACCCGGGAGCGGACCCGACCGTAATGGCGTCGTCGGTTACCGCTCCGCTCGAGCGGCAGTTTGGCCAGGTGCCCGGGTTGAGCCAGATGACCTCGACCAGTTCCCTGGGCGCTTCGATCATCACCCTGCAGTTCAATCTGGACCAGAACATCGACGTTGCCGAGCAGGAGGTCCAGGCCTCCATCAACTCTGCGGGAACCTATCTTCCCGTGGATCTGCCCAACCCTCCGATTTACAGCAAGGTGAATCCCGCAGATGCGCCCATTCTGACGCTTTCGGTCAGCTCGAGCACCCTTCCCCTGTCCAAAGTCGAGGATCTTGCCGACACGCAATTGGCGCAGAAGATTTCGCAAGTGACCGGGGTGGGCCTGGTTTCGATCAGTGGAGGCCAGAAACCCGCGGTGCGGGTACGCGCCAATCCGACTGCTCTTGCCTCCTATGGACTGGGACTCGAGGACGTGCGAACCGCGCTCGCGGCCGCCAACGTCGACCAGGCCAAAGGAACGCTCGATGGACCGCGTCAATCCTATACCATCGGAGCCAACGACCAACTGCTCACCGGCGACGATTACGCCCCGATCGTAGTTGCCTACCGCAACGGAGCGCCGGTTCGGCTGGACAATGTCGCGACCATCGCCGACAGCGTGGAGAACGTATTTCAATCGGCCTGGATGGGCCAGGGTTCGACGCTCACGCCGGCCGTCATCGTCAATATTCAGCGCCAGCCGGGCGCAAACATCATCGGCGTCGTCGACCGGATCAAGCTCCTGCTTCCCCAGCTGAAGGCGTCTCTGCCTGCCGCCGTGGCGGTTTCCATTCTCACCGACCGCACCGAGACTATCCGGGCGTCGGTGAAGGACGTCGAATTCGAGTTAACGCTCACCATCGGCCTGGTGGTGATGGTGATCTTCCTGTTTCTGAGAAATTGGCGGGCCACTGTCATTCCCAGCGTTGCGGTTCCCCTGTCGATTATCGGAACCTTCGGCGTGATGTACCTGCTGGGGTACAGTCTGAACAACCTGACCCTGATGGCCTTGACCATTTCCACCGGCTTTGTGGTCGACGATGCCATCGTGATGATCGAGAACATCGACCGCTTTCTCGAAGCCGGCGAGACGCCGCTCTCGGCGGCGCTGAAAGGCGCGGGGCAAATCGGGTTCACCATCGTTTCCTTGACCGTCTCGCTGATTGCCGTGCTGATCCCCCTCCTGTTCATGGGTGACATCGTCGGCCGCCTGTTCCGGGAATTTGCCGTCACCCTGGCGGTGACCATCCTGGTTTCGGCCATCGTCTCCCTGACGCTTACGCCGATGATGACCTCGCGCCTGTTGAAATCGAAGAGCGAAGAGCGCCAGGGGCGCTTCTACCAATGGTCCGAGCGAATTTATGAGCGCGTCGTCCAGGGCTACGGCCGCACCCTGCAGTGGGTTCTCCGGCATCAGACCGCGACTTTGCTGGTCACCGTGGGGACGCTGGCGCTGACCCTGTTGCTGTACGTCATAGTGCCCAAGGGATTTTTCCCGGTCCAGGACACGGGCGTCATTCTCGGCATCTCCGAGGCGCCGCAGAACATTTCCTTCCATGCCATGTCCGATCGTCAGCAGCAGCTGGCACGCGTGATTCTCGAGGACCCCGACGTGCAGAGCCTGTCCTCCTTCATTGGCATTGACGGTACGAACCTCACCATGAACAGCGGCCGCATTCAGATCAATCTGAAACCCCGGGAGGAGCGCAAAGCCGACGCCTCGGAGATCATCCGGCGATTGCAGGGCCCGCTCTCGAAAGTCGGGGGCATCACGCTGTACATGCAGCCCGTTCAGGACCTGACGGTCGAGGACCGGGTGAGCCGCACGCAATTCCAGTATTCGATGGAGGACACCAACGCCCAGGAGCTCTCGGACTGGGCCCAGAAGCTCCTCGAGCGGCTGCGCGCGTCTCCCTCGATGACCGACGTGGCCAGCGATCAGCAGAACGGGGGCTTGCAGGCGGATCTGATCATTGACCGCGACTCGGCCTCGCGGCTGGGCATTCTGCCCGCGCAGATCGACAGCACGCTCTATGACGCCTACGGGCAGCGGCAGGTCTCGACCATCTACACCCAGTTGAACCAATATCACGTCGTTCTCGAAGTGGATCCGCAGTTCCAGCGCGACCCCGGGTCGCTCAGCAGCCTCTATGTGAAGTCGAATACCGGCACCCAGGTTCCGCTCTCGGCGTTCAGTCACGTCGGGCGCTCGAACACCACCCTGGCGATCAACCATCAAGGCCAGTTTCCGGTGGTCACCCTTTCGTTCAACCTGGCCCCGGGATCTTCGCTCGGCCAGGCGACAAAAGACATCGATGCCGCCGAGGCGTCGATCCGCATGCCCGCCAGCATTCACACCAGCTTTCAGGGCACGGCGGCCGCGTTCCGCAATTCGCTCTCGAGCGAACCTCTGCTGATTCTGGCGGCGATCATCACCGTCTACATCGTCCTCGGCGTCCTGTATGAGAGCTATATTCATCCCATCACGATTCTTTCCACCCTCCCGTCGGCCGGGGTGGGCGCTCTGCTCGCCCTGCTGGTTACGGGCAACGATCTGGGCGTGGTGAGTCTGATTGGCATCATCCTGCTGATCGGCATCGTCAAGAAAAACGCCATCATGATGATCGACTTCGCGCTCGAAGCCGAGCGCGTCGAGCACAAACCGCCGGAAGAAGCGATCTTTCAAGCCTCGCTGCTGCGCTTCCGGCCCATCATGATGACCACCATGGCCGCCCTGTTTGGCGGATTGCCGCTCGCCCTTGGCACCGGCACCGGTTCGGAATTGAGGCACCCGCTCGGCATCACCATCGTCGGCGGCCTGCTGGTCAGCCAGCTGCTTACGCTCTACACCACGCCGGTCGTGTACCTGTGGTTTGACCGCTTGTCGCAGAGGTTTTCGCGAGTCGGGTTCCAGCACTTCGAGGAGCAGCCGGTCTCGGGAGATTAGGATTGAGCGTCTCGACTCCATTTATCCAGCGCCCGGTGGGCACGTCGCTGCTGACGGTCGGCGTCCTGCTCGCGGGAATTCTCGCCTTCCGGCTTCTGCCGGTGGCGCCGTTGCCGCAGGTTGAATTTCCCGTGATTCAGGTTTCCGCTTCCCTGCCGGGCGCAAGCCCCGAGACCATGGCCTCCGCCGTGGCCACTCCGCTCGAGCGGCAATTTGGACGCATTGCCGGGGTGAACCAGATGACCTCGTCGAGCCAGATCGGCTCGACCTCGATCGTTCTGCAGTTCGATTTGAACCGCAACATCGATGCCGCCGGCCGGGACGTGCAAGCCGCGATTAATGCGGCCCGCAGCAACCTGCCGTCCTATCTGCCGGGGAACCCCTGGTACCGCAAGGTGAATCCGGCGGACGCTCCGGTCCTGATTGTTTCGCTGACCTCGGACACCTACACGCTGCCCGCCATGTACGACGCGGCCGATTCGGTGCTGGCGCAAAAATTGTCGCAGGTGGGCGGCGTGGGTCAGGTCTTCGTCGGCGGCGCCGCGCAGCCGGCGGTCCGGGCGGAAGTCAATCCCAACCTGCTCAACAAGCTGGGCATCGGGCTGGACTCGGTGCGCACGGCTCTGGGGAACGCCAATTCCAATACCGCAAAGGGCGCCGTGTCCGATGCCCTCAACAGCTGGATCCTGCGCGACAACGACCAGATCAAGGCGGCGGACCAGTACCGGCCGCTCATCGTTGCCTACCAGAATGGCGCCGCGGTCAGGCTCTCGGACGTCGCCGACGTGGAAGACGCGGTCGCCGACACTCGCGTCATTGGACTCGCCGCCCACAATACCAGCGATCCGAACGTCACCGGCAAACCGGCCGTGCTCATGATCATCTTCCGGCAGCCGGGCGCAAACATCATCGACACCGTGGATCGCGTGTACGCGCTCCTGCCGCAGCTGGCCTCCTCGATTTCGCCCGCCATCCATCTCGATGTCGTCATGGACCGCACCACCACCATCCGCGCCTCGGTGCGGGACATTGAAATCACGCTCTTGATCTCCGTCGTGCTGGTGATCCTGGTGGTGTTTGCCTTTCTACGGACGGTGCGCGCCACCATCATTCCGAGTATCGCGGTGCCGCTATCGCTGATCGGCACGTTTGGCGTGATGTACCTGCTGCGCTACAGCCTGGACAATCTCTCCCTCATGGCTCTGGCCATCTCGACCGGATTCGTGGTCGATGATGCGATCGTCGTGCTTGAAAACATCACCCGCTATCTCGAGCAGGGGATGACACCGGTTGCGGCCGCTTTCCGCGGGGCGAGAGAAATCGGGTTTACCGTGCTCTCGATGAGCACCTCGCTGGTCGCGGTCTTCATTCCCATTCTGATGATGGGCGGCCTGGTGGGCCGTTTGTTCCGCGAGTTCGCCGTGACCCTGAGCATCGCCATCGTCGTGTCCCTGCTGGTATCGCTCAGCACCACGCCCATGATGTGCGCGCAGATTCTCAAGCCGATCGCCGAAGAGAAGCACGGCAGGTTCTATCGCGCGTCGCAAGGGCTTTTTGACTGGACATTGAAGACGTACCGCGGCGGCCTGCTCTGGGTCCTCAGACACCAGAGGCTTACGCTCGCCATCACCATCGCAACTGCCTGCCTGACCATCTACCTGTACGCCAAGGTCCCCAAGGGATTTTTCCCCCAGCAGGACACCGGCCGGGTGATGGGTTCGGTGCAGGCAGACCAGGACATCTCATTCCCCGCCATGCGGCAGAAGATGGAGCAATTCGTTCACATCGTCATGCAAGACAAGAACGTGCAGACGATCGTCGGCTTCGCCGGCGGCAACACGGCGCGAAATCAGGGTCGGATGTTTATCACCCTGAAACCCAAAGGCAAGGAGCGGAGACTTACCTCCGATCAGGTGATCGGCGAGCTGCGCCGGAAATTGACCGTGGTCCCGGGCGCTACCCTTTTTATGCAGTCGGCCCAGGACCTCACGATCGGCGGACGACAAAGCCAGGCGCAGTACCAGTACACGCTTCAGGGCGAGAACTTGAACGAACTGAACTCCTGGGCGCCCCGATTGCTGCAAAAACTGCGCACCATGCGGGAATTGCGCGATGTGAACACCGATCAGCAGGACCGCGGTCTGGCTGCGAATATCGTGATCGACCGGGATACGGCCTCCCGCCTCGGGGTAACGCCCCAGGCCATCGACAATGCGCTCTATGACGCCTTCGGCCAGCGGCAGGTCTCGACCATTTATCAGGAGCTGAATCAGTATCACGTGGTCATGGAGGTGGATCCCCGGTACCAGCAAACGCCCGCCGCGCTTGAGACCACCTATGTCACCTCATCCAGCGGAACCATGATTCCGCTGTCCGTAATTGCCCATTTTGGCCCGGCCAACACCGCGCTGGCGGTGAACCACCAGGGGCAGTTCCCTTCTAGCACCATCTCGTTCAACCTCGCGCCCAACGTTTCTCTTGGCCAGGCCACTCAGGTCATTGAAACCGCGAAAAATGAAATTCAGTTTCCGGCTACGATTCACGGCAGTTTCCAGGGGACGGCCGCAGCCTTCCAGGAATCGCTCAAGAACGAGCCCATCCTGATTCTGACCGCGTTGCTCACGGTCTATATCGTGCTTGGAATCTTGTACGAGAGTTACGTTCATCCCATCACCATTCTTTCCACTCTGCCTTCGGCCGGAGTGGGCGCCCTGCTGGCGCTGCTTCTGACGCACAGGGAATTGAACGTAATGGGCTTGATTGGAATCATTCTGCTGATCGGTATCGTGAAAAAGAACGCGATCATGATGATCGATTTCGCGCTCGATGCCGAGCGCAAGGAAGGCAAGTCGCCCGAAGACGCCATCTTTGAAGCCTGCATGTTGCGCTTCCGTCCCATCCTGATGACGACTATGGCCGCCCTTCTCGGCGGCCTGCCGCTCGCAATAGGAACCGGCGTCGGATCGGAACTGCGGCAGCCGCTCGGCATTACCATCGTTGGCGGATTGATTTTGAGTCAGGCGCTCACCTTGTTTACCACGCCGGTCGTCTATCTCTACATCGACCGCATGCGCTGGGCATGGAGGCGGAAGCAGCGTCTGGTTGCGGGGCAAATTTCGCCGGCGGGGAGCCAGGCCGATTAATTAGAACGGCTCCTTCCTCGCCACGACTCGTTTCCCCTTATTCCCTGGCCGAACCTCTTATCCGTGCATACTCTTTGCGGCCGCTGTCGTTTTTCCCTGAAGAGACCGAGTTGAATCTCGCGTCAGGCCCTGCCGAGACAGAGTGGATACACCATCGAGACCCAGCGATCGTTCTAAAGCCAAGCAGGCTGTGGCAACGGGTCTTCGGGCAAATGCCATTTTTTGCCAACCAAGGTCGAGCCCGCTGTCCGTGCGGCAGATACGGATATCGCCCACGGTCAACTACCAACATCCCCTACTTGACGGAACATCGGATTGAGACCACACTCCACAACGATAGAGAGCAAGAAAGCAACGCTTTTTTTGCAACGTATTGCTGACCTGTTGCCTGGATGGGGCCCGCCTTTGGGGTTCGGGGATAAGTCATAAAGTCCGCTCTACTGGAAAGCGGTGTCCTTCGGGAGTTTGAAGGGCATGGTGCAGGCATCCATCGATCTCACGGTGGGGCGATAGCATTTTTTGCAGCCGCTTCCATTTGATTCAGAAGACAGGATAGTCGCAGGGGACTTACCGGCGCGTATCAATCGATAGCCTGGGAAGAAACCAGGGCCGAAGATTGGATTCTCGCTCAGCCGCGAATGACCGTTCAGATCCCGGGAAAGCCTGCTTTCTACGTTTGAGTTGCAAACGCACAAGGACTCACCATCTTACGAAGCACGCAAATAAGACCCTTTTCGTCTCGGTCCCCAGCACTTTTCCGGCGATGTGAGATGCCGGCCTTATAGGAATCGACGACCAGTGCCACAATTCGATTCGCGGGCGGGTAAAACCTTCCCGGTGTAGGAGATTATGAAATCGAGAATAGCAATACCAGTGTTTGTGATTCTTGTCCTTTCCATCCCGCCAGACATGGTCGCGCAGTCTGCGTTCCGAACGCTTGACGTCCCGGGCGCTGTCGACACCTTCCCCGGGGGCATCAACCCGGCGGGCGAAATCGCGGGATCGTACGTGGACGCAAACTTCAGGTCTCACGGTTTCCTGCGTGAGCGCAATGGCACCTTCATCAGGTTCGATGTCCCAGGCGCCAGTGGCACCAACGGCGGGGCCATCAACCCGGCGGGGGAAATCGCGGGATCTTACACGGACGCAGTTTTCGCCGAACATGGCTTTCTGCGTGAGCCCAACGGCACCATTACCACGTTCGATGCTCCGGGCGCCGGAACCACGACCAGCCCGCAGGGCACCGTTCCCTTCAGCATCAACTCAGCGGGGAAAATCTCAGGATCTTACGTTGACGAAAACTATGTGTCGCACGGCTTCCTGCGTGAGCCGGACGGCAGGATCCTAAGCTTCGACGCTCCGGGCGTCGGGCCAGGCGGGGGGCCCAATCAGGATGGCACGCATGCCCTCACCATCAACCCGCAGGGGAAGATTACGGGATATTACCAGGATGCACAGGAGGCGATTCACGGCTTTCTGCGCGAGCCGGACGGCACCTTTACCACCTTCGAAGCTCCAGGCGCCGCAACCACAATGGCAGACTTCGGCACGCTGGCCATCGGTATCGACCCGGCAGGGGCGATCACGGGTTATTACAGCGATGGGACGTCCCCACCGGACAGCTCGCAAGTTGTGTATCACGGCTTTGTGCGTAAACCGGACGGCGCCTTCATAACATTCGACGTCCCGGGCGCCGTCGCCACCTTCCCCTCAAGCAACGGCCCGGCCGGGGTCATCGTGGGATGGTACTCGGATGCGAACGAGGTGAATCACGGCTTCCTGCGCAGGCGGGATGGCAGCATCACCACATTCGACGCTCCGGGCGCCGGAACAAACCAGTTTGAGGGCACCTTTCCCGGCGGCATCAACCCGGCGGGATTCATCATAGGGGAAATCCAAGCAACGGACGCAGGTCCCGTTACTCACGGCTTCCTACGAATCCCGCATGCGAAGTGATGCAGACGACGAGCGACCGCAGTAAGGGCGGAATGGGTGGGAGAAACCTATCTGCAGTCGCTCGCTCAAGTTGTTCGAGTCCCGCCGGCTGGACCTGCGAAGGCTCCGACTCGGTTCCTTTGAGCGTGTGTATCCGCTTAGGAATTCACCTCACCGGTTGGGTGATGCGCTCTGGCTGGCCGAAAGACCAGGGAGGCGATGTTGATTGAGCTGCTCCTCCAGCAAAGCTCTGGCTTCGGGCAACGTCGACATTGTCTGTTCGAGCACAGTCTTATATCCCGCATGATCGAAACCTTCTATTCTCAGAGATACGACGGACTCGGTGCTCGATTCCCGGGCGAGCACGACCCCCTCTTCGAGAACCAGACGTATGCCGTCGGTTTCCATAACCTCCAGTGGAGAAAACACTTTTTTCAGGCGATCGGAAATGCTCGGGAAATCGAGGAGTTCGGTGGGAAGCCGCAGTTCCGGAGTGTTGAAGATCTGAGGGAGTGAGCGCCGGATTTCCGCCAGCGGTTGTTGTGCTTTCTGCAGGATATCGAGCACAAAGAAGGCGGAGAACAGTCCATCATCGCCTCCTTCCAGTTCCCGGTAGAAGTAGTGGCCGCAGGCATCCACTCCGAGAAGAGCTCTCTCGGACAACATCCGTGTTCTCATGAACGCATGCCCGCTGCGTTCGAGGAGCGGCACTCCGGAGCGAGCGTGTACTTCGCGCCGCACCCAGTCGGAAAATTTGATGTCAATGACCACGGATTCCTGAACGGCTGGCTGGGGAAGCAGTTGACGGATCAGCAGGAGCGACACGTCATCGGCGGGTGCATGGGCGCCGGTCTCGTCCAGGAACGCTACCCGGTCTCCATCGCCGTCCCAGGCGATCCCGAGCGAGTTGGTACCCTGCGCGACTGCGGCTCTCAGTCCGGCCAGATTCGCGGGTCGGGAGCAGTCCGGTGAGCGTTGCGGAAAATGGCCGTCCGGAGTGCACCCCAGGCAGGAGATGGAAAATCCAAGCCGACGGAAGATGTCGGGGGCAATCTCCGCCCAGGCTCCATTGCCGGCGTCTAATACGATGCGCGAAAAACAGCCTGCATCGAGATGCTGAAAACGGCGGATCAGGAACTCCCGGTACTGCGGCACCAGATTCACCGATTCGGACTTGGCGCGACCCTGGCGAAAACGGCCGGACGCCGCCAAGCGACGGATTCCTTCGACTTGCTCGGGCGTGGGCGGCAAGGGAAAAATCATCCACTTCAGTCCATTGTGCGAAGGGGGGTTATGGGAGGCCGTGACGATCAGCACCGCGTCGGCATGGAGACGCCTGGCTGAGAAGTAGGCTACAGGTGTAGGGATCTGGCCCGCATCGAGAACGTTCACGCCCGTGCTGAGAAGACCATCGCTGAGCGCCTGCTTCAGCGTCGGCGTGCCGAGACGGAAGTCGCCGGCGACCAATGCGCGAGCATCCGGCGCAAGCATGGTTCCGACGGCGCGACCGACACGCTCAAACAGGGCGGGCGACACGGGGTCTGGGAAAACCCCTCGCAAGTCGCAGGGTTTCCAGGGGCTGGATTCAGTCGTGAGCTTCATACATTCAACCTAGGGCTGCCCTTTCCATGAGAAAAAAGTCTGAATTCGGCTCGCGCTCAGCAAACAGGCAAATCGAGGTGACCGGCATTGGCGCTTCACACTGTTTGGCGAAGAGCTGCCCAAGATACTGGTGGAAATTGTGGCGCACCTCCGGCTCGAGTGTGCCGGTCAAGGTCATGTGGAACTTCCAGGTGTCGAGAACATACGGATAACCCCACCGGGCCAGATTCTCTAACTCGCGCTCGTTCAGGTTCGGATGCCGGCGCCGGGACAGGTCTTCCGCGCTTGCCGGGGCGCGAAAATTTTCGAAGTACTCGACGCAGTCGGCAGCCAATTGGCACAGTCCGGGATACGGCCCGGACGGAACCAGAGCCAGGAAACCTCCAAGGGAGGCCACCCTCAGGCGAACCGACGAGTGCGGCTGGCGGCTGGCGGCAAAACTGCGCAGGCCAAGGCGCAGCTCTTCAGCGTCGCGGTCTGCCGCCAGTGAGAAAGGCGGCTTCAGCGTGGCGTGAAAGCCGTAACGTCGCGGGCTCGCTGTCGCGTCCCGCCATTGTTCGAGGCCAATGCCGTCGGGCAAACCCGGAACGACCGCGAGGCCGGTGACCGGGTCGCGTCCCAGCCATCGAGAACCCATTTCATACCAGGGGGTTTCCTCCTCGGGCGTGAAATAGATCGCGTATCGGTGACAGCGCTCCTCACCCATTCTGCTTTCTCCTGTAAGTTCCCAATGCCTTCCAATCGGGGAGCGCAAACACCGAGCTTCATCCGACCGTTCCCGCTGCCTCAGGAATTGGGAGATCCCCTTTGTACGCATGATGTCCAAACTGCAGTTGAAACAAGTGCCAGTAGATCCCCCGCCGGGCGATCAGGGTCTCGTGGTTGCCGATTTCGGCTGTCTTCCCCTTGTGCAACACCAGAATCTGATCCGCCGCGAGCACCGTGGAAAGCCGATGAGCAATCACCACCGACGTCCGGTCGTCGAGAATCAGCCCCAGAGCCCGCCGAATCCGCGCTTCCGTTGCAAGGTCGATATTCGAGGTGGCTTCGTCCATGATGAAGTACTTGGGATTGTGGGCCAGCGCGCGAGCCAGGGCAATCAGCTGTTTCTCCCCGGCAGAGAGATTTCCTCCTCGTTCCTGGACTCTGGTCTCGAGTCCTCGCGGATGGCGGCGGAAGATCTCATCCAGGCCGATTTGCCGTGCTGCCCATCGCACCCGACCGTCGGTCATGTCCTCCGCGCCGAAGCGGATGTTCTCAAGAATCGTTCCTTCACACACATAGGTATCTTGGAGAACCACGCCGAACTGCCGACGCAACTCCGAAGTCTGGAGTGTGCAGATCTCTCGATTGCCCAGGCGAATTCTGCCGCGCCCGGGTTCGTAGAAACGCAAGAGCAGATTGCTCAACGTGGTCTTGCCGGCGCCGGTATGGCCCACAATGGCCAGCATCTGACCAGGCTCGAGGCGAAAACTCACGTCCTCGAGCACCCATCGCCCCGGTTTGTAGGCGAACCACACCCGGTCAAACTCAATGGAAGTGATGTCTGGACCGTTCCAAGCCGCGCCCGTGGCAGCGGGGGCGGGCGCGTCCAGCAAAGCGAGCACCTTCTCGGCCGACACCAGGCTGGTTTGCAGCACTCCGTAGCGTTCGCTGATTTCCTGAATGGGTTTGAGGAAACGGGTGCCGTACTGCAGAAATGCCACTAAGGTCCCAATCGTGAGGTGGCCGGCGTGCAGGAGATAAGAGCCCAGGATCAGCACGCCCGCCTGAGAGAAGGTGCCCAGTAGCTCGATCGAGGGAAGAAACCAGGCATTGGCCGTCACCCATTGTTGCGACGCTTCCATGTGTTCCTGGTTCACCTCGTCGAAGGCGGCCAGGCTCGCTTGCTGGCGGTTGAAGAGCTGCACGACGGTGATGCCGCTTACGTGCTCGGCTATGAACGAATTGATTCGCGCCAGCAGGATGCGCACTCTTTGCTGGCTGCGGGTGATCAACCGCCGGAAGACGGTTGTGAGGACCACAAACATCGGCAGGATGGCGGCGAGCACCAGGCTGAGACGGCCACTCAATTCGACGATTCCCGCCAGGAAGAAGAGTGTCATGACCACGTTGGCCAGAATAGAAACGATCCCGTTCGAGAACAGGTCGCTGAGCGCTTCCACGTCGGTTGTCAGGCGTGTAACCAGGCGCCCGGTCGGGGTGCGATCGTAGAAGTCGATGGACAGCTTGTGCAGGTGGGCCAGCAGGTTTCGCCGCAGATCCGCCATCGCCTTCTGTCCCGTCGATTGCGCTAGGTAACCTTGCACGCTGTCAAACCCCAGAGACAGGACGAGCCCCGCCAGATAGGCGGCTGAAAGCAGAACCAGCCCCTTGCCGGGATCCGAAGGCAGCCGCAGGCCGAAGAGTTTTCGCTCCGGGCGATGGTGGAGGAAATACGCATCGATCGCCAGAGAGATCACAAGCGGATTCGCAATCTGCAGAATGGTCGCCCCCAGTGCACAAAGGAGCGAAACCGCCACGCCCCGCCAATAGGGCGCCAGCAGGCTCAGCACGCGTCGTAACAGAGAATAGTCCCGGATCGAACCGGGGGCGTCTTCGAAGGCGCTCGAGCCGGGGAGGCGAGAGATGCCGCGCCACACACCGCCGATTCCAAAGCTCGCCCCCATTTAGATCGCCTCCAGCGCTTCCTCTAGGGCCTGCAGTCGAGAAAGCCTCGCATAGCGTCCACCCTGAGCGAGCAGGCGCGGATGCGATCCGCTTTCGACAATCCGCCCACCCTCTAGAAACACGATTTGGTCCGCATGCATGGCAGTCGAGACCCGGTGGGTGATGAGAAAGGTCGTTCGGTCGGTCATGATGGTCTTGAGGTGCTCGAGAATGCAGCGTTCGGTGTCGGCATCCACGCTCGAAAGGGCGTCGTCGAGTATGAGAACGCGCGGATTCTTGACGAGAGCACGGGCCAAAGACACGCGTTGTCTCTGTCCCCCGGAGAGCATGATTCCGCGCTCGCCCACTACCGTATCGAGACCTTCCCGCAAGGCAGCCAAGTCGGGAGCCAGTCCCGCGATTTCGGCGAACCTGCGAATTTCCTCGGGCGAGGTTTGTGGCGCACCCACGGAAATGTTCTCGGCCAGAGAGGCGCTGAAGAGAAATGTCTCCTGAGGGACCACGCCCACCCACGAGCGCAGTTCCATGAGAGACAAGTCGCGGCAGTCTGTGCCGTTGATCATTACCCGCCCCCAGGTCGGGTCGAGCAAACGAGGGATGAGCTTCACCAGCGTACTCTTGCCGGATCCGGTAGCGCCCAGAAGGGCCACGGTGGCTCCCTCAGCCACCTCTAAATCTATGGAATCGAGGACCGGCGCGGCGTCAAAGCGAACACTGACCTTTTCAAAAGCTACCGCCGAGCCTCCAAGCTTTTTCCCCTTGACTCCCGCAGGCGGCCGGGTCGCCACCGGTCTTGCGAGCCCCTGCGAGCCGGCACCTGGCTCGAGTCTCGAAGTCTCCAGAAAGAGCGTCTGCAACCGGCCTGCCGACGCCGCGCCCCGCTCGAGAACATTCGCCACCCGACCGAGCGCCGAGATCGGACGAACCAGCATTGCCATGTACGTGGTAAACATCACAAAGTCAGCCACGCCCATCCGCGACCTCAGTACGTTATGACCGCCGTAGGCAAGCACCATCAGGACGGAGATGCCGGTCAGGAAAGTCAGCAGTGGGTCCATCGAGCTGGAATAAAGAGCCAGCCCGCGGTTGGCTTCGACGTAGGCCTGGTTCATGCGCTCAAACCTGCGCCGCTCCGCTGGTTCCCGCACAAAGGCCCGCACCACCCGGACTCCCTCGACCGCCTGTTGAACGGCGGCGCTCATGCTGGCGAACATCGCTTGTATGGCCTCGAAGCGTCCTCTGATGATTCGGCCAAAGCGCACAAGGATGAAAAAAGCCACCGGAGCCGGCCACAAAGCGGTCAGGGTCAACTTAGGGTCCACCGAAGCCAGCACCACGAGGGCGACGGATGAGGAGATGACGGACTCGGACAACGAGGAGAGTCCCGGTCCCATCATCATACGGACCGCATTCAGGTCATTGGTGGCCAGGGCCATTACATCTCCCACTCGCGTGCGTGCCCAGAAAGTGGCGTCCAGCCGGAAGAGGTGCTGGAGCAAGTCCCTCCGCATTCGGTATTCGATCTCGCGGGACATGCTCATCAGATTCAGCCGCGCCAACGTTTGGAAGGCGGCGCGCAGAATGGCCACTCCGGCCATGGCCAGACCGACATGCAGGATGGAGAGCGAATACCCGGGCCCGGGCGCATGGGTCAGGGAAGCGACACCCTCCCGGATCAATAAGGGCAGGGCAAAGGAAACTCCATCCCGGCTCACCGCGCTGACGGCTCCAAAGATCGTCTTCTGCGGATACGCGCGGGCGTAACTCCAAACGAATCGGGCTCTTCCCGGCGGCCTCATGGACAGGATCAAGTGTACTTCGTATACGTACTACATTCCAACAGTCTCGCGGGTTTTCATCAAGAATTAACCCGGGCTGCCCGATCGGGCGCAAGGGTCGCTGTGCAAAAAGGAACGCCACGACGGTCTGCCTTTCGCATTTTGCCTCCGCGCCACGCAGGGCTGAGCCTTATCCTCATTGACTTTACACGTATACGTACTGTTCACGAAAATAAAACCGGATTTTAACCCAAGCCGGCGCCCACGCCGTGGTATTGATGTTTGCGTATTCAGGATCGTGAAAGCAACGCTGTCCTGACGTATCTGCGATCCCGCCACGGAGTCAGTCAAAAAACGGAGTGGGAGGGTGCGGCCGTAGTTGCCGAATGTCCGCAAACCAACCAACCAGCCATTCACAACGATTGTTAACTAGCCGGCCTGGCAGAACCCGGGTTCAGCCAGGATTGCAAGGAGGCGTGTTTATGCGGTCGTTCCGTTTCGCCATTCTCTTCTTTCTGGCAGCGTCTTTCTGCTGTTTGAACGTCTTTGCGCAAAGCGCGTCGGTCAGCGGGCAGGTGCTCGATGCAACCGGAGCTGCCGTCAGAGGCGCCAGCGTCGCGCTGGTCAACACCGAAACTCGCATCAAGCTCACCACGTTGAGCGACGCAAGCGGCTTGTTCATTCTGCCTCCCGTCGCGCCCGGCCATTATCAGGTCACGGTGACGGCAGATCGGTATTCGAACTGGGTTGAGCGGGATCTTGTCCTTGAAACCGGGGGGAACAGCGTGCTGAAAGCGGTATTATCGGTGGGTTCGGTGAAGGAGACGGTGGCAGTCACCGCCGCCGAGCCGGAGATCAAGACCGAAGAGTCGGACCTGGGAACGGTGACCGAACCCTCCCTGGTCGCGAATATTCCGCTCGATGTCCGCAATCCCCTGCAGGAGACGGGGTTTGCTCCCGGGGTGACGCAGACCAACGCCCTCACGGCCGGGACCAACGCGTCCTCGCAGAGCACGACCAATACCTTCTATATCAACGGCACGAAGGCGGGTGAGTCGGACATCCTGATCGACGGCGCAACCGATACGGTTTTCTATGACACGCACGCAGCGGGCGCGATTCCCGGGCTGGATGCAGTTCGCGAGTTTCATATTTATCGCGCGGCCTACGCTCCTGAATTCGGCCACACCGGCAGCGCCATCCAGAGCTACAGCATCAAGTCGGGTACAAACCTGCTGCACGGCGGCGCCTGGGAGTATTTCCGCAACGCCGCACTCGACGCCAATGGCTATAACGCCAATGCGGCGGGCCAGAAGAAGCCGTCGTTTGAGAGAAACCAATTCGGATTCCAATTGGGCGGCCCCGTCGTCGTTCCCAAGCTCTACCACGGGAAAGACAGGACATTCTTCTTCGCTTCCTATGAAGAACTGCTCGATAGCACGCCCGGCGCTGGATTCACCACCACGGTGCCGACCGCGCTCGAGAGGACCGGCGATTTCTCGCAGACGTTAACCCCGAGCGGCAGTCAGCTGGCCATCTACGATCCGAGCACAACGGTTCAGGTACCTGCCGGCGGCACCTACACCTGTCCGAATGGGACCACCTCTACGGCCACGCAGGGTGCTGGATATTACCGCTGTCAGATGTACTACAACGGCAAGGCAAACGTAATCGACCCGAGCCGCCTCAATCCGACCGCTCAGGCGCTCCTGGCCAAGTATCCTCTGCCCAACCAGCCCGGGGTTGGCGGCAGCGATGAGAACAACTTCTTTTCCGACGCGCCCAACATTGACCGCGACTATAACTTCGATGTGCGCATCGACCACACCTTCTCGGAGAAGCACAGCGTCTTCGGACATTTCGACTACTTCAACAACCACATCCTCTATGGGGCCGTCTTCGGCAATCCAAGTCTAACGCCAAACTTCTCCAACAATCTCATTCCCGGGCGCAACATCATCGTCGATCACGCGTGGATGATCTCGCCGAACATCATCTTCGATCATCACTTCTCCTGGGCGCACATGGAGTCGCATCGCGGCTCGGTGGATCCCTTGGGCACGGCCGGGTTCGGCATTCCGGCATCGGCGGCTCCGGGCATTACGGCGACGTTCACGCCTCAGGTGGAGGCGGTGACCAACCAAATCGGTGAGCTTGGCAATTCAGAGCCGTACGAACGCAACCCCAACTCGGTCTACCAATATCAGGGGACGCTGTCCTGGCTGAAAGGGATTCACACTTTCAAGTTCGGTACGGATCTGCGGCTCTATCGCGACCAACTCTGGGACCCGCAGCTGCTGACGGTCAATACGTCGCGAACCTTCACGGGCGGGCCTTTCGCGAACGCGCCCACGGGCACCACGGGGGACGCCATCGCCGAACTGCTGCTCGGGCAGGCCACGGTGACCAGCGGCTACGCGCCCAAAGTGAACTTCCGGCACCAGTACTACGGTTTCTTTGCTCAAGACACCGCCAAGTTGACCCGAAACCTGACGCTCACCTACGGGCTGCGATACGGCCTTGAATCCGGCGACGTCGCTTCGCTGAACGAACTGAGCTACCTCGACACGACCGATCCCTCGCCCATTGCGTCGCAGGTTCCCTCGATGCCGCATCTGGTCGGCGGAGTGGGTATTCCCGGGGAGACCAGCTCCGGCAGAAACCTGCAGGTGCCTGGAACACTGCACTTCGAACCACGCCTGGGAATCGCCTACAGCCTCAATTCTGAGACCGTCTTTCACGGCGGAGTGGGCATCTTCTATCATCCGACGGCAACCTGGGGGACAAATCCAGCCTCCTTCGGATTCACAAGAAAATCAACGTCTATCGATGCGGGGGCCGACGGATTCAGCCCGCTCTACAATCTCTCCAACCCATTCCCGAACGGGCTGCCGGCTATTTACGGGAATAACCCGTCTCCCCAGGCCGGGAACAACACTGGCAGCGGACCGCTCAGCATCGAGTTAGGACAGAGTGTTTCCGGCAATCCGCACCAGCAGGCCGATGCTTACCAGGAGGTGTGGTCCGTCGATGTGCAGCGCTCGCTGCCCGCGCATTTTGTTGTGACCGCAACGTATACCGGCAGCGTCGGCGTGCACCTGTACGGGGCGCTTCAGCTGAACCAGCTCTCCGATTCTGTCCTCGGAACGGGAACGGCCATCAACCAGGTGGTGCCAAATCCGTTTTACGGCGTGATCACCGACCCCAGTTCCATCCTGAGCCAGCCTACGATCCAGCAAGGCTATCTGCAACGGCCGTATCCGCAGTTCCTGAACTTTGAGCTTCTCAATGCCGGCTGGGGGCACTCCAACTACCAGGCTGGCCAGTTGACGGTCGAACACCGGCTCAATGCAGGCCTCTCGTTGCTGCTCGGATACACCTACAGCAAATCGATTGACAACATCGGGGAAGGCGGTACGCAGGCGAGTGTTCAGGACAACGGCTGTCTATCCTGCGAGCGGTCGATCGCGGATCTCGATCAGACCCACGTGCTGAGGCTCAGCACCGTCTACGAGCTGCCCTTCGGCCCGACGAAGCCGCTCGTCAACCACGGCCCGCTCTCCCATGTGCTTGGCGGCTGGCAGCTGGGCGGAACCTATCAATACAACACCGGTCAGCCCGTTGCCCTGACGTCGCCCATCCAGTCGGCTTCGCTCGGAACCTCCGGCCAGATGCGTCCGACGCTCGTCGCAGGCGAGAGCATCACGCAACAGATGGTGGGAAAGGATGGCGAGCTCTCTTCCTTCAACCCCAAGGCCTTTACCCAGACCGCCCCCTATGCCTTCGGAAACGCCCCGCGTTATTTGTCGGCCTTGCGGCTACCCGCCTTCACCGAACTCGACGCGCTTCTACAGAAGAGTACCCAGCTGAACGAGCGCATGAGTCTGGTGCTCCGCTTCGAGGCGCTGAATGCATTGAACAGTGTGGTTTTCGGTGGTCCGGATACCGGAGTCAACGATGCCAACTTCGGCTTTGATCCGCACAGGCAGAAGAACAATCCGCGCATTGCTCAGGTGAGCGCGCGCTGGGTCTTCTAGTGGGCGTTCTCTTGTCTGGCCGGTGGAGTTCAGGCGGGCTCGTCTGCTTCGCCCGCTCTTTGGCGTACAATCTCGGGCGTAACTCCCCGGCGAATGGCAGGCTTCCCGTCCCCTTTCACGGGCTCAGATGGATGTATTTCGTATACGTACTAAATTTCCAGAGGGCGGAACCCGCCGCGGGCGAAGGGGTGCTCTCCTAGAAAGACGGAAACAGCACCCTGGCCGCCTGTTTGCATGGTTCCGTCTTTTTCGCCCGCGCCGCCCCCGTCTCAGTCTCCCGCTCACGGACTTTCCACGTGTACGTACTGTTCACTGAAAAAACACCGGATTTTAACCTTTGCGGTCGGCGCGCCGTGTTATTCATGTTGTGATATTCAGGGATGCTGGAGTTCACCGGGTCCTCCCCTATGAATCCTCACGACAACGACTATGTTCTTTGCGAATGTGACTTGGGCCGGCTGCAGGAGCTGGTTGCAGCGCTAGAGCGCCGGCACGCTGTCGTCACGGTCAAGCCTCCCTCGGTCTGCTTGAGCATGATTCGCGCAGAAGACTCGCTCGAGAAGCAGGAGTTTTATCTCGGCGAAGCGCTCACCACCGATTGCGAAGTTTCCGTCAACGGTTCGCCCGGCTATGGCGTTTGCCTGGGCGAAGAACCCGTGCGCGGCTATTGCCTGGCGGTCCTTGACGCTCTCCTCCACCGGGAGAACGCCGTTGAGTCCGAAATTGCGGATTTCATCGACAGGGAGCGCCAAATTCTGGTGGCGCGCGAAACCGAGGAGTTCAACCTCATTCTTCGCACTCAGGTGGACTTCAAGTTTATGGAGCAGGAATAAGCCCGGTGAGAGAGATAGCCTACGACGAAGTCCACCACGCGCAGCAGCATTTTCGCTCCCTACTCAACAGCGTCGCCTACCCCGGCACGATTCGCGACTTGCAGCCTGTCGAAGTAACGCCTCCTCCCGGCTTAAGCAGGTCGAGCGTGCTGCTGGCGTTTGCATTGCTGAACGCGGACGTATCGTTTCACCTGGTCGACTTCGAGCCCGACAGTGCCGACTATCTGACGGCGAACACCAGGGCTTCGGCCGCACCCATCGCCGAGGCGGCCTTTGTGTTTGCCAGGGGCGATTCAGATCCCGAGCTGCTCGAAGGAATCCACTGCGGCTCCTTGCCCTACCCGGATACAGCCGCAACCTTGGTCCTTCAGGTCGCCCAACTCTCTCCGTCGCCACTTCCCGGGGGACTGAAGCTCGAACTCGAGGGCCCGGGGGTCAAGGGAATGGCAACCGTGTTTGTGCGCGGTCTGAATGCCGACCTGCTATTGGCCGTGCAGGCGCGTAATGCCGAGTTTCCCCTGGGAATCGACACCTTCCTGACCTCAGACGCCGGCGGCCGTCCGTCGGCGCTCGCAATTCCGCGCAGCGTCCAAGCTGCATGGGAGCAGTTGTAAAAGCGCGGCGGAGCCAGTTGGTTCCCCACGGCAGGCGAAGTCAAGACGGAGGGGAGTTCAGGTGCGGAGCAAATGCCCGAAGATGCCACGGGCGCTCGGGCAAGGAGGGAACTCAATATGGGTTACGTTGCGGTTAAGGGCGGCCAGGACGCCATTGAGAACGCCAAGGGACTGGTGGAATTCTATCGTTGGCGGGAACGCCCGCAACCGATCGAGATCGGCCAGTTCCGCCATCAGTTCCGGCTCCTGGTGGATAAAGTCATGGGCGAAGGCTCGGTCTATGCCCCCGAGCATGCCGCGCTGGCGCTCCAGCAAGTAGAAGGCGACGTGTTTGAGGCGGCCTTTATTCTGCGGGCCTACCGGGCGACCCTTGAGCGCCGCTACTACACGGACATGCTGAATACCCGCGAGATGTTCATCGAGCGCCGTATTTCTTCGGCGTTCCGCGAGATTCCCGGTGGACAGATCCTCGGGCCCACGCGGGATTACACCCAGCGGCTCTTGAATCCTGCGCTCATTCAGTCCAGCCTGGGCTCGATTGAGAACTTCCTAAAAGCCTTCCGCGGAACGCTGGACGCGAAAAAACTCCAGGGAGTGACCACTTTCAGCAAAGTCATCGACCTGCTCCAGGCCGAGGGACTGATGCGCAGCGATTTGTCTCCCCAGCAAGACCGGCGAGTCTTCGATGTTACCCGCGAGGCGATCAAGTTTCCCGTGCCCCGCTCGGCCGTACTGCAAATGCTGGCCCGCGCCGAAACCGGCGCCCTCATGTGCCTGGGATATAGCGGCATGCGCGGTTACGGCGGCGGGCACGGCACGGTGGGCGAGTTGCGCGTGGGCCAGGTCCCCCTCCGGCTGACCGATGCTCGCGGCCGGAAGCGCTATGTGGGCAAGATCCGGGTAACGGAAACGGAAATGATTGGAAGGATCCGGGTGAAGAAAAAGGGCGGATTACCCTTGTTGTCGGTTGGCTACGGCCTTTGTTTCGGGCAAAACGAAACCAAGGGCATCTGCATGGGGATGCTGGAGAGCGCGTTGCGCGACCCCAACAGAGACAGCCCTGCCAACAATCAGGAATTCGTGCTTTATCACACCGAGTGCATCGAGTCTTATGGCTTCACCAACCACTTGAAGCTCCCGCATTACGTCACCTTTCAGTCCGGGCTCGAGAACCTGCGGCAGGTCATTCGCAAGCATGAAGAAGAACGACAACTGCTGGCCCTCGAGATTGGCCGGCCGGCAACCCGGCAGCAATAGGCGGACCCATGGTCAAGAACACGAAATTCCGATCCAGCTACAACTACGCTTTCATTGACGAATCCACCAAGAAAGAGATACGCCGCAAGATTCTCAAAGCGGTCTGCATTCCCGGCTACCAGGTGCCCTACTCCTCTCCCGAAATGCCTATTTCGCGCGGCTGGGGCACGGGCGGGCTGCACCTGACCCTGGCGCTCATCGGCCGGGGCGATGTCTTCAAGATCATCGATCAGGGCAGCGATGCCAGCGTGAATGCCTGCAATCTCCGGCATTTCGTCCAGACCATGACCGATTGCGAGGTGACGTTCGACACCGCCCGGGCCACGATTGTCCAGAGCCGCCACCGCGTTCCCGAAGAGATCCTGACCGAAAAACAGATTCTCGTGTTGCAAGTGCCGCAGCCCGAAGTGTTGCGCGGCGTAGAACGGTATGAATTCAAGACCCGGCAGATGCATGCCGAAGCCGATTACGCCAAGATTTGGGTTTCTCTCTACGAGGCCTATGTCCGCTTTGGCAATCTGATGCGCGGCTCAGGCTATCCCATCCGGGTGAACGGCCGTTATATCGCTACCCCCTCTCCCATACCGCGCTGGGACGTGCCCAATCTGAGCATGGCGCACTGCCTGTACCTGTTCGGCGCGGGGCGGGAAAAACGCATTCATTGCGTCCCTCCTTATACCCGCGTCGAGCCCCTGGAGTTTGAAGACGTCAAGTTCCGGGTGGAAGAATTCCCCAACATTCGATGCAAGGTCTCGGGCGAAGACCGCGCGTTTCTCGATGAAGTTTATGACGAGGGCGGCGGCCGCGGCTTTGTGGTCAACGACAGCAACTTCCTGGACAAACTGAAGGCCGGCGGAAGCCGTCCCCCGCAGCGGCTGTTCACCAACCCGGAGTAGACCATGGACGATCGAGCGAATGGCAATGGCTGGCTTTTGCGGGTGCGCGGACTCACCAAAATCTATGGCGATCCGGTTCCTTCCACTCTCGAAAGCACCGGCCCGAAATTCGGCACCAACATCTGTCCTCATTCGAACGCCATTGTGGCGCTGGCGAACGTCGATTTCGATCTATACCCCGGCGAAGTGCTCGGCATCGTCGGCGAAAGCGGCTCCGGCAAATCTACGCTCGTGCAACTGCTGTACTTCGATCTCGAGCCCACGGCGGGACGGGTCCACTTCAAAGGCCTGGATGACGGCCATACGGAACTGTTGGGCCTTTCCAGCCAGCGCAAACGCTATGCCCGCCACCACCTCATGGGCATGGTTTATCAGAACCCCCGCGACGGTCTGAATTTCGGCTTCAGCTCCGGCGGCAATATCGCGGAAAAACTGCTCATGGCGGGGCAATTCAATGTCGCCGGGATTCGCAGTCGCGCCAGCGTGCTGTTGCGGCAAACGGAAATCCCGGTGAAACGCATGGACGAAGCCCCGGCAACCTTCAGCGGCGGCGAACAGCAGCGCGTGCAGATTGCGAAAGCAATTGCCAACAATCCTCCCCTGGTTTTTATGGATGAGGTCACCAGTGGTCTCGATGTTTCCGTACAGGCCAAGGTTCTCGACCTCATGCGGCAGTTGCAGCAGGAACTGGGGATTTCGATGATCGTAGTCTCCCACGATCTGGGCGTGATCCGGATGCTCACCGACCGCACCCTGGTCCTGAAGCACGGCCAAATCGTGGAACATGGTCTGACCGATCAGATCCTTCAAGACCCTCAACACGCCTACACGCAGCTGCTGGTGAGTTCGCTGCTCTAACCGAGAGGAGGCATCGATGAGCAAGTTGCTGGAAGTGGTCGAACTGCGAAAAGTGTTCGATCTCCATATTCTCAACGACGCGCGCATTGAGGCTCTCAACGGGGTCTCGTTCGAAGTGGAAGAGGGCGAGATTGTGGCCCTGACCGGCAGTTCGGGCGCGGGCAAGTCCAGTTTGATGAAGTGCATCTTTCGAACCTACCTGCCCACCTCCGGCCGCGTCCTTTATTACCGCAACGGTTCCGGACCGATTGACCTTGCCACCGCACATGAGCATCGCATTCTAGACATCCGCAAGTCGGAGATGACTTACTGCTCGCAGTTCCTGCAGGTAATTCCCCGGGTTGCTGCGCTCGAGGTGGTTGCCTCCAGCTTGATTGCCAAGGGGTGTCCCGCGAACCAGGCCCGAGACGCCACCGCCGCCTGTTTCGAAAGGCTGAGTCTGCCGCGCGAGTTATGGGATGCCTATCCTTCCACCTTCAGCGGTGGCGAGCAGCAGCGCATTAACATGGCGCGGGCCATGATCTCCAAGCCGCGATGCCTTCTGGTGGACGAGCCGACCGCTTCGCTCGATCTGAAGATTAAGGACGCGGTGATCGACATGATGCTGGAGCTGAAGAGCGCAGGCTCCTCCATCGTACTCATAACTCACGACGAGCACTGCCTCCGGCGCATACCCCATCGCTGTCTCCATCTGGAGAACGGAATTCTGATGCAGGCGGTGTCTGCCTAAGGAGCAAGGATGAACCGAATTCGAGCGTTGCTGATCCGGTGCGGCTGGTCTGCGGCCCTTGCGGCCCTCTTGGGCCTTCTCGCCGGCTGTTCGGGCGCGGGAGCGACGGCCGGGAACGGCCGCCCGCGGCTCCTGCGCTATGCCCACGTGCCATCCAGCGAGGAAATGCAGGACAGCTCACTCCGCACCGAGCTGCTGCGGAAATATCTCGAGCAGGAACTGCACGTGCCGGTCGAAATGGTGGAGGTAAGCTTTTACGGGCCCACCATCGAGGCCATGCGGGCGGAGAAGGTGGATGTCGCAACCTTTGGCCCTTTCGGCTACATTATTGCCGCACAGAAAGCCGGCGCCCAGGCCATTGTCGCCACGGGCGACGCGCAGCATCATCCGAGCACCTACAAGTCCATCATCGTCGTTCCCCAAGACAGCCCTTTGCGTTCGATAACGGATCTTAAGGCCCATGCCCGGGACCTGGTATTCCTATTTACCGATCCCGCCTCCACCTCAGGCAATCTGATCCCCCGCGCCTACCTCGAGTCCCAGGGCCTGGACCCCGAAAAGGACTTCAAGAAAGTGGTCTATCCCGGCCAGCAAGCGGCAGCCGCGTTGACCGTCAAAGCCAGGAAAGTCGACGCCGGGGCAATGAGTGAGCAAGTCCTCGGGCGCCTGGAGGATGCCGGCAAACTGGCTCCGAACGACCTCAGAGTGATCTGGTCTTCTGATCCTATTCCTGCTTCTCCTATCTGCGTGCGCCGGAACCTGCCTGCGGGATTTAAAGAAGAGATCCGCCGTGCCCTGCTGGCGATTCCGGAAAAGCAACCCGTCCTCTGGGAGAGCATGAAGAAGTTCTATCGGCGTCCGAATATGACCTTCGTCCCAACAGACGATTCCGCCTACGACTCGCTGCGCGAACTCGCGCAGCACGGCAGAGGCATCAACTTTTCCGAAGAGAAGTAGGCGAGGATGGGATCCATAAAGACACGGCGCTGGTCCAAGGGTGGGTGTCCGAGCCGGTCTTTGTCTGTACCTTTACTGCTTCGGTCTGCGGTCGCCTGGTTCAGGACCTCTGAGTGCGCTCCGGGTTTCATGGCCGATCCGAAATCCCGAGGCAGGAGTGGGGTCTTCGAATGTGCCGGTGCCGGTTCGACGGCAGACCATCCGATGCCCGGAGTTTACCGTGAATCCATCGGGACAGAACCGGATTTTAAAAGAAGACGGTATGTTCGGTCGCGCGGGCGGCAACGGCACCGGCGTCGCGCACAACCGAGTCAGGTCGCACGCGCGTAATCGACAGCGGACGGCGGCGTAACGACGGTCAGCGGCATGGCGTCCGCATCGCCGGCGGGACAGAGTTCGACGAAGGAGGTAGCCCGGTATGCTTACGGTTTCGGGAATGAGCAAGGTGCTTCCGAATGGAAGACGCTTGCTCCACCAGGTCAGTTTCGCCGTTTCAAGAGGCGAGTTTGTTTCCATTCTGGGCCTGAGCGGCGCCGGTAAGACCATGACCTTGCGCTGCATCATCGGCTTGACCAAGCCGGACGAAGGCGAGGTCTCCCTGTTCGGCGCCGATGGCGCCAGCTACAGGACCACCCAGGTGCGAGACCGCGACTTGAGGCGCGCGCGCCGCCACATGGCTTTGATTTTTCAAGGCTCGAACCTGGTCAAGCGCCTCAGCGTGCTTGAGAACGTGATGCTCGGCCGCCTGGGCTATGTCCAGCCCTGGCGGAGCCTGACCCTCGGGTTCAGCGATTCCGAGGCCGGTGATGCCATGGTGGCCTTGGACCGAGTGCGTATGGCCGATTTCGCCGGCCGGCAGGCGGGTTCGCTCAGCGGGGGAGAGATGCAGCGTGTGGCCATTGCCCGCGCCATCCACCAGAAACCCTTGCTGTACCTGGTGGACGAACCTATCTCCAGTCTCGATCCCAAGAACGCAGAATCGATCATGGCGCTGCTGCAGCCTTTGTCGCGCGAAACACCCATTCTTGGGGCTTTTCATCAGCCGGCGATGGTGGCGCGGTACTGCACGCGCGCGATCGGTCTGCGCCAGGGTTCGGTGGTTTATGACGGCGCGGCCCGGCTCAGTGACTCCGAGTTGGAGCGGATTTACGGCTCGCAACCGTTGGAGACGGAGGCGGGGTTAAAGACGGAGCGGCCGCCGGTGACTCCCGCTCCGTTCTTTACCAGCGAGGCGCACGCCTGAGATGGGCCAGACTGCGACAACCTTACCTCGGACGGATCCCGTCTCCGCGAGAGAGGCGCTCGAGGGTTGGCAACGCGGCCGGGGTCGGGCCCGCCTCCGTCTGGGCGGGGCAGGGGTCACCGTCCTCGTTCTGGTCGTGCTGTCGGCGTTCCGCTGTAACGTCAGTCCCAGCGACTTTGCCCGTGGTATCGGCAAAGCGCTTCCCTTGCTGGCAATGTTCTACCCTCCAGAGTGGAGCGCGTTTGCGCGCATGGTCCGGCCCATTGGGATAACCCTGGAGTTGGCGCTTGTGGGGACGGTGCTGGGAACGTGTCTTTCTGTTCCGTTCGCGCTGGCGGCTTCTTCGAACGTGGCTCCGTCCTGGCTGCGCTGGACATCGCGGTCGCTGATTGCCTTCGAGCGCGGGCTGCCCGAGATCGTCACGCTGTTGCTGTGTGTGGTGGCCTTCGGGCTTGGGCCGCTCCCTGGAGTGATCGCCCTGTCTATCGGGAGCATCGGTATGCTGGCCAAGCTGTTGGCGGATGCCATTGAGGAAATCGAGCCGCATGTCCTCGAATCGGTCCGGGCTACGGGCGCAACCGGCTGGCAGGTGATTCGCTACGCGGTCCTCCCGGAGGTGTTTCCGTCTCTCCTTGCCAATTGCCTGTTCCGTTTCGAGGTCAATGTCCGCGCCTCGGTTCTGCTGGGCGCGGTCGGGGCCGGAGGTATCGGATACGAGCTTAATGTGGCCATGGAATCACTGGAATACCCGCGCGCCACCGTCGCCGTGCTGGCTTCCTTCCTCCTGGTTTTCTTCTCCGAGAGGTTTTCGGACTTCCTGCGGGCGCGCATTCTCGCCGGAGGGAAGCCGTGACGGCCGCCGTGGCGGTGCCTCGCAATCTACTGCCCTCCCGCCGGCTTCGCAACACCTGCCTGGGTCTGGTCCTGGTTTTGGTTCTGCTATTTCTGCTGAGCAGACATCTCGTGGCGAATCCTCTCGACGCGCTCCCGGATCCCGATCATTTGCTGCGCATGGCTCGGGAGATTTTTCCGCCGAGCTTCCAAGTGCTCTGGCAGGGAAACCTGGCCGGTTCGCTGCTTGAAACCCTGTCCATGGCGTTTCTCGGCACTCTATGCGGAGGGTGGATCGCGCTGGTCCTGGCCTTCTTGGCCGCAGGAAACGTCTCTCCTCACCCCGGTGTTCGTCTCGCGGTTCGCAGTTTGTTGGCCCTCGAGCGATCCACCCCCAATTTTGTGGTGCTGCTGGTTTTGCTGGTGGCGGTGGGCATTGGCCCATTCGCCGGAATGCTCTCGCTGCTGATCGGTTCGATCGGCATGTTTGGAAAACTGTTTGCCGACGCGATCGAACAGGTGGACGCGGACACCATGGAATCTATCCAGAGTGTGGGCAGCACCCGTGTGCAACAGATTCGCTACGCCATCCTGCCACAGGTCGCGCCCTCCTTCATTGCCAACTTGTTCTATGCCTTCGACGTGAATCTGCGCGCAGCCATTGCCCTGGGGGTTTTCGGCGGGGGCGGCATCGGCTTTCACCTGCACGTGGCCAGCCGCGTGCTGCGTTATCACGACGTGCTCGCCTACTCACTGCTGATTGTGGCTCTGATCAAGGGAATGGAAAGAATCTCCGATATTGTGCGCCGGCAAATCCTGGGGCCAGCGGGGGCGCACTGAGTAAGGAAGGTTATGGCTGACCAGATCTTGACCCATGCGCATATCGTGCTCCCGGACCGCGAGCTGGAGGGTTCGGTAGCAGTCGAGAACGGCCGTATCAGCGACATCAGCTCCCGTCAATATGCCGCAGGCATCGATCTCCACGGCGCACTGCTGGTTCCGGGCGTCATCGATATTCACACCGATTATTTGGAGCGGGAAATCAGCCCCCGCCCGAGCGCGCAGTTTCCCCTGGAGATGGCTCTCCACGTGATGGACTTGCGCGCCTTGAGCTGCGGGCTTACCACGGTCCTGTCGGCCGCCCGGGTTTCCGAGGAGAAGGAGGGTGCTGTGGGCAGTTGGCACGGCGACGGCCTGGAATTGGCCCGGCAATATGAGTCCCTCATCCCGCGGATGCGCGCCCGCCACCTGATTCACGTGCGCTGGGATACCAATTTCCCCTCGGTCGATCGGGCTCTAAAGGAATTGTTGCAGCTCCACAGTATCGGCAATCTGGTTTACAACGACAGCACTCCGGGAGAGCGCCAATACCGTCGCGATGTTGAAAATATCATCCAACGGCGCGCCGAGCGCTTGGGAGTTTCCGTCGAACAAGCGCGCGCAGAAATCGAAGAGCGCCGGGAGCGGGCCAAGCGGACCAACAACCGGCAGCAGGTACGGGCCGCGATCGCCGGCGGCATTCCTCTCGGCAGCCATGACGATACCACCGTGGAGCATGTCGTCGAGGCCCACGAAGCCGGCGCCACGCTATCGGAAATGCCCTGCACGATCGAGGCGGCGCGCAAGGCCCGAGAGCTGGGGATGATGATCTGCATGGGCGCTCCCAATTACTTCCGCGGCAGTTCCCATTGCGGCAATCTTTCCTGCCACGAGGCACTGGCAGAGGACCTGGTCGACATCCTGTGCAGCGACTACCATTTCCCCTCGCTCCTGGCCGCCGCCATACGCTTGATGCGCGGCGGCATCCCGATTTCCCGGGCCATGAGCTACCTGGCGCTGAACCCGGCGCGCCACCTCGGCAAGGACAAAGAACTGGGCAGCATCGAAGTAGGGAAACGGGCGGACCTTGTCGCCTTCCATCCGCGTGAGGACCATGCGGACGTGCTGCGGGTGTGGGTGGAGGGCAACTTGCGTTTCTCCGTCCCCCCTTCGACCTCAGACTAGTTGGATGACTGGCACTTTGATCGACAACACGCAGCGCTTTTCCGGCCGCGCAGAGTACTATCGAAACTACCGCGCGCGCTATTCCCCTCTGGCGCGACGCGTTCTGACCAACAGACTGGGGCTGTCCGCCGATTCGGTGGTGGCCGATATCGGCTCGGGAACCGGTCACTCCTCGCTCCTCGTCCTGCCGTGCGCGAAGCTGGTCTACGGGGTGGAGCCCAACGAGAACATGCGGCGGGCGGCAGAACGCGACCTCTCCGGCTGCCCCAACTTCCGCAGCGTGGCCGCCGTGGCGGAGGCAACTACGCTGCCCGACCGAGTGGCGGATTTTGTGGTCGCCGGGTCTGCTTTTCACTGGTTTGACCGGCAACGCTCATTGCAGGAATGCAAACGGATTCTGAAGGCCGGTGGCCATCTGGTAGTGCTGGCGAATCATCCTCGGCGCGACGCGTCGTCGTTCATGCAGGCGTATGGCGAGGTCTTCGAGCGCTACGGCGAACGCCGCCACCGCGCGAACCTGCGAAGCACACTCACCGACATCTTCGGCGAGCGTGGCCTGTCTACCGCCGCCATCGATAACTCCGAGCGTCTTAGCTTGGCTCAGTTGGCAGGCCGGGTCTTGTCGTATTCCTCCATGCCGCTCGCCGGCCACCGTCAACACGAAGCCATGCTGGCCAAACTGGAGCGCGTCTTTCACCAGTATCAGACCGGCGGGTTCGTGCCGTTTGCGGCCCAAACTGTGGTTTATTGGGGAAAGCTATGACCGCGCCTGCAATCACAGCCGATAGGCACGAGTCCGAAGCTCGCCCGGGACTCGGAGAAGAACCCCGCATCGATCCTACCGCCCGCGTACGCGAGTCGAAACTCGGCGCCTGGACCAGCGTCGGACCGCGCACGACCCTGGCGGAAACCGACCTCGGCGATTATTCGTACGTGGTCAATGACTGCAGCATCATCTATAGCGTGATTGGCAAGTTCTGTTCGATCGCCGCTCACGGCCGCATCAATCCCGGCAATCATCCCCTCTCGAGGCCGGCGCTCCATCACTTCAGCTATCGCAGCAAGTCCTACCAGCTCGGCGAAGACGACGACGATTCCTTCTTCGAGTGGCGCCGCGCTCACAAGGTGGTCATGGGCAATGACGTATGGTTGGGCCATGGCGTCATAGTGTTGCCCGGGGTGACCATAGGCACCGGCGCCGCCATTGGCGCAGGCGCGGTCGTCAGCAGGCCCATTCCTCCGTTTGCGGTTGCAGTCGGGGTGCCGGCCAGGGTGATCCGGTTTCGCTTCGCCCAGAGGACGCAGGAACGGCTCCTGCAGCTGGCCTGGTGGGATTGGTCCCGCGAGCAACTGCGGGCTGCGTTGCCGGACTTCCGCCAACTCCCGATTGAGGAGTTCCTGGACAAGTACGAGAGCTGCTGAGCCGCCATTGAACTTAGGACAACCTGATGAAAGCCTTGGAAGCGTCAGAGGGAGAAAGCAGGGTCAACGCCCCTCCCTTCTCACCCGACTTGCCGTCCCGCTATCTCCCCTTTACCACAACCACACGCTTAACCCATTCTCTTCGCCCGAGCGCGGTCGCTTCTTCGACATGCTGGCTGACTGCGGGAAGGAGCGAAGCATCTACCCATTGTCTGCCGAATGGATCGACATAGGGTCAACCAGGCACAGGAAATGACTACACTGCGCGCCATGACGTTCAACGTCCGGCAACTGGACGGCGATGATGGCAACCACTGCTGGGACCGTCGGCGCGATGCGGTGGTCGAGACCATCGCTTCACGCGCGCCCGATCTGCTGGGAACCCAGGAGATTCACCGGGAGCAGTCCAGTTATCTCCTCTCGCACTTCCCCGAGTATGCTGTTTTTGGCCGAGGGCGATATGGCGACACCCGGGACAAGCACAATCAGGTGTTTTACCGGCGCGAGCGATTGGTTCTCCTGGAGAGCGGCGAAACCTGGTTCTCGACGACGCCGGAGGTGCCCGGCTCGCGCGATTGGGGCATTCCCAAGCCGAGAATGATAACCTGGGGCAGGCTGCGAGATTCCGCTGGAGCGGAAATCGCGGTGCTCAACACTCATTTACCCTACGGGCGCGAGGCGGATCACGCCCGCCGTCAGGCCGCACGCCTGATCCGTGAGCAGCTACTCCGGTTTCCCGTTCGCCTCCCCGCTCTCGTGATGGGCGATTTCAATGCTCCTGCCGGAGGCGAAATCTACCATATGCTGACAACCGATCTCGAGGATGCGTGGACCGCGGCGAACTGCGTCCTGGGTCCGGAAGGCACACTCCACGGGTTTGGCCGGTTGCTCGGAGGGCGGATCGACTGGATCCTGTATCGCCACCTGAGCCAGGTGCATCGCGCCGAAACCATTACCGATGTCCCGCGGGGAGTTTACCCCTCCGATCATTATCCGGTGTGCGTGACTTTCGCAGCCCCGGGTCCTCAACCTGAGAGAGGCGATGTTTGCAAACTCGCAGATACTACGTATATGAATTAATCAGCCCTATGCGATGCAAACCAGACTCATGATACGCACAGCCACATTAGACGATGTGGAAAGGATCGCAAAAATCCTGGTCGAGGCCGGAGTGCTCTCAGGCGAAAACGCTCCGGGACGGATCCGGCGCTGCATGGAAACGTGCCCCGACACCTGCTTTGTCAGCCAGCGGGGTGGGTTGGTGAACGGCGTGGCCCTGTGTTTGTTCGATGGCCTGTATTTATTCTTGCGGTACTTTGCTTTGGCGGCCCACGCTTCTCAGGAAGCGGTCGGCGCTGCTTTGCACCAGCGGTTGGAGGCGCGCGCCCGCGAACTCGACGCCCTGGGCGTTGTCGTGGACGCTAGCCTGAGCGGAACCGCCCTTTACCATCGCCTGGGATACCAGCTGCCCGATGCCGTCTTTCTGGTTAAGAAACTGACGCCGGCAGGCGGCAGGACCGACGACGGAGCCGAGCGCCAAGCAGGCAGGCACAGGCACAAAGACGGCGTCCTCAGGTCTCAATCCGCATCCGGGAGTCCGGGGACGCAGGACCCCGGGGAGACGCGCGATCGCATCGTGCCGCGTCTGCGGCGCGCTTACCTTTCCATCTGCCGCTGCGGGGATGCCGTGTTCAGCCCCTACGGCGTAACAACCGATCAGTACGCGCTGATGCGGATTGTGCAAAGAACTCCGGGTATATCCCAGTCCGATATGGGCAACGATCTCTTTGCCGATGCCAACACCATCAGCGCCATGGTGTCGCTGCTCGAGGAACGGGGGATGCTGTTGCGCAAAGCGTCCCGGCTGGATGGCCGGGTGCGTTGCTTGTATCTCAGCCGGCGAGGGCGCGCGCTCATGCGGCGTCTCTGGGACGACTGGGCGCCGATGAGACGCCAGCTTCGCGATTGCTTTCAGGGCGAGACGGGGCAGCAGGCGTTGCTGATTCTCGAGCGGGTCTGCGGACATATGACCGCGGGGCGCGCCAAGTTTCAGCACTCCGCCAAGGCGGCCAAGCCGAACGTAACCTTGAAAAGCGGCGCGCGCCGGCCGGGCAAGCCGAACGTAAAGATGAAAGTAAAGATGAAAAATCCTGCTCGGCGGCCACCTGCGCCGCAGGGGCGGCCGGCGCATGCCCGTCGCCAAAGCTAGAGATGCGGCGCAACCCGCATCTTTCGTATACGTATTTTTCTCGTGCCTGCGGCAAGGATGGGGCACATTCGCGGCTGCGGGCTTGACGACCGTGCTGGATGCTCTATAGGGCAAGGAAGTGACCTTATTTCCGGTCTTGGGGGATGGTGACGAATGGCAACGACCACCGCCGTTGGGAGCGAGGAGCATCCTCCGGGCAGCTCCGAAATCCAAGTGGTAGAACTGATGATTGCGATGCGCGATGGCGTGCAGCTTGCCACGGATCTGTATTCTCCGGTTTCTCCCCGAGACAAGATTCCGATACTGCTGAACCGCACTCCCTATAACAAACGCAACCAACCGCTCGTCCAACTGGCTGGATATTTCGCCAGCCACGGCTACGTGGTTGCGGTTCAGGATTGTCGCGGCCGATATTCGTCGGAAGGCCGTTTTACGAAGTATTTCAATGAAGCTGAGGACGGCTATGACACCCTCGAGTATCTGGCAAAACTACCCGCCGGCGACGGCCAAATCGGGATGTGGGGCTCAAGCTACAGTGCTCATGTCCAGGCCGCGGCAGCCAGTCTCAACCCCCATGGCCTCAAGGCGATGATTCTGAACATGGGAGGCGTGGCCGACGGATGGGAAAACTCGCTGCGCAACCATGGCGCGTTCGAATTGAAGCAACTCGTCTGGGCCTTTCAACAGGCCGTTGAGGACAACGGCGCCCTGGCGAAGCGAGGCGATCTCTCCGAAAAAGGTGTCTTAGACTGGCTTTCTGCCTGGCCTTTCCGTCGAGGTCTCAGTCCGTTGGCCGCAGCACCCGATATTGAGCGCTACTTTTTCCGGCTGGCGACGGAAAGCGACTATACCTCGTACTGGCAGGCCCGCGGCCTGAACTGGAAACGCTACTATCAGGAGACCGCCGATGTGCCGGTGATGCTGCTCTCGGGTTGGTACGACGCCTATTGTCAATCCACATTCGACAATTACCTGGGCCTGGCGCAGCTAAAGAAGAGTCCAATCCGGCTGGTTATGGGACCGTGGGTGCATGGCGGCATCATGCGAAGCTATGCGGGGGAAGTGGAGTTCGGTCAGGATGCGGCCTTGCCTGACTTTGCCTGGGACTTCCATCTTCGCTGGTTTGACACCTATTTAAAGGGAAGTGCCAAAGAGCCGGCCAACCCGCCCCCCATCCGCCTCTTCGTTATGGGCACCGGGGATGGCCACAAAGACGGTAACGGACGCCTGTATCACGGCGGTTATTGGATGGAGCCCGGTTCCTGGCCGCTGCCTCATACGGATTTCTTGAACTACTACCTGCATGCAGATGGCTCGCTGAGGTCCACGGCCCCGACCGAACCCGCAGCCGTGAGTTATCTCTTCGATCCCCGTCATCCAGTCCCTACGATTGGAGCGTCTTCGGCTTCCTCCCAGCCGGCTTTTGCTTCCGGGGCCTTCGATCAGCGTGAACGTCCCTTCAACGGCAACCCGGAACAGGGCTTCTTTGGCTCACAAGCACCCTATCTGCCGCTCAAAGCGCGACCCGATGTCTTGGTCTTTCAAAGCGACCCATTGACCGCCGACTTAAGAGTCATTGGTCCCATACGGGTGACTCTGTCCGCATCCTCCTCCGCGACCGATACGGACTTCACTGCCAAGCTGATCGATGTTTATCCTCCGAGCTCGGATTATCCCCAGGGTTTCGAGATGAATCTTACTGACGGTATTATCCGGGCCCGCTATCGCGCCTCGCGTAGCCAGGGAGAGTTGCTGGTACCGGGACAGGTGTATCCGTTTGTTATCGAGCCGTTCCCGACGGCCAATGTTTTCAAGAAAGGACATCGCATCCGTCTCGACATATCCAGCAGCAACTTCCCTCGCTTTGATGTCAATCCCAACACCGGCGAGCCCCTGGGCCAGAATCGATTGACGATCACCGCGCAGAATACGGTTTACCTGGGAGGCTCTCAGCTATCTTACATTGAGCTGCCTGTGGTACTCGGTTTACTCATTTAAACGATGCTCTCTATTCAATGGAGTTGTTCAACACCTTATTAAGTGAATGGCTCGTCAGTCGCACCCGCGGCCCAGCCTGCCGGAGGATATCATCCAGTCGTGCAATGAAGGGAAAGCGACGCATTGGTTTGCGTTTCGAGCACTGTGGTCTTATTATTCCTCAAATGCCTGGCTCTTGGCTGTCCCGAGAAGTTCCGTTTAGAGGCTAGCCATGCTGCCGGGCTACCATTATTCCTATCTCGTTGGCGTAGGTATTTTCTGGGCAGCGTGGTGCGCCTGTTTTGTACTGGGTAAGAACTATCGACGGGAGATACGCTGGGGCACACTTATCGCCGCGCCTCTGGGGCTGACCAGTATTCTATTTGTTCCACAATATTGGACCCCGCCCTCTCTCTTCGGCCTGGATCAGAACCTTCGAGTTGGAATCGAGGACTTTCTGTGGGCGGCAGCTGTGGGCGGCATGGCCGCTGTTGTCGGAGAACTCTGCTTAAGAGAAAGGCTCGCATCGCTTCGAACCTCGCGCCACAGACGGCATTACGGGCCGTTCGTTCTTCTCTGCGCGGTCTTCGTTGCACTCGAAGTCTGGCAACCGCATAAGACCATGAACAACGTGATCGTATCGTTTGCGTTCGGAGCAATGATTCTTGCCTGTCTTCGACGAAATCTCGTTCCTTTGATGATCGTAGGTACAGTAACTTTCACGCTGTTGTACTTCGTTTTGTTCTTGTGTGTCCTTGCCTTGTATCCCGAATTCGTCAAGCGTTATTACAACGTGTCGAATCTCATCGGGATCTATGTTCGCGGAGTGCCGATTGAAGAACTTTTGTTTGCGGGAACGGGCGGAGCAATCTGGAGCGTCGCGTATGAGTACTATTATGGCTACAGGCTTGAGGCTGCAAGGGTAATTTGAATCGGGCAGAGGTAGTGCGCCTGTAGTTGGGAAGGGTAAGCGCGGAGAGGGGTGCCAACACCCGCCCAGCCGGGCGGGTATAGGGAGGCCGGGGTCCCCGCACCGGGAGGGAATCTTTGCCGGTCGTGCTCATACGCCCGATGCGTGGACCTTGGCGCGCGAGGAGCGGAGGGTTCGCCCGGCCTTCTTACCTAAAGCGACGACAAATAGGGTCGCAAGTGGTCCGGACCGCAGGCTGCGCCAATGCCGGATCCGGGATACACGGGATGTCAAGGATTTTCCTGCTCGCGAAGCCGACGGGCGATCTCCTCGATGGCCGAATAGGGATCGCGTTTGTGCTCGGCGACATCCTGCGCCAGCTGTGACCACTCGCCATCGCGCATGGCGGCCTGGGCCTTTTCGAGCATCGAATCGCGCAGCATCTCGATGAGCCGCGCCTCCCAGTTCTGAGCCCGGCGCACGGACCATAAGCCTTTATCGCTCAGGTAGGACTGGTAGCTTCGAATGGCATCCGCCAGTTCGCGAATCCCTTTACCTTCCGTGGCCACCGTCTTCACCACCGGAGGCGTCCAGCCATCCGCGCGCATCGCCAACGATTGCATCGCCCGAATTTCACGCTCCACGCGGTCCGCGCCTTCGTGATCCACTTTGTTGATCACGAAAACGTCGGCAATTTCCATGATCCCGGCTTTGATCGTCTGCACGTCGTCTCCCATACCGGGGACCAGGATGACGACGGTGATGTCCGCCAGGCGGACGATATCGATTTCGTCCTGGCCGACGCCGACCGTCTCGATCAAAATGACATCCCGCCCGGCGGCGTCGAGCACCACGACCACGTCCGCGGTCGCCCGCGCCAGTCCGCCAAGCGACCCGCGCGTCGCCATGCTGCGAATGTAAATTCCGGGATCAGAAACATGCCGCTGCATGCGAATGCGATCGCCAAGAATCGCGCCTCCGGTATAGGGACTGCTGGGATCGACGGCGATGACCGCTACCGTGCGGGTTTCCTGGCGATAGTGCATTGCGAGTTGATCGACCAGGGTGCTCTTGCCCGCCCCCGGCGCGCCGGTGATTCCAATCGACAAAGCTCGGCCGGTGTCGGGAAATAGCTCCTTAAGCAGTTCGATCCAGCCGGGGGCGTGGTTCTCGACGGTGGAAATGGCGCGGGCGAGCGCCCGTGGAGCGCCCGAGCGCAGTTGCTTGGTCGAGGTTGTTTCGCTGGATGTCAAAACCAGGACGACTCAGTTCAAAGCTTAACGATGGCGCTCCGCGCTGGACGTTCTTCGACGCACCGGCCGCGGACCGCCCGCTCCTCAGTCCTTCAGCAGCTGTCGGGCAATGACCATCCGCTGGATTTCGCTCGTGCCCTCGCCGATGGTGCACAGCTTCACGTCGCGATAATATTTTTCCGCGGGATAGTCCTTGATAAAACCGTAGCCGCCGTGAATCTGCACCCCTTCGTTGGCGCACTTCACAGCCACTTCGCTCGCAAAGAGCTTGGCCATCGACGATTCCAGCGTCGTCTTCAGCCCGGCATCTTTCATCGCGGCGGCGCGGAACGTGAGCAATCGCGCGGCATCGATTTCCGTCGCCATATCGGCCAGCTTCCATTGGATGGCCTGAAAATCGCTGATGGCGCGCCCAAACTGCCTGCGCTGCTTTGCATAGTTCAGCGCCGCTTCGTAGGCGCCCTGGGCCATGCCGAGCGACAGAGCGGCAATCGAGATTCGCCCGCCATCGAGCACGCGCATCGCGTCGACGAAGCCCTGGCCTTCGGTTCCGAGCAGATTTTCCGCCGGCAGCACGCAGTCCTCGAAGATCAATTCTGCCGTGTCGCTTGCGCGCAGCCCGAGCTTGTCTTCTTTTTTCCCGGGACGAAAACCCCGGGTCCCCTTCTCCACAATGAACGCGGACAGCCCGTGCGTGTGCGCGGCGCGATCGGTCACGGCAATGACGACCAGCACATCGGCGTAATGACCGTTGGTGCAGAAGGTCTTGGTGCCGTTGAGCACCCAGTCTTTCGCCCGCCGCACGGCGATCATGCGAGCGCTGCCGGCGTCGGAGCCCGAAGAAGGCTCGGTCAGGCCCCAGGCGCCGATGAACTCCCCGGCAGCCAGCTTGGGAATGTACTTCTTCCTCTGCGCCTCGTTGCCGGCAAGGAAAATGTGGTTCGAGCAAAGCGAAGTATGCGCAGCCACGATGATCCCGACCGATCCGTCCACCCGGGAAAGTTCCTCCACTGCCGTGACGTACTCGACGTAGCCCATGCCCGCGCCGCCGAGCTCGGGGGGAAAGATCACGCCCATCAGCCCAAGCTTTCCGAGCTCCTGGACCGTCGCCAGCGGGAATTCGCCGGCCTCGTCCCACGCGCGCACATGGGGCGCGATTTCGCGCCCGGCAAACTCGCGAACGCTTTTCTTAAGCTGCAGTTGTTCTTCGTTCAGCTGGAAGTCCACGCCTTACTCCTTGCAGAAAAACATAACCACAGAGATCACCGAGGAGCACAGACCAACCCGAATCTCTGTGTTCCTATGCGCCCGCTGTGGTTAGAGGCCTTCCCCGATCATTACATCACAGCCGTACCCGGGAACCAACCTGCGAATTCCGGACCTCCGCCGGGCCCGGCTTCGCGCGTTTTGAAACGTGCGCCCGCCCATCGCGCGGCCGGCGATGTACGGAACCGGCGAGCAACTCGATCCGGCGGCCCGGTCAGGCCGGCCGAAACCTGGCGGTAAGCGCCGGCGTGATTCCCCGTAGAACCGGCCCGATGCGCGATGAGAAGCCGACAGGAATGACGCTCAGATCGAGCACGCGGGCGGCGGGGTCACAGGCTTCCTCCGCCGGAGCCATCGGAAAGGAACTGCTCGAATACTTCGTTTGAGAGCAGCCTGCCTCTTGCGGTCAGTCGAATCAGGCCGCCTTCGTTCGCCAGCAGCCCGGCGGCGGCAAGCCCGGAGATCTTCGCCGAATATTCGCCGACCGGTGCTTCGCCCAATTGCTCGGCCATTCGCTTGAGATCCACGCCCCGATTCAGCCGCAATCCGAGGAAGAAGGCCTCTTCGATCGAAGACCGCGCCGAAACCGGAGTGCACGCCGGGCGTCCGCCGGCGAGATATTCGTCCAGTTGGTCGGGATTCGAAAACCGCACCGCGGCGGCTCCATCCCGGCCATAGAGCATCGAATGCGCATCGAGCCCGAACCCGAGGTAGGGCTGGCGGGTCCAGTACTTCAGGTTATGCCGCGACTCAAAGCCGGCGCGCGCAAAATTTGAGATCTCATACTGCCGGACGCGAGCGCGGTTGAGCCGTTCGCAGGCGGTCTCGTACAACTCGGCCGTCAGGTCGTCGTCGGGAACAAAGTGCGCGTGATATTTCCTTCCCCCCGCCACCAGTTCGCGTCCGAGACGCGAGTCCTCGTCGACCTCGAGCATGTAAATGCTTGCGTGGGGTAGATCCAGGGAGATGAGTTCATCGAGCGAGGTTTCCCAACTCTCCCGCGTCTGGTGCGGCAGGCCGGCAATCAGATCGAGATTGAGGTTCCGAATCCCCAGCGAACGCAGGCGCGCGACATCCTCGAGAACCATCGCGCGCTTGTGCAGGCGCCCGACCACGGCCGCTTCCTGATCGATGAACGACTGCACGCCAAGGCTCACCCGGTTCACTCCCCATCGAGCGCAGGCATCGAAAACCCGGTCGGAAGGCGCGCCGGGCGCGTATTCCACGGTAATCTCGGCGTCGGGAGCCAGTTCGAAATTTTGCCGAATGGTGACAAAGATGCGTTCGAGTTGTGCTACATCCAGCAGAGTGGGAGTGCCGCCGCCCAAGTAGATGGAGTCCACCCTCCCTTCGAGCAAACCGCCCATGTGGAGCGCGGTTTGACGGGAGCGCTCGATCTCGGTGCATACCCGGCGCACGTAGCGTTCGAATAGTTCGCGGGGGAAAACGCCGGAGGCGAAATTACAATAGGTGCACTTTGTCCGGCAGAATGGCACAGCAATGTACAATCCGAGCGGCATTGGTATGATTATCGCCGAAAGCAGTCGGGACTCGAGCGCGCGGCCCTCCGCCACCGGAGGCCGGCGCTGCTGCGGCGAACTCGGCGGTGGAGGAGAGTTGGTTTCGCTTCTCTTACCGCCGGCTGATGACTGCTGAGTGCGGATGGCTCTCGAATGTTTCCTCGCGTCGTCATCACCGGAATGGGCGTGATCAGCCCGAATGGAGTGGGCAAAGAGGCCTTCTGCCACGCCGTGCTTTCCGGAAAATCCGGCGTGAAGCGCATTTCGCGTTTCGATTCCTCCCATCTGCTGGTCCATATCGCCGGCGAAGTGTCTGAATTCGATGAACTCGCCTGGGTGGATGCCCGCGAGCGCAAACATGTATCCCGTGTCGTGCCTCTGTGTCTGGCGGCAACCACCGAGGCGCTCGCCGACGCCGGCGTGGAGACGTCGTCCATGTCGATCGGGGAAAAGCGGCAAATCGGCATCGTGCTCGGCACCGGCGGAGGGGCGCAGGACTTTTCCGAACACCAATACCGTCTCTGGCACAGCGGCAAAGAGAAGCAGGTCAGCCTGTTCTCGGTTCCGAGCGGAACCATGGGCACCATCCCCAGCGAAATCAGCATGCGGTTCGGATTTCGTGGCTACAGCCACGTGGTTACCGCGGGCTGCACCTCATCGACCGACGCTCTGGGCTACGCCTATCAGCATATTCAGGCAGGCGTGCAGCCGATGTTCCTCGCCGGCGGCGTGGATTCGCCGATCACCGAAGGCATCGTCAAGGGCTACACCATGATTCGCGCCCTCACCCAATCATGGAACCACGAGCCGGAGCGGGCCTCGCGTCCTTTCTCCGCCGACCGCGACGGGTTTGTGCTCGCCGAAGGTTCGTGGATGTTTGTTCTCGAGGACTACGCGCATGCCCGGGCCCGCGGCGCCCGAATTTATGCCGAGATCACCGGCTATGGCGCCACCTGCGAAGCCTATCACCGGGTACGCATGAGCGACTCGCCGGAAGAGCCCGCCCGGGCCATCCGGCTGGCGCTCGAGGAAGCCCGGCTCTCTCCCGAAGACATTCAATACGTGAGCGTGCACGGCACCTCTACCGAGATGAACGACCGCGTGGAGACGCGTGCGCTCCGGTTGGCCCTTGGCGGGCACGCGGACCGAATCCCGATGTCGGGCCTGAAGTCGCAGATCGGCCACGCCCAGGGGGCTTGCGGAGCGGCGAGCGTTGCGGCAACCCTGGTCGCCATGGAACACGGACAGATCCCCCCCACCATCAATCTCGAGTATCGGGACCCCAACTGCGACCTCGATTACGTGCCCGAGGCCGGGCGGCGCGCGCAGATCGAACACGCCATTTCGAACTGCGTGGGCTTCGGGTCGAAGAATTCGGCGCTGGTTTTGAAGAAGATCGCATAAAATTTCTGGAGAAGGCGCTTCCGCTTCAAAGCCCGTGACTGGTTCTCGAATCCCGACGCTCGCATTCGTCCTCGTCCTCGCGGTTTCCGCCCCGGCCCAGGTCGACGTTTCCCAGTACCCCTATCTGCTTCGCCTGGAACACGAAAACTCGAGCGGGCGGGTTTGCGTGCTGCTCAGCAAGAACGGCGCATTTCACCTCGAATCGGAAAAAGGCGACTCCACCAGGGTCTTCGAAGGCACACTTTCGGCGGAAAGCCTGAAGCGCGTACAAGACGAGTTGAACGACGGTTCGCTCGCCGCGTTGTCCGAGCGGCAGATCGAAGAACCCCTGCTCCGCAGCCGCGACCTGCTTCACATCGACATATTCCGCCATGACCACTGGCAGGAACTGATCTTTCACAGCCTCGAGAGCGAGGCCCCCTACCGCCGCTCGCTCGAACCGCTCGCCGGCTGGCTCGGCGATCTGCACAAAGCGCCGCACCGGGAACTCTCCGAAGATGCGGGCCGGAACAATTGCCTCCCGCCGACGAAGATCGCGCTCCGCAAACGCGAAGAGGCCCGAGTCGAGCCCCCGGCGCCGGCTCCGACCGGCGCACCCGCCGGCCCGCCGCCCGGCGTCGAACCCGCGCGGCCGGTGCAGAGCCCGGATCCGGTGCCGGCGCTGCTGCGGATGGTGTCCATGCGAATGACATCGGGTGCGGCCGAGCAGCGCTGCGTGCTGGTCAAAGGCGACGGAGCGTATCGCACCGAGCGCCGGGTTCAGAAGGTGGGCAGCAAGAGAGTGGAAAGCAAAATCGACGGTGGAAAGATGAGCCCGGCGGAGGTTTCCGAGTTCGAGACGATCCTGAACGATCCGGAGCTGGCGAGCATCCGCCATCATCCGACTTCACGCATGGTGCTGCCGATGTCGGGAGAGATGTTGAATCTTGAAATCTTCCGCCCATCCGGCCCCGAAGAGCTCGTGCTTTCGAGCACCTTCCACCGCCGCGAGGTTCCGTTCTTTTATTCCGGCGACGGCGACATTGCGAGCGCCCGCCGGCTGCTCGAATTTATCGCCGGCCACGTCGACAACAATCCCCTGGGAGGGCTGGACCCCGGGTTGCGGAACGACTGCAGCGATGCGCCTTGAGCGGCTTTATAGCAGCCGGCCGACCATGTCGTAATCGTGCGTCTCGGTGATTTCGCACCGGTAGAACTGGCCGGCGCGGGGAAGCAGACCGTCCCGAACGTCGGCGATGTAGAGTTTGCCGTCAATTTCCGGCGCGTGCATGGCCGAGCGCGCTTCAAAAAGCAGCTCGCTTTCTTCGGAGGGGCCTTCGAGCACCACTTCGAGTTCCCTCCCCCGCAGGGCTTTCTTCTTGCGGCGGCTGATCGGCTTCTGAACCTGCATCAGGTGCTTGCGGCGGCGCTCAATTTCGCGCCCCGAGAGTTTTGCGTCGAGCCCGTAGGCGGCTGCTCCTTCCTGGTCGGAGTAGGCAAACGCGCCCATCCAATCGAATTCGGCGGCGCGCAGAAAATCGCACAGCTCTTCGAATTCTTTTTCGCTCTCGCCGGGAAATCCCACGATAAAGGACGTGCGCAGGGTCACGCCGGGAATGGCCCGGCGCATCTTCTCGATGGTGCGCAGAAAAATCTCCCCGCTTCCGCCGCGCTTCATGCGCTTGAGCGTCTGCGCCGATGCGTGTTGCAGGGGAACGTCGACGTAGGAACAGATCTTCTCATGCTTCCCGATGGTGTCAAGGAGGCGGCCGGTAATCTTGTTGGGATAGGCGTACAGAAAGCGCACCCAGCGCAGTTCTTCGATGGCGGCCAGCCTTTCAAGCAGCAGCGCCAGTCCGTCTTTCAGGCCAAAATCCTCGCCGTAGCAGGTCGTGTCCTGGCCGATGAGCGTGATCTCCCGGACCCCGGAACGCGCCAGCCGGCTGGCTTCGGAGACGACCGACTCAAACCGCCGGGAGCGGAACTTGCCGCGCAGCTGCGGAATGATACAAAAACTGCACGGGTGGTCGCACCCTTCGGCAATCTTGATGTAGGCGGAATAGCCGGGCGTAGCCAGCACCCGGGGGGTAGCTTCGTCGTACAGGTAATTGGGCAGGTCGGAAATCGCCCCGTCCCAGCTCTCGCGGGAGAAGCGGCCGCTCGCCGCTCGCCGGTCGCCTTCGGCGCGCGAGCCGAGAATGCGGAACGGCGAAGGCTCGGTGCGATCGGGTTCGGGTCTTCGGATGCCCGCGGCCCGAAGGATCTGGTCCAGTTCGCCCGTCCCGACCACGGCGTCCACTTCGGGAATGTTCTTGCGAATTTCCTCCCGGAACCGCTCCACCAGGCAGCCGGCGACCACCAGCTTCGGGGCCGGGCGTTTTCGACCGGCTCGAGCGGGCGAGAGCTTGTGGCGGGCCATTTCGAGGATCGTGTTGACCGACTCCTGCTGCGCGCTCTCGATGAATGAGCAGGTATTGACGACGATGACATCGGCGTCTTCGGGGCGAGCGACAAGTTCGGCCCCGGCTTCGGTCAGCATGCCCATCATCACCTCGCTATCGACGAGGTTTTTCGGGCACCCCAGGCTTACGAAGCCAACTTTGGGAGCGGCCTGCGGCGCTTCCGGATCCGATCGAGTTTCGGGATCCAACAGAGAGGGGGGTTTCAACAACGACATGCGTCTTTTCATTTTAGCATCGCCCGAAGCGGGCCCGCCGAGGCTTGACACCGGCCCGAGGCCGGGCTTCGAAGCGAGCCGGGAAAAACCCGATCAGGGCTTCGGCGAGCGGTAGACGGCTCCGCCTTTCATGACAAAATCCACGCGCTCGAGAACCGTGATGTCGCGCAGGGGATCTCCTCGAACCGCTATGACGTCGGCGAAGTATCCGGCTTTCAGTTTGCCGATCTGATCCTCCCATCCAAGCAAGCTTGCGCCATGGATCAGATCCGCCTCGAGGGCCGCGAGGGGCGTCATGCCGAACTTCACCATCAATTCCAGTTCACGCGCCTGGGTGCCGTGCGGGAACGGCCCCACGTCCGACCCCATGGCGATGGGAACACCGGCCGCAATCTGCTTGGCAAAATTCCGCGCGTGCAGGTCGAGGATTGCCTGCTCGCGCCGCTGTACGTCGGGGCTTGCAGCATGGGAGGCGAAGTACTCCTGTATGGCAAAGGTGGGTACGGCGAAGATATGCTGGTCGCGCATGATGCGCATGGTCTCGTCGCTGAGCTCAAATGCGTGATCGACGGAAATCACTCCGGCGCGCGCCGCATACCCCGCCCCCGGTTCTCCGGTAGCATGGACGGCCACGTGGCTTCCCAGGCGGCGGGCTTCTGCGACCGCCGCCGCCAACTCCTCTTGCGTGTATTGGTACGGGGTGGAAAGCTCGCCGCCGTGGACCGAGTCCGCGCCGGTTTCATAGATCTTGGCAAAGTCCGAGCCTTCTTTAAACTGCTCGCGCATGACCTCGATCAACTGCTCGGCATCGTTCGCATAGTCGGCATTGGCCAGCACGTGCTGAGCGGGGTTGTAGCCGATCGCGTCTTCATGACCGCCCAGAATATTGATGGCATTTCCGCTGATCCGCAGACGCGGCCCGGGAATCTCTCCGCGGTTGATAGCGTCGCGCACTGCGGTGTCCGCCGAACCGGCGCCCTCCGACCCCATGTCGCGCTCGGCGGTAAATCCGGCCGCGAGATCGGCCCGCGCCGCAAGAGTCGCCCGGATGGTGCGCTCGGGCACGGATTCGCGGATGGTCTGGAGGTCTTCCGCGCCTGGATGCAAAAAGAGGTGAACGTGAGCATCGATCAGGCCGGGAAGCAAAGTGCGGTCGCCCAAATCGGTGATCTCGGCGCCCAGGGGGTGCTGGACGCTCGCACCCGCTCCGACAATTCGCTCGCCGCGGACGAGCACCTCTCCAGGACTGATCAGCCTGCCGCTGTCGATGTCGAGCAGATGCGCCGCATGCAGCACAATGGGCTGAGGATTAGCGCTCTGGCCGGAGGCGCCGGTGGCTATCGAGAGCGCCATCCAAAAAACAAAGCGGCAACGAAGATTTCGCCAGAGCATAGCCCGGCATGCGATGGTATCACCATCCGAGTCCCGACGAACGAAGAAATCGGACGAGGAAAGCGATGTAGCGAACAGCATGTGTGATCGGTTCCGGCCCAAAAGCGGAGGAGACCGCCGGAGGCGCGGCGCGCACCGTGGACTTGACTCTCAAGGGATTCCGGCACGACTTTAGTTCGGCGGTGTATCCGATGGCCACCGCCTCACTTTTTTTTGCCTCGCTTCCTCTTTTTTGCCTCGCTTCCTCTCGCAGTTAGGCCTCGAATGGATCCATTCGCCCGCTTCGGTGGCGTACCCGCTGGATGAAGGAACCTCAGTGGTTCTCGAGCGCGATCTCAACCAGGCGTGGTCCACCCTCGGAATCGACGGCGTCCGATCCTCGTCTTCAGCGCGCTTCGATACGGCACACTCGATCCATCAACCCAGTTGGCGGCCGCGCTCACAGCTGCAGTTACTGGACTCGTCTTTCTATGGTGGCAGTCCGTTGCGCTCGTTCTGTTGCTGGCTTTTCTGATTGTCCTGCTGGTCGCATCGCTTTTCAGTCGTATTCACCGCAACGCCCGTTTTGGTCTCCTGCTCTGGTTTCGTGTTGTCCCTATACCTAGCGACCGACGCTGGCTCGATCATCTCGACGGGGTTTGGTATTAAGGAGCACGGGAACAAGTGAGGCAGCGCAATCGTAAGTGAGATCATGCGTGTGAAAGACGCTCGTCCCAATGGTTTTCGTCCGACACAGGTGTGGATATACATAGGAGCGGCACTTTTCCTTTTGGCGCTTCTCCTTTCGGCGATTCTTGTCCCCGATCTGCGAATTCTCCACTCTTTACAGGCGCTGGTCTACGTTGCTGTGATCGTTCTTGCGCGTCGAAACAGCGCATGGGGATATGGAGCTGGTTTTTCTATTGCGATCCTTTGGAATGTGATGGGGCTCTTCATCACGCACCTCATACAGGCGGGTGCGACTGCCTTTTGGTTGCTGCTGCATACGGGACACGCAGAGCAACTTGTACCAATGGCGGTGGCGCTGGGAGGAATCGGGCATTTCATTTTGATCTTCGCGACGATTCTGGCGGTATCCCGCCTCAATGCGGAGAACCGGAAGTGGTGGAAGTTTGCAGGCGGCAGTGCTCTCTCCGTGGCGTACTTCGCTCTGCTTGTCGCTTTCTTTAAGCCTCACTAATAACGCATGTCACGCAGTGCAACCTCGCTTGCGTGGCCATCAAACTCTCGGGAACGTCATTGTGACGACGACGTTAGCTCCAGGATTAGGTTGGCCCACGTCGAAGAGTACGGCCAACCAGCCGAGCAATAGGATCCAGAGGCCCGTCTCCAACATGTCGACTGCTACCATGTTCCAACCTGCTACCAGATCCACATCCCACAAATACGGGTTGCCGCATATGCTGTCGAGGTAAATCTCCGCCACCCTTCCAACCGTCGCTATCAGCAGAACGCATAGCCACCAGCGCCACGCGCACGCCACTCGAAGGATACTTCGCCACGATAGTCGCCAGCCCCAAAAACTCGAAGCTGCCGCGAACGGAAAGAAGATAACCGGCGTTACCACCCAAGCTAGCAGCCATTTCAGGATTTCACCCGGCAGATAGTCTTGCATTTCTGCCGCGACCAAATACAACACTCCCCATAGAAACAGCGCAAGTGATCCCCAAACCAGCCGAACATGTTTCCCGTGGTTCCTCATCAAACTGCGCAACATTCCCGCCTGTACGACCAACGCGGTAATCGCCACCAAAGCGACATACGACCCACGCAGCCCGCTGGAAAACCACTCCGGCAACCCTTGAATCCGATGGAAGTACACCCACGTCACATTTACCCATATCCATACCAGCACCCATCCGAACTGCGCTACAACCCAATGGCGGCTCATGCTCAGACGCTTGGCCAGCTCCGTGAACTGCCACGCCCAGTCGCCGGTGAGAGTCCCACCGGAGTAAGTGTCCAAGGCCCTGTAGGGATGGTAGGGCGAAGGTCGTGTTCTGAGAGGGTTTGATTGAAATTGCGAATGGCGCTCCCCGATAATCCAGTGCTCTCCGATGTCAGCCATTCTGCACACCGCCTTCGCTCAAGCGGCGGAAGAACCCTTCAACATCGAAGGGCAAGCCTTCGCGGAGTGTGCCCGAGCCATTCCATCGAAATCGCCGCCATCGTTCGGAAGACAGCATCCGAAACCTGTTCTTCGTTGACCCAAGGAGCCAACTGCTCTTGCGCGAATTTCTTGAGCACCCAAATCATCGTTGAGCGATACGCGACCGCCTCTATGTTCGCTCCCGGCTTGCAGATGGCTTTCATCAATTCAAAACCAATAGCGGCATTCTGGCCGTGATGTCTTGCTTGAACGGCGCGTGATTCCTGCCAAATAGTCTTGAGGTCCTCCGGGTCAACCTCTGGCACAGGTTCTCCCGCGTTGCCTCCGAATGAAAACGGATTTTCCAGAGCATCACTCATCCATTACGGCTCCCACCCATGCGCCCGAACTATACTCGCTTCGTTCAGATGTTTAGATGGTTTATGTAAGCAGGCGTTATCGCGTTTTTACCAGTTGCAGTCTAGTTGTTCTGCTGCCACTTGCGCCAAAGCGGCGCTACCTTGGGATGCTGCAAAGCACCTCTGTCAAAGGTGTCGAGCCCAGATCTCCACGCTGATCACGTCTACCGGTCTTCAGTTCATCTTCGGCGTTGAGACAGGAAGCCCGAAAGGGCTGCGTGGGAACACCCTGCTGTCCGCGCACTGCATGGCTCCGCCCATGCGGGGCTCTTCTGTTTGACACCGCAAACTGTGAAGGAGAAACACCATGTCATCACATCGCCGCCGTTATTCAAGGCGTGAACTGCTGGGCAACGTGCAGGTGGATTCGGGCGGTGCCCAGGCATCCCTTTCTGATGGCGCGTTTCGGGCTGAACGCGTTCCGCTCCGCCCGGGCGCCCGCCTCCCGATTTTCGAACCCGACATCTAGGCGGAGAACCACAAATATCCGAGTACCACGGCAAGGCCCGCAATGGCATATTGCACCCACCGTGAATAGGCCCGATGCCTCGTTCCATCTTCGCCGGTCAGCGAGGACATTTCGATATAAGGGGACAAGCCGCGACGAAACCAGCCATCAATCGTCACCTTTTGACCAATGTAGTTTTCTGCCGCACTGATCGCAAACAAGAAGCGCACTAATGGAACAGTCTGACGATACAAAATGAAGATAATGCCGCTTTCGTCCCTCAGTACGAGGTCGGGACTCCAGAAGGCACCCGGCATGCCTCGGCCTACGATCTCCCCGGTTACCCTAACCGCGCGGGGCCGCATCTGCGAGACTTCGACGTCCTGGATCAGCTCGCCAATTGCCGCCTGGTGAAACTCGCCGTGATAACGGTACCGAACGCGAAGAATCCACAGGGCACCCGTAGCCATGAGCAACACCGGCTGAAAGTGAGCCGGCAATGCAATACCAAAGCGGCGCAGAAACTCTGCAGACCACCAGGGACTGAGGCACAACAGGGCACCCATTACCGGAGCCGCCCAGAGTAGAAGCTCGAGGGGGAATAATCCCCATCGCTTCCGTTGTCGTTCCGGAAACGGGTACCGCGGAACTTGGTGCAGCGCCTCGGCATCGCCATTCAAACGACGGACTCGAAGCGCAGTAAGCGGGTGCGTAGAATTCAATTCGTAGACCTTGGCCCAAGGATTCACCAAGTCCCAACGCATCACCGCGGCGGCCTCGCTCGCATTGGCCAAGCCCAGCGCCAACGCAGTTCCTGAGCGCAAATTCGAGATGCCCATCAGCGCCAACGACCCGGCGCGACGGTAGTCGCTCTTCAACTCGGCTCGATCCATTCGCGACTTGTCCGCCATCGCTTCTTTGTAATCGCCCTCCGCCTTGACCATGCCACAGGCGATTTTGACCAGAGCCGACGAAAGATCATTGGGAGCCCGAGTTACTTCCGCCGAATAGTGGTCGGCAAAGTACTCCCGGGTGCGATTCAGCATAAGAACAATGAACTGACTGAACAGATAGCAGAGGTAGGCCGTATAGGCAACGACGCGAACGTTGTTGATTCTTTCCGTCCAGACGTAGATCTGATACAGGATCAGCGGCGCCAAGGCTGCGATGGTCATGACCACGAAGTCCCAGTGTTCGATATGTCCCAGCTCATGCGCCAAGACTGCGTTCGTCTCATCTGGTGTCAGTATGTCCAGTAATCCCGTGGTCACAACCACTCTGGCGTCACCGGGCGCGTGACCAAAGGAAAAGGCGTTCGGCGTGCCACTTTGAATCACCCCGATACGCGGCAGTTTAAGCCCGCGTGCAGCGCACAGACGCTCGATAAACTCATAATTCCGGGCAGGCAATTGACTGCGCTGCTCGTCCCAGTAAATGTCAAGAACCCGCTCGATAATCCAGGGAGCTATCGCAAACTGGATGGCGGCAAAGAGTACGGCAAATACCAACCCGGACCACAGTGGCGCTCCAATGTGTGTCAGATACGCGGTACCCACCGCAAAGACAATGCCGTAGAGAAGTAAAAGGATCAATAACGAGCGGGTGATGAACTTCATGCGGCCTCCCGGGCGATAGACACCGCGAAAACCGAAGCAGCGGAATTGTACTATGAATGGCAACAGCGAACTGTAGTGTGAGCAAGAGCCTGTGTGACCAAGAGTCCCGCGTCTGAATACAACGAGCCGCGCCGAGGTCGAACTGCTCCGCGGTCCGTTTCCAAATTCGGCCTGGTTGCAGGAACTGACGTCTGTCAGTCCGGTTATAATCAAGAGGTTTACTGTGACTAGCCTTAGGGAAATTCTCGCCGCAACCCGGCGCAGGGTGGAGGAGTCTATTTCCACCGCGGATGTGGCTCAACTTGAGGAGCTGGCAGCCGCGCATCTCCCGCGCGGCTTTCGCAGAGCGCTCCTGTCGGCGAGCGCCTCGGGCCTGGCCATTATCGCCGAGCTCAAAAAGGCTTCGCCCTCGCGAGGCGTGATTCGCCCCGGCTTTGATCCCGCGCGACTGGCCCGGGAGCTCGAGAGCTCGGGCGCGGCGGCGCTTTCGGTTTTGACCGACGAAGACTTCTTTCAGGGTTCGCTCGAGAATCTTCGCATCGCGTCCAGCTCGACCCGCCTTCCCTGCCTGCGCAAGGACTTCATCGTCGATGAATTTCAGATTCTCGAAGCGCGCGCCCATGGGGCCGATGCGGTCCTATTGATCGTGGGAGCGCTATCCGGGGAGGATCTGGTGGCGCTCGCCAAACGGGCGCGGGAATTCGAACTGGATGTTCTCGTCGAAGTTCATGACGAGGAGGAATTGCGGCGCGCGCTCGGGGCCGGATGCGACCTGGTCGGCGTCAACAGTCGTGATCTTCGCACCTTCCGGGTCGATCTTGACACGGCATTCAGGATGGCTCAGGTGCTGCCTCCCGAAGTGATGGCGGTTGCCGAGAGCGGAATCGACAAAGGCAGCGACATTGCGCAACTGCGCTCGGCGGGATATCGCGCGTTCCTGGTCGGCGAGACGTTGATGAAGGCGCCAGTTCCGGGAGACGCCCTTGGACGCCTGCTCGTCGAAGCCGGCTCGGCTCAACCGGCGGGGATGTAAGCCGGGCGGACAGAAGTTTCATCCTTGAGGCCCGTCGGCCTGCCGGAGTGCCGGTTTCAACCACCGGCCGACGAGCCATTACCGGTTTTAGCTCGCCCTCGAGAAGCGCAGCAGCGAAAGGAGTGACAAACGGCCGTAATGACCTGGATCAAGATCTGCGGCATCACCAACCTCGAAGACGCACGGGTGGCTGTCGAAGCAGGTGCGGACGCCGTGGGGTTTGTCTTCTACGAGAAGAGCCCACGGAATGTTACCGGGGAAAACATCGCCGGCATTCTTGAGAAGCTGCCCGAGCACACCGAGAAGGTCGGCGTGGTGGTCGAAGGCCATACCCGCGACCTGGATTTTCCCGCCCGTCTCACTGCTTTGCAGTGGACGCACACGAGCGTACCGGAAAATTTCGCCGAGTTCAGCTCGAACGGCTTGACTCGCCGCTTCAAGAGCTTCGTGGCGTTTCCGGCCGCCGACCTCGACGAACGGCGCATCCAGCGATTGAGCGAAGCGTTCAACCCGCTTGCACCGGCGCCCAACCCGGTCCAGCGTTTCGACGCCCTGTTTCTCGATTCCGGAAGCGCGCGGAAACCCGGCGGCACCGGGACACCATTTGACTGGAACCGCGCGGTTCCGATCGCCCGGGCAGTGCGCCAGACTCCGTTCAAGCTCGTGGTCGCCGGCGGCCTCACTTCGGAAAACGTAGCCGACGCCATGCGTCTGCTTCGCCCCTGGGGCGTAGACGTGACGTCCGGCGTCGAAGCCCGACCGGGTAAAAAAGATCCGGACAAGATTCGCGCGTTCATCCAAGCCGTCCGCGAAGCGGACAAGGCCAATTCAAACCCATGACCACTCCTTCGATCACACGACGCCGTTCCCGCTCAAGGGTGTCCCGTGCCTCGGCAAGCGCCGGGCGGGCTCCCGCCCGCTTGCCGCGCGGAGGAAACTCGGGCCTGAAGGGAGGCTCTGTTCCCGGCCGTTTCGGCGCCTGGGGAGGGCGCTACGTTCCCGAAACACTGATGGCGGCGCTCCAGGAGCTTGAGGGCGAATACGAGAAGGCCAGGCGCGACCCGCGATTCAAATCCCGGCTGGCCGAACTGCTCAAAACCTACGCCGGGCGGCCGACCCCGCTGTTTTTTGCCAGACGCCTTACCGAGCAGCTGGGCGGGGCCAGAATCTATCTCAAGCGCGAAGACCTGCTCCATACCGGCGCTCACAAAATCAACAACTGCCTCGGCCAGGCGCTCTTGGTCGAGCGCATGGGCAAGCGTCGCGTGATCGCCGAAACCGGCGCCGGCCAGCACGGCGTCGCCACCGCCACGGTCTGCTCGCTGTTTGGCTTCGAATGCGTGGTCTACATGGGCACGGAGGACATGCGCCGCCAGGAGCTGAACGTCTTCCGGATGCGGCTGCTGGGCTCGGAGGTCCGCGGCGTGGAAGCCGGCTCGCGCACGCTGAAGGATGCGATCAACGAAGCCATGCGCGACTGGGTCACCCATGTGCGCACCACCCATTACCTGCTGGGCAGCGTGCTCGGAGCGCATCCTTACCCAACCATGGTGCGGGATTTCCATCGCGTGATCGGGCAGGAAACCCGCGCGCAGATTATGAAGGCCGAAGGCCGGCTGCCCACAGCGGTCATCGCCTGTGTCGGCGGCGGGTCGAACGCGATCGGGATCTTCCACGACTTCCTGGGCGACAAGAAAGTGCAGTTGATCGGCGTCGAAGCCGGGGGGCGCAGCGAAACCCTTGGCGACCACGCGGCGCGGTTCCGCGGCGGATCGCCCGGAGTCTTGCAAGGCACCTATTCCTACGTTTTGCAGGATGAAGCCGGACAGATCGCCTCGACCCATTCGGTCTCCGCCGGACTTGACTATCCTTCGATCGGCCCCGAGCACGCCTGGCTTGCCGATTGCAAGCGCGCCGAATACGTGGCCGCTTCCGACGCCGAGGCGCTCGAAGCCTGCCGGCTGCTGGCGCAAACCGAAGGGATTATTCCCGCACTCGAGTCGTCGCACGCGGTCGCCGAAGTGATCAAGCGCGCGCCGGTCCTCAAGCGGTCGGACGTTGTCGTCGTGAACCTCTCCGGCCGCGGGGACAAAGACATTGGGATCCTGCGGGAAAATCTGAACCTCAGCTAGTATGGTGAGGAGCGGTCGTGGCGAATGGATAGACCATGCGCGACCGCCAAGCAGCTCCGAATGCCATAGCCCGTAGCCAAGGATGCCGATTCAATTCACCCAGCGCCCGTCTCTGGTCGCCTATCTCACCTCGGGCGATCCCGACCTCGACACCACGCGCGAAGTCGCGCTGGCCGCGGTTTCCGCGGGCGCCGAAGTCATCGAGCTTGGCGTCCCCTTCAGCGATCCGGTTGCCGACGGCCCGGCCATCCAGCGCGCCAGCGAGCGCGCCCTGCGCAAGGGAGTCAAGCTGACCGATGTCGTCGGGCTGGCTTCGGAAATCCGCCGCGAAACGAACGCCCGGCTGATCATTTTTTCCTATCTGAATCCCATTCTTCGCCTGGGGTTGGCGCAATTTGCCGCCCGGGCCGCCGACGCTGGAGTGGACGGGGCCCTCGTCACCGACCTGCCCGTCGAAGAAGCCGGCGAATACTTAGGGCATATGCGCCGGCGGGATCTGCTGACCGTGTTTCTCGCCGCGCCTACCAGCACCGAGGAGCGCCTGCGGCGCATTGCCGAGGCTTCCACCGGATTCGTTTACGCCGTCTCCCGCACCGGGGTCACCGGCGCGCGCAAAGAACTCCCGGAAGATGCGCGAAAACTGGTTGGCCGGCTGCGCAAAGTCACCCGGCTGCCCATCGCCGTCGGCTTCGGGATCTCGCGGCCGGAGCAGTTCGCTCTCCTCGGCCAGTTCGCCGAGGCCGCCGTCATCGGCAGCGCCATCGTCGAGACGATTGAATCTAATCCCGGCAAAGAAGCCCAAGCTGTGGCAGAATTTATAAAACAGGTCGTCGGCCGCCACTCGTCGGTCGCCGGCCGGTAGCGTTTGCGCTACTCTTTGGATTCTCGACCAACAAGCATCGGAATTCCCCCCTGCAGTTTTTAGGGTGGTCCGGCATTCGTGTCTTGGCCGACGATCAACGAGCCGAGACCCGGGCGGAGACCAACAGGCGTTTTTTATGGAAATCGCAGAGTGGCGGCGCAAAATCGATGAGATTGATCGCAAGCTGGTGGAGTTGATCAGCGAGCGGGCGCAGGCGGCGCACGAGATCGGCAAGCTGAAACGGACCGTCGGCCTGCCGATTTATGAGCCCGACCGCGAGCGAACGGTTTTCGACAATGCCTGCCGCGCCAACAAGGGCCCGCTGCCCGATCGCGACCTCTTGCGCATCTATGAGCGGGTGATGGACGTGATGCGGCAGATTCAGGTGGAGGAGATCGCTCCGGAAACCATGGCGAAAACCGACGGGCTGGGCGACACCGAACTCGATCCGGGGGTCAACGACTAGGCGACTAGCCATTCGCCGCTAGCTCTGCGCTCGACCGCAACTTGAGAGAGCTAAAGGCCAAGAGCTAAGAGCTCCAAGCTATCTATGATCGTCGCAATGCAGGAAACCGCAACCGAAGAGCAGATTCAGGTGGTCACCGAGCACCTGATCGACATGGGATTTGCCGTACACCGCACCACGGGCGAGCGGCAAACGATTCTGGCCGCCGTGGGTTCGCGCGCCGATTTTGACACCCGCAACCTCGAAGTACTCGGCGGGGTGATGGAAGTCCACCGCATCAGCGCGCCTTACAAGCTGGCGGGCCGCAGCTTCCGTCCGCAGGGCACCCTCATCCAATTTCCGAATGGGGTCAAGGTCGGCGGCAAGGAAGTCGTGGTGATGGCGGGGCCGTGCTCGGTCGAGTCGCGGGAGCAGCTGTTCACGGTCGCCGAAATGGTCAGCCAGGCCGGCGCGCGCGCCCTGCGCGGCGGCGCGTTCAAACCGCGCTCCTCGCCTTACTCCTTCCAGGGCCTTGGAACCGAAGCCCTCAAGATCCTCCGCGAGGCCGGCGACCAGTACAATCTGCTGGTGATCAGCGAAGTCATGGAGATTTCGCAGATCGAGTTGATGCTGCCCTACGTGGACATTCTGCAGGTGGGGGCGCGCAACATGCAGAATTTCAACCTGCTGCGCGAATTGGGCAAGCTGAAGACTCCCGTCCTGCTGAAGCGCGGAATCGCCGCCACCATCGAAGAGCTCCTGCTGTCGGCCGAATACATCATGGCCGGCGGCAACTACAACATCATCGCCTGCGAGCGCGGCATTCGCACCTTCGAAACCTACACCCGCAACACGCTCGATATCTGCGCGATTCCGGTTGTTCACAAGCTTTCCCATCTGCCCATCGCATCCGATCCCTCGCACGGCACCGGCCGCCGGGACAAGGTCGCGCCCATGGCGCGCGCCTCGGTTGCCGCCGGCGCCGATGCCCTGCTCATCGAAGTCCATCACAATCCCGACAAGGCGCTTTCCGATGGGGCGCAATCGCTCTATCCCCAGCAGTTCGTCGAGCTGATGGATTCACTGAAGATGATCGCCCCGGCGGTGGGCAGGACGATCGCCTAACCGGGCGAACCCGGCCCCGATGGACCCAGGACCCGAATAGCCCGGGCAAGGTGACCGATTCATGCCCTTTCGCCAAATCACGATCATCGGCACCGGCCTGGTGGGCGGGTCGCTCGGCCTCGCCCTGCGCAAAGGCGGCTTTGCAGGAAAGATTGTCGGCAGCGACCGGCCGGACGTGCTTGGCCGGGCCAAGCGGATGGGCGCCATCAGCGAGGGCGTTGCCGACCCCCTCGAAGCGTCCTTGGGCAGCGAAGTCATCGTGCTGGCCACGCCCGTCGGCGCAATTATCGAGCTCCTGTCGCGCCTGGGCCCGCATCTTGAGGCGGACCAGCTGCTGACCGACGTGGGCAGCACAAAATCAGAGATTGTTTCCCGCGCGGAGAAGGTCTTCGGAGACCGGATGGGGCGCAATTTCCTGGCTGGCCACCCCATGGCGGGAAAGGAGAGCTCGGGAATCGAATCGGCCGATCCCGACCTGTTTCGCGGAGCGGTCTGGTTTGTTACGCCGCTTTCCGGCCGGATGCCCCGCACCGGACCGGGCGGAGAATTCGTTTCCTCGCTCGAAGCCATCGGCGCAAGAGTCCGGGCGCTCGGCGCTCGCGAGCACGATCAACTGTGCGCCTGGATCAGCCACGTTCCGCAAATGATTTCGACCGCGTTCGCCGCCAGCCTGGTGGATGAGTATGGGGAAACGGCGCCGCTCTTTGAAGCCGGCGGGCGGGCCTTCGAGGAAATGACGCGCATTGCCGCCAGCCCTTATTCGATGTGGCGCGACATCGCACTCACCAACAAGACCTTCATCGCCGATGCGCTTCTCAAGCTGGAGCAGCGCCTCGCGCATCTCCGCGAAAATCTCGACAGCCGCGAATTCGAAGCGGAGTTCGAGCGCGCCCACAAGCTGCGGCCCCCGAAGTCGGGAACGCCCGACGCCTGAAGCCGGTTTGCTTTAGAATCGTCCCCGATGAACAAAGTCTTCGCCAGCGCGGACGAGGCCCTTGGCGACGTTTCCGACGGCGCTACCATCATGGTCGGCGGCTTCGGGCTGTGCGGCATTCCTGAGAACCTGATCCGGGCGCTGGTGCGCAAAGGCACGAAAAATCTCATGACCATCAGCAACAACGTAGGCGTCGATGGCTACGGCATGGGCTTGCTGCTCGCCTCCGGGCAGATTCGCCGGCACATCGGCAGCTACGTCGGCGAGAACCGATTGCTCGAGCAGATGGTGCTCGACAAACAGATCGATCTCGAACTCGCGCCCCAGGGCACGTTTGCCGAGCGCATTCGCGCCGGCGGCGCCGGCATTCCGGCATTTTTCACCCCCACCGGATTTGGGACCCTGGCGGCCGCAAACAAAGAGACCCGCGAATTCGACGGACGCATGTACGTCATGGAGCGCGCGCTCCACGCCGACTTTGCCTTCGTCAAAGCCTGGAAAGGAGACAAGTCCGGCAATCTCGTCTATCGAAAAACGGCGCGCAATTTTAACCCCCTGATGGCGGCGGCGGCGAAGGTGACCATCGCCGAAGTCGAGCACCTGGTCGAAGTCGGCGAGCTCGATTCCGATCTCGTGCACACACCCGGCATCTACGTGAAGCGCATCCTCCGGGGCGAACTGTATGAGAGAAGAATCGAGAGAAGAACCCTGAGACCGGCCGCCTCCGGCGGACCCTCGGCCAACCGGGCGCCCGAATGACAAAACTGCCCAGAAACGACGACAGGCGCGAGCGCATCGTCAAGCGCATCGCCCGCGAACTGCGCGACGGGTTCTACGTGAATCTCGGTATCGGGATGCCTACACTGGTTGCGAACCATGTCCCGCCGGGAATGCATGTAGTCCTGCAGAGCGAGAACGGAATGCTCGGGATCGGGCCCTACCCGGTCGAGGGGGAAGAGGACCCGGACTTGATCAACGCGGGCAAGGAGACGATCACCGAAATGCCCGGCACTTCCTATTTCTCAAGCGCCGAGTCGTTCGCCATGATTCGCGGCGGCCATATCGACCTGAGCGTGCTCGGGGCCATGGAGGTGGACGAGGAAGGCAGCATCGCCAACTGGATGATTCCGGGAAAGATGGTGAAGGGAATGGGCGGCGCCATGGACCTGGTTGCCGGTGCGCGCCGGGTGGTGGTCGCCATGGAACACACCACGCGCGAAGGCGCGCCGAAAATCCTGAAGAAGTGCCGGCTGCCGCTGACCGGTTCGAAGGTCGTGGACACGATCGTGACCGAAATGGCCTATCTTCGCGTGACGCCGGCGGGACTGGTGGTGGAAGAAATTGCTCCCGGCGTGAGCTTTGAAGACCTCGAGCGAGCGACGGAGGCAAGGCTCGCGGCCGGCCCGCATATGCGGCCCATGGAAGTGTAGGCCGCGGAGCGGACGAGGACGGCCACTCGTCCTTCGGTTCATTCATGAACCGCGCCAGCCGGATGCTATCCGGCTTGGTGCCAAAGACCAGCAAGCGGGAGCGCGAAAAGATCGGGGCCGAAAGGGATGGCCTTGGCTCCAGCATAGAGTACGGCTCCCCAATCCGGTGTCACTCAGAACGAGTTTGGGAGCCTTGACCAAACGCTTACCCAGATTCGAGGACCAGGCCGCAAGGGGTACGAGCAGAAACGTGGTCTCAAGTAGTGTGAGATAGCGCTTGAGCGTCGTATGGGGAATGCTGATGCTGCGCGAGATGTCCGCCAGGTTATGCAGCGCACTGGCGCGAGTCGCGAGCAGGGTCAGAACTCTTGGCAAGTCCGTCAGGCCTTCAATGTTCGCCATGGCCCGCACGTCACGCTGCAGAAATATTATCCATTTAGTGGCGGAATATCCGCCATTCAATGGATGATTTTCGGCCACATTTCCGAGATTGCCGGTCAGAGGCCGACATCGCCTTGCCTTGGCAAAGCTTGCGCGTCCCTCTACACGCCTCAATCTGCGCATGGCTGACCCGGACTGGTTCGAAGCTTTGTCGTAAGGTAGAAGGTGCCGCCGCCCGATAGAAGTGATGGCCATAGTGGGGCACACGAATCCCCGGCGCCTCCCGTCGCAGGGCCAGCAATTGCAACTGCCAGGCGGCTACGGTTTGAACACGCTGGCTCCTCAAGTCCGACGAGAAATCCACGATCGCTTATCGGGAGCCGTTGCGTGGTTGGTAGGGTTGACTTCAGTCGCGCGCGATATGCCGGCAGGGAATGCTCCTGCTTCAATCAAACTTATCGAGTGCAGGATCCGGAAGTTGCGTTGTTTATCTTTTGACTAAGATCCTTTGGGACCGCCTAGGAAGACACTGTTGAAGAATCCCTCATCGCCACACCCGGCCGCCAGAATACGCTGATCCTGGCTGGCGTCGTGAGTATTGGACTGAGCAAGTCCAGAACTGCACAACAGAGTAAAACACCCTCTCACTTCAGCCTGAAGGGCCGGCTGAGCAGCCGCGCCGGAAGCATCACTGCGGCCCACACCACGGCCAGCACGCCATGGACCGCGACTCCAAGGATGCGAAACGGCAGCAGTATGAGCCAGAGCAGCGGATACACAACGAGCGCCGCCAAGGCCAGCGGCCAACAAAGCATGAAAAGAATCAACCACAGGAGGAAAGCGATCATCGTGAAACCACCCCGCAGGTAGATACGCCGCTCCGCACCGGGAAGTTCCGCGGAAAAAATGCGGACTATTCGATCCCCTCGCTCTTGAATCTTGGCTTCTCGAATTCGTCCCCCCTTTGCCATCCGATCACGGCCGGTTGCGACGCCGCCACCCACCCCAGCGCGAATGCGAAGCGGGCGATGGCTGCGTCCCCGCGAAAATCCATGCCCGGGTTGTATTCGTCGCTCGGCTGGTGGTAATGCCGGTCGGTGAACTCTTCGGCTTGCTCCAGTCCCCACGCCGTAGAATGCCCTTTGTATTTCATCCCTTCATTGATCGAAAACGCCGGCACCCCCACGCGCGCCAGGCTGAAATGATCGGATCGGTAGTAGTGGCCGGCCTCGGGATGGGAGTCGGGCCGAATGGCCAGCCTGAATTCCCTGGCCATGGCCTCGACCGCGGGGTAGAACGTGGTGCGCTCGGCGCCTGAGACCTCGACCTCCTGGGGCTCGCCGAGCGGGGGCACATCGTCGAAATTGAGATCGATGGAGATCTTGGAGGCGGCGATGGGAAGATGCCTGCCCAGATATTCCGAGCCCAGCAATCCCTGCTCCTCGGCCGTGACCGAGGCAAAAATGACCGAGCGGCGCGGCCTCGGCCGGGTCTCGGCAAATGTACGCGCCAATTCGAGCAGGATGCCGCAGCCGGTGGCGTTGTCGCGGGCGCCGTTGTAGATGTTGTCTCCGGGCGTATCGGGCCGAATGCCCAGATGATCGTAGTGGGCGGTGTAGACGACCGCCTGGCCTTTCAATTTGGGATCTGAACCCGGCAGCATGGCGATCACATTGTTCGAGGTGATCTCGCGGACTTTGCTCGCCATGTGGGCCTTCAGCCGGACCGGCAGCGCCACGGGGCGAAAATGGCGCGAATTCGCATCGGCCATCATCCGGTCAAGGTCCAGGCCCGACTTCTGCGCCAACTGGCGCGCCACCTCCAACTGGATCCACGCCGCGGCCTTGAGCTGCGGCGCATCGGTTTTGAGAAACTCCTTTTCACCCGAGTTCGAATTGCGCACCACCTCCCAGGGATAGCTCGCCATGCTCGCTTTGTGAATCAGGATGGCTCCGGCCGCGCCTTTGCGCGCCGCCTCTTCGTACTTGTAGGTCCAGCGCCCGTAATAGGTCAGCGCCTGGCCTTTAAAAAAACCCGGGTCGTCGGAAGGAGGCTCATTCACCAGCATCAGCAGCACCTTGCCGCGAACGTCGGCGCCCTTGTAGTCGTCCCATTGATACTCCGGGGCCTCGATCCCGTAGCCGACATACACCACGTCGGCATCGATGTCGTCGGAGGCGCGCTGGGTTTGATCGTAGGCCACGTATTCGTCGAGCGGTTTGAGGTGGATCGCATCGCCGCGCCCCGCCACAAACTGAAATGCGGTTTCGGGCGCCGGTGTGATCCCGACCAGCGGAACTTTTTGCATGAAGGTGCCGTTCTCGCCGGCGGGCTTCAGTCCGTATTGCCAGAATTGCGCGGCGATGTACCCGGCCGCGATGTCGCCTCCGCGCTGGCCGGTGCCGCGGCCTTCCAGCAGGTCGTGGGAAAGAAACCACACGTTTGCCCGAATGTGCTCGTCGTCCACCTTGTCGAGCGCCGCCCGTGCGGCGCCGGGAAGATGAGCGGCAGCATAGGAATTGCCGGCCTTTCGGGCATCGAACGCAACCGAGACGAGGGTGAAGACGAGCGGAAGCGCCACGCAAGCAGTCTTTCGCATTCGAGGAAAGGCTCCTGGTCGAAGATGGAAGATGGGGATATTGTACGAGAAGAATTCCGAAGTCACGGAAAAGGCGGGCAGGGGAAGGACAAACGGATGCAACCCGGAAGAAGCCCGGGTTCAAAAGCGCGACCGGGCCCTTACGTCTGAAGTCTTGACTTCTGGAACTTTTGCCCTGGACTTCCGGCCTGGTTCCCCGCAGCCTGCGGGTCAGTTTTTCGATTCTCAACCGGCGCGGAAGTCGGGGATTTCTTCTCCGGGCTCAAAGATGGCTTTCGGGGCCTGGTTCCCGGCCGATGCCGCCTTTTGAGCGATGGCTTCGATGTCCTTCCGCACCCAGCCTACGCTCGAAAGTTCAATCTCGCCGTCTTGGGCGATCCAGAATGCGGTGGGAACGTTGGTGAGCCCGTAGGCATTCGAGACCGGAAAACTCCTGGTGTCGTCAAGCAGCACAGGAAAACCGACGCCGTAGCGCTTCACAAATTCCGCGGTCTCCTGCTTGTCGTTCTGCGAAACGGCAACCACACTGACTTTGCCCGCTCCGTATGCCTTATACAGGCGCTCGAAGTATGGCATCGCGTATTGGCACACCGGGCAGGAAATTTTGAAAAACACGGCGAGCACCGGTCCCCGCTTGAGGGCGGTTTCGAGCGAAAACCCCGATCCATCCATCGCCGGTAATTCGAATGGGGGAGCTTGTACTCCGGTTTCTAAAGCAGCCATCTTCCTTCCTCCGAATATGGCACGCAGCCATTTCATGGATTTCGGCCTACCCCTATTCGATGATTCCCGCTTTTTTCAGGATTTTTTTCGTGACCCCGGTCAGAGGAAGCCTGTCGAGGCGCGAGATCCTGGCCCACCTTGCGCGGCCGGACGGTCGACCGGAATGGGCGACCAACGTCGCCGTGTAGTCGGTGAGGGTGATGGAATGGCGAACGGTCGCAAGCCTTGGCCCGGTCGACGGAGGATCGAGCGCCGGCAGCTCCCACATGCCCGGCATCAGGCTCTCGGTCGGGGACCTTCGAACCAGCAGAACCGAGCCGCGCCGGGTGGCCAGACCGTAGCACACGTACTTCTTCAGGCGCGGTTTTCCCGAACGCGCCGTTCCGCGGCCCCGCGTCCGGCAGAACTTCCGGATTGGACATTCGGTGCATCGCGGCGCGCCCGGCAGGCATACGGTTGCCCCCAGCTCCATCATGGCCTGGTTGAAATCGCCGGGGCGCGCCCGGTCCATCAGCTCTCCGGCCGCGCTCCACGCCTCCCGCTTCCGATCGATCGCGCCAAGCATGCGCCGGAGAACACGCTCGACGTTGCCGTCAACGACGGCCGCCGGTTCATCGAATGCGATGCTCGCAATGGCAGCCGCCGTATATCTTCCCACGCCGGGGAGCTGGCGCCAATCTCGCGCAGTCGCGGGATATCTGCCGGCGCGCGTGATCGCCTTGGCCGCTCTATGCAGATTGCGCGCGCGGCGGTAGTAGCCGAGCCCGCTCCACTCCGCCAGAACGGCGGCGGGGCGGGCAGCGGCGAGCGTCTCGAGGGAAGGAAATCTCCCCAGGAACCGTTCATAGCGCGGCACCACGGCAGAAACGCGCGTCTGCTGCAGCATGATTTCGGAAACCCAGACGCGATAGGGGTCCCGGGTCTTGCGCCAGGGGAGCTCGCGCCCTTTCTCGTCATACCAGCGGAGCAGCGAGCTCCGCAGTTCGCGCAGGCTCTGCGGTTCGAATGGATCGGGCCTTGGCATCCGGCGGCATCCGGCCGAAGCGATTCGACCGGGGGAAGCTGAAGCCCTGGCCGAATCCGAACGATTGTACCGCAGCAGCCGCCCGGCCGGAGCCGCCGCGAGCCAATGCCCGTCGGCCGAACTCATTGCTTTCTTCCCGGACTGCTTTTTCTCCGATCTGGTTTCCGCGCATTCGGGCATCTCGCGCGGGGTGTGCATGGTCCACAGTTGGTGATTGACCTCGATACAGCCGCACGAAATAATATTCGCAGCCAATCGAAAGGGGAAGCCATGAATGATTTCAATCGTAAGGTGGAAGAGACGACCGTACGTGTAGGAAAGAAAGTCGGCGAGACTTCGGAACGGATCGAACAGGAAGCGGCGCAGTTCATCAAGTATCTGAATGACGAAGTCGTGCCGGCCGTCCGCGAGCGTTCAACCAAGGCCCTGCGAATCGCCGCCCAGAAGATGCATGAGCTGGCCAACTATATGGACCGGAACTCCCCGCCCCAGAAATGAAACGCCTGCTTCTCACGGCTTTGGTTTTCGTGCTCGCCGGCTGCAGCCACAAATCGGCGCAGGTCGTCAAGGTCCCTTCTGCGCCTCCTCCCGAACAGCGAGCGCCGCAGGGAACGCCGCCGGTTGAGGCCGGGCGCGGCCAACTTCCCGAAACGCCGCCTCCTCCTCCGGCAGCCGAGGTCGGGCCCGAGGAGAAACCCTCCTTCGTCGAGACGGGAATCGCGAGCTGGTACGGCGCGCCTTATCACAATCGCCGCGGGTCGAACGGCGAAATTTACGACATGCATGCCATGACGGCCGCCCACCGCACCTTGCCCCTGGGTTCGGTCGTGCGAGTCACGAGCTTGCGTTCCGGCGGTTCGGTCGTGGTTCGCATCACCGACCGCGGCCCGTTCATCACCGGCAGAATTATTGACCTTTCGCAGGCGGCGGCCGACAAGATCGGGTTGATTCCGAGGGGCACCGGCCAGGTGCGCGTCGAACTGCTCCAGGCGCCCGAGCCGCTCGACACCGGGGGGCGCTGGGCGGTGCAGATCGGCGGATTTGGGCGGGAAGAGCGGGCGCGCGAAGTTGCGGGACAACTCTCGCGCCGCTATCGCACGGCGCAGATATTGACCTTTAACAGCCCTGTCGGAGACTGGTGGGTGCGCGTGCGGGTGAAAGGCGATGTGCGCGCCCGCGCCGAAGAAGTGTTGCGGGACAACCGAACGCCGGAAGGCGCCGCGTTCCTGGTGAGGCTCGATTAACTCTCCCGAAACCACCGGGCGCGAAGGACGTTTTATGGAAGACTGTCTATTCTGCAGCATCGTTGGCGGCAAAATTCCTTCGAAGAAGGTTTTCGAAGACCAGCATACCTACGCCTTTGAGGACATCGATCCCAAAGCGCCCACCCATGTTCTGATCGTGCCCAAGAAGCATATTCGCGGGCTGAAAGAGGCGCAGGAAGACGAGGCCGAGATGATTGGCCGCTGCCATCTGACCGCCGCCAGGATCGCGCGCGACAGAAAAATCGAAGATGGCTACCGCACCGTCTTGAACGTCGGACCAAGATCAGGGCAATCCGTGTTTCACCTGCATGTGCACCTGCTGGGCGGTCGCGACCTCCGCTGGCCGCCGGGATAAGGCTGGATGAGGAATGATGAATGATAAGGAATGGAGATAAGGGCCGGAGACAAGGGCTAGAATAGAAGCCAGGGCCGGACGCCGCATGTTTGAAGTCCCCAAACCGCGCAATCGAGCCAGAGGAGCCTGGCTCGTCCTCTCCTTCCTGGTGCACGCGAGCGCCGTGGCTGTGTGGCTGGGGCGTCCGCCGGTCTTCGTCGAGCCCTCTTCGGTGGCCTGGGGCTTCCGGGGAACTTCCGCGAATCTGGTTTATTTCCCCGCCTTGCGGAAGCCGGACAAAATTTCTGAGAAGCTGAATTGGCGGCATAAGAGACGGCAGAAACGCCCGAACCCGCCGGTTTCAAAAACCAGCGAGTCGGCCGCCCGCGCGGGCTCGGAGAACGGATCGTTCCTGCTCGGCCTGGCGAGCGGCCGGCAGGCCACGCCCGCGCTGCCGGTTTTCTTTCCCGATCCCGACATTCGTCCCGCGCAGCTCAATGGGCTCGCGGGCGACGTGATCGTCGAGGTCACGATCGACGAAAGAGGCAGCGTGACCGGCACGCATGTCCTGCAATCGCTCGAGGCTGGCGTCGATGAGAGGGTGATTGCGACCTTGAAAACCTGGCGCTTCAGGCCGGCGAGCGTCGACGGGACCGCGATCAGTTCACGTCAGGACGTGCATTTCCATTTCCCGAGCTGACGGCGGCGGGAGAGACACGCAACCCTGCCTGCGGGCACGATTGGATCCGCGACCCGGTTCCACCAAGACCCCAAAAACAAGAGCCGAAAAACTTGACGGGAAGGTCCGCGCGGCGAACCCGTTATTCCGCGACCTGCTCTTCCTCCGTCGCGCCGTGCCGTCTCAGAAGCTGCGGCAGGTTCTGGGAGAATGCCGAGCGCGGGAGGACCATGTCGCAGCCGGCGTCGTGGGCCTTCTGCTTAAGGTCGCCCTGCACGTGGGACAGGAAACCGATCACAGAAGTCTTCTTGAGTTTGTGCTTCAAACGGGGGATCAGGGTCAGGGGACGAACGCTGTTGCTGTTGAGATCAAAAATAATCAGCGACGGCCTTTCATCGCCGTTGGTCTTGATGCGCTCGGTCAATTCCTGTTCGGCCTTCACGAACTCGACCTTCACGTTCAGCTTGCGGGCCGTCTCCTGAATTTTTGCCTGAAAAAACAGATCGTCCACGAAGCCGAAGATCCTGGGCGCCGCGTCTTCGCGGACCGGCAACGGCTCTGGTTCGGCTTGGGGATAATTCGGCGCGAACCCGGGGCGCTGCCGCGGGGCACGAGAGCCGTTGTTATTGCCGCCGGCAAGAGCGGCGCGGTAGCTGTGATCCATAGGCGCCGTGTAAATACTGTCACGCTGGTCACGATTGGGGCGGCCGTGCGGATTGCCGCCTCTAGGACGGCGTCCACGTCGCCGCCTGTTTCTCCCTCCTCCACCGGAGGGGCGTCCTGGTCCTGCATTCATATTGTTCTCGTTAAGTCCTGTCTAAATTCGCCTGAGAAGCGAACGGATTTTGCGGCCCTAAACTACCGCGCCTGGTCGAACTTACTTCACGCAGATGCACGTTGCGTGCGAAACCATTGCGGCTGGAACTCGTTCTCTGAACTCGCGTCATTTGCGCCCGGAGCGATGAGGCGCGGGAGGCCAGCCGGGGGGCTTGGCCGTTTGGGAACACCATTATGGTATCGCTCCCGGCAAAGCTGCGCAAGAGCTAACTCACCTTAGATTTAAACAGAAGGAATGGTATGTCATTGGTACTAATTCAACCCTACGGACAAAAGCGTGCTTCGATCGCCCGGAAAGCGCTGCCTGCTCGGGATCCAAAGGCGGGCGCGGCCCCGAAACTCATTCGAACCCGGCCGTCAAGCAGGGAGGATCAGCACATTTAACCGTCCGCGCCATCAGACGGCTTCGGTTCGAAGGTTCCACCGATCGCCGGGGGAAACCTTGTATTTTCCCGGCGGGACACGCGGTCCCCGTTTCCCGAAGCCGGGCCGCTTGAGCATCCCCGGTCCGGTTCGCCTGGATCACTCGACCGTAAAAGACACGATGGTCGTGTGGCTGAGAGCCGCGCCCGAGCTATTGGTTCCCGTGCCGGTCACGGTGACGTTGAAGGTCTGCGGGGTCTGGCTCTGCTGAACCGTCGGAGACGTAGGAGACGCAGGAGAGTGGCTGCTGACTCCGCTACAGCCCACGGCAGTCAGGAAAATCGCAATCAGCGCCGCCCGAAAAAGCGCCGCCCACCTGTTCGATGACCGGGTCCCCCCTAGAATCGCCACGGCAAAGATTCCTCCGCCCAGTAGTTCGTGCCAGAGCGGGTTTGGCGTGCGCCGGCCGGGCAGCCTGAGGTCGGCCGTGCTTGTCAGAGTCAATGTCGAGGATGGAGCCGGATCGGCATGGGTCAAGGTCACCGTTGCCGGGTTCAGCGAACAGCTGACCGGTGTGCCGCCCGCGCTGCAGGTCAAATTGACGGTTCCGGTGAAGCCGCCGAGCGCCGTGACGGTGACCGTTGACGTTGCCGGTTGCTTGGCCGCGGAGGAAGCCGCCAGGCCGTCAATCGAGAAATCGCCGGCAGGGGTGGCCGCTTTCCAGGCGGCGACGAGTGACGCCACATCGAGAGTGCCGAGACCGGTGACCTGGTTGTAGCCGGGTCCGGCGCTGAAGCCGATGGTGGTCGTGCCGCTTGGACAGTTCGTGGTTCCCGAGGTGCAGGGAACCTTGTTGTTTCCCGAGGTCACGTCGTGAAACGCGGCTGGAGAGCCCGCGGCCAGGCGGTAGAGCATGGGGTTCACGTTGCCGAGGCCGGTCGAAGACGCAGCCTGGCTGATGAGCGCCAGGATGCCGGCGAAATTGGGGGCGCTCACCGAGGTGCCGCCGGCCGCGGCCAGCGCGCCGCTGCTGTCGCGAAAACCCTGGGCGCAGCTCGTCGGCTGGGAACTCAGGCCCGAATAATAATCCTCGGAGCAGATCAGGTGCGCATCGTGCCCGCTCGAGGCGTTGAGCGCAATGTCGGGCACATCGCGTTTGCCGTCGGCGGGAACTCCGGCTCCCGCCTGCCAGGAAGGTTTGCCGAAAATCGTGCTCGCGCCTCCACCGCCCGAGGAAAAGCCCTGCCCCTGGGCAATCGAAGCCGAAGTGTCGTTCCAGGTTTCCTCCGGGATATAGCCCACCGCCGTGCCGGCCGGGTCCGTCTGGTTACACTCGCCTTTCCAGTAGGCGGTAGCGGCGGCGCAGTTATTGCTTACCCCTGCCGCGGCGTCTCCCGTGAATTCACTGCCCCCGGCGCCGGTCACTTCCGGAATGCTCGCCGGCACGTCTACTGCCAGTCCCTGGGTCGCCGAACCGCCCGTATCGCAATCGGCTGCGCCGTCGTCTCCCGAAGGGCCCACGATCGTCTGGCCCTGCGCGTTTGCCTGCTGCGCCAGCTGCTCGAGGCTCAACACAAACGACGTGCCCAGGTTCGCCTCGCAGTTTCCGTAGCTGATGCTGATGATCGGCGCAACCGCATTGGTGATGGCGTACTCGAGGGCGTCAAAGACGTTCGTGGTCCGATTGTCGCAGGTCGTGCCCGTACCGAGGCCGGCGTAGACAAACTTGATCTTGGCATTCCTGGCTACGCCTTCGGACCACTCCAGATCCAGGTCCGCCTCGGTTTCATCGCCGGTGCAGGTCGCGGCCGATCCCGTGCCGGGAATGAGCACCTCGCGGAAATTCTGGGCGGTGCGCGCCGGTAAACCCGCGGCGCTGCGGAATTTGTCAATGTCGGCGGTCGCGATCTGGGTCTGTCCGATCACGGCAATCGTCTGGCCCGCGCCGTCGAGGTCCGAGGGGACGTCGTAGATGGTCCGAAAGTCGGCCGGCGCCAGGTAATGGTTCCCGGAAACATTCGAAGTAAATCTCGCCGAAGGCTTGCGGATTCTCGAGCGGGGAGAAAAATTGTCGAGCCCGCGCACACTCACCACCTGCGGGGCAATGGAGTCGGGCAGGGCGACATCGGTGGCGTTGGCAAAATGCGTCTCGCCGTTCCGCAAGTACGTGTGCAGCTCGGTCTTCAGCGCATACTCGATCTGGCCTACGGTGCCTTCGAAAAAGATCTGGTTCCGGTTTTGCGATGTGCCCTGGACCTCGAGCCCCTGGGACTCGAGCCACGACGCCACCCTGGCCAGATCGCCCGGGCTCATGCCGAAGCGGTTGGCGTACTCGGCCGGAGTCAGCCATGCATGGTAGTGGGAAGATCGCGGATCCTGCTGTTCCCGGAGAAGCGCTTCGAGGTCGGCCTGCTGCGCGGCCGACAAGCGAAAATTCAGGGAAAGATGGCTGAGCCGCCGTTCGGGTCCGAGGCGCCCGGTGTCAAATTCCGGGAGCGCCCGCGGGTGCGCGGTGCGCGGGACCACTGCCGTGCGGGCAGAGTCAATTTCCCTGGCGATTCTGTCGCGCGAGGCGCCCTGGGACCTTGCGGAACCGGCGGACAAGAAAAATATGCACGCTGCTGCCAAAAGGCCCAGCGCAAGGGCGCCCAAAGGCGCAAAACCCCGGTCAGACATGATTCGCTTTCCCGATTTATGCTTTCCGTGAACGCTGCTCGTTGCTGAATATAGATTCCAAGTGGGCCGGAGAAGGATGTATTTGCGGCCCCGCGGTGTAAAAGATTGTTTCACGGCGCAGCAGCCGCTCTCCCGTCCCGGCTTTCCTCGGCCGGGCCCCATTCCTCTTCATCTCTCGCGTCCCCGAGTCCTGGTAAGTTGGTCTTTTTTGGTAAATTGGCTTCTTAGCGGGTCAACGACTGGCTTATGAAACTCTCGGTTGTCATGCCGGTATACAACGAGCGCGCTACGCTTTCTGCGGTAGTCGAGCGCGTGCTGGCCGTGCCCCTCGAAGTCGAGCTGTTGTGCGTGGATGACGCCTCCGAAGACGGTTCGCGGGAAATCCTCGAAGAGCTGGCCGCCTCGCATTCCCGGATCAGGGTCTTCCTGCAGCCGCGGAACATGGGCAAAGGAGCGGCCCTGCGGCGGGGCATACGCGAGGCCACGGGAGACTACGTCGTGATCCAGGATGCCGACCTCGAATATGATCCAGCGGACTACCCCGCATTGCTCGGCCCGCTTGTCGAAGGCAAAGCCGATGTGGTCTACGGCTCGCGATTTCTGGGCGGCGGCCCGCACCGCGTGCTTTACTTCTGGCACTCGGTGGGCAATTCCGTTTTGACCCTGCTATCGAACTGCCTGACCAATGTGAACTTAAGCGACATGGAGACCTGTTACAAAGTCTTTCGCCGCGAAGTCATCCAGTCCATACCGATCGAAGAAGACCGCTTCGGCTTCGAGCCGGAAATTACCGTCAAAGTGGCCAAACGTCGGCTGCGGATTTACGAGGTGGGCATCAGCTATTGGGGACGCACCTACGCCGAAGGCAAGAAGATCGGCTGGAAGGACGGCGTTCGCGCTCTGTGGTGTCTGGTGAAATATTTCATCAAGGAGCCGGCTCTTCGAGACCCGACCGGGGAGCTTCCCGCCCCGGCTCCGGTCAACGAGCGCAAACCAACCGGCGTCTAGCTCCCCCGGGGCCGAACTTTTGACCGGATTTGGCATTCGCGCGCTTTTTCCGCTCCGGTTTTGATAAGATCAGCTTGGGACCTTTTCTGCTACGGTTCCTTCAGAAGCTGCTTTCCACTCCACCTAGTGTCGGCCGGTCGGCCGGAAATAAGAGCTAAGGAGGTTTTCGTTTTGACGCAAACGACGAGCCATCTGATTGCGCCCCACGGCGGCCAACTGGTCCAACTCATGGCCACCCGTGAACGGAGCGCCGAACTCAAGGCCGATTCCCGCGAATGGCCATCCTGGGACCTTACGCCCCGTCAACTATGCGATCTGGAACTGCTGCTGAGCGGCGGTTTTTCTCCGCTTCAGGGATTCATGACCCGCGGCGATTACGAGCGGGTTTGCCACTGCATGCAGCTGACGAGCGGCCTGATCTGGCCGATGCCGATCACGCTCGACGTTTCCGAGGAGTTTGCCAGAAAACTGACACCCGGGAGCTCGAAGGTCGCGCTGCGCGACCACGAAGGAGTGATGCTCGCCGTCTTACATGTCGAAGACCTCTGGCAGCCGGACCGCGAAGAGGAGGCGCAAGCGGTCTTTGGCACCACCAGCGCCGTGCACCCCGGCGTCGATTACCTGCTGAACCGGGCACATCCCTGGTATGTCGGGGGAAAACTCGAAGGCCTGCAGCTGCCGTCACACTATGATTTCAAGACCCTCCGCCTGACGCCCGCCGAGTTGCGGGCGGAGTTTTCAAGACTTGGATGGCGGCAGATCGTGGCCTTCCAGACCCGCAACCCGATGCACCGCGCCCACGTCGAGCTGACCTTCCGCGCGGCCCGAACCGTCGAAGCCAGTCTGCTGATCCATCCCTCGGTGGGAATGACCAAACCCGGCGATGTGGATTACTTCACGCGGGTGCGCTGCTACCAGCTGCTGCTTTCGAAGTATCCGCCGGGAACGGTCAAGCTCTCGCTTCTGCCCCTGGCCATGCGCATGGGCGGCCCGCGCGAGGCCATCTGGCACGCGCTGATCCGCAAGAACCATGGCGTCTCTCACTTGATTGTGGGCCGCGACCACGCCGGCCCGGGCAAGGATTCCGACGGCAAGCCTTTCTACGGCCCCTACGAAGCCCAGGAACTGTTCCGCAAACATGCGAAGGACATCGGCGTCGCCATCGTTCCCTTCAGCATGATGGTGTATCTCGAAGACCAGGACCGCTACGTGCCGGACAGCGAAGTACCCGACGGCGCCCGCGTGCTGAACATCTCCGGCACGGAATTGCGCACCCGGCTCAACGAAGGCCGGGACATCCCCGGCTGGTTTACCTACCCCGAGGTGGTGCGCGAGCTGCGGCGCAGTTTCCCTGCCCGGCACAAACAGGGTGTGACCATTTTCTTCACCGGATTGTCGGGCTCGGGGAAATCCACGATCGCCAATATTCTGTTGGCCAAATTCCTCGAAATGGGCGGCCGCCCGGTCACCATTCTGGACGGGGACCTGGTTCGCAAGCACCTTTCTTCCGAGCTTGGATTCTCCAAGGAGCACCGCGACATCAACATCCGGAGAATCGGCTATGTCGCTTCGGAAATCACGAAAAACGGCGGCATCGCGATTTGCGCGCCGATTGCGCCCTATGACTCGGTGCGCAAACAGGTGCGACAAATGGTCGAACCCTACGGAGGGTTCGTGCTGGTGCACATCGCCACTCCCCTTGAAACCTGCGAGCAGCGGGACCGCAAGGGCCTTTACGCCAAGGCCCGGGCCGGAATCGTGAAGGAATTCACCGGCATTTCCGACCCCTACGAAGCGCCGGCCGATGCGGAGGTTACGATTAACACCGCCGAGCTCAGCGCGGAAGAAGCCGCGCAGGAGATTATTCTTCACCTGGAGCGGCAGGGATTCATCGGGGTCAGCCCCGAGCCGGGGAAGTCGGCAGAAGTTTAGCGTTCGGAAGGGCGCAGGAGGCCCTCGAGGCCCTCTGTCTGCGCGGCAACCATGGAATGGATGGCGGTCAAAATCCTGATCGGACTGCTGGTCGGCTTCCTGATCGGCCTGACCGGTCTCGGCGGCGGCGTATTGTTGCTGCCCATTCTTATCTTCGGCCTTCGCATTCCGGCGATTGCGGCCGTAGGGTCGGACGCCGCCTTCAATTTTCTTACCAAGATCCCGTCGAGCGCGGTGCACTTGAGGAAAGGCACGGTGCGGCGCCGGGTGGTGGCGGCGCTCAGCGTCGGCAGCGTGCCCGGATCCATCCTCGGCGTGCGCCTGCTGCAGCACCTCCGGGTCCTTTACGGCGACGGGGCCAACGATTTCATTAAATCCGCGGTCGGAATCCTTCTGATCGTCGTCTCCACCCTGCTCCTGCTCGAGCGGAAGATCGAGCAACAGGTCTCGAGCCGCCCGCCGACGGCCAGGTCCTTCACGGGGATGGCCGTCATCGGGCTGGTCGCCGGCTTCCTGGTGGGCATGACCTCGGTCGGATCGGGCAGCATCATCATGATGCTGCTCCTGATGTTCTACAGCTACCAGCCCAGGGTGATGGTGGGCACCGATATCGTGCACGCGGTGGTGCTGACCGGCGTGACCAGCCTGCTGCAATTCCGGCTGGGAAACGTGGACCCCAAGCTGGTCGCCTGTCTGCTCATCGGCTCGGTGCCGGGCGGAATCTGCGGCGCCTATCTCAGCACTCGCGTTCCCGTACTCTGGCTGCGGCGCATTCTGTGCGCGATTCTTCTGACGACAGGCGCCAGAATGCTGTGGGCGCCGGCGCACTAAGGAAACAAGACGGATAAGGATGGAGACTATGACCCGATCCCGCTACTCGGACGTGCTCGACAGAATCACGGGCGCGATCGAGGCCTCAAGAGAGATTCTGGCCCGCTACACCCCGGGCGAGATCGCCGCCGAATACAAGGCCGGGCATGATCCGGTCACCGAAGCCGACCGCGCGCTCGACGCGCTGCTCGCGACGAAGCTCGTCCGCGGGGACGAAGGCTGGCTTTCTGAAGAGAGCGCCGACGACCTTTCGCGGCTCGAGCTCAAGCGCGTCTGGATCGTCGATCCGCTCGACGGCACCCGGGAATTCGTCGAAGGAATTCCCGAATTCGTGGTCTCGATTGCCATGATCGACGACGGCCGGCCGGTGGCCGGCGGAATCTTCAATCCCGCCACGGATGAAGTTTTCCTGGGAGCGGTCGATTGCGGCCTGGCCTACAACGGCCAGCCGGCGGAAGCGAGCCGCCGCAGGGAGCTCCGGGGCGCTCTTGCGCTCGCCAGCCGCAGCGAAACCCGACGCGGCGAGTGGCGGGAATTCGAAAACGCCCCCTTCAGGGTTCAGCCCATGGGCTCGGTGGCCTACAAACTGGCCCGCGTCGCCGCGGGCCTCGCTGACCTCACCTTCACCCTGACCCCCAAGCACGAGTGGGACGTGGCCGCCGGAGCCGCGCTCATTCTGAGCGGCGGCGGGTTCGTTCAACCTCTGAATGCCCCGCTGCGGATGAATCTCGAAAACCCCAGGCTCGACGGCCTCATCGCCTGCGGGCCGCTCTTGAAAGACGAGCTTCTCGAATTTCTCGCCCCCTATTCCCTGCCGGTGGGCGGCAACTGACATGGGCGCCCGTTCCGCCGTATTCCTCATGTACCACGAAATCCAGCTGCCGGACCGGCCCCTGTGCCGGTCCGAAGCCGGTTATGTCCGCTACGTGATTTCGCGCGAGGAGTTCCGCTCGCAGATCGGCGCCATCCGGGAGCTCGCGCTCGCCGGCCTCAGCGTCACCGAGGCCCTCGAGTTTTCCCGGCCCGGGGTGGCCATCACCGTGGATGACGGGTGCGAAACCGACCTTCTGGCCGTCGGTCCGGCGCTTGCGGAATTCGGGTTCGGAGCCACCTTCTACGCGACCGCCGGACTTCTCGGAAACAAGGGCTTTCTCTCGGCGGCGCAGGCGCGCGAATTGAGCGATCTCGGTTTTGAGATCGGCAGCCACTCGCTGACCCATCGCTACCTGACCGATCTCGCCGACACCGACTTGCGGCGCGAACTCGAACAGTCGAAAGCCATGCTCGAACAAATCGTTGGCAAGCCGGTCCCGCATTTCTCCTGTCCCGGGGGGCGCTTGAACTCGCGGGTGGCGCAGGCCGCCGCAAAGGCCGGCTATCGCACCCTGGCGCACAGCACCCCGCATGCCAATTCCCCTTCGACGGATCCTTTGTCTCTGGGACGGGTGGCGATCCGCCGCGACCTGGCGCTCGATTCCTTCCGCAAGCTCTGCTGCGGACGCGACCTGTGGAAGCTCAGGGCCGGATCCCGGATCCGCGACACCGCCAAGCGCGTTCTGGGGAACCGGAATTACGAACGCCTGCGCGGCTCCCTGCTCCCGAACTGACCGTTCAAGGCCGCCACCGGTCCACGAGTTCCCACCACAGGAGACGAAGCCACTCTTCGAGATTGGTCTTCGCCCACTGGCGATCGCGCCACCACCCGGTTCGGAACTGCTCGGGATCGAAGGCGGCCGCCGCGGAAAACCGATATTGCGGCAGTTCATGGCGAAACGTGCTCAGGGCGCGGCGGGTGTGGTAATCGGAGGTGACCAGCAGGACCGTGCGCGGGCGAAGGGGCTCGAGGCATTTCCGGGCATCGCGGGTCTCGGCCTTGGTCGAGAGTCCGAGAATGGGACAAATACTCACCGATTCCGGTTCTCTCAGTCTTCCGACATATTCTTCGGCCAGCTCGAGCGTGGTGCGGGAGTAGATCCTCTCCCGGGCCGGGACATCCAGTATTACTCTCGGAGCGTAGCCGCGGAGGGAGAGCTCGAGGGCGCGCGCCGGGCGCACACGGGCTTCCCCGGCGAGGACGAGAATCAAGTCCGCGCGCTCGGGCCGGTCGAACACCAGAAAGCGGCCCGAGGTGGCAATAAAAATGAAGCCTGGGCCGAGCGCCAGGAGCAGGGCAAATTTAAGTCTTCTCATTTCTCCCGCAGGCTCTCCCGCGGCCGTCCCCTTCGGCCGAACCGAAGGAAATTTCGGGGGGAGCGTCCAAGCCGGAATGCTAGAATCATCTCACCCTTATGAACAGCCTCGCTGCTTCCGCCACCCATGTCTCGGAGTTGAAGGACAAGATCGAACAACGCCAGGCCAGGCTGGGCATCATCGGACTGGGCTATGTAGGATTGCCTCTGGCCCTTCTCTACAGCGAGCAAACCTTTCCTGTAACCGGCTTCGACATCGACGCGCGTAAAGTCTCTACGCTCAACGCCGGCGGATCGTACATTTATCGCATTACGCCGCCCGAAATTCAAAAAGCCCGGACGCAGGGTTTTTCCGCCACCTCGGATTACTCCGAGCTCGAGAAGATGGACGCAATCATCATCTGCGTTCCCACCCCGCTCGACGAATATCATGAACCGGACCTCAGCTACATAACGGGTACGGCCGAGTCGCTCGCGCCGCATTTAAAGGCGGGGCAACTGGTCGTGCTCGAAAGCACCACCTATCCCGGAACCACGGAAGAAGTTCTGGTGCCGATTCTCGAGAAAGGCAACCGGCAGGGTCTCAGGGCCCGGCGTCAGGCCGAAGCCGACCGGCAATCCTTCTTCGTGGCTTTCTCGCCCGAGCGCGAAGATCCGGGGAACCAGACGGTCGCCCGGCGCGATATTCCCAAGGTCGTCGGCGGCATGGACCGGGATGCGGCAGAGCTTGCCAGCGCGCTCTACGGCGCGATTTTCAATCGCACGGTGCCGGTCTCGACGCCCGCGGCCGCAGAGATGACCAAGCTGCTCGAAAACATCTACCGCTGCGTGAACATCGCACTGGTCAACGAGCTGAAATTGCTGTGCCTGCGCATGGGCATCGATATCTGGGAGGTGATTGAGGCGGCCTCGACCAAGCCCTTCGGGTTTCACCCGTTTTACCCGGGGCCGGGACTGGGCGGCCACTGCATTCCGGTGGACCCCTTCTATCTTTCCTGGAAAGCAAAGGAATGCGATTTTCACACGCGCTTCATCGAACTCGCCGGCGAGATCAACACCAACATGCCCTATCACGTGCTCGACTCCGTGGTGCGGGCGCTCAACCGCGACAAGAAGGCCCTGAACGGGTCCAAAGTTCTCGTCCTGGGCGTTGCCTATAAGAAAGATATCGACGATCTCCGCGAGTCTCCGGCGCTGACCATCATTGAGCTGCTCGCCAAGCAAGGCGCCGCGGTCAGCTACCACGATCCGTATTTTCCGGAAGTGGGCCGCGGGCGCAAGTACGATCTCGGACTCAAGTGCGCGCCGCTTGAGAACCTGGGCCAGTACGACTGCGTTCTCATTGTCACCGACCACTCCGACTACGATTACGGGCGCATTGTGCGCGAAGCTCAGCTGGTGGTCGACACCCGCAACGCGACGCGCGGAATCTCCAGCCCGAACATTGTGCACTGCTGAGGGCGCGGCCCTTCACGCCAGGGGCTTGAACGGCAGCGACTGGTTGACCGCAAAAAGCGCCAGCTCGAGCCGCGTAGAAACTCCCACCTTGTCGAAAATATTGCTGAGATGGTGTTTGACCGTGTCTTCGCTGATCTTGAAGTGCTGGGCGATTTCCTTGTTGGCGTAGCCGGCAACGACCGCCGAGATGATCTCGAGCTCGCGCGGGGTGAGACGGTACTTGTTGCGCTGCGCGTAGGACACGGCCGGAGCCATCAGGGTGCGCAGATACTGCACCAGGTTCGACACGCTCTCCCGGCCCACCCAGTACTCGCCCGCCATGACCGCGTGAATGCTCTTCAGCAGGATTTGCGTGGCCGAGTCCTTGAGGACCACCCCGCGCGCTCCGAGCTGCAGGGCTTGAACGATCTGGTCTTTTTCCGCCGCTGCGGTCAACAGGATGACGCGCACGGAGCTGCTGTGCGAAACCAGCTCGCGCAGGGCTTCCAGCCCCGCCCGGCGGGGCATGGCAAGATCGAGCAGCATGATTTCCGGCACCAGCTGGCGGGCGAGCTGGACCGCCTCGACTCCGTCGCAGGCTTCGCCGACGACCTTGAACTCTCCCTCGGACTCGAGCAGGCGCTTCAGTCCGTCGCGGAAAATGGGATGGTCATCGGCGATCAGAATGCGAACGGGATGGGGCCTTCGACTGTCCATCTCGGTTTTCGGCGGATTCGATCCGCAACCAGGAGGGGGCCCCCCGGGAACCGCCAGCTGTCTGAGGAGCGCGACGGGAAAGCCTCCGAAGCCGAACTATCGGAACAAGTATTGCGGACGACTTCCGAGGCCGGCCGCCTCGACTTGCGGCACTCGAATCTCCACCCGGGACCCTCGGCCCGGCCTCGAGTCTATCGTGAGTTCCCCCTGGATCACGCGCACCCGCTCGCGAATCACTCCCGGCGCCCCCCCGTTTGAGTCCATCTCCGCCTGGCTGACCCGGCCGGAAAACGGGAAGCCCTGGCCGTCGTCCTCGATCGCCAGCTGCCAGCTTTCGTCCGGTTGCTGCAGAAGGTGCACCACCACCTTCTTGGCGCGGCTGTGTTTCCGCACATTCACCAGCGCCTCCTGGGCGATGCCCGCAAGTTCGCGGCAGACCGCCTGGGGCAGGACAACTTCATCTGCCCCCATGATAAATTGCGCCGTGATCCCGGTCTCCCGCTGAAATCTTTGTACCGTATCACGCAAAAACCCCGGCAGTTTGCGGGCGTCCACTTCCGTGGATTTCATCTCCTGCATCAGCTCGCGAAGCTTAAGCACCTCCTCGCGCAGCAGGCCCTGAATGCGATCCAGTTCCGAGGTGACCATGTCGGCGGCGGGCGCGTGCCGCCGCAATACATCCACCTGCATCTCCACCCCGATCAACGATTGCACGGCGCCGTCATGCAGCTCGCGGACCAGCCGCGCCCGTTCGACGGCGCCGGCGCGGCTCCGCAGCCGTCGCAAAAGGTAGAGGTTATAGATCGCGGGCGTGATCTGCCGGACCAGATCCTCGAGGAACCGCAGTTCCTCTACGGTGCCCGAGGTAAAATCCGGATCAAAAAGAAAGATCCTGCCTGAAAGCTCCTGCGAGAAGGAGAACGATATCCCCGCCAGCCTCTCAAATTCATACAACTCGGAAAAACGGCGGACCGGCATCGAATCGGCGCGCCGGAGTACGCGCCCCTGGGCGGTGAGGCCGGTGACGGGGAACCCCCCGTTCTCGGGCAACTTCGATACATACCAGCTGGTCGCGGCGCTCTCTCCCAGATAGCGCTCGGAAGCCAGGGGGCCGGGGTCGATCCACTCGAGCTCGGGCATGAACCTCGAAAGCTCCAGCCGGCCTACGACCACGCGGTGGCCGCCGCTCTCCCGCGCCGCCACCACGACCCGCCGCGCCCCATAGAGCCGGCCGAGTTCACCGAGAATTTGCGAGAGAGTGCCGCCGAGCCCCGTCTCCATCCGCACCAGACCGAGCATTCGCGCCGCGATGTCCCTTTCCGCCCGGAGCTTTTTCTGCCTCTCCGCCAGATAACCCAACAACAACGCCATCACGATGAGGTACACCGATTCCATGAAGAGCCGCTTCGGGGCGATGCCCAGGGAGTCGGCGCGAATCTGCGGCAGCCGGTTCTCGCCGCTCCAGGTATTGACGGCATGCAGGATGCCCGGCTCGAACGAGAGGCCATCCATCCAGAGCAGCGACAGAGATGCCACCGCCGTCATGACCGTCTCCCACAGGCCCCAGCGGTAGGCGGCGGCGGCTAAACCGAACACCGAGAACAGAAAGAACGGGTTGCTCTGATCGATGGTAATGGTGAAGGGCAGCAGGAGGGCAGGCAGCAGGACGTCGACGCAGTGCACCAGGAAGCGGAATCCGGGCGTCGACTGCTGAGGGAAGCGCAGCAGGAACACGATGGCGGCGCTATGGGCAAAATAAAGCCCGAGCAGTCCGTAGGCCCATCCCGGACGCATCTGACCCTGCTCGAGACGCAGCGCCAGCAAGGCGGAGAAGGCCAGAAAGACGCGCGCCGTCGCCAGCCAGCGCTCGGTCCTCAGGTTCTCGTCCGGGCTGAACGGAGACCTCCGCCATAAGGAGCGGGGCCGGAATGCCAGAAACGAAAATCGAGGTATGACGGCCAAGACGGTTTGCTGTGCTGGATATTAAGGGGTTCGAAAGGCAGAGAGCAACCCCTTTATTCCCCTTTTATTGCGTGATGCATGGGGCAGGGCGCTCCACGTCCGGAAATCCAACCGTGCGATGAGGGCCTGAGACACGGGGGGCAGGGGGCGGGCTAATCAGCTTCGGTGAGGGTGCGCTTGAGTTGACCGCAGGCGGCATAGATGTCTCTTCCCCGCGGACGACGGATAAATGCCGGGATACCGGCCTCCATCAAAGTCTTCTGAAAGCCGAGGACGGCCCGTTCTTCCGGGGTCTCAAACTCGACTCCCGGCCCCGGATTCAAGGCAATCAGGTTTATCTTCGCCTCGATGCCCCGGACGCGCTCCGCTGTTTCGCGCGCCAGCTCCAGTCGGTCGTTGACGTCCTTCATGAGGACATACTCGAAGGTGAGCTTCTCGCGGCTGCGCAGCGGAAACTCGCGGGCCGCGCCGAGCAGCTGGTTCAGGTTCCATTTCCGGTTGATGGGCATCAGCTTCGTTCGAAGCTCGTCGTTCGGCGCATTCAACGAGATCGCCAGTTTCGGCCGCACCGGCTCTTTGGCGAAATCATAGATCCGCGGCACGACCCCGGCGGTTGAAACCGTCATTCTGGATTCTGGGATCCCCACGCCTCCCCGGAGGAGCTTCACGGCCTTCATGAAATTTTCGAAATTCAGAAAGGGCTCCCCCATCCCCATGAAGACCAGATTCAGCCGCTCCCGCGCCGGAGAGGCGCCCTGATCGCAAAGCACGGCGATCACCTGTCCGACCATTTCCCCCGCCGTCAGATTCCGCTTGATGCCAAGCAGCGCCGTCAGGCAGAACTGGCAGTTCACGGCGCAACCTGCCTGGCTCGAGACGCAAATGGTGGCCCGGCCCCCGGCGGGCTGGCCGGTTTCCGCTCCGGCCTCGCTCCCATCGCCCGCCTCGCCGGCGTCGCCCACCGGCATCCACACGGTCTCGACGGTTTCGCCGTCGCCCAGCCGCATCAGGTATCGCACGGTTCCGTCCACGGAGCGAAACCTGCTCTGGATCTCGGGCGCGCCGACCACAAGGCCGCGGTTCCGCAGCTCGGAACGGAAGTCGCGGGAGAGAGTCGAAATCTCGTCGGTCGAGCGAACCCGTTCGCGGTAAAGGGCTTGGTAGAGCTGGCGGGCGCGGTAGGAGGGCTGGCCCGCTTCTTCGACCAGCGAGCGAAGCTCCTCGAGCTCGAGGCCCAAAAGTTCCCTATTCAGCAATCCCATGCATCTAAAAGCCTTGTTGAGCCGTGGAGAACGCTTCCCATTTTACCGCAGGGCCCGAGTCCGACGTTTTCCTAACTCTCCATGTAAACGCTTGCTGGTCAATCAGTTATCTGGTTTAGCACAATTCTGCTCAATGTGTAAGAATTGAAGAGAGTTATGGATGAAGACCGCAATATCAAGCGCGAGGTCCTCCCCAACGGCCTGACCGTCATCACCGAGGAGATGAAGCACATTCGCTCCGTCTCGATCGGCATCTGGATGAAGACCGGGTCCCGCGACGAGGATCTGGCCTGGAACGGCATCTCCCATTTCATCGAGCACATGGTGTTCAAAGGGACCCAGCACCGTTCCGCCGAGCAGATCGCCCGCCAGGTGGATTCGATTGGCGGGAACATGGACGCATTCACCGCCAAGGAGTGCATCAGCTTCAGCATCAAGGTGCTCGACGCGCATGTTCCGGTAGCCCTCGACGTGCTCAGCGATCTGGTGTTGAATCCTGTGTTCGACACCCAGGACATCAGCCGCGAACGCTCGGTCATCCTCGAAGAAATCAAAATGGACGAGGACAATCCCGACTATCTGGTGCATGAGATCTTCACCCAGAACTTCTGGAAGGACCATCCGCTTGGCCGCCCCATCCTGGGTACCCGCGACACGGTGAAGAGGTTTGACCGCAGTCCGGTGCTCGATTTTTACGGCGAGCGGTTCGCCCCCGGCAACATGATCATCACCGCCGCGGGATACCTCGATCATCAACGCTTCGTGGAACTCGTGGCCGAGCGCTTCCAGGACATGAAGGCCAGGAGCAACGGCCTTCACAGTTCCCCCCCGAAGATCGTTCCCAAGATCATTCTGCGGAACAAGAAGTCGCTCGAACAGGTGCAGATCTGTATCGGCGTGCCCTCGTATCCGATCACCCACGAAAAGCGCCATTCCTCCTACATTCTGAATACGCTGCTCGGCGGCGGGATGAGCTCGCGGCTGTTTCAGAACATCCGGGAACGGCAGGGGCTCGCCTATGCCATCTACAGCGATCTGAACCCCTATCGCGATACCGGCTGCCTTTCGATCTATGCAGGAACTTCGCGCCAGTCGGCCGGCAAGGTCGTCGAATCCATCGTTTCGGAATTCCGCAAACTGAAGACCGAGGCGGTCAGCGCGGACGAACTCCGGCGCGCCAAGGACCAGCTGAAGGGCAGTCTTATCTTGTCGCTCGAATCTTCCAATGCCCGCATGTCGAACCTGGCCCGGCAGGAGATGTACTTCGACCACTTCTACGGCCTGGACGAGTTGATTGCGAAAATCGAGGCCGTGACCGCCAAGGAGATCGAGGAGCTGGCGAACCAGTTCTTTCAGACCGACTGCATTGCGGTTACGGTGCTCGGCAACCTCAATGGACTGAAGTTGACGCGCGATCAGCTGGTCTGCTAGCGGGCGGGCGAAAAAAAGAACCCAGGCTCCGGTTTCGGTTCTAGAACCTGGGTTGCTCCTCTCACTGATTATGCCGGACCCCGAGCATAGCCCGTCGGGCTGGCTTCGCCGGCAAAACTCCATGATTACCCGGATCCCCTTGATTTTCCCCGGGGACAACCACTCCATAGGTTCCCGCAAGGTTGTTGTGCGGTCCGGCGGTAAAGAACAGGGCGTTGGTCGCGCCGTTATTGCTGCTGCCTCCTCCGAAATCGATCGCCCAGAGTTGATCGATGATGATGGGCCTGCCATCGTGTCTCAGCGTGCCCACGAACTGGCCCTTGCTATTAAAGGCCACGATCGTCCCGAAATCGTTATTGTTTGAGATCAGGAGCATGTTGCTGAACTGGCCGAAGTTCGCCGGAGCCACGGCAAAACCCCAGGGTTGATTGAGCCCCCTGCCCTGCGCAAACGTGCCGATCAGAGTTCCGTCTTCCTTGAAGGTATCAATAAACCCTCCCGGCCCTCCGTCGTTCGCGGCAAATGCCACGTAGACGGTGCCATTCATGTCGCGAATTCCAAAGGCGGAAAACCCGCTCGGGATATTCGGATCGGCGGCAAACGTGCCCTTCAAGGCCCAGGTTCCGTCGTAAATATCGACCGCGTTATGGGCATTGTCCACCGCATACAAGAAGTTTCCCGAGGGCTTATTGGTGATGGCAAGGGCCGTATAGGAGGCCTTGCTGCCCGAATTGTCGAGCGCGATGTGCGCGGCAAAGAGACCCGCGGCGGGCGCCCAGCCGCTGATGACTCCATCGAGCGAATCAAAGATGAACACCGACTGCGCGCCTTCGACCGGGAACTCGCCCGTGGTTGAAGGGTTAAAAACGATTCCCGTCGGCTGGCCGACAGGCAGCCCGGCGGCGGCCGGAATCGAAACCACCAGGCCTTGCTTCGCTCCCTGGCCGTCATAGAGCGTCGACCAGCCCGATCCCTGGTCGCTGATCCACCATGGACTGGTCCCGCTGCGGGCCATTCCCCAGCCATTCACCATCAACGGATCATCGTTGGTGGCCCGGCCGAACTGATTGGAGTCGAGGTTCGTGAGTTGATATTGCGCCAGAGCGGTGCTCGAGAAGAACGAGAACACCAAGCCGAGGCTGAAGATGAGCGCGAACGCACGACGCTGCATCCGATCCTCCTTTTTTGATGTTGAGAGTAGTGATGTTGAGAGTGACGTAGACAGTGATGTAAAGAAGTCAGCGGCTCCATGCCGACCTCGATTCGGGGGCCTGCGGCTTCACAGGGTCCCTGAAGAATCGTACGGGTCGGCCATGGCCGTGATTGTCAACGCGGAGTAAAGCATTTGTCTCTCTTTTTTTCATACTTGCCGGCGGAACTTATTTGCCGGCGGAACCTACTTTCCTGACAAAGCACGCAAGAAGTATGAAAGGCTCGTGAAAACAAAACAGGCGCCTCGAGTTTTCAAGTCTCGAGACGCCCGTGAAGCTCCCAGAACTGCTTTGAGTTCAAAAACCCGGGTTCTTCCTTCTCATTCTCATTCTCATTGCTGATTCGAACCGGCGGGTTGGGTAACAATCACCCCAAACGTACCCGCAAAGTTGTTGTGCGGACCCGCGGTAAAGTACAGGGCGTTGGTGGCGCCGTTGGCCGCGACGCCGCCCCCGAAAGCGATCGCCCAGAGTTGATCGATGATGATGGGCCTGCCGTTGTGTCTCAGCGTGCCCACGAATTGACCCTTGCCGTTAAATGCCGTGATGGTCCCGAAATCGTTGTTGTTGGCGACCAGGAGCATGTTGCTGAACTGGCCGAAGTTCGCCGGGGCCTGCACGAAACCCCACGGCTGATTGAGGCCCGCGCCTTTCGCAAATGTGCCGATGAGCGTCCCGTCTTCCTTATAGGTATCGATGAAGCCTCCCGGGCCGCCATTGTCCGCTGCAAACCCAACGTAGACGGTGCCGTTGATGTCTTGAATTCCAAAGGCGGAAAATCCGCTGGGGATGTTTGGATCGGTGGCAAACGTGCCTGTCTGGGTCCAGGTTCCGTCGTAAATTTCGACTACGTTATTGGCGTTGTCCACCGCGTACAGGGAGTTGCCCGACGGCTTGTTGGTGATGGCAAGAGCCGTGTAGTTGGCCTTGTTGGCTGAATGGTCGACCGCGATTTGAGCCGAGAAGATACTCGCGGCGGGCGCCCAGGCGGTGATGACTCCGTCCTGCGAATCAAAGATGAAGGGCGACGACGAGCCTCCGACCGGGAACTCGCCGGAGGTGGAAGGGTTGAACACCATTCCGGTCGGCTGGCCGACAGGCAGCCCCGGCGCAGCGGGAATGGCAACCACCAGACCCTGCTTGACTCCCTGGCCGTCATAGAGCGTTGACCAGCCCGATCCCTGGTCGCTGACCCACCATGCGCCGGTGGCGCCGCGGGCGAGTCCCCAGCCATTCACCATCAGGGGATCGTCGTTGGTGGCCTGACCGAACTGATTGGAGACAAGATTTGTGAGTTGATATTGTGCCAAAGCGGTGCCGGAGAAAAACGCCGGCATCAAACCGAGGCCGAAAATGAGAGCAAACACGCGACGCTGCATGAGATCCTATCCTCCTAGGGGAAGTGGCGAATGCGGCGGCCGCGAATGCCCAACCCGGCTTCGGGCTGCCGCTTCACCTGGTTCGCGCAGAATCGTAAGTGTCGGCCGGGGCTGTGAATGTCAAGGCGGAGTAAACCGTATGTCCCTCTGTGTCACTATTTGTTAGCAGAACTTAGCTTCGTGACAAAGCGTGCGGGAAAAACATGAAAACTCGTGGAAAAGTAAACAGGCGTCCCGACCCTGCGAGTCGAGACGCCCGGGCAGCCCTCCCCCAAGAACTGCTCGAGAACTACGCTAACCAAGAAGAAGAGAATTGAGAATGGCACGAACGTGCCAAATCCTTCCACAGTCGCGACGTTTCGCGGATTTCCCCCACCGGCGAAGGCGTCCTCCCTGGAGTTTCCGCCGGCTTGCGATTTCGCTCGAGCGGGAGCCCGAGAGCGAAAACCAGCCCCCATCTTTGCGTCTGAGGCCGCCGGGAAAACGAGCTATTCGACCTTGAATGTCGCCTGAATGCCGCTCGCCGAATCGGGCGCAACCCAGACGTAGTAAGTCCCGGAGGGAACCACCCAGTGCATGTCGGGATCGTAGGAGCCGAGGTCGTTCGCCTTGACTTGAAAGTCTACCGTCTTCCGCTCTCCGGGACGAAGCGTGACCCGCTCGAATCCTTTCAGCTCGCGCACCGGGCGCGAGGTCGGCCCAACCAGATTGCGCACATAAAGCTGCACCACTTCTGTGCCCTCGCGTTTCCCGGTATTCTCGACTTCCGCGCTGACATGCAAAGTCCCGTCTTTTCGAACCACCGGGTCCGCCTTCAGCTTTCCGTAGGCGAACCGGGTGTAGGCGAGCCCGTAGCCGAACGGATAGAGGGGCGCCCTGTCCAGATCCAGGTAGCCGGTGTGCCAGCGGTCGGGCGAGGAAGGCCGTCCGGTGTTTTTATGGTTGTAGTAAACCGGGATTTGCCCGACCGATCTCGGCCAGCTTAACGGCAGGCGCCCGCCCGGCGAGGCGTCGCCAAACAGTACATCGGAAATTGCGTTTCCCGCTTCCACTCCCGGGTACCAGGCCTGAAGGACGGCCGGGATTCGCCCCGGCGCCCAGCTGAGGTTCAACGGACGCCCGCTTTCGACGACCATGACGACCGGCTTCCTGGTGGCCACGACGGCGTCGATCAGCTTCATCTGGTCGCCGGGCAGATCCAGCGACGCGCGCGAGCTGGCCTCGCCGGTCATTCCCGCCAGCTCGCCGACCACCAGAATCACCGTGTCGGCCTTGTTTGCGGCAGCAACCGCCTCATCGATCGTCGGCGCCTTCCCGGCAGCCTCCTCGCCGGCCACGCCCGTCGCCGATGGCGGAGCCGGGGCCGCGACGCCGGCCGCGAGTCCCCGTTCAAAGGGCGGGATGTCGACGCCGCGGGCATAGATCACATGCTCTTTGCCGAGCGTCCGGGCGATTCCTTCAAGCGGAGTTACCGCGTCCCTGGCCTGTCCGGCTCCCGCCCAGGAACCAAGCTGCGAAGCTTTATCATTGGCGAGCGGACCGATGACGGCCACGCTCTGGCCCTTTTTCAAAGGCAGCAGTTCGCCGCGGTTCTCGAGCAGCACCATCGATTCCTCGGCCAGCTTGCGCGCGATCCCTAAGCTCTCGGGCGTCAGAATGTCGGTTTTCTCGCGCTTGGGATCGGCGTAGGGACGCTCAAACAATCCCGCCTTGAATTTCACCCGCAGCACCCGCCTGACGGCTTCATCGACCACGCTCTCGGCGAGTCTGCCCGATCGCACCAGGCCGGGAATGAACCGGGCGTAGTCGTCGTCCGCCATGTCCATGTCCACCCCGGCGGTCAACGCCGCCAGCACCGCCTGGGACTCGTCGCCCGCAATGCCATGGGGAATCAACTCTCGAACCGCGCCGTAGTCACTGACCACGAACCCGTCGAACTTCCATTCGCCGCGCAGAATGTCGGTGAGCGTGTGATGGTTGGCGCTCGCGGGAATGCCGTCCAAGTCATTGAACGCCGACATCACGGTGGCGGCCCCGGCATCGACGGCGGCGCGAAAAGGAGGCAGATACACCTCCCGCAAGGTTTGCTCCGACATCTCGGCCGTGTTGTAGTCGCGCCCGCCCTCGACGGCGCCGTAGCCGACGAAGTGCTTGACGCATGCCACCACATGGTCGGGATCCGCCAGGTCCTCGCCCTGAAAGCCCCTCACCCGCGCCGCGGCAACCCGGGAGCCCAAATACGGATCTTCCCCAGCCCCTTCGACAATTCGCCCCCATCGGGGATCGCGAGCGATGTCCACCATGGGCGCGAACACCCACTTCACTCCCGCCGCCGTCGCTTCTTTGGCCGCGATTCCCTCCGCCTGTTCGACGAGTTGGGGGTCAAAACTTCCCGCCGAGGCAAGGGGAACGGGAAAAATCGTGCGATACCCATGAATCACGTCATAGCCCAGGATCAGGGGAATCTTCAGGCGCGAGTTTTCGACCGCCGCACGCTGCGCTTCGTTTGCCTCTTCCGCTCCGAGGACGCCCAGCAGGGACCCGACTCCGCCCTGCCTGATGGCCTCGAGGATCTGGGGATTCTTTCCCACGAGCTGATTGAGCTGCCCGGCTTTTTCCTCGAGGGTCATCTGGTGGAGGAGAGCGTCGACGCGCCCGGCGATCTCGGAGTCAGAGAGTCGTTGGGCAGCCGATGGCAGCCGGCAAACCGACAGCACGACCAAAGCCAGCATGGCGCGGCGAAATGGCAAGAGAGGCCCTCCAGAAGGTTTCAGAATGCGGCTGAAAGTATAGCAAAGCGGAGAAACGTTTCTGTGGAGCCGGGTGTGCGCCACACCGGCGGCAGGAGCAGGGCGGGCGCGCTTCAATCCACGTGCTCGCCTTCCTCAAACATTCCTTCTCGTGCGGGAAGCACATCATGGTCTCCGGCAAACCACACGTAGAGGGTGGGCAAGAGGAAGAGGCTCAGGACGAGCGCAGCCACCAGCCCGCCCACGATCACAATCGCAAACGGACGCTGAGAATCGGATCCGATGGCATGCGAGGCGGCGGCCGGGAGCAGTCCCAGGGTCGCAACCAGCATGGTCATCAGGATGGGACGCAATCGGAGTACCGCGCCTTCGACGGCGGCCTCTTCGATCGCATAGCCCCGGGCCCGAAGCTGGTTGATGTACTCGAGCATAATGACTCCGGTCTGCACGCACACGCCGAACAGCGCCAGAAACCCCACTCCGGAGGAGACGCTGAAGTTCGTGCCGGTCGCGACCAGAGCGAGCAGCCCTCCGATGGGAGCCACCGCAATGGTCACCAGGATGAGCGCCGCCCATTTGAAAGACTTGAACATCGTGTAAAGGATGAGGAAGATGAGCAGGATCGTAACGGGCAGCACCACCATTAATCGCGCATTGGCCCGCTTCTGGCTGGCGTATTCCCCTTCCCAGTTGATGATGTAGCCTTGCGGCAACTTCACCTGCTCGCGCACCTTGCGAATCGCCTCTTCGACGGCGCTCCCCAGATCGCGCCCGCGCACGCTGTATTTGACCGCGATGTAGCGGCGATTCCCTTCGCGATAAATCTCCGAGCCGCCGTCGGCAACCCGGACCTGGGAAACCTGCGCCAGCGACACCCGTTCGCCCGAGGGCGCAAGCAGGCGAATGTTTGCGATCGCCTCCCGCGTGTCGCGGTACTCGGGTAGATAGCGCAGCGTGAGGTCGTAGCGCGCTTCTCCCTGAAACACCTGGGTGAGCGCCGTGCCGCCGACGGCCGTTTGTATGGCGTCCTGGACATCGGAGACATTGAGCCCGTAGCGCGCGGCCGCCCGCCGGTCTAGGGCGACGTTCAAGTTAGGCTGGCCGAGCACACGCAACACCCCCAGGTCCTCGATGCCCTGGACCCCGCGCAGGACCTTCACAATTTCGTCGGCCAGGTTTTCGAGCACGCGCAGATCGTCGCCATAGATCTTGGTCGCCAACTCGCCCTTTACGCCGCTGACCGCTTCTTCCATGTTGTCTTCAATGGGCTGCGAGAAGCCCCAATCGGCGCCGGGAATTCTCGCGAGCTCGCGATTCATGGCCGCAATCAGCGCGTCCTTGTCGCCATGAAAGACGGGGCGCCACCGGTCTCTCGGCTTCAGGTCGACGAAGAATTCCGTATTGAAGAATCCGGTCGTATCCGTGCCGTCGTCGGGCCGCCCCGTCTGGCTCGTGCACCGGGGGACCTCCGGAAACGAGCAGAGGACGATGCGGGCTTCATCGGCCACGCGGATTCCTTCGTCCGGCCCGGAACTGGGGGCAAGCGTGCCCCGCACCCACAGCGCGCCTTCATCCAGATGGGGAAGGAATTCCGAGCCGATGGCGCCGCCGGCGACCAGGAAAACGGCCAAGAGCACGGCGAACACGCCAGCGGCCCCTATCCAGACGCGGTGACGGATGGCCCATCGCACCCCCACGCGGTAGCCCTCCATGGTCCACTCCATCACGGGGTTCCGCCATTCGCCGGCCCCATTGCGAAAGGCGAAGCTTGCAAGCACCGGCGACACTACCATCGAGAACAGAAGCGCGCCGATCAGCGCGAACACGACGGTCCACGCCATCGGATGAAAAAGCCGGCCTTCGACGCGTTCCAGGGTGAAGATCGGCAGGAAGGCGGTGATGGTGATGAGGATGGCGTAAAAAACCGGGCGTTGGACTTCGTGGGCGGCGTCACTGATTTTTTCGGCCGGCGATCGGCCGTTCGCACCCTGGCGGCTCAGATGGCGCACGATGTTCTCAATCAGAACAATGGCGCCTTCCACCAGAACACCGAAATCCAGAGCTCCGATCGAGAGCAGATTCGCCGGAATTCCGGCGAGATTCAGACAAATCGCGGCAAACAGCAGGGCGAAAGGAATCGTGGCCGCCACAATGACGGCGCCCTGAAAGTTTCCCAGGAAGAGGACGAGAACGATCGAGACCAGGACCATGCCTTCGCTCAAGTTGTGCAAGACCGTGTGGGTGGTGAAAGCAAGCAGATCGCTGCGGTCAAGAAAGGGAACGATCTTCACCCCCCGGGGAAGAATGTGGTCATTGAGCTCCGCGACTTTCTGGTGGATGCTCTCGAGGGCCTTGTCGGCGTTCGCTCCTTTCCGCAGCAGCACGATTCCCGAGACCACATCGGCGTTGTCGATGATCCTGCCGTCCTCGCGGTGTCTGGCCCGGGCAAACTGTCCCAGCCGGATCTTCGGGCCCTGGCTTACTACGGCGATGTCCTTCACGTGAATGGGGGTGCCGTTTTTTGCCAGAATTACGGTGTTTTCGATGTCCCGCACCCGATCGATGAGGCCGACCGCGCGCACATTGATCTGCTGCAGCCCGGCCTGGATAAAACTTCCGCCCGCATTGGCGTTGTTGCCGGCGAGCTGCTGCTCGACCTGGGACAGACTCAAGCCATAGGCGACCAGCAGGTTGGGGTCGAGCCGCACCTGATATTCCCGCGTCGGCCCGCCGAAGCTGGAAACGTCGACCACGTCGGGCACCGCCTTCAGGTTCTTTTCGACCACCCAGTCTTCGATGGATTTCAGTTCCATCGGGTCATAGGCGGGGTTCGAGCTGTGGAGGGTGAAGAAGTAGATCTGTCCCACCGGGCTCCAGTCGCTGCCCATCTGGGGCGTCACGCCCGGCGGCAGGTTGACCTGGCTCAACCGTTCGAGCACCCGTTCCCGGTTCCAGGCGTTCTCGCTCCGGTCATCGAAAATCAGCTTCACGTCGGAAAGCCCGAACAGAGAAAACGAACGCAGATGCACCACCTGCGGGATTCCATTCATCGCAATCTCGATGGGTATGGTGACCTGCTGTTCGATCTGTTCGGCGGAAATTCCCGGCCACTGGCTGATGATGTCCACGTAATTGTCGGCCACGTCGGGATAGGCTTCGATGGGCAGCTCGTGAAAGGCGACGAGACCGGCGGCAAACAGCATCGCCGAGAGCGCCAGGACCATCCACCGGTTGTTCAGCGCGAAATCGACAAGCCGCCGGATCATTATTGCTCCACCGTGTTTTCGAGCTCGAGCGCATTCGACACCACCCGCTCACCCGGCTTCAGCCCGGAAACCACTTCCGCGAGGTTTCCCGGAAGCGCGGCGCCGCTCGTGATTTCCTGCCGCTTGAAGCGCCCGTTTCCGAGCCAGGCATAGACCCAGTCGCGGTCATGCAGGTGAAGGACCGCGGTCGCGGGCACAACCGCGCGGACCACGGGCTGTTTGCCATAGAAGGTCGCCCTGGCAAACATGCCCACCCGCAGAAAGCCCGGGTTGGGGACCTCGATCCGCACCTTCGCGGTGCGCAGGTTCGCATCGAGCACCGGCAGGATGTTGTCGATTCTGCCTTTCACCATCCGGCTTGGAAAGGCATTCAGCCGAATGTCGGCCTGCTGACCGACGCCGACCGCATCCAGGTCGTTCTCGTACACGTCACAGACGATCCAGACGTAGGACAGATCGGAGATGGTAAACGGGTTGGGCCCGGAGAGGCCCTGCACTCCGGAAGAACTGGTGACCTGCTGCTCGGTGATGACGCCGGAAATCGGGGCGACGATGTCGACGATTCCCGAGGGACGCTGCCTGTCGATGCCGAGCAGGCGCAGCTGTTCCGTCGAGGCGTTCAAATCGGCTTTCGCGTCCGCTTCGGTGTCCTCGGCCTGTTCGAGAGCGCCTTTGGAGACCGCGCCGTGATCGTAGAGGGTTTGCGCCCGCTCAAGCTGGCGGCGGGCCAGGCGCTCGTCGTTTTCGGCTTTCAGGTAGGTGGCAAAGGCGCCGGATGCGTCGCTGCTTTCTACCCGCAGGAGCACCTGCCCTTTCTTCACCACATCCCCGAGGCGGGCCCTGACCTCCACCACCCGGCCGGAGGCGAGCGAGACGACGGGAACCGCGCGCGCAATATCGGGCTCGACGACGCCGGTGGCATTCAACTCCGGGACGATTTTCCTCGCCGCAACCCTCGCCAGGGGAAAGAGTTCAGGACGATCCACGGTGAAATTGCCGGGGTCGAAGTCCGGTTGGACATCCGCTCGAGGCGGCGCTCCCCCGGAAGCGTCGGTCATCGCGCCGCCGCAGGCAGAAAACGTGAGAGCCCAGGCGGTAATGAGCAGAACCAGGGCGGCGGACGGGCCGGGCGAGCCCGGGCGCGTTGAGAAAGGGCCCGGCGGGGGCCCGGGCGTCGAAAGAGAAACGGCATGGAGAGCGGACATGCGCCCGCTTGCCCGCATGCGCCCGCGAAGGGCGAGGGGAGAAAAACCCTGGTTCATGGCACCACCTCGCGGCCGACCGCCATATTGAGCTGCGCGGCCGCCGTCAGATAGGAACCGACGAGGTTCCGGTAATTGAGTTCGACCGTGCGGTAATCGCTTTGTGCGCTCAGAAAATCCAGCAGGGACGCGCCGCCTTGCTGGTAGGAGAAGAACAGGGTGTCGCGCACCCGCGCGGCCTGTTCGAGGTATTTCTGCCGGTACGGTCGAAGCAGGGCGAGATGGCTCGCGACGACCGCGTAACCGGAATCCACGTCGCTCAGAACTCCCGCTTCGGCGGCCTCGCGCAATCGCTGATCGCGCTGGATATCGAGTTCGGTGCGGAGCTTCTCTCCCTGATTGCGGTCAAAGATGCGCAGCGGGATGGAGAGGCTGACGCCGAGTGTGTCGGTCGAAAAGGGATTGTTGGTGGAGGCGTTGTGGGTCCACCACGCGCCGACGACCGGGTCCGTGGATGCGTTTGAAACCGCCAGCTGGTGGTCCGTCCGGGCCTTGTCGAGGGCGGCGGCGGCCGCCTTCAGGTCGGGACGCGCGTCCAGGGCGATCTTGCGGAAGTCCTCGCGACTGGCGAGCTGGTCCTTGAAATCGTAGGGGCCGGTGACGTCAAACTGCTCGATGGGAGTGCGGTCGTCGAGGAGCGTGAGCAGTTGAATCTTCGCGGTTCGCAGGTTGACCTCCGCAGTCTGGAGCTCGGACTCATACTCGACCCGCTGGAGTTCCAGCCGGTCCAGATCGACCCGGGCCACATCGCCGGCCGTGAACCGGGCGCGGCTGATGTCGAGCACATGGTCCCAATACGCCAGGTCCGCTCTTGCCAGTTCGAGCACGGCTTTGGCTTGAAGAGCGGAGACGAACGCGCTCCGCAAATTAAAGATCAAGGTGCGCTCGAGATCGGAGTGGCTGAATTCGGCGATCCTGGTTCCCTGCTTCGCACTTGCAAGACGCAGTTGCCGCTTGCGCCCTCGCTCGATGAGGTAGCTGACGCCCGGCGACACAAACGTGCCGGCGAAGGGCTTCCACACACCGTGACCGGGGGCAATCTGGGTCCCGTCGGCGGTCAAGGTGAAAGTCGGATTGGGGCGCAGGTAGGCGGTAATTTCCTCCGCTCGCGATTCATCGACGCTCACGGCGTCGGCCAGGAGCGTAGGATTGCCCGCTCGAAAACGGTCGAGTACGTTCTGCCAGGTCAGCAGCTGTGGTGCGGACGGGCCAGCCGGAGCTTGCGCCAACGACGCGCCCGCGAGAGACCACAGCATTGACAAATACAATGCTGTTCGTTTCATGACGTTCGTGGTTAGGAAGGATTTCTAAGCCGATCGGAGACGGCTAGGCCGCCGCGCCTGCCGAGGGCGCGTTCGGCGGAGGGGCCCGCCCGGAAGGAAGATGAACCCAGAAAGGATTTTGATAGGAGAAGGAAAGGGCCTCGACCACCCGCCAGCTGCGCTGGCCGAAGACCGAAAGCAGCGCCAACGCCAGCAGGCCAAACCAGGCAAGATCGACCATGGGTTTGGCATGGGTAATCGCGTTTACCAGCCGCTTGGTCGAACTCGAATCCTCGACCACGAAGGCATCGAAGTGAAGATCGTCGGTGATCGAAATGGCCGGGAACAGCACGGCAGCGGCGCACAACAAGGCGCCGAGACCCACGAGCAGAGCTTTCGGGTTCGAGCCGTCCCGAGGCTTCCGGAACAGTCCGACGACGGCCGAGACCGCCAGCGCCAGCCACAAGCTGTTCAGGAAAAGTTCCAAGCACCTAGATTACCATCACCGGCGCGAGACGGCTGGAGCCGACGCGGCTCCATCGCAATCAGGACCGGGATAAAGGCATCCGGGATAAAGGCATAAGGACCCGCGCAGGACGGCGAGAACCGGCGACGCGGCCCGCCCTCACGCATCGGGGTCCCCAAACCCGTGGGCGCCGGCTTTCGGTCCCGCGGACCGGCTCTTTGTATTTTGTGCGGGTAAAGAAATCTTATTTGGGGACCGAATTGTCGAATTTTCCCGGGGCAGGACCTCGCCGGGCGGCCTCATCCTCGAGCAGGAACTGCAACACATCCTGGGGAACCGGGGCGGTCCACACGGGCGCAAACGACTGCCGGTGCAGGGGCGAGGGGCCGTGTTCGCGCAAGGCGCGAAGATGCTTAGGCGTGCTGTAGCCTTTGTTCGAACCGAGCCCGTACACGGGGAAGATCGGGTCCCATTCCGTGATCAGGCGGTCGCGGTGAACTTTGGCCAGGATGGAGGCAGCGGCGATCGAAGCCGAGAGCGCGTCGCCGTGAATGATGGCTTTCTGCTGTATTTCGCAGTCGAGCCGCATGGCGTCGATCAGGAGATAGTCGGCAGCAGGGTCGAGCCCGAAAACCGCTTCGTGCATGGCCAGCCGCGAGGCGTGATAGATGTTGATCTGGTCGATCCGGGCGGCGTCAACCGCCGCGACCGCCCACGCCAGGGCATGCTCGCGAATGCGATCGGCAAGCACCTGGCGGCGGTCCGGGGGCAACAATTTCGAATCCCGGAGTCCGCGGATTCTGTACCCGGGATCAAGAACCACGGCCGCCGCAACCACGGGTCCGAACAGCGACCCCCGGCCGACTTCATCTACGCCCGCCACCCGCTGGGCTCCCGAAGCCCACGCGAGCTTTTCATATTTAAGGGTGCATCGCAGCCGTTTCAGCAGCCGCAGCTTGAGCGTGGAGGCGGAGAGTTCCTTTCCGGTTTTCGATTTCTTGTCCGAGGGCATCGTACGGCGCCGGCTCTGCTTCCCTGATGTTTACGCAGGCCCGCCGGTGTGCGCAAGAGGAAAGAGAGAAAAGAGATAGAGATATAGAGATAAAGAGATAAGGACTCGAATCCGCGTCTGTCAGGGAGCAGGGATCGAGAGCGGACCGTGGAGACCGGGGAAGGCGTCTAGCTGTGCCCGCGGGAGCTCTCGACTGGCGCCCGGGATTGGGACCGGTCTTTTGTGACCTTCACTTCAAAGGTGACCGGGAGTTGTTTGGGAGGAAAGCACTCCGCATTGTCGCAGGCCTGGTATTTCAGAACTCCATTCACGGCATAGTTCATCGGCGTGACGGACTTCAGCGGACGAACGACGATATGGATGGCAAAGTCGCCGCTATACACGTTCAGCTTCTCGTCCGGTGCGAAGGGAAAGCTTAGATCATGGCCCTCGGGGTAGGCGATTTTCCCGATCACGATGTCCTTGGGCGGAGCGAGCTCGAGCTCGGTCTTTTTCAGATACTCCTGCTTGGGTTGATTGGAGTTGATGTGAAAGCCGGGCGCGACGCGAAACTGCAATTCGACCGTACCCGGGCGGCCGCGTTCCACCGAAGTCGCCTCGGGCGGCTCGAGGGTCACCGACACCTTGGGGCGGGACAGGTCCTGCGACCAGCCGAGTACCGCGCAGGAAAGGATGGCGCAAATCGAAAGAGCCCGGGCCATCACTTCGCCGCCACCTGCTCGCTCAAAGCTTTGTGGATATTGCTTTCGATCTCGGACCGGCTTACCAGGCCAAAAACGTGGTCCAGAATCTTTCCATCGCGGCTGATGTAAAACGTCGACGGCAGGTAGTCAATGCCGCCATATTGCGCCCCCACTTCTTCTTTTCCCATCAGCACCGGGTAGTTCACGCCCATTTTTTGCGCGAAGGCAGAGACCTCCGCCGGGCTGGCGTCATCCATGGCTACGCCGAGCACCTGCAGGCCCTGCGAGCCGTATTTTTTTTCGAAATCGACGAACCAGGGCATTTCTACCTTGCAGGGCTCACACCAGGTCGCCCAGAAATTCAGCAGCACCGCTTTGCCGCGAAAGTCGGACAACTTCACGGTCTTGCCATCGAGGGTCTGCAACGTAAAATCGGGAGCCGGCTGCCCCTGCAGCTTTCCCGCCGAGGCGGCCGGAACCGGCGAATGGCGCGCCTTCTGTATGCCGAACGCCAGCATAAGCGCAATCCCTACGGCAACGACGACGAGGACCACGGGATTGCGCCGGCCGGAGTTCCGCTCCGAGACCCGGGGGCGCAAGTCCGCCGACGGATCCGGGGTCTCGGCCTCTGCCGTGTGCTCCGGTTCCATCTCCGGCGGCTGGTGAGCGTTCAGATCGGATGTGTTCACAAAACTCCTTTACAAGGTGAATCGGTTCAGGAACGAGAGATAGTGCGACAGCAGCGTAAATCTCCCGAAAATTAACAATACGCCAAGAGCAATCAACAGGCCACCGCTTGCCACCTCGATGACATGCATGTGACGGCGAAACTTTCCGTAAAACCTCAGGAACCGCTCGATCCCCAGGGAGGTCAGCAGGAAGGGCACCGCCAGCCCCAGCGAATAGATTGTAAGCAGGAAGATTCCCTGGCTCACCGAGCCCTGGGCAGCAGCCAAGTATAAGATGGCCGAAAGGATCGGGCCGACGCACGGCGTCCAGCCGAAAGCGAATGCAAAGCCGACCACAAAGGCTCCCCAGGCCGTGCTGCCCCCTTTCACATTGTGCAGCCGCCGGTCGGAATAGAGCAGCGGGATCTTGTAGAGACCCGTCAGGTGCAGGCCAAAAATCAGAATGACTACGCCTGCAACTTGCGCCAGCACAGACTTGTACCGGGCCGCGAGCTGGCCCACCTCGGTCGCCAGCGCCCCGAGGGTCACGAACACGATGCTGAATCCGATGACGAAGGCAATCGAGTTCAGCATGACTTTGCTGAGCACGGCGGTATTCTGCTCTTTAAGTTCCTCAACCCCCACGCCTGAAATCAGCGACACGTATCCGGGCACAAGCGGCAGTACGCAGGGCGAGAGAAAAGAAACCAGCCCGGCCAGGAACGCCGCGATGGGTGTAGGGTTGGCCATTTGCGGTTATTGTACCTTGCAGAGGGGCGTGAGTTTCGAGATCACGGGTAGCCAGTTGGGCGGGGCCCCGGGCTTCGACGCCTGCCTTCAGCGGGCGACGCCGGCCTTTTCCGCCGTTGGCCCGACTTCCTGCGGCGCTTCAGCCACGATCTTCCGCAGGAGTTCAGTCGGCAAGGTTGCCGTCAGCACCGCGCGATCGCTGTTCTGTTCGACCTTCAAGCTGTCGAGGGCTTGATTCATGTCGGGATCGGGTGTTTTTCCCGCCGCGGCGACTTCGGCGGAGTGAAAAACGGAAAGAAAAGTGCTGGCCTGGGCTGTCAACTGCTCCGCCGCCCGCTCGTCGCCGGTGAAGGCCTCGGCGCGGAAATGCACCGCCCGCAGATACCGCACGGACGCGACCACGGTGGCCGGACCGGAAAGCCCGGATAGAAGGTCCGAAGAGGCCGGCGCCGGGGCCGGATGCATGCGAAAAATTCCCCAGGCCAGGCTGGCAATGGGCACCCGCCTGTAAAATTGGCGCAACAGTGCGGGACCGGCAAACGGGGAAGCCAGCTTTCGCGACCGCTCGATCATGCCGCGAATCACCCCGGCATCGGGATGGTTGGATGCCGCCACCGTGTCCACGCCAAGGATCGCCACGCGCAGGATTCGGCCCTGCAATGCAATGTTATAGATCTCGACGGCGCGGTGGGAATCCACCTTACTGGCGAGACTTTTCAAATAGCGGCGAAGTTTCTCGCCGTCGATCTTGCCGATGAAGATTTCCGAGTAGCGGGTCTCGCCGCCGGTTTCGGGGCCGGCGTAATGAACGGCAACCGCCGCCTCGCGCAGGTCGCGTTCAAACTGGAAGCCGGTCGCCTGAATGAACTGCTCGTATTCGGGATCGTGCGCGACGGGCGGGAGATGATGGCCGAGGTCGGTCAGGCGCATCCAGCTGAGGTCGAGGTAGACGAAGGCGTCGGCCCCGGGCAGCAATCGGGCCGCCTCGGGGGCGGCATGTTTGCGCAGCTGAACGATCACGGTGATGGCAAGGGCGGCGATCAGAAACCCAGACAGGACGGGTAAGGCGCGCTTGATCCGCATGGCAGGATGCAGAGAGAAAGAGAAGAAAGATAATATCAAAACCATGCCGGGGGGGGGCTCGGGCCCAACTTCGAGAGTCTCAGGGGAACGTGTCTGGAGACCGGGAGCTGCCCCTTGCGCACACATACAGCGTTGACACCACGGCACTTCCTAGTCTATCTTTAACTCTTTAGCAGTTCTGCGGTTGCCCGCCCGGTAGCCCTGCGCCGTCGGCGCATGCAGTTGCGGGGCTCCCAAAATAGCGATGGTATGCGGGGGCTCTGGCGGATACTCAGCGGTCTTCTTTTTTGGTTTTCATTTAGTTTTCATTTCTTGGGAGCTCAGAATGTCTACGTATTTCCCCAAAGCGGGGGAAATTGTGCGCAAGTGGTATGTGGTGGACGCGTCGGGCCTGGCGCTCGGCCGGGTGGCGTCCAGGGTGGCCCGCATTTTGATGGGCAAGGAGAACCCTCGCTATACGCCATTTCTCGACACCGGAGACCATGTGGTCGTGATCAATGCCGAGAAGGTGAAGGTTACCGGCATGAAGGCCGAGAATAAGGCGTATCACCATTACACGGGATATCCCGGTGGGCTGCGCACGGAGGAATTTCGCAAGCGGTTTGCGCGCAAGCCGGAGCTGGTGATCGAAGCTGCCGTGAAACGCATGCTGCCGAAGACGAAGCTCGGCACGCAGATGTTCACGAAGCTGAAGGTCTACAAGGGTGACAAGCACCCGCACCAGGCGCAGAAACCGGAAGTAAAGGCGCTCGCGTAAGGGGAGCGTTGGCCGCGGGCCTCCGCGAGAACGAATTCGCGGGTTGCCCTTCGATCGATTGAGGCATTGGAAGCGGAACGCAAGGTCCCGCTCTCGGCAGGCGCGAGTTCGGGGATAACGTCAAGTTTGATCTTTGAGGAAAGGCACAGAGTTGGCCTCAGCAGGACGAGAGCTTAGGGCCGACCGTTAAAAAATCGAATGGCTGATTTGGTTCAATACTACGGAACAGGACGGCGGAAGACGGCCGTGGCCCGCGTGTTTTTGCGTCCGGGGAACGGGGAGTTCAAGGTTAACGGGCGTCCGTTTGACGAGTATTTCGTCACGGATTCGCAGCGCGTAAGCGCCAAGGTGGCGCTGGTCTCGGCGGACGCCGCCGGCACGTTCAATGTGATCGCGAACGTTTCGGGCGGCGGCGTGAACGGGCAGGCCGACGCGGTGAAGCTCGGCATCGCGCGCGCCTTGATGGAGTTCAATGCTGAGCTGCGCAAGAAGTTGAAGTCCGAGGGACTCATCAGCCGTGACTCCCGCGGCAAAGAGCGCAAGAAGTACGGGCAGAAGGGCGCGAGGAAGCGGTTCCAGTTCAGCAAGCGGTAATCTGCCGCCGGCTCGCGGAAAACGAAGTTCTTCGACTGTCCCCGATTCCCCAAAGCGAATCGGGGAGGTTTGGAGTACAGCGAACTGCCGGTTCTCTCCTGGCGGCAATAGGGAGAGCTGGCTGCGTATTTTTTCCCGTGCTCGCACCACGGGGACGGGAAAGCAATCCCGAGTTCGCAGGTTGAACGGAGGATGCAGACTACAAAGGAGGTTGATTGGCTAATATCACCATGAAGGAGTTGCTCGAAGCGGGGGTTCACTTCGGGCACCAAACGAAGCGCTGGAATCCCAGGATGAAGGAGTACATCTTCGGCGAGCGCAATGGCATTTACATCATCGATCTGCAGAAGACCCTCAAGATGTTCAAAGAGGCGTCGAAGTTTGTCGCCGACCTGACCGGCGAGGGCAAGACGATTCTGTTTGTCGGCACCAAACGCCAGGCGCAGGACGCAATCGCCGAAGAGGCGGCGCGCGCCAATAGTTTTTACGTGAACCAGCGCTGGCTGGGCGGGCTGCTCACCAACTGGGTGACGGTGCAAAAGTCCGTCAAGCGGTTGAAGGAACTCGACGACATGGCCACCGATGGCCGCTACGAGCTGCTGCCCAAGAAAGAAGTCATCAAGCTGGAACGCGAGCGCAAACATCTGCAGGCGAACCTGGCGGGAATCAAGAATCTGAGCAAGCTGCCGGATGCGATTTTCGTGATCGACTCGAACAAAGAGCAGATCGCAGTCCGCGAGGCGCGGAAGCTGGGTATTCCGGTGGTTGCGGTGGTGGACACGAACTGCGATCCGACCGAAGTGGATTACGTGATCCCGGGCAATGACGACGCGCTCCGCGCGATTCGCTTGTTCGCCTCGAAGATCGCCGATTCCGTGATCGAGGGCTCGCAGCTGCTGACCGACAAGCAGGCCGAGGACCTGGCTGCCGGAGTCAGCGAAGCGCAGCAGGCCGAAGAAGCGCCCGCCGCCCATGAGCCGGGTGAAGGCGCAGAAATTCCCTCGGGGGCCGCCATGTCCGCCGACTTCGGCGACGAGAGCGAAGACACGGAAGAGAGAGCAGAGAGAGAAGAGGACATCAGCATGGAAGACGTCCTTGGACCTGGAACTCGCAAGAAGAGCGCCGCCACGGTGAGTCCGGCGGAAGAAATCGAGCATCAAACTTTTTAGGGTGTAGCTGGCCAGCGCCCGAAGCGCCGTTTTGGCGTTTGCCTCCCGGCAGAAACGGGAGAGGACGCGCCAAGCGGCCACTCTAGTCAGCGGGGCGTTTGGCCCCTCGCAGGATCCGGCCCGCGCGGGATCGAAACGGCGCGGGTCAAAATTTGTACGGGTCTTGATTTTTGCGTCCGCCGACATACAGGACCGCCTTCTAAACCTGCCCTCCGGCGCCCGAGGCGTGCGGAAGACGAGAGCGACGATTTTTTTTATGAGCACAACTACGGTGAATATTTCCGCTGCACAAGTGAAAGAGCTCCGCGAAAAGACCGGAGCACCCATGATGGATTGCAAGCAGGCCCTGACCGAAGCCAAAGGCGACTTTGAGCAGGCCGTGGTCGTCCTGCGCAAAAAGGGCGTGTCCGTGGCCGCCAAGAAGGCCACCCGCGTAACCGGCGAGGGCTCGGTGGCCAGCTACATCCATGCCGGAGGCAAGATCGGGGTATTGGTAGAAGTCAACTGTGAGAGCGACTTCGTGGCCCGCACCGACGACTTCAAAGAGTTGGTGCACGACATCGCCATGCACATCGCGGCCAGCGATCCCAAGTTCGTCCGCAAGCAGGACGTGACGCCCGAGGACTACGCGCGCGAGAAGGAAATCTATCTCGCGCAGGCGATGGCCAGCGGCAAGCCCGCCCCGATCGCGGAAAAGATGGTCGCCGGGAAGATGGAAAAGTTCTACGAAGAGGTCTGCCTGTACGAGCAGCCCTTCATCAAGGACCAGACCCTCACGATTTCGCAGCTCATCACCACCAAGGTCGGGAAGCTGGGCGAGAACATCTCCGTCCGCCGCTTTGCCCGGTTCAAGGTCGGCGAGGCCGGCGAGACCGTTGCCATCTCCAAGATGGAACCAAAGGCCGAGTAAATCTCAAGGGCACCGAAAGGTGCCCTTTCTGATTTCTGCGCATCCTCGGGTGAGGAAGCGTCCGCGCGCCCGCCGGTTCCCGGTTTTCGAGATTCCGCCGTTGATGAGCGATAATGTTTTTCAACCATGCCTGAGCCGATTTTCAAACGCATTCTGCTGAAGCTTTCCGGCGAGGCGCTTGCCGCCAAGCAAAGCTTCGGAGTCGATTCCAACCGCATTCACGAAGTTGCCGCCGAACTGGCTGAAGTTCACGCCCTGGGGGTCCAGATCGCCATTGTCGTCGGCGGGGGGAATTTCTTCCGCGGCGTTGCCGAACAAGCCAAGGACATGGACCGCGTCTCCGCCGACCATATGGGCATGCTGGCGACGGTCATCAACGCGCTGGCGCTGCAGGATGCGCTTGAAAAGCAAAATATCTACACCCGCGTGCAGTCGGCAATCGAGATGAACCAGGTTGCAGAACCCTTCATTCGCCGGCGCGCCATCCGCCATCTCGAGAAGGGCCGCGTGGTGATTTTTGCCGGCGGAACGGGAAACCCGTATTTCTCCACCGATACCGCGGCTTCGCTTCGGGCGATGGAGATCAAGGCGGATGCCATTCTGAAGGCCACGAAGGTGGACGGCATCTACGACGCCGACCCGATGATCGTCAAAGACGCCACCAAGTTCACTCAGATCACCTACATGGAAGTGCTCAAGCGCGGACTGAAAGTCATGGATTCGACCGCGATCTCCCTGTGCAAGGACCACAACCTGCCCATCATCGTCTTCAATCTCAATCAGCACGGCAATATTGCCAAAGTGGTGACCGGCGAGAAAATCGGGTCGCTGGTGAGCGCGTAACGTCGGCCTCTTCCGAGCGCCAATCTCCGGACCCGGCCCGCGCGCGAGCGTGCCTTCGACGCGAGCTGGCTTTGGCTACAGGGTTGTCCGGGGGAGTTAATTCACCCATCCCGACTTCGAACCGCCGTTTTTCTTGTCCAGGTCCTCGGGAGGGATGTAATTGCCGTGTTCATCGAAGGTGACGGTGCGGTTGTGATCGCGCATATAGACTTCAAATTTGCGCGCCGCCCGCCGCCGCTTCCAGCGGTAGTAAGAATTGCGGATTCCGTAGAAGCGCTCCGAGAGCTGGGTCGAACTCCGGCGAGTCAAAAACAGCGAGTACCAGAGGTATCCCGCGCCGAAGCCGAGCAGCAGAACAAAGTCGAACAGAGCAAAGCGATGCAGGAGCAGGTACGCGGTTTCGATTCCCGCGGTGGCAATCACAATCCACTTGACCGGGAACTGCATGGGCACGGGGAACAACATGATCGGGGCATTGCGGTTGAACAGGTAGAAGACCATCAGAATCGCGCTCACCGCCGCCCCGCAGCCCGAAGCCCCTCCCTGCGCGATCACCCCGGAGAGAGAAAGCACGAATCCCGCGACCCCGGCAAGAATGGTCGTGCCGAAGAAGAGGCCGTAAAAGCGTGAGCTGCCGATGCGCTCTTCAACCGCCCATCCCAGAAAATAGATCCCGAGCATCGAAAACGCGAAATTGATGGGATCCACATAGACGAAGGCGTAGGTCACGAACTGCCACAGCCAGCCCTGGCGGATCCCGGCCGGGGTGAGAGTGCCGAGTTCGAGCACGGCCCGGCCAACGGCGGGGGAGAAGGTCAACAACAGCAGCGTGACCACATAAATCGCGCCACTCGCAAGAACGATCTGCCGCACCGCGCCGCGGAACGGCGGGAAACCCATCGAGAAATTTACATTTCGGGGCATTGCCTTTTTTGATGCCGAGAACACGCCCGAGCGCCTGGGTGCCTCCCCCTGGCAATATCCTAACAGCGCTAGCGCGCCGGCGCAGGCGCGATGGGCCTGGATCTGTGCCCGGCCCCGTCGACGGCCTGGACGGCGAAAATTACATTGTCTTTGGATACCGGAAGCGTAACCCGGGTCGCCTTGCCGACTGCCTGCGAGTGCTCCCAATCGGGAGCACTCGTTGCCCGCCATAGAACCACATATCCTGCCGCCCGTCCGTCGGCGGGCGCGGCCCAATCGAGGACCGAGTCGTTCGCCAGCTGCCTGGTTTCGAGCTTCACGTCCTGCGGGGACCCGGGCGCGGCCGCCAGCGAAGCCAGCGTTGCTGCGTTCACCCGCGCCACCTTGGCCACATAATCGAAGTCCACAAATTTCGGCAGGTCGCCATATTCGATTCCGTTTTCCGCGCGCACGTTCTGGTGCTGGCGGGTGAAATTTTCGCGAAACTCGGTGAAGCGGACCGCGGGATAACCCGCCTGGTTGAAAGAGCTATGGTCGCCGCCCCGCAAGTAGCGGTCCAGGCGGAATTCGAGCATGGGCGAGACCTCGGTCTGATAAGCGCGGGCGGTTTGTACGATGTAACGGGCGAGTTCGCGGGAGGCCGAGTCGTTTTCGCCGCCGAGGCTTGCCAGCAGGCGGATCTCGGCTTCGGTCAGCGTCTCCGGAATGCCCGCCGAGAACACGCGCACCAGTTGGGGATTCTGCCCCGGACTCTTGTCCCCGCCGACAATGTCGTTGTTGAGGACCGCTTCGATGTCCCAGCCCTGAGACTTGGCCAAATCGGCAAAATGCCGGCTGCCGTAGAGTCCCTGCTCCTCGCCGGCGACGGCGAGAAAAATGATCGTGCCTGGAAATTTCAGCCTGCTGAGGACCCGGGCGCACTCGAGGCTCACCGTGGTCCCGCTGGCGTCGTCATTGGCGCCCGGGGCGGGGTCGGTCGCGTTTTCGTTCGTGCTGTTGCGCGAATCGTAGTGTCCGGTGACCAGGACGATCCGTTTCTGGTCTTCGGGATTTGTTCCTTTAAGGACCGCATAGACATTGGTGAGAACCGTCGGCGCGGGTATACGGGAGCCGGCCGGCTGCGTGAAGGTGTCCGCCGCCACCTCCAGGCACCCGCCGCAATCGCGCGAGTAGCGCTCAAATTCCGTCCGGATCCATTCACGAGCTGCGCCGATTCCCCGCCCGGCCGCAATCGACTTCCCATCCTGCGCCGAGAGTGTGCTGCGGTTCTCAAAGCCGGCCAGCTTCTCGATGTCGGACCGCGCCTGCTCCTCAGAAATCCGGAGCAGGGCGGCCGTAATTTCAGGGTCGGAAATGGGGGCGTCCGCCTCCGCCTGTTTCTGGATTTGCGCGGCCATTCCCGGCAGGCCGGCCGCCAGGACCGCCAAAACGACCGTGAAACGCTCGAGCTTCCTGATCACGAGGTGCCTCCTTCTCTCAAACACTCGGGAGCGATTCGGCTGTGAAGCTGAACCTTTGTCTTCCCTTGCGCACGCGTTGCGGGTGAACTCGCGCGGCCCGGCAGGCCGCCGGAAACCGACCCGGAGCGAAAGGTTCCAATCACCTCGCCCGAAACGCCCGAACCGCATGGCTCGTCTCCGCCCGGACCCGAGCGAGAGCTCCTGGCCGCGCTTCCGGCTTCAAGCCCGAGCGCTTCGAACCGATAGCGTCTCGCGGCCAGCGGAGCCCCATCATACCGCACGCGCGCCGGGCGGGAAGGCTCACCGCGCAAACCAAGACACAAAGTCTTTCGCACCGATAGGTCTTTCGCACCGATAGATAGAAGGGAGGGAGTTCTCGATCCGGGAACAATGCGAGGCGGGAGAGGAAGACGAGACGCGAGGCACCCGGTCGGACTCAGAGCGCGTGTACGATCGAACGGCGGATCAGGGTAAACAGCGCAAACAACACGATTCCGGCGGCGGCGAAGACCCATAGCCCCCAGTTGGCTCTCTGCTCCCGCGGCGACGTCAGACGCGGGGCCAGGAGCGCCCCGAGTACAAGCCCGCAAACCAGCCCTCCGAGGTGGGCAGAATTGTCGATGACTCGCACCACCTGGCCGATGAAGAGATTGTAGCCGGCGAACATGACCAGACTGTTCAACGTGGATTTCAGGGCGCGCGGGGGAATGGGCAAGTGCCCGAGGTAGAGGGCCGAGATCAGCGCTCCCGCCAGGCCGAAAATGGCGCCCGACGCGCCCGCGCTGGAGCCGTGGGGATGCAGCCCCAGACTCGCCAGACTGCCGGCAATTCCGCAGAACGTATAGGCGAGGAAATACTCCCACTTCGCGAACACTCGTTCGGCAAGCGCGCCAAGACTCCACAAGCACCACATATTCAATGTGATGTGGATCAGGCCGATGTGCACGTAATTCGACGTCCACATGCGCCAGGGCTGGCTCTGCAAGGTTTCGATTCCGGTGTTCGCGCCCCACTTCACAAGATCGCGAATTTCCGGATTCATCGGCGGCACCCCCGAAAGCGTCATGGCCGCATAAACCAGAACATTGGCGGCGATGAGGGCAGAGGTCACCGGCATGACCCGAACCATCGCTTGCAGGAAGGAAGGCCGGCTCGCCCTGGCCCGCTCATAGGCCTGAACCGTCGCCCGCGCGCGACATTCCGGACAAAGGTTGTCGGGGTGACCGCCCCGCTCGAGCTCCCGTCCGCAGCTTACGCAATTTGCCATGGAGTCATTCTACGGGGCGGCCGCGCAAGGGATCGATGGCTGCTGTCGTTCTCCGTTTGCGCCCTGGCGATCTCGCAGCGCGCGCCTCATGCCGCCAAAATCCTGAACCTTCGAGGTTGATGTTTTTCGACCGGAACGGCAAACCACGGCTCGCCCGGGTCAATCCGCCGCTGCTTCGGCCGGCTTCAAGGCCCGGGGTTTCTGTATCGCGCCCGAAGAGGCCGTCACCAGGACCACGGAAGCAATCACGAGCACGCTGCCGGCGGCCACGTATCGATCCAATTGTTCGTGCAGCACCAGCCAGCCGAGAAGGATCGCAACCACCGGGTTGACGTAGGCGTAGGTCGAAACCTTCGCCGTCGGTGCGTGCCCCAGGATATAGACGTAGGCGGTGTAGCCGATCAGCGATCCGCCGATCACCAGATACGCGACGGCGCCAATGCCGCGTGAAGTCCAGGTTACATGGGCGAAGTCCCGGTTCACCGAAGCCAATGCCAAATTACCCAGGCCGGCAAACAGGACCTGCCAGCCGGTTTCAGCAAACGTAGGCGGACCGGCCTGCCATTTCTTCGACAAAATGGAGCCGAACGCCCAACTGAGAGCTCCGCCAACGAGCGCGACCGACCAGAACAGCTGGCGGCGGCCCACTTCCCCCGTGGCACCGAGCTGCGGCCACACGAGCACCAAGGTTCCGACAAGCCCCAGCGCCAATCCGGTGAGCGCGCGGGCGGTAACTCTGTGGTGGCGGAGCAGCAGGGAATCGAGCACCAGGAACCACAACGGGATCGTCGCAACCAGCATGGACGCCAGCCCGCTTGCAAGGTACCGCTCCGCATAGCAAAGCGTGAGATTGCCGCCCATTAACAGCAGGTTCCCGATGACCGCAAGCTGCAGCAGCCGGCCGGGGGAGAAGCGAAGGTTCTCGTTCGTCAACCAACAATAGAGCAGCATGATCGCGCCCGCAGTGGTGAATCGCGTGGCGCACATGAGCGCGGGAGGGATGCGCTCGACCGCGATATCGATAGCGAGATAGGTCGACCCCCAAAACAGATAGACCAGGCCAAAGTTCAGGCCGAGCAGAAAACGGGATGGACTGGAGCGGGACATGATCCGTTACTTACTTCAGACGATTTCAACCCGCAACGCGATTCAGAATTGGGCGAGAAACCGTCGAGCAAACTCCGGGATTCGACCGGAGACGCGAGACACGCCGCGAGCTCGGGCCGGCGAAACAACCGCGGTGTGCGCTTTGAAGTCGGAACCCCGGGGAAATTTCCTTGTCGTTGGGCGCACGTCAAGGAGAAAGCGAAAAAATCGGCCCCTATAGAGTACCAGCAGAATGCAATCCAGCGAATTGCCTCTTCAGACGAGACGTGGCTGAATCGATTCACGGTGTTCCCTTGAGGCCCGTCCAATGCGAGGCACGCTTTCCGCAGCTCTCATCGCATGTACACTTCCCACCGCGTATACCGCAAGTTTCGACTGATCAGCCGGCCCCGCAACAAACAGCCGGCTCCGACACCGGTTCTCTTTCGCGCTGCCTGACCCTTGCCCTCGTGCGACCCGGGCCAGCGCGGAATGGCTTGGAGCAAATCGGCCCGAAGCCGCCAAAGCGGCCCCCTGCTCGGAAGAATGCCGGCGAATGCCCGCTCTGCGAAGCCTTCCGGGCCGCAACCGATCCAGAGACAGAACTTTATCTTTTCTTACCGAATCCAGGCGGCCGACCAGGGTCAAATTACACTTAAACAGGCGGTGCACACGGCGGCACCAGCAATATCAGCTTTCTCTGGTGGATGGACAAAAGTCACCCCCTGATTGCCTCCCCGATGTCCTGCTTCCTGACAGCATTGGCAACAGAAACTACTTGAACCTTACCACGATCTTCGGGCAGTACCATGTCGGGACCTGCTCCTCCGGCGTGCCCAAGGTCACTTCACATGGGACGAACTCCACCCCCACCTGGTGCGGTACGCCACATCCGGAAGCGCTCCCACGGCGGCCCAAGTAGGGGTCAGGCAACAGGGCCATGATCTCGCGTGAGATGGCCCTCACCGTGTCCACATGGTAGAAGCGGGCCGGCCTGAGAGCGGTATACGGCGTAGACGCGTCACCGCCCGTTCACGAGATATTTCCCCCCCCTGCTTGAGGTTGTCGGTGCACCCTGAACATCGCAGAGCGACAGTCTATCGGTGCACTGGCTGGTTAAGGTATCTCTTATCAAGTCTAAGGCTGGAGCTTAGTCCCAACGTCGACGTCGAAAGGGTTTGAAGACATGGGGGATTGTACGGATTACAAAAGGTCCCCGGCCGCTGAACTCGATGCTGACGGCCAACGCAGCCGTGGGCAAAACCGGACTGAAAGCATCAACAACATGAATCGTCCGATAGGCTCCGAACCTCATTCTCTCTCGATGGTCTTCTGGCAAAAGGCGCAGCCTTAATTCATGTCAGCACCGGACTCCTGGGGAGGGGCCCCATTCCTCTTACTCTTCGTAACCTGCCAGCCTTACCTGGGCCGGCCGGGACGCCTGTTGGCTGGTCAAGAGGGTCGACCCTTCGCCGCCCTTCTTTTTCGGGATTCGGCGCGTATAAGTGGCCCCCGGTAGGAGAGAAGGGGGGTTAGCCAGAACCGGGGGCCTTGTGCAACGCCTTATGGAGAGTGTACCGTGGTTGTTGTTAACGATTCTGAGTACAAAGCACCTTCGTGATAACTGTCAAAACTGACAGAGGTCCGGGCCGCATTCACAGTCCCGTAAGAGTTAGGGGAAAAAGCCAAAAAAGGACCATTATGGCCGGCGACCTGTCAGCCATCCTTTCGTACTACTATCTTGTCGTACTAAAGGTATCTTGAGAGGGATATGCATCCGGTCGACGAACGCTAATCGTTCGCAATCAGGAAGCTCGACCTGTCGCTCGCTAATAGAGGGAGATGAAGGCGGCGGGCCTCGTAAAGGTACTTCCGGGACACTTGGTTCAAGACCCCCCATGGCGAAGAAAGGGGGCGACTACGCGGGTGTCAGGCCGTAGGGGACTAACTTGGTAAGCTTCAGGAAATAACGGAGAAACCCTTTTGCAGCCCACCATGCGAACAATCCGACCGTTCGAAAGTGTTCAAAAAGGCTTTCGAGTCACAATCTCGTTGTCTCGAATGAAGAACTGCGCCGCACATCTCCCCGATCCGCAGATGACGGGCAGCAACCCGGCCATTTGCTTGCGGGTGATCAGGCCCAAAGTTCCGCAGCCCGGACAAGAGAGCACCGCCCAGTAGGGATCCTCGCTTTCGCCGATATGGCCGGCATTTTCGAGTACGAATATCGTCCCCGCCTGCATCTGCTCCGGGATCCATTCGCTCAGGATTTCAAGCTCAGCCATCATTCCACCCTCCTCAGGGCAAAATTAACCGCTAACCCAATTTCGCCTTGCGCTGAAACGCGCTCTTCTCCGGACGCGAGGGTTATTTGCGAAAGAAGCTGCTGGCGGATCCGGATTCTAAGCCGGCAGCTTGCGCCTGGGTCTGACCCGCTCCGGAAAAACATAAGGTTGTCGTCGACAAAGTTCCGCTGGTCAATGGTAAGGGTATTCGATCCAACCAGAGAAACGCCAACCATACCTTATTCTGACGGAGCCGCTGATTGTACGGCCTTGGCTTTGCATGTTTCTCTGCAGTTGAGTTACCACGCGGTAACCTTTGGCGATACTCAAATCAAACGATTTAGCGGCGGTTGCCGTGTCGGGTTTGCCTTGCTGGTCTGCAAAGGGATGCATACTTCTCGACCGGCTGCGCAAAGTTCCATGCCCGCTAACTATACCTCTCAACGAACGTCGGTTTGGCTTCTACCGAGCGCTGCCAGCTCCCAGTCCGAAAAGAAGACTTGAGCGGAGCTTTGCGAGAATCCTCAAAGAACCGGCTCGGCGGAAGAACACGTCGGTCCGTGCGGCGACGACACGCTGATGGGCCGACCCGGCACATGACCGACCTATGGTTTAGCTCGCCGGCCGGCTGCGCAACCGGAAATCGGACCGGTTGCCGGGCTGGTTGGAAGAAAGGCCAGCCAACTGGAAGAGTGGATCATTCGGATGGATCAAGCCGACACCGAACTCTCAATCGCTTGCTTGATCTCGTGGGCAAGTTCCTTTCAGCTCCTTCGGTGCACAGAAACCATCCAAGCCTTTGCAGGCGCGAGCAAGACAAACCCTTCCGGCAACCCGCAGGTAACAAGTTGGATTTGAGTGCCGGGCAAAGATCAGTTACTCTTGGTAACCACGCTGCAAGAAGAGCGGCCGTATTTCGCGCGCAATTTCATCGAAACCAGCTTCTTCCTTGATTCAGAGAACCCTATAGGGGGAAAAGCCCTGCCTTCTCAGACAGGGCTTTTCGAAGTACGCTGGTGGCGGGGGCCCGTGACCTGCCTCAGAGCTTGAACCTGCGTCTCACCAACCCAGCGAGACCAATCAGGCCAACTCCAAGCATGCTGAGTGTACCCGGCTCGGGCACAGGCGATGCCGTTAGCTTTACACTATCGAAATTGCCCTGCACACCGGAGGAGTTGAGTTGAATGGTGATGCTGTCACCGGCATTCGCCGACGTGCCAACGAAGGTTGCCGTGAAGGTAGACCAGTGACCGGGACGCGGCGTAGCGCCTGTGGCCATAAATCTACGACCACCCACCAGTAAGTCCGCCGATCCCGCGAAAGCAACATCGTTCCTGCGGCCGATTTCAAGCGTCAACGTGTAGATTAGACCGTCCTGAACCGTGGCGCCGACCTGCTGAGAGATTGCGCCTCCGTTTGAGTAAGCGCTGGTGCGGCCATCGCGGGGCGCAAACGTATCGAATAACCCGTCATGTCCAACGGACGGTCTCAGCTGTCCGTCACCCCCTGACCACCCGGGGATGGCAGCGCGGCTGAAATGACAACCATGACCGCAATCCACGTCAAGACCGCCCGACGGCAGGGTCTCGAATGAGGGGTTATCCACTGGAATAACGGTCACGCTATCGGCAAACACAACGGTGGGCAGGGCCAGGGCCAAAAGCCCCAGCAGCATCTTTCGTCTCATTGTTAATCTCCTTAATCTGCCTCAAAACGCTTCTGGCAAAGCGCGAATGGCCAGGACTTTTCGCTTGCGCGTGGCTGTCCTCACTGCAAATACTTACTCTTTGATCTGCCCCTAGAACGGTTACCGAGCGAAGGCACAAATGGTGAGGACTTGTTCGCCCGGGTGGCGGTCCTCAACCTCTGTTGGTTCTTGACGTTGCAATAATTCTCCTGCAGTTGAACTACCAAGCAGGCGACTTTTGTGCCACTCAAATCAGGCGATTTAGCAGAGTAGCCGTGGCAGCTTGCTTTGCCGGTCTGCAAGGGCCTGCATAGTTTCGGCACCGGATCACCCTACCTCTCGGGCTCGCGCTGCTCTTGGGTCATAGAGCTGCCAGACATCTGAGTGCGAGCGGGGCGCCCGTGCTCGTCCCAGGCTCGCAGTCCGTCTGCGGGACTCCCGGTGCCATTCCATTCCGAAAGCAGTGTTTTAGGCGTACCGAACAGCGGTGAAGCTGACAATGTGGGACTCTTGAATACAACGACATGCGAATATGCGCTGCCGAAAAGCCTTGTCTGACGGGCCGGCCTTCGATTGCGGGCCCCAAAAAAATGCCCCGATTGTGCCCCAACTCAACTGAGTACCCACGCTCAATTGCAGCGGTTCTCCTGGGGGCGAACTCGGCCAGGGATGCCATGGGACCCTTTCGGTTTTCTCTCGATTGGTTCGCGTGGCCACGCGAAAGCGGGTGTTTTTCGCTCTGGCCTCAGAGACCACAATAGGGAAAAAGCCCTGCCTTCCTCAGGCAGGGCTTTGCGAAGTAAGCTGCAGGCTGGTTCTGTGACAGGCCTTAGACCCCGAGCTTGCGTCTCGCCAGTCCAGCCAGACCGAGGAGGCCAGTTCCCAGCAGACTCAGCGTGCCGGGTTCCGGGATGACGTTCGCCACTGTGTGTTCAGTCATCGACCAGTTCATAGTGCGGCCGAATCCGCCCGCGTTGTTAAAGTTGAAGACCGCCGTGGCTGGCTCGCTGGCGACAAGACCCGGAACAGAGAGGGTACCCGAGAGAGCAAGCGCAATTGAATGTGTAGATGGTGAACGCACCAGGGTGAATGACGTGAAGGTTTCGGTAAAGGTGTGGTGACCTGCTCTCCACGACTTGGTAAAGTCGAGTGTACCCCCACCGCCGCTTGGGATGCCTGCGATATGGAGAGTCTGGGGCGAGAGTCTAACAGAATCACCTATCGCGAGGCCGGACTGGTCGCCGGGGTGCACCTCGTTGACCTGGTATGGCTCTGCTCCCAAGTTGAGCGTGGTCGCATTCGCCAGGCTGCTCCCGCTAAAGGTCGGGCGACCTCCATGGGGGGCAACACCGAAGTCGATTGTGACAGTACCTGCCAACGCAGCCGCGGGCAAAGCCAGGGCAAAAAGCACGAACAAAAATGTCCGTCTCATATTGTTTCCTTTGAAATTGGATTTGCCTCAAAGGACCTCAAGACGGTTGCTGGCAACGCCTGGACGAAAGGTGAGGACTTTTTTTCGGCCTGCGCTGGCTGTCCTCAGCCTTTTGGTTGGTTATTGTGGCCTTTTGATCCTTGCAGTTGACTTACCAAAGTAGGCGGCCTGTGGCGAGACTCAAATCCAACGATTTAGCAGCCTTTGCTGTGGCCGTTTGCTTTGCCGGTCTGCAAAGGCCTGCATAGTTTCGATCACTATGCTTCTGGGACCGAGGCTGTTCTTGATTATGGAGCGGCCAGGAACTGGTACTGAGTACGAGCGGTTCGTGCCAGATTCTGGGGTCAGGTCAGGTGTGCGCGTCGCTCAGTGTATTTTGCTTGCTTCTCGTTCCGTCTAGTTTCTGCCGGAAAATCTTCTCCATCTCAGTTTTCTTTTCCTTGCGGGGTAGCTTCGCTATCCGCTCAACGGTGAAAAGCGCCGCGACAGCTCGCTTTGCAGAAACACTGATTCTTGCAGCCCACGTACCAATCCACGCACCACAGGCACTGCGGGAGTTGCGCGAACGACTTCTCAAGAAGGCTGAGAATTTTCGCCGCCAACAGGGCAGGCCAATCCACTGGTACCTTGGCGAAGGCGCAGGCGGCATAAAGACGTCCCTTCGCCGCAATCGGAAGAGTCGGTAGTCGAGTTTGCTGAGTCAGCTGGCCTGGAAAAAGAGAGCGGCCCAACAACGGGCACCGGGGTCTTACTTTCACGGGGTCGATACAATTACATCGCGCCCAGCCACGGGAAGGCGTCTACACCGCAAGGCTATCCGGTTACCTGGTCCTTCGCGTCCGCAAGGCGAGCGATTCATCCGTCGCGCCGCAATGGGGGCAGTTGCCTTCGTTGACCGGCGGGAGGAATTTTTACGCCCAGGCAATCGCACTCGCTCGCCAGAATCACCGAGAGGAATCGATGAACGCATAGGAGCAGGTCGACAGCAGGTCGACGAGAAACCACCGAACGGCGAAAGAACGACAGGTCTTGAGGCCCTCGAAGCTCGACTCGCCCACCTGCATCAGCGGGGAGCCTTTTAGCTCCGGTCCATAGACGTTAATGGGGGCGGTGCGCGCCGTGCTGCCACCCCAAGGAAGCCATTTCCATTGATCTGAATTCCAAGCGATTGGAACAGGTCAACCGTGTGCGTCCAGATCTAAATGGAAGCGCCAAAGATAAAAGATGAGGACATTATTCAGAACGGTGGATACCGTTCACGTCGATCCTGTTCGTCGCGATGCGCAGGTAATGTGCTCAATGCACGCCTTCACAGCTCAACGAACCACGAGCAGGAATCAGACGGACGGGCAGCCGACCCGCTCTTTGCATTGAAGAATCTGGCGGAGAGAGAGGGATTCGGAATCAGGGTGCGTATTGATAACACGCAAGTTATTGATTCTACGAATCGCCTGACCCGCAAGAACCGCCAGAAACGCCAATCCGAGGTACACGGCGGGTACACGGCGCCCAAAATGGACCAAGCGAAGAACGGGCGAATGTGAGTGCAAAACCTCTCGAGGAGTGCCAGGGTATGCGAAAGCCCCCTCGGCAAACGGCGGCCGTCGTTCCGGTTCTTTCGCTGCCGGCATCTCGCCCGCATGGTGAGCTTCCAGTGTCGGGAAACGGCTGAAGCCCAGTGGTGTGCCCCGCCGCAGAACACAGAGGCCGGCCGTCGGTGGCGAAAACCTTGGCGCTGTCCGGCGAATATGCGGCAGGCCGCCGGCTGTGGAGAGAGAAGGGTCAAGGATAGGACCGGAGGCCTGCCAGTTATGTACCGCGGTTGCTCGTCCGATTCTGAGCGCGGAATATTTCTGCGGTCAATTGAACACGTCGGCACCACCGCTGAGCCTTCGAAAAACACTTCCTTATGGAAAGAAAAACCGGCAAGAGCACCTGCTCGCAATTGCGTTCTATTGCCTTCTGACGCGTTCCTGGGTCGATTGACCAGCCGGCGGGAACAGGGGATTTTGGAAGATTGCCGAGATTGCGCCCACGCGGCAGCGACCTCGCCGGCATCGTCGATTGCGAACGGACGCGCCGGCAAGCGCGATCGAGTTTCGCGTGTCTCACAGACGGCGGCGCTCTCGCGTTCTGTCGCACGCTGAGAGTCTCGAGGCCTCGAGGCAAGTCCGGAGGCCTCCGCGGGCCCGTTCTCGAGCGTCTCAGGACGCGATTATGCGAGTACGCAGTACGAAAGAAACGAATTAAACGAAAAAACTCCCCCGGTGAGACCTTGCCGCCAAAGGAAAACCGGGCCATTGGCGGCCCGGTTGAGGTTTGAAGGAAATCGAGGCTTACTTGCGCGTCTGCTTGAGCGCCCAGTAGACGCCGGACTCGAAGCTGATGGCGACGTAGGTCTCGAGCTGCGATTCGGTGAGGTGCAGGGAGCCGCGGTTGCCGCGGCGCTCGAAGGCAAGCCGCGCCATGCGCCTGCCTTCCTCTGCCGCCGCGGTCCAGATTGCGTCCCGGTCGATGTCAGTCACCGGACACCGCCGCGGTCTGGCCCAGGCGATACGCCGTGCCCACGCCGATCGAGAGCGTCTTTGCGATTGCCTCCCATGAGGCGCCCTCGGCCCGCAGGGACCGGATTTCGTTCACGCTGGCCTGTGCCTTAGGACGTCCGAGGCGCCGGCCTTTGGCCCGCGCATTCCGCAGGCCCGCTTTCACGCGCTCCTGAATCAGCGCGCGCTCAAATTCGGCCATTGCGCCGACGAGTTGGAAGAGCAGTCGGCCAGACGGGGTCGAAAGGTCGAAGCCGTCGCGCAGGCTGACGAAGGTGATTCCGAGCGCCTCGAGGTCGGCGAGCGTCATCACCAGGTGCTTGAGCGAGCGTCCGAAGCGATCGAGCTTCCACACCGCGATTACGTCGAAGCGGCGCTTCTTGGCGTCGGCCATGAGGCGATTGAGTTGCGGACGTGATTCCTTCGAGCCGGAGACGCCCTGGTCGACGTACTCGGCGACGATTTCCCATCCGCGGTGGACGGCAAACTCGCGCAGTTCGCGAAGCTGTAATTCGGGGTCCTGGCCGAGCAGGGTTGAAACCCTGGCGTATAAGGCACAACGGGTTTGGGGTACTGTGGGTGAAGCCATCTTGCCTCCTGTAAGGCGATTTGGTCAGGCTCGGCCGGATGCTTCGAACATCCTGCCGGGCCGTTCTTATGTCCAGACAATACTTGCTTGCAAGAATAGTTGTCAAGTAAAATCAGGGGCAAGCGAGGTATTTATGGCGAGACGCAAGCAGGCATCTTACGCGGTCGAATTTGCCCGTAAAGGCGCCAGAGCGCGGGCTGCGAAGCTGACGCCGGAGCGCCGGAGCGAGATCGCCAGGCAGGCGGTCATGACGCGCTGGGCAAAGCGGAAAGGGTTCTCTGAGCGAAGCGAAGACGCTCAACCCGAAGCGGAGGAATCGAGGCCTCGCCGGCGTCCTGCCGTCGACCCTGAAGAATCCGAACGCGCTCGCATTCGCGCGCTGTGGGCGCAGTAGCCTAGGCTCGAGCCTAACTCCCAGGCCCGCGCCATCCCGTTTTCAATCCGTTCACGTTCTCCCGTTCTCCGTTGCCGCGGCCGGCGTGTTGCTCGCCCGCGGCGCCGGGAGATTCCTTCCCGCGGACTCCCCCCGGGCCCGCGCCTATTAGGGAGTGCCGGGGGCGGGCGCGCATACCGCGAGCGTGGCGGGTTACTCAAATTCCCGGTTTTCCTCCTGACCCGAAAAAAAGGGGGGTACACCCGTTTCCAAATTTCTCCTGAAAATCACCTTTTCACGGCTAGCATGGAGGCTGTGAAGACGAGGACTCAGCCGAAGATGAAGGAATGGCCCTTGGGGCACGGCGGCCGGGGCTGTGCGGGCCCTGGGAGGCCTCGAGAACCGAATCCGGCTAACTTCGATGACTCCGGGCATGGAGAGAAGCTCGAGAAGAAGAACGGCAACCGCAAGGACGTGGCGAGGGAGATCGCGCACGAAGTTTTCGCGCAGAACAAGCGCGAGATCTACCGGGCGATGGCAAAGCGGGCGATGAAAGGCGACTCGAAGGCGTTCGTTGCGCTCGCCAATCGCGCCTATGGTTTGCCGGTCCAGGAGTTGTCGTTCGACCAGGACCGGCCGTTCAAGTTGGTGATCGAGGTCATCGGCACGAAGAAAGAGCCGCAGGTGATCGAGGCCCAACCTGTAAACGGACACAAGCGTCTGACGGACGGCGACAACGACAACGAGGACGAGCAAGGCGAGTGAGGGAGAAGATATGCCACCTACTTTGATAACCGACCCCAACAATCCCTATGCAGGCCTCAACATCGACCCCAACGCGCCGATTCCAGCCCTTGCCGGCGCCCTGCCGGCGGGGATCGCCGGAACGGCGCCTCGAGCTATCGACCGGGATACTGCGGTTGCCGGCGGGGTCCCGCGCATTGCCGCCGATTCCCCTGGAGGGATCATCGACCGATTCGCGAGCGCTGCGGACGCCAGACCGCCAGCAATTGCCCAGCCTGGCACGCTTGCCGGCTTCCAACAGCGGACCCAGGAGCTCGAGAACAGCCGCATTCAACAGGACATCGACCGCTTGAACAGGATTTCAACTCCTCCGAAGACCTGGGGCGAGCTCGGGCCCGGCGGCAAGATCGGACGGGTGTTCTCGACCATGGGGAACATTGCCGGTGACGTGCTCGCGCCTAACGTGATGGCCGCGGTCCCTGGCACGCAATTGCATCGGCAGTTTGAAGAGGCAGCGCTGCGCGGAGACATCAACCGCCAGATGATGACCCAGGCGCAGCTAGAGGAAGCCCAGGCGCGGCAATCGACGGCGCAGGCCGAGATGGCGAGAGCACAGCAGCAAGCCAAGGGTACGCCTGAATGGACCGACCAGGGCCTCGTGATGGTAGGCGCCGGCGGCGAAGCTACGCCCGTTCTCCTGAATGGAAAGCCACTCACCAAAGAAATGCAGGAGAAATACCAGGTCTTTACAGCCGCTGACGGCGGCGCCTATGCCGTGGACCTCGAGAGAGTCGCCCGCCGCGAGCCTGATGCAGTGTCTCCGCTGACGTATGGCGATCAAACGCTCAAGTCGGCGCCGAAATCGGCGAGCAATCAGCCGGTCGGCGATCAGACGGCGGCCCAGATGACGGCCCAGGTCGACAATGCATTTCAGGCGAATCCAAGGCTCAGAGGAATAGACAGGTCGCCTTACCGGATTCTCGCTACCGACACGTTGCAGCAGGCGCAGGAGAAGGTTCGCCAGGCCAATTCGCTCATAGGCCAGGGAACCGCCCAGCAACGCATCGTTGTCGAAACGGGCAACCAGGCCAACCAGCGTTCCGACCGCAGTTATGTAGCCAGTACCCGCGAGATAGACAGAGCCAGGCAGCCCGTGGACACGATTGCGGGCCGTCTTTCGAACCTCGAGACGAGCCTCGCGCAAGGCAACATGCTGACCGACTCGATGCTCGGCCCGGAGATCCTTTCGATCATGGCCGGCGGCCAGGGATCGGGACTCAGGATGACCGACGCCGAAATCAACCGCGTTGTCGGCGGCCGGTCGGCCTGGGATGACCTGCGGGCAAGGTTTCAGCGCTGGTCGACGGACCCGAACGCGCGCGCCATCCCGCCCAACGAACAGCGGCAGGTTCGCAGCCTGGTGGATGCCATGCAGGCGAAGGTTCAGAAGAAGCTCGCGGCCTTCCAGCAGGCCGATGACGCGCTCGATCAAAGTACCGACCCCGAAGACCACAAGAAAATCGTCTCCGGCCTCAAGCGCGAGCTCGAGCAGATCGACGGGGGAGCGAGCGCAGGCACGGGCGCTGGTGGCGGCGCTCCTCGCGCGAGAGGCAAATTTGATCCCAGCAACCTGCCGGATGCACGCTGATGGCTGACCAGAGTGGACAACCCGTTTCCGTTCCCATGCTGTCGCCTGACTACGCTCAGGCGAAGATGGTGCCGGCCGATCAGATAGGCGACGCAATCGAGGCCGGCTGGAGCCACGCCTCGAGGATGACCAACCCTCAGGGCGCGCCTAAGTGGGTGCCCGTCGCCGAGAGAGAGAACCTGGCCGGCCAGGGATGGAAACCTGTTCCCTTCCAGGCGCCGGATGCCGCGGACCATCCGCCCGCATACGGCTTCACTCCAGGCAACATCGCAAGCAATGCCTGGCAGGGCGTGAAAGACGTGGCCGGCGGCGCCTATGCTCTCGGGAAGGACCTGGCCTCTAACCCCAATTGGGTCACCGGGCCGGATTCGACGATACAGAAGTTCGTCTTCGCGCCGGCAGACGTCGAAGCTCAAAAGGCGAAAGACCTGTGGCGCGAGGGACGCTATGTCGAAGCCGCAGGCCACGGACTGGCCGCGGGCGTTCCCCTGGCCGGTCCCGCGGCCGCACAGATCGGAGAGCAGATAGGCTCGGGCGACATAGGCGGGGGAATCGCTCGAGGCGGCTCGCAGGCGCTCACTCCGCTGGCTGTATCTCGAGGCATCGCGCCCATTGCCAGGCGGGCAATCCTTTTGGGCTACACTCCCGAGCAAGCTTACGCGAGCGCCTTGAAGCCTTCGACCACGATTCCGGCCGAGACCCGCGCGGCCATCGTGAACACGGGGCTAAGTGAGCGGATTCCCGTGACGCCCGGAGGGATTGCAAAGATCTCGAAGCTGGTCGAAGACTTGAACCAGGAGATCGCCGGCCAGATTGCTACGAACCCCGATCTGCCCATCAGCAGACCGGCCATCGCGCAGAGAGTTACTCCCGCGATCGCGCGCTTTTCGACGCAGGTGAATCCGGCCGCGGACGTCGCCTCGATCGAGAGGGCGCGGTCAGAATTTCTCGGGCAGGATTTTCCCGGCTCCCGCGGCGAACAGCCGGGAACGCCGGCAGTCCCGCCTCGGCCTACAGGGCTCGTGAATGCGCAAGGCCAGCCGATCATGTCGCCCGGCAGCCCCGGGACACCGTCCACTCCGGCAGAACCGCTGCCCGCGGAGCTCGCGCAGAAGATCAAGCAGGGAACTTACACTCAGCTAGGCTCAAAGGCCTATGGTGAACTGAAAAGCGCAGACATCGAAGGCCAGAAAGCCCTCGCCCGCGGGATCAAGGAAGAGATCGCCCAGGCGTTCCCTGAGATCTCCGATCTGAACGCACGCGAGTCGCGCCTGTACGATCTTCAGCCCGTCATCGAACGCGCGGTCAATCGCATCAGCAATCACCAACTCATGGGAATCGGGACGCCGGCTGTGGCCGGCGCCGCGGGAGTCATCTCGGGTAGCGGCAAACTGGGAGCAGCGGCCGGCGCGATCAAGCTGGTCCTGGACAACCCGGCTGTCAAAAGTCAACTTGCAATCGCTCTTTCGAAAGGCGGAAGAATCCCGCCGGCGACAGCCATGTCGAGGATTGCGGACTATACGAGCGCGCTCAACCGGAGCGCGGCCAGAGGGATCGCGCTGGGCGGACTGCCGGCGATCGCTCAGCCGCCGGCAATCGCCGGCGGTCAGTAGTCAGAGTCGAACTATCACGAAACGGATTTTGAGGAGAGATGTATTGCGAATTTGCGGGCCGTGGACCGGGTTGCAGAAGTATCTCGAGCCGGAAAAAGAGGTCGCAAGGGTCGGAGCGCGCGAGCACTGAGCCGAGCGGCAAGCCGTACAGGTGGCTGAAACAGCAACTGCTGGCGGCGAAACATGCGACAGCCTGAAGTCATCAACAAACTCCAGCGGGCGCTCAAGGGTGGCGAGCAGTACTTGCTTGAGGTTATCCCCGATACCTTGGCGAGGATCATCGAGCAGAACATCTGGCGCCAATGCGCGGACCGCCAGGGGCGCCCGTTCAAGAACTTCGAGGCTTTCGTGGCGCATCCCTTGACCGAAGGGCTCGAGTCATCCATCGAGGAACTCAAGCATCACTGCTTCAAGCGTCAGGACGTGGTGAAGATCCTCGAGGCGGAACTGCAACCGGCGAAGAGTAGAGGTGCGCAACAGGGAAACGGCAACGCCAGCAAAAACGGAGTTGATAATAGAAACTTCGATTCATCCCCTGATGAGTCTAAGGGCGGAACGAAAGCCGTTTACACCCTTCGGCGTCTTAAGCGGGACCGACCCGACCTGGCCGATCGCGTGGTACGTGGCGAGCTAACGGCCAAATGCAACAACAGCCCTATCCAAATACCGCCCGATAGAACGCCGGGAGCTCACGTAGCAGGTTATTGGATCTCCAACCAACTTCGAGGAGTTTCGTCACTGGCAACTGTTCGATTGAGGGTAGGCCTGGCCGGCTGTTCTCCTCTGAACAAAAGAGGAGCACATCGAACCGCTGATTCTCCGCGGCGTCGAGTAACGCGTGAAATTTTTCGCGGCGAAGATATTTCCCCGTTTCGTGTTGTTGTACAAATTCAGCGGCGACCGGCCAGCCGTGCTGAGTGGCGAAGTTGCGGAGCTCCCATAACTGTTCGTCCAATCCGAGTTGAGTCCTGCATGAGCCGGAAGTAAGCATGCGAGCGTAAAGGCAGGCCCGCCGGGTCTCGCGGATGCGAAGCCCCGGACGCCCATTATCCCTGTGCAAGGTTATCTCGACAGGTGAAACCTCTTTGACGGGGAACGAATGTACCGTCACTGTCGTCGGCTTCACGGCCTGTCCGCCCCGGTCGAAGCTCCGTTGTTGGCTGGTTCTGGGATTCGGCGCGCCCGCGCTGGCAAGGCCAAAACGAGCGCCGGCCTCGAAGCCGAGGGCGATGTAGCTCCACAACATCCGTTCGGTCAAGAGGACCGAACGTTTATTGCCGCGGGCCTCGAAGCCGAGGCGTGCCAAGCGCCGGCCTTCCTTCTCCGCGGCGATCCGGATGAAATCGTCAATGCGAACTCTCTGCGCTTTGGCTTTCTTGGTGGAAACCCGTACCGTGCCTGAATCCGCGTTATTCGCGAGCCCTGTGTCCAACTTTTTCTCGGGCCGTGCTCCGTTGCCGGTCGCCTTCATTGCCTCATCCGACTTGTCCCGGGCGCTGGGTGCGCGGGCGGGCGCAAGTTAACCACGGCGGCGGCGTGGACATCCTGTGTTTTTCCTGTGGAAATCGTGAAGAGCTGCACGAAGGGGCTAGACTTTAGGGGAGCCCGGCGGATGGCGTCCTCGCAGGACGTTAAACTCGCGAACATCCGCGCTTAGTAAGTGTAAGTTCCGCGGCTTGGAGTAACCCGCGGCGCCACTAGCATGTCAGGAGAGCATGTAGGTGGGAGCTTTCTTGATCGACGTCCCGTCCTGTTTTTCCTCCAACCAGGCGCACGCCGTTGTTTGCCCTGAACCCTCTTCACATTCTCGCGGCTTCATTTTTCCAGTAGCATGAAGGTCTTACGGATAGCGCCGGCTGATCCCCGGTCGCGATAAGGCGGGATGCCTTCCTGCTCCCGCCTTCCGGACCTCTGTTAAGAAGCAGGAAGGGCTGCACAGGAAGGGTGGCCCATGCCCAAGAAGCAAGACCCCGGGTCGAAATCCGAACCTAACGAGTCCAAAACCGAGGCCGGATCTGACGCTGCACCGCGGCGGTCACTATTCCCTACCGGGCAGCGCCGACGAGAGGCAATCGAGCGACTGGACGGAAGGTTACTCGTTCGCGAGTTTCATCATCCCGAGGCGCACGAACGCGCTCTGGCTCGAGCGGAGCGGGATGCGCTCCAATCGCTTCGTGATCGCGCGGCGCAAAATCCAATCCGTCGAGACACTCCGGCGATTCTGCCGCTCTCCCGAACCGGCAAAATCGCCGACCCTTTGGTAACACCGGCGATCGCTTCTGAGGACAGTGCTTCTAGCTTACAAAGGAAATTTGGGACTGGAAGCGGCAAAGATCGATATAGAACACCGATTCAGAGGCACATTCGAAATGTTTTGATAGACCATCCTGAGGCCAAGGCCCAACAAGTGTGTGCGTATCTTGATGAGCAAGGCATCGACATAGCCGACATTCCCGCCGGCTGGCTTCAAAAAGGCAACCGCCTTTTGACAGTTGCGTATTCCACCAACAAGAAAGTTCGCCGCTGCATAATTTCCGAGGTCAACAAAGTGAAACAAAAAATGAAGCAGGATGCTGGGCGAACTTAAACCTGCCGAGTCGCTTGGTCCATCTCTCCAGTCACCAGTCGCCAGCCGGTCACCGGTGACTTTTTCTTCGTTCGCCTAAAGCCTTGTTCATCAATGGGTGCGTGTTCTCCGGCCAAGAAAAAGTCACCGGTCAGTCACCAAATCCACACCGAGCGGCGGCGTTTGTGGACAATCGCCGTTATGCCGCGGCGACAAACAAACCGAGCTTCAAAGAATCAGCTTCCGAAACTTCTGTACGACGCGATTGAGGCCGCGGACGTTCTCGGCGTGGGGCCGTTGACTATCGTCGAGTTGGTCCAACTGGATGAGCTGCGACCGACCGTTGTAATCGGCCGGCGGCCGTTGTTTTCCTTGGCCGAACTTGAGCGATTCGCTAACGGTCCCCGAAGAAAGATCGTGTTGCGCGTTCGCGCTGTGGATGCGGCGCCGGCTTAAAAGGCCGGAAAGGAGACGCGGCAAGCAGGCCCATCACAACCCGCTTGCCGCGCGGAACTATGTTCATCATCCGAACCAAACTTACCGTATTCGATGCGGGTCCGCAAACGGATGCTGCCGGCCCCGGCACACTACGCCCACCGAGTCAACGGCTGGCCCGGTGCGGAGATCCTCGCCAGGTGTGGCGTCATCTCGCAAAACTAAAAGCCACGGTTGTTGAGATTGGCCTCGACGGTCGCACCGGACACAAAGTTGCCGAAACGCTATTTGAGGTACTGCCTGAGCTGAGGGAAGCCTGATGAGCGCGGCGCGACTCGATTCTGTCGCGGCGCTAACGGGTGATTCGAGCCGGCTGCTCCATGAATGCGGGGATCTGGAGTTAACGAGAAAAGCAAAACATGTACACGACTGAGCTCTTAAGGCGTCTGCGGAACGTTAAGCGAAACGGCAAAGGCCACACGGCGCTCTGTCCCGCGCACGACGACAAGGTTCGCAGCCTGTCGGTCCGCGAAGCGGGGCACAAGATTCTACTCCACTGTTTCGCGGGGTGTTCGGTCAAGGAGGTATGCGCCGCGCTCGGAATCGAGGTTGCCGATTTGTTCACGGATCACCACTCCAGTAACCCTCGCTCGAGGGTCGTAGCCGAATACGACTACCGCGACGAAAAAGGCAATCTGCTCTATCAGGTGGTCCGCTACGATCCCAAAGACTTCCGTGTGCGGCGGCCGAATGGTCATGGATGGATTTGGAACCTTGACGGCGTCAGCCGCGTGCTCTACCGCCTGCCCGAACTCGTCAAGGCGTCCTCCGTGCTCATACCCGAAGGTGAAAAGGACGTCGAGTCGGCCCGCAGGTTGGGATTTGACGCTACCTGCAACTCAGGTGGCGCGGGGAAATGGTGCCCGGAATACGGCAAGTTGTTTTCCAAGAAACATTGCTATGTCCTCGCGGACGCGGACGAGCCAGGTCGCCGGCACGCGGAACAGGTGGCTCAATCGCTCCTGGGAAAAGCGGAACAAATCAGAGTGCTCGAGCTCCCCGGGGCAAAAGACCTGAGTGAGTGGATTGGGCACGGCGGGGATCGGGACCAACTCCAGAAGCTTCTGGTTGATGCGCCGCCATGGAAGTCCTCGTCACAGGGAGCACAGGGAGCACAAAGCGCGGATGGCTTTGTTCTCACGTCGATCGGCGAGTTGCTCGCCCGGCCCGAGGTTCCCGTGGAGTACGTCCTGGACGGCATTCTTGTGGCGGGAACGGTTTCCGAGGTCATCGCCAAACCCAAAGTCGGAAAGAGCACGCTGGCCCGAAATCTCTCGCTCGCGGTTTCGCGCGGGGATGATTTTCTCGGACGAAAGACTAAACAAGGCGAGGTCATCTACCTGGCGCTCGAGGAGCGAGCGGAAGACGTCACTAATGACTTTCGGGCGATGGGCGCGGATGGGACTGAGCCGATCTTTGTCCATACCGCGGCAGCGCCAGCGGAAGGCATCGCGAAGCTTGGCGAACTTCTGAAACAGAGGCGCCCGGCTTTAGCCGTTTCCGATCCTCTCTTCCGCCTTGCCCACGTTAAAGACGAAAAAGGCTATAGCGAGATTTACAACGCGTTGGGGCCTTTGATAGACATTGCCCGTGAAACCGGCACGCATCTGCTGCTTCCCCATCACGCAAGGAAAGCCCCGAACGCCGATCCGGTGGATTCTCCCCTGGGCAGCATCGGGCTCGCCGGGGTGGCGTCCACGATCATCGTTCTCAAACGAACCGAAAACCGGCGCAGCGTTCAGACCGTGCAGCGGATCGGCCAGGACCTGCCCGAAACCGTGCTTGAATTTGACCCGGAAACCAGGACCCTGTCCTTGGGAGCGGAGAAGGCCGAGGCAGAGATCGATGCCGCGGCGGAAGCAATTCTCGGGTACCTGAAAGGATTGGGCGAGGCAGGTGAGCCAAAGACCGAAGACGAGATTCTGGAGGCGGCCGAGGAGGGTAAGACCGGCGTAAAACGGAAGGCTTTGCGCAGGCTGGTGGACAAGAAAGAAGTGGCAAGATCGGGTGCCGGCAGGAAGGGAAACCCCTTCAAATATCAATTCTCGTTTCCTCGTTCCCCACATATCCCGGGAACGAGGGAACGAGAATCGGAAAAACCCCCTCAGACCCCGATAAACACTGGCGACATTCTCGTTCCCGGTGAGCACGGCGAGATGGTCGGTCAGGGAACGAGAATCCAGGGCGAAGAAAACGAGAATATCCGGGGGTCGGGAACGCCCGCCTCCAACCCGGACCATGCTGCCGGATCCAAGGACACCCCCAAGCCGGAAGGCGCTCGTCCAACCGGACAAAACGGCAATTCCGCGGCTGAATGGGGCCAGTTGTTCGTCGACGCCGCCGTCCGCGTCGTACAGGCGGGATCGGCGTCGGTAAGCGACCTGATGTACGCGCTCGGGGTCAGCCGGGCTGACGCGATCCGGCTCATCGACGAACTCGAGGACGGCGGACATATTGGGCCGGCGAACGGGAGCGGCCCGCGGCCGGTTCGCCCGCCCACCGAACCGGTAAACGCTGCGGATGACGCCGAAGACGCCGAGGGCGTCTTCTCGGGGAGGATCTAAGCCATGACAGCTCAGGAACTCCTCGAGGCAATCCATGACGCCGGCGGCCGGGTATCCATTGTGGACGGCTGGCTTGAGGTCGAGCGTGTACCCAAACGTCTGCTCCAGGAACTGAAGCGGCTGAAGGCGGAAATTGTCCGCCATCTCGAGCTGGGAAAATCCTCAACTCTCCCGAAAGTTCACGATTGGTACGTGGCGGAATGGAGTCCGGACGATCCTGCGATTGCATTTCCCGCCTGCACGTGTTCGGAGAAACCCTATCCGCACTGGCGGCACGCGGACGGCACCGGACCGGGAAGCGGGCGACAGCTCGACCCATACGATCAGGCTCACCGTTCAGTCGACGAATACGCGGGAAGGAGTTTCGTGGAGGAACTGGAATGAGGCACAAGGGAAACGCTAAAAGCTGTCGCTGCGAATACTGCCGGCAGAGCGGAATCAACGACCGGAAGCTCGCGTTTCTGAAAGCGAAGGCGGATGCCGATATGGCGGCCGGCTGTCTAGACTGCCTGCTTTGCCACAACTCGGCGCCGCGGTATGTGGGGTTGTTCGTCTTCCCATCGGAGTTTAGCCGAAGGATTGGCAGGGAAGAGCCGGGGATGACTTACTACGCGTTGTGCGCCGAATGCTTCATGCTCGCCGACAAGGCAGAGCGGGCAGAAAGACAGATTGAACAGCGTTACCGGGAGTGGACAGGAACCGAGAATTCTGTTCAGTGAGATGGGCAAGGGATGAGAACTCGCGCACGCATCGACGGCAACCACACGGAGATCGCGGCCGCTCTGCGCAAGGCCGGCGCCACGGTCGAAAGCCTGGCGCCTCTAGGCCGTGGCGTTCCCGATTTGCTCGTAGGGCACTCTGGGCGAAATTACCTCCTCGAGATCAAGGACGGCGCGAAGAGACCGAGCCGGCGCCGATTGACTCAGGACGAGCGCGAGTGGCATGCCGGCTGGCGCGGGATGGTTCAGACGGTCGAATGCATCGGTGACGCCCTGCGTGTGATCGGATTGGCCGCGGGACCCGGGCAAGCAACGAAGGGTAAAGATTGAGCACGGCAACGAACAACGCGGCGCTTGGCTTGGCGGACAATCCGGCCCTCGAGCCACACTACACCCCGGACGAACTGGGGAAGATCTGGGGCCTGAGCCCGGATACCGTGCGGCGCCTGTTCGAGCGCGAGCCCGGCGTGCTGGTAATAGAACACCTGAAGGCCAGGAAGAAACGGCGCTATCGAACCTTGCGGATTCCCTCGTCCGTCGCTCAGCGCGTGCATCGTCGCATGACCAATGTTGCCATGCCGACCCGGTGAGCATATACTCGCCTGCCATGAAGAAGAACAAGACCCTGCACGATTACTTTTCGCGCATCGGCAAGAAGGCAGCCAAGGCGCGGATGACAAAAATGACACCCGAGGAACGGTCCCGCATCGCGCGCAAAGCCGCGAAAGCCCGATGGGCGAAGAAAGGCGGCGCCTCATGCTGACCACCTACCGGCGGCACATAGAACCGCGCGGCGACCGGAAAGGTTGCCCGCATCGTGATGAAGGGCGCAGTTACAGGCGGTGCAGGTGTCCGATTTGGGTAGATGGTGTTTTCGAGGGTACGGAAATCAGGCAATCGTTGCGGGTCCTAACCTGGGAGGACGCGGATCGCGAGCTCGAGAAGCTGAAGGAGCGTCTAAAAAACCCCGAACAAGCGGCCGATGAACCTACGACCCTGGCGCACGCCTGGGATGGGTTCCTGGCCGATGCCAGGGCCCGCAGCTTAAAGGAATTGAGCTTGCTCAAATACAAGTACCTTCGCACCGACATGGAACGGTACGCGGCGGCCAGTGGCTTGAAATTCCTCGCGGAGTTCAACGTAGAGGAGCTTCGCAAATGGCGCTCTACCTGGCCGAACAAGAACCTGAGCGCGATGAAGAAAGTTGAATTTGTGCGCACGTTCTTCCGCTTCTGCCACGACGCCGGCTGGATCTCCGACAACCCCGCGCGGAAGTTGAAAGCGCCAAAGGTCACGCCCAACCCGACACTTCCCTATAGCCGGGAGGAAATGGTCCGTATCCTCGCGGCGCTCGAGACGTATGGAAAAACCCTGCGTCTTCGCCGGCGCATGAAGGCATTGGTACTGCTGTTACGCCATTCCGGGCTGCGGATTCGCGACGCGGTGACGCTTGCGCCCGAGAGGATTGTGGACGGCAAGCTTTTTCTGTACACATCAAAAGCGGGAACCCCGGTTTTCTGCCCGCTTCCTCCTTTTGTGATCGCGGCCCTCGAAGCGGCGCGCGAGCCGAATCGGCATTTCTATTTTTGGACGGGAACGGCTAAGAAACAGACGGCAACCGGCGATTGGCAGGGCAAGCTTCAGGATCTTTTTCGTCAGGCCAATATCGACCATGGGCACGCACACCGATTCCGCGACACCTTCGCAATCGAGTTACTGCTCGCCGGCGTCCCGCTCGATCGCGTCTCGATTCTTCTTGGACACTCAAGCATCCGCATAACCGAGCGTCACTATTCGCCATGGGTACGCTCGCGTCAGGAGCAATTAGAGCGCGATGTCCGGGCCACTTGGGCCGTGTCCGAAACTTCAATCGAGGGTACACCTGAGGTACGCGGCGGGAGCGGTCGTCCTAACTGACTCACTTGAAAAGGGTTGGAATGGCGGAGAGAGAGGGATTCGAACCCTCGATACAGGTTTTAGCCCGTATAACGGTTTAGCAAACCGCCGCCTTCAGCCACTCGGCCATCTCTCCGCGGCGTGTTTTCAACAGTTTAGCACAGCGGCGAATTTGCCCAGCTGCAACGGCCCGCGGCCGGAGACCGCCGGATCAAAAACGCCGAATGTACTCTAGAAATCCCGTGGTTGTGCGCAGCTTTGCATGAAGGCCGACGCACTCCTCGATTCTCTCATTCGAGCCGGGTTTAAAACAAATTTCTACCGCAATACCGCGGCCCAGTTTGGAGGAAGAGGAGCTCAGTTTTTTGGCAAAGCTGGAGGAGAAGGTTCTAGTGAGGGCCGGGCACTTCCAAGCCGCCCGCGCCGCTGATCAAGTCGTGAAAGATACTGCACGATTCGAGAGATGGTTGCGCTCAAAACTAGTGCCGCAGCCCAGTTTTTAACCTCAAGCGGGGAATCGTTCATGAGCGTAGTTTCAGGCTGGCTGCAAGCTTAACATCTTCGAGGATAACCACTCGCTTGTCCGCCGTCATCCTACAACTTCCATTGATTGCGTCGGAATATGATGCTCGAACATAGGAAGGCTAGAGCCACTCGCCACACGGCAAATTGCGGAACGGTTGTAAGGAAGCTCACATGAAAAGCACATGGGCTCCTCTATGCCTCCTGATGCCCTGGCTGGTCTTGATCGCCGGGGCGCATCCGCAAACCGCGGCCCCGGATGCGGTCTCGGCACTGGATGGCACGTCATGGCAACTGGTGAAGTTCCGTGGTGGTGATGGCACAACGCTGGCGCCCGACGACCCCAGCAAGTACACGATCGCCTTTCAAAGCGATGGAAGCGTAAGTGTGCGGATCGACTGCAACCGCGGACACGGCACGTGGAAATCCCCGGCAGCCGGCCAGGTTGAGTTTGGTCCTCTGGGGCTTACGCGCGCCATGTGCCCACCCGCAGGGCTCAACGACCGCATGCCAGGGGATTGGGACAACGTGCGGTCTTATACGCTGAAGGATGGACATCTCTTTCTGGCGCTCATGGGCGACCTGGGGGTTTACGAGTACGAGCCGATGAGCCAGCCGATGGCGGGAGACGCGGCGGAGAACACCCCCTCCTCGTCCACGACCATTCCGCGCCTGCCCGCCACATTCGTAGGCACCTTGCCCTGCGCCGATTGTGCAGGCATTACCTATCACGTAGATTTGTTCTCTGATCACAGGTTCTTCTCCCGCATGACCTACGAAGGGCGCACCACCCACTTTGACGACCGGGGTCGCTGGCAGCTTGCCGACGGCGGCAGGACACTCGTGCTCGAGGGTGGACGGGGAGAACCGGCAAAGTTTTCTGTCGAAGACCCAGACACCCTGCGAAAGCTGGATAAGGCGGGCCAGGAGATCGTATCCAAGCTGAATTATGACCTGAAGCGCACGCCGACCTTCATGCCGGTCGAATCGAGCGGCCAGGAGATCACTCCGGCGCCTCTTGAGAAAACGTACTGGAGGTTAGTCGATTTGCCTGGCGTCGACATCAAGGCAGCATCCGGAAATCAGGAGCCTCACCTTGTCCTCGACCCGGAAACCCATCGCGTGAGCGGTGCCGGCGGCTGCAACCGGCTGACGGGAAGTTACCGGGTGGACGGGGACAGGATCGCGTTTAGTCACATGGCGGCCACGATGATGGCCTGTGTCCAAGGTATGGACACCGAAAGGTCTTTTCTCGACGCATTGAAGGATGGAAGCACCTGGAGGATTGCCGGGCGCGAGCTCGAATTGTTCGATGCTTCTGGCAAGCTGCTGGCCAAGTTCGAGGCACGAGACCAGCAATAGTCTGCTTTGTCATCCTCCCCGGCCTGAAGGCCGGAGATTCCTACGTTGCTCGCAATGCTACGGGCCGGGAAGGATTTCCCCTCGCCGACGCCCATCATTCTCGGAGTATGGTTGCCGGGGCTTCCTTCTGTGTGCCCGGACTGGGATCTCGCGAAGTCGAATCCGGCGAACGGACAGAGGCCTGTCCCTCTGGCTTGCCTCTGCCGTTGAGCGGCGGAACCGAAACGCATCCCATCAGTCTGTCTTCGGCGGCCAGGCGATCTGGCCACCACGTTGAAACGCCAGATTGCCGATGTGCCCGGCGGCGGCCGCGGCAACGCCGGTTTCGACCGGGGCGTTCGGTTCTTTGCGGCTCTTCACGCAGTTGAAGAAATTCTCCATGTGATCGATGGTGCCGTCGCGGTAGCTGTGGTCGCTGAGCACGGGGTTCTGGTCCTTGGGCGCGCCTTCGCGATAGACGCTGAATCCTCCGCGGTTGATTTTCAGCGTAGCCTCCGTGCCCCGGAACTCCAGGCCGCCGTCGTCGATGGACGAACTCATCATTCCCTCGTACACCACGTCAAAACCGGGATAGCGAAAGGCCGCCTGAATCGTGTCCGGACAGTCCCACTCGTCAAAAACGTACTTATCCGCGAGCATCTGGGCGCGGCTGGGACGATCGGCCTTCATCGCCCAGTGCACCACGTCAATCCAGTGAGTGAACAAGTCCGTCATGGCGCCGCCGCCAAAATTCCAGAACCACCGCCAATGGAAGAATTTCTCCTGGGTGTATGGCTGATCCGGCGCCAATCCGAGCCACACCTTCCAGTCAAGGGCCTCGCGGTCGACGCCTTCGGTCGGCCAATCCCTGTGGTAGTTCTGCCACCAGAACGTACGCACCTGCACCACCCGGCCCAGGCTGCCGGACTGGATCAGATCGACGGCGTCGCGGAAGTGGGTCCAGCTGCGTTGCTGCATGCCGCACTGCAGGACCTGTTTGCTCGAACGAACTGCGCGGGTAAGCGCCCGGCCCTCCTCCAGGGTGTGCGTGACCGGCTTCTCGAGATAGACGTCTTTGCCCGCCGCAAGAGCATCGGACGCCATCCGGACATGCCAGTGGTCGGGCGCCGCGATGATCACGGCATCGAGGTCCTTCTCGAGCACCTCGCGGTAATCCAAATGGGTCGTGGCCTGGCCTTTCGAGCGCTCCTGGAAGGCGTCCCGATGCGGCCCGTATGGATCGCTCACCGCCACAATCTGGTAGATCCCGGCCTTATCGGCAGCATGAAGCAGGCCCTTCATACGCTCCCCGGCCCCGATCAGGCCGAGGCGAAGGGTGTCGTTCGCGCCGAGGACGCGGGTCGAGGCAAGCGCCGTGAGTCCGCTGGATACGATGAAGCTGCGACGGGTGATCATGATGGCAGTCGGGACCTCCACTCTGATGTTCGCCATGATGCCTCAAGTTCCGGCATCCTGCAATCGGCATGGGTTTGTCAGAATGATTCCGGGCGAGCGGTTCCGGGGAGATTCGGTGTATCCTCTTCGACTATGCGCGTTCGTTTGATCTTGCTTATCGTGACGACTCTTGCCGCCGGCTACAGCCTTCAGGCGCGACCGGCCGGACCCGAAAACGGCGGACAACAACCGGCGGCGATGAAACCGGAAGAGACTGAAGTCTGGAAACCCGTGCCCCAGGCGGTCACCCCGGGCGCCGAATACGGGGCCCCTCCTTCTGACGCAATCATCCTGTTTGACGGCAGAAACCTCGACCAGTGGGTCTCGGCCAAGGACCAGTCGCCCGCAAAATGGACGGTCGCGGATGGCGTAGTCACCGTGAACAAAGCGGCCGGCGATATCGAGACCCGACGGGCATTCCGGAGTTACCAGCTTCATATCGAGTGGAGGGTTCCCGCGAACGTGACCGGCAGCGGCCAGGCGCGGGGCAACAGCGGCGTCTTTCTCGCCTCCACCGCCACCGATGCGGGTGGATACGAGTTGCAGGTCCTCGATTCCTACCAGAACGAGACCTATGTCAACGGCATGGCGGGGAGTATCTACAAGCAGAGCATCCCGCTCGTAAACCCTGGCCGCAAGCCGGGCGAGTGGCAGACCTATGACGTGGCGTGGACTGCGCCCAACTTCCAGGATGATGGATCGCTGAAGACTCCTGCCTACGTCACGGTCTTTTTCAACGGCGTCCTGGTCCAGAACCATTTTGAGCTGAAAGGCGAGACGCGATACAAAGGCCTGCCGTCTTATAAGGCTCACGGCCCGGCGCCCATCAAGCTGCAGGCACACGGCGATCCCAGCCCGCCGATCAGCTTTCGCAATATCTGGGTGAGGGAGATCCCGTAAGAGGGTCGAGAAATCCGGCGGCCACTCGCCCGCTGTCGAGGACTAACCCGCGTCCTCCTCCGGTCTCGATCCCCCCGGACGAGTCCTTTTGCTTACCCGGGACCGGCCGAATCGTGCCCCGCCGATTCGCGCCTCCTCTTCCTTCTGTCGCAAAGAACGGCCTTTTAATACACTGGATTCGAGTGATGGAAACAAGCCAACAGGCAGGCCAGGCCCCGAACTTGTCGTTGTTGAACACAAGGATTTGTGATCTTGGCCTCGCCATCGCAGGATCGGCGGTCGAGAAATTTGTGCTGCAGCTCTATCGCGAGCTGGAGCAGAAGAAGATCCTGAAGTTCCGGCCGCCGTGTTATCTGACGGACGAATGGGGGTGCCCTTCGGGCGAGCCGACCATCGGAATCCCGTTTTACCTGGCGCGGCAGGATCTGGCGCAGATTGAAAAAGAGAACAATGATCTTGAGACTCCCCGCGAGATCATGATGTACCTGCGTCACGAGGCGGGACACGCCTTCAACTATGCCTACAAGCTGCATCGGACGCCGGAGTGGAAGCATGTCTTCGGGCCCTACCGGCGCCCTTACCGCGAAAATTATCGCCCCATCCTCTTCTCGAAGGATTATGTTCGCTATTTACCGGGATGGTATGCGCAGAAACATCCTGATGAAGACTTCGCCGAGACCTTCGCGGTGTGGATCACACCGCGTTCGGGTTGGCGCAGGAAATACCGGGATTGGGGCGCGATGGCCAAACTGAAATACATGGACCGCATTGCCCGCGCATTGGGAAACGCCGAACCGGTCCGCAAGCGGGCCGAACCCGACATCACCACCGCGCAGATGGAGATGACGGTGGGGGAGTTCTATCGCAACTCAAGCGAGCAGGTTCCGCTGCTGGCTGCCACGCAGGACGGAGACCTGGCGGCGGTGTTTCACACCTCTCCCAAGAGCCGCCACGCCCGGCCTGCGCAGGAATTTCTCGAGAAGCATCGAAAGACCATCGTGGACCAGATAGCCCGCTGGACGGCGATCGAGCGGCCGGTGGTCCGGCGGTTCATGCAATCGCTCGAAAGGCGGAGCGCGGAACTAGGATTGAAAATCGACGGCAGGAAGGAAGCCGAGTACCTGTCTGAAGTCACGGTGTTTGCGACTACGCTGGTCATGAACCACCTGGCGCGGTCGAAAGCCTTTCAGGCGTAGGAGCAGGTGAATGGGCGGCAAACTGAAAGTCGCGGTGCTGTACGACGGCTGGGGCGAGGAAAGCGCACCCCCGGCGGAGGCGGCCCAAGCCAGCCGCAAGCGTAAACAAAAGGAAGACCGGGAGGAAATTTTCGAGGCCCTCGAAAAACTCGGGCACGAACCCTCGTATTACGTTCTCGATGGGCGGCCGCAGACTTTGCACGGCTTGGGGAAATGCGGCTTCGATCTGGTGTTCAATCTCACCGAGTCCTACCAGGGTGACGACACCAAGGAAATGAACGTCGCCGCTTACATGGAACTGCTGGGCCTTCCCTACACCGGCGCCGGCCCCCACGCGTATTTTCTTGCCCAGGACAAGGCGACCGCCAAGAAGATGTTCGCCTTCCATGGCATCCGCACGCCGTTCTTTGCGACCGCCTACCGCGGCAACATCGACCACGCGCACGACGTGAAGTTCCCGCTCATTGTGAAACCGCAGCTCGAGGACGGCTCGATCGGGATCGATGCGGCGGCGGTCGTGACCGGCGTGAAAGAGCTCATGGAGCGCATGGAATACGTGCAGAACGAATTCGATTCTCCCGCCTTGATCGAAGAGTACATAGAAGGCCGCGAAATTTATTCGGCCATTCTCGGGAGCCACGAACAGACGGAAGTGCTGCCGCTGGTCGAACTGGACCTTTCGAAGTTACCCGACGGAACGCCTAAGATCGCCAGCCGTGATGTGAAATTCGAGACCAATTCGAAAGCCTACCGCTTGACCAAATCGAAAATTGCCGACGACCTGGACGAGACCGCGGCGGAGAAGCTGTCGGCGACAGCGCTGGCCGCCTATCGGGCGGTGAAATTGCGGGACTATGGGCGCATCGACATGCGGCTCACCTCCGAGGGCGAAGTCTACGTAATCGAAGCCAACCCAAACCCGTGGCTGTCGAGCAAACAGGAGTTTGTCATGGCCGCAAAGAGGTCAGGCCGCTCCTACACGCAACTCATCGGAGAGATCGTTCAAATGGCCCTTGAGCGGCGCCCGGACGCGCGAGCATTCCGCGCTTAGTTGCATGGCTTCCCCGTCCTTTCCAAGCGAAATCTGACGCTTTCTTTCGAGCGACACAGGTTCCCTATTTGTTTCCTTCGGCCGCGCGACGCGAAGGTAGAGCCAGAGCCGCCCCGGTGAATCAATCCGGTTGGGACTCGTTAGGGTCTGTGATTCGCCGATTCCCCACCGTCGCCGGGAGCCCGGCAGACGTTCTCGTTCTCCTGTGCCGGACACGGTCGCGAGAATTCGCGCCTCGTTCCTCGTTCGGGAGACTTTCAAATTCTCGAGAGTTCCGGCTCAATCCCCCGGGGAGCTACTTGTCCCCAAAAATCGCTTCGGCTTCGATTTCCACCAACATCTCCGGCGACACCAGGCGACTGATACCGATCATCGAGGTCGCGGGACGAACTTCGCCAAAAAATTCCCCGTGCGCTTTGCCGACTTTTTCCCAGTCGGCGATGTTGGTCACGTAGATGCGTGTGCGCACAACGTCGTTCAAAGTCGCGCCGGCCCGGTTCAGTGCCGATTCAATATTCTTCAGCGTCTGGATTGCCTGCCCGTATGCGTCTCCGGGCGCGACGATTTTGCCGTCGGGACCGGTGGCAGTGGTTCCGGAAATATAAAGGTTGTGGCCGACCCGCACTGCCCGCGAGTAACCGACAATCGGCTCCCACGGCGTGCCGCTTGAAAAATTTTTGCGCTCCATAGAGGTTATGTCCGAATGACTGCCGTCGAATTGCCGCTCAGACATTTTAGCGGAACACCCCCTGTGCGAAGGATTCGGGATGATTCGCGGCGAACTGTTAGCAGCCACTCGGCAAGAGTGACAACAGCAAGAACGTTTTTTCGTCTCGCGGGTTTTACCTTACGGCAACCGACCGATCCATGTGACGGAAGTTGCTTGATTTCGCCGGGTGAATCCGGTATGTAACGCAAACAGGCCGTTGGTAGCGGCTTTGGGAGCATCCAAAAAAATTTTGGGGAGCATCCAAAAAATTGGGGGGAAAGCACCAATGATCCCGGACGACCATCCACTGGAACGGCTTTTCATGGAAATGGTAGGGCGCGCCTATGCGCGTGAGATCGGAATCCGCGACCCGGAAGTTGTCGTGTACGTCGCGCACCTGCTCGCCGAGTTCTGCAGCGTCGAGGAGCTCTTCAAAATTCGCAACGCCCGCGGCAAGCCGCTGACCGACGTTGGCGAGATGCTGCTGGAGTCCAATCCGGTGTTCGGTCCGGCGCCCTCGTTCGACCGCGAGCGCCAGGTGCGCAAGCACATCGGCGACTATACGTTGTTCTTTACCGGCATGTTTCCTGAGAGCATCAATCATCTCCGTCTGCGACGGGATCGTCTGGAGAGTTTCATCGACTGGATGAAAGCCGGCAAGGAAAGCTATTACATTGTTTCGAAGTTCAACATCTTCGAATACACGGAAGTAGCGCCGCTGTTTGAACGTCTCTCCGACCACTTCGAGCAGTGCGTGTACGGGCTGAATTGCGTGAAGAACGAATTGCAGGAGATGCAGCATCCCATCGTACGCCGCGCGAACGAACTGTTGATGTGATCCAGCTGAGCGTGACCCACGCGCCTGCCCTCCGTTACCATAGTGGAATGCCGGCCGGTGCTGGTTCGCAAGAATGGAGTTCCCTGCGTTACGAGCAGAACGCCCGTTTCGTTTCGGATTTGGGCGAAGCCGTAGTGCGATTGCTGAATCCTCGGCCGGGCGAGCGCATTCTCGATCTCGGCTGTGGAGATGGCGTGCTCACCAGGAAGATTTCGGGCACGGGCGCGAAGGTGTTGGGCATCGATGGCTCGGCCGATATGATCGCCGCCGCCCGCAGAAACGGAGTCGACGCCGCCGTCGCGGATGCTCGCAGGCTTGATTTCGAAGCCGAGTTCGAGGCCGTCTTCTCCAATGCTGCGCTGCACTGGGTGAAGCAAGGTGCCGATCTCGCCATCGATAGCGTCTACCGGGCGCTCAAGCCCGGAGGCCGCTTCGTCGGGGAGATGGGAGGACACGGCAACGTGGCGGCCATCTCGGTCGCGCTTTTTGCGGCGCTCGAAAATTACGGCGTGGCGGACTCGACCGCTCTCAATCCCTGGTACTTTCCTTCGGTGAACGAGTACCGGGAGAAGCTTGAGGGCCGCGGCTTTCAGGTTGAGTACATCGAGCTGATCCCGCGCCCGACCCCCTTGCCCACCGGGATGCGCGGTTGGCTCGAAACATTTGCCATGGCCTTCACCCAGGTCTTACCGGCAGAAAAGCGTGCGGCTTTCCTGGACGAGGTCACCCGAAGACTGCGGCCAATGTTGTGCGACTCGGACGGGCAATGGACGGCCGATTACGTCCGCCTCCGATTTCTGTCGGCCAAACCTGAGTAAATTTAGATTGGTAACTGAAGAATCGAGTCCGAAGGGCGCACCTTCGTTAACGCCTGCTCCAGCTCGGAAAATCCGTCAACCTGAAATAGGGGGGAAGCGACAGGTTAGTTCTCAAGTGTCTAGTTCTCGCGCGAGTTGCCGCCTCTAGGAACCGCGGTCATGTTCGAGGCTCCGCTTGCGGGATTCTGCGGTTGCTGAGGCGCGTACTTCGAGGCGCACTTGGCCTGAATCTGTTTCGCATAGAAAACACCGTCCCGGCCGAACGTCCCTTCCGCTAATGCCTGCGCATTGTCTTTAAACGTGTCAGGCGGCGGCTCCGTACTCGTGTACACAACATTGAGCATCTGATCGTTTTCGACCAGAGTGAAGTTCATGTTGGTCCCGGTGTGCTTGATCGATCCCGGCCGCACGTTTCCCGCTACCCGCAAGCGCTTGGAATAGGCGCTGCCGCCCATTCCGTGCAGTTCCTTGATGGTAACGTAGTAGCTCTTGCTCTCCTGGACACCCGTGTAAGCGAGATAACCGAGCGCGAGCAGGATGATTACCATGGCGCTGCCGAATTTGAGAAATTTGGCTGTTTGCGGGGACATCTATTGAAACTCTACTCGCGCCAGATAACCGGGTCAAGCCCGTGAACAAAGCCAAACCGACTGGGAATTCCACACAACCTGGCTTGAACATTGCCTGGGACGCCGGGCGATCGTGAGTTTCTGCCCCGCAGCCGGCAAAGCTGCCCGGAAACCCCGGGGTAGAGCCTTCGCCGGCTGCAGCCGGTCTGACGGACGCCCGGGCCGGTCCGCTAAAATTAACAAGTGATGGTCCATCCCTGGCACGACGTAACTCCCGGCAGCAGATTGCCCCAGGAATTCAACAGCGTCATTGAGATTCCATTCGGCTCGAATGTGAAATACGAACTGGATAAAGCCAGCGGTCTCATCAAGCTCGACCGCGTGCTCTATTCGGCGGTGTACTACCCGGCGAATTACGGGTTCATCCCGCAGACGCTCGCCGAAGACGACGATCCGCTCGACGTGCTTGTTCTGTGCCAGGAGGCGGTTGTTCCCCTTACCATTCTTTACGCGCGCGCGATCGGCTTGATGACCATGGTCGATGCAGGAAAAAAAGACCACAAGATCATCGCGGTCGCTACCCAAGACCCCGAGTTCAACAGCTATGGGGAAGCCAACCAGATGCCCCCTCACCGCTTGCTGATGCTGCGACGATTTTTTCAGGACTATAAGCAACTCGAGGGCAAGGCAGTCGAGGTCGACGAAATCCACTCCCCTCAACAGGCCTATCCGATCATCAACGACGCGCTCCACCGATACAGCGAAGAGCGCCGAAGAGGATTTCCCACGGCTGTGTGAGATTCCTCCGGGGGGCAGAAAATCTCGTAATCGCGAGCAATACGTGGGTCTCCCTTCTTCAACTTCTTGCACCTTCGTGTTTCTCGGGCCGGACGCGGGATCAGGTTGTCGCCGGTCCAGGCGGCGAAGGGCAGCCATTGCCCCCTGCGCCCGGGTCCTCGAGGACGGCGGGGAGAAGGCGTGCTCTATCGGAATGTCCTGCCGAACTTCCTGCGATCGTCCCACAACCGCAGGCGCATGCCTTTGACCCCGGGGCGCCCTCGAGACGCAACGGCGGGGCTCCGTCTTTGGCTCCGCGAGCCCTCTCGATGCCGCTTCTCTTTCTAGTACCATATCTGTATTGATGAAGCGCATCGCGATTCTGGGGTCGACAGGGAGCATCGGCCGCAGCACCCTGAGTGTCGTCGAATCCTTTCCGGACCGCTTTCAAGTGGTCGCGCTGGCGGCCGGCCGCAATCTCGAACTGGCGTTGGAACAGGCCCAACGCTGGCGCCCGCGCGTCATGTCGGTCGCCTGCGAGCAGGGCGCCCAGGACCTCAAGGCAAAACTAAGATCCGCCGGGATCAGCGGCGTCGAAGTGACCCACGCTCCCGGGGGAAATGTGCGCGTCGCCACCCATCCCGAGGTGGATTTCCTGGTCAGCGCGATTGTCGGAGTTGCCGGCCTTGAAGCCACGTACGAAGCTGTGCGCGCCGGCAAGACCGTAGGCCTGGCAAACAAGGAATGTCTCGTCGCCGCTGGCGAGCTCATCACCGCCGAGGCCCGCCGCCAGGGGAAACCGCTGCTTCCGATCGATAGCGAGCACAACGCCGTTCACCAGTGTCTGCGCGGCGGAGGCCGGGAAGAAGTCCGCCGCATCTGGCTGACGGCTTCGGGCGGTCCTTTCCTCGATACGCCGAAATCGAAGTTTGCCGAAATTACCGTTCAGCAGGCGCTCAACCATCCCACCTGGAAGATGGGCAACCGCATCACCATCGATTCGGCTACCCTGATGAACAAAGGTTTTGAAGTGATCGAGGCCTGCCGCTTGTTTGACGTTGCCCCCGAACAGGTCTCGGTCATTGTTCATCCCCAGTCGACGATTCATTCGCTCGTCGAATTTGTCGATGGCAGCATTCTTGCCCAGCTGTCAGTCACCGACATGCGGCTGCCGATCCTGTACGCATTGACCTATCCGGAGCGCATCCCTTCCGAGTTGAACCTGCGCCTGGGCGACTTGCGTCATCTCGATTTCAGCCCTCCGGACATGGAGAAATTCCCTTGTTTGCGCCTCGCCTATGAAGCCGTCCGCGCGGGAGGCGCGAAAACCGTGGCGCTGAACGCCGCGGACGAGGTTGCAGTTTCGGCTTTCCTTGAGGGAAGCATCGGCTTCGACGAGATCCCGGCCCTGATCGGGCAAATAGTTAGTGAAACGCCGGCGGGCAAATTGGAATCTATTAAGGAAGTGGTAGCAGTGGACCACAAGGCCCGGGCGGCCGCCCGGGACCAAATCGGGGCCCGGACCCGAGACCGCAAAACGGCCGCGGGCGCCGGGATACGAGATCACTAACGCTAATAATATGAGTCTTTTTCATTCAATTTTTACTTCGCTTTTCTATTTCGTCCTCGTCATCGGAGTCATGGTGGTGGTCCACGAGTTTGGCCACTACGCAGTGGCCAAGCTGCTCGGCGTGCGCGTGGAGCAGTTCGCCATCGGTTTTGGCAAACGCCTGTTCGGGTTCCGCAAAGGGGATACCGATTACCGGGTCAATGCGCTTCCGTTCGGCGGCTACGTCAAAATGGCCGGGGAAAATCCGCTGGATGAGCGCTCGGGTGATTCCGGCGAATTTCTCTCCCATCCCCGCTGGCACCGTTTTCTGATCGCAATCGCCGGCCCGGTGATGAACATTCTGCTCGCCGTAGGCCTGTTGACCGGCGTCTACATGGTCCATTACGAGCACCCGGCATTTCTCGATCAGCCGGCGGTTGTCGGGTGGGTCGAGCACGGCTCTCCCGCAGAGAAACAGGGCATTCGGCCCGGTGACCGCATCGTCCAGATTGATGGCGTCCAACACCCCACCTGGGAACAGGTGCAGGTGAGGCAACTGCTCAATACCAATCAGCCTCTGGGGTTTGCCATCGAGCGTGACGACCAGCTGATTCAGGGTTCGATTGTTCCCGCGGCAACGGGCTCGGAGGGGGGCTCGGCAGGCTGGTTCCCGGTTGAGCCGGTGATTATCGGCGACCTCGAAGCCGGCATGCCCGCCGCACGGGCCGGTTTGCAGCCCGGCGACAAGATCATCTCCCTGGACGGGCAGACCGTCCCTTCGATTCAGGCGATGATCGAACGCCTGCAACAGACGAAGAGTAAACCGGTCGAAGTGGTGGTGGAACGGGGAGGAAAGCAGGTGAGCGTTTCTCTGGCCCCCGTATTGGCGGGCGCTCCGGGAACCGCCGACAAGCATTACCGCCTCGGCTTCAAGAATTCCTACGAGACGGCGGTGGCTAAGCTCCCGCTCGCCGACGCATTCCACCGCTCGATTCAGGACAACAAACGCTACTCACTGGTTCTGCTCGAACTGCTCGGGAAACTGGTTCAGCACAAGGCATCCCTGAACACGGTCTCCGGTCCTATTGGAATCGCGCAGGAAACGGGCGCGGCGGCGCAAGAAAAGGGCTGGATCCCGCTGCTCGCGCTTTCATCCGCCATCAGTCTGAACCTCGGAATCTTTAACCTGCTGCCGATTCCGATTATGGATGGCGGCGTCATCCTGCTGCTCTTTATCGAGGGGCTCATGCGCCGCGACATCAGCATGAAGATCAAGGAGCGCATTTACCAGGCCGCATTCGTCTTCCTGGTGCTGTTCGCCGCCCTCGTGGTCTATAACGACATCGCAAAGACAATTTCCCAGAGGCTGCCGTAGAACCGCCTCCCATCGTCCGGGTTGCCGCCGCTTGAATTGAGCACCCATCAACCCGGGGTCCCTTGCCTGCGGGCCATCCTCGAGGACCCATGTCTCTCACGCGGAAGGGGAAAAGGAACGCTTCAGCCGGCGGCGGCAAGCTGACGGCTTATAGCCGACCTGCTAAACTGAACTTTCCCCATGGCCTTAATACCGCGCCGTAACACTGTAACTTCAATCATCGGGAATGTCCGCGTCGGTTCGGATGCACCGGTCGTGGTGCAGTCCATGACCAATACCGACACTGCCGACGTATCTTCAACCGTCGAGCAGGTTGCCGCGCTTCACCGCGCCGGGTCCGAGCTGGTGAGAGTAACCGTGAACAACCAGGACGCCGCGGCGGCCCTTCCTCACATTGTCGAGCAGCTCGACCGGCAAGGAATCCGTGTCCCCATCATCGGCGACTTCCACTACAACGGACACATTCTGCTCAAGCAGTATCCGGCGTGCGCGCAGGCGCTCGCCAAGTACCGCATCAATCCCGGTAACGTGAGCGTCGGGCGCAAGGACGACGCCAACTTCCGCACCATGGTTGAAGTCGCGGTCGAAAATCAGAAGCCGGTGCGCATCGGAGTCAATTGGGGATCGCTCGACCAGGCGCTGCTCACGCGCATGATGGACGAGAATTCGCGTTCGGACAACCCGAAAGATGCGCGCGACGTCACGATGGAGGCGATGGTGGCAAGCGCTCTCCATTCGGCGGCGGCGGCCGAGAGATATGGCTTGCGTCCCGACCAGATCATTCTCAGCGCAAAGGTCAGCGGCGTTCAGGACCTGATTGACGTCTACCGCTCGTTGGCGCGGCGCTGCCATTATCCGCTCCATCTGGGGCTCACCGAGGCGGGAATGGGCGCCAAGGGTATTGTCGCCTCGACCGCCGGCCTTTCCGTCCTTCTGCAGGAGGGGCTCGGCGATACCATCCGCGTTTCTCTGACGCCTGCCCCGGGCGGCGACCGCGCCGAAGAAGTGCGCGTCGCCCAGCAGATTCTTCAATCTCTCGGCATTCGCAGCTTTACGCCGCAAGTTACAGCTTGCCCAGGCTGCGGACGCACCACCAGCCACTTCTTCCAGGAAATGGCCGAACAGATCGAGTCCTATTTGCGCCAGCAAATGCCGCTCTGGAAGCAGCGCTACTCGGGCGTCGAAGAGATGAAGGTCGCGGTCATGGGGTGCGTAGTAAACGGTCCCGGCGAATCCAAGCACGCCAACCTCGGCATCTCCCTGCCGGGCACCTTCGAAGAACCGAAAGCGCCCGTGTATGTAGACGGCCGCTTGCTCACTACCCTCCGCGGAGAGAAGATCGTCGAAGAATTTATCCGTATCCTTGACGATTACGTCGACTCGCACTACGCAGGCAAAGCGGATCTCGCGGTCCGGATTTAATTAAGGGTATTCGTGTCGGTACGGCGCGTCCAAGACTGGCCGGATGTCATTGGCCATCCAGCTTACAACTTATAAGGAGAACTGGAACCGGCCGACCCAGCCTGCGAAGGGAATGACCGCGGAAACACGCGCCAGGAAAGGCAGGAAACGAGCCGGCTCAGGTACCGCCGCTCTCTCCGGCCCACCCGGGCCGTACAAAGAACCTTCATCGAGGAGCTCGGCATTGGCGAGCGCTCATGTTTCAGCCTATAAGCGTTAGCCTGCAAGCCACGCGTCTGGTCCCGGGGAACTCGAGAAACGAGTCATGCAGCTGCTTTTTGCTGCGCCCGGTAGCGTGCCCAGCGAGCCTTTTGTGCGGCAGCAATTCTGCGGCGTCCGGCAACCGACAACGGCTTTCTTTTCCCAGTCACTGCTTTCGCTCTCGCGGTGGAGCCGGCCCGCTTCTTTCTTGCCGCCCACCTGGCACGCTGTGCGTCGGAAATACGCTTGCGGGCTTCCACTGACAGCGAACCACGACGGCGCTTTCCTCCGGTCGCTGCATGATTATGTCCAGCCAGCCCTTCAATGACTGAAATCGCATGGTTTAACCTTTCCACCTGCGCCACCGCGTGCTTTCTCTCGTCTCGCAATTGTTGGAGAGCGGAGTTAAGATTCGCCATATTTCCCCCAGAGGGTGAGTAACTGAGTAACAATTCAGGATTGTATTTCCGGGAAGCTATTCCGGCTACTGTATTTTTAGACAGGAGCTCGGAAAAACCCGGCCGCTAACTATCTTACTCTTCCTCTTCAGCGCCTGCTTGCTTCGATGGGGGTAAATCTAACTGAAGGGGCGGCTTGCCATGGTCTCGCAATTGTTGATTAAGGCTCGGAATGTCGGACTTTGTAAGCTGATTCCACCCCGCCAGAAGAGGCCTTAGTTGACCTTCCATTTTCTCAAAAGCTTGCTCTTGCGCCACCGTGGGCGCAGCGTCGGCCTGTTCCACACCTTTGTACAGCGTAGTTAGAGTTTGGTTTACATTGGTGAGACCGGGCTGCTTCGTTTTCTTTTCGCCTTCCAGTAACTCAGCAACTCTGCCGTCCAATTTCGAGAGAGCCTCCTTCCATGAGGTGTCCGCCGCCTCGATCTTGGCTAGCTGTTCCCGGACGGAGCGCGCCGCGAACACCGCGGCCGAACTCTCGCTGATCGCCGATCGAAGCTTCATCTCCAAATCCAACTGCTTCTCGAGGTCCGCGGTCGAGGCCTTCACCCGGGGATCCATCTTAACGAGGAGCGGCGTCGTTTCCGTGTGGCCGGCAGCCGATAAACGAATGGAATACGTTCCCGGTAAGACCAGGGGTCCAATCGGGTAGCGCGGGGTGTCATAGGGAACCGCGGCAATGGGATATTCATGACTGACCGATTGCGGCGGAGCATAACGCAGGTCCCACACCCAGCGATGCATGCCGGGGCCAGCCGGCAGAGTGCGCTGCGGGCGCAGCCAATAAACGGGTATTAACTGCTTCTCTAACTGCTCTGGCGACTGCTCTGGCGCATCGGTGCTCGAAAAGCGTCGTACCAATTGGCCCCGGGCAGTCAGGATCTCCAGTGTCACAGGTCCAGAGAGTCCCGAGGGTAAGACATAGTCGATCATGGCTCCATCCGGAGGGTTCTCTCCAGCCGGCTCGTCGGAAGGCAGGGGGGTGTCCGTATTGGTGCTTCGCCTCACCCGATACGCCGCAGACGTCGCGAACAAATGCGTCGCAGGGCTCGCGGTGTTCGCGATCGAGGTAAGCTGGCGCAGCGGCGTAATGTTGTCCAGCACCCAGAACGAGCGTCCGTGGGTGGCAACAATCAAATCATCGTCATGCTGCAACAGATCGCGCATGGAGGTGTGCGGCAAATTGAGCGCGAGAGACTCCCAGCGACCGCCGTCGTTGAAGGAAACCCAAACTGAGGTTTCCGTCCCCGCAAACAGCAGGCCCTTGCGCACCGCATCCTCACGCACGCTATTCACAGCGGAATCTTCAGGCAGGCCGTCTGCAATCCGCTGCCAGGTCTTGCCGCCATCGTGGGTACGATAGATGTAAGGGCGCCGGTCATTGATGCGAAAACGGCTCACGGAGATATACGCGGTATCCTCATCAAAATGGGAAGCGCTGATTTGAGTAACTTTGCTCCACGGGACCAATTCCGGCGGAGTTATGTTCGTCCAGTTTTTGCCGCCGTTACGGGTGATCCAGAGCAGGCCGTCGTCGGTGCCCGCCCAGATCGTATTTACCTGGTGAAAGGAGGGGGCGAGTGAGTAGATTGTACCGCGCTGGCCTGCAGCTCTGGCATTCAGTTTTTCCTGGTCGCCTATGCTCGCCGGCACTCCTGGATGCTCGCGGGTCAGGTCCGGACTAATCGTCTGCCACGACCGCCCGCCGTCGGTGGTTTCGAACAATACATTCGTCGCGTAATACAAGAGATGGGGGTCCACCGGCGAGAACAGGATGGGCTCGGTCCGGTCTACACGATAGTCGCCGCGGATCGGAATGGGGGTAACGTTCTCAACCTGTCCGCTGCTCCAATGGAACCGCGAGACTTCATTGCGGCCTGCACCGTATACGACGTCGGGATCCAGCGGATCCGGGGCAACGTAGCCGTACTCGATGACTCCCACGGGACGCCAATCGCGAAAGGTAATCCGGCCGTCATTCCCGCGGCTCAGAATGCAAACCGAACCGCTTTCCTGTTGCCCGGCGCAGACCCGGTAAGGGAAGGTGTTGGTAGCGCTCACGTGATAGAGCTGCGCGGTCGGTTGGTTGTACCAGGAGCTCCAGGTCTCGCCGCCGTTCACCGTCACCACGGCGCCCTGGTCCGACACCAGAAGAATGATCTTGGGGTTCTCGGGATTGATCCAAAGATTCTGATAGTCGTCGCCACCCGGTGCGCCCCGCAGCGAAGTCCACGTCTTTCCGCCATCGGTTGACCGCACCGTAACGATGCTCGCGACATAGACCACGTCAGGGTTCTTGGGATCAACTTTGGGCATCGACAAATCGCCGCCGCCGATCTTCATCGCCGGTCGCGGGTCCTCCGTAATCCGCGTCCAGCTCTCCCCGTGATCGTCGGAACGGTAGAATCCGACTCCCCGGCCAGTGCCATAACCATTGGGCTCGGTCGTCGAGACGGTTGCGTAGAGGCGACTCGGTTCGCTCGGCGCAATGGCAGTGTTGATCTGCACCAGGTTATCGGGCAGTCCGGTGGTCAGTTTGCGCCAGGTATTGCCGCCGTCGGTCGATTTGAAAAGTCCGCCGGCGGTTCCTTCAAACGAATTGTTGTCTTCCCAGGGCCCGAGACGAGATTGCCATAGCGACGCGTAGACAACGTCGGGATGGGATGGATCGATCGCGACGTCGGAACCGCCGGTGTTTTCGTCCTTATACAGAACCTTCTGCCAGGTAGCCCCGCCGTCGCCCGAGCGAAAAATTCCCCGTTCCTGGTTTGGACCGTAAGGGTGACCGAGCACGGCGGCAAAGACGCGGTTGGGATCGCGCGGATCGACAGCCAGGGCGGGGATTTGCTGCCCCTCGCTCAGCCCGAGGTGAGTCCACGTCTTTCCTCCATCAACGGATTTGTAGATTCCGTCTCCCACCGACAGGTCCGGGCGTTGCAATCCTTCGCCCGTGGCGGCGTAGACGATCTCCGGATCCGAGGGGGCAACCGCAATGGCGCCGATCGATTGCGTAGGTTGCGAGTCGAAAATTGCATTCCATGTGCGCCCGTAGTCGTCCGATTTCCAGACTCCGCCATTGACAGCGCCGATGTAAAAAACGTTGGGCTGGGTCGGCACACCCGCTGCGGCGCGCGTTCTTCCGCCGCGAAATGGCCCAATCAGGCGCCATCGCATCTCCTGATACAAACTTCTTGGATCCTGCTGTGCAACGCTGGTGGGGATAAAGACAAGCACAAACATGCAAACGAGGGTGATTGGAAAAAGAAACCGTCGAGTCACAGGCTCCCCCTTGCTTTTCCGGGAAATAGGAACAATATACCCAAGCGCCCCGGTTTTGTTGACCTGGGGCCGCTCTCCCTCCTAAAATCAATATGCTGCTAATTTTTCTTCCTCTTGCTGCCCCCTCGTTCAATGGCAGGACAGCTGACTCTGGATCAGCATATCGGGGTTCGAATCCCTGGGGGGCAGCCAAATGTTTTCAAGCACTTACGGTCCTCCTCCTGTTTCCCAAGTGGTAACTGGCAATATCCAGCTGGCAACATTTAATTCGCGAACACGTCGGAACACGCAGCAATGTCCAGATCTCCAGCGGAAATGGGCATCGGGACTGAAGCCGGCCGCCTCTCATGCGCGGCTCGCAGTCTGTAGGCACTTGCGGATCAAAGGGGGCCCGTTTGACGGATTGGCTGATCTGTAAGAAACAGATCACGTGAAGGACAAAAAAAGAGCGAAACTCCCACGCGGACTCCGCTGGCATGCCGAGTCCCGGTTCATCTGGTTCACCTGGTACGACGACCGGGGTCGGCAACGCAAGAAGTCCACCGAGAGCAGCGATCCGGAGAAAGCCCTGCCATTCAAGATCCGTTTCCTCAAGGAGCGGGAAGACCGACAGGAGGCCATGCCAGCCAAGCCGGATGCGGAAACCCCCGACATGGGCAACATGCCTCTCGAGCGCGCTGCGCGGCTGTACTTCGAATGGAAGCTGGCCAACAATTCCCGGGAAACGGTGGCCCGCGAGCAACGGCTGTTCAAGAACGTCATTCAGTTCTTTGGTACCAATGCTCCGGTCCGTTCCATCCGGCTGCACAAGATCCGCGAGTACCAAAAAGACCGCCGCTGCTCCGCTGCTCCTGCTCCTGCCGAACCTCCTCCATATCCAAAGCAGCAGCCGACGCGTTATGTGCGCTCATCAAATCGGTCCTCATTGGCCCCAGGTTGGGCGGACCGACTGACGTTAGCAGGAAGGGTCAAGGTAAGTCATTCAGGCTTGCCGCAAACTCACCGCGAACTCGACCACCTTCACGTAGTGTTCGTCCTGCAACTGGACTTGAGTGGACGCCTGGAAGACCGCCTGCAAGATGCGGGGTCGCAAGGACACCACTAGAGATAGAGATACGGCCACGCTCTCGAGGACCAAACTCCTGGCTGGCTGGGTCCAACGCTTGAGGCGCCTCCCTGCTCGTCTATCTACCCGAATTGGCCGGTGAGCCAAGCGGGACAGCTGCAGCCATCATCCAGCAGGGACATGACGTTCGGCTGCTCGCTCGCCAGTTGTTCCCCGGCGCTGTTGAGACTAACGGTGGAGGATCGCTGGAACGAGCCATCCGCATCACAATCGGTGGCTTGCACATATAACCCTTGCGATTGCTGGGGAGACTTGTGGCCTCCCACCGCACGGCGAGCGTTTCGAACGAAGAGAAGAGACACCGAAACAGGTCATACCACAGGCTGGCGGGGGCGTGGCCCGTAGGTCCACCAGTGAATTGCCGGAGAGCATGTCAACGGGCTGGATGGCGCTCCACTGGCCGTTTTTCAGGCATATTCTGTGCTAGACTCTATACACTAGGCTTCAATAATACTGCCGTTCCCGAAATGTTTTCAACCCACTCCTGCCTCATGGGGCGGGCTCCGTGGCCACTCTCGCCGCCTACTATGACCCAATCGATGCCGGAAAGGCTGAAGTCTCCGAGATCTTCACGGAGGGCTCCATCGACAAAACCTTCATCGGCGTTGGAGTGGCTTGCAGATGAGCTATTCGCGGCCGACCATAACGCTTGTCCTCAACGCTCACTCCCCACCATATGTGATTATACGCTGCCGCGAAGTTGAGCTTGGTAGACAACAAATGATACAGACGGTCCGCGCGCTTGGTAAGGACTTGGTACGTGTGCCAGTTTGCCTGAACCATGACTGCCACTACTTCAGCTATATAGGCCTCCGGCACCTCCACCTCAAAAAGATCGCTCATGCTGTTGACAAAACCGTACGTGGACCGGACCACCGGAACGGTCCGGCGAGCTTTTCTGGGACTAGTCGGAGATCACAGCCCTGCTCATAAGGATGTCCGGGCACGCTCCGGACTCGCTCGGCGAAAGTTTCGGCATAGCATTGGTCTACTAGTTACCTCCACCATGCGGGCTACTATCAACAGCCGCCTCTCCGCTTGGTGGTTCAGCCTCGCCTGTGCCTGGTGGGTGAACGATAAACCACCATCTTCCATCTTGCTTGTACCAAACATCAATACCTAAGCCACCGCCAACCGAGGAGTGACGTACACCCGCCATCTCCATTGCCCCACCGGGGGTCGTATAACTCATCACAACTGTCGTTCCGTCTCCCCCGTCCCCGTAGACATGGAGCACATGATTGTATTGATGGTTGACCAGATTCCTGCGTATCCCGGACTGTAGTTCGTCCATTAGCTCAGTCTTGCTGCGAAGGCGATCTGAAACGTGAACGATGCCGTCTGCATCATGCCACTTGATCCAAGTCGCAGACCAGCCAGCGTCTTGCCCGACGTTCGAAAAACAATTAACCTTCTCTTCTTCCAGCGCCATCAGTTCCGCACGCACTCGCTTGGCCGCCTCCTCAGTAGGTTCCTTCGAACGTTTGGTCACATCCCCGGTAGACTCTTGCGCGATCACAGAGCCACAAACGCACACTACCAACAGCACCAGAAGGCCAACTCTTCGCATACCCTGCTCCCCCTTGACAAGATTGTAAGCCCAATCAGATAGCACATATTACACCGACATAAGTCGATATACACTTGGGCGCGTAACGCTCCCAGGTTACACCCCAAGGCGCCAGACTAAACGACCTGGCGCAATGGAGTCAGAACACCCATAAGAGTACAACAATGACGTTAGTAAGCGGGACGCGTATTCATAAGTACTAACACCCACTGGCCATCCAGCTTAGTCCAGATATCTATACAATACTCTTTGAAGTCAGACCGACGGCCGTTTGTCTCACTGGTTCCGTTTGCAAGGTAGGTCACCACCGCCGTGGTTCCGTCTCCCGGTTTACCGCCAACCGTTGCAGTATAAACATTCGTTACTTTATTAGTTTGATCGAAAGCCACAAACTTCCGCGTTCCGGATCGTATTTCCTCCACGACCGACGCTTTGCTTCTTCGGCGAGGCCCACCACCAAAGCTTGTAATGTCAAGGTCTTCGGCCGCATAGTGCTTCTGAAGCCAATCTGCGCAACTGTTGTTGGCGGTCGCGGTACTGAGAAAGCATTGGATCTTCTCATGTTCTAATTGCAGAACCTCTTTGGTGACTGATTCCGCTATAGGCCCAGTCGCTTCCTGTGCCTTAACGCTGCCGACAATCGACAACAGCACAATTGCCAAGAGAATTATTCGCATCGTAGCTCGCACCCCATTTTGATAGTTTCAACAACAACTCTTTCGGGTTACCTCCAACGGCACTCACTTCCGACCCAGACTTAAGCAGGTACTTCTTTCCTGCCTACCCACAATCCATATCAAGGCCGCTCACGAATCGACGGCTCACAGCTCGATTGATCGTAGCTCTCCAACGAAACGGCATCGTGGTTACCAAATCACTTTGAGGCCGAACTGAATTTGCCTGGCAGTACTAGACGTCGAGTCAATCAAACCGGCCCCCGCAACGGGAGCTCCCGTGGCGTCAAATATATTGCTATTGTCGATCGGGGGATTGAAGTTTGCACGATTGAACACGTTGAAAAATTCAGCCCGGAACTGGAGGTTGAAACTTTCCGAGATCCGAGAAATCGGGAAGTTTTTGAAGACTGAGAAATCGGTGTTAAAAAGGCCCGGGCCGATCACCGAGTTCCGGCTCAAATTACCGAGCAGGTTCGAACAGTAAACCATACCGGGCGGTGGAGGTGTGGTAGCGCCGGGGAAGCCGGAACATCTGGCGGCGTAGGAAACAGGTGCTGTAGGCAGAGTAAAGCAGGACAGTTTGAGGTAATTAACAACGCTGCCGGAGTTGACCGGGGATTGGCAGCTCCCCGTAGTCGTCCGATTCGGAAAGTCGAACGGGTCGGAGTTATTGAGGCCAAGTGGATCGCCAGCTGACCCGTTCCCTTGACCCGCCAGGTTAGGAGTGAAAGGGACTCCGGTCCGAAGCGTAATAATTCCCCCCAATTCCCAGCCACCCAAAGCTGTAGTTGCAAAGGCATGGGACGAACTAGGCGTGGGGATTTGCCAGATGTAATGGACCGTCAGATTGTGTGCCACATTAAAGTCCGCTGGGCCTCGTCTGAGTCTTGGATCGAAGAAAAATAAACTGGAGATAGAATTTGAGAATGGGTCACCAATTAGTATCCCATCTCCGTCATCGAGTGCTTTGCTCCAGGTATACGAACCTTGTACCTGAATGCCGTGGCTCATCCGCTTTTCAATTTGAGCCTCGAGGCCATCGAAGAGTGTACTGTTGGTCCACTCGAGGTGGTCTATGCGGCTGACTGAGGTATCGGGTGCCGAGTTTAGTGGGCTGCCGCTACCTATGGAGGCCGGCCACAGGTATCCTATGGGCGTCTTCGTAGGCAACACAATATTCATATCATCCACCGCAAATGGTTCGTGCACACCGTGCGAGCCCACATAGGCAACCATCGCACTGAGGCTGGCCGTCAGTTGGCGTTCGACGTTCACGTTCCAGGTCATAGAATAGTCGCGTTTTGGGTTCTGCTGAATGTAAAATGTGCGTAGCTGACTGTTCACAGAGGACAAGCCAAACGCCGTAACCGGGAACGAGCCCAGCGGTAGATTTGATCCATTCCCCTGCTCATTGTAAGGAGCCGACTGAGTGTCCTTGTAGGTGACTTGTGAGAGTAACGGAAGGATGTCAAACATCCCGAAGCTGGCGCGGACGGACGTCTTGCCGTCCTTGAATGGGTCCCATGCAAAACCCAGCCGAGGCGCAAAGTTTCTTAGGGTCGGATTCGAGAAAAAGGGTGCCCCAAGAGTGGGTGCCGGGTCTGTAGCGTGGTGCAGTGTGGCTATCCTATTATATTTCTCGGTGGGGACGGTTGACATCTCGTAACGTAGCCCCAAGTTGATTGTGAGATTGCGGCGCCAATGAATGTCATCTTGGACGTAAGCGCCGGCGATAGTTTGTCGCCAATACCTCGGATAAAGTGAGCCTGGAACCGCATCACGTATCGATCTCGGCTGGTTGATTAAGAAATTGGTTAGGGAGGAAAACTGGAATGTGCCGGAAAGACCCGGCTCGAAGAACGAATTTAATTGATCTCGCTCCGCCATGACGCCAAATTTTAGATCGTGTTTTCCTTTCGCGAGAAAGGCGTCGTCATATAATTGAAAGGAGTTATATGGATAGAAATATAGTACTGCTCCGCCAGCGCCAGATGCCTGCGACAGGCCAGCAACGTTTATGTTGGGGGTGCCCGCGCCGGTGGCTGGACCTAACGAGAGCTCCCCGGCAGCCTGATTAAGCGCCTGCGGCGGGGCGGCTTCGGCGAAAGATCTGCTGTAGCCGACCCGAAAGGTGTTTCCGAGGTGCGAAGAGAAGGTGTGGGTTTCCTCGAGCGCAATCAAGACCCTCGTCGTGAAGCTCAAATTGCTAATGTCGTTCATCGCATCAGGCAACGTAAGGGCGGAATGGTCATATTCCATGCTGCCAAAGATACTGTCGTAATCGGAAAATTTGTTATCAAATCGCCCAGTAAAAAAGTTCTCGCTGGTAACTGACTTACCGGCAAATGCGTACTTGCCCGTATTCCCGTCCGGGTAGAGGCCCGCGTTGGGGATTCCAAATAAAGCAAGATACGGTATCACCTTAGGGTCGACACCCACAGTGCGAGCAGAGTTCTGGAGATTGCATCCGGGACTGAGGATACCAATCGTGCAGGTTGAACCATCGGAATTATGGAGGATTCCATTACGGGCATCGGGCGAAGGAACATTTGCCAATATAGTGGACGACAGATTCGAGCGAAGGCCTTCGTAGTCCGCGAAGAAAAAAGTCTTCCCCTTGCGAATAGGCCCACCCCCTGCGGCTCCGAACTGGTTCTGCTTAAATGGCGGTTTGGGCGTATTTGTGAAATTGTCAAAGTAATTCGCAGCATCGAGCGCGCTGTTGCGGAGGAATTCGAACGCACTGCCGTGGAAACTATTGGTGCCTGAGCGCGTAATTGCGTTGATGACACCCCCAGCGGTACGCCCATATTCGGCGGTATAGTTGCTGGTCAAAACCGAAAACTCTTGAATCGCCTCTACTCCCAAAGTTCCGCCCTGCACGCTGCCGGGACCACCGCTTGCGTAATCATTAACTGTGATCCCGTCAATGCGGTAATTATTCAGTTGCGGTCGAGCTCCGGAGATAGCCATTTGAAACCCAAGGCCGCGGTTTCCCCGAACAAAACCAGTGACAAAATTGCTCGTTTGTACCGATGAAGCTGAGTTGACCCCTGGCTGCAGCGTTGCAAGGGTGGTCCAATCTCGTCCGTTCAGGGGTAACTCGCGAACAACCGTTTCCCCGACAGTGGCACTAATAGCTGATGTACTCAAATCTACCGCCGGAGCATCCCCGGTGACCCTGATCGTCTCGGTCGCGGTCCCCACTCTCATGGTTACGTCGAGGATTTGTTGAGCGCCAACCGTGAGCGTGATGCCAGTCTGGTTCACTTTCTGGAATCCCGGTGCCGTAATCGTAACCATATATGGACCCGGTATTAGATTCGCAGCCGTATAGATTCCCGCAGAGTTGGTCGTTACGGTATTCGTAATCCCGGTGGAAGTGTTCGTCACTGCAACCTGCGCGCTAGTTATGACCCCCCCAGACGGATCCGTGATTGAGCCTGAGAGAGTGGCTCCAGCGACTTGGGCACGCCCCTGAGCGGGAAGCATCAGGACAATGAGAGTCGGCACCGCGAGTAATGCAAAGCAACTCCACCACCCCCTAGTCCTCGGTCGCGTCGGCATATCAAAGAGCCTCCTGGTTCTGATCTAGCTTTACCACTGCTCCTCGGTAGAGCTCGCAGTCCTCGATACCTGCGCCACCCGCGTAGAGAATCGCCGCCAGCCTTTCCCAGTGTCCCGTCGCAGGATCGATCCCATGACCGCTCGCCTCCGGCGTTGTGACGTCTATGGCCACTCGGCTTCACGGGGGACTACCAGGGAATCTCTGGGATGTGACGTCTTTTATGGCGATCCCCTCCTGGCTATAATCCTCTGCCAGGGATTTACCCGCACACTAACTGTTGACATCGCGCTATGTCTTGAGAAATAGACAAAATAAATATTAAAGTTTTGTTTTTTAATCGTCGTGGAGGCTTATGTTCCATGATTTGGGATGGACAAACTGGGCGGAGGTATGTGCCTGCGGTATGCCATTACAGTAGTTTATTCCGGCCTGGGGAGGTAATAGTGAAGATAATAACGACGAGCCCATAGCTTGGCTTCACAAACCGTATTAAGATTAACTTATCGCCAGGGTTTGAACGGGTCCTGAGCTGGTTGGCCTTTGTTCCGAGTCGTTTATCTAAGAGCTTTCGCAACAACGTGTTGGTTTCTATACGTTTATGATTCAGAGAAATCACTTCGTGAGGCGCTCAATGATGTTACGCCTCGCCAACTCGAGCTGCCCGAGAGTGGTGTTTCGTCGTCTCATTGCACCTTACGGATGCCAGATCACATCACCTGCACAAGACACACCTTCTCCTCCGACCGTTTTGACGAGGCTACGAAATGCTCAATCTCAAAATCACAATTTGAGTCGCGTGATCATGCGACCGGTTCGTCGAAACGCATCGGCGTTCGCGTCATGGTTAGGCAAATCAATGCTGCCACAAACAATAGAAACCCTGCCAAATAAAATGCCAAGTCGAAGCTGCCCGTCCACTTCACAATGTATCCCGTGGCAACGGGCACTATGGCTCCAAAAACATTTCCACCTAAGATCAGGAAGCCAGTTGCCGTACCGACCATCTCGGCATTCCACACCAAATCATTGGTCAGCGCAATATTCAGCGACAAGGAACTGGAGATGCACGCCAGGGAAACCGAGACCACGGCTAAAAGCTCATACTGATTAGCGATCACGTTTGTGAGCAGGACAATACTGGAGGCCAGGATAAAAAGTATCAGCAAGGTCCGGCGTTTTCCTTGCTTGATGTCCTCGTGGCTGAGAAGGCTGTCACTCAGCTTACCGACGAGAAGCCCCAGCAGTACGGCAAACAGGTAAGGTACCGACGTAAACCAACCAGCCTTGACCAGCGCCATGTGCCGCGATTCCACCAGGTAGGAGGGTAACCAGAACAGGAACAGAAGCATGGTATATGCGCAGCAGCCCTGCGTGAAGAACAAACCCCACATGGTTTTATGGCCCAGCAGGCGAACCAATGCGTGGCGTGACCGGGTGGCCGGCTCCATCTCGGAGTCGGATTGAGTCAGAATGTAGTTGCGTTCTTCCTCCGCCAGCCAGGAACACTCGGAAGGAACCCGGAAGAATTTCACCCACAGCACGACCCAGATAAAACCGACCGAGCCGGTCAGGAGAAATGAAAGCCGCCAGCCTACTTTCAGCAGCAGCCATGCGACAAGGGGGGCCGAGACAGCCGGTCCGGCGAAGGTACCGGCGTTGAAAATAGAGGTTGCTAGGCCGCGTTCGCCCGCGGGAAACCATTGCCGAACGACCTTGCCGGAAGTCGGAAACGAAGCGGCCTCGCCCGCCCCTAGGGCCAGCCGGGTGGCCAGCATGCCGCCAAAAGTTGTGGCCACGCCCGTGAGCATTCCTGCGATGGACCAAAAGGTCACAGATAAACTGTTGACTAGGCGTGCGCCCCAACGATCCGTCATCCACCCCCAGAGCAGAATAAAAAAGACGTAGGTCCACTGGTAGGAGGAAAGTAACAGGCCCATTTTGCCAGCATCCCAGCCAAAATCCTTGGCGATCGCTGGAGCCGCAACCGACAAGTTGATGCGGTGCACGTAGTTAATAAACAGATTGAGAAAGAGCAGACCGGCGATGTAGAAGCGCCCGCCTGTCCACAAGGACCCTGCACGCGCGCCAACCACCGTTTGGTCGTGCGATGGGGCAGTGCTCGCGTTGGCCCCACTGACCATGGCTTAGCCTAATCTTCACCCCAGCCAAAGTTTGGCAACGGATGAGGAATCGGTGGCAGATCCCAACTACCCGTCGCCAGGGGCCGCACTTCGCGATCAATTCTGACGTCCAGAACCGTTGGCTTTCCAGAGCAAATGGCAGCCTCGAGCTGCGGAGCAAGATCGGCGGGTTTTTCCACCGTCTGGCCCACCGCGCCCATCGATCGTGCCATCATGCCGTAGTCCGCAGAGAATAATTTCCCGCTCGCGTCCGTGAAGCTCACCGCCAACTCGCGGCCTTTCCCGAAATAGCCGGCCTGTTGGTCGCGGATGGAGCAGTAGCCGAAGTTGTTCCATACTAGCCAGACAACCGGAATGTTGTACTCAACGGCGGTCAGCACGGCGCTCGCATTCATCATGAAAGCACCGTCTCCGCACACCGACACAACCGGCCGATCAGGAGCTGCAAGCTTGGCGCCGATGGATCCGGCAACCGCGAACCCCATCGAAGCGAACCCCCAGGTCTGCAGGAATGTGCGCGGCTTCCAAGCCTCATACTCCGACACCAGCCAGTTGTGATGAACCCCGACGTCAACTATCACGATCCCATCGGGTGGAACCACCTTTCGCAGATCAGAGACGGCGCGTTCGGGACGGATGGGGGCCGCATCCGACGTGCGCGGCGCAGCCGTCGCTTCGTTCCAACGATTCTGCCAGCGCGCGACGCGCTCCAACCATTTGCTCCTAGTGCCGTTGGTCGAATTGCGCGGCGCGGCCAGAAGTTGCTTGAGAAACAGCTTCGCGTCACTCACGATTCCTAGCTCGGTGCGGAAGTTGCGCCCAATCTCACCCAGATCAACGTCGACATGAATCAGTTTAGTGGGAGGAATGTTGTAGGTGAAACCTGGAAGCCATGCGCTGGTGGCGCGATCGTCGAAACGCGTTCCCAGAGCCAGGATGACATCGGCATTCCTGCAAGCCGCATTCGCGGGATACGATCCATTCCTGCCGGTCGGCCCCAGGCTGAGCGAATTGCGCGGATCGATCACTCCTTTGCCAAAAGGTGTGGTGGCAACTGGAATTCCGAGGGCTTCCGCGAAGACAAGCAATTCTGGCTCAGCGCCGCTGAGCTCGACTCCGTGCCCGGCAACGATGACCGGCCGCTCGGCATTCTCGAGCAGCCGGGACGCCTCATCGACCGCCGCTGGATCCCCGGCTGGCCGCGCATAGTCCGCAACCGGCCAATCCCCATCGCGACTGGCTGCGCATTCGTCCACCAGCTCGACGAAGACGTTCAAAGGGATGTCGATATTCACCGGTCCCGGCCGGCCGTTTGTCATCAAAGCGAATGCCTGGCGCAGAGCCAGCGGCAGCATGTCGGCTCGCGTGGGTTGAAAGCTGTGCTTCACGTATGGGCGAAGCACATTCACAAAATCGCCCTGAAAATATCTTCCCGTTTCCTGGAATGGGCCGCGGTTCCACTGGCTCGTGGGCACGTTGCCCGTGATGTTGAGCATGGCCGAGGAATCGGCGAAGGCGGCGGCGATCGCGACAATTAGATTCGTCGAACCCGGGCCGCACGAGGTATAGGTTGCGGCCGGTTTTTGCGTGACCCGGAAGTAGGCCTCAGCCATGAACGCGGCGGCCG